>Ga0209643_1000019_pt1 | contig 563794 bp, 483 predicted proteins | sample AutmiccBRH37_all_FD_187383 | JGI IMG/M metagenome (GOLD analysis project Ga0209643, IMG submission 187383) | Deep subsurface microbial communities from Mt. Terri, Switzerland - Autotrophic microbial communities BRH/37_all (SPAdes) (version 2) | ecosystem: Environmental > Aquatic > Deep...
TCGCTAAAACGGTTCCGCCCCTTCGGGTGCTTTGGAATACATCCACAACAAGGAATCTGGCGTCAATAAACGCTGGGCAGGCGGTCTATTTTTCTCTTGACAACTGTCAACCATATCAGGGTGGGCATCGCCCACCATTTATTTGCAACTGGTCATAGGTGATCTGTGGTGCGGATGGCTTTGAATGACACGATGTCTGGCAACGCCCCGCCCTATCCAGCACGCTACGTGCCAAGGTTTACATGCGATGGCCATGCATCGATTCGTAAGTGCCCTTGCGTCCAGCGCCATAAATTGATATGAATTCTGGCTGTGCACATGGAATGCGCCTGCTTTTGATGATCATCTGCGGTTGCAAGACTTGAAACGGACCGGAAAGCGGAACCGCCGGAAAATATCATGGGTTTTTCTGAAGCCATCTTTAAAGTCATCAATGTTTCGGGGTGCCCCTATTACAAGAGAGGGGATGAGTTCATCATCACCGGCAACGCCCTTCTACTGGAACATAATAAGGGCAGCAAGTTCATCTCAACGATTATTATCGATCTGCCTCAAAAAAGGAGAGAATGCCGAACTTTGATCGCACAGTTGACCAAAGTTCTGGTAGAATATGAGAGAATCGACCGCATTCCCGAAAGCACTATCTCCTGCGGTGAATGCCATGGCGAAATTAAGTTGGAGCACAAAAAAGGCGCCACGATTGCGCTGGTCGAAGACATCAAGCAATACAGCACCGACGTTAATACCATTGCCAGCCTTCTGTGTAATTTTTCTATTTTCAAGACGCTCGACGAAACGAGCCTGAAAAATTTCGTTTCCCTGCTCAGGCTTAAAAAATTTGCTCCCCAGGAACGGATTATCAGCAAGGGGGAGCCGGGTAAAAATCTGTATATCATCCTGTCCGGTCTCGTCAATGTTGTGGACCAGGATGGCATCAGCATCACGAAGCTGCTCAATGGAGATGTATTTGGCGAGATGAGCCTGATCAGCGGTGATCCGGTCGGTGCAACGATCATTGTTATGGAGCCCACTACCGTGCTGTTCATTTGTGGGCAAGATTTTTTGAAAGTGCTCAACCGCTTTCCATCGTTGCAAATGTACTTTGCCCGATTGCTGTCCCGCCGTTTGGCGAAATCCAACATAATGATATCCAAGGAGTTTTCTTCCGGGATGACCGGTACGTTGTCGCAGATGCCGCCGGTCGAACTGTTTCAGACACTGAACTATAATTTGAAAACAGGCGTTCTAAAACTCAATTTGTCCCGGGGGCCGGCCAATTTTCTTTTCCGAAATGGTGCGATCGTCCAGGCGCAATATGGTCGGAAGAACGGTAAATCCGCCTTTTTTTCTGTTTTGGGCGAAAAGAAAGGACGCTTTCAATTTTTGCCGGGGTTGTCTGAAAACGAGATGAACATGCCTGAAATAGGCATGTTCATGGAATTGTTGATGGAAGGTCTGCGGAAATTGGACGAGCAGGTTCAAATGTAAATGGCGGGCAAGCGGGGCTGTGGCGCCTGCGTTTTATTGTTGACTTTGACGCATGGCTTGCGCTTATATGCTGCTATTATTTTTGATAATATCGCCTTGATCAACACCCGGACAGCTTAGGGCGATCCGCTTTCTATTAACCGCGGCTCAGGCGGTAGCAATACCCGCCTTGAACGCGCAAGGCAATCTCTGCAGCGCGCTTTTCCATGCCGATAAGGGGAAACAAGCTGCCGACACTCTCTTTCTTTTTTTTTCACATTTTATATGAAAAGCCCGAAAGGTCCATTTCAAACGTTTGAAGGTGTTGGGACGAATAACGGCTCCTTTTTTTTATTTTGCGGACTTTTGCGAAAGGTTAAAGAAAAACCGCTCTTTGACCGATACTGAATCTAGTTTGGAAGCAGGCAGAAATATTGTGACTGATCACACAGGTGTGAAGGGATTTCGGGCGGGGACATCACAATGATCTTGTTTTGCGAAGAATGCGGCACCCGGCATGATATCGATGAAAGCAAGATGGTTGGTGAGGTTCACCGATTTTCTTGCAATGGATGTCACGAGACTTTAATGGTCGCGTTGGCTAATAAACAGGAAGGGAACGCCGCCGCCCATGCGGCATTGGTTACCCCGGCTGAGGGCCAACTGGAACCAGACCCCAAGCCATTGAAAATCCTGGTGGTTGACGACTCAAAACTCATTCGAAGGGTGTTGCGGGAAATTATTGAGTCCGATGGCTGCAAAAAAGTGATCGGTGAAGCTGAAAACGGAAAAAATGCCCTGGATTTTCTGATCAGTGAGCGCCCGGACGTCATTACCCTGGACATCAATATGCCCGTCATGGATGGCATCACGACGCTAAAACACATCATGATTTCCCGACCTGTTCCGACAGTGATGATCAGCGCATTGACCAAGGAAGGCTCGACGGAAACCTTCGATTCGCTCAAGTATGGTGCCATTGACTTTTTGCCCAAACCCTCCCAGATAAAGGGCGCTGATCTTAAGTCTCAAAGAAATGAGATTCTCAGAAAAATCGAATTGGCGGCAGCGGTTCAAATCGAATCCATTCGGTATCTGCGCCGGCCGTCCCAGGACAAAACGGATCGCGGCAATGACCCGATGGCCCTCAGATGTATCGTAGCCATGGGTGTGGCCGAAGGCGGGTATGGTGCATTGCTGAATGTCGTCCCAAGGCTCAGAAGGGATATTCCGGCGGCTTATGTGGCAGTGATGCACCAACCCCCGCATCACATCGAAGGGTTTGCCGGTTACCTCGATCAGTGCAGTCGGCTGTCCGTGCAGCGCGCCCGTGACGGCGCGGTGCTGCAGGGAGGCGTCTGTTACCTGGCTGCTGCTACGGAACACGTAACGCTCGCCCAAACTGACGGCGAGACGCGATTGAGAGTCAGTTCATCTCCTTTCCCTACGCCGATGGGCGCCATCAACATGTTGATGGGATCGGTGGCCGAGATTATGGGGGAACGCGCCGCAGGCGTTATTCTCACAGGAGCGGGAGATGATGGTGTGGATGGTTTGGGCCGGATCATCGCGAATGGCGGAGCGGTGTTCATTCAGGATCCTCGCAGCTGCCTTTTCAAGGAAACGCCGACCAAGGCAGCCGAAAAATATGCCGTAGAGTACCTGATCAGCGACAAACAGATGGCCGGAGCGATCAATGCTTATATCAGGGCGCAGAGCAATTAAGGAGAAAAACGATGAATGAGAGCGATGCCATTACCGAAGAAAAGCTGCCGGAAGCCGAAGATGCCATCCAGATGGTTGGCTTTATCCTGGTCGGCGAGCTGTTCGGGGTGGATATTCTCATGGTGCAGGAAATCATCAAGGAAAGCCCTGTAACCAGAATACCCGATTCGCCGGATTTCATGGAAGGGGTGATCAATCTGCGCGGCAACATCATTCCCATCATCGATTTATGCAAACGTCTTTCGTTGCCCAAGCCGGAAAAGAAACCCGGAACAGAGGCTTGGACTCTGATTCTTAATATTGGCGGAAGAGTTACAGGCTTTATCGTCGATCATGTCACCCGCGTGCTGAAGGTTACGGAAGAATCCATTCAACCGCCGCCCGAAATGGTGGTGAGCGCATTGAAAGCCCAATACATCAGCGGTGTTTGCAGGTTGGACGAACAGTTCATGACAATTCTCGACTTTAACCGCATTCTGGTGGTCGAAGAATTCAAGAAATTAAGCGCACTTAAACGCCAGCAGGTTCAGTGAGGGCCGCCAGGCTGAATTCATAGATGAAGACCATTTTAATAATTACAGGTGTGATTCGATGGGTAAAAAGATATTGATTGTCGATGATTCCTCTATCATGCGTAAAATGATCAGGCAAACCCTGTCGGATGAAAACCATTTTGTCGCGGGTGAGGCAAAGAACGGCAAGGATGCCGTGGAAATGTACAAATCCCTTAAGCCCGATATCGTGACCATGGATATCACCATGCGTGAGATGGACGGCTTCGCGGCGGCCAAGGAAATCTTGAGCAGCGACCCCGACGCCAGGATTATTTTCCTGTCCAATCTGGATGAAGAAAAATACAGCCAGGATGCCAAGCGCATTGGTGCAAAAGGCTATGTCAACAAGCACAATGCCAAAGCGATTGTGGATTTGATCAATTCTCTCGGATAACGACCCGCGCCGCAGATAGCGACGCAAGTTTGTACGGGGCAGATTCGACATAACGGTTTCGATGCCACTGAGAGGGAGCTTGGGCGATGAAAAGGAGAACCGCATGACCGATAACTCCTTGCTTCAGGATTTCATAGTAGAGACGGGAGAGCATCTCGAGGAGACGGAACGTAATCTATTGCGTTTGGAGCAGCAGCCCGAGGATGCCGAGGTGCTCAACAATATCTTCCGTTCGATCCACACGATAAAAGGGTCTTCGGAATATCTGGGCCTGGAGCGCATTTCCGAGCTGTCGCATAAGCTGGAGAATCTGCTGGATTTGCTGCGTCGGGGCGAGCGGCGTGTCAACGGCGCGGTGATAGACCTTTTGATCGGCACCAACGATCGTTTCTCGCAACTGGTGGATGACCTGGCGCACCATCAGCAGGAGCGGGCTGCGATCGACGACCTGGTGCAGCGCATCGAAGGGTACAACCGGGGCGCGGAACCGGTTTCGGTCGAAGAGGCCTTGGCGGAGACATCACCGCAGGTCGATGGCGATGCGATTGAAGACGAGTATGACGAAGAGTTGTTCGGGATATTCGTGGATCAGCTCAAAGACGGTTTGCAGGCATTATGCGACCAAACCGTCGAACTGCAGTCGGGGCAACCCGCCGGCGCCGTGCTGTCGCAATATGAAGATCGTCTGGGCACCTTGCAATCATCGGCCAATTACATGGGCTATGACAAGCTCAAGCAGGTGTATGAACAGTGGTCGCAGGCATTGGCACAGACGGCGCAGCGTGTGTCGGATGGCGAGACGATCGATTGTGCGGCTTTTGCCCGGGATATCACCTCCGCGCATGTCGAACGCATAAAGGCCTTTTTCCCAAAGATTGCCTCCCTGCAGGCGTTGCGTATGCCTGTGATGGCCGCACCGGCCATGGCCGAGCCTGAAGCAATCGGCAGAGAACCCGAGAAAACGGAACTGACATTCGATGATCTCGGATTGGATTTGGAAGCTGATGAAGGCGTGGCGATCCCCATGACGGCGCAAAATGCCGAATTGGAACTTTTTTCAGATCCAGCAGAGCAGTTTGATCCGGAGATGATGGATCAGCCAGACAACTCCTTGCTTCAGGATTTCATAGTAGAGACGGGAGAGCATCTCGAGGAGACGGAACGTAATCTATTGCGTTTGGAGCAGCAGCCCGAGGATGCCGAGGTGCTCAACAATATCTTCCGTTCGATCCACACGATAAAAGGGTCTTCGGAATATCTGGGCCTGGAGCGCATTTCCGAGCTGTCGCATAAGCTGGAGAATCTGCTGGATTTGCTGCGTCGGGGCGAGCGGCGTGTCAACGGCGCGGTGATAGACCTTTTGATCGGCACCAACGATCGTTTCTCGCAACTGGTGGATGACCTGGCGCACCATCAGCAGGAGCGGGCTGCGATCGACGACCTGGTGCAGCGCATCGAAGGGTACAACCGGGGCGCGGAACCGGTTTCGGTCGAAGAGGCCTTGGCGGAGACATCACCGCAGGTCGATGGCGATGCGATTGAAGACGAGTATGACGAAGAGTTGTTCGGGATATTCGTGGATCAGCTCAAAGACGGTTTGCAGGCATTATGCGACCAAACCGTCGAACTGCAGTCGGGGCAACCCGCCGGCGCCGTGCTGTCGCAATATGAAGATCGTCTGGGCACCTTGCAATCATCGGCCAATTACATGGGCTATGACAAGCTCAAGCAGGTGTATGAACAGTGGTCGCAGGCATTGGCACAGACGGCGCAGCGTGTGTCGGATGGCGAGACGATCGATTGTGCGGCTTTTGCCCGGGATATCACCTCCGCGCATGTCGAACGCATAAAGGCCTTTTTCCCGAAAGTAACCTCCTTGCAGGAGATCATGCCACCCGTGGTGGCGGATGTTCGAGTCGACATGCCGCCAGAACGGGATAGTGTACCGGAACCGATGCCGACTGCGTTCGTGGATGCAGATTTATCTGCCTTGGAAGTGGAAGAAGATCAGGGGCTCTTGGCGGATTTCATTACCGAAACCAACGAGCACCTTGCAGAGATCGAGCAAAACCTGCTGCAGCTCAAGATCGAGCCCGAAGATAGCCAGACCCTCAATGAACTGTTCCGATCGATCCACACCATCAAAGGATCGGCCGAATATTTGGGAACGGCGCACATTGCCGAACTGTCGCATAGATTGGAAAACCTGTTGGATATGCTGCGGCACAAGCGCTGCACAGCCGACGACGGCATCATTGACCTTCTGATCGCCGCTAACGATCGCATAGGACAACTGATAGCGGATCTGGTGGCGCACGGCACCGAAAAGACCCCTGTCGAAGACCTTTTGGCCCGGATAGACCAGTACGACCGCAAAGCATCCGAAGCAACCGAGACGTCGCTGCCGGCTTCTGCCGATGAGGGTAGGGTGGCCTCGGAAAGTACGCAAAGCCCCATTTATGAAGAAGACTATGATCAGGAGTTGTTCGCCATTTTTCTCGAACAGCTCATTCAGGGCTTGACCCTGTTAGAGAAAGAGATCGGCGCTTTAAAAAACGGCACGGACGCGCGCGCGGTCCTGGATGCGTGCAGGCATCAACTGCTCCGGTTGCGATCATCAGCCAATTACATGGAGTATGTCGAACTGAAGACGACATATGACCGATGGATTGACGCGGTCGATGCCGCGAGCCGTGATCTTTTGGAAGGGCGGGCTTTTCACCCGGAAGAGTGGTCCGATCAGGTGATGCTGGCCAACATGGTCCGCGTTCGACGTTTTTTTAACCTGATCGAAGATGAACCGGCCCTGCCGGATAGCGCTGCGCAGAAAGTCTCCAGCGAAATCCCCGAAGCCATTGATGTCCCCGATGTCATTGAGGTCCCCGATGCCAGCGAAATTTCCGAAGCCATTGAACTTTTCAATATCATCGAGTTGCCCGAGGAACAACCGGAAGCACCCATCGCCATTTTTGAAGAATCTGCACAAGAAATAGTAATCGAAGCTGAAGTGCCGCTGACCTGTGAGATGGCCGATGACGAGCAAAGCTTGCTGGCGCGACTTGAAAATGCCTTTGATGCTAAAATGGGCACCGACGCGACCGCTGGCATGGCCTCCTTTTTCAAAACCGATATCGTTAAAGAACTCCTGTCCGATGAGAAGACCCCCGACATGCCGGATCGCCGATCCAGCAGTGGGCATCAAAATCCGACCAACGGCGGCCCGCGGACCGTTGGCGATCTGGAAGCACTTCTGTTTTCGGACAGTGAGATACGAACGCCGCGAAGATCGCTGACGCCAATGCCACTGTCCGAATGGGTGGCTCCGGAATCCGCGGATGCATCGCTGGCACCGGATGGTGATGAGCGGCGCGGTACCTTCATGATAGGGCGGCGTCAGACGGATAAGTTCCGCGACCGTCTGGTCAAGCAAAGCATTCGTGTGGATGCCGGTAAGATCGATACATTGATGAACCAGGTGGGTGAATTGGTGGTGACCCGCGCTGGTTTCAACCAGCTTTTCGCTGACATGCGCGAGCTGCAATTGTCATTCAAGCAGACACAAAAGCTCGACGCCAAAGAGATGCTGGTTGTAAAGGAATTGACCAGTCGGATCAATGCCGCCACGATTTCGCTGGGCCGCATTACCTCAGAACTGCAAGAAAACGTGATGAAAGTGCGCATGCTCCCCATAGCGCAGTTATTCAGCCGTTATCCGCGCGTTGTGCACGATCTGGTGCGCAACACGCCGAAACAGGTTGAGCTGGATATTCGCGGCGAAGAAACCGAACTCGACAGGATGGTTATTGAGCAAATCTCCGATCCGCTGGTGCACATCATCCGCAATGCTGTCGATCATGGCATCGAGCCGATGCAGGATCGGCAGCGTAGCGGGAAACCGGAAATGGGTATTTTGCGGCTGGAGGCGTACCCTGAAGGCAACTATGTCGTCATTGAAATCAGCGATGATGGCCGCGGCATCGATATCGCCCAAATCAAAGCGACCGCTTTGGCAAAAGGTTTTGTAGATCCCGCGGAGATTGAGACGATGAGCGATGAGGAGATTACAGCCCTCATCATGCGACCTGGGTTTTCAACGGCCGGCGAAGTCACCCATACGTCAGGCCGCGGGGTCGGCATGGACGTGGTGAAAGATAACATCGAGAAACTCAACGGCATCATAGATATCGAGAGCACATTGGGACGGGGAACGCTTTTCCGGATCAAAATTCCGCTCACACTGGCTATTATCCAAGCTTTGATGGTGAGTGTGGCTGGCGAAACGTTCACGATACCCCTGTCCACGGTCGATGAGACGATCCGCATCCCCCAAACTGAAATATCCACCATTGAAGGCATGGAAGTTTATTACCTTAGGGAATCAACCCTTCCTCTGATCCGACTCGATCGTTTGTTTAAAATGCGCAGCGAGCCGGTAGACGCCCGCGAACTTTTCGTGGTCGTCGTCAATACAGGCAATCGACAAGTCGGCCTTGTCGTCGATCAGCTCAAAGGGCGTGAGGAAGTGGTTATCAAGCCTTTGGAGGATTACCTGCAGGAGAAGAGCGGTTTTTCGGGCGCAACCATACTTGGCGATGGCAGTATATCGCTGATCCTGGATGTGTCCGATCTGGTTCACCTGGCGGTGGACCAGCACATGCGAAAGATCAGGGCGACAGCGTCATGATAGGAAGTGCCAAAAATCAGAGCCCGGAACCCAGCGCCGGTGGCTTTGCCGGAACCTTGCGCAACATTCAGATGACCGACCTCATCCAGATGTGTTGTTTGGCGGGGGCGAGTATATGCGTACGCGTGCGCCAGGACCAGCAGCAGGGGATGCTGTACATCCAGGACGGCGATATCGTGCATGCCGAATGTGGCACGATCACCGGTGTCGCAGCTTTTTTCACTATTCTTGGCTGGCCCGGCGGACAATTCGAAACGCTGGATGCGCCGCTGTTTGCCAATCCTACGATCCGCGAACCTTATCAGTTTTTACTCATGGAGGCCGCGCGCCGGGCCGATGAGCAGGCCCAGAATCGCAAAGAGGAACATGCCGCCGCCGGTGCCGCGCTTTCGAAACGCCTGCGGGTCTTGATCGTCGATGATTCGGCCATCATGTCCAAAATTCTAACCAGTATGTTGATGGCCGACGCCAGTATCGAGGTGGTGGGACATGCCAAAAACGGCGAAGAAGCGCTTACCAAGATGAGAGCGCTGGCGCCCGATCTGATAACGATGGATGTCAATATGCCGGTAATGGACGGTAGCACGGCATTGAAACATATTATGATCGAGAGTCCATGCCCTGTCGTCATCATGAGCAACCTTGGGCCGTCTTCTTATGCCACGATTCTCTCTTTTTTGAATCTGGGCGCTGTTGACTTCATGAGCAAGCCGGTTAAAAACAGTAACATCGTCAAGCAGCAGCAGCGCATGGTCGACCGTATTCACCAGGCGGTAAAGACCCATATGAAACGGTTTCAACGTCTTCGGCCGCCCAAGCTCACCCAGACGGATTATATGGCCGTCAATGATATGGCTCAGAGTGAACAACTGGTCATCGCGGTTTCCGGTGTGGGCGGATTCCTTGAAATGGCGAACATGATCACTTCCTTGCCCAAGGCGCCCGCGACTTGTGTTTTGTCGATGCAATCGATTCCGCCCCAGTTCGCCCCGGCGTTGTCGGAATACCTGCATGTCCGCAGTCGGTTCGAGGTGCGTCCACTGACCGACGGCGACGCCGTTTGTCCGGGGCGCTGTTACATCGGCGCCAGTGGGCGGCTGATCGAAATCGGCCTGAACGGTCCGGTGTGGTGTTTCAACGATTGGACCGCAGATCCTCTGGGGAGCGATCAAAACACTTTCGACCTGTTGTTCAGCAGGGCGGCTGATCTATTTCAAGAGCGCGTGGTGGTGCTGTTGCTCTCGGGTGGTGAGGTTGGAACGCTGGAGGGATTGCGCCGGGTAAAAGCTGCCGGAGGTCATATCATCGCACCATATCCCGACAAATGTATCATGCCGGCGACTGTCGAACCCGTTTTGAAAGAAGACGTAATCACAGAAATGTTCGACCCCAAGGACATGGTAAAGGTCCTGCGGCGGTATTGCAGATGAGAGGGACAACGGCGGACGCCTGACACCGGTCTCCCGCGGGGAGATGATCGGATTCAATCCACACTATGGGCCGGCGGTGCCGGCTTTATCCGGATGAGAGTATGCCATGAATGATCCCATCAAAGTGTTGATCGTGGACGACGCCTTGTTTATGCGCAAGGCTATTTCTGAAATTCTACAATCCGACAACCGTTTGAATGTCGTCGGAACAGCCAGAGACGGTCTGGATGGTCTGGAAAAAATCAAAACACTCGCTCCCGACGTCGTGACCTTGGATATCGATATGCCGCGCATGGACGGATTGGCGGCCATACGCCATATCATGATCGAGTCGCCGGTGCCCGTGGTCGTGCTTAGCTCTCTTTTCAGCGACGGTGCGGTCACCTTTGAAGCCTTGCGTTTGGGCGTGGTGGATTTCGTTCCCAAGCCTTCGGGCGGCATTTCCGAAAATATCGAAAAATCACGCCGGCAGATCGTCGATCGCGTAAAGATTGCCAGTAGCGTCAATTTCAGCAATATCCGCCGCGTGCGAATGCAAGCCGACGCTCCCAGTGAGGATCTGGCGATGCGTCATGATGCGCTTCCATTGGAATACCTGGTGACGCTCGGTACCAGTCTGAGCGGCCCCAACACCGTTATCCGGCTGTTGACCCGTCTGTCGCCCACCTTACCGGCGGCTATGGTGGTGGTGCAGGAAATTGCACCTCAGATTCTTCCCGCCTTTGTCAAAAAATTCAACGAACATGTGCCTTGGTCGATCGCCATGGCCCGTGATGGGCAGGTCCTTGAACAGGGCGTGTGTTATGTGTGTTCCAATACGCAGTCGGTCAGCATCGATCGCAACGAAAGCGATCAACCCTGTATCCGCCTCAGCGCTATGGTGGAAAAACCGCTGAATTTGCTATTTTCCACAGCTGCGGAAATATTCAAGCACAACGCCATCGGTGTTCTTTTAACGGGGATCGGGGATGACGGCGCGGACGGATTCGCGCGCATTCGCGATAATCGAGGGAATACCATCGCGCAAGACTCGCAGTGCTGCGTTTATCCAAATTTGACGCACAATGCCATTGAAAGGGGGACGGTCGGCATGATCGTCGATGAGACGCAGTTGCCAGACGCCATTGCGGCCACTATGTCCTGACAGGCGCGGCCGGAGTAGTATGCGTAACGTTTTTAGTGGAGGTATGCTGTCGTCCCCATGACCTTCCTCTATGCTACACGCTGTTGCGTAATTGTATTTATGAAAAGGGTCTAACTCCGAGAGGGAATCGCCATGATTGTTGTCTGCCCCAGCTGCCAAACCCAATATGACCTCAACGATCAGCTCGTTCAGGAACCCACGTTCATTGCGCGCTGCACGAAATGCCAACATACGTTCGCCGCTTACCAGCCCGTGCGCGTTGAGGAAATATCCTTCCTGAAGTTGGCTGAAACCAAGAAAAAAAGTGATTTGGACAAGGTCGTGGTCATCAGTAACCAGAAGGGCGGTGTGGCCAAAACATCGACCTGCCTGAATTTGGGCCAATCGCTGGCCATGCAAAACAAGCGCGTTCTGCTGGTCGATTTCGATGTGCAGGCGAACCTGACCATCTCTCTGGGATACAAGGAGACGAACTCTTTTTATGAAGCCCTCAACGGCGGGGGCGGCATCGAAAAGAATATCCTCGAAACCAAGTACAAGAATCTATGGCTATTTCCCTCGAATAAGAACATGGTGCTGCTGAACAAGAAATATTTCGGTGCGCGCAATTTCGAGTTCCTTTTGAAAGATCGGCTGCTTCCCATCATGGAACGTTTCGATTATATTTTGATCGACACGCCGCCTTCGATCGAGTTTTTCACCCTGAATGCGCTGACAACAGCCGGTATGGTGATCATACCGAGCCAATGCGATTTTCTGTCGACGCATGGCATCGATCAGATTCTTAAATTGATCCAGCTCATAAAGGTAAAAACCAATCCGCGGATCGAAGCCCGCATTCTGATCACCATGTTCGACAAAGAGAGTACCGCTTCGAAAATGATTTTCACAAAACTCAAACGCCTTTACCCGGGTATGACATTCGATACCCTGATTGAGATGGATGCCCGTATTAGGGAAGCGCAGATCATGAGTATGCCGGTGCTCGAGTATAACCAGCAAAGCAAAGCAGGGCGCCAATACCTTAGATTAGCCAAGGAAATTCTGGGCCATCCTCTGGATGTGTCGTAATTCCTTGGGCCGCACCTCCGCCGCCACGGAGCGGCTCAGAACGCTTCGTCATGCGTTGGTTTGTTCAACTGGGCCCCAACGGTCCTGAACCGCACTCGATTTGGTGGCTCGGTATTCTCATCATGGTGTTCCTTTGCAGTCCGCCTATGATGAAATAAACTTGCAAGGGCTTGACTCATTTCGCAATGTGCGCGCGCGACTCTACCCCCATCGCGTCAGTCGCTGCAGATTATCTTCTACTGTAGCTGAAGGAATCACCCACTCATAATTCGTACTGATGACCATGAAAACTGAACCTAACCGTAATCCCCCGCAAATTGCTTTACAGTCCACCGGACCTAAGAGTCATGGGTGGCTGCTGGGCCTACTGGCTTTTGCGATTATTTTGATCACCTGGGAAGTCCTGGCGCGCTACAGCGGATGGAGCGTACAAATCTTTCCCGATCCGATCACGGTCGCTCTCAGCATGGTCGAAATGTGCCTGAACGGGACCTTGTTGCGGCACACGGTCGCCAGCCTGTTTCGCGTCACGGTCGGTTTTTACCTGGCGGTCCTGATCGGGGTACCTGTTGGCATACTTTTGGGTCGTAGTTGGTCGGTTCGCGCCTTTTTCAACCCTGTTTTTCACTTTCTGCGGCCCATTTCGCCATTGGCGTGGATTCCATTGGCTATGTTGTGGTTCGGCATCGGCGATCCTCCTGCTTTATTTCTGATTTTCCTGGCAAGTTTTTTTCCGATGGTGGTATCCACCACGATCGCCGTACAAAACATTAATCCCACTTTTTTCCAAGTGGCGGCCAATTTCAGGTTTTCGCGCAAGGAGACATTGATCCGACTGATTCTGCCGGCCATCATCCCTGATGTGGTGAATGCTTTGCGCCTTACCGTCACGATTGCCTGGTTGGTGGTTGTCGCTGCCGAAATGATTGCGGTTCAGTCCGGTCTGGGATACCTTATCCTCGATGCGCGCAATGCACTGCGCATGGACTACGTCATGAACAGCATGATGGTCATCGGGCTGATCGGTCTTCTGCTTGATTATGTCATGAAACGACTGCTGAAGATCGAATCCGCGCTGTGGGGCGTTAAATCGCGTTAGCTCCTTGCCCAAGAGCGCAATATGAGAAAATTGGGACCGACCATGAGTCATATTCGGATCGAAAATTTGAGTAAAATGTATTTGGGGCGGCGCAGCAAACCGCGCAGCCTGCATGATCCGGCAGAGCAATCCGGCGACAACGTACTGGTGCTTGATGATGTCAATATCGTCATCGAAGAAGGGGAAATGGTTTGCATACTGGGGCCATCGGGATGTGGCAAATCGACCCTTTTGCGCATCGTGGCCGGATTCGAATTTCCTTCATCCGGAGCTGTATTTGTCGGTAATCAGCCCGTGCGTGGACCATCGGCCCAGTCGATTTTCGTTTTCCAGCACAGTGGCTTGTTCCCTTGGATGACGGTCGCGCAGAATGTTGGCCTTGGGTTGCGGCACGTGAAGGCCGAAGAGGCCAAACAACGCATTCAAGATCACATTGAGATGGTCGAATTGGATGGCTTTGAAGACTATTATCCTCATCAGCTCTCCGGCGGCATGCAGCGTCGGGTCGAATTGGCCCGTGCTTTGGCGCTAAATCCAGAGTTGCTCATCATGGATGAACCTTTCAGCGGGCTCGATTTTCTGACGCACATGAAAATGCGTGAAGAAGTCGTCAATATGCACGAGTTCATTCGCAAAACCATGGTGATGGTAACGCATGATATCGATGATGCATTGATAATGGGGGACCGTATCGTCGTGTTCAGCGGCCGGCCTGCAACGGTCAAGTTGGTCCACAAGCTTGACTTTCCGCGGCCGCGTGACTTCGAGCGTAACCCAGAGCTAAGCCGGCTGCGCAGCGAAATTTTTCTAATGCTGGGAGTGCCCTATGCTGTCTAAGGCACTGCTGGGCATATGGCGGACCCATCCATGGCGTATCGCCATTCTGGCTTTTTGCTGGCTGTTGTTGATTTCTTTTTTGCATATCTGGTTGAATGGCGACCATGAGCAACGGGCGATCCTCAAAATGGGGTATATGCCGGTGATCACCAATCTCGCTGCGCCGCTGTTGGATGCGGCAAGTGCGCAGCATGCCGACGGACTGCGCTTCAAAGCCATTAAATTCGCATCATTTGCCGAGATGGCTGAAGCGCTGCGCAATGATAAAATCCAAGCCGCATTCATTATCGCTCCCCTTTCGATTGTTTTGCATCAGCAGAAAGAGGGCGTCCGGGTGGTTTATATCGGTAATCGCCATGAGAGTTCGCTGGTGGTGCGCAAGGGTTTGCAGGCCAAGCGGATTACCGATCTCGAGGGGTACACAGTGGCTGTCCCCATGCGTTATTCCGGCCACCATCTTGCACTGCTCAAGATGATCAAGGAGGTGGGGTTGGCAGGCCGCATCCGTATTGTGGAAATGAACCCTCCTGATATGGCGTCTTCGCTTGCCGCCGGATCTTTGGATGCCTATTTCGTAGGTGAGCCTTTTGCCGCTCAAACGTTGAAGTACGGCAGCAGCCATCTGCTGCACTATGTGGAAGAAGTGTGGCCCGGATTCATTTGCAACTTACTTCTGGTCAAACAAACCTTGATCGAACGTGAGCCGCAAAAGGTTCAAGCACTGGTTCAAGCTGCCGCCCGTTCCGGATCATGGGCCCGGCAAAATATTTCCCAAGCCGCCCAGGTAGCATCCCAGTATTGGGGACAACCGGCAGATTTGGTACAATTCGCGCTCAATACACCTGAACGGCGGGTTGTGTTTGATCAGTTCATGCCAAAGCAGGAAGAGATGCAGCAATTGGCCGACATGATGGTCGAATTCGGTTTGGCCCAGAACAGTGACATCCAGGGGCTCGTAGAGGACCGTTTTGCGCGGCAAGCGGATTTGAATGCGATAGGCAAGGAACTGGAAACGATTATAGCGCCCTAAAAGTCGAAAACAGTTTCACTGTCGGATGTCAAAATCATGACCGAATCGGCACAACAAGGCGCATGCTTCTTGGTAGACCGTGCTGCGTCGGGCGGTGAAACGTATGCCGCCCACACGCGACTTGTTCTTGTAAGATCTCGTCGATGACGCTTAAGAGCGCAATGCGGCCAGTTGTTTTTGGAGCGATTGAACTTGTGCTTTCAGTGATTTCATCTCCGCACCAAGTCTTTCTTCCACGGCATTCATGGCTTGTTTGAATTTATGATGCTCCAGCAGGGCGGCAACATCGGCCGGCGTTTGCGTGGAGATCGCCTGTGAAGGTGCACCGCGTAAGGGTGGTTTTTGAGATTCCACCTGTTGCTTGAGTTTTTTGAAGGCTTGGATTTCTTTTGCGACGATGTTTTTTCTCTGGCGCTTTTCAAGGTGTGTGTCGTTAATCAATGTTTCGATATTGGCAAATACAGACATCACCCTCTTAATTGCATCCGGGTGCGAGCGGGCTTTACGTTTGCGAACGTAATCGCCCAAGCCGCGAAGCATGCGCAGCAGGGCATGGGTGACCGGATCCTCTTCAAAATGAGACATGAGCAACTCTGTTTCAGTGATCATATCGGATAGGCACGCATCCGTGATTTCCCAATCAATCGACAGAACTGCTGATTTAAGTTTTTCCAACGAAGGGGTCGGGGAAGATGTGTCCCCAAGTCCATCGCCGAAAAAATCATCCAATTGACTCTCGATATCGCTGACCAATTTTGATTTGGCTGTTTTATCCAACACCGACCTCCTATGCCAAATGATCCTGCAGGGATATTATCGTTGCGGAGATGGCTTTCTTAGCCGTGGGAATTACATTTTCACCCCTAACCGCACAAGCTTCGAAAAAGGGTGCATTCAATTTTGCATTCAAATCGCCTTGCATGGTGGCGATATCCAATAACGGTATTCCTTCATCGGCCAGGTCCCGCTTATTATATTGCATGATAATCGGAAACCGGTCATAAATGTCGATATCGTAAAAGGTCAGATTTTCAATAAGGTTTTCCAGTGCGGCGATGTTTTTCTCGCGCATCACCGCCATCGAGTCGGCCACAAAAACAATACCGTCCACTCCCTTGAGTACCAACTTGCGCGTGGCGTTATACTTGACTTGTCCCGGCACGGTGTAGAGTTGCGTTTTAATCCGGTAACCTTGAATCTGGCCAAGATCGAAGGGCAGAAAATCAAAAAATAGCGTTCGATCGCCGTGCGTTTTGATACTGACCATGTCCGATTGAATGCGATGCCGAATTGAGTTGAACAGATATTCCAGGTTGGTGGTCTTTCCACCGCGTCCTGGTCCGACATACACAATTTTGATTTGGACTTCTCTTTTTCGAATATTAATAACCGCCACGAGAGTATCCTTGTCAAAAAGGGTAATCTTTGTTCTCACCTTCGGTCATATGATCGCTAAGCTTTAGACTTTCCGGGTGGTTTCGAAGATTTTGCCGATTTTTCCGATGGATTCATCGACTTTTAAACGCAGATACCCCAATGACACATCATTGCCGAAGATGGTAACCAGCAGAAAGTCATCCAGTACTTTGCTGAAATGAATGTTTTCGGTTTTGCCTTTATGGAACAAAAGCGCGAAATCGTCCTCTCCGATAATGGCCGCCATGGCGCAGACCGCGCCAAAGTTACCAGCGGCCAAGGCAGCCAAGGAGTAGACGTCATGCCCGACCTGTCCATTATCCAGATTGGCGATAATATTGCCCGCCATATCGATGAGGATGACGCATTTCAGACCAAGATCCATCAGATCCTTTTGCAAGACATCTTCGATACCATCCAATTGCTCTTGATCGAGTATATAGGACAATGATCTTCCTCCTTTGATATACGGTTTGTAGATGTGACAATGTATTCGAATAAGATTCCATACAGCCAGTCACGCTGTATAGCTATATCCTAAAGCTGGCTATGCACCCGCAAGAAGCGGTTAGAGACATTGCCAGCCTTTTGATTTTTATCCCCGAAGCCTATCAGGAAACCTTTTTTGACTCTGGCGACTATAGAGAAAAGGCGCAGTGATGTCAAATAAAAAGAAAGGGATAGATAATCCTCTCCTGCAGTGGCACATCCCTGCATCGAGAACGATGAACGCACTTTTTCCGCAAGTTATATGACAACGATTAAACGGGTCAACAGCATCACACCCAAAAAAACCAGGATGGAGATCGCCAGAATAACCAATCCCATGATCAGGTAATATTGGAGTCCACCGGAGCGGTGTGCCGACGGAGCGGTCATTGTTTTCGTAATGACCTTTGCCGGTGTAGAAGGGGCTTCGGACAGATTAAGTGGACGCTGTGCCTGAGATGCCGTGCTTCCAGTAGCCTCTGACGCCATATGATAGGGCACTGGCGGAATGTCGATGTGGATATCGAAATCCTCCTGGAGCACCCTTGCAGGGGTAGGGATGGCCATTTTTACCGCAGGTGGCAGCGTGTCCGTCGGTGATCGGTGCAGATCCAGGACCACGCGCGCAGGATTGTGCAGCATAAACGAATCGATGTTTTCATGGCGGTCGTCGAAGTGGAATGTGACCGATAATCGGTTTTTATGGGAGCGGAGTTGAAGATCATTGACCCGGTAGAGTTTTTTGAGAGGTATTTTGCGAGCCAGATCGGGATAGGTATCTGGAAAAAAGACCGTGAGTTGATCCGGTTGGGATGAAAGGATCTGATCGGGCGAAATGGCAGTATCCAGCTCGAATACCACACGCGTGAATGTGCTGTGCTGACCGACCCTGATATCTTTCAATGAAGCTGCGCGAACCGGTTGTACCCAGGGAACCAACAGCAATAGAATCAGAATGAACTGCGCCCAAATCCGATATTTTGAATTGAAACCTGTCGCCATTATCCTGCCGCTTCCGAGCTACCATTTGTATTTAGGTATCATTCCATGACCGCTTGCACGATAAACCCGCCCCTTTCCAATGCCTTGCTGATTTTCTGGCTGTCGCAGGAAGATAATCGAAAATAATAAGTGCGCTTGCTGGTCCGTTGGGCTGTCATGCCTACATTGATGATGTCGCCGCCTTGGTCGTGGATGATCTGGATGGCATTATTCAAGCCGCCGGAGGCGTCGCTGGTGGTCAAATCGATGCGTGTGCTGCTCGATAAAATGCCCATCATGTCGATGAAAGCGCGCAGCAGATCCGACTCGGTGATAATCCCTACAAGCCGCTGTCCGCTCACCACGGGCAATCCCCCGATTTTATGTTTGTAAATGATTTGCGCGGCGATTTCCACATCGTCTTCGGGCGATACTGTAATCGGGTTTTTGATCATCATGTCCGGCAGGGAAAAATCGCCTAACATGGAAGGGACAAGGGCCTGTTTGAGATCGGCCAGAGTCAGCAAGCCGATAAGCGCCTGGTTGTCGTCAACGACGGGAAGATGGCGTATGCCACTGACTTTCATCAGCTCAATCGCTTCAGGGACCGAGTGCTTAACAGTGATGGTAATGGGATCGGGCACCATCATGGATTTGATTTTCATCGGCCGGCCCTTTCTTGGGTATGGACACGTTAACAAGTAGACTTTTTGGATTTGATCCGGGCGGGTAGTCCGCGCCATATGCCATTTGTTCTTGCGCATCACCCGAATATCACATCCGGGAGTCACCCAAAAAAGACTATAACTTGCCATTATCTTTCGAACAAGAAGATATTCGTCGGTGGGGCGTTTTGAACAGCGACATGGAAGCGCCCGCGATGGCGCTCCCATATCAGGTGACATCAACTACGGGCTGGCTCGTAAAGGCACAGTGGTTCGGCTGCCATAAAGTCGCCGGTGGCTTCATAGGCCCGCGCACGGCAGCCGCCGCAAATTTTGCGATATTCGCAGGCACCACATTTGCCCTCAAGTTGGTCGGCATCGCGTAATTTCTGAAAATGGGCCGAATGGCGCCATATATCTTGAAAGGACTGTCGGGTCACATCGCCGCAATTCAGATCCAGAAATCCGCAAGGCTGCACGATGCCCTGATGGGAGATGAAACAAAAGCCGCTGCCGGCCAGACAGCCGCGGGTCACGGCATCCAAGCCATGGCTTTGAAACGATACGGTTCGTCCTTCCGCTTTGGCCCTTTGGCGCAAGATGCGGTGGTAATGCGGCGCACAGGTGGCTTTCAGTTGCAATGCCGTTTTATCACGTTGATCGTAAAACCAGTTCAGGGTTTCTTCATATTCGCGTGCGTCGATTTCCTGGTCGACGATGTATTTGCCGCGTCCGGTGGGCACCAACAAGAAAATATGGTGGGCCACTGCGCCAAGCTGCTCGGCCAATTTCAAAATCTGTGGAATCTGCTCTAAATTGGTTTTGGTGATGGTTGTGTTGATCTGAAATTCGAGGCCGGCGGCTTTGGCGTTTGCAAGTCCGCGCAGGGCGCCTTCGAAAGCGCCGGGCACGCCCCGAAAAGCATCATGGCATTCGGCTGTCGCGCCATCCAGGCTGACGCTGATGCGGCGGATGCCGGCACCGAGCATTTTTTGGACGGTTTCGGGGGTCACCAGCATGCCATTGACCGCCATGACCATGCGCAGACCTTGATCGGTGCCATACTGGGCGATTTCGAAGATATCCGGACGCAGCAGTGGCTCGCCGCCGGTTAAAATAATAATGGGCTGAGCGACTTCGGCGATCTGGCCGAGCAGGCGATAGGCTGCCTGTGTATCCAGTTCGCCCGTATAAGGACCGCAGGTGGCCGAGGCACGGCAATGCACGCAAGACAGATTACAGTTGCGCGTGGTTTCCCAGGCGACCAGACGCAACGGCGGACAGTCGTTTCGAGCGGGTTCCCCCTGCGGTGGATGCGGGTGTTGCGATGGGGAATGCATATTCGCGGGTTCCTTTTCCGGCATTCCGTTTACAGGGAATTTCCCCGTAAACGGAACTGGTCTTTTCTAAGCTATTTATCGGTCATTCAGCGCCTGCGCCGCTTCTATCGCGAAGTAGGTCAAAATCATATCGGCGCCAGCCCGTTTGATGGCCGTCAAGGTCTCCAACATGACCGCTTTTCCGTCTATCCAGCCTTTTTCAGCGGCTGCCTTGATCATGGCATATTCGCCGCTCACATTGTAGGCCGCTACCGGCAGATCGAATTCATCCTTGATGCGGCAGATAATATCCAAATAGGCCAGCGCCGGTTTAACCATGACGATGTCGGCGCCTTCCTCCACATCCATGGAAACTTCACGCAGCGCCTCGCGGACATTGGCCGGATCCATTTGGTAGGAGCGCCTGTCACCGAACTTTGGGGCCGAATCCGCTGCTTCGCGGAAAGGTCCGTAATAAGCCGAGCAATATTTGGCCGCGTATGACATGATGGGTGTATCGCTCAAATCGGCTTCATCCAGAGCGTTACGGATCTCAGTCACGCGGCCGTCCATCATGTCCGAAGGGGCTACCATGTCGGCTCCGGCCTTGGCGTGGCTCACCGCAACGCGGGCCAGCAGATCAAGGGATGCGTCGTTGTCGACCGTATCGCCAGCGATCATGCCGCAATGACCGTGGTCGGTGTACTCGCACAGGCAGACGTCGGTGATCACCATCAAATCGGGCACCTTGTCTTTGATGGCTTTTACAGCTCTTTGCACGATGCCGTCTTTGGCATAGGCCTGCGTGCCCAAAGCATCCTTGCGCTTTGGGATACCGAACAGAATGACGGCTGGTATGCCAAGTTTGCGGGCCTCTTCGGCCGTTTTGACGATGTGATCGATCGACAGCTGAGAATGACCCGGCATGGAGGGGATCGGATTTTTCACATCTTTGCCGTCGATGGCAAACAGCGGCAGGATCAGGTCGTCTACATGCAGTCGGGTCTCGCGGACCATGCGGCGGATGGTTTCATTTCTGCGCATTCGTCGAGGTCGATAGTCAGGGAACAACATTAACACGTCTCCTCAGTTACGGGGTTCAACTTCGTGATGCAACCTTCTATTCCAAACCGCGTCGAGCCTGGGTCCGAGCCACACGCCTTCGTGAGCCCAAAAGGGTGCTCCTGGAAAACTTCATTCAATGCTTTATATTTATCACTCAACTATCTTGATTTGAGCAATATTCACAAGAAATAAATCTGAGGCTATACGGTCTGCGCAATTTCTTCGTCGCTTAAGTAACACGCCGGATCCGGTGCCCAGACGTTGCCGCTGATGGCCTCGGCCCGCACGCGAAAGTTGCCGCCGCATACATCCAGCCAACGGCAAGTGGCGCAGCGGCCCTGCATAAATTTCTTTTTTTCCTTCAGCTGCAGCAGCAAAGGATCCTCCGGATCTGTCCATATTCTGGAGAACGGCCTTTGGCGTACATTGCCAAAACTATGATGGCGCCAGAACTGATCGGCGTACACTTCACCGTCCCAGCTGACGCAACCGATGCCTCTTCCCGAGTTGTTGCCTTCGTTCATCTTCAACAGCGATAGAACTTCTGCGGCCCGCTCGGGATCTTCCTGGAGCAGACGTAAATACAAGTAAGGCCCGTCGGCATGATTATCGACTGTCAGCACTTCTTTGGCTTTGCCCCTGGCGTGCAGCGCTTTGGTGCGTTCGATGATCAGGTCGACGGCCGCCCGCGTTTCCGCATGGGTCAAATCGTCGGCCAACAGGGCTGACCCTCTGCCTGCATAGACCAAATGATAGAAGCAAATCCGCGGTATCTCCATTTCTTCCAATAGCTCGAAAATACCGGGGATCTCTAGAACATTGCGTTTGTTCATCGTGAAGCGCAAACCGACTTTGATGCCTGCTTCCTGGCAATGGCGTATGCCTTCCATAGCTTTGGCATAAGCGCCCGGAACGCCCCGAAACAGATCGTTGACCGGCTGCATGCCGTCCAGGCTGATGCCAACATAGGAAAGACCGATTTCCTTTAGGATCTTGGCCTTCTTTTGATCGATGAGGGTGCCGTTGGTCGAAATAACGGCACGCATCCCCTTTTGGACAGCGTACGCGGCCAATTCGGGCAGATCTTTACGGACCAGTGGTTCACCGCCCGAAAAGAGCAGTACCGGGGCGCCAAAAGCGGCCAAATCGTCGATCAGGCGCATTCCCTCTTGGGTGCTCAGTTCATCCGAGGAGGCCCCTTGCGTGGCATGCGCGTAACAGTGCACGCATTTCAGGTTGCAGGCTTTGGTGATGTTCCACACCACCACCGGCCGCTTATCTTCCGAAAACTGCAGCAGATGGCTGGGAAGTTGGCCGGAGCGGCGGCCATAGCGTAACGCATCGGACGGTTCCACAGTGCCGCAGTAGAGCTTGGAAATACCGATCATCAGGGACGTTTCCTTTCTTTATCATCATCGGTTCGGGACAATTGCAACGCATCGTCATTGGACTGGGCTTCCCTGAGCAGTTGGCTGATGAAAGCCTCCGGTGCTTCAAGTGCCTGCCGTGTCAGGAAAAATCGATTGCGACCGGTTTTCTCGCGAACCAATTTTAAACCATACTCCAGATCGACGCTGAGTTTTTTATAAATCGCATCCAAATCGGCCGTGGCATGCAGCCACTGAGCGAAGATGTGATCGATGGCGTCTTCTTCAAAAACGATATTAATGCCATGTTTTTTTAGAAATTGCATCTCAATCGTTTTAATCTGCTCATAAAAATGGGTGAACTGGTCGAACACGCCATTGATGTCCGTCGTGTGCGTGGCATAATATTCAGCGATCAGCGCGACACGGGCAGGCGGAAGGGGCAATCCGAACTTGTCGCTGAGACGGGTCTTGTTGGTGTTCACATAAGCACTCACACTCTTTTTTTCTTCGGCTTTGATCTTTGCGTAAAGTGCCTGCATATCCGGATGGTCAGGTTGTGCATCCAACTTGCGCAACCACTTCCGGGAATTTTCGATGACATCCGCGGAGACTGCAAAAGTCTGTACCTTGGTGGACGGTAATCGTCTCTCGAAATTCAGCAGTGCCCGCTCGACTGCGCTGACCAGACCGCGTGCGCCGGTGCTTTCCTCGAAAGCCTTTTGCGCCAACAGGTGCAGCGCGTCAGCGCCGAATTTGACCGTGATGCCATATGCGGCAAAATCGAGTTTTTTTCCTAAAACAATCGGGTTGTTAGGATTCTCCAAGATGCTATAAAGATCGTCATTGCTCAAATGTTCGAAAATCGCACGGACCGGCAGCCGACCGACGAATTCGGATTCGAAACCGTACTGGATCAAATCCTCGGATGTCACGCGCGTAAGCATCTGCGTGTCTTCCTGGGGGTTGGAGAAAGTGGCCCCAAAACCGATCGCCTTGTCGGATAAGCGTTTTTTGATGATTTTATCCAGCCCGCTGAATGCGCCGCTCATGATAAACAAAATATTCTTCGTGTTGACGGTCGATCGTTCGCGTTGGCCGGTTTTGCGAAAGCGCTCGATCTCCTGCAGCATGGAGATCGGATCGTGGGGCACTTTCAGATCCACTTCGGTCTCTTCCATCGGCTTGAGCAGCGCCCGTTGCACACCGGTGCGCGATACGTCCGCGCCGACAAGATTCTGTGCCGAAGCGATTTTGTCGATTTCATCGATGTAGATGATCCCGTATTGGGCACGGGCGAGATCACCGTTGGTCTCGCGCACCATATCGCGCACCAGATCTTCGACATCGCCACCGACGTAGCCGGTTTCGCTGAATTTGGTGGCATCGCCTTTGACAAAGGGAACCCCTAATTTTTGAGCGATCAGACGAATCATGTAGGTTTTGCCCACGCCTGTGGGCCCCAACATCAGGATGTTGTTTTTGATGCTGCCGACCAGGCCTGTGATGTTGCCGGCAAGGGATTGTCGATGTCGGATGCGGTTGAAATGTGTGCAGATTTTGGTGGATAGGATTGCCTTGGCGCGATCCTGCTTGATGATATATTGGTCCAGATAGGCAATCAACTCTTCGGGTTTGAGATCGAAGTTGATGTCAGAGAGCTTGCGCGCCGGCTGTTCAACTGTATCGTCGGTATCAGACTGAGGCAACACGATGGGTGTGGCCAGTTTGACCGAACCGCCGAATTTTTTTGCTAAAAAGTCGCTCAATTCTTTCTCGAGCTCTTTGGGGTCTGGGAATTTCTCATTGTAAGTATCCATAATGACCCGACTATAATCACCTTGGTTCTTGAATGCAATATGAAGCAGTGTTCCGAGGTGTTCGAAGGGAAGTGTGCCGATAGCCGCCTTTTTGATTGACACACGCCGAACCCCCCCATTACCCTGTCATAATACCGGTTGGGCGATACTCAGGCAGATTTTTCGGCTAAGTTTGCCCGCCGTCGCGGCCACAATGGCCGTGGATGGGTTGCCCCATCGCTCTTGTCGTATTTTCGCGAATTTGCCTCAGGCAATATCGCCCGCTGGATTGAAAGGAACCGCCATGCCTTCCCTGAATTTTGTCCGAGATCTTCGGGTAAGGTCTAAATTGCTGCTCAGTTTTCTGGTGGTTTTCATTCTTTCGGTGCCGTTGGCCGGTTTTACCATTTATTCATTATTGCGTGACACCCTGGAAACCAACATCGAAAGTGAGTTGAAAAATTCCACGGCGGCAATATTGAGCATGGTCCGCACGTCGGTTTCTGTTTCGATCAAAAACCATTTGAGATCGGCCGCCGAAAAGAATCTGGAAATGATCGAACACATCTATGGGCAGTATGAAGCCGGTCAATTCAGTGAATCCGAAGCCCAGGCCCGCGCCGCCGCACTGTTGCTCAGCCAGCGGATTGGCACGACCGGTTATATCGCCTGTGTGAACAGCCAGGGCATCATGGTTGTGCATCCCCAAAAAAGATGGGTGGATGTGGATATCTCCGAGTACGCGTTCGTTCAGGAGATGGTCCGTCGCAAGCAAGGGTATATCGAACGGTATGATTGGCAGAACCCAGGCGAAACGCACGCTCGTCCTAAAGCGCTTTATATGACCTATTTTGAACCCTGGGATTGGATCATCAATGTATCCTCCTATCGTGATGAGTTTCGCCAGTTGGTGAATGTGGCCGATTTTCGCGAAGCTGTTTTGGCCATGCGCTATGGTGAAAGCGGCTATGCTTTTGTGACCGACAGCAAAGGCAAGCTCATTATTCATCCCCAATTGGAAGGCGTTGATGTCTTAAGCCAAACGGCCCTACCTGCTGAACCCGTGCGCACCATGGTTAGCCAGAAAAGTGGAAAAATCGAATATGCCTGGCGCAACCCCGGCGAATCGCGTGACCGCAAAAAGCTGCTGATTTTCAACCACCTGCCCGAAGTCGAATGGATTGTGGCGAGTTCCAGCTACATGGATGAAATTTACGCGCCCCTTAAAACATTGGCCAATGTCATCATCTTTTCTGTTCTAGGCTCTTTTGTGATGATGCTTTTTCTCTCGTATATGGTCAGCGGGTCGATTACCAATCCCTTGCAGGATCTGATTAAACACATCGAAAAGGCCTCCAAAGGCGACTTTTCCATCCGCATGTCGCGGCAGGCGCAAGATGAGGTCGGCTTTTTGGCCACTTATTTTAACAAATTCATGGATCGGCTCGAACAATACAGCCGCAGTCTGCAATCCGAAATTCAGGAACGGCGTCAGGCCGAGGAAGCCTTGCGGGTCAGCGAGGAGAAATATCGTTCGGTCATGGAAGCCACCCCCGATCCGATTATCGTGTACGACATGGAAGGGCGCGTGACATACTTCAATTCCGCTTTCAAAACGATTTTCGGTTGGGATTTGTCCGAATGCCTGGGGCGTAAGATGGATCATTTCGTGCCGCTGGAGAACTGGCCTGAAACCCACCTGGGGCTGGATATCATTGCCGCCGGCGGTCACTTGAGCAGTGTCGAAACGCGCCGGCTGACCAAATCGGGCCGCACCATCGACACCAGTATCCGCGGCGCGGTTTATAACGACCGCGACGGCCAACCGGTCGGCAGCGTGATTATTCATCGCGACATCACCGATCTGAAGCGACTGGAAAAGGAACTGATCGATACCAGCGACCGCGAGCGCCAGATGATCGGCAGTGACTTGCACGATGATTTATGTCCGCATCTGATCGGCATCGAAGGATTGGTCAAGGTGTTGAAAACACGACTGAGCGCCAAAAAAGACCCCGAGTTTGTACTGGCGGAGCAGATCGAAGGGCTGATCAAAGAATCCATTCTGAAAACCCGTCATTTGACCCAGGCTTTGTGTCCCGTGACGATCATGGAGCACGGGCTGGCCGCCGCCCTTCAGGAACTGGCCATCCGCAGCAAATCCATTTTCAACGTGCCTTGCGACCTTTTTTGCCGCCAAGGGCTCGATTTGAAAGACAGAAATGCGGCCACCCACATTTTCTATATCGCCCAGGAGGCGGTGCACAATGCGGTTCGGCACGGGCGCCCCCAGCGCATCCGCATCAACTTGGACCGGCAAGAAGAGTTTTTGCACCTGACCGTGAGTGATGACGGCTGTGGACTGCGCCAGGAACGTGTCGGTAAGGGGATGGGATTGCGCTTCATGGTCTTCCGTGCCAAAATGATCGATGCCAACCTGGAAATTCAGGCACTGGATGGTGGCGGCACCCGGGTCAGCCTGCATCGGCGCCTTGATTTGGACAGCACCCATATTCGTCCGCAGCCGAGTCCGCTTAAAATTCTCGTTTCATAACGCGCGCATGCATGAACGTTGCTGTTATCAGGTGTCGTCGGGTGTGTCGTCGGGTGTGGATAGGTCAGGTGACTGCAGGATGCAAAATAAAAAGAAAATATTGCTCATCGAGGACCACCCCATCTTTCGGTTGGGTCTCAGCGCGTTGATCAACCAGGAACCGGACCTGCAGGTCTGTGGTGAGGCCAAGGATGCGGCCAGCGCCTGGCATGCGATCGATCGGCTGCAGCCGGATCTGATCATCGCCGATATCACCCTTGAAAATAGCGACGGCATTGAACTGACCAAGGAGATCCATCGGCGTTTTCGCACCCTCCCGGTGCTGATTCTTTCCATGCACGACGAATTTCTTTATGCGGAACGGGCCCTGCACGCTGGTGCGCGCGGCTATATCCGCAAGCAGGAAGCCATGGAATTGGTGGTCGATGCCATTCACCAGGTTTTGGGCGGCAAAGTGTACCTCAGCGACCAAGTCAAAGAGCACATCCTGATTCATCTGGCCACCGGTCCGAACATAGGCTCCCGATCACCCATCGAACGATTGACAGATCGCGAACTTGAAATCTTCCGTATGATCGGCAAGGGCCTCGGCACACGCGACATTGCCGATAAGTTGCACGTCAGCATCAAAACCGTAGGGACTCATCGTGAACGGATCAAATCCAAACTCAATCTCAAAAGCGGCAACGAACTCGTGCGTTACGCCGTGCACTGGACCAAAACCGGTGTGTTCGATCTGCCTGACCCTCAGTAGGTAAATGACCTACCCAGCATAATACCACCGCCTACACCTGCTTGAACCTATGACCTACCTCAAAATCAGCCAACTGCCGATTGCCGGAATCCCGGAATGGGAATAAGTGATAATAGAATCTGAATAGCGTTCAATTGTTGGACCGATATAATTTGGCGTACTCCACCCTAACCGTACCCTTGGTACGACCCTGCCATAGGAGGTATTTCAACGATGGGCAATAATTTTAACATGACCAATTACGATGAAACCTACGCTACTTTCAAATGGGAGGTCCCTGAGTTTTCCAACTTTGCAAGCGAGGTCGTGGACAAGTACGCGGAGGATCCCGAAAAGCTCGCTATGCTCTGGGTGGATGACGCCGGCCGGGAAGTGCGCAAGACCTTCCGAGACATCAGTGTGGCCTCCAGAAAATTGGCCAATGTGATGGCGAAAAATGGGCTGCGTAGCGGTGATGTGGTGCTGCTTGTTTTACCGCGCAATTATGAATGGTGGGAAGTCTTCACGGCCTGCATCCGCATGGGCGTTGTGGTGGCTCCGGGTACGACGCAGTTGACAGCCAAAGACTTAAAGTACCGCGCCAATACTTCGGAGGCCAAGGCGATTGTGGCGACCGAGGCCGTGGCCGCGCGTTTCGACGAAGTCGCAGCCGAATGCCCCACGGTGACCACCCGAATCGTCATCGAAAAATCCAGGAAGAACTGGATTTTTTACGATGAAGCGTTGGCTTCGGCATCGGATGCGTTCAAAACCGCCAAAACGCGCAGCGACGACAACTGCATCGTTTACTTCACTTCGGGCACCACCGGCTTTCCGAAAATGGCGCTGCACACCCACGCCTATGCCATCGGTCATCAGGTTACCGGTAAATTCTGGCTGGACCTGAAGTTGGACGATATGCACTGGAACATCAGCGACACGGGCTGGGCCAAGGCCGCCTGGAGCAGTTACTTCGGTCCGTGGAACATGGGCTCGGCATTATTTGTCCACCATACCGACCGGTTCGACCCCAAGAAGACCCTTGAACTGCTCTCCCAATATCCGGTGACCACGATGTGCGGTGCGCCCACCATCTACCGAATGCTGGTGCTGGAAGATCTTTCGAAATACACATTCCCCTCCCTGCGCCATTGCGTGGGGGCTGGCGAACCTTTAAATCCCGAAATCATCGAAGTGTGGAAAAAGGCCACCGGCTGCACCATCCGGGACGGTTACGGTCAGACCGAGTCCGTCGTGCTATGTGGAAATTTCCCCTGCATCGAGCCGCGTTTCGGTTCGATGGGCAAGCCAACGCCTGGCTTTAATGTGCAAGTCATCGATGATGACGGCAATATTCTGCCTGCGGATACCGAAGGGGATATCGCCGTGCGCGTAGAGCCGCAGCGCCCCGTGGGCCTTTTCAAAGAGTACTGGAAGGAACCTGACCGGACCGCATCGGTTCATCGCAACGGGTGGTACCTGACCGGCGACCGCGCTTACCGGGATAATGATGGCTATTTTTGGTTCGTCGGCCGTTCCGATGATGTCATTCTCTCCTCGGGGTACCGTATCGGTCCCTTTGAGGTTGAAAGCGCTTTGATAGAACATCCGGCCGTGGCCGAATCGGCAGTGGTTTCCAGCCCGGACGAAACCCGCGGCGAAGTTGTCAAGGCGTTTGTCATCCTGACACCTGGCTACACCGGCAGTGATGCACTGGTCAAAGAACTGCAGGACTACGTCAAAAAAGTCACCGCACCCTACAAGTACCCGCGCAGAATCGATTTCGTTACGACGCTGCCCAAGACCGTCAGCGGCAAAATCCGGCGCATCGATTTACGAAACCGGGAATGGGGGCGCAATTAGTGACGTTAACGAACTAATCGTTGAACCCTTATCTTACTACGCCGGCCAAGCCGGTTTGAGAGGAGTGCCATCCAAATGAAGGAAAAACTCTATAAAAAAGAGATCTGGATCACAGTCATTTTTTCTATACTGCTATTATTGGTGGGGCATTCGGCAACCATTTTTCGGATTTTCCCATCCATGCAGCAGGGCACCATTTGGGGTTTTCCGACCCATTATATCCTCCCGATCATTCTGGGCTGGTTCGGCTTAATGGCTGTTTGTGCCCTTATGGCGATCGTCTGCAACAAGTTTGACGACGAAATGGAAAGCCTCGCTGATCAAGCCAAAAGTGACCGCATCGCTGTCTCCAAACAAGCTTAAGGAGAAAAATTATGGAATACGCATTGGGCAATGTATGGATGGGTGTGATGATCGTCGTCATCATGTTCGCGGCATTTTATTATATAGGCTGGGTTTCCAGCCGGAAGACCGCCAGTGAGGCCGATTTTTACGCGGCCGGTTTTTCCATCGGGCCGATTACCAATGGTTTGGGCATGGCAGCTACCTGGGCCAGCCTGGCCACGTTTTTAGGTGTTATCGCGCTGATCCAGAAGCTGCAGGTACCCTTCGTCTATCTTTGGATTCAATGGGCCATTTCGATCCCCCTGTTGACGTTGCTATACGGCACCAGCCTGCGCCGCATGAAGGCCTTCACGCCGGGAACCTTCATTAAAGCGCGTTACGGCAAACCCTCTACGGTTGTGATCGTTTGCTGGATGATGCTGATCATGGTCATGTACGCCCTGGGCCAGATGATCGGCCTTGGTCAGGCCTTTGAGTTGCTGTTCGGAGTCCCATACAACATCGGCCTGATTGTGGCCGGCGTGGCCACGGTCGGCTTCATCGCCATGGGCGGAATGTATGGTGCTTCCTACAATGCCGCCTTTCAGATGGTGGTCATGACCATAGCGATGGTGGTGCCGATGGGCGCCATCATGAAGTCTATGGGGTCATCGGGATGGTGGTTTCCGCCCCTGGCTTATGGCGATATGGTGCCTGCCATGCTCGAAATGCTGCCCACATTCTTTGACATGAAATACGATGTCCGCTGGTATTTTGCCTTGATCCCGGCGTTTACACTAGGACCGGTCGCGCTGCCCCATTTGGCCATGCGTGTGTTCACCTCATCCAGTGTTAAAAGCGCCCGCTGGGCCGGCGTGTGGTTCGCCCTCTTTCTGGGGCTGCTGTTCGCCGGCACCTATACGGCTGGGTTTGCCGGTAATTACTTTGTCGCCACCACCGGAAAAGTGATTGCCAAAGCGGACCAGACCCTTTTGATTCTAAACGTATTTTATAACCCTACGCTGGTGGCGGCCTTTGTTATGGGCGGCGCCCTGGCAGCCGGTCTTTCGACGGTCGGTGGCAACCTGATGGCCATTTCGGGGTTGGTGGGCAACGATCTGATGTCGATCATCGCACCTAATATGCAAAGCAAACAGCGCATGAAATGGGGTTATCTGGCCCTGATTTTGGGAGGGGTGTCGGCAATTCTGTTGGCCTTCAATCCTCCCAAGTTCCTCGTCACCAGTATTCTTTGGGCCTTCGGGCTGCTGGCCACAACCGCCACGCCGGCCATTCTGCTGGGCGTGTGGTGGAAAGAGGCCAACAAACTGGCGCTCATCTTTTCTTCCTCGATTTGCGGCTTCCTTTATATTATCATTTCACCGTATGTGATGCCAAGCTTGGTGGTCGGCACCGGCATGGCTGCCTCATTGGGAATGGCCAGCGGCATGGTTACGGTTCCCCTGAGTTTCGCCATGTTCATCGTGATGTCGATTGTTTTCAACCGCATCCCGGCCCTGACCGCTTACGCTCCGACCCTGGCCGACAAAAAAGTCATCGACAGCATTCACGGCTGGGGCGATGAATACGAAGAAACCCGATACAATGGCATAATCACGCCGCTCATCATTTCGGTGGTCTGCATGCTCATCGTATGGTGGGGATTGCAGCCTTGGAGTTAACATTTTTTTTATGATACGTTCCGCCAGCGGGTTGCCGGATCATCGGCAACCCGTCTACAAAAGGATCCCGATGACCTATATTTCAGATTTGAAACGGATCATGCAGTTGGACGACCAAGTTTACGAAGATCTTGCCCAGCGTAACCGGCTGTTGCACTACAGTACGCTGCATGTGATCCTGCTCGGCCTCCTCTACGGCGTGACCGCCGTGCTGCTCAGCCGGCGTCTGTTGTCGTTTCAAGGAGCGGATTCTGCAGGTGACTTTAACGCACTGTTCTTGATCATGATGGGCGTGGCCGTGGCTTTTCTGGTGCACGGCGGAGCTGCCTTGTTCACTTGGGTTTTTTGCCGTGGCATCGGCGGATCTCCTCTTTTCATGCCCCTTTACTTGAGTTCCGGGGTGGCCGCGGCCGCCGCCTGGCCGCTGGCGCCGTTGGTGGTTCTCATGCAATCCGGTGCCCATAATTATCTGATCTATGCCATTGGCTTGGCCTTGTCGGTCTTCTTGTTCGCGGTTGAGTTCGTCGCTGTGCGCAAGGCTACCGGTTTGAACAAGCTCAGGATGACCATCGCTGCCGTCGCCACCTTTATCTACATGGGATGTTTTTTGTACTTGTGGCTTTAACCCAGTTCGGGCGAAAGATGTTTCACAATGGGTTCGACGCGAATTCGAAACAATATGGCAGCCATATTTTAACGCTTAACACCTGATACCTTTCCTATTTTGCCTTTATCCGTCGACTATTTTCCCGAGCTTTTTGCCAAGATCACCCAGGCGGTGCATCAGCGCGACGATCTAGACGATCTGCTGACCGGCATCCTGCAAGAGATCGCCAAAGCATTCGATGCGCGCGGGTGTACGTTACGCGTGGTGGCGTGGCCTGAAGGTATTCTGCGGCTGCGTGCGAGCGTGGGGCTGAGTCAAACCTATCTGGATAAAGGCGACGTCCGCGCCGATCCCGACCTTTGCGAAATTTTCTACGATAGCCCGATCGTGATCACCGATATCGCTCACGATCCGCGCATGCAGTATCCCGAAGAGGCCCGCCATGAAGGCATTGTCACGGTCGTCGGCCTGCCGTTTCAGATTCTGGATGACATCCGCATGGTGTTGCGGGTGTATTTCGATCATCCTGTATCGCCCGATTCGATGACACTCACCTGCCTCAAGGCATTGGCAGGGCAGGGGGCCCTTGCGATTCGCAATGCGCTTTTGCATCAACGTTACATAGTGACTTTCCGCACGATCAGCAGCGCCATTCATTCCGGGCGCAGTGTCGAGGAAATTCTCAAGCGCATCGTCGAACAGGTAACTATCCTGACCGCCGCACGCGGTGCGATTTACTGGATTTTGAATGCCCCGAACCGTACCATTGTGGATCATGTGACCCATGGATTCGATTACCGGAGTTTGAGCACAGTTGATTACAGCGCGATCGAAAAGCTTTTCGCTCCGGAAGAAGGCCGCCAGGTCATCATCGGCGATGCTCGCAATGATGATCGCATTCCCAATTTGGAGCGCCTGGGTAAAAAACGGGTGCAAACCGTGGTGGGCCTGCCTTTCCCTATCGCCCAGGGGTATATAGGGGTGATGGCGGTCTATTTTGGGTCCCGCAAAACTTTGCGCGGCAGCGAAATCGATTTTCTGACCACCTTGGGCGAGCAGGGTGCGATAGCGCTGCAAAAAGCCCTGTGGTTCGACGAAAGCCGCCTGCGCAGCTTCCAGCAGACCGTCGAAGGTCTGGCCGTTGCCCTGGAAGCCAAGGATGGCCAGACCCACGGCCATTCATTGCGCGTGGCCCACCTGGCGCGACTCACTGCCACGGCCATGGGACTGCCCACCCGCCAGATCGAAACGATTTATCGGGCCGGCCTGTTGCATGATATCGGAAAAATCGGCACCGACGATCAGGTGCTGGCGCGTCTGGGGCAATTGGAAGCGGATGAGCTCGATCATATTCGTGACCATCCCGAGATCGGTGCACGCATTCTGGCGCCCATGGAAGACGGGGCCGAACTGGTGCCGATGGTGCGCTATCATCATGAACGGTATGACGGGTCCGGCTATCCCGAGGGGCGCAAGGGCCAGGACATTCCATTGGGTGCCCGGATCCTGATGGCATGCGATGTCCTGGACAGCATGCTTAACGGTCGGGCCGGGCAACCCCGTCTGACAATCGCCCGCGCCGTGGAGCGATTGCAACTGGGGCAGGGGCGGCAATTCGACCCCCAGGTGGTCGCGGCTATGGTCAAAGTCCTTGCCGAACACCCGAATGAACTGGCCCCGCTCGAATCTTCACGCTCGGTTCTGGCGCGCCTGCGCCGCCGGTGGGGTCAGACCGATGCGTTTATCCGCGACTCGTTCCGGAAGTTTCCCAGCAGCTTTTGACTGTCTATTCAGGTGCGCCATTGCGCCTTGCCGCCGAACAAAGGCAGTGCCTTCAATCCGATAGCGTGCAATCGCCAACGACTCGGACGATCCCATTCACTAAAAAAAAGGGTTTGGAGAGTACTCTCCAAACCCTTGTTTGCGGGTGGTACGCCCGGTTGGTATCGAACCAACGACCCCCAGCTCCGGAGGCTGGTGCTCTATCCACTGAGCTACGGGCGCTTGATCGGGGGCAGATTAATGGAACTTGCCATTTAAGTCAAGCGATTCAAATCCTTTATGGCTGTTTTTGCTTCACCGACCACGTAGAGAGAGCCTGCTACGCAAATGAGGCCTTCCTTGGGGGTGATGGCCAAGGCGTGGCGCACAGCCTCGCCCACATCTTCCCTGACCTCCACATTGGATGCGAATTCGCGTACCGCGGATTCAAGCTGAAGTACCGGAATCGCGCGGTCGATCTTGGGTTGGGTGGCGATCACGCGATTGCAGGGGGCCGTGAGATCCTTGAGGATCTCGCGATAGGGCTTGTCGCCCAGGATGCCCACCACCAGGGTGATGTCGCGATCTTTAAAATTCTGGGTGAGATGACGGCCCAGCAGACGTGCCGACATCAGGTTGTGGGCGCCATCCAACAGCAAACGGGGACGGGTATCGATCATCTCCAAACGCCCCGGCCAGCGCGTGTTCTGAAGTCCTTCGCGCACGCAGGAGGCATCGATGGCGATCCGGCTGCGCATCAGAATTTCGCACGCAGCCAGCACCAGCGCCGCATTGTCCACCTGGTGGTCGCCCAGCAGCGCGAGGTTCAAGTGCGTCCAGGTGTGGTCCAAGCCGTAATAGGCGAAAGCGGTTCCCTGGCGTCGGGTTCGAAACTCCCGACCGTGGCGATACAAAGGGGCTTGATGCCCGGCGGCCTGGCGTTCGACAACATCGCGCGCACTTTTCTGGTAAACGCCGCTGATGACCGGTACGCCTGGTTTAATGATACCGGCCTTTTCGCCTGCGATGACAGACAGCGTGTTGCCCAGGTAGGTTTTATGTTCCAGGGAAATGTTGGTGATAAGGGTCAGTACCGGTTGGATGACATTGGTGGCATCCAACCGTCCCCCCATGCCGGTTTCAATGACGGCCCATTGAACCTGGTGCTCGGCAAACACATCCAGAGCCATGGCGGTTGTAAATTCGAAAAAGGTCGGCTGGCGCGGCAGGTCCCGTATACCCGTTACCCTCTGGCAGGACCGAACCACTTCGGCGTCGCTGATGGGTTCGTTGTCGATGCAGATTCTTTCGTTGAAGCGCTCCAGGTGGGGCGAGGTGTAGCGTCCCACTTTGTAGCCGGCGGTGCGCAGAATCTCAGACAACATCGCTGCCACGGACCCTTTGCCATTGGTCCCCGCGATGTGGATGCAGCGATAGCGTTGTTGGGGATCGTTCAAAGCAGCGAGCATGGCGCCGATCGTGTCAAGCCCTAGCTTGATCCCGAACCGATGCAGGCGGAACATGGCGTCGAGACATTCTTTATATTCCATTTCTTCCAAAGGGGTCTCCCGCTTTTTCCGCTTTGGCCGTCCTTGTCGCATCGGCGGCGCGCACGACCGCAGCGTTTCGTAATAAAAAACCCGGCATCATCAACGTGGATGGGGCCGGGTTTTTAAACTGTATGCAAAAGAGAAAACTAATTGTAGCGTTTACGGCGCGCTGCAGCAATGCGCTGCCGTCGGAGTGCTTCGCGTTGTTTGCGGCGTCGGTACTCACTCGGTTTTTCATAACTTTTTTTCAATTTCAAACGTTTGAAAAGACCGTCGTTCTGGATCTTTTTCTTCAAAATGCGCATGGCTTTTTCAAGATCGTTATCTTGAACTCTGACCGTAATCTCCTTCAACGAATATCGCCCCTTTCGTCCCACCTGCATTTCTAAAGGGTATGCAGAAATGGTTAATTAATGATCTCAGCTTGATAAAAACTGCTCTATACACACTCTTTTTGGCCATTGCAACTCATTTCTCAATGCGGAAGCCGATATTTACTGATGATGCGGCCCGAGGACATCCCAGCGCACTGGGGGCATCGTGATCGGACCGCATTCCAATAATGGGGTTGACACCACAGTCGCTTTCGGTAATATTCGTTCCCTTATACCTGATATATGTGTCGATCAATTGAAAGCGGGCCGTTGTATGTGCGTATCCCGAATGACTATTCCCGCGTCGCTGGCATGCCTCGGGCATGCAAAGTCATGCGGCATATCCCCGATAAATCAGAATGAGGACTGCACCTAAGCCAAAAACCGAAGACCGGTTCGAGTACGTTGCTACTTATCATTGTTAACGAGGACAAATCAAAGGAGGGTATATGCGTTTAATTCTGTTAGGCGGCCCCGGAGCCGGCAAGGGAACCCAAGCCACTTACATTAAAGAAAGATACCAGATTCCGCAGATCTCCACAGGCGATATGTTGCGGGCGGCCGTCAAGGCCGGCACCGAGTTGGGCAAAAAGGCCAAAGCGATCATGGATACAGGCGGCCTGGTTTCCGATGATATTATCATCGGCCTGGTAAAAGAGCGCATCAAGGATCCCGATTGTGCAAATGGGTTCTTGTTCGATGGTTTTCCGCGCACCATTCCCCAGGCCGATGCCATGAAGGCGGAGGGTGTTCCCATTGATGCGGTGGTTGAGATCGATGTGCCGGATGCGGAAATCGTCAAACGCATGAGCGGGCGTCGGGCCCATTTGGCCAGCGGCCGGACCTACCATGTGATTTTCAACCCGCCCAAAGTTGAAGGCAAGGACGATGTAACGGGTGAACCATTGATCCAGCGAGACGACGACAAGGAAGAAACCGTCAAAAAACGGCTGGACGTCTATCATGCCCAGACCGAGCCGTTGGTGGATTACTATAAAAAATGGGCACAGTCCGGTCAGCCGGGCGCTCCCAAGCACATTCGTGTCGAAGGTGTGGGCAAGGTTGAGCAGATTCGCGACCAGATCTTTGCCGCCCTGGATAAGTTAAAATAGAGTGTGCGATGAAAACATGACCAAGCGCCCGATAATGTTCATTGATTATTGGGCGTTTTTTATTTTTAGACTACTTTCCATCCCTCTTTCAAAAATGCTTGACAGCCAAAATGCCTTGATATAGGGATGATAATCATAATGTTGGAGCCCGCCCTGTTGGAGAGAATTTGGAAGCAATTTTCTCCCTAAACAAGTAACTTCATATTCCTCCATAGCTATCAACTGTTCTACCATCATCGAAGGGCGTAAAACCCATTACGACGGAAAAGTTGGTTCATTTGAGCGGATAGACGGGTTTCGATCGTTCAGCCTCGGTTAAAAAGCGGATGATTCCATACAGCGGCATGGAACAATTATATAAGTGGGCCTGCGTGGCGCGCCCGTACGAAAAAGACTTTGCAATGGAGAGCGTTCAATGAATGTTTCCGAACTAAAAAGCATGAAAATCAATGAATTGACCTCAATGGCCAAAAAGCTGAAGATCGAAGGTTATGCCGGCATGCGCAAGCAAGAGCTGATCTTTTCCCTGCTTCAGACCCAAATTGAGAAAAACGGTTTGATTTATGGAGAAGGGACTCTTGAAATCTTGCCGGACGGCTTTGGTTTTCTGCGCGCGCCAAGCTACAACTATTTGCCCGGACCGGACGATATATACGTATCTCCCTCCCAGATCAGACGGTTCAACATCCGCACCGGCGATACCGTTTCGGGTCAGATTCGCCAGCCGAAAGAGTCTGAACGTTATTTCGCTCTCCTGAAGGTCGAAGCCATCAACTATGAAGACCCGGAAGTCGCCCGCGAGAAAATTTTATTCGACAACCTGACCCCGCTGTATCCGGACCTGAAAATCAATCTTGAAACCGATCCCGAGAACTATTCCGCGCGCATCATGGATCTGTTAACGCCGATCGGTTTCGGTCAGAGAGGATTGATCGTGTCTCCGCCCCGGTCCGGTAAAACCATGCTGCTGCAATCTATCGCCAACAGTATTGCAAAAAATCACAAGGACATTATCCTTTTCGTGCTGCTGATCGACGAACGGCCGGAGGAGGTCACGGACATGCAGCGGTCGGTCAAAGGTGAGGTGATCAGCTCTACCTTCGACGAACCGGCCGAACGGCACGTTCAGGTGGCCGAAATGGTGATTGAGAAAGCCAAGCGATTGGTCGAACACAAAAAGAACGTCGTCATTCTGCTGGATAGTATCACTCGTTTGGCGCGTGCTTATAACTCGGTGATGCCGCCCTCCGGAAAGATCCTTTCAGGCGGCGTGGACTCCAATGCACTTCAGCGGCCCAAGCGCTTTTTCGGCGCCGCTCGCAATATCGAAGATGGCGGCAGCTTGACCATCATTGCCACGGCGCTTGTCGATACCGGCAGCCGCATGGATGAAGTCATTTTTGAAGAATTCAAAGGCACGGGCAACATGGAAATTCAACTGGATCGCCGTCTGGCCGACAAACGCATTTTTCCGGCTATCGACATCAAGAAGTCCGGTACGCGTAAGGAGGAATTGCTGCTCGACGAAGCAACCCTCAATCGCGTTTGGATTATACGTAAACTCCTGGCGTCTCTCAATCCGGCCGATGCCCTTGAGTTTATGCTTGATAAAATGCAAGGAACCAGAGATAATAAAGAGTTTTTGGATTCCATGAACGCCTGAAACGCCTTTGTCCGGTGATGTCCAGGTGTTAAAAAAGTTTAATTTATCAGGGGGTTGTAACGATGAAAACCGATATCCATCCGCAATATGCGAAAGCAGCCATCAAGTGTGCATGCGGGAACACCATTGAAGTAGGTTCCACCAAGCAAGATATTTCCGTTGAAATCTGTTCTAATTGCCATCCTTTCTTTACCGGCAAACAGAAATTGGTGGATACCGCCGGCCGCATCGAACGTTTCCGCAAAAAATACGCAAAATTCAATCAGGAAAAGTAGCTGTTTCCTCCGGCATGGACCGGAGGCACGTTTTCAAGCTGTCAACCGTTCAGGTGACAGCTTGAAGCATTCTGGGGCAGATGTGATTCCGACCGACTCCGAAAGTGGCTTTCCGGTCGCTCTTGACGCCGTTTTGCCACCTATTTGCCACCTATTTGCCACCTAATTGATAGCTGATAAGTGATAAGCTGATAAGCCATGTTCGACAAACTCAAAAATGTGGATGACCGTTTCAGTCAACTCGAAGCACTTCTGAGCGATCCCAAAGTTGTGCAGGATCGCGCCGCCTATCAGAAATATGCGCGCGAGCATGCTGATATCGCCGAGATAATCAATGCCTATCGGGCATACCAGCAGGTCGACCGGGAACTGGATGACAGCTTGGAACTGCTCAAAGACAGTGACCCTGAAATCAAGGGCATGGCCAAAGAGGAAATCGATCGCTTGAGCGACCGCAAAGAGCAGCTTGAACTGGCGCTCAAACAGCTTCTGATTCCCAAAGACCCGCTAGATGACAAAAACGTCCTGCTCGAAATTCGGGCCGGCACGGGCGGGGATGAGGCAGGGCTCTTTGCCGGCGATCTTTATAAAATGTACAGTCGGTATGCTGAATCCCAGGGTTGGAAAACCGAAGTCATGGAGGTGCATGCCTCCGGCGTGGGTGGCCTGAAGGAAATCATTATCCTCGTCAAGGGCGAACGCGTTTACAGCCGTCTCAAATATGAAAGCGGGACCCATCGCGTTCAGCGCGTGCCGACGACAGAAACCCAGGGGCGTATTCATACCTCGGCCGTGACGGTGGCGGTTTTGCCCGAAGCCGAAGAAGTAGAGCTGGAGATTGATCCCAGCGAGTTGCGCATCGATGTATTTCGGTCGTCGGGGCCGGGCGGCCAGTCCGTCAATACCACCGATTCTGCCGTGCGGATTACGCACCTGCCCACCGGCCTGGTTGTCAGTTGTCAGGATGAAAAATCACAGCACAAGAACAAAGCCAAAGGCATGAAGGTGCTGCGCGCGCGCTTGCTGGACAAAATGACTCAGGAACAGGATGCCAAACTGTCGCAGGAGCGCAAAAGCCAGGTGGGCAGCGGTGACCGTAGCGAGCGTATCCGCACCTATAATTTTCCTCAAGGGCGTGTGACCGATCATCGGATCGGCCTGACGCTTTATAAGCTGGAGTCGATTTTGCAAGGCCAGATCGATGAGATCATTACGGCCCTGACAACCCATTATCAAACCCAGGCATTGCAGCATGCCCACTGAAGGACCTGCCGCCGAAGCGCCCTGGACCGTTTTGAAAACGCTGCAGTGGACCGTCGATTATTTCAAAAGCAATGGGCTTGACACTCCCCGGATCGATGCGGAAACACTGTTGTCGCACGTCCTGAACTGCCAACGCATCGACCTTTACCTGCGCTATGATCAGCCCTTGAACGAAGACGAGCTGACCCGTTTCAAACATTTGATCAAGCGGCGCATTCGGCGCGAACCAGTGGCGTACCTGGTCGGAGCCAAAGAGTTTTGGTCCTTGCGCGTTGAAGTAAATCCCGCGGTACTCATTCCCAGACCCGATACCGAATGTTTGGTGGAAAACGCTTTAAAGCTCTTGCCCAGAGCCGCTGGGGATGATCCATGCAAGGTGCTCGAGTTGGGTGTGGGCTCCGGAGCAGTGGTCATCGCATTGGCCCACGAGCGACCGGATTGTCATTGCTGGGCGTCGGATCGGTCCTGGCCGGCCATTTCGCTGGCGCGACGCAACGCCCGCTGGCATGATTTGGATGACCGGATACGTTTTTTTGTCAGTCACTGGCTGGACGCGGTGGTCTCTCCGGCGGCCTTTTTCGATATGGTGTTGTCCAATCCGCCCTATATCCGGCATGATGCAATTGATCATCTGCCCGATGACATCCGTTTGTTCGAGCCGGTCGGTGCGTTGGATGGTGGTCCGGACGGATTGCGCGACATCCGAACGATCATGGTCCAAGCCTATCGGTGCCTCAAACCCGGCGGAGAGCTGCTCATGGAAATCGGTTTCGACCAGCGCCGTGCCGTGGAGGCGCTGGCGCGCACTTGCCAAGCGTATGCGGATGTCCAATTTTTTAAAGATTACAGTGGCCATGACCGGGTCGCTCGTCTGCAGAAAAAACAGCGGCCTTGAACGCGGCTGCGTTTTGCAAAACTTTCCTCAGACATCCTTCGGGTTCAACAATGATCCCATCATGAGGTGTCGAGGTATAAAGAGGTATAAATAGGTATTGCGCATAAGCGTAAGATTTGCTAAGGATTCTCGATTTAACCAAACCAATTAACCCCGCACGTCCATGGACCCGGCTCCTGGTGCTTTCGTTGAAAGTCGGAACCGGGGATGAAATGGGCGCAGGCCTAACCAAAGTCCAAGGAGCAGACAATGGCGTATGTTACAATGAAAGAGTTGCTGGAAGCCGGTGTTCATTTCGGACATCAGACCAAACGCTGGAATCCCAAGATGAAACCTTATATCTTCGGGGCACGCAATGGCATCTATATCGTCGATCTTCAAAAGACCGTCCGCATGTTCAAAACCGCGTACGATTTTATTGTGGATACGGTGACGTCCGGTAAATCGGTTTTGTTCGTGGGGACCAAAAAGCAGGCCCGTGAATCAATCTATGAAGAAGCCAACCGCTGTGAAATGTTCTATGTGCACAACCGATGGCTCGGCGGTATGATGACCAATTTCCAGACCATCAAAAAGAGCATCGACCGTCTGAATTATCTCAATACCATCGAGAATGACGGTTCCATCAATCTATTCCCAAAAAAAGAACGCCTCAAACTTGGCAAAGAGCGTGAAAAGCTGGACAGCACTCTGGGTGGCATCCGTAATATGGGCCGGCTGCCCGGCGCCATGTTCATCGTCGATCCCAAAAACGAAACGATCGCGGTGCGCGAGGGGCGTCGTCTGGGGATCCCCATCGTAGCCATTGTCGATACCAACTGCGATCCGGATGATGTGGATTACGTGATTCCCGGCAATGACGATGCCATTCGGTCGATCCGGCTGATTGCCTCCCGCATGGCGGATGCGTGTGCTGAGGGCCAGAAACGCCAGGCCGAAAAACGTCAGGCACAAACCGACAAATCCGACGAAGATACCGGCGAAGCCGAAGTGCCAGCCGCGCATTTGAAGCCGGGCGAGCGTAAAGTAATCTCGGATGGCACACAGGGACCGATTGTCGAAATTATCCGCAAGGGCGAAGAGACAGGCGATGACAAAGTTTCGGCGGATGCCGAATAAGACATAGGAGAATTAGAGAGAATGGCAGAGATCAGTGCAACAATGGTCAAGGCGCTCCGGGAGAAATCCGGAGCCGGAATCATGGACTGCAAGGAAGCCCTGGCTGAATGTGACGGCGACATGGAAAAGGCGGTGGATTTCCTGCGGAAAAAAGGGCTGGCAACCGCCGCCAAACGCGCCGGACGCGCCACCAGTGAGGGGACCATTCAATCCTATATTCATATGGGTGGTAAAATCGGCGTCATGGTAGAGGTCAACTGCGAGACTGACTTCGTGGCCAAAACCGACGCCTTCATCGAATTCGCCAAAAATGTCGCCATGCACATTGCCGCTACCAGTCCGGTCGGCATCAATCCCGAAGATGTGCCTGAGACGGTTCTGGCGCGCGAAAAGGACATTTACCGTGCTCAGGCATTGGAGACCGGCAAGCCTGAAAAAATGATCGACAAGATCGTGGATGGCAAGGTCAACAAGTTTTTCAAGGAAAGCTGCTTGATGAGCCAGGCTTATGTTCGCGATCCCAACAAGTCCATTAGCGACTACCTGAACGAAGTGGTCGCGCAAACCGGTGAGAAAGTCACGATCAAACGGTTTGCCCGTTTTCAGCTAGGAGCCGAATAGTTGAATCAACCCCGATATAAACGCATTCTGCTGAAATTAAGTGGTGAAGCGCTGATGGGCAATCAGAGCTTCGGTATCGATTCGGACATGCTTTCGTATGTGGCCGAAGAGATCAAGCAGACACATGCGACCCAAACCGAGATTGCCGTTGTGGTAGGCGGAGGGAACATCTTCCGCGGCGTCAAGGCCAGTTCATTCGGCATGGAACGCACCTCCGCCGATCACATGGGCATGTTGGCCACGGTCATCAACAGTCTGGCCCTGCAGGATGCACTGGAAAAAACCGGCATTCAGACACGTGTGCAAACGGCCATCTCCATGCACGAGGTGGCCGAACCCTATATTCTGCGGCGCGCCTTGCGCCACTTGGAAAAAGGGCGTGTCGTGATTTTCGCGGCCGGAACGGGGAATCCTTACTTTACCACGGACACCGCCGCCGTGCTGCGCGCCCAGGAAATCCATGCCCAGGTGCTGCTCAAGGCCACCAAAGTAGACGGCCTGTACGACGCCGACCCGGTGATTCACCCGGAAGCGAAATTCATTGAGAGCATTTCCTACATGAGGGTGCTGGAAAGACAGCTCAAGGTGATGGATATGACTGCCATTTCACTGGCCATGGACAATGCTCTGCCCTTGGTCGTTTTTAATCTGAAGACTCCTGGCAACATCATCCGCGTGGCTAAGGGCGAACGCATCGGAACGCTGATCAGCAACGAGGGCGGGAATTCGCCGCTCGGCTTTGACCGGTGCTGATTCGCCCTCGCTAGCTCCGGCGCCGTCGGCAACCAAGGACAGTCAACGAGGTGAATGCGCATGATTGAAGAAACCTATCAAGAAACCCGTGATCGGATGGCCAAGTCCATCGTCGCGCTGAAGACGGAACTCCAACGTGTACGCACCGGGCGGGCTTCAACCTCGCTTCTGGATGGCATCCGGATCGACTACTACGGCACAGTAACGCCTTTGAGTCAAATGGCGACCATTTCAGTGCCCGAAAGTCGTCTGATCACCATTCAGCCCTGGGATGCATCGATGATCAAGGATATTGAGAAGGCCATTCTCAAATCGGATCTTGGGCTGACCCCTTCCAATGACGGCAAAATGATTCGCATCGGCATCCCGCCGCTTTCCGAACAGCGGCGTAAGGAATTGGTCAAGCAAGTTCATAAAGCGTGTGAGGAGTACAAGGTCGCCTTGCGCAATATTCGTCGCGATGCCAACGAACTGATCAAAGGCTTCAAAAAAGAAGGCGATATTTCCGAAGATGACGCCTTCAAATCCCAGGATCAGATCCAGAAGATCACCGATGAGCATATTCAGCGCGTAGACGAGATCTATAAAGCCAAAGAGAAAGAGATCCTTGAGTTCTAAAGCCCTTTTACCTGAAACAGGCGCCGGCCTGCCGCGTCATGTGGCCATCATTATGGATGGCAATGGCCGTTGGGCTAAAAAACGCCTGCTCAACCGCGTCAAGGGGCATGAAAAAGGGGTTGATGCGGTCCGTACGATTGTGCGGACCTGCCGCGAACTCAGAATCGAGGTCCTGACGCTGTATGCCTTTTCCACCGAAAACTGGCAAAGACCCATCGGTGAGATCAATGCGCTGATGTCTATGCTGAAACGTTTTCTGGACAATGAGGCGCCGGAACTCCAGGAAAACAACATCCGCCTTGGTGTCATCGGGCAGCCACAGCGTCTGCCCGCAGCAGTACGAGAAACGATCGAACATGTTCAGACGGTTACGGCCGGCAATGACGGTATGCTGCTCAATCTGGCCCTGAGCTACGGCGGTCGCACCGAGATCACCGAAATGGTGCGGGCTATTGCATCCAAAGTGGCCGACGGTAGCTTGCCGCTGCAAGGCATCGATGAAGCGGTCGTCGCTGACCATCTGTACACGCGCGGGGTTCCGGACCCTGACCTCATGATTCGGACCAGTGGAGAAATGCGCATCAGCAATTTTCTGTTATGGCAACTGGCATACAGTGAAATCTATATCACCGAAACCCTCTGGCCCGATTTTTCCCGCGAAGAGTTCATCGAAATTCTCAAGCAATATCAGACACGCGACCGCCGATTCGGAAAAGTCGGCCCATCTTAAGCCGGTTTCGCCCACGGACACAGTATGGTATCGTGGCCAAGTCCCGATTGCCGGCGGTTGCATGGTCTGACTATGGCCGATGCCTTCCTTTTTTCTTTCCCCGCAAGCCGCTGTATGCTATTTCGTGTGCATGCATTGGAAACGTTGGTTAACGGCTATTGTTGCACTCCCGCTGCTTTTCCTTTTGATTCTCAAAGGCGGCGCATTGCTGTTCACGCTGTTTGTCTCTGCCGTGGCGGTCGTTACATTGTGGGAGTACTTCCGTATCGTCTTCAGCAATCATGAGCCCACGGTCCACTGGTTCTACGCGTGGTGGACCTATGCTTTCGGGGCAGGGTTGGTGTTGGGCGTCCACGCGTATGGCTTCGGAGTTATGATGGCCTTTCTGACGGCGCATTTCATCGGCGCGGCTGTGATGTCCATCTTCCGCTTCAAACTCACGCAGGATGCACCCGTGGTGGTGCTCAAACAGGTCTTCGGACTCTTCTATATCCCCCTTTTTCTGTCCTGCCTGGTGCCGCTGTATAATGATGGCCAAGGCATCCATTGGGTGTTTTTACTGTTTCTGATCATTGTCATGGGAGATACCGGTGCCTATTATGCCGGTAGTTACCTGGGGCGCCATAAATTATGTCCCGCGGTGAGTCCCAAAAAGACCATTGAAGGGGCAGTCGGAGGATTGACAGCCAGTCTGCTGATTGCATTCTTCTATAAACTTCTGTTTATCCCCGTGCTGTCGGTGCCGGCTGTGCTGCTCTTTGCGGCGATAGTGGGCGCCGTAGGGCAGGTCGGCGACCTCTTTGAATCGGAGTTCAAACGTGCGGCCGGGGTCAAAGACTCGGGAAGACTGCTCCCCGGCCACGGAGGGTTCCTGGATCGTATCGATGCGCTGCTGTTTGCAATTCCCACGGCCTATTTGCTCAAGGAATATCTGCTGTCATGAAATCACTTTCCGTACTGGGCGCAACCGGTTCGATCGGGCGGAACACCCTCAGAATCGCAGCCAGGTTTCCGGATCGCTTCAAAATCATCGCTTTGACCGCCAAAAATAATGTTGAACGATTGGCCGAGCAAATCGAAACCTTTGCTCCCCGCGTTGCCGTGGTTTATGACGAAAACGCCGCTCGCCGGTTAAAAACCCTTTTGGCACCGCGCACGAAAATTGAAATTTTGCACGGGCCTGATGGGTATCGTGCCGCCGCGGTGCAAGAGGGGGTCGACATGGTGGTTGGCGCGATGGTGGGCGCGTCCGGACTGGCCCCCACACTGGCGGCGATCGAAGCCGGTAAGGACATCGCTCTGGCCAACAAAGAGACCCTGGTGATGGCTGGGGCTATCGTCATGGCGGCCGTCGCCAGAAAAGGGGTGCGCCTGCTGCCGGTGGACAGTGAGCACAGCGCCATCTTTCAATGCTTACAGGGGCAGCAGGTCCAGGAACTCGATCGTATTTTGCTGACCGCTTCAGGCGGCCCATTTTTGAACACACCGGCCGAGCAGTTCGCGGCTTTGGGGCCCGATCAGGCCCTGCGTCATCCCAATTGGCAGATGGGCGCCAAAATATCCATCGATTCTGCCACACTCATGAACAAGGGCCTGGAAGTGATCGAGGCCAAATGGCTGTTCGATTTGACACCGGACCAGATCGACATCGTGGTGCACCCGCAAAGCATCGTGCATTCAATGGTGGCTTTCTGCGACGGATCGATCATCGCCCAATTGGGTATTCCCGATATGCAGGGCGCGATCGCCTATGCCCTGTCGTACCCGCAGCGTTTGCCGCTGCAGCAACCGTTGCCTGATCTGGCCGGATTGGGCGCCCTGACTTTCGCGCATCCCGACGTACAGCGCTTTCATTGTTTGACACTGGCTTTCCAGGCATGTCGCGAGGGCGGCTCAATGCCCGCAGTGCTCAATGCGGCCAACGAAGTGGCCGTAGAGGCTTTTCTGTCGCGGCAATTGACTTTTTTGGGCATCGCAGAGGTGGTTCAGGGCACCATGGCCGCTCATCACTCAAATGCCGCACCCGATCTGGACGTTATTCTGGCGGCGGATGCCTGGGCGCGCCAAACCGCGACGGACATGATCGCAAGTCGAAAAGCGGAATAACCCGCTTGCTTGACCGTGCATGACCACTATGTTCGAAAATGCTATTTGTATTGCATCAAAATAAACATACAGAATACTGAAAAGAGAATTATGAACAGTGTCTTTCTTTTTATTGTCGTATTGGGAATCCTGATTTTTTTCCACGAACTGGGCCACTTTCTGGTAGCACGGCTATTCGGGGTCGGCGTGGAAAAATTCTCCCTGGGGTTCGGGCCGCGCATCTTCGGCAAAACCATCGGGCGCACGGACTATCGTCTGTCGCTCGTGCCGCTCGGCGGATTTGTCAAAATGGTGGGCGACGAGCCCGATGCCCCCTTGGATGAAAAGGACCTGCCGTATTCGTTTACCCACAAGCACGTGGCCAAACGCAGCCTGATCGTGGCTGCCGGACCGCTGTTCAATGTGCTGCTTGCAGTGCTGATCTTCATCGGCGTCTTCTACTTTTCCGGATTGCCAAGCATTCGTCCGGTCGCACGCGGACTGGACAACAACGGCCCGGCCCAGCAGGCTGGTATTCGGGCAGGAGACTGGATCGAAACGATCGATGGACAACCGGTTACTTCGTGGCGCGATATCGATAAGGCTGTGGCGGACAGCGCCGGCGAAGCGTTGACGGTGAAGGTGGTGCGCCAGGGCGAACCGCTCACCTTTACCGTTAAACCCAAAAAAGTCGGCACCAAGGATCTCTACGGCGACAACACCAGTTATTACGATCTGGGGATGCAAGGCTATGCCGAACTCAAAGCGGTGGTTGGCAGAACCGATCCGGACATGCCGGCCCATAAAGCCGGTTTGGAGAAAGGGGATCGCATCACGGCCATCAACGGGAAGCCTGTCGAAAACTGGGCGGAGATGCACGCAGCCATCTCTTCCTCTGATGGCGCGACGCTCAATGTCACGATCCAGCGGGGGCAAAATCAATTCGATGTCGAGATCACGCCGGCCGAAGTGAAAGAAACCGATGCCATGGGCGTCCGGAAAACAGCCTACCGCATTGGCATCATGCCCCCCGACCCGATCCTGGAAGAAGATCGTATGACGGTCGATATCGGGATTGGCGGCGCTGTGGCGCGTGGACTGGATCAGACCTGGGTGGTGGTGAAGGAGACAGGCCGCTTTTTTGTCAAGCTGGCCGAGCGCAAGGTTCCTGCCGAAGCCATCGGCGGGCCGATTCGCATTGCCTTGCTGGCTAATCAACAGGCCCAGGAAGGGGTTGTGGCGCTGCTCTTTTTCATTGCCATCATCAGTGTCAACCTTGCCGTGATCAATCTTGTTCCTATCCCCGTGTTGGACGGCGGCCATCTTTTGTTTTTTGCCATCGAAGCGGTTATGCGCAAACCGCTGAGCGTGCGTGCGCGCGAAACCGCCCAGCAAGTTGGTGTTTTTTTACTGATTTTGTTAATGATTTTTGTTTTTTACAATGATATTAGCATCACATGGTTTCGTTAATTCTCATAGCAGTCAGTGAGTGGACATATTATGGCGAGTCGAATTGAAATAACTCTGAAACCGGACATTCTGGACGCCGAAGGGGAAAGCCTGCGCCGCAAGGCGCGCGAATACTTTGGCATTCAGACCGACAGTGTGCGCTCGGTCTATATTGTGACCATCGATGCGGCACTGACGGCCGACCAACTCCGCAGAGTTCGAACCGAAATATTTACCAACCCGGTCACCCAGATCTCTTCGATGGATCCTCTGCCGGTCGACGCCGACTGGATCATCTGGGTAGGTTTTCGGCCCGGGGTGCGTGACAATCCCGGCGCAACGGCCGTCGAAGCCATGGAAGATCTGCTTGGAGTCCGGCTTGGGCCGGATGAGGCGGTCTATACGTCCAAGCGCTACTGCATAAAAGGCAGCCTGAGCGAAGACGAGGTCCGCCGCATCGCCTCCCAATTGCTGGCCAACGACATCATCCAGCAGTGGAAAATCTTCAGTGCCGCCAGTTGGAACCCGGCCGAGGGGGTAGGGATCGTCGTTCCCAAGGTGCGCCTGGATCACGTGCCGACGGTGAGCATGCTTTCCATCGACAGTGATGACACGCTGCAACGTCTGAGCGATGAACGCAATCTGGCCCTCAACCCCAATGACATACCTGTGATCCGCGCGTACTTTCTGGACCCGCGCGTGCAGGCCGAACGTGCGCGGGTCGGGCTTTCCGATCCCACTGACCTGGAGTTGGAGTATATCTCGCAGGCCCGCAGTGATCACTGCAATCACAATACCTTTCGCGGCTTGTTCCACTACCTGGATCTGGCGACCGGCGAGTCCGAAACAATCAGCAGCCTTTTCAAAAAATGCATCCAGGAGCCGACGCTTGTTCTGCAGAAGCAAAAACCCTGGGTGGTATCGGTACTCTGGGACAACGCCGGCCTGGGCCGTTTCGACGAAGATCATTTCTACGCGATCACCGGTGAGACACACAACTCGCCCTCAAACATGGAGGCTTACGGCGGCGCAATTACCGGCATTGTGGGTGTTTATCGCGATCCAATGGGCACTGGATTGGGCTCTTGCCTGATCATGGGCAGCTACGGTTTTTGCGTGGGACCGCGCGATTATGCCGGTGATCTGAAACCGCATCTGCACCCGCGACGGCTCCTGGATGGCGTCATCGAAGGGGTGCGCGACGGCGGCAACAAAAGCGGTATCCCCACACCGTTCGGCCAAGTGCTTTTCGACCAAGGCTACATGGGTAAATGCTTGGTCTTCGTAACCGCCCTGGGGATCATGCCGGCCACAATCCTCGGCCAACCCGCCGAACAGAAAACGATTTTGCCCGGCGATCTGGTGATCATGTGCGGAGGGCGCGTCGGCAAAGACGGCATTCACGGCGTAACCGCCTCCTCGGAGACCTTTTCCGAACACACGCCCGCCGGACACGTGCAGATTGGCGACCCCTACACGCAAAAGAAAATGCATGATTTTCTTCTTGAAGCGCGCGACGAGGGATTGATTCGTTTTATCACCGATAATGGCGGCGGTGGCCTGTCCAGTTCGGTCGGTGAAACGGCGCTTTATTCCAATGGCTGCGAGGTCCAGTTGGAAAAGGTACCCCTCAAATATGCCGGTCTGGATCAATGGGAGATCTGGGTTTCCGAATCCCAGGAGCGTATGACGGTGGCCATCGCGCCTGAAAACGAACGGCGTTTTTTCGAGCTGTCCGCCCGCCACGCCGTTGAAAGCACTGTCATTGGCCGCTATACCGACACGGGCAAGCTGCATATCACCTATGATGGCAAAACCTGCGCTTATGTGGATCTGGATCTGTTGCAGGCCGGTTTCCCGCAGTGGCAGTTCGAAGCAGAATGGCGCACGCCTGAGGCGCGTGGTCTGTTTGAGCCGGTGTTGCGTGAGCCGGGCGACCACACCTCCGTGCTGCGCGATATGCTCGCCCGGCCCAATATCTGCGCCAAGGAATGGATCACGCGGCAGTACGACCACGAGGTCCAAGGCACCAGCGTCATCAAGCCCCTGGTCGGTGCACAGCGCGATGTGAACAGCGATGCGGCTGTTTTGCGCCCGGTTCTGACCTCTCAACGGGGATTGGCTTTTGCCCAGGCCTTGCTGCCGTTTTACTCGAAAATCGACGCCTACCACATGACCACCTGCACCATCGACGAGGCAGTGCGCCGGCTGATCGCAGTGGGCGGCGATCCCGATCACTTGGGCGGCGTCGATAATTTCTGCTGGCCCACCATTCAGTATGATCCGATCACTAACCCCGACGGCCGCTTCAAGGCCGCCCAACTGGTGCGTTCCTGCCGGGCTTTGCGCGACCTGTGCCTGGCCTACGGGATCCCCTTGCTCTCCGGCAAGGACAGCATGTACGTGGACGGCCGTCTGCCGGGGCGCTATGGGGAGACTCACAAAGTATCGGCTTTGGAAAGCCTGCAGTTTTCCGCGACCAGCGTCATCGACGATATTGCGCGCTGTGTCACGTTAGATCCCAAGATGGCCGGCGATCTGGTCTATGTGATTGGAACCACCCGCAACGAGATGGGTGCCTCGGAGTACTATGAAATGCTCGGCTACGTGGGCTGTCGCGTGCCCGAGGTGCAGGCCGAAGCCTTCATGCAATGCTATCGGGCTCTGGCCGGTGCCATTGGCCAGGATATGGTGGCTTCAGCCCACGGCATTTACCGGGGTGGTCTGGGCGTTCACTTGGCCATGACCGCCATGGCAGGTCAGGTGGGACTGGAGGTGGATCTTTCCGCTGTCCCGTCATCCGACCATGACGATGCCCGGCGCAACGATGTGCTGCTATATTCCGAGTCGGCCGGCCGTTTCATCGTCACGGTCGACCCCAACTTGCGTGCTTCTTTCGAGACGCTTTTTGAGGGGATGCCGTGCGCCTGTATCGGTCGCGTGAGTGCCGATGACCGCCTGCAGGTCCGCGGACTGAACGGCAGCACGATTATCGATATTTCCGTGCCGGCGCTGAAAAGCGCCTGGAAACAACCTTTTGGTGATCTCATATGAGTCCAATCAACGCTATTGTATTAACAGGCTACGGTCTGAACTGCGATCGGGAGACCGCCTACGCCTTGGAACAGGCTGGCGCGCAAGCCCAACGTGTGCATATCAACGCCCTTATTGACGGATCGGTTGCACTCGATGCCTTTCAGATCATGGCTTTTATCGGCGGCTTCAGCTGGGGCGATGATCACGGCGCCGGCGTGGTGCAGGCTGTGCGCCTGCGTACCACCATCGGTGACAAGCTGCTGGATTTTATCGGCCAGGGCAAGTTGGTGATCGGCATTTGCAATGGTTTTCAATGTCTGGTCAACCTGGGGCTGCTGCCGGCGATCGACAACGATTACACCCGCCGGTCCGTAGCCTTGACGCACAATGACTGCGGCAATTTCCGCGATGATTGGGTCCATCTGGCAACCGACCCGGCATCGGCTTGTGTTTTCACCCAGGGCATGCAGTCGTTCGAACTGCCGGTGCGCCACGGCGAAGGTAAATTCTTTGCCACGCCCGATTTACACCAACAACTGGCTGCCAGCGGGCAAATTGTTCTGCGCTATGCCACGGCCGACGGCCGACCGGCCCAGGGGGTTTTTCCACACAATCCCAACGGATCCATCGATGATATTGCCGGGATTTGTGATCCCACCGGGCGGGTGTTCGGCCTGATGCCCCATCCGGAAGCTTATAACCATTGGACAAACCATCCGGAGTGGACCCGCCTGAAAGAAAAAGTCAGGCGCGGTCAGGCTGACCGGCCCTCCGATATCACACCCGGTGTTCAGATTTTTAAAAATGCGGTAAACTATTTTGTGAGTTGAGTAGGGGTGGACCTCTTCAGGTCAGGCAACTCACCAGACGCGTTAGGAGTATTGCTATGTTCGACATGTCCAGGTTTTCGTTGGAAGATAAAGTGGCATTGGTGACCGGCGGCAGCCGCGGCATCGGCAAGGCCATTGCCCAGGGGTTTGCCAAAGCCGGCGCCAAAGTGGCAGTCACCAGCCGCAAGATCGACGATCTGAACGAAACGGTCAAAGAGATCCAGGCGTTCGGAGGCCAAGCGGTCGCGATTTCAGGCCACCTGGGCAAAATGGAAGACATTAAAAAGGTTACTGATGCGGTAATGCAGCGCTTCGGGCGTATCGACATCCTGGTCAACAACGCCGGCGCCAGTCCTGCAATGGCCTCGGTGCTGGATTCCGAGGAGCGGCTCTGGGAAACCATCATGAACCTGAACATGAAGGGGTTGTATTTTCTCAGCCAGGCCGCGGCCCGCATCATGAAGGCGCAAGGCGGTGGCAAAATCATCAATATCGCCTCGATCGACGGCCACCACCCCGAGCGTCAGGTCAGCATCTACTCCATTTCCAAAGCGGGTGTGCGCATGATCAGCAAAGCTTTTGCCGCCGAGCTGGCCCCGTTCAATATCCAAGTCAATACGATCGCGCCGGGTGCTGTCACGACCAAAATGATGGATTCGCACTGGCATGCCCTATCCCCCGAAGAGGCCGCCGCGGCCCGTGAAGCGACCGGTCAAGTGATCCCGATGGGGCGCATCGGCGTTCCGGATGATATCGTCGGCGCGGCCATTTACTTTGCCTCATCGTCCTCCGATTACACCACCGGTACTGAAATTGTCATTGATGGCGCTGTCCTCTTGGCGCCGTTGCTCAACGCTCCAGGCGTGCCTATCTGAATCGACGTTGATTGGGGAGATGCGGATGAGCCGGTCTGTGGATCAAAAAGATGAACTTTTCCGATGGTCCGATCAGCTGCCCACGCCTTTATGGGATGATATCCGGGCGCGCCCCGCGCACGAGGCGGCCAATGCGGTCGGTGCTGTCTGGGACGGCCTGGTTTTCAAAGTCCCCATGCTGGGCTTTACCTACATTGTCGATCCGTTACAGCAACGTATTTTGAGGGAAGGGGCTGAGGCGCATCGTGTCAGTTACCAGTCGGGTGTGGTCCTGCTGGGCAGCCTGGCAAAATCGATGGGGGTACCCCCCAGCGGTCGCATGGTGACGCCTCAGGCATTGACCGGCGGAAGCCTGTTTTTTACCGGCGCTCACAGCTTGGCGGTTCAACCTCTGGCCAAACGCTTCGGGCACGATCCGCAAGGATTGATCACCAAAGCACAGGCCCTGGGTGGGCAGCAAACCAGCGGCGCTGATGCCGCCGTTACCCTTTGCGGTTTACCTCTGTTGCCCTTGTATGTCCTGTTGTGGGCCGCCGACGACGAGTTCGCGGCCCGGGCCGTGATCGGCATTGACGACCGGGCCCTTTTTCACCTTGATCTTGCCGGAATTTTCGCCCTGACCAATATCATGGTCAACCGGTTGGCCGGCTGACGGCTGATGCTTGAATACATGAGCGCGGCACCAGTAACGCGCCACGTATATGTCCCATTGTTGTTCGGCACAAAACCAATCAACTTTTACCGGGAGGACACGATGAAAAAGCTGCTGCAGTACTTGGTACCGATTCTACTTTGTTTTACTGTACAGGCGGCATTGGCCGACTTGGAGATCAGCAAAGCACCTAAAACTGTGACGCTGCAAGAGAAGCTGGGTGGGCATCTGGACGGAAGAACCTGGAGCAGCGAAGAGTTCAAAGGCAAGGTATCGGTTGTTTTTTACGTTGATCCGGATAAGAAAGATTTGAACGATCAGGCCAGTGAAGCATTGCGAAAAGCGAATTATCCACTGGAGAAATACCAATCTTTTGCCATAATCAATATGGCCGCCACATGGTTGCCCAATGCCGCCATTTCGTCCAGCTTGGAAAAGAAGCAAAAGCAGTATCCCAACACGATTTACGTGCGTGACTACAAAAAATTATTGGTCAAGGAGTGGGGGCTATCCGACGATAACAGCAATGTGTTGGCCTTCGATGCGTCCGGCAATCTGATCTTTCGAAAAGACGGCCAGCTCGACGAAAATGAAATCCAGACGTTGGTCAAAACCGTCCATGATCATCTGGAATAATCAGCGGCACTATGTCTTCAAGCGCCGGAGCCGCCTCATTGCCAAGGCAAAACAGGCGGCTTTTTCGTGCATGAGGTGGGGCCGGGTCTATTGTAACTGGCGAAGCTGCGAATGGTTCTCCATCTCACCGGCTGGATGACACAAGGTCTAAGGAGTAAAACGAATGGTTCAAGAAATAAGTCCGGATCTGTTCCTGATCGAAGTACCCTTGCCCAACAGTCCGCTGAAGTCCCTGAATTCATATGTGGTGAGATCAAAAGAGCGAAACCTGGTAATCGATACCGGTCTGAATCGTCAGGAGTGCTACGATGCCCTGCACTCGGGACTGCAGCACCTGGGGGTCGATCTTGCCCATACCGATTTTTTTATCACCCATCTGCATGCCGATCACTTCGGACTGGTTTCCAGATTGAGCACGCCGACCAGCAAGGTTTTCTTCAATCGTCCGGATGCCGAAATCATCGAAGCCTGGGGTGGGTGGGAATCCATGCTGGACGCAGCGGCTCGCAATGGTTTCCCCGAGCATGAACTGCGCAATGCCATCGAGCACCACCCAGGGTACAAATTCAGCTCTGAATGGATCCCCGAGTTGAGCATTCTCAAAGAGGGGGATGCCATCGATGTCGGCGATTATCACTTCCGCTGCGTGGAAACGCCGGGCCACACTCTCGGACACACTTGCCTTTACGATGCGGCCCGCAAGCTTTTTGTGGCGGGAGATCACATTCTGATCGACATTACGCCCAACATCCAGTGCTGGTCGGAAACCGAAAATCCCCTGAACAGCTACATCCAAAGTCTTGACCGGGTGCATGACATGGACATCGATCTGGTTCTGACCGGCCACCGCCGCCTGATCGAAAATCCCAAAGATCGGATCACTGAATTGAAGTCCCATCATGCGAATCGCTGCTCCGAAATTCTCGAAATTCTGGCCGACGCTCACATGAGCGCCTATACTGTCACTTCGAAGATGCACTGGGATATCAAATGCGAGTCATTCGAGCAGTTTCCCATCGCGCAGAAGTGGTTTGCCACAGGTGAGGCGATCGCGCATTTGCGCTATTTGGAAGTAAAAGGCAAAATACAGCGCCACCTGCGGGGCAATCAGGTCCTGTTCGGCACCAACGGCAAGTAATCCGACAGCAAGCTTTGGCCGGAACCAATGTGTCTTTGGCCAATCGTGCTTTGGATTACGTCACAGGCATCGCTCTGCGATCGATGGCGGGTAAAGTCGCATGTAATCAGCACGTGTCAATCACGGAGCAGCAAATTTCTTCACTTGTTTCAGCGGCACACTCCGCGCTGGGCACTTTGAAGTAATCGCAGGGGTCCATGTAGCAGCCGCAGGATCGTTCATCGAAGCACAGGTGCGGATCATCCGGATCCCAGCGGCAGCCCAGTGTTTCCTCTGTTGCCATGCCGCTGTTTTTTACCTCGTCGTTATTCATAATGGTTACCTTTGCAGTGGTCATGTCAATTTGCCGCTGTTGCGAAATTCTTCCAAACTTCTCTTTTCAATGCGCACCACGCCACGTTCGCGGACCGCACGTATTTCTCCGAATTCAATGAGCTGGTATATGATTTCTTTGCCGACGCCCATGTGTCTGGCGGCTTCACTGACCGTCATGAGCGGAAAGTAGATATATTCATTCGTATCGTTGGGCATAATGGAACCTCTTGCATAATAATCCTTGGATCGCGTTACGTTGATAGAAAGTGAACACGAACGATCCGGCCGTCAAGGTCATATCGCACCCAGCCGGCATCCGAGCAATCCCGGCAATGGACATCGCCCAACGCGTGATTACGTTGGCGCTTTCCGAACCGGACCTGGTCAACAAAAGGGTCGAATCAACTTACAGGAGGAGGCTTTCTATGGAAAAACAAACATTTCATATCCCAAACATATCCTGCGGGCACTGCACCCGGACCATCGAAAACGAGTTGAAGGAAATGGACGGCATCAGCAGCGTGGAAAGCAGCGTGGACGACAAAACGGTCACAGTGCACTATCAGTCGCCTCTCACGAGAGAAAAAATCGTGGCCACTTTAAAAGATATCAATTATCCGGCAGCTGAATAACGTCCAACGGCGGGACCCGTTGGCCGGCGCCCGCCCGGACCGCTGCCCTGCGAAACAAACGTGCTAAGCTGGGCGAGACTTGAATTTCGTTCTTCTCGCCTCCTACGGACAGGTGATTACCGCCTGTCTGGTGAGGCAAGGTCTTCGATCAATTTTAGAACGGCCAATTCTTTGTTTTTGGCCTCTATTTCGACGGTCACGGTGTGCTCACACCACTCTTTCGGAAAATCGACTGGATCGATATAGTCATGATGGGGCCCGCAAGGGCCTGTTCCCCAGGCAAACCGGGGACTGGACACATGGAACAGCGGTTCGCGCCGCCACGTGCTCAAGGCGGCATCGGTGGCCTTGCGCACACTCAGACCGTCAGGCAGGCAGCGGTGATGGTGGACATCGTACACCAGGGGAATGCCGGCCGCGCGGCAAACCGGCAGCAGGTCGCGCGGCGTGAACATCCGATCGTCATTTTCCAACGTCAGTCGATGCTTGATGTCAGATGGCAGCAGCGCGATCGCGGCCGACAGACGCGCCAAGGCGTCCTCTTTGGCGCCATAGGCGCCGCCGGCATGTATGGTGATCACGTCTGCATTGACCCATGCGGCCACCTGGGCATGATAGCGCAGGTCGGCCATCGCGCGTTCGACCACCTCCGGTCGTGGGGAATTGAGCAGGATGAATTGATCCGGATGAAAGCTGGTGCGGATATCCAGTCGCCGGGACAAACGGCCACAGCGGCGAAACGCCTTCACGATAGCATGGCCGCCGGGCAAATCCTGGACCTCGTAGCCCGCCTCCGGGTGGGTCTTAAGCGGCAGGATCTGGCTGTTGATGCGAAACGCACCGATCCCGTGTGCATCACAGAACCGCAGGGCGGCTTCCAACGAAGCGGCATTGTGCGCACAGATGTCCGATAACCGTTGCAGCCTTTCCCCGCGTGGTCTGGACAGCAAATATTTGGCGGTGGTGCGGCGAAAGGTGATCGGCGCCGAGTGGAAAATACAGCAGAGCCCGAATCGGATCATAGGGTCATCCAGCCGGTTAAATCCAATTTTTTTTTCGGAAAAAGACGAGTAATCCTGTGATCATGGCAAGCATTACGCCCCATACGGCGAAGTAGCCCCAGCGCCATTCCAATTCCGGCATATAGGTGAAGTTCATTCCGTATACACCGACAATGAAAGTGATCGGAATGAATATTGTGGCGATGATTGTCAGTACTTTCATGACTTCGTTCATGCGAAGACTGACGTTTGTGAGATAAAGATCGAGCAGGCCGGACAATATATCGCGGTACGATTCGATCGTGTCTATGATCTGAATCGTATGATCGTGTACATCGCGCAAGAAGATCGTTGTGCTCGGTTCGATAAGCGTCGAACCTTGTTTTGACAAGCCGGCGATAACGTCGCGCAATGGCCAAATTTTCCGTCGCAGGGTAATGATTTCGCGTTTAAGATCGTGCATACGTTCCAGCACGTCCGGATTGGGGTTTTCGATGGTATCTTCTTCCACGATATCGATATCTTCGCCGATACGTTCCAGGATGAAAAAATAGTAATCGACGATGGCATCGATCAGCGAATAGGCCAGGTAGTCGCAGCGGCTGGTGCGGATGCGTCCCGCGCGCCCCTTGTGCATGCGCTCGCGAACCGATGAAAAAATATCCTCGGTGGATTCCTGGAATGAGATTAAAACCCTATCCGTGATAATGAGGCTGACCTGTTCGGAAACCACCTGGGCGCTGTTCGGCAGGTAGCGCAACATCTGCAGCACGACATAGAGATAATGCTCAAAATCTTCCATTTTGGGCCGCTGGGTGGTGTGCAAAATGTCTTCGAGTGTCAGCGGATGAATGTTAAAGTGCCTCCCGATGTGTGCAATAATGTCCGTGTCGTGAATGCCGTCCACATTCAACCATGTGGTCCGGGGGCTGTCGCAAAGAGCCAACGCGTCTTCCAGCGTGGCGACCGGGCGTTCTTCGATCGAATCGCTGTCATACATGATCACATTCAGCCGCACCTGATCCACCCTTTGTTCGCCGATATGCAGCAGGGTACCTGGTGCGGCGCCGATTTTGGCGGACGATTTTTTAAAAAGAAGAGAAACCATTGCCCTGCTTCCTGTTATACATGATTGCGCAGCTGCAACGCCACTGGATGAGGGTTCAGGTAGGTCTGCTGCGCAAGGTATGCCTGATCATACTTGCGCACATAGTGGTTGATCAGGGTCACCGGGACGATCAACGGCACGTGACCGGCCCGATAGGCGTCGATCAGGGCCAGCATTTCCTGTTTTTCATCCGCGCTGAGCGTTTTCTTGAAATAGCCCAGGATATGCTGCAGGACATTGACATGTTTAGCCGCAGTGGCCTTGAGCGAGAGGGCTTCCATGAAAATTTGCTCGTAGGCGTCATACAACTGCTGCAAGGGCTGCTGTTTGCCTTCGGCCACCAGTTTGCCCATGCGCCTGTAGTGAGCGGGGCTGTGTGAAAGCAGCAGCAGCTTTTCAGTGGTGTGAAACGTCACCAGCCGGCCAATATGCCGGCTTTCGTCAAGATGGATGCGCCAACGCCGCAGGGCGAACATGCGTTGGATGAAATTCTCCCTCAACTTGGGGTCGTGCAGGCGTCCTTCTTCTTCGACCGGAATACGCGGAAAACGCGCCATGAAAGCTTGAGCGAACAACCCGCTGCCACTGGATGCGGGCACGCCGGCGGCATTATACACTTTTACGCGCAGCATGCCGCTGCTGGGAGAATTTTTTTTGAAGACGAAACCGCACAAATCTTCGTGGGCCAATTGGTCCAGACGCCCGCGGGCCCAGTTTTGCATGCGCTCGGTGTGGTCAATGCCCGAACGCGTGGTTACAAGGCGCGGACTGGCCGGATCACCCACCAGGCGCATGCTTTCCCGCGGCACGGGCAGGCCGCATTCCACTTCCGGGCACACCGGCACAAAGGTCACATAGCGGCCCAGGGTGTCGCGTAGAAAGTGATCCAGTTTGTGCCCGCCATCATAGCGAACGGGGTCGCCCAGCAGGCACTGGCTGATGCCTAATCGGATGGTTTCGGACATGCGGCCTCCTCATCTCACAGGATGTAAAAAGATGCATCTTCATTTGTTTTGAACAAATCCCACCAAGCCGCTTCTTCGGTGCGTGAGGCCGCATGTTACTATCAATCCGCTTCTTCGCCAGGACCGATCAGCGGCAGTTCCTTGTCGATCTTGAAAAAAACCAGGAACTTGGGGCCCTGATAGGGTTTCTCGCCCGAATAGCTGCGCCGTTTGAGCTGGTCGAGCAGTGCACTGTCCTGTTCTTCTCCCACTTTGGTCAAGAAAAGACGCTTGCCGTTAAACCCTTCCGCGCCTTCACGGAAGAGGTAGGAGGCATGCGGATTTGATTGCAGATTCTGATGGGACAGTCTGTCGTTCATGATAAAAGCGATGGTGCCGTCTTCCATGATATGGGGACGGCTGTAAACTGCTGAATCCACAACACCGTTCTGGTCTGCCGTGGAAAATACACCGAAGCCCTTGGTTGTTTCGAAGTAGTCTTTAAGCGTGGTCATTGCGTCCTCCTTTATATCAATGCGTGACTGGCATAAGCTTTGAACCGGCCGGAATGCCCGACAATATGGGGACAGTCTCAACAAGGTCAAGTTTTTCCGCTATCGTTTTCCCCATCGGCACGTTGGGCCGTCACGCGCGTCGAAGCGTCGCGGGCCATCGAGAATCGGCGCGCGGACCTGTCGGGCAATGGCTTGGAGCATCCCCTTGAAAATAAGGAGATGCACTGGGTACAGCGCATACCAGTAAAGCAGACCGCCCAGCCCTCGCGGAAGAAATCGCGCTGCCATGCGCAATTCGGTTGTGCACTCTCCTTGGTGAAAAAGCTGATAATCGAGAATCGCTTCACCGGGCATTTTCATTTCGGCCAGGAGCGACAGTCGGTAAAGCGGTTCCATGGTCAACACACGCCAGAAATCAACGGCATCCCCAATTTGCAGGCTTATCGAGTGACGGCGCCCGCGTCGTAACCCGATCCCGCCGAGCGCTCGGTCCAGTATGCCGCGTAGCCGCCAGAGCCAGTTTCCATAATAATATCCCGTGGACCCGCCCAGGGAGACGATCGGCTTCCAGACGGCCTCGGCCGAGGCGCCCAAACGCATGCGGTAGGCGCAACTGACAATGGTACCGCCGGCATAGTCGGCATCGCCGCAGGCGGCCCATTCGGGTGGCTGCAGATGACCGGCATCGCTCCAGCAAGTTTCTACCTGCTTTTCCAGGATGCTATCCAGCGCGGTGCGCATCGCTTGCCGACAGTCGATCAGTTTGTGGTCCACCAGTTCGCGGATGCGGTTTTCGCTGCAAATGGTCGGTACGCTGAGCCCCTCGGTCAGCGGCAGCGCGATGTCCCTCGGCACCGGTGTCACCCAGTGAATCCAGTGTGCGCTCAGTCGGGGTGTCAGCACCGGTACCGGAATGACTCGCCGCGGCGGCAGCCCGGCCTCTTGCGCGTACAGGCGAATCAGGTCGCCATACTGGACGATGTCGGGTCCGCCGATATCGAACGTTTCACCCAGGGTTCGTTCATTATAGAGACAGCCGACCAGATAGCCCAAAACATTTTCAATGGCGATCGGCTGAGTGGGGGTTCGCACCCAGCGCGGCGTGATCATCACCGGCAGCCGCTCGACCAGATAACGCAAGATTTCGAATGACGCACTGCCGGACCCCAGGATCATGGCCGCTCTTAGAACCGTTGTGGGAACTTTGCCGGATTGCAGGATGTGGCCGACCTCGTGCCGCGAAGCAAGATGGTGGCTCAGTTTGGGATTATCGGCCTCGCCCAACCCGCCCAGGTAGATAATCTGCCGCCAGCAGCACTCTTCGGCCGCCGTGCGCATGTTGATCGCCGACTGACGATCGACCTCGGCGTATCGGCTCTTCTGGGCGATCATTGAATGAACCAAGTGATAGGCTGCCCCGCATGCATGGCCGGCCTGAATAAGCGAAGGCAGATCCTGCATGTCGCCTTGCACCAGTTGTACGCGCGCGTGGCCAGCCCATGGACGGCAGGCCATTTTCTCCAGTGTCCGTCCCATGGCGCGCACCGTATGGCCCGTGGCCAGCAATCGGGTGACAAGGCGGCCGCCCACGTACCCGGTGGCTCCGGTGACCAGCACGGGAGGTGTTTGCATGGCTATCCTTTCAAATGCAACAGCGGCGGTGTCGTTGGTGTTTCAGGTTTTTTACGTCATGTCTGACACCGTAATACAGAACCGACTCAATTCTGCACTTTTTGGCCCCATACCGCATACATTGGGTCCGAAAACGGCATTTGCCCATAGTATTTATCATGCTGTGGACGCATCAACCCTCGAATTGAATAGGTCTGAAGGTTTGAAAAGGCTCGCGAGCGATGAAAATATTCCAGCACCAACCCCATGCGTTCGAATTCGTGCAGTTCCGTCCATATCCTTACGGCCTTGGGCGGAAACCAGCGGTTGGAAAAAACCGTGAGCAAATGGCCTCCCGGCTTCAACACCCGGGCGGCCTCGGCAAACACGTCGAACGGAGCGGTCAAGTACTCAACGGATACGCAGCAGACAATCACATCGTAGTGGTTGTCCGCGAACGGCAGAGTTGGATTGCTGTTCAGATCATGGACCTGGTAATCGGTCAGGGCACTGTTTTTTTGCAATTCGTGCGCGTTGAGCCCAAGGCCCGTCACCTGGCGCAGGCGGGCTCCTGGCGGCAGGTGGGAGTGCCAGCTGCTCATCAGGTCAAGTACCCGCATGTCATCCTTGATTACCTGCGCATAAATTTGGCGTACCTGTTCCAGGGCCACATCATCCAGGTGCTGCACCATGCGCGGTTGGGCATAAAATCGCGCATCCACATTCTCATCCGGGCGCGCAAAAGGGCTGTCGCTGAAAAAATCGGTCGGCCGGTCCTGCCAGCGGGCCTGCATGCCCACCCCCTCGGCAATGATTTCCGTCCAGTCCCGAAGGACGCCGCCCCGCTCTTCCTTCTTTTGTTGGACCGTATTTGTAAGCGTTGCCGTCACGCTGAGCGGTTTGCCTGCCAGCGGGTGTCCCAGATCGACTGCGATGCGATCCGGGTTGACCTCAACACAACGAAACGGTTGCCGGTTGACGCTGAAGATGCCTGCCACATCTTTTAACACCCCCTTGGGGTAGAATCGGCCGGCACGCGGGTGCATATCCGATAGACCGATACTCTGCGGATCGAATTGGCGCAATGGTAACGTGCGGACAGGCTGCCTGCCGTCAAGAGGGAAAAGTTCCCCTGGAGCGAAATCCACAGCGAAGCTCTCACCGGGCTGCTTTTCGGCTAGAATTGCCTGAATCCGGCCAGGAAGCAGGTCGCGCCAATAATTGACCGACAAGGCCGCATACGTATCCGTATGCCTGACGGCGGTGCTTTGCCAGTGGATTTGGAAAAGGAGATCGCCGATACCCTCTTGGCGCGTCATCGTTGGTACCTCCTATGTGGTCCAGGCATGCCGGTTTTTTTAGTGGTCCAAAATGGTTCGATTTTGAAGGTTAAAGCATTTCGCTGGAAAAGCAATCACCGATCGGCCGGGCAGCAAAACCGCATTTGAATCCGGAAGAGATAGGGTTCCTGCTTGCCGGCTTGGAACAGATGCGCTAACAAGCACACCTGACAATAATAGTGCCTTACTTGCAAAGTATCCTGCTGGGGCTTCTCATCGGTGTGACCCGCTTGGCGTTTCCCGGATCAGCGTGTTCAATCCCAAAGGTGACTGGCCGCGTACGCAATATCAGGCAGCAAAGGAAAAATAGATGATTCTTCCCTATAAAGGTCGATTTCCGACAGTCGGCAAAAATGTCTTCATCGCACCGACGGCCGTCATCATCGGCGATGTGGTGATCGAAGACGAAGCCAGTATCTGGTTCGGTGCGGTGGTGCGCGCGGACCTTGACCGCATCACCATCGGTGCGAAATCCAACGTGCAGGACAATTGCACATTGCATGTGGATAAAGATCATCCGTTGCGGATCGGTTCGGAGGTGACCATCGGGCACAATGCCGTCATTCATGGCTGCACCATCGAAGACCAGGTGCTTATTGGCATCAACGCGACGATTCTCAATGATGCCGTGATTCGCACCGGCAGCGTTGTGGGCGCCGGGGCCGTGATTTCCGAGGGCATGGCGATTGGCCCCTTGCAGCTGGCGGTCGGAGTTCCTGCCAAGATCAAGAAAAACTATGAGGCCTCGATGGCAACGCATAATGCCGCCGATGCGGCCATCTACGTTGGCTTGTCCAGCGCTTATCGGGATAATGAACAGGCATGGGATGCAAAATGAGTTGCCCGCGTGGCGCGGGCGAGTCACCTGTCGCCGGTTGCGGCTATTGCAGCAGTGATGCCAATTCCCGGACGGCCTGCAGATAAGCATCCATGCCTTTGGCGAAAATATCGTTGTGATCGGCGCCATCGATGCGCAGCAGGCGCTTGTGCCGGGCGGTGGAGGCTTCGTACAAGGTCAGCCCGTCGGAATAGGGGATGATGGGGTCGTATTGGGCGTGGATGATGAGCGTCGGCCCCGTGAAATGCTTTATTTTTGCTATGTTTCCGAATCCATGATCTTCCCGGTAGCCGATCTGGTCCAGTGCCACTCCCAAAAGACGCAATAGAGGTTCGGCATAGGCAAATCCACTTTCGATGATCAGTCCCTTTACATCCCCGGGATGCGCGGCAGCCAGTTCCAGCGCCGAGGCGCTGCCCAGCGAGCGTCCCATGACCACCAAAGGGCCGCCATATCGTTTTCGAGCGAGCCATGTTTGGACATACGCCAGGATCGCGTGACTGTCGGTTAACATGGTGCTGACCGAGGGCTTTCCGCCGGAGCGACCATACCCACGATAGTCGGCAGCCAAAAAGTTGATGCCCATTCGATTGAACAAGGGGCCGACCTCATCGTAATCGGCCACAATTTCGCCATTGCCATGAAAGAAAAGAATGTTGGGGCCGTTGGCGACGCTCGCGTGAAAACGTGCGCCGATACGCACTTCCGGCGTCACCGGTATGAGGTGATCCTTATCACCGTACCGGACGGCCGAAAGGGCCGATTCCGCGCGTGGATGAAAGATAGCCCGCGAAATTTCGGGACCATCCAATGCGGTATATGGCGCTCGATTCGTCAAAGACATGCGCGGCCTCCAGGCAGGGGGCATTTGCGTTTCATTCGTATCGGGAAATTAAGGATGGATCATTTTAAATCAACCAGGGTCCGCTGACCAAATCCAAGCCGGTTGTTGACGTAATAGATCGCTTGCGGCAAAAAAGCGTAAATTCGGACCCGGTCGCCCACATAGGGCTGCGTGTCACTGGCCGCCGGGTCTGCCTGAAGAAAAGGACGGGCAAAAGGAAATTTGACAAGGAACCGGCCGATGGCACTGATTTGGTCCATACGCCGAATGACGGCTTCGATCGTCCCGCTCATTTGCAGCCCTTGAATATCTTCCCATTGCCGACTATCGGCAAAAATGGTAGCGGCAGCCGAACCTGAGTGCAGGGCTTGTTCGATATGGCGGGACTGTGGGCTGGAAAAGAAGTAAAATCCCGGGGCAGCGTAAACATAGTATACCGGAGCGGCCCAGGGGGCCTCGGTGCCGGTTGCCAGAACCATGGTAAGCTGCGCGCGGATCAACGCCATGGCCGCGTCGCGCCGCGCATCAGGGCCGACCGGTGCGGCCGGCGCTTTCGAAGACCCTGATAATCGCATTATGGATAGCTACTTTTTGCAGGGACCCACATAGTGTCCTTTCATGCGGGTACTGATTTTCATGCCTTGGGTCTCCATGACCATGCTGCCGTTCATCTGATCGTCCTGGTATGTTACGGAACCGCTGCCGGTCATCTCACCTTCGGGACCGTTGCATTTGACCACCCAGGAAACGGTGTTTCCGGACGTCTTCGTATCGACCATTCGGCAGTCCTGATTCGGTTGCTGGTTTTCCGGAATCGGCGTATCCTTGGTAATGCACTGGCTGTATGCGATTGGCGGCATTTTGACCGGCATGCCGGGAATTTCGGTTTCCATGGTCATGTCCCACTCACCTTCTTTTATATCCGGGCCCGAACCGGCCCATGCTGCGGACACCATCACAGCCATCATCAGAATAACAACCCAAATCTTTTGCATATCCGTTCTCCTTTTCAATTAAACGCTTCTTTTTCCGTTCACTTTCAGTTGAAGTCAAACAATGCCATTGGCATCTGCATTCCGGTTTTGATGGACGTTGAAAGGACAGGGCAACCGCATTTTTTCGTGCTTTGAAGAGATTGGTGACAGCTATCGTTCTCAACTGGCTTCGGAGGTGGTTGGCGGTGTCGGCCGTCGCAGGTTTTCCACCAGTTTCAATTGTCCTTGGGTAAACTCAACCTCCTGGTCATCGCTGATGCCTTCCAGTTCTCTCAGGGCTTCACGGATATCCTTGGAACCGTGTTGGTGGATTTTCCGGATCGTGTTGAATTCTCGCCGCGTTTCGCGCAGGGGGAATTTGCCGTTTGTACTGCGCAGATAGTTTACCACCTTGTCGCGGATGGCGTCCCAGCTGTCGCGGCGTGTCTGGTTGGGCAAGGGCGTGAGATCGTCGCAATTTTTAAGGGTTCGGCGGTGAAAGCGGTTAAGGGAAAAAGACCGTACAGTAAATGCCCAGATCAACAAGGCCAAGGCGGTTGTGCCACCTGCCGCGGCTAATTTGATGATCAGATCCGTGCCCGCCAGCGGCGGCGCAACCAGGGTCAGGACAAAAGCCATCGATCCTGCCAAAAGGGAGCCGGCGAAGCCGGCCGCAAAGGAACGCATTTTAAAATTGCGGAGGCGTTTGCGGTAGCTGATCAGCGCTTCCAGCAAATGCGCCAGCCGTTCACCATGGGTTTCCACAAAAGCAGCCAAGTTGTCCAGACGGTAGCGCGGGGCCTGCAGTACCGCTTTTTTCAACTCTTCACGCTGGTTTTCCAGGTAGCCCAGATAGCTGATGTCCCGGTTCTTGTTATTTGCGGCCGCATCCTGAGACGAATAGGTCAGGTGGATCATGGGAATATCTTTGCGCCCGGTGATTTGAGACAGATTCCAGCACAAAGTCCCATATACGCGCAGCAGGTCGATCATCGAGGCGCACTCGTCGATGCGGTTGAGGACGAAAAGCACACGATCCTCGAAAGTGCGCGAGGGCAGGGTCTCGCGCAGACTGGTGTGAATTTCGCGGACCGTGCCGGCCTTGTGCGGATCAAACAGCACCAGCACCAAATCGGCGATTTGAGCGAAATCGCCGATCACTTCCTGGTAATTGTAGCCGCGGTCGCGCTCGGTTATGCTGTCCAGCATGCCAGGGGTATCGATGATGGCCAGATTTCTCAGAAAAGGGGAATTAACCTTTTTCAGACGAAAATGGGCGGCGAACCGCTGTCCGTGCTTCCGCAAGGTCTCAAAAGGATACTCGCTGTCATGCAGCAGAAATTTGCCATCGCGCGATTCTGTCACCTGGACGGGGGCGTCGGCCGATTGCGTGTCGTCGTGGGTAATGACCGTGAACGAATCATCGGTAGGTGCCTGACCGGTCGCCTGGATTGGGGCACCCAGAAATTCGTTGATCAAGGTCGATTTACCAGAGGAGTAACTGCCCAGCACGAGCACCTGCGGTTTCCATTTGATCGTGGTTTCAAGCGGTACCTCGCTGTACCCGTAGCGGATGGCTACCGGCGAGAGCTGTTCGGCAACCATTTCCAGCATTTCCGTTCGCAGGGCCTTGATGTAGTTGTCTCGGTACATACTTTTTTCGTCGGGTGCCACCATTCCACAGCCTTTCTTTGGCTCGCATAAACATCCGTTGCACTTTTTGGGTGCTCAAGGGCATTTATATGCAACCGATCGAATCAAATCAATAATTAATCAATGTAACAGATATCGTGCGGAAAGAGGGCAAGGCCCAACCCCATCGGGCTTACGTTGTGAATGCCTGTAGTGTGTCGGCCGGATAGGGCGTGGGCTCTGGCGGCAGTGCAATGGATATACACCGCAAAGAGAAACGCTCGTGTGGGTCCGGATGGCGGCCCACCTGCATCAACAACTGCATCCACAGCCACATGTGCCGCCGCATCCGTTGGACGACTGCGCCATGGCACGTACGACTTCCTGGGCGGGCGCCTCTTCGACCGATTGGACTGACACATGGATCGTGTACGGCGGCACCATGCCCAAGGCCTGGGTGAAGGTGCACAGCAGATGACCGAAAAAAACACTTTCGGCACCGGCTTCGACCGGCAGTGCAAAACGATCGCCGGCCTTTTTATCCAGAAGCAACCGTTCGAAGGGGGTTATCCCCGCCGATCCCACACCGAAAATCAGTGCTACCTGAGCGTCCATATCGGTGGTTATTTCGTTGCCCGGTGGCGGCACCGCATTTATCAATAAATGCACCTTATCCAACGGACCCACTTTGCGTTCTGGCGTATCCATTATAGCCTCCATGAAGTCAGCGTTCGCCAACTATAAGATCGCCTGTCCAATGATGCAAAGCGGTGCCTCTCGAGCCCGACCGGAACGGATGGCTCACGGCCTACCAAAGTTTCCAGTACGTGTTCAGATCCACTGTGGTAAAAAATTGGGAACTTCGGTATTCCGCATTGAATTCATCCTCATGCAGGTAAAAATATTTGTGTTTCAGCGACAGGCTCAAATAAGAGTTGACCCGAACCGAGATGGCATTGTCTATTTCAGTGCGCAGGCCCCACCGGTCGCTATCCCCGCCTTGCATCGAGACGAAGTTGTCGATGTTGAAGGAATAGGTAAAGTGTTTGAGAAAAGGGTAGGTAACGCCCATGATGAGCTCTATACCGTAGACCGCGTCATCGGCGGGATCCTGAAGCATTTTTTCAAGGCCCAAGCCCAGTTTCCCGCTGAAAAAGTTCTTGTAGGTGGAGATCCCCATGGTCTCCCGAATGAGAATGGGGCGGCGCCCATCGACTTCCTCAACCACAGTATCGACTTGAAATTTATTGTACGGCCTTATGTTTTCACTGAGGTTGTAATCATATAGAAAGGTGCCCCGCAGCAGGTTCTGAATATAGTCGTCGTTCTGACGCACATACAGAATATAGGGCGTCAGAACGAACCGATGAAACTGATTGTAAAAAGTCAAATCGATTCGGTCTTCCAGGCCCCACTTATCGTAATTTTCTATAGGCTGGTCCACTGGCGTGTCGCTGGTATTGCGGCGCTGTACACTGCCGGTGGCGACAAAATTGGAAAGGTAGACATCGATCAGGGTCCGGAAGCGTCGATCCAGGTAGGCATAATCGTCGCGCAAGGTCAGTTTTTCGTTTTTCAGATCCGCGGTAAGCAGATCGGTCACCGTAATCCAAGAATTGCGATAAGAGATGTCAGTCCCAAGGATCTGGCGAATCTTTTCAAAGGCGGGTTGTGTGGCCGCCACTCGGTACTTGCGCTGGCCATCTATGGGGTATCCTTGAATGAAGAGTTTGTCTTTTTGGGAGATTCCCGCGGAGATCAACCCGGACTGGTTTTGGTTCACCATCGCCAGTTGCGCTCCGGTCAGATCGAAAGTGAACACGGTAAAGTCCAAGTTCACCATGTTCAACACATCGGATTGCCGGATGTCGTTTTCGATCGGATAGCCTCTGATCGTGTTATTGTTCACGAAAGCCACTTCGCTGTTAAAGCGCGCCCTGAGCAACTGGGTCAGGCGCAGGTCGTTGAGCAGGTAATCCTGGCCGTCCGTGCTGGCGATTTTTTGATTTTGTTCCGCGAGGTACTTGCTTTTCCACAGTGACAGACGATCGGCAAATTCCAGGTAGGTCGGATGCTGGGTCGGTTTATAACGGGCCTTGCGCGGTTGCATGGCTTGCGGAAACACACGGTCGTTCAATGCGAGTTCTAAAATATAGTAATCAAAGCTGTCATCGATCATGAGAATGGATCGCCCATCCACCAGATCGATCCGGGATGCCTTGCTTTCGTAAAGCATGCCGGTATAATCTCCTCCGCAAACAGCCATATCGATCTGCTTATAACTTTCAAGCAGTAGAACGGTTTCCTCAAGCTTCATACCCGAAAGCAAGACAATATGGTCGATGCCTGCGCTACCGATTTCTTTCAAAACAGGCCCTAGCACCTCTTTCTCGTCTTTTAAAACTGTATCATAAAGATCTTTTTCGGCAATGTCGAACTTCAATTGCTTGGAAGAAATCCCGATGAACGCGATTTTCGTTCCGCGCACATCCGCTATGACATAGGGGGTGAAAACAGAATTCGAAGCTCTTGATATGTTGGCGGAAAGCAGTTTTACGTTTCGGCTCCCCCGCAAGAAATCCAGGTTCTGTAAGCCAATGTGGAGGTCCTTGGACGATACCAGGGTTGCCTTGCAGTCAAAGCCATCGAGAAAGTCCATCATGATCGAACCGGAACTGAATTTAGAGATAACACCAGGGTAAAAAGCATTTCCCAAATCCAGATACACATCCGTCGCTTCTTTTTCCGCTACGATATTCTGGGCCAGGACAAGCAAGGGATCGTGTTCTTCCTGGTTTGGAACATCGGGCGAAGACTTACCTTGAATATTGGATGTCAAAAGCAGTTTGATGGTCGTTTGTGCCTCAACCCCATGAACGCAGACCAATGCTGAATAAAAGGGGATAAGGAAGCAAAAAAGGATCGTTCGACTTGAAACAAGGGTAGTTCGATACATAGAAATTGCTGTCGGGCCGGAAGGCTTTTGGGTTAATTGGTTGTCGGAATACGCTTTGGAATAGTACTCACGCTCCGGTGATCGCTTTTAGCGGGTGTTCAGGAGGAGTTGGCCAGGCCCGCCTTTCAGTTTTTGAAACGAAACTTCAGTGGCGGCTTTCATTGACTTTAATTCGCGCTCAATTTGATCGCGGGCGAATTGACTCTGCGCAAGTTGTTCAGTCAGGGCGGTGAGTTGCACGGCAATTTCACTATTAGCGGCCCTAAGCGTGGAGACTTCGAGTTCCTTGGCATCCAGCGTTTTTTTTGTCGCATTCAGGGCGCTGGACAGTTCGAATTCTCTTTGCGCACTTTGTTGTTTGAAATCGTCCAGTTGTTTGCTGAAAGCATTATTTTGCGAGGCAATCAGCTCATTGAGCGCCTTGATCTCCTGGGCACGTTTCATTTCCAGATCGGTGACCAGAAAAGACAGTTCCGATATTTTCAGGGCACTGTCGTTTTCAAGCAGGCTGTATTTCTGTTCGAGATTTCTGATCTGCTCTTCGTTCAGGGCAGTATCGTTTTGATATTTTTCGTTCAATGTATCCAGGTCGGTATTCAACTTTTGGATATTGGCCGATAATTGTTTTGTTTTCAGGCGGTATTGCAGGTTTTCCTGCTTGAGAATATCATTTTCCCGCTCGATCAGGAGCAGACGCTTTTTCATTTGTCTGTTCTCGGCCATCATCCGGTTGGTGGCATCCGGGGGGATCCGGATCTCCTGACTTGTAGTGACACAGGCAGTGACCGTGACCAGCGCGATCAGGATAAAAATGATCGCTGCAAGGTTGGGAACAGGTTGGTTTTCACGATCCGAATGGTTTGCTGTCATAAGTACCGTCCAATTTTTCTTCGGTGAGCAAATGGCCAGAAATTCGCAGCAGATTCACCTGGGTTAACAAATCAACCGTAAGTCATGCGAAAGCTACCCTAAAAGCAAGGATTTTGCAACCCGTATCTGCACAAAGCAGCTTGCACCAATCGTTTACGTTGATTTCTGCGAAAAACCGGGGCGGTGGAACGTCGCGGCGGACTTTAAAAAAACGTCAGAGCATTTCCCACTTTTCACTTTCAACTCCCGCAAAGCCGGTTTAAAGTGTGTGCGTTGAAAATGCGTGGCGTCTTCACCCGTGCGCTTGAGCAATCGCTCATGCTGCGTTGAGGCGTTCTAAAAGGTTCCATTCAAAGGAGATACGGATGAAAAAGGTTATCTATCGCGATATCCGGGATATCGACGTGGCAGAGGTGGTTGACAGCGATCCTGCAGAGGGCGAAGTCACGGTCCGGATTAAATATTGCGGTATCTGCGGTTCGGATCTACATGAGTATCTGCACGGTCCTTTTCCGATGAGTACTTTTGGTCATGAGGCTTGCGGTACAATCACCGCTATAGGTTCCCAGGTGACCGGATACGCCATAGGCGATCGGGTCTGCACCGTTTTTCCTGGAGCCTTTGCCGAAGCAATTGTCTGTCCGGTCGAGCGATTGATCAAAATTCCGCCGGAGATGTCATGGCAGCGGGCTGCCGTTCTGGAGCCGCTGTCCGGGGCGGCTTACGCAATAAAACGTGGCGGCATAGAGACGACGCATACGGTGTTTATTGCCGGAGCTGGTACCGTCGGGCTGATGTTCCTGATGGGTCTGAAAGCCATGGGTGTTGAGACGATCTACATGACAGACGTCCAGGAAAACCGCCGTAAGATGGCCGAAAAGTTGGGCGCCACGCTGGTGTGGAATCCGACCGATCTCAAAAGTCCGGCCAAAATCAAGGCCTTGACGCAGGGCCGCGGCGTGGACATCGCCATCGAAGCGGTAGGCATCCAGGAAACCCTCAAAGATTGCCTGGCCTCAGTGCGTTATCAAGGCACGGTGATCGTGCAGGGCATCTTCACCGAGCGGGCCCAGATGCACATGCTCGGGTTCGTGACACGCGAAACGACCATGATCGGGACCAGTTCGATCGACCCGGCACTGGCCTTGGCGTGGCTGAACACCGGACTGATCCATCCCGAAAGCATTGTCACCGACATTATTCCTCTTGCGGACATCGCAAGCAGCGGTTTTGAAGTGCTTGCCGAGAAAAACAAGCCGGCCATCAAAATATTGGTCGAACCGTAGGCCGGCTTGAAGCCGCATTCCAATTAAAACAAAAGGAGTTCATCACACGTGAAAGCATCCCAACTACGCAAAGGCACTGTGGTCGGCATCAATGGCGCCGCTTACCGGGTGCGCGATGTCGATACCCAGACACCCTCGGCGCGCGGCGCCAATACGCTGTACCGGGTGCGCCTGACCGGCATCGGCAGCGGCCATAATATGGAGCAGACCTTCAAAAGCAATGATTTTCTCGAAGAGTTGAATGTAGAGCGCCGCGCAGTGACCTTCCTATATGCGGACCAGGAAAATTACCACTTCATGGACGCCCAGAGCTATGAACAGCACAGCCTGCATGTCGATCAGATCGAGGATCAGAAAGAGTGGCTGGTGGAAAACATGGAAGGATTGTCCGCTCAGATGCTGGAGGGGCAGTTGGTCGCGCTTGAACTGCCGACCACTGTCGAACTGGATATCGTGGAAACAGCGCCGGTGATCAAGGGGGCCACAGCCACCAACCGCAACAAACCGGCGACGCTGACCAACCGGCGGGTGGTGCTGGTACCCGAATACATGGCCCCCGGCGACCGGGTGCGCATCAATACCGACACCGGCAAATTCATGGCGCGCGTACGCTGAACCACCTTTGTCATCCCAGCCCGATCGGGCAAGCAGTAACCGCTTAACGGCGGCCTCGTCCGTCGGGGGCACTCAGGTGCGCTGAAAGTGCCCGTCGGAAGAGCCGCCGTGCGCCTGCTACATGCCGAAATAGCTGCGCAGTCGGCGCGGCTTAAGATGATGATCTATTTGCCGGCGGACACCGTCGCGAAACGCGCATGATTTCAACTGGATCACCTTACGGCCATACCGGATGTTTTTCTCCAGAAGGTCCGGGCAATTGCTCAGGCTTGAGCGCAGCTTGAAACTGTTGCTCGCCATCTTGTGAATCAGGGTGATCTCTTTGCCGGCTACCTGGTTGGCCTTGCACAGCACGGCATCCAGAAAATCATGCCGCGTTCTGGGGCATTCCGCAAAGGTCACGGACCGTCCCATGTGATGGAGAGTGTGCCCGTCACTGCCACCGACCATGGCGCGGTCCAGATTGAACCCTAGAACGGCGCATTTCAGGTTCCACTTGTTCAGATTGTTGGCGTTGATCACTTCCACGCCATCGACCATCTGAAACAAATGTTGCAGTTGCGCTTCGGAAAATTGCACATTGCAGACCCCTGTGTACATGGCGCAATAGGGGTGGGCGAATATGATGACGCAATGGTAGTCGCGAGCCCGCTCGATAGTCTCGGCCATGGTCAGGCTCAATGAACTCATCACGCCGGGGCCACGGTTGGGGGCGATCTCTTTGTCAAAAAAACGGCGCAATTCGGCTGTGGTGTAAAAATAGACCAGAAGGTGAGAACCTTCGGCCACCGTTATTTCAATACCCGGAATCGTCAATAAATCGTCATATTGCGCGATCTCCAGGGCGCCGCGAATGTCATTGTGATCGGTAATGGCGATACCGATGCCCAGAGCCTTGGCGCGGGCCGCGATTTTATCGATCCGATTGCGGCCATCGGAATATATGGAATGAAAATGAAGATCAACAACAGTATTGGTCGGATTCAGCTGTTTGAGATCCGGTCTTTCGAATCGAACGCGATCGCTTGAATGCATTAATAGCCCCCTTCAGATTTTGGTGCTTTTGACGCTGCGCTGAATGTTATGCAAAAGGTCTGCCGCTTGCGCCAATCACCAAACGCGAGGACATCCATATAAGAATTTTCTTTACTATTCAAGATTTTCTGCCCACTACGCGATTTTTACCTTTGCGTTTGGCGTCATAGAGCGCTTGGTCGGCACGGGCAATTAGGGTACTCATGGTGTCGCCTTTTTTGTAATGCGTCATCCCAATGCTGACGGTCATGCAAAGATAGTCACCATTCTGGCTCTCGCTCGTGGCATAGCGCACCGATGCGATGGTGTTGCACAATTTTTGTGCTATTTTGAGGGCATGCCGGAAAGCCGCACCTTCCAGAACAATCGTGAACTCCTCGCCCCCGTAGCGTGCCAGAAAATCTTCACCGCGGATCGAGGCGCGGCATTTCTGAGCCAAGGCGAACAGGACGCGATCACCAATTATGTGACCGAACTTATCATTGATCGTTTTGAAATTGTCAATATCGACCATCAAGACGCTGAAACCATCGGCGCCAGGTGAATTATGTTCGATTTTTTCTACCAAAAATTCGTCCAGGGCCTGTCGGTTGTAAATTCCGGTCAAACTGTCCGTCATGGCTTTGGCACGGGCCTCCACCAGTTGGTTCTGCAACGTATGCACCTGTCCGGCCAACTGACGGATCTGACGCCTTTCCTGGTCTTGTTTCAGACTGACGATTTCCCACATCTGCTCGACTTCGGCCTTTAGGGCATTCTTGATCTTCTTGATATCGTCCAGCCCGCTTATCTTGATGATCGCTTCACCCTGTTTGTTGATACGGTGGTAAAAATCGCTGTTTTCAACATTCAGATTGGCCATGACCTTGGTGAGCAGATCGATGATGTCGCGCAGTTCCTGTTCCCTGTCCTTGATGTAAGCGTGCTGTCGATCGATAAAGGCGAGAATATCTTGTTGCTTTTGTTCGAAGTGCAACTCCTGACGCTTTGGTTTGTCGATTTCCTGAAATCGCGCGGCGAGCGCCTGGATATCGTCCTTAAACCGTTCGGAGTGAAGCTCTTCGACATCCAGGGCGAAAGCCTTCATCATATCCAAAGCGGCGGTGATGCTGCGCAGCAGCATATCGCACCTTTCCTGGACAGCGCCGACTTTTTCGCTCGATTCCAGTGCATTCACTTCTACCGGATTGCTCGAGGCGCGGCTGAATAGTTTCATCATTGCTTGCAAACGTCCCTCTCTTTCGGAATTCGTACATACTGGCGTATGCACACCCGACAATGATATCGGGCTTTTCGAAATGAAACTTTATAGGGTCGTAAACAACTTTCGGGATAGGCTCGAGGTGCGGTGATCGGGTGCGGGCGCGAGACACTATCAACCATATGATTTCGATGAGAGCAACTGCGGTCGCCCATGCAGACCTGGGGCAAGAGGCCTGTGGCCAAAAAGGAATGCGAAAGCGCGATTAGAGGTGGATACACGCTGCGTGCCAAACATCCGGGCTGCTGAGCCGCTGAGCTTTGCGCTTGAATTATCGGAAGGATTGGTTATAGAGGGGGTGTGAAAATCGCGCCGATTCGCGATATGCCATTGCTGCCGACCGCAAAGTTGGCAGCGAAATAGGACTTATGATCATGACTCCTGATTTATCGGTCGCTCTCGGCGGCCTGCGTTTGGCAAACCCTGTGATGACGGCCTCCGGAACTTTCGGATATGCTCGTGAATTCGCACAATTGATTGATTTGAACCGATTGGGCGCCATCATCGTGAAGGGCCTTTCATTGCAGCCCTCCAAGGGCAATCCCGGTCCGCGTATCGTGGAAACCGCCTGCGGCATGTTGAACGCCATCGGTCTTGAAAATGTTGGGCTGGATGCCTTTGTCAGTGACAAGCTGCCTTTCCTGAAAACCCTTCAAACACCTGTGTTGGCCAATATCTACGGCACAAACATCGAAGCCTACACCGCTTTGGCCGAACGGCTCAACGACATCGAGGCGGTGGCCGGTATCGAGGTCAATATCTCTTGCCCCAATGTCAAGCTCGGCGGCGTGGCTTTCGGTGCGGATGCGCGTACCGCCTGCCAGGTGACCCGATCCGTACGTACCAAATTCAAGCGCACGCTCATCGTCAAACTTTCGCCGAACGTGACTGATATCACGCAGATCGCCCGGAGCGTAGAAGAGGGCGGGGCCGATGCCGTGTCGCTGATCAACACCATTACGGGAATGGCAATCGACATCCATACGCGACGTCCCAAGCTGGCCAACATCACCGGAGGCCTGTCAGGCCCGGCGATCAAGCCGGTGGCTGTGCGCATGGTGTGGCAGGTGGCCCGGGCTATTCAATTGCCGGTGATCGGGGTGGGCGGTATCATGACCGCAGAGGATGCCTTGGAGTTTATCATTGCCGGCGCCAGCGCGGTTCAGGTCGGCACGGCCAATTTTGTCAATCCGCGCTGCACCATGGAAATCATCGACGGCATCGCCAACTATCTGCGTGAGCAGAAAATCGCGAGTGTCAAAGACCTGGTCGGCAGTCTGACGCATGACGGCTTCGCCGGGGTGGACCGTTGCAAGATAGCAGGAAATTGAGCAGGGGAGAGGATGTCATGCAGTGCCTGCACCGCGCGCATTGCCCGCCTTTAGCGCGGTAGCCAACGTTTGACCGATCTCCGCGTTGATCACCAAATCCGCGTAACGATCCATTTCGGTTGGATCACGGTTGATGATGACCAGACGGGCGCCGTTCTGTTTGGCTAATAAGGGGAACCCGGCTGCCGGATAGACGACCAGGGATGAGCCTATCGCTATGAACAGGTCGCAGGCCATCGTTACCTCTTTGGCGCGTTTCATCTCTTCTACGGGCATTGGTTGACCAAAAGAGATTGTGGCGGTTTTGATGATCCCGCCGCACGCATCACACTGCGGAAGCGTTTCGTCCGGGAAGAAGATAGCGCGGATCGCATCGAGTTCATAGCGTTTGGCGCAGTCAAGGCAAACGGCATAGGTGCTGTTGCCGTGCAGTTCGATGATCTTATCATCGGGAATACCTGAGACGTGATGCAGGCCGTCGATGTTCTGGGTGATGACGGCGCTCAGTTTTTTCTGGCGGTGCAGCGACGATATCGCCATATGGCCCTGATTGGGCTTGGCGGCGCCGATAACTTTCTCTGTCGCAAATTTTATGCGCCAGGATTCGCGCCGTTTTTCCTCTGAGGCCATAAAATCCCTGAAATCGATGGGTTTGTAGCGGGTCCATAGCCCCCCCGGGCTCCTGAAGTCGGGAATGCCCGATTCGGTGCTGATGCCCGCGCCGGTAAAAACCACCAGACGGGTACTCTCGCCAAGAAACTTTCGCAGAAGGTCCAATTGGGGGGTGTGGATTGCGTTCATGCGCCCTCCTTTTTTTGCAGGTAAACCTGACTTTCGGTTTCGTACGGACGTGCGGTGGTCCGTGCCACGTCGAACCCATTGTATCGTAAGGTGGCTGGAGCAAAGAGCCGCATCTGGCGTGTAGCGCGCTTGCAAACCCGCCCGGAGAACCCTTTTGAACCGTCTTACGCATGCCGCGAACCTTTGGTCCTGATCACCGGCTTTCGAAACGCATCCGACCGTAGCAAATAAGGCCGGCATAATGCTATTGCCGGCCTTAGGAGTGCTACAGACTGCCCTGGGCTTTGTCCACGGGATGCGTTTTTAAATATTCCAATCGGTTAAGGCCATTAATGTAGGCCAGGGCGCTGGCCGTGATGATATCCGGATCGGATCCGCGCCCCAAGGCCACTAAACCGTTTTCCCTTAGACGCACGGTCACTTCGCCTTGTGCATCGGTGCCGCCGGTCAAGGCACTGATTGAAAACCGCAGCAGTTCGGACTCGGCCCCGGTCAGTTTGGCGATGGTGTTGTAAGCCGCATCGATGGGCCCGTTGCCGTAGCCGGCGTCTTTTACGGAACGGCCATTGATCGAGAGCTGAACGCTTGCCATGGGCAACACGGTCGTGCCGGCTGAGACGTGCAGGTACTCCAGTACGAAAGTTTCGGCGGTGCGCAGTACGCCTTCGGTGATAATCGCTTCCAAGTCTTCGTCCATGACCTGTTTCTTTTTATCCGCCAGGGCTTTAAACTTGGTGAAGACAATCTGCAGTTCGTCATCGGACAGGTCGTAGCCCAGGTTCTTAAGATGCTCGCGCAGGGCGTGGCGCCCGGAGTGCTTGCCCAGCACCATTTGTGTGGCGCTCAGGCCAATGGTTTCCGGCCGCATGATCTCGTATGTCATGGGGTTCTTGAGCATGCCATCCTGATGGATGCCGGCTTCGTGGGCAAATGCATTGGCACCCACAACGGCTTTGTTGGGCTGGACCATGATGCCGGTGATCATACTCACCAGGCGGCTGCTTGGATAAATGTGTTCGGTCCGGATATGGGTGCTCAGTGGCAGGTAATTGGCGCGGGTGTGCAGGGCCATGACCACCTCTTCCAGGGACGTGTTGCCGGCCCGCTCGCCGATCCCATTGATGGTGACCTCGGCCTGGCGTGCACCGGCCATCAGGGCGGCCAGGGTGTTGGCCGTGGCCAGCCCCAGATCGTTGTGGCAGTGTACGCTGAGCACGGCCTGGTGTATGTTGGGTGTGTGCTGGACAACATACCGGACCAATTCGGCGAATTCGCTTGGGATGGCGTAGCCGACCGTGTCGGGCAGGTTGACCGTTGTGGCGCCAGCCGCGATGGCTGTTTCGAATACTTTGCACAGAAAATCGCGATCGCTGCGTGAGCCGTCTTCGGCCGAAAACTCCACATTGTCGGTGAAGGTTTTGGCGTAGGCGACCGCTGCCTTGGCTTCGGCCAGCACCTGCTCGCGAGTCATTCTGAGTTTATACTCCATGTGGATGTCGGAAGTGGCGATAAACGTGTGAATGCGCGGTTTTGCCGCCAGCTTGATGGCGCCCCAGGCACTGTCGATGTCCTGTTTGTTGGCGCGCGCCAGGCCGGCCACTTCGCTGTGCTTGAGTTTGGCGGCGATTTGGGAGACCGCCTCGAAATCACCCTCGGAAGCGGCCGGAAAACCCGCTTCGATGATGTCGACGCCCAGTTTTTCAAGCTGCATGGCCAGGCGCAGTTTTTCAGCGGTGTTCATGCTCGCGCCCGGCGACTGCTCGCCATCGCGCAAGGTGGTATCGAAGATTTTTACGATGTCAGACATTGTTCCTCGCATATTTTGTTGAGTCGTTGATTCGTGGATCGTTAATCTGTTCAAACGTCTATTCGTCGATGCATGCCGAGCTGGACGAGGTAACAAATTAACCATTTCTGATTATCCACTTCGGTCAAGTGACATACGGGCGTGGTGAGGAAAACCCCCGGTGATCCGGGTGGGTAGTCCGCGCCACCATCCATTCGATTAAGTGAGGCTATAAGGTAGGCGCCGAATACACTTCGCCAATAGTCACTGGAGAAACTGGATAACCAAATAACGATTTTACAATGACGCTATCATGTGAACGAGAAACAAAGCATGGGCCGCAGGGAAATAATCCCCGCGGCGTGAGATCCTACCTTCTCCATATAGTCCTCATACGGTTTGTTGATTCGTTCATTAGTGAAGGCCCTGATGTTACGATTTGTTTTCTATACGGCAAAACGCGATGGTTGCTGATTTACCCATCCGACGAATGACCCGATCGACGAATCAACGATTTAACAAATCCTTGCCCAGCTTAAACTGAAAGCTGTCGGCCAGCGCCTGCCAACTGGCTTCGATGATATCTTCAGAAACCCCGATGGTGCTCCAAAGGTTCTCGTGATCGCGTGATTCTATGAAGACGCGTACTTTGGCTTCGGTGCCGTCGCGGCCATCAATGACACGCACTTTGAAGTCCACCAAACGCATGCTCTGCAAATCGTCCGGGAAAAACTTGCCCAAGGCTTTGCGCAACGCGTTGTCCAAAGCGCTTACCGGACCGTGTCCTTCGGCAGCGGTAATTTCATGGACGCCGTCCACATCGATCTTGATGGTTGCATGGGCCTTGCAGGGCTGGTCCTTGTCCTTTTCGATGGTTACGCGAAACGACTCCAGAGTGAAAAGTGGCGTGAACTGTTCGGTAAATTTCTGCAGCAGAATCTTCATCGAGCCGTCTGCCACATCGAACTGATACCCCTGATCTTCAAGAGTTTTGATCTCGGCGGCGATCTTCTGGCTGTCGTAACCATTTCCGCCGAGCTCGACCCCCAACTCCTTGGCTTTGTATATCACGTTGCTTTTCCCACCAAGGTCGGAAACCAGCACGCGTCGCTTGTTGCCCACCAGGGCCGGATCGATGTGTTCGTAGGCCCGGGGCACCTTCATGATAGCGTTAACGTGCAATCCGCCCTTATGCGCGAAAGCACTGCGCCCAACGAAGGGGCGCGTATTGAGTGGCACGATATTAGCCGTTTCACTGACAAAACGCGAAAGGCTTTTCAGCTGCGTCAGACGGGCATCGGGAATACTGGTCAGGCCCATTTTGAGGTTCAACAGCGGAATGATGGTAATCAGGTCGGCATTGCCGCAGCGTTCGCCATAGCCGTTTATCGTTCCTTGTACCAAGGTGACGCCGGCGCGCACAGCGGCGATGCTGTTGGCCACGGCCAAACCGCAGTCGTTGTGGGCATGGATGCCCAGGCGAGGAGTCAGGCCTTGCCCCGTCAAAGCAGTTTGGACCGCGTTGACGATGGCTTCGAGGTCGAAGGGCAGGGTGCCGCCATTGGTATCGCAGAGCACGAGTGTGTCGGCCCCGCTTTGCGCTGCCGCTGTCAGCGTCTGCAACGCATACCCCGCATCATCTTTGTAGCCATCAAAAAAATGTTCGGCGTCGTAAATGACCTCGCGGCCCTGACCTTTGAGCAGAGCCACGCTGTCGCGGATCATGGCCAGGTTCTCGTCCCGTGTGTTTTCCATGATCTGTTCGACATGCAAGACCCACGATTTTCCGACGATGGCCACCACCGGCGCTTGGCTGGTGATCAGCGCCTGCAGGTTGGTATCCTGGCATGCCGGCACATTGGGCTTGCGTGTCGATCCAAAAGCCGTAATGCGGGCATGAGTAAAGGTTTCCTTCTGGGCCAGCTCGAAAAAGCGCGCATCGCGCGCGTTGGAACCCGGCCAGCCACCTTCGATATAGTGGACGCCTGTCTGATCCAACTTTTTGGCGATTTTTATCATTTCGGCGGATGAAAAGTTGATATTTTCGCCCTGGCTTCCATCGCGCAGCGTGGTGTCGTAGATATACACCTGTACCATGATATCGACCTCTTCCCCGGGGCCTGCTGAAGATCCCTTGGACAATTGTATTCTCACCACAGAGGTCACAGAGGGAAAAAAATCTCTGTGCCCTCTATGAGAATAGAGAATTCGGACCTATTTGCCACGGTTTTCCGGGCGTAGACTGCGCACGGCGCGGCCGGCACGCCACATTTCGGAATTGCCGATAACCGTCAGTTCGGCATCCAATTTCTCACGATAATCCGGGGTGCTGTTGGCGGTCAGCACGCGGCGGGTCTCTGTACCGTCCTTAACGCTTTGGTACAGGGCATCGAAGACCGGAACCACCGCCTCACGAAATTTAGGCGCCCAATCGAGTGCCCCACGCTGTGCCGTGGTGCTGCAATTGGCATACATCCAGTCCATGCCGTTTTCAGCCACCAACCGGATAAGGCTTTGGGTCAGTTCTTCGACTGTTTCATTGAAAGCTTCGCTGGGGCTGTGACCGTGTTTGCGCAGCAGGTTGTATTGGGCTTCCATGACGCCGGCCAGGCAGCCCATCAGCACGCCACGCTCGCCGGTCAGATCGCTATAGACTTCCTGTTCGAATGTGGTCGGGAAAAGGTAGCCCGAGCCGATGGCGATGCCCACGGCCAGGGTACGCTCCTTGGCGCGGCCCGTGAAGTCCTGGAAAATGGCGTAGCTGGAATTGATGCCGCTGCCGTCCAGGAAGTTCAGGCGCACATTACGGCCGGAGCCTTTGGGTGCCACCAAAATCACATCCACGTTCTCCGGCGGAATGACTTTGGTCTGTTCTTTGTACACAATCGAGAAACCATGTGAAAAGTACAGTGCATCGCCGGGGTTGAGACATTTTTTGAGGTCGTCCCAAACGGCCATCTGACCGGCATCCGAGAGCAGATATTGAATGATCGTGCCGCGTCGGGCGGCTTCTTCGACCGAGAAAAGCGTTTTGCCCGGTACGAAACCGTCGGCAATCGCTTTGTCCCAGCACTTTTTGTCCGCTTCCAACTGCCCAATGATGACCGGAAAGCCATTATCGCGCATATTCAGCGCCTGGGCAGGTCCCTGAACGCCGTATCCCAGAACCGCGATAGTTTCGTTGGCCAGAACCTGGCGCGCTTTTTCCAGCGTAAACTCTTCTGATGTGATGACGTCTTCCACTACTCCGCCGAAATCGATTTTTGCCATTTTTCCTCTCCTTTGGATTGAATGCGATGGGCCGTATGGCCGCAACACGTTAAAGCATTAAACAGACCGGAAGCGCAAAAGACCGGTCGCTTTAGTGACCTGCCGGCAACGCCGTGCAGGGGTTAAATGCCGCGTTTGGGTTCCCTGAAAAGCGCCACAGTACCGGTGCGGGCGATCTTTTTGATGCCCATGGGGCGCAACAGCCCGATCAGGGCCTTCATTTTGTCTTCATCGCCGCTGGCCTCGATGGTGTAGCAATTGGAGGCCACATCGATGACCTTGGCGCGGAACAGATTGACCAAGCGCAGGATCTCATCCCGATTTTCAGGCCGGGCCTGCACACAGATCAGGGCCATTTCCCGACGCACCGAACTGTCGTCGGACATGTCGCGTAGCTTGATGACATTGATCAGTTTGCGCAGCTGCTTTTCGATCTGCTCCAGCAGCGGCTGGTTGGCCTGGGTGACGATGGTGATCCGCGACACTTTGGGATCCATGGTTTCCGCCACGCACAGGCTATCGATGTTGAAGCCGCGGCCGCTGAACAATCCCACCACCCGCGACAGGACACCCGGTTCGTTGTCCACCAGCATGGTCAAGGTGTGCTTTTCAGATTTCATAATTCTTTTCATCCCTGCATCCACGGGTCGCGTCGCACGGATCTTGCGGCGAGCACCGCTTGATAAGTAATCACCGGTTCACGGCCCAATCACACCAAGAGCATGTCCGTGATGGGTTTGCCGGCCGGCACCATGGGGTAGACGCACTCTTCGGATTCGACTACGAAATCCATGATGACCGGTCCTTTGATGGCCAAACCCCGTGCCAGCGTGGCTTCGACCTCATCCGGCCGTGTGGCGCGCAGGCCGTGCGCGCCAAAAGCCTCGGCCAGCTTGACGAAATCGGGAGCATGCTCGAAAAGGGTGTGAGCATAACGTTTGTCATAGAAAAGCTGCTGCCATTGGCGCACCATGCCCAGACAGCGATTGTTCAGAATCACCACCTTGACCGGCAATTTATACTGCACGGCCGTGGCCATTTCCTGAATATTCATTTGGATGCTGCCATCTCCTGCGATATCCACGACCGTCTGTTCCGGATAAGCTACCTGGGCGCCGATGGCCGCAGGCAGTCCGAACCCCATGGTGCCCAGGCCGCCGGATGTCAGAAACTGCTGGGGGCGGTCGAAATGGTAAAATTGCGCCGACCACATCTGATTCTGTCCGACCTCGGTGGTGATAATGGCCTCGCCGCGGGTCAATTTATAAAGCTTTTCGATCACGTATTGCGGCTTGATCACCTCTGCGGTTTGCTCATAGGCCAGCTTGTGCTGTTTGCGCCATAAGAGGACCTGGTCCAGCCATTCCTGGCGCTGTTCGTCGGAGGCCACGAGACCTTCTTCGGTGATCATGCGGTTGAGCGCGATCAGGCTCTGACGGCAATCGCCCACCACCGGTACCGCTACCGGAATGTTTTTGCGGATGGAGGTCGGGTCGATGTCGATGTGCACGATTTTGGCCTGGTCGGCAAAACAGTCGGTTTTGCCGGTTACCCGGTCATCGAAGCGTACTCCCACCGCAATCAGTAAATCGCAGTTGGAGATGGCCATATTCGCCCGATAGGTGCCGTGCATGCCCAGCATGCCCAGCCAGAGCGGGTCTGATCCTGGGAATGCCCCCAGGCCCATGAGCGAGGTGGTCACCGGTATCCGCAATGCGTGTGCCAAGGTGGACAATTCTTGGGAGGCTTTGGACAGGATCACGCCACCGCCGCCGAAAATGACTGGCCGCTTGGCGGTTTTCAACAGGGCCAAGGCCTTTCGGATCTGCTTCATGTTGGGCAGATAGGTCGGATTATAGGATTTGATGCTGACCGGAGGAATCGGTTGGTAATCGGTTTTGGCCAACCCTAAGTTTTTGGGAATATCGACCAGCACCGGCCCGGGCCGACCGCTACGGGCGATGAAGAAGGCCTCTTTGAGCGTTCGGGCCAGGTCTTGCACGCGGTTGACCAGATAGTTGTGTTTGGTGCATGGTCGCGTAATGCCGACAATATCGACCTCCTGAAAAGCATCATTGCCGATCAGGTGGGCGGATACCTGTCCCGTAACGATCACCATGGGAATGGAATCCATGTAGGCTGTAGCAATGCCGGTCACGGTGTTGGTTGCCCCGGGTCCGGAGGTTACCAGGCAGACGCCGACCTTGCCGGAGGCCCGGGCGTAGCCATCAGCCGCGTGCACGGCTCCCTGCTCGTGTCGGACCAGGATGTGCCGCAGCTCGCTGCGAATCAGCTCATCGTACAGGTCGATGACGGCACCGCCGGGAAATCCAAATATGGTATCCACACCTTCTTCTTTCAGGATTTCCATTAAAATTTGTGCGCCGGTTAATTCCATAATTCTTTCCCCTTGGGCCTTGACCCTTCATTATATACATTCACGCAAGAGCGTGTTGCCGACGTCATCGTTCAACGCCGGCGACCGGAATTTAAGGCCGTTGCATCGACTATTTGACGACCGCGCCGCTGTCGGCCGAGCCGACCAGCCGCGCATAACGTGCCAGGTACCCATGTTTAATTTTGGGCTCCGGCGGCTGCCACTGGCTGCGTCGTTGGTTCAGTTGGGCTTCGTCAACCTTGAGCGCGATCGTTTTGGCCGAGATGTCGATAGCGATGATGTCGCCATCGTGGACCAAAGCAATCGGACCGCCCTGGGCGGCTTCAGGCGAAATATGGCCAATGGCCGCGCCGCGCGTGCCGCCCGAGAACCGGCCATCGGTCAGCAGGGCAACCTCGCCATCGAGCTGCATGCCGGCAATGGCCGAAGTGGGGGTGAGCATTTCGCGCATGCCCGGACCGCCCTTGGGCCCTTCGTAGCGGACTACCACGACATCACCCGCCTGAATACTGCCTTGCATGATGGCGGCTGTGGCAGCATCTTCAGAGTCGAACACCCGCGCCGGGCCTTCGTGGCGCATCATCTCGGGGCGGACCGCGCTCTGCTTGACCACGCACCCATCCGGCGCCAGATTGCCGAACAGAACCGCCAATCCCCCCTGGGCATGGTACGCTTTGTCCAGTGAACGGATCACATCCGAGTCCTTGGTCCGGGCGTTGGCGATGTTCGCGCCTACCGTTTGCGCAGTAACTGTCATGCAGTTCACGTCAATGAAACCACCTTTGACCAGTTCCAGTAAAACCGCCTGGATACCGCCGGCGCGATCTAGGTCTTCGATATGGTGGGCCCCGCCAGGACTCAGTGAGCACAGGTGAGGTGTTTTCTGGCTGATGGTGTTGATTTCTTTGAGTTCGAATGGCACTCCGGCCTCATGCGCGATGGCAGCCAGGTGCAGTGTGGTGTTGGTCGAGCATCCCAGGGCCATATCGACGGCCAGGGCGTTGGCGAAGGCCTGCGGGGTCAGGATGCGACTTGGCGTGATCTGTTCCTGCCACAGGGTCATGATCTGCATGCCGGCCTGTTTGGCCAGGCGCGTGCGCGCAGCCATCACCGCAGGGATAGTGCCGTTGCCCGGCAATCCCATGCCGATGGCCTCGGTCAGGCAGTTCATCGAATTGGCCGTGAACATGCCGGCGCACGATCCGCAGGTCGGACAGGCGGCCTCCTCGATATCGGCCAGCTGCGCTTCGTTCATGCGGCCTGATTTGACAGCGCCCACCGCCTCGAAGACGGTGATCAAGTCAATTCGGGGACCATTGGGGTCATTGGGACTGCGCCCGGCCAGCATCGGACCGCCGCTGATGAAGATCGTCGGCAAATCCAGGCGTGCCGCCGCCATCAGCATGCCCGGCACGATCTTGTCGCAATTGGGAATCATCACCATTGCGTCCAGGCCGTGGGCCCGGGCCACAATTTCCACCGAATCGGCGATCACTTCACGACTGGCCAGCGAGTACTTCATGCCTTCGTGGTTCATGGCGATGCCGTCGCACACGCCAATGACCCCGAACTCCACAGGTGTTCCACCGGCCATGTAAATGCCGGCTTTGACCGCTTCGGCCAGGGTATTGAGGTGCACATGCCCCGGAATGATGGTGTTGGCGGAGTTGGCTATGCCGATAAGAGGGCGTCGAATTTCAGCATCGCTGTACCCGCAGGCTTTCAGCAGGGCACGATGAGGTGCGCGTTCCACACCTTGTTTGACTTGATTGCTTTTCATGCGCATTCCTTTCTTCCAAAAAAAAATCCGTTATCAGCCAGATGGGGCCGATAACGGATTTTGTGTTTCACCGGGGTGCTGCTTTAAACCATTATCGTCCCCTTGACCCGGAGTCTAATAATGACACCGAGTACGAGAATAAGGTTGACGATGTGTACGATGTAACTCTTCATGATGGCAATCACCTGAATAATTTAGCCGGTCTTTAGCAGCAAGATATTGGAGTGTCAACTAAATTCTTAAAAAGACGTTCGGGTTCCAAACAGCGGTGACCCGTGGGGTGGTTTGCGCCACCATGGAAGGCATTCTGCCTCTATAATGGTTGGCGCTTCAATTTTTCTTTAAGATGGCCGGGATTTGTGGCAGAATAGCTGGGCTAAGTCTCCGAAGTTATCTTCTTAACTCACTTCTGGACGGCCCGTTCATCCGGAAAATTGTTTTCTTTTCATTGTTAAGGACAACAACGATGATGCACATTGCCAGATTATTCCTGTTGGCTTTTTTGCTGATCACCGGGCCGGGCTGTGCAGGGGGAGGCGCCGATCCCGGGCCCTTGCAAGTTCAAAACAGGTTTCCACTGCACCTGCTTTTTCTGACACCACGTCCTGCCTCGGCGCTAACACCGCCGGCAGGTGGATGGCGTGCCGCGCTGGCCATCGATTACAGCAGTATTTATGTGGATGAAAGCAGCCGGCAGTGGAATTTTCTGGCGGATATGGAAACGGCCGTCGTGGATCTGTCGGTGGTGTACGGTCTTTCCAACCGCGCGGCCATTCGCCTGGATATGCCGCTGGTTCACATGGGCGGCGGGTTTTTGGACAGCTTTCTGGAAAGTTATCACGACGCCTTGGGAGTATCGAATTATGGAAGAGAAAACCGGCCCAAGGACAGCTTCGCTTATCGCATCGATCGGGAAGGTTCTTTATGGTTTGAAGGGGAATCGGGTGGGTTGCACTTGGCCGACATCACCATTTCCGGGCAATGGACCATCTTCCCTTCCATCGCCGGATATCACGCATACAGTTCCATGCTGGTCAGTTTAAAAGTGCCCACCGGAGATTCCAGGCATGGGTATGGCAGCGGACGCTGGGATGCAGGTGTGTTCCTGCCCACCGAGTGGCGGCGCAATCAATGGTCCCTCTACGCCATGCCCGGGTTCATGTGGCACAGCGACCCGGATACCCGGGGTGCAGACGTATCGGCCCGCAATGCCTTCTCGATGTTTGTCGGTGCGGCCTATGCTTACAGTGAACAATGGCACTGGATGGCCCAACTGAACTATTTTTCTTCACCCATTGAAAAGACCGGGGTGGCCCTGGTGGATGACGGGGCTTATGAACTGGCATTGGGGTTCCGGCGCACGTTGAACGATGCATGGCACCTGGAGTTCGCTTTTTGTGAGGATATCTTTACGAAGGCCGCGCCGGATTTCAGCCTCCATCTGGGAGTGGTTTGGACGCGCGCCGACTTGGACTTTGATAGGCGGTGATTACATTCGCAGCAGGTCTTTATAGCGTTGAAGGGAGAACGGCACATGGGCGCAACGCCCGAAAAATCCGCCTACATCGTTACCGGGACAACCCGGGGCATCGGTCTGGCCTTGGCGCAAGGTGTTGTCGCCCGCGGTGATCTGCTTTATACCATTTCGCGTGCTCCCGAGCATCGCGCGCCAGGCAACCAGAACTATTGTTGCGATCTGCGCGATCTGGCCCAGGTGCAGGCGGTCATGAATCGAATCATGCAGGACATTCCTTATGCTTCCTGCAGCGACCTTGTCCTGATCAACAATGCAGGCATGCTCGCCCCGATAGGATTTCTCGAAAACATCGCTGCAGCGCAAATGGAGGCGCATTTGCACGTCAACGTAATGGCGCCTTCGTTGCTCATGTCGGAATTTATCCATCTGTCGAATCAATTGGCGAAATCGGCGACTCAATCGGCGGATCATCTGGCGGACAGATTGCCCTGCCGGCGCCGTATCTTGAATATAACTTCGGGCGCGGCTTCAACCCCCTATGCGGGCTGGTCGGTCTACTGCGCGGGCAAGGCCGCTTTGAACATGATCACGCGGTGTGCGGCCCTCGAACAAAGTGAGGGCCCCGGCGGCGTTTCCATCAGTGCCATTGCGCCGGGGGTTGTGGATACCGATATGCAGGCGCAGATCCGGGCTTCGAACGAGGCTGATTTCCCCGCCCGATCGCGCTTTGTCCAAATGCGGGCTGAAGGGCGCATGCCGACGTCAGCGCAGGTGGCTGCCCTGATCCTGGATTTGGATGGGGATGGTCAGTTTCGTAATGGCGGGATCTACGATCTGCGCGATGCTGTCAATTGCGATGGCAAACCGTATATTGAAAAAAGGCAATAAAGTTCAAGTATCACTTGAGGTAATTCGAATGCCTGTCGATTATCTAAAAAGTCATTTCCTGATGGCCATGCCCGCGTTGCTGGATGTCAACTTTCGGCAATCGGTAACATGCATCTCCGAGCATAACGAAGACGGCGCCATGGGCATCGTGATCAATCAGCGGTATGACGATTTGAACGCCAAAATGATTTTTGAGGAATTGGGCATCGCTTTCAGCGAGGATGCCATGACCATTCCCATCCACATCGGCGGACCTGTGCACACCAATGAGCTGTTCGTTCTGCACGGGCCGCCATTGGACTGGGGTGGTAGTCTCATTATCACCGATTATCTTGCCCTGAGCAACTCGCGTGATATCCTTAAAGCCATTGCGGCAAAAAACGGCCCGCAAAATTATATCATCAGCCTGGGATGCGCAGGGTGGGCGCCCGGTCAGCTGGAATGGGAAGTCAGCCAGAACGCATGGCTGGTGACACCGTGCAGCCATGAAATTATTTTCGAGGTGCCGGTTGAAGCGCGCTGGAAAAGGGCTATTCAGAACCTGGGCATCGATCCTGAACAACTGTCGGATGCCGCTGGACGCGCATAAGCGTCCTCTGCGGTGCCTTAGGCTGCGGTTGTGCCTTTCTTCTCGATGATCGTCGCCTCGTCCGTGTCGGTTCAGGTCAAAGCCTAAGACCTGCGATTGCGCATTTCCCTGATAGCCGCCGCTATCAATATGCGGCCGGTGTCGGCATCGGAAAAAGAAAAGGGGATGCTTGACGCATCCCCCTCGGTTCCGTTCTTTCAATTAAGCTGAAGGAGGCTATTCTTCATCCTCTTTGGTTTTCTGTTTGGGTTTTTTCTTTTTAAGACAAGCTCTGTCCTTCCTGACAAAAGCGCAAAGTTTGGGATTGTAGTATTCCTTGCAATTTAAGGGATTATATAACGGGCATTCAGGATGTTTTTCGGACATGAAGCTTGGTTCCCCTCTTCCTTTGAATTGCGCAACCACTGGTATTCAATGTGAATAGGATGTTTAAATATCATTAAAGCATAGCATTTACAAGCCATTATATTTTTTTGGCAGCGCAGCGAGGTCGTTGAAGCCTACCCTTTTTTGTGAATTGCTGCTTCGAACCGAAGGTTTTTGACAATCAAGGGCAAGCATTGGTATATCGTCCGACACGGTGACAGCGACCCGCTCATAGCGGTAGCTTCTGGCGATGAATGCCAGCCATCAGCGACCGGAAAAAGCCGATGACTGATAAGCGTTTCCGACCGATCCCGGAAGGTACGACGCACAGCGTCATCAAACCCGGAATCTTTGAATCATAACGTATACGGATCCAATCTTCATGGACATTTATCATCAAAACAGGGAAACCATTCTGTCGGTGAACCGGACAATGGCTGAATTGATCCAAGAGACCAGAACCGTTCTCGATGGAAAATCGTCTGCTTTCGATCATTGGACACATTCATGCGACACAATTGCCCGACAACTGCTCGATCATGTCGTGCGGGTCGCCGTGGTGGGGGCCATCAAATCAGGAAAAAGCACCTTGGTGAACGCGCTGCTTAAAGAGGATCACCTCAAGCGCGGTGCGGGGGTGGTGACATCCATCGTCACGCGCATCCGCCAGGGCGATGCTTTGCGCGCGCGTCTGTTTTTTAAATCGTGGGATGAGGTAAATGCCGAAATTCAGCAGGCGCTCGTTCTTTTTCCGACCGATGAGTGGCGTGCAGAGCATCAGGGATTCGATATCCGCCGCAGTCAGGATCGCCATGACCTGAAGAAGGCCTTGGAGACCTTGGATAAGGCGTTGCGCATCGCCCAGGATAGCCTCAATGCAAACAGTGTCCTGTTAACGTCGTACCTCAAAGGATACAAACAGGTTCTGGCTTACGTTTCGGCCGAAAACACAACGCGTGAATTCGATGGCGACGCCTTTGCCGAGCATCGTGCATTCGTGAGTGACGATGCATTGGCGGTCTATTTAAAAGATATCCAGCTCGAGGTCACCGGCGCTGTGCTGACAAGCAACATCGAAATGGCCGATTGCCAGGGAAGCGATTCTCCTAATCCGCTGCACCTGGCCATGATCCAGGATTATCTGCTCAAGGCCCATTTGATTGTTTATGTGGTCAGCAGCCGAACCGGATTGCGGCAAGCCGACATTCGGTTTCTATCGATCATCAAGCGCATGGGCATCGCCGGCAACATGTTGTTTGTGTGCAACTGCGATTTTAACGAGCATGACAATCTGGAGGACCTTCAAGTTCTTGTTCAGCGAATCCGGGATGAGCTGTCGCTTATTGTCGAAACGCCCTGTCTATTCGCTCTTTCGGCCTTATTTAATCTGTTCAATGCGATCGAAGGCAAGTTGCCCGAAAAAGATCGCGACCGGCTTCTGCAATGGCGCAAATCCACCGATCTGGCATCGTTTTCCGACCAGGAAACAAAGCGCCTGCAATCGATGCTGACGCATAAACTCACGCGTGAACGCTCCGTATTGCTGTTGCAGAATCAACTCGAACGTATTGACGTCACGGCCGACGGCCTGCGACAATGGCTGCGCCTCAACCGCGACCTGCTGCGCAGGGATGCCGGAGACGCCAATCTCATTGCCGAACGGCTCCGTTCCCATCAGAGCCACATGAACCAGGTGCAATCCATGATTCATAATACCATGGACGGCGCGATACAGAAGCTCGGGCGGGATCTGAAAAAGGAAGTGGACCGTTTTTTTGATCCTTATAGCGGCACTCTGCTCAACAACGCTGTCGCCTTTGTACGCGACTTCCGCATCGACTTGACCCGTTATCAGGAGCAGTTCGCCAATGCCGGTTTTACCCATATTCTTTACCTGGTCTTTCAGGAAATGAAACTGGCTGTGGACAGCTACATGGCCGAAAAGGTCAATCCGGAGATCGTCGCTTTTGTCGGGCGCGAGGAAAAACTCCTGCGTGAAAGGCTGCAATTGGTCGCCGAACCTTTTGAAGCCATGGTGCGCGACGCTTTGGTGCAATACGAAGATGCCCTGTCGCAGTTCGGTTTGGCGCGCCATTCAGGCGATTGGACCCTGCGGATTGATCCGGACCTGGAAGCCGTCAAACAGATGGTTGGGTTAACTTTGCCGCCGGCTGCCGCGGCGATGCGCTACTCGGCCCAGATCAAAACCCAGGCTGTTATGCGTCTCGGATTCTATTCCCTCGTGCGCGCCGTGCGTAAGCTGATGCGAAAATCGGTGGGCGCTGAAAAAGATGAAGAGATGCGGGCGCTCAAAGCCGGGATCCGCAAAATGAAAGAGGAGACCGAACGGTCGATCCTCTATCATTTCAAAGATTACCGTGAGAATATCAAATTCCAGTACATGCAGCGTCTGGCCGAGTTGGCCGGCAATGCCTTGTATGAAATCCTCACTGAGAGATTCGGCGCTTACGTCGGAGATGTCCGGGACCTGGTGGGTGCGGTGGCCGAACGGCGTAGCGACAAAGAGCGCGTGGACAGTGCCCTGGGCTCTATCGAACAAGCGGTTGCCACTCAGCAGGCCAAGCTGGAGACAGTGCGTCTGTCGGTTGGACCGTGTGCCCAGTGATCCGCTGGCCCGTTGGCATCGGGGCTGCGGGCAGCCGACGAGGTGGACGATATGCCGTCTACAGAGTCATCCGGAAACGGGATGAAGGGACATCCCCTTAGAACAGCACCAATGGGCAAAATAGCCCTCGTGCAACCATTTGGTTGCGAGGCTGCTATGTTAGGAAACAAGCTGTGAATCACGTCCACGGGCAAACGGGCCCACGGGCAAACGGCCCACGGCTTTTCGAATTCAAGCAAGGAGGCGAATAGATGCAGACCTGGACTGTTGCCGTTGCCAATGAAAAAGGAGGTGTCGGCAAGACTGTGACCGTGATCAACCTGGGAGCCGCCCTGTACCTGTGTAATCAAAAAGTTCTGGTTGTGGACATGGATCCGCAAGCCAATGCCACCAAAGGGCTCGGCGTGGAAGTACCCGAGAACGCGCCGACTGTGTACGACCTGCTGGACCCGCAAACACGTTTCGTTGCGCGCGATGCCATTTTGCCAACTGCCTGGGACGGACTGGATGTGCTGCCGTCGCATGTCGATTTGTCGGGTGCGGAGATTGAACTGGCGGACGTGGAAGGCCGCGAGAACCGGCTCAAGGAAGTTTTGACGGATCTGTCCGGCGACTATGACTATATTCTACTTGATACGCCGCCCAGCCTTTCGCTGCTGACGATTAATGTTTTTTCTTACGCCCGGCACGTGTTGATCCCATGTCAGACCCATCCGTATGCCTTCGCGGCCATGGAGGAATTGTGCGACACCATCGCGGCGGTCAAGGACGCCATCAATCCGGATATTTCCATCTTGGGCATCCTGCCGACATTTTTTGATTCGCGGACACGGGTCAGTCAACGCATTCTGAACCTGATGCGCGAAGATGATCGTTACCGCGATTTGCTCTTCAAAACCATCGTGCGCGCGAATACGGCCATTATCGAAAGCGCCGATGCACGGCGCCCGGTGGTCTTCTACCGGAAAAGCTGCTACGGCGCCATCGATTACAATCATGCAGCGGAAGAACTGATGGCAAGGGTTTTGTCGTCCCAGCCCGTTGGCCCGTTGGCCGTTGGGTCGGCCCATTAGGTCGATAGACCCGCTGACCCGTTATGCCCGTTGGGTCGCTCGCCGGTTTTTTGGGCGCTCACCCCGGTCGTTTGATGGTGGGCACGCGGTTGATGTGGACGTTCCACTCCGTCCATGTCGTCTCACATCGTTCAAGTCAGTATTCAACTTTCGGGTTCCAAACGCCGATGATGCGGGCGGGTGGTCCGCGCACACGCCATTTCGCTCAAGTACCACCCGCCCGGCTCACCTCACTACGTGCCAATCCCGAAAGTTGAGTCAGTAGTTATTCTGGGGCAACGATATTAAAGAAGTTGCGCCAGATGTTCCCGTGCAAAGTCGATGCCGTTGTCCAGGCTTAGCGCCAATTGATAGTATTCGATCGCTTTGGCTGTGTCGCCCAGTGCACGGTAGTTGACTGCCAGATTGGCATAATCGATGGCCGAACTGGGATTCAACGCGATGACTCGCTTGAAAATGGCAATGGCCTGTTCGTAGGCTTTTTGTTTGAAGTGGCAAAAGCCTATCAAATTGAGTGTGTCGGTCCGTTCGGGATCGATCTTGTCCGCTTTGGTCAGAACCGCGAGCGCTTGTGCATAATGGGCCGTCTCTTTGTGGGCGATCCCAATGTAGGTATAAATCGCGGCCAGATCTTCGTCGGGCGGTTCAAGGTTCGAGGCCTGGTTCAAATGGGTAATGGCCTGCGCGTAGTCGCCCTGGTTTAAATAAACTTGCCCCAGATAGAAGTGGACATAGTATTTGCCGGGCATATCTTTGTTTATCTGGTGCAAGCGGGCCATGGCGGCATCGGCCGGGAAATTTTCCGCGATGATCTTGGCGCACATCATGCCCACGCTTGGACAGGCGGCCCTTTCGCGAAATTGGGTGCCCGGAATAATCGAGTAAAAGGCCGGTATGTCTAAAAGGGGATGGCGCACATCTACCAGAAAGACGTCCATATTACGGGCGGTCAAAGCGGCGATGCAACGCTCGACTTCGCTCCGGATATTGTTGTCGCTTAGATTGGGCAGCGCATTCAGGCTAACGCTGCGCCCCGGATGAACGATGTAACCGGCATCATCCGGCCGGCTGAACTTGGGCAGACCGCTGGCCACGTAATTTCCGCCGCTGTTGAAATCACCGGCCAATTGGGCCACTTCGGTCAATGCGCGGCACAATGCTTTGGTGGCACTGGGCATGGTGCCGGCCGTCCATACGATTTCGCTCTTGTCGGGGAAAGTGGAAGGATCCCAAGCCAACGCGCCGATGGTGGGAATGCCTGTGCCGAGAGTGAAGTCGGATAGATACAGGTGGATGCCGTTCGCCTGAAAGCGACCGATCAATTCGCGGGCGACCGGATCCTGGATCGAGTCATCTTCAATGCGCGACACCGGTATGCGATGCCGGCTGACCAGCGCCGACACATGACGCTCGACCACCTCGCAGATCCCCTGGCAAATGGCCTCTTCATTGCAATTACCGGCTGAGGCCCCGTTGAACTCGTTGATGCTCCAAAACCAGTCAAAGGGCACTCTGACAGTGCGCTCCTGTCCGAGTTGGTGAGACCAAGCCCACTGCAGGGGCAGTTCGGCAAAAATTTTGAGTGCGGCCGGTAAGTCATTGGATTGATCGGAGACTGATTGCGCAATGGCATCCAAGCTGATGAGAGGGTCCTTGATTGCGCTCATCGGGGCGCGCACGAAGTTGGCAGCGTTGCGATAAAAGCTGAAAAGGCTGAACCGTTCGCCGAGTTCCATGACGGCGCTGGCCTGCGATTGGGCCGGGGTGGCGCCCTTGCCCATTTGTTTGTAATTACCGATGGCGGCCCGGGCATCGGGACCGCAAACGCTGAAATATACCGGAATACCGAGGCGCCCGTTGTCGACCCGCGTTATGTTATCAAGTAGTTTTAAGCCGGTATCCGACAGGCGTTGTTTAAAACGGGCGACGGTCGCCTCGGGTGTCATGATCTTGTCCTGATCATGTTGGTATTTTTTAAAGGCGTCTTTCAGAATGATTGGCTGGGGCTGCATGATGGTCGTGCTCCTTGGTTCCTATGCTCCGCGTATCATCATGATACGCAATCAAATAGATACCACTCAAAGCGTATCTTTTTGATGAATGTTAATGATGAGAATGTCCTAGTGGATTGTTGATTAGGGTATAAGCGCATCACCGCCCGGTTCCCCTGGTTAAATCCGAAGTTAGTCGGCAAACGCAAGGAATGTATCGGGATAGCTGTTTGAAATCAACCCCATATTGATTTTTGGCCCCTAGTACGGTAGGAAAGAAGAATCTAATCACCTGAGCACACCCCATCACATTCAACGTAAGGACCTTCGATGAATCGTTCCGCCGAAATAGAACGAAAGACCAATGAGACGCAAATTCGGGTGAAACTGGACCTGGACGGTAGTGGCCAATATGATGTTTCCTCGGGTATGGGCTTTTTCGATCACATGCTGACACTGATGAGCGTGCATGGTCTGGTGGATCTGACCGTCCAGGCGGAAGGCGATCTTCAGGTGGACTGGCATCACACGGTTGAGGACGTCGGGTTGGTTCTGGGCGAAGCGCTGAGCCGTTCTTTGGGGGATCGCAAGGGCATCTGCCGCTACGGGTATGCGGTCATTCCGATGGACGATGCTTTGGCGCAAGTGGCCGTCGATATGTCCAATCGGCCCTATCTAAAACTCAGACTGCCTGCATCCTTGCCGCGACAGAACGATTTAGACGCTTCTCTGGCCCAGGAGTTTTTTCGTGCGCTGGCATTCAAGGGCGGGATGAACCTGCACATCCATGTCCCCTACGGAGACAACTGGCATCACATCATTGAAGCCGTTTTCAAAGGCGTTGGACGTGCGCTACGCCAAGCTGTCGGTTTAGATCAGCGTGCAACCGGAATCCCTTCATCAAAGGGCAGCCTTTAATTCCTTTGTTGTTTCGACAGACGTTGCGGATCAGACTCTCATTGACCTCTCCATTGGTTTGGACCATTGAGGCTTAGGCGTTTTCCCACTGGCACTGGAAAATGGACCCATTTTATTGGGTAAAAACATTATCCGAAACGGGTACGAAGAACGTGCCTCATAGAGGAAGGCCACGATGGCAAAACCGATAAAATACATGTGTGTGCTGCTTAAAATGGTGCACCTGACTGGCCGACCGGACCGTTTCAGGCTCCTTCGCCATTTCTCGCAAACAATCGCCATTTTATCCCTTTTCGGGGGCCAACCCGGTTTCATATATAATGCGCATGCGGAGGCGCCGCTTGAACGCAAGCAATCCATGGCCAGCCTGGAACGCGTTCTGCTGTTGCCCAGTCTGAATATGAGCGCCATATATGGCGAGAACAACGGCTTGCAAGGACCTTTGTCCGGCAAAGTATTCGTCACCGGAGCAGTTTCTCAGAATGCCACCGAATTTCTCGATACCGCATTGCGGCAAAAAATCAAACAATTGTGGGCTGTGAACCTGGTCGATCCGATGGTTGACGATATCACGTCGCTGATCGGCGTGGTGCCGGTGGAAGGATCGCGTGGCGAACGCATTGCGGCCATTCAACAGGTCGGCCGGGCAAGGGGGGCCGAGGCTGTTTTTTGTGCGTATGTGTATGCCTTTCGCGAACGTGTCGGCACAGCCTACGGGGTTGATGCACCCGCCATGGTCTCGATCGAGTTAAATCTGGTCAGCGTCGCGAGCGGGGCTTTGTTGTACCAGCACAGCTTTACGGAAACTCAAAAAGCCTTGAATGAGGACGTACTGCGGATCGATCAATTCCTGAAGCGCAAAGGGCGCTGGATCACCGCCGAAGAAATGGCGGAACGGGCACTCGAAGAGCTGTTGAAACAGCAGGATGGTAAATAACGCCAAACAATCGAATAAGGCGTGCATATCGAAAAAACGTGGTTAAAATGGATGTCTATGCATCTGATAATGGATTGACACCACTTCGTATTTGATGTAATTTTGTAAATTTTAAAACGAGGTACGCATAAGTATGGTGGCAATGAAATCCCCATCCGGCATGAAAAAAGCTCTCCCGATCGGCACCCTGGTTTTTCAACAATGGCATCCGGCGGTGTGAAACCCGGCGACACGACTGTAAGGCCGATCTGCATGATGGAGGGCACTCTTTTTTGGCACATTCAATCCCAGATGACACGATCCGTCGAATCAAGAACGCGGCCAACATTGTCGATATCGTTTCCGAGCACGTGGTGCTTAAAAAAGCCGGCCGTAACCACCTGGGACTTTGCCCTTTTCACGTCGAAAAAACGCCATCGTTTACAGTCAACGCCGAAAAACAGATCTTTTACTGTTTCGGGTGCCATACCGGTGGCAATATCTTCAGTTTTGTCATGCAGAAAGAAGGGGTTTCATTTCCCGACGCCGTGCGTGCAATCGCCGGGCGGTACGGCATTGATGTGCCGGCGCGGCATCTGACGGCTGCACAGAAAGAGCAGCTTTCAGATAACGAGCGGCTTTGTCGTATCAACGAGGAGGCCATGCGCTATTACCAGCGCATGCTGCTTGACGCGCGGCATGGCCAAAAGGCCATGAATTACTTGTTGGGACGCGGCATGACGCGCGAGGTTATCGAGGGGTATCAACTCGGCTTCGCACCCGCGCGCTGGGATGGGTTGTTGCGTCACTGCCAGGATAAAAAGATTTCTGCCGAATGGCTGGTGAAGGCCGGCTTGGTCATTCCGCGAAAGGAAGGCAATGGTCATTACGACCGCTTCCGTGATCGCGTGCTCTTTCCCATTGCGAATTTGAGTCAGCAGGTGATCGGATTTGGCGGGCGTGTCATGGGCGACGATTTGCCTAAGTACCTGAACTCGCCCGAGACGCCGGTTTACAATAAACGCAGATGCCTGTACGGCATTCACAAAGCCAATCGCCCCGCGCGTGCGGCTGGCAGGGTGTATGTGGTCGAGGGCTATTTCGACGTTCTGGCCATGCATCTGCACGGTTTAGACAACACTGTGGCAACGCTGGGCACCGCCTTGACGCCCGATCATGTGCAATTGCTCAAGGGGATGGTGGGCCAGGCGGGCCAGGTTTACCTGGTGTTCGATTCAGACCAGGCCGGTATCAAGGCCGCTCAGCGAAGCGTGACGGTTTTCGAGCAGGGTTTTTTGGATGCGCGCATCCTGGTGTTGAAGAGCGGTCACGATCCGGATACTTTTTTGCGCGAATTCGGCCCTGATGATTTTTTGAAATCAGCCGATAAAGCTTTGGGGATGATCCCGTTCATCATCGATGCGGCAATCACCACCCATGGGTTGACCTTGCAAGGAAAAGTCAAGGTGGTTTCCGAGGTGCAGGACGCCTTGGTGGCTGTTCAGGACAGCGTGGCACGCACGCTGTACATCAAGGAGTTGTCCGAAAGGCTTCAGATTGATGAAAGCGCTATTTTGGACAAGATGCGCCACGTATCGGGGCAACACCAGAGGCAAGCGCCCAGCGCGGCAGGACCCGCAGTTGTGTTCGCACCCGCGGACGGACGCCGGTTGGAGCAGCAGATAGTGGCCATGATGTTGTGTTACCCATTAATGATTCCGGAGATTGTCGGACGCAACTTGACAGAGTGTTTTGAGGATCTGAACCTAAAAGAAATCGCAAAAATGATAGTCGAACGGGGCGCCGGCGAACAGGAAAGTGCCGCCGATATCGTTTCCTTGGTCGACGATCCTGCTTACCGCAATTTGGTGGCGCAATTGGCGGTAAGCGATTGTCACTGGGACCGTCAGGGGTGTGAACGCATTCTGGCACAATTTGAGATGCGAAATCAACGCCGCGGCAGAGAGGATTTGCAGCGCCAGATCGAAGAGGCTGAAAAAAATAATGATATCGATTTGCTTTCCAGATTGTTAAAAACAAAACAACGACAGGCGGGCAAAGGACTGATCAACTTGTAGGGCGCAGGAGGCTCATTCCAATGGCAAAAAAAACCGACCTAAAAACCAATAGCGCCAATGCTGCCAAAGGCGGACAAAGCAGAGCGAAAATGATGGATGATTTAAAAACAGATTCGGAATCCAACAATGCTTCGGAAATGACCGATGATGAGGATACCGGGGGAAAAAGCGATAGGCACATGACCGAGAAGGCTATGAAGGCATTGATTGCCCAGGGAAAGAAGCAGGGGTTTCTGACCTACGAGGAAATCAATACGGCATTGCCCGACGACATGCTGTCCTCCGATCAAGTGGATGATACCTTGATGATGTTCGATGATATGGGCATAGACATCATCGATGAAAACAATCGCAATCTGGCCAAGGTAAAATCAAAAAAAGCCGATCCGGACCTCAAATCGGATGAAGCCGGTCTGACGGATTACGGCTCTGTCACCGATCCGGTGAAGATGTACCTTCGTGAGATGGGGTTGGTGACCCTGCTCAGCCGTGAAGGCGAAGTCGAAATCGCCAAAAAGATCGAGGCTGGCGAGCAAGATGTTCTCAAAGCTCTCCTCGAGACGACCCTGGGAGTCGACTTCATTTTAGACCTGGGCCGACGCATCGAAAGCCAGTTGTTGCGTCCTAAACACGTGCTGCGTGATGTGGATGAGGGCGATACGTACCAGGACGAGTTGGTCCAAATCGAAGCCTTCATGAGCACTATCAAGGCCATTGCCGAAGTTCATGCCGAGAACATGGAGTTTCGCCAACAGCTATTCGATGACCAGAAACTCAAACCCGATGAGCAGCGGCGTATCCGGCGTTGTATCACGCGTCGAAATCAGAAAATTTTCGATATGCTCAAAGAGTGGCGGCTCGAGGGCAGCGTGATCGATCAGATCGAGGAAGATATTCGCACACTGATCGATTGGTTCGACGCCATGAACCGGATGGTGACCGCCATGGCCGAAACGCTGAACGTTCCTGTGGCTGTTTTTCGCGAAAATCTGAGCGCCAAAAACAAATTCAATAAAATGGTCGGCAAGCAAGGGGATCTGACCCGCAATGAGTTGGAGCACCTTTTCGACTACGTGAATGACGCACAGAACCAGATCACTACCAAAGAAAGTGACATCAAGGCCAACAGCCGCATCCTCAAAAGAATTCTATCCAGTGTGGATGAAGGGCGCGCCCGGGCCAAATTGGCTAAGAGCGAATTGATCAAAGCCAACCTCCGGTTGGTGGTGAGCATCGCCAAGAAGTATACCAATCGCGGCCTTCAATTTCTGGATTTGATCCAGGAAGGCAACATCGGCTTGATGAAGGCCGTGGATAAATTCGAATATAGACGTGGCTATAAATTCAGTACCTATGCCACGTGGTGGATCCGGCAAGCCATTACCCGGGCCATCGCAGACCAGGCCCGCACCATCCGCATACCGGTGCACATGATCGAGACCATTAATAAGTTGATCCGTACGTCTCGCTATCTGGTGCAGGAGTTGGGACGCGAACCACGGCCAGAGGAGATCGCCGAGAAAATGGAGATACCTTTGGACAAGGTGCGTAAGGTGTTGAAGATCGCCCGCGAACCCATTTCCCTGGAAACCCCTATTGGCGAGGAGGAAGACAGCCATTTGGGAGATTTTATCGAGGACAAAAAATTCATGCTGCCGTCGGATGCCGCCGTCAGCCTGAATCTGGCCGAGCAGACACGCAAAGTGCTGGCCACGCTGACCCCGAGAGAGGAAAAGGTTTTGCGCATGCGCTTCGGAATAGGTGAAAAGGCCGATCATACCCTGGAAGAGGTCGGGCAGGATTTCACCGTGACACGCGAGCGTATTCGTCAGATCGAAGCCAAGGCCCTGCGCAAACTCCGGCATCCGACGCGCAGTCGGAAATTGAAGAGCTTTATTGAAAATTGATATGCACCGATTTCTTGACAAACCGGCCGGCGACCGATAATAAGCGCTTGCTGTTGAGGGCCCATAGCTCAGTTGGTAGAGCCACCGGCTCATAACCGGTCGGTCCCTGGTTCGACCCCAGGTGGGCCCACTTCATCACATAAGTTTCAGAGGGCATGGTTTGACAGTCAAACCATGCCCTTGCTGTTTTGAATATCTCATTGCAATCAGAGCATAAAAGTTATAGAGGCACTCCCGAAAAGGATGGTCTTTATGAAAAAAAATGGTTCCATGGCATGTGTCGCCGATATTATCCAAGCGATGGAATACCTGGCGCCACCTTGTTTGGCCGAGGAATGGGATAATTGTGGTCTGCAAGTGGGCTCACGTCAATGGGCTGTGCGGCGCATCTGGATCGCCCTGGATCCTTTGACATCGGTTGTGCAGGCTGCCGCCACGGAAAAGATCGACATGGTGATCACGCATCATCCGCTGTTTTTTCAACCGTTAAGGACCATCGATGCGGATACCCCGGTTGGTCGCATCATCGAGACGGCACTGTCAGCCCGAATGGCATTGTACGCTGCGCACACTAACCTGGACAGCGCCTTTCAAGGTGTCAACGACGTCTTGGCCCAGGCGATCGGACTCCGGGATTTAAGACCCATGATCCCCGCGGAATGCGCGACCCACAAAAAGAATGACCAGCCGGAAGGTTTGGGAAGGGTTGGCCGCTTGGGCGAACCGGTATCGCTGGCCGCATTGGCAGAGCAGATCAAAACCCGTTTGAAACTTCCGGTGGTCAAGGTCGCCGGAGACCTTAGCCGCATCGTCGAGTACGTGGCTGTCTGTTCGGGCAGTGGCGGCAGCCTATTAGAGACATTTCTGGATATGCCAGCCCAGGTTTACGTCAGCGGCGATTTGCGCTACCATGATGCGCGCAGTGTCGAAGATGCCGATCGTGGGCTCATCGATATAGGGCACTTTTGTTCAGAACATATAGTACTCGATCCTCTGGCCGAAAGATTGCGGGATCTGGCGAGAGAAAAAGGGTGGCGGGTATCGATCGAGACCTGTCCATTGGAGCGTGATCCATTTGCATCATTATGATCCGAATAAAGGCACTCGTGACGACTCGTGCGAACCCGGCATCTTCCTGATCCCTCAATTGAAAGCGGTGGATAATGGATGAAAAATTAAAGGCAAATCTGAAATTGCTCGCTCAGTTACAGTTCACGGATACCGAGCGTGCAGCGATCGAGAAGAAACTCGCCGGTGTCGAAGAGAGCATCGCGGCTCTCGGAGCGCGTTTGGCTGCGTTCGAGCAACAAGTCGCTCAAGAGCGGGAACAACTTGATTCCGTTAAGAAGCATTATCGCGCCAGCGAAAGCGAAGTCCAATCGATCGAAAACAGCATTGTTAAAAGTGACGATAAGTTGGGGGCGGTGAAAACCAATAAAGAGTACCAAAGCATGCTCAAGGGCATTGATGATTTGAAGGTCAAAAAAGGTTTGATCGAGGACAGCATGATCGAAATGCTCGATCAGATCGCGGATGCCGACCGTCAGGCCGCTATCCTGAAGGCCGATCTGGCCGACATGCGGCGGGAGATTGAATACAAGCAGGCCGATATTCGCAAGGAGGCCGAAGAACAGCGTCTCGAACTGGAAGATCTCAACGAAGAACGGGATTCGATATGGGCGCGGCTTGACCCCAAACTGCAGAAGATGTACGCACGGGCAAAACATCAGGGCAGGGGCATCGCCGTGGCGGCGGTCGAGAATGCGATTTGTCTGGTATGTCGCGTCAATATTCCGCCCCAGGCATACATTGAGTTGCTGCGTATCAATTCATTGAGTATGTGCCCCAGTTGTCAACGTATTATGTATCCCAAGGCCATTACGGAAGAGGATGTATAGATAATCAACGGCCGGAGCAGGCCAGGCGATCGCCGGTTCGGCATTGTCGGATCGGAGGAAAGTCCGAACACCACAGGGCAGGGTGCTCCATAACGTGGAGTCGCGGTGACGCGAAGGCAAGTGCAACAGAAAGCAAACCGCCTCGCTTCGGCGGGGTAAGGGTGAAACGGTGCGGTAAGAGCGCACCAGTTCTCCGGGCGACCGGGGAAGCTAGGTAAACCCCACCCGGTGCAAGACCAAATAGGGGAGTGCTTGAGGGCGGCCCGTCCGAGCTCCCGGGTAGGTCGCACGAGGCGTCGGGCAACCGGCGCCCTAGAGGAATGATCGCCATCCCGGCAAGGGTAACCGTGTCGGGAAACAGAATTCGGCTTACGGCCTGCTCCGGCCGTTCATTTTGTTGGTTCGTTAAATCGTGATTGGTTAAATCGTTGATGGACCCCCGACATTTCGTGCTCTGCGGCTGACGATTGAACGATGTGACGATTTAACGGTTTAACGAATAACGCAGAGGTGAGAAATGTTACTGATCGAGGAACTCCAGGTGGAGGTCGGCGGGCGAACAATCCTGAACAATGTGAATATGGAAATACCGCGTGGTGAAACCCACATTCTTTTCGGTCCCAATGGGTCAGGGAAAACCAGCTTGATGATGACCATCATGGGTTTTTCAGGCTATGCTGTCACGCACGGTAAAATAACGTTCAAAAATCATGATATCACCTATATGCCGATCCATGAACGGGCAAGATTGGGTATCGGGGTGTCGGTTCAGCGTCCGCCCACCATCCAGGGGCTGAAAACGCGCAACCTGGTCGAGGTTTGCGCCAAGCACTGTGGGCGGGACGTGGATGTCGAACTCTTGGCTGCCGAGGTGAATTTTACCGGGTTTCTGGATCGGGATGTGAACCATAAGTTTTCCGGTGGTGAAATCAAACGAAGCGAAATGCTGCAGTTGTTGGCCCAGGATCCCGACCTGATTCTGTTGGATGAGCCCGAATCGGGCGTGGATCTTGAAAACATGGCCGTAATCGGTGAGAGCATCAATACCTTGCTGCATCGCGGTGTGAAAAAATCGCACCGCCAAAAGATTGGTGACAAAAGCAAATCCGCACTGATTATCACCCATACCGGTCATATTCTGGATTATATCACCGCCGACAAGGGGCAGGTTCTTTATAACGGCCATCTTTGTTGTTCTCGCAATGCCCGTGAAATTTTAAAATGGATCGGCGAATTCGGTTACGAGGAGTGTGTTCGATGCGCAATGGACCTACAGATGTAGAAAATGATGCCGGCGGCATCGATTTAAAACAATATCAGTCGGATGCTGAGAAACACGCCTATGTTGAGGACCTGTCGCAGATTGCGGCAGTCGATGCGGCCAAATTTCTGGATGTGGGTATCGACACGGCACAGAGCATCCGGTCCGGCACCTTTATCCAGAAAGATCGTTCGGTCATCCATTCACATGCCCATCAGGCGGGTGTCGAGGTGATGTCCATTACCCAGGCACAAAGCCGGCATACCTGGCTATCGGATTATCTGTGGCGCTACATCGAACCTGACAGGGACGTTTTTACCGCCCAAGCCAAAGCAAATCCCCATGAAGGGTATTTCATCCGTGCGGCCCAGGGGGCGCACATCGAACAGCCGGTTCAATCGTGCCTCTATATCGCTCGCGAAGGGTTCTCACAGAACGTTCATAACGTCGTGATTGCCGAAGAAGGTTCACGATTGCAGGTCATTACCGGGTGTGCCACAGCGCCCCACCTGGTATCCGGGCTGCATGTGGGCGTATCGGAATTTTATGTCAAAAAAGGGGCCCAGCTTCATTTTACCATGATTCACGATTGGGGCGCGCAGGTCAATGTGCGTCCGCGCACGTATGTCCATGTGGAAGCTGGCGGCGTCTTCGTCTCCAATTATATATCGTTGAAGCCCGTCGGATCGTTACAGATGAACCCGACCACCCATCTGGCTGGCGAAGGTGCTGTCGCCCGTTTCAACAGTGTGCTGGTCGCGGGCAAGGGATGCCATTTGGATGTGGGCTCGCGCGTAATCCTCAGCGCGCCCGGAACCCGTGCCGAAATCATTTCGCGCGCGATTGCCGCCGGCGGGACCATCATTGCGCGCGGCGAGCTGATCGGACAATCCACCGGCATTAAAGCCCACCTGGAGTGCAAGGGTTTGATTCTCAAGGAAGGACTGATGCATGCCATTCCCGAACTGCGCGGATATATTCCCGGTGTGGAGATGTCCCACGAAGCAGCGGTCGGCAAGATCGACCAGGGTGAGATCGAATACCTGATGGCACGCGGTGTCGACGAGGAAGAGGCGGTGTCCATGATCGTGCGCGGCTTTTTGAATGTGGATATCGAGGGGCTTCCGCCGGGATTGCGCCAGAAAATAGATAGCATCATCAAAGACACCCAAAAAGACATGATGTAGATGAAATACTTGAACAACAGCCACAGCGACGTTTGCGAAATATCTTTTTCCGAAAAGGTGCGGCTTTTTTCGCATGACTACCTTAAGTGTTGCCTTTACCTGGCCAATGCGCCCTTGCCAACGTACGTATTCACCAAAAAACTCTACTCGGAACTGATTTCAAGCTCGCAAGTCCTGGAAGATTTTTTGGATTTTCACGGCGCCAAGAACAATGAAGATTGGTATCTATATCGTGAACTGGCCGCGGCGATACGCCATTTGAGTCTGGGGGCCTATTCCCAAAAGCACATCGCCAACCGGCTTATTTTTTATGAACTTCCGCAGAGCGAGGAATTCAGCGCGGCCGGTCAGGATGCATCGGCTTTTCTCAATACCTCTTTGATGAAATTGGCTCCCGTAATCCTTGAAGAAGCTCGGCGACTGGGTATACCGATTCCCGAACGAACATTTCACCCGGAGGATTTCCCGGGGACCACTACCGCTGAAATGCTTCCCTATAATATCAACGACGAAGCCAAGGACTTGCAAAAAAAGCACATCGTCAAAATCGCCAGCGAGTTTCTGGGCATTTCCACCCGTTTCGACCAATTGGGATTTTTCGAGCCGTACAGCATCGAAGAGATCAGACAACTGGTGCCCGCGCAGGTCAACGAAGTGGAGATACGCCGCTTCGAGATGGTGGTGCACAATCTGCAATCTTCTTTTGACACCTACGTCATCCACGGCGGGTTCCGATTTGGCGACCGCAAACTCAAAAACCTGCGCAGCTATTTTTCGGTTGTCTTTCATTTGTTGCAAATGATGGGGCGCCTGCTGCACTTTTATGAGCGGCACCTGCATGAAGCCGGCTACAAAAACATTTACAAGCGCGTACAGGACCGTTTGGCTGGACTTGTCGACCCCGATCAGTTGCTGGGATATACCGTCAATTACGGACTCTATTATGCCTGCAATTTTTTGAGCACAGGCAAGGATGTGGCCCGTGAGATATTAAACCAGAATATCGAACGCGGCCGCATTCAGGTAGGCATCCCCGTGAAACTGGGGTTTCACAGCCGGCCGAGTTTGCTGGTGGCCAAGATCGTTCAGCACTATGGTGGGCAAGTGGAACTGGTTATCGGTGAGGATCGTTTCGATGCGAGCAGCGTTCTGGACATTCAGTGGGCCGGCGGTAAAATTCAAAAAGAGAATATCGCCCAGGTGGTGTTCGAAGGCGATGCCCGCGCGTTGGCCGATATTGAAATCCTGGCCGCCGCCAATTATGGGGAAGATACCATGGGCAAAGGCGTGCCGCTACCCAAGGAGTTGAAGTACCTGCGATGATTGCCGCCTTGATCGTGGCTGCCGGGCAGGGCGTGCGCATGGGGTCGCGCCGGCGCAAACAGTACCTGACTCTGGGCGATCGGCCCATTCTGACGCATACCCTCCAGATCTTCGATGGCTGTCGCGCCATCGACAGGATCGCGGTTGCCGTGCCGGCGCAAGAGATCGATTTCTGCCGGCGGACTTTGACGGCAGGCATGACATGGCGCGCCCCGATCGCGTGGATTGCGGGCGGCGAGCGCCGCCAGGATTCGGTGTACAATGGCCTTCAGGCTCTGGGCGCTGAAGACGGCATCGTCCTGATCCACGACGGTGTGCGCCCGTTGATCACGGCCGCTTTGATCGAACGATGCATCCAAGGGGCACAGAGATGGGGTGCCTGCATCCCCGTGGTGCCCGTGACCGATACGCTCAAGCGGGTGGGTTCCGATGGGACCGTCGAGCGGACCGTTTCCAGGGAGCGGTTGAGTATGGCCCAGACGCCTCAAGCGTTCCGTCTCTCCCTTATCCTGGAGGCGCACCGTCAAGCCAGACAGAATGATTGGCAGGCCACGGATGACGCATCGCTGGTAGAACGCCTGGGCGCTGGCGTGCATGTGGTTGCCGGCTCCGCGAACAATATCAAAATCACTACCCCCGAAGACCTGCGATGGGCGGAAGTTTTGTTGGATTCTTAAACAATCGACAAATGACCAAAATCAACGAACCCCAAAGTATTCCTTTATCTTTTCGATAACCTCTTCGGGGGTTTGCGCACTGGACATCGATCCGCGGGCATCCATCCCTTCAAAGCACGATTGCACATCGAAATCCAAGGTGATGACCGGCTTGCCGTGCTTCAACGCCAAGGCTATCTCGGAAACCGTGCCTGCGCCTCCGCGGCAAGCCACGACGAAATCGCTGCTCAGGACATTGATAGTGTTGCGCGCGCTGCCCATGCCCGTACATATCGGAATGCGGACAAACGGGCTGGCATCGGCGGTATCGGCATCCGGCAGGACGCCGACCGTCAAACCCCCATTTTCAGCAGCGCCCCGGGCGGACGCGGCCATGATGCCGGCATTGCGGCCGCCATTGAGCAAAATCCAGCCCTGCGCCGCTATCAGTGCGCCTAATCGGTACGCCTGGCGATCACACGCTTTATTGTCCCGGCCGGCGCCCATGACACCGATGATCAAAGGACGCTTCATGACCGCTCCCGGGCTTGAAAAAGCGCATGATTGAACATGTCCTCGAGCAACACGGCCAATTTTTTTGGATCATGCCGCAGAACGACACCATCGGTTTCCAAAAGGTCGCCTATATAGAGAGGGCGCCGGTGCCAATAGGGAGCGCCGGCGTCCAACACGACGCATTCGGATTTCTGGGCTGCATACATCTTACAGACAGCTTCCGGCGGGGTGTTGCTGTTGTATACAACCCCGTCCACGCTTCGCCCGACATACTCCTCCAGGCGTTCGACAAAATCCACTGCTCCGAAATTGTGGGTTTCACCAAACTTGGTCATAATGTTCATAATGTAGATCAACCGGGCAGGGGTTCTACGCAACGCCTCCGCCACGCCGGGAACGATGAGATTGGGAATGATACTGGTATATAAATCGCCTGGGCCCAGCAGGATGACGTCGGCGCCGGCGATGGCCGATACCACCGGCGGGTAGACATGAATCGCGTCAGAATGGTGCGGCACCAGAAAAACATCCTTGATTTTTTCACGCTGGTTGCCGCGCGGCATGTCGATGGCCTCTTCACCATAAATGCGGTGGCCATCGGTAAGTTCAGCCACCAGCGTGGCCTGATCGGTGGTTACCGGTAAAATTGTTCCCCTGGCATCCAGAATTTCACAAAGTGCGGCCACACCGGACGGAAAACTGCCTGTATAGCGTGAAAGCATGGTCAGCAACATGTTGCCGGCGTTGTGTCCGACAAGGCGCCGGTCTTTGATGAAGCGTTTCTGAAGAATTGTGCGGGCAAACTCCTGATGCGGAGAAAGTGCCACAACGCACTTGAGGATATCGCCAGGCGGAAGAATGCCCAGTTCATCGCGCAAGCGGCCGGTGCTGCCGCCGCTGTCCATCATGGAAACCACGGCCGTTATGGCAATGCCTTCTATAGTGCGCAGCCCCGATAAGAGAGAGAATTGCCCGCTGCCACCTCCAATGGTCACGATCTGCAGGGGATTATCGTCGATCGAGGAACGATTCATAGGCTCTACTTAATCCTTTACTTTAAGGTTTGCATGGCGTCCTGCAAAGGATGCGATTGTGCGCGCTCGTCAGCCTGATGAATTCATGTATCCTCCGATATTTCAAGTCAGAAATCAATGCCTGACATGGTAGGAGAAAGGCACCCGTATCTCCACTGATGACCAGATTTGACAAAAAGGGGGATTACACCCATCTTATTGCCGTTTGTCTGGTACCTATTTTAGTATCCATTCAATGCTTGTATGATGAGACTCGACTAATTTGTAACATATAGAGAAATATGGCATCGACAGCATGCCATACTTTAAAAGGAAAAACACCGGTGTAGCCGGTTCAGGTCGACGATTCGAAACGGAAGGAGTAAGCATGGCCCTTGGACATGATCATACCAATCAAGCAGCGGACAATGCACAACAGGCATTCTTGCAGCAGCTCAAACAGACTTTTGGATCGCTGCCCAATAAGATTCCGATTTTTTTGTTTGTACAGCGCGGCAAGGAAGATGTTTTTGTCGATGCTTGCCGGCAGGTGATTCGCGCTTTCCGGAGCCTGACCGATAAAATCACGCTCAAGGAATACTATCTCGACCATGAAATGGCGGACAAATGGCGTGTGGACAGTTCCCCTACGCTGGTGATCGATCCGGATCATTACAACATTCGCTGGATCGGTGCGCCCATGGGAGAGGAAGGCCGTTCATTTCTCGAAGCGATGCTGCTGATCGGCGCGGGCAAAAGCGATCTGAGCGATCAATCACAGCAAGTTTTGCAGCGTCTGCAAGAGCCGCGCAAGGTGAAGGTATTCGTCAGTCCGACCTGCCCGTATTGCCCCCAGCAAGTGGTCAACGGCCTGAAAGCGGCCATTGAAAAACCGGACCTGGTATCGCTGGAGATCATTGATATTCAATGCAGGCCGGATTTGGCCGAACAATATAACGCCCAAAGCGTTCCGCAAGCCTATGCCAACGATGTTTTGATCGGACAAGGTGCCCAGCAGGAAGAGGTCTTCATGTCTTCTTTGCTCAAGCTGGAAGCGCAAACCATTTTCATCCCCGAAAGCACCGACAAGGTGGTGGAGACCGACGTTGTGATTGTGGGCGGAGGACCCGCCGGGCTCACAGCTGGTATCTATACGGTACGCAGTGGTTTGCGAACGGCCGTCGTCGAAAAGGAAGCTTTGGGCGGACAAGTGGCCTTGACGCCGATTGTTGAAAACTACCCGGGGTTTGCCCAGGTCGGCGGCAAGACGCTGGTGGATATTATGGTCAGCCATGCATTACAGTATGTCCAGATCTTTCAGGGTGAAGAGGTGTTGGACATCAAGCGCGGCCAACCCATGGAAGTCACCACCACACGCCGTAAATTTCTGACCAAGACCATTTTGCTGGCAACCGGTGCCACCCACCGACATCTGGGCGTGCCCGGCGAGCAACAATTTTCGGGCCGCGGAGTCAGCTACTGCGCCACTTGCGATGGTCCGCTTTTTAAAGGACGCAAAGTCATCATGGTCGGCGGTGGCAACTCGGCCGTTACTGAAGCGCTTTATCTTAAGCACATGGGGGTTTCCGTCTCTATCGTGCATCGCCGTGATAAACTGCGCGCCCAGGATGTGCTGACCAATCAGTTGCAGATCAATGATATCCCGGTGATCTGGAATACCGAGATCAAAGCCATTGAGGGCAAAGAGCGCGTTCAAAAAGTGATCCTTCTGAACAACAAAACCGGGCAGACGTCCGAGACGCCCGTGGATGGCGTCTTTATCGCTGTCGGGTATCAGCCTTCGGTCGCTTTGGCAGAGAAATTGGGCATCGAGTTGAATGAAGATGGGTACATCCGGCACGATGCGTTTCATCGTACCAATATTCCCGGCATCTATTCAGCCGGTGACGTGGAAGGCGGCTACAAGCAGATCGTTACGGCCACCGGACAAGGGGCCGCTGCGGCCATGACCATTTTCGAGGATCTGATCAATCCTTATTGGAAGCACGACGAACTCGCCGGTGTATTGACCGGCGCTTAACTGTGCTTTTGATCTTTATCTTCGGGGGCCAAGAGGGCACTGGTTTCGAGAATGTCCGCCAAAGCATGCAGGGCCAGGTAGTAGCCGTCCGCACCAAGGCCGACGATCTGACCGGTGACGATCGCTGCCATCAAAGAGGTGTGCCGAAAAGCCTCGCGTTTGTGGATGTTGGACAGATGCACCTCGATAATGGGTACTGATAGCATGGCCAGGGCGTCGCGGATCGCGATGCTGGTGTGCGTGTAGGCGGCTGGATTGATGATGAGCCCATCGATGGTTCCCATTGCTGAATGCAGTTTGTCGACAATGGCCCCTTCGTGATTGGATTGAAATACCTGAACGGTCAAGCCCCAACGGGTGCCCGACAGGACCAACTTTGAGTCGATGTCCGCCAACCGGGTGCGGCCGTAAGTGTCGGGCTCACGCAACCCCAGCATGTTCAGATTGGGGCCGTGAACCACCAGTACCTGCTTGGGTCCGGTTTCAGAGTTCACCGGCTTTCCTCCGATCTGTGGATTTTAACTGCGCGATGGTTGTCGCGTAATCACTGCTGCCGAAAATCGCCGATCCGGCCACCAACACATCCGCGCCGGCATCGGTCACCTGCGCGACGGTGTGCTTATTCACGCCGCCATCTATTTCAACCAAGGTCTTCAATTCCTGTTGTTTGATGAGCGCTTTTAAGCGACGGATCTTGTCCAGGCTCGCTGGAATGAACGCCTGGCCTCCGAAACCTGGATTGACGCTCATGATCAACACAAAATCCAAATCGGCGAGTACCCATTCCAGGGCCGACAACCCCGTGGCCGGATTGAGCACGGCCCCGGCTTTTGCGCCGGCTTCCTTGATCATGTGGATCGTGCGGTCCAGGTGGACGCAGGTTTCGACCTGGACTGAAATATAGTCGGCGCCGGCTTTGGCAAAGTCCGTGACATACCGATCGGGGTTTTCGATCATCAGATGCACATCCACGGGCAGTGACGTGGAACGGCGGACCGCTTCGACCACCAGGGGGCCCATGGTGATATTGGGTACAAAATGGCCATCCATGACATCGACGTGAATCCAATCGGCGCCGGCCGCCTGAACGGCACGGATTTCGTTGCCCAATTCCGCAAAATCAGCTGAAAGAATCGAGGGGGCGATCAGTGGCATATCTGTTCATCTCCTTTGGCATCGTTCATAGGGCACGCATTGTCAAAACACGCGAATCTTGAATAGACCGAATAACGATTGTTGTCAAACCATTGAGCAGGGGCACCCAGGGTAACCGCATTTAAGTATGGGCCGCATTTCAGAAATGGAACATCGTTTTTCCTCAGGGGCGAACCTTGTGTTTGCCGGGTGTATGACAAAATTCGTTCTTGCCGCTGAAGACCGTGCGTCGACCATGGCGAAAAGATTCGGCCTACCGCGCAAAGGGTACCGAATTCGATTAGAAAGCGCCATGCCATTGAATCGAGAACGCATCTGAGGAAGACCGTCCAGCGGATTGAAGAGGGCCGGCGCCGATGACCAGATGTTGTCTGAGTTGTTCGACGAATCCCTGCTTTTGGGCCTGATTGTATTTGTGCGCGCTTGAAACCGCTCCGTAAATATTTGCCGTGTAAAATCCGAGCCCCACAATTGAAATCAGCCCACCCAACGCATTGAGGTCGTTGTCGAAAGATTCGTAAGCTGCCCAGAACAGGCCGCCATTGACCACCAAAGCGGCCAGCCCATCTTGATAGCGGCCAGTGTACATCTGGCCCGCGCCCGGAAAAATGGAGAGAGCGCCGGCGAGTTTGGGATTTTTCTCCGGCAGATGGTCCGCGCGGTCAAGTTCGCTTTCAAGCGCTTCAACCTGCAAATCGCGACTGCCTGCAGGTGAAACACGTGCCAGGATATCTTTTGCTTTGGTCCAGTCCATTTGCTCGATGTGAATCCATGCAATCCGCACATGGGCGCGATCCTTGACCGTGGTCCGTTCGGTGCGGCCAATGAGAGTGTTCAAGATGGACACTGCCTGATCCGGGTTGCTGAGCATCAGATAACTTTCGGCCGCCATGAAGTAGGCATCCTCAAGCAGGGGCGTCTGCACACCGCTTTGAATGAGCGTGCCAAAGCGCTGCAGGGCAGCCATGCTGTCTCCAGCACGCAGCAAAGCTTCGCCGGCTTTGAATAGGGCTGTCTCGCGGTTGGGGGCCTCCGGGAAGAAAAAAAGAAAGCGGTCGTACTCTTCGGCCGCACGCTGAAATTGACCTTCCTCGAAGAGTTGCTGCGCATACTGAAATTGCTTTTGCGCATCGATAATCAACCACGCCGAATCCGCCATCGCCAACGGAACGGCCAGTGAAAAAAGGACGGTGATCAGCACGGCAAGAGAATTCAGATGCTTGTGCATGTCATTTTTTATCCCACCAAAAGGTGTTGGAAGCCAGTGGGTCATAAGCTCTGCGCACGCCTTTGACCCTTATCGGTGTGGCCAACCTGGTTTCATCCCGCCCGCAGCGCATCAGTCGGTCGCTGGTCAGCAGCCATCCTTTGATCACACCATGTTGTTCGAACGCCTGCGCGGCATAATGAGAACATCCCGGATACATGGCGCAGCGGTCGCCATCGGCCTTGGATATGATTTTCTGGAACAAACCAATAGGCGACCCCCATGCGGGCGTATTCATGGTCATGGGTACGGATACGACATCATCGGCCTGCACGGGGCCGACGCCAAGCGCGCATATGCATAGGACTATCGCCAGCCCAATGGCTGGTTTAAAACGTGACATCTGGCTGGAACTCCTTGTTTCAAGGTGGACGCTAACCCGATTCCAATCATAGAAGCGCGCTGGCCGTTAAATAGCGGACGAAAGACAACTACTTCTGGGTGACGCGGATCACTTCTTCAATGCTGGTGATACCACGCAAGACTTTTTCGATACCATCGCGCCGTAGCGTCACCATACCTTGCTTCAAAGCCTCCTGTTTGATCTGGTAGGCATCGAAGGTGCGCTGCACCAGGGACTTGAGTTTGTTGTCCATCAGCATGATTTCATAGATGCCGATACGCCCGCGATAACCGGTGTTGAAACACTGGTCGCAGCCTTTGGGCCGGTAAAAGGTGTATTTACCCAAACGATCGGGTCTGACCCCTAATGACTGAAGCGTCATGTCGGGTTTGTAAGCTTCCTTGCAATGCTCGCACAGGACGCGTACCAGGCGTTGGGCGATCACCGCCAACAGGGAAGAAGAGAGCAGAAAGGGCTCGATACCGATATCCACAAGCCGCGTGATGGCTCCGGCCGAATCGTTGGTATGCAGCGTCGAGAAGACCAAATGGCCGGTCAGGGCGGACTGTACGGCAATTTCGGCTGTTTCGCGGTCACGGATTTCGCCGATCAGAATGACATCCGGATCCTGGCGTACGATGGAGCGCAGGCCGCGTGAAAAGGTCAAATCGATTTTGGGGTTGACCTGGATCTGGCTGATGCCTTTGAGCTGATACTCTACCGGGTCTTCGATAGTGATAATGTTGATGTCCGACGTATTGATCGAGGAGAGCACCGCGTATAACGATGTGGTCTTGCCACTACCGGTCGGCCCGGTCACCAGGATGATGCCGTTGGGTGAACTGACCAGATCCTTGAGTTGTTTGAGTTGGGCCGGCGAAAGCCCGATTTCGCTCAAATCGAACACCGAGCTGGATTTGTTCAGCAGGCGCATAACCACGCGTTCGCCGAAAGTGGTCGGCAATGTGGAGACGCGCACATCAATCATCTGCGTTCCGATTTTAACTTCAAAGCGGCCGTCTTGAGGCAATCGTTTTTCAGCGATATTGAGCTTGGACATGACCTTGATGCGCGAGGTCAGGGCCGGCTGAATCCATTTGGGCGGCGAGAGCAAATCGTACAGAATGCCGTCCACACGGTAACGTATTTTAAAGCTATCCTGATAGGGTTCGATGTGAATATCGCTGGCCCGCGCTTTAATCGATTGTGACAGAACATGGTTGACCAGTTTGATAATCGGTGCATCGCTGGCATCTTCGAGCAGATCGGCGGTATCTTCGATCTGGCTGATGATGTCGTTCTCATCCTCCATGTCCTGCACGAGTTGCTGGGCCGAATCCTTGTTCAAGTCGAAAGCCAGGTTGATTGCGGCCAGTATGGCCTGGCGGGTGGACAGAACCGTTTTGTAGGATGTAAGGCCCAACAGTCGCGTCAGATCGTCCACGGCATTGAAATCACTGGGATCGTTGACGGCGATAATGAATACGGAATCCTCTGAGTGGGCTTGCCGCGCCTCCAACGCACCGCTCTGGGAGGTGGGGTTGGGAACCGAAAGCGGCACCATGTGATGTCTTTTTAAGAATTGTATCGAGACCTTTTTGGAAAATTCACTGCCCATGATATTTTCCATAGGCAATTCGGGCCAGAAAGGAATTTCATACTGCATGCTCAATGCTTCGAGCAGCTGGGTTTCTGAAATCGCCTGTCGTTGCACCAGAATATCTCCCAACCGGCCGCCTTTTTCTTGCTGCAGGTGGCGCGCGTCGGACAGGGCGTCGTCGGGCAATTTGAAACGATGTTTAAGTATATGGGACAGTTCCATGATAATTCGCTATAGTTTGATGAGTAAGGGATTAAATTGATCACCCCGCAGCCTGTCCATAATTGGATCAGACTCTTTTTTGCTGGGGAAATAGCCGACGCGTACCCGGTACCAGACCGCCCCGCCTTCTTCCATGCGCACCGTATAGGCGGCATAGCCCCTGGCGTTCAATTGATCCAGGATTTCATTGGCTTTTTCGGGATCTTGCAGCGAAATGACCTGCAAGGTATACCCGGCTATCTTTCCCGGGCCGGCATTTGCTTTGGAAGCGGGCGTTTTGTTTCTTTCCTGGGCCGTTGGCGGAGAAGATGTCGGTGGGGCTCCGGCATCTTGTATGTTTTTATCGGGTGCGGCAGAATCACTCTGCGCGTCGGATGCGGCCGGCAGTCCGGCGGCATCCGACGCCCCCTGGCCCGAAGAGGCTACAAAGATTCCGCCTTGTTCGGAATCCTCGTCAAGGGAGCCCCTGGGGGGCAGGGCGTCGTTCTCACCGTCTACCCCAGGGGTGTTGTTCTGCGGCGGCGGGCCGGGCACGCGCAAATGCTCCAGGATCGGTCTTTCGCGCTGTTCATAGAGATTGATATTCTCTTCGCGCGTGTGAACGATCTCATTGCGCTTGTTAGACGATACCTTGTTGGCCTCGTCGGGATTCTGAATCACCCGGGGGGTTAGAAAAATGTAGAGGTTGGAGCGGTCGAAACTCGTCGATTTGGTGCGGAACAGGTAGCCGAAGCCGGGGATGTCTCCCAGACACGGTACTTTGGTGGTTGCATTGCCGTCCGTGTCGTCGATCAGGCCGCCAAGCACCACCGTATGGCCATCGTGAACGATGGCGGTGGTGTCCACGGTGCGCTTCAACGTGATGGGCCGGTTGTCCGCGGCCGATTCCAGAGCGGTCACCTCCAATGAGAGCACGAGGCGCACCATACGGTCCTTGCTGATCTGGGGTGTGATTTTCAGCGTCTTGCCGACATCGCGGTATTCGAAAGAGTTGTACACCTCGCCGGCACTCGAACTGGATAAGGTGGCCGTGGTCTGAAAGGGCACATTTCTGCCCACGTAGATCTTGGCTTCCTGGTTGTCCGTGGTCAGAATTTGCGGGGTGGAAAGAATGCGCGCATCCCGGTCGTTCCGGTAGGCCTGAATGACGGCGCTGATGCTGGGGAAAGTGATTCCCGCAATGTCCAGCGCTTCACCGAAAATCCCCAGTGAAAAACCGGAAGGCAGTGAAGGCGTAATGGTCGTTCCGGTAACGGTGCCTGAAATCAGCGGATCTTGGGGTTTAAAACCGCCACCATAGACGAATCCCTTGTCGTCGTGGCTGCCCTCTTCACCGACCTGCCATTGGGTCCCCAACTGGAAGTTTTTGGACGCATTGACCTCCATGATCAGGGCTTCGATGTAGACCATGGCCCTGGGGATATCGATTTTTTTGATGATCTCTTCAAGCACCTGATACTCTTGAGCGTCGGCGGTGATGATCAGGCTGTTGGTGGCTTTGTCCGCAGCGATGCGCACCTTGCCGGAAATGGCCGGAGCGGTTGGTTTGCCTTCCTGGTTGGGGGCGCCGCCCTCTTTCTGAGGAATATCCTGCAAAACCTTGGCCAAGTCTTCAGCCGAAGCATGTTCCAGGTAGTAGACATTGATATTGCCTTGTCCCCTGGGGGTTTCCTGGTCGAGATTGCGGATCAGTTTGCGGATATTGTCAACTTCGCCTTCAGTGGCCATCACCACCACCACATTGGTGCGTTCGTCGGCCACGAACGTGACATCCTTGGCCGCCGCCCCCTTGCCGGGTTGCGGCGTGCTTTTGAAAATCGCTTGAAGCAACGTGACCAATTTGACCGAGTTGGCATTCTCCACGGGGATGATGGCGATCTGCTGACCGACGCCGGTAGTATCGATCGCTTTGAGAATGTGCAGCAGTCGTTGGATATTGGATTGAACATCGGTGACAATCAGGGTGTTGGTCGGCGGATAAGACTGGATAATGCTGTTACGCGAAATCAAAGGCGTGAACAGGTTCTTGATTTCATTGGGATCGGCGTAGCGCAGGGGAATGATCTGGGTGACGATGGTATCGCCCGACGCACCTGCCTCTGCCTGCAGGCGGGTCTTGATATTTTTGGAGCGCGCATCCGGAGAGGGAACGATCTTGGTAATTTCACCCGTTCGGATGGCGGTGAAACCATACACCTCCAATACCGATTCAAAGACCTTGTAAGCTTCGGCGACCGTGATTCGGCCGGGGGAAATGATGGTCACTTTGCCCCTGACCTTGTCGTCGACGACGAAATTGCGTTTTGTCAGGTCACTGATGAACTTGATGAAAACGCCAATGTCCACGTTGTTGAAGTCGATCGAAACCAATTGATTGCCGTTGCCCGGAGAAGTGTCCGGCGCTCCTTGCTGCGGGACGTTTGGAGAAGCAGGCGTCTCAGCGGGTTGGGCCACAGCTGGAACGGCCATCAGTAAGCAGCATAGGCATGCGATAACGAAGGTCACCGAAAGATAATACGAAAAAGCAGTTTTCATAAGTTCATGTCATTCCATTGCGCGCTTTTCAAGCGTGCGTCTGTGGATCCGTGTTAAAAAACAATGACCGACCGCTTATGTGATTATCGAATATTGTAATTGATCGAGCGTTCCTGGCCGCGACGCTTCAATTGAAGCTGAATCGCGGTTTCGGATTTAAGACCTTCGTATATGCGCATGGCATCCTCGGCGGATTGGATAGGCTGGCCGTTGACACCGAGAAGCACATCGCCGTTGCGCAAACCCATTCGCCTGAATATGGAATCCGGTGCAATCCGACTCAACGACAATCCGGCGGGCTGCCCATCCTGCATATTGGGGACGATCGCAATTTGGGTCATCAGCTTGTTCATATCCTGAAACGATTCATCGATCATGCTGCGTTGCAGGGATATTTGCTGCTCTCCCGGAGCTTGCGGAGACGACATAGGCATTATCCGCCGACCACCGGCGGCTGCCACCATGCCTCCCGGTTGCCCGCCTTCTTCCATGGCAAGCACTTCATCCTTGCCGTCCACATTCAGGATGATCTTTTCGCGCAGAATCATCTTGATCGAGGCGTGTTGGATGCTGTCGCCCACGCGATACAAATTCTGTTCCCTTTTCTGAGTGTCTTCGATGACCGCGTACGCCTGTTCAGGGTCGCCCGAAACAGTCCCCCAGAGCTTGAGGCTCAGCTGGGTTTTCTCCAGATTTTCAAGATCGACCGAAGGCTTGACTGAAGCGGTTTGAGCTTTGTGGCCAACCTGGAACAGATCGCGTTCGAGGATCGGGCGGTAGTAGCTGAGCGGTTGTGTGGCATTCAGCGTGTCGCTCGTGCCGCTCTCGGTAACCGAAGACTGCGCCTGGGGTATTTGCAGCTGAAGCCCGATGATCTGATAGAAGAGGCCAGCACCGAAATAGGCGCCCAAAACGATCAACACCAAATTGATCGTCATCGTAAGCCGTTGCAGGGTGAATAGGTTAGCGTATGACATAGCTTGGATTTCCCAAAGTTCCGGAAATGCGTATAATAACACCACGTTTCTGGGCTGTTTCAGATCCCAGGAAGGTCGCGAGCATATCGTTTTTATGTTCCGCCATAAAGGCCGGTTGCGGTTTTAAGGTACATGACAGCGTGATCCGGCTGTTCTGAGCCGGCTCACGAAAGACAATCGCGCCGGTGACCTTGCCCTCGAGCTGAGAACCAGACAATTCACAGCGTTTGATCTGAAGCATGCGCGGGGTGACCGTCATTTCCGCCGTGAGCTGGCTGAACTCCATCTGCTCAAGACCGACAATCGGCGGATTGAAAACGATTCTGGTAGGAGTGACATCCATTTTGACATTGGCGGTCCCACCAGCACCCTTGCGGCTGTCATAATCGATATAAGCCGTCATTTCACCTAACAACTTATAATTGGGCCATTGCTGCAAAATCTCGATGACATCGATCGGAACCTCGGTCAGATTCATTGTTACCTTGGTCTGCGGTTTCGGACCCTGCAGCGACACCGCGGCATGCCCTTTCAATGTGCCCGCGCCCAACGGTCCATTGAATGTGAATTCCTTCTGATCGCCGATGAACGAAAAAATCGCCGGCATCACCTTGAAATAGGGCATGTGCATAACCGGAATATCGGCGTAGGCCACCGATAAAGGTTCGAATTTAAAACCGGGCGGCAAAACCGACGGGCGGGTATCATTGAGGCTGACCTGTACTTGCGGGTTGATTCCGGCAATCCGGCTGACAATCAGCGCACTGACCATTTGCGACGGGAAAAGCAGATACAGGAAGACGCAAAATGCCGTTATCGCAAAGATGCCGTAAATGAATAATCTGGCTTTGGTTTTTATCATTATTGGAAAGTTTCCACTTGCAGTACCGAGTTGATCAAATCGTTCTCTTTTTCACCCCTATCGATCGATATGCGTTTAATCCAAATCAGGTTGGGCGAAGTCTCCACACCGTGCATAAAACTGACCAATTGCTCCATGGTCAAGGCATTGATTTTCAACTCCACCATCGATAGGCTATATGAACTGTTTTTCAAGTTGCTTGTGGACGGCTTCATGTAGTCGATATTTTGCTTGATACCGCTCTGGCCCGCCAGTGTATCCAGAAAAGAAAAAAGCGTGAATCCCTGGGGCCGAGATTTAAGTTGAACCTCATTGCTGTGCGCATTGCGTGTCAAGGTGACGTATTCGGTCTTGAGTTGCTGCATCTCCTGCAATGCCAGGCTCCTGGAAACAATCTGGCGTTTCAGGCTGTCCCGATGGTTCAGGACCGGGTAAATAAACACATGTGCAAGAATGAAGATAAACAGCAGCGCACCGGCGATGCCAACGATAATTTTCTCGCGCTTTTGCAAGTTGAACGGCAGCGACAGAGATTTAATGGATTTAAACGATAAGTTTTTTATAGGTAAAGTAATCATAGGTCGATTTTTAATTTGAAATTCACTTTTTTGCCACCCTTGTCCATGTTGGCCGATGCGATCGTCACCTGTTTGAACACGTCGGCCTTTTCCAAACGCCCTTTGACATCGTCCACCGTGTTGAAGGCCGGCGCTTCACCGGACAACGTGAGGCCATCGTTGCCAAACACCAGCCGACTGAAAACGACGTCGACCTCTTTGGGAATCAGCGCGCTGAGTTCATGCAGAATATCGATGGTGCGGACCTTGTTTTCGCTTTGACCGCCGTCAATGCTGCCGCCTTTGATTTTTTTGATTTCGCTTTTCATCTGATCCAGCGCATCACCCACCCGGCGCGTCTGCGGAAAGGTCGCGGCGAAGATATTTTCGATCTGGGCATTAAGCTGGTTTACATTTTTTTTAAGCAAGAAACTGTCGAACACCACACCGCTCAGGGCAAGGAGCATAACCACGACCAGCAGTGCCATTGGTCCTTTCAGATAGGGGCGGTAGGTCGTCCAATAGTTTCTCAGAGGCGAACCGCTGCGGTGAAAATGGGGGCATGCGCGGCCTTCGGACTCGATCAATGCCAGTGAGAGAGCGCCGTCGAAAATACATGGCTGCCAATGGTCGAGATGGGGCGCGGTATCCAGTTTAGATATCATGGCCCGCAAGTCCAGGCGATGCGACGGCAGTTCCAGCGCTTTATCCAGGCGCGCTACGGTGGCGTCATCGGTCAGGGCAGGACCGCTGAAAAAGAGTTTTCTTACGCTAAAACCATCCGGGCGGCTATCGCCAAAAGCGGTTAGGGTCTGACGGACCTTAAGGGCCAGCGCTTCGATCCCTGTTTCGGAGCTGATGTCGGATACCAGCGATCGGACCAGTTCGATGCGTCCCGAAACGATACCCAGTACAGTGGTTTTGGACAGGCCGACATTCAGCAGCAGCACCTGATCGTCGGGTGCATCGCTGTGAGCGGCAATACTGAGCGCCAAAGGGTAATCACCCGGAACCACCCGCTGGGGGTCCAGATCGGTCTGCGATAAATCGGCCATGACGCGCTCCAGGAAATGTCGGTCGACGGCCGCTGCCAATAAACCGTTTTTACCAGGATCGGTATTGGGCTGATAATCGATGACCAACTGATCCACGCTCACCGGTAAATTCGGTTCCAGCTCGAACGGCAGGATCTGGCGGATTTTTTTATCTTCCCTGAATGGGACGAAAACGGTTCTGTATATGGTTCGGTCTGCGGGCAGCCCGATGATCAGACTGCTGTGCGCTTGCGTCATCTTTTGCAACAATTCCGAAAGCGCGGCGGGCAAGGGGTTTTCTCCTTCGGCGCCGGCCGTCGGCAGCGGTACGTGAGCGCAGGCTTCAATGGTATTATTTTTCAAGCCCGTACTGAGAACGACCGCAGCGATGGATGAGTTGCGTATATCAATTGCGAGAATTTGTCGGCTCATGTTTTTCTTTACTAACGATCCGCCGAAGCAGGCGAGCGGTTTTTCGATGAGTTACCTGTTCGGGCCGGACGGGATTAGGTCAACGCAAATCATGTGTATGGATTCGGTCACCTTGTTAATAGTGTCTTATATGCTATTCCGTCTTCCAATTCAAGATCTTACATTGCCAGGGATCGGTTTCCAACGGCTTGGTGCGTTCGATGATAGCGGTCGTGACCACACGGGCATTGTTCAAGGTAGCGCTTGCCTGAATCCTGAAGATCTGACTGGCGACCGAAATCACGGAGGCATTCATCGTGACTCCGGAAAGCCCGGGCACCTGCTTGTACCAATCGATGCGAGTGACATCATTGGTGTAAATGGTTCCGCTCTTGGCGTCGCGATGCTCGATCAGCAGGGGCGCGAAATCGGCGCTTTCCAAAGGTAAAAGTGCCGCCAGTACCGGCAGTTCGGCCGTGTTGATGTTGATTTTGCCGGGGAAGGTAAACTTTTCATCACCGCTTTTTTCAGTGCCGTACACGGTTACATATTGCCCCAGGCCACCCGCACCGCCAACGCCGGCGAATATTTCGGGGGTTATCCCCTTTACCAGAGCGACTTCGGACAAAAAGTCGAAAGGTCCGTTTTTACAGGAATAGGGCGGTTCCAGCCCTTCGTAGTAATCCGACTCGGCCCCGCTCAGCCCCGTTGTGGCGTCGTCGTCACCGGAGTCCAGCCAATCCTTGATCGAATTGATGATGGTCAGAGGGTCGTTGTCCTCGTCTTTGTCGGAGATGTTTCCTGGGCCGTCGGTCTCTTCCGCGTTTTCCAAAGAGGACATCAGCAGAAGACCGAAACGCTCCCAAAGGTCGCGTTGGGGGCTGACCATTTGCTGTCCTTCGGGAAATTTGACCAGGGCATTGATTTGGATTTTTCCCATTTCATCAGCCACGGTCACTTCCAGTTTTCCTTCCTCGAAGGGAATCTCGCCCAAAGTGGCCGCAATGCTATCTGCATCAGCCCAATCTTCCTGCAGTGAATCGGTTTCCGATTCCATGCGGTCCTTGATCAGCATCGCCATGGCCAGATGAATGCCCGATGCAGCCATCTGCTCGAGTGTGGCACGGTCGCGCATGACCGCTGCATTCAGCATGTTGTCGCGTTGACTGATATGCAGCTCGAGCGCGGCCGTCACGACCAAAAGCATGGTGGACAGTGCCATGACGACAGCGATACCGCGATTATTGGTAAGAAACTTCACTTTTTACCTGACCTACCTTTTGGCTGAAATAAACCGACGCATGGGCAATGAAATGATGGTGCCGAATTCATAAGGCGCCTCTTCCGTCCCGATCTTCAATGTGATCTTGACGGCGCCGGGTGTACTGTAATCATAATCGTCGTCGTCCGATTGCCACTCTTCTCTTTCGCGGCCCTCCTGATCGTAAAAGAGCACCTTGAAGCCGAGCAGTTGTTCGCATAAAATAGGGTCCGACTCCTTGGGTTCGAATTCAGGGTAAGGGTAGAGTTTGTCCGAGCGGCGCAACGCATAGACGTTGTTTTCCATTTCCTGCACATAATAAACGATTTCGGCAATGCCGTCCCGGATGTCGCCGCCGATGGGCAAGTGCGCCAGGGTGGCAAATCGCATCTGGCTGAATGTTTTGCTGCCCATACTTTCATTTTTGGAAGTCACCCGGTAGATATCCGGCTCTGAATTCATATCCGGCTTTTGATAGCGCGGCGCTTGCAGCACATGAATCGATTGCAGGTCCTGGGATATGCGCCCTATGCAGGCATCGGCCATTTCGTAAATTTCGCCAGCGGTGTTGACGTGATCGGCACTGGAGAATACACCTTCAAAAGTGCCGAAAATCAGCCCCATGACAATGGCGAAAATCGACATGGCGACCAAGATCTCCATAAGCGTGAATCCCTGATCGCCACGTGCGCGACTGCGATGTCTTTTAATCCACATAGAAGCGGTAGGTGCGCAGTTCATAAGTCAGCTCTTCATTCTGGGCGATCGTCAGATCGATTCGCGTCAGGTGGTGCTTCGGGCTCTTGATCAGTTCGGACCGGAGGTCTTCCATGCGAACGGACCAGGTATATTCCGGGTACTCTTGTCCGAAGTCACCGGAGCCGTCGGTCGCGTTTTTAAAACCCTGTTGTTCGATCTCCGCCAATTTACTTTTGGCCAGCATGGGCGCCAGGGTATAGAACCGTGCATCGGAGCTCATACGGAAGGTATCGCTTTGCAGCCGGTACACGGCAGTCAGCGTGATGGCGATAATGGACAAAGCCACCAGTACCTCGATCAACGTAAAACCGGGTGCGCACCGCATGCCATCCATACTCAGGGTGGTTTTGCGTCGTGCCTGCATCAGTAGGAGACCCATTCTTCCACCACCTTTACTTTGGGCAGCAAGGGTTCCACTTTGTACGCGAACCGCCGGGCATTGTCGTGGATCATATTAATGGCCACCTGATCCGAAAAACCACCTGGATAAAATAGTATTTCCGCTGTACCCGATCCTATGCTCTTTTTGGCTGCGAACTGCAATTCCACCATTTTAATCCCGCCTGGCAGCTCGAACGCATTTTGGGCCGCCGCCGAAAGGGCTTCTTCATCCATTGCGGCATCCGCGGTCCATATCCGCCCGTTGTCCATGTCGAGGAAGAGAATCTGTCTCGTTTGCCGCTCGATGGCCGCGGAGCGCAAAACCCTAACGGTATTCATAAGCATACGGGTTGTTTTTTTTCTGGGGTCTTGCAGCAAGCTGCTGTCCAGGCGGGGAACGGTCACTGCGAAAATGATCGTGATCAACAGCATGACCACCATCAATTCAATCAAGGTAAAACCCTGGTTATGTTGGCCAAGACATGTTTTCTGCCCGCCAACGCCTTTTCGGAGGACCGGTCCCGATAGGCAATACGTCGGGGGGCAATTTTGATGTCGTCTATTTTTTTGCATAATGAATGGATGCACAGCATCCTTGATCTTCGGAAGCATCATTGCTTTTGATGGCAGGCCGACCATGAGAGCGGGAGCGTAGGGTGATGCTGATTATTCCGATTCCCAATTGTTGATGTCCTTATTGTAATCTTCGCCGCCGGCCACGCCATCCGCGCCATATGACATCAAATCGAAATCGCCATTGGCGCCAGGACTCATATAAACATAGTCATTGAGCCAGGGATCTTGGGGTACCTTGCCTTTTTCCAGATAACCGCCTTTGCGCCATTTTTTAGGAACATCACCGGATTGGGGCGGCGCAACCAGCGCCTCCAGCCCTTGTTCCGTGCTGGGATAGCGGCCATTGTCCAGTTTGTACATTTTCAGGGCGGAGCTCAGGCTTTCGATTTGAATTCTGGCCGCGCTGACTTTGGCGTCGTCGCCGCGTCCCATCAGTTTAGGCCCTACAATGCCGATCAGAAGGCCCAGTATGAGCATCACCACCAACAGTTCGATCAGCGTGAATCCTTTATTGTTGTCAGTATGAATTGTTTTCATCGGTTGTTGTCATCCTCCATCGATTACTTTATTGCGCCTGAATGAACGTCCTCGAACCGTGCCGATAGAGGCCACGGAGCTCGCCGCCGGCAACGGCATTTACGAATCGGGTCGATCTTACGTCCATTGCATGGAACTTTCAACCCCCAGTGTAAAATTTGGGGAATTCACTAAAATGAAAAGGTTTTTTCCTTAAATTGGAGGGGAAATCCTACTATCGAATCAACTGATTCATTTCGAATATCGGTAAACAAATAGCCAGCACCACAAACAGCACAATGCAAGCCATGATCAATACCATGACGGGCTCGACCAGGGCCGTAAGCCGCATGGCCGTGGTCTCCACCTCTCTTTCGAAAACATCGGCCACCTTGTTGAGCATTTCTTCCAGATTGCCGCTCTGCTCACCGACCTGGATCATCTGAATGGCCAGCGGTGGAAAGGCTTTGCCGACATCCAGGGCTTTGCCCAGCCCCTGGCCTTTACTCACTTCGGTCGACCCGTTGGCCACCACTTCTGCAAGGTATACGTTGCCCACGATATTCTGCACGATGCTCAGCGCCGGGAGCATGGAAATGCCGTTATCCAGCAGCGAACCCAGGGTTCGCGCGAAGCGCGCCGCGGCCAGCTTACGCACCAGGGATCCGAAAAGCGGCAGTGAGAGGACCTTGGTATCCATCCAACGGCGACCCTTCTCATTGCGATAGGTCGCGCGGATGCCGAGCAGCAAGGCGATGATCAGGAGCACCAGGGCCCACCAATAGGCTTGGAAAAAATCACTGGACCCAACCAGGATGCGGGTGGGCAGTGGCAAAGACTGTTTCATGTTTTCGAACATGGACATGATCTTGGGGGTCACATAGATCAAAAGAAACGATACGATCAGGCCACTGATCATCAGGATCAGCAGCGGATAGATCATCGCCGTGATCATGCGCGCTTTGAGCGCTTCATGTTTTTCGGTGATATCGGCCAGGCGCTCCAATACGATTTCCAGGGTGCCCGAGGACTCGCCGGACCCCACCATATTGACAAAAATAGGGGGGAACACATGTGGATACCGGCTCATGGCATTGGCGAAGGTACTGCCTTCGACCACCGTCGCCTTGACGCCGGCGATCACTTTTTTCAGAGCGGGACTGTTGATTTGTGTGATCAACGAATCCAATGCCGACACCAACGGAAAGCCTGCCCCGATCAGGGTGGCCAGCTGCCTGGTCATGATGGCCACTTCAGCCGGCCGCACGCGCGTAAACAGTTGGGAAAGCGCCAGGCGCCGGACATCGCTCTTTTCGACAGCGTTGTTTTTAACCTGGCGAAGGTTGACCGGGTATTGTCCGCTCGATCGGATTTTTTGACGTGCAGCCGTTTCGCCGTCGGCGTCAATGATGCCTGTAATTGTCTTGCCCCTGGCATCCAGGGCTGTGTAGTCATAAATGGTCATAGAATTTCTTTGCGTGGACCCTTTTTGGGATTTCGGAATGGAACCCGATTTTTTCAGCAAACGACTATGCTTCTTTAACGAAAGCCGCTGCGAAGAAACCGTCCATCCGATGCCGATGGGGAAAGGTATTCAGCCAACCGCGCGGGGTCAGCACTATATCGGACCGGGTCACTCTATCCATGCTGGGGCTGTGTATAACAAACTCCGGCCGGTTTTGCAAAAAGGCATTTACGACCGCTTCATTTTCCTCCGGCTCGAAGCTGCATACCGCATAAACCAGGATGCCGCCAGGCCGAAGATGACGGCCGGCTGTGTCGAGCAAGGCGATCTGGCGCCGCTGGCAGCGCTTTAGATCCGCGCGGTTCACGGTCCATTTGCCATCGGGATTTTTTTGTAGAACCCCCAAGCCGGAGCAGGGTGCATCGACCAGGATGCGATCGAAAAGAGGCAGGTCGTCCAACGCGGCGGAAGGGGCTTCCAGGTCGATACGGCGCGAAGAGACGATGTCGACCCCAAGACGCTGCATTTCTTTGTTCAGGCGATCCAGCTTGACGGCATTCAGGTCTGTGGCTATCAAGGTGCCGCGATTGTTCATCAGTTGCGCCAGGTGGGCCGTTTTGGTGCCCAGGCCCGCGCAGGCGTCCCAGACGGTCTCGCCGGGCAGCGGCGCCAGAAAGTGCGCCACGAGTTGGGCGGCTTCGTCCTGCACCTGAAACCATCCATCCTGAAAGGCGCGCCACTGGGGCAGGGGCCGGGCCACCCCATTCAGGACAATGCCTTCGGGAGTATGCTCGGTAGGGACGGCGTTGAGCGTTTCCTCCCCAATGGCAGCGAGCAGGTTTGCCCGATCCGTTTTGAGCGAATTGACACGCAGGGGTATCGGCGGGATGGTGTTGATGGCATCGCCAAGCTGTTCGCTTTCATGCGGGCCGAAGCGTGCTAACCAGCGCTTTGCCAGCCAGCGCGGCAACGCGTGGCGGACCGACAGGGCCAGTTCGGGAGCAACGGCCGGGTCCGGCCAGGGGATCATCGACTGGTTCCGGATCGCATTGCGCAGCAGGCCGTTGACAAAACCGGCCGACCAGGCACGCTCATTTTGCTTGGTCATCTCGACGGCTGTGTGGACAGCGGCGGAAACCGGTATCCGGTCGAGGTGCTGCATCTGAAAGAGCGCCATGCGAAATATGATGCGCACCTGCGCGTCGATCTTGCCGGGTTTGCTGGCCAGATGATCGATACAATAATCCAGGCGGCTCTGCCAGCGCAACGTGCCATATACCAACGCATGCACGAGTGCCCGATCGGCCTTGTTTAATGGCGTGATGCGCGGCTCGGCCTCATCCAGCCAATAGTCCAGGGGCTGGCGGCCCAAAGAGACCTGGTTGAGCAGATCGAAGGCGATTTGGCGTGCGTTAGCCATGCTTCAGGTCAGCACCGTTCCTGGCGGCAGGGGATGTCCCCGCAGAAAATCCTTGATGGGCAACCGTTTTCCCGACTCGCTCTGAATTTCATCGAGGAACAGGACGCCCTGATTGGTCGCAATGCGCAATTCATCGGGGAAGCCAGGCACCACTGTACCCGATGGCGCCGGCAAAAGCGTCTCTTCAGCTGCGTGGGCCTTCAGGATCTTCAAACGCTTGCCATTTAATAGGCAAAAGGCTCCCGGCCAAGGGGTCATGGCGCGCACGAAAGCGTCCAGGCGTCCGGCCGGCTGGTGCCAGCGAACGTGACCGTCCTCTTTTTTCAGCATGGGTGCATAGGTAGCGTCATCGTGGCGCTGTGCACGGGGAAAAAGGGTGCCTGCCTTCAACTGGGCCAGCGTGTCCATCAGTAACTCGGCCCCCATGCGCGAAAGGCGCCGCAACAGCGTATCCGCCGTATCATCGGGACTGATAGCGGTTTCGGCACGCAACAGGATGTCTCCGGTATCCACGCCGCTGTCCATCAGCATTGTGGTGACGCCGGTTTTCTGTTCACCCCGGATCATGGCCCACTGGACGGGCGCAGGTCCCCGGTACTTGGGCAGCAGCGAGCCGTGAATATTGATTGCGCCATGCCGCGGAATTTTCAGGACGCTCACCGGCAGTATTTGTCCGAACGCCACAACGACCATGAAGTCGGGTCGAAGTTCTTGCAGGCGGGCCACAAAGGCGGGCTCTCGAATTTTGGCTGGTTGGGCCACTGCAAAGCCGAGTTGCTGCGCTGCCTGTTTGACCGGTGGCGCAGCGAGACTGCGGCCTCTGCCTTTGGGGCGGTCGGGTTGGGTCACAACCAGCGACACATCGCAGCCCGCCGCATGCAGCGCATGCAGCGGCGGCACTGCAAAATCCGGGGTTCCCATGAAGACGATGGATGTTTTCACGCCTATTCTCCCTGATGCTTGAGGTATTTCTTCACGCGGCGTGTATACAACTGGCGTTTCAGGGCACTGATGCGGTCAATAAACAAGGTGCCGTTCAGATGATCGATTTCATGTTGCAGCACAATCGCCATAAACCCCTCGGCCTCAAAACGCAGCGGCTTGCCGTCGCGGTCGACGCCTTCGACCAGAATGTTGGCCGACCGGGTCACATCTGCCCTGAAATCAGGAACGCTGAGGCAGCCTTCGTTTTCGGACAGGATCTGACCTTCCTGGGCCAAAATTCTGGGATTGATCAGAACGTGCAGATCGCGGCCATCTTCCTTGTCGGCGACATCGTAGACCAGCAGGCTTTTGTCCAGGCCGACCTGCACGGCAGCCAGTCCCACGCCGGGAGCCTGGTACATGGTGTCGGACATCCGATCGATAATAGCCTGCAATTCTCCGTCGATCTGCTCAACGGGCCGGGCGGTTTTTTTCAGAAACGTGTCCGGAAATGTTAAAATATCTAAGAGGCTCACTTACATAACTCCTTTGAGCTTTAAATCCTGGGTGCCGGTTTTCGACCTGTAGGATAAATGCAAAATATTGACGCTGGTGACCAGGGCTGAAATCAAACCAATAAGGATCACTGGAAATAATTGTACAGCATGATTGACCAGCGTAAAGCCGGCCGCATCCCTTTGATTGACCCCAAACAAGGCCAGCGCGAACACACCGCCGGCTTCCCACACGCCCCAGAAACCAGGAACTGAAGGCAGGGCGATGAAAAAACAGACAATCACCATGGTGGTGGTCATTTCCCAAAACGTCAGATCGATTCCGGGACACCCTAAAGAAAAAACATAATACGAAAGCGCTCCCACTGTCCAGATCGCCATGGTCAGGGCCAGGCACGCCAGCGCGCGGGGTGGGTGACCGACCAAACTCAATCCTTTGGCAAAGCTTTCCAGCCACCCGATCAAAGCGCTGCCAATGCGCCGGACGGCGGCATGCAGGCGCGGACCGGCTATGATGGTCATGCCGACGGACGCTTCTATCAAGCCGATCATCCAGCGGCGCGGTGCGGAAAAGGCCAACGCCGACAATCCGAGCAAAAGCACCACGCTGATACGGATCATGGCCCAGGCGGCCGTCTGCAGCGTCCGGCTGTTCAGGTGCAGTCCGCCGACCGCTACATCCAAATCGGGGCGGCTGCTGACCGTGCTGAAGACTGCCGCGAACAGGCCGATGAGAACAATCATGTCAAACACCCGCTCGGCAGCCACAGTGGCAAGCCCGGTGCCGAACGCCACCGCCCGTTCTTTTTTCAGAATGGCAGGACGCGCCAGTTCGCCGACGCGTCCCGGCAGAATACAGTTCATCATGAAACCGATCATCAGTGGGTGGAATGCCTGCCAGAACCCTATTGCGAGGGTGTCTTGCAAGATCAAGCGCCAGCGAAGCGTACGCAATAAGTAGGTCAGCACGGCCAGGGCGGTTGAAGGGATCAGCCAGACATAAGATATGGAACCCATGTAGGCAGCCAGTTCGGCCAGAGGCACATTGCGGAAGGCCAAGTACAGCGTGGCCGCGGACAGCAAGCCGCCGAGCAGCAGTGAAAGAATGATTTTCCTGGTCATAGATCCCCGCGATCACAATGCCACTACAGCAGGTCGGCCAACACCTCGCGGGCATGGGCGACATCTTTATGGATTTGCAAGGCCAGCGCGTCGATGCTGTTGAATTTGATTTCATCCCGCAGTCGCTGGATGAAATTGACCCGGATCGGATCGCCATATATCGTTTGGTGGAAATCCAGGATGTGCACCTCGACCGTAAACTGATGATCGTCGAAGGTCGGACTGAAGCCGATGTTCGCAACACCCTTGTAGGTGCTACCGCCGTGTTCGACGGTCACTGCATAGATCCCTTGCTTGGGGCACAATTCGTCTTGTAGGTGAATATTGGCCGTGGGAAACCCCAGTAATTTCCCACCCCGATTGCGTCCGCCAGCCACCAGACCGTGGATCTGATAGTAGCGGCCCAGCATCCGCTTGGCCTCTTCCATCCGGCCGTCCATGACCCGTTGGCGGATATGGGTGCTGCTGATGCGGTCGGCATCGCCGGTAACACCTTGAATCCAATCAATCACCAGGACTTCGAAGCCCATCTCTGCAGCCCATTGGCGCAGCAATCCAAGATTGCCCTCGCGGTTACGGCCGAACGAGTAGTCCCTGCCGACCACCATCGCGCGCATGCCGAGGCGTTCGAGCAAGAGATCCACCACGAAGCTGCGCGCCGAAATGGCGGCAAACGCATGCGTAAAGGGGATGCACAGCAGTACGTCGATGCCGGTCTTGGCGATTAGCTCGGCTTTCTGATCCGCCATGGTGATCATGGGCGGCCGCGCGCCATTGGGCGCCAACACGTGCAGTGGGTGCGGGTCGAATGTCATGGCCACTGAGGTGCCGCCGACCGCCTCCGCTTTTTCGATTACCGTATGGAACAGAGCTTGATGACCAATGTGCACACCATCGAAATTGCCGATGGTGATGACCGCGTTCTTGAGTGGACGTTCAATCTCTTCCAGACTACTGATTATATCCATAATGATCTTCCGAACAGCGCAAATTATACTTGACACCAAAAACGAATCCATATATTTAATGCATCTTCCGGACGAAAGCAATGCTTTAAAAACGGCCGGAAATGCCGAAGTGGCGGAACTGGTAGACGCGCTAGGTTCAGGGTCTAGTTGGGGTTTCTCAGTGGGAGTTCGAGTCTCCCCTTCGGCACCAAAAACAAATATGGGCCGTAATCTTAGATGGTTACGGCCTATTTGCTTTTGCAGGGTGCAGATGGGGTGCAGCGGGGTGCTCATCATCAAGACGGTTAACTGCAGCCCTGTTGCTGCTCGGAATCAGATGTCCGTAAATATCGACCGTCATCTTTATGCTTGAGTGCCCCATCTGTTCCTTTACGTAAACCAGGCTTTCATTGTTGGTCAGCAAAATGCTTGCGAACGTGTGCCGCATATCATGAACTCTAACCTTTCTGATGCCGGCTTTTTGAAGTATCTTATTATAATGGTTGGTGACTGTATTTTTCGGAATGGGTTTGCCATTTCGAATGAATACGTACTCTGCAAGTTCACCTGCCCCGTTCTGTAAAGTTTCACGTTTGCGTTGAGTCAACAGCTGCCTCAGCGTTTCTGCAAGCTGATCGGACATATCGACGCGGCGGATTTTTTCCGTTTTGGTTTTGTTTATTTTACCTCGCCTGGTCGAACGCTGGACAACGATGTATTTACCAGTCCAATCCACATCGCTCCATTTCAAAGACAAAATTTCACCGATTCGCATCCCAGTTCTAAAACAGCACAGGAAAAGAGGGAAAAAGTCAGCGGAAATTTTTCGGCAAGTGCTTAAAAAATTTGCGACCTCCGACGGGGTTAGGGGATTGATCGCGGATCTTTTGTCTCTATCTAATTTTAACCTCCTGAGAATCCCTGATGAAGGATTTACCTGGAGCAACTCATCATCGATGGCATGGTTGAAGGCTCCGCTGATTACATCACGAGCCAAGGCAATTGATGCACGACTCAACCCTTTATTATGCAGCGATAGCAACAGATCTCGTATGTCGCTTCGCTTTATTTCGTCCATTGGTTTTTTACCGATGGTCGGGAGCACGTGATCAAGCGCTTGGCTATAGCGTTCGTACGTAGATTCGCGTCTTAATGGCTTGATGTATGATTCTATCCATATCTTTGTGTATTCTTCAAATAAGGGCACTTGTTCAGTTTCATTTTTTTTGAGGTTAAAATCACCCAGTGCTATCTTGGCCTTAATTAATTCCGCCGCTTCCTGTGCTTTTTTGCGATCCTTTCCAACTTTTTTAGACGTTCGCTTACCGTCATGAGTGATGAAAAGCCACCACTCCCCTGAACCTTTTACCTTCTCTCTTACTTTTACTCCCATTGGTGGTACTCCTTTTTTAGTTGTTGCTCTTATGATAGCGATTTTTAAATAAATGTCTAGGATAAAACACAAACATCATTTTTAGGCACGAAAGGGCTTTTGAATGACGATCTTTCCCAGACTGAATGTGACGCCCGAATTAAACTGATGAAATCGAAGTCGATCCCAACTAAAATGACAAAGCCACTTCAGACTTGGGGTCTTCCGTGGCTGCCGGTGTTGAAAATAGGGAAGGGAGTGAGGCCCGCCGGCGCGCGGCGCCGGCAGACCCCATCATCCCAACGTGTGCTTTATTTCGTCCCAGGCGTCCTAAGTGTTCCTACCTCCTGGGACGGCTATCTCTCTGTTTTCACTGTATCCGTCCTAATCGTCCTATTTGTCCTATTAATTTTCACTTTAAAATTTTTAGCTACATACCCCCTGCACAGGGTACCAGTCAGCTCTATGCAAAGTTCAAATTTAATAGGCCGTCTGGGACGTCTGGGACGTCAATCCCATGGGATCGGTTGTCCGACCTTCCTTTCAAATTCCCGCCTGCACTCCTCAAGGCTTGGAAAGTGGTACTCCCACTCCCGGGCCCCACTCGGCTGTCGCCTCCGCTCGATGCCAGGGCATAACTCACGAAGAGATTTGCCAAACTGGGCATCACTCAGCGTATAGCGCTCGCCACTGGACCGTGCGAACGCAGTGTACTTTTCATGGAGCCAGCTGACCGAAACAGGGCCTGAGAAACCCAGATAACCCGCGAATCTCCCTTCGCGGAGACAATCAAACCAAAATTTCTCAACCGTGGTCATGGTATTCACGATCTGATCAAGACGGGCTTCCGTGCGCGGAAAGTCCTGCAGATCCACCCCTTCGAGATCCACTCTGAGAAGATCATACAGCATGGCTTCGCGGCCTCCGTTCTCCATCTGTTTCCAGATGGGATCAAAATACGCTCGATCGCGAGCATGCTCGTTGTTGATATCCAGAACAAGAAACCTTCTGTCGCCTTTTCCAACCGGCACAACCCAGCTGTTGTTGCTGGCAAAGATCAACCGGACGTTATTCTTGACTGTGAAGATTTCCTTCCCCTTTGGCTCGATCATAAGAACATCCTCGGTGATCATCGCCTTAAGGATGCCTTCCGCCTCCTTGTTCCCGGCCCAGATTCCCTCATCAACGAACACCAGTAGACCGTCCTTAAGGTGGTAGTTAAAGCGCCCGGTGAGTTGCCTTTGATTCGTGATGTGAAGGAAGTGGCTCCCGACCAGTTTTCCGAGATTGGTGACAAAGCAACCTTTGCCGGTTCCCTGATCACCGCGCAGAACGATCGAAACTCCCGGCCGCCTGCCCCCTGGATTTTGAACCAGATCGGCCATCCAGCGGATAAGGTAATTGTAGACCAACTGGTCGCCATTGGCGATGACGTCCTTAATGTGCCTATTCATTAGGGACCAATCCCCGGGCTTTGATTCAACGCCAAATCCTCGCCACATGTTGTAGTAACCCGGGACAATCCTAAGTGGTTCGAATACAATCCCCCGGTACTGCCGTCGCTCTGGTGAAGTCATCCAGACTTTGGAGATGCTGATTTGCTGCCCCTGTCTGCTGGGGTCGGCAACAAGCCGATTGGCGAACCAACTATTAAAATCAGCAACACTGAGGAAGATTACATCAGGCCGGTTGAACGTGGGATCGACAATCTCCTTCATGATGACTGTCTTCCCGTTTAACTGCACGACAGCATGCTCAGCGTTCAGTTCCTGAATGATTGCCCGGTTCGGATCATCACGGATATCCGAACGAGGAGCCTGTTCACCACTGCTTTTGAGCTCTCGCCGGGCACGCTCGATTTCACCATCAAGCCATTTACTGCGGCCGGAACCCTTTTCACGGAACTTCTCACCAATGGGGTACTGTTCCATGATGAACTCGATCTTTTTCTCTGGTACCCCTTTACGTAGCAGATCCTGAAGCACTCCCCAAAGAGCTTCAGAGCGTTCGCCCTTCGGCTTGCCTTCCAGAATATTCTGCATGGTGGCCTCGCTTACGCCCAGTGCCTCGACGAAACGATGTGACTTGCTCTCTGGGATTGGCAGATCCCAAAGGATATCCCTGTTCACATCTTCGCCGAGAATGAATCGAGTGAGCCATTCCGGGCACTCGGCTATCCCAACATCGTGTTCGACACTATATGTCCGGCCAGTATCAGGGTGGATAGACCCAGCCGCAACGACATAACCGCCATCGCCCTTCACATCGAATATGGTGTGGCCACTCCATGCTGGGTGCTTCAGACTTTTGCATCCGTAGCGCTGACCGTCCTCTGGGTATCTATAGTAAAGGTGGCGACCGCCACCCCCAGTGCCAACGGTATACGTAAGGGGCATATCCCAACCGTTGGCTTCGGCCAACAGATCGAAAGCAACCGGATCGTCTATATCCAACACCAAAATATTACTGGCAATCCCACAGGTTACTCCTGCGTTATGGTCAATGAAATCCTCTTCCTTAAATTCCCTTTTAGTCGTACAGTATTTTTGCCATTTATTTTCGATGGCCTTCTTTCCATTAAGAGGGATAAGGGAAAACCCTTTCTTGGAAAGTGCGCGGAAGGTCCCCAAATTGGGAACAACATGCGCTGTCGTCATTAACGAACCTCACTACCTTGTATTGTTTTATTCATTTTGTGCATTCCTTTCTCACAGCACTCCTTTGAGTACTTCGTTTACGATTTTGTCGATTTCATTCTTGTTGCTCACTCTGTGTTTCTCCAAATATTCATCGATCCATGTATATTTGATCAAGATGGTCCCAGTTTTTATCCGAACATGTTCCAGACCATCTTTGAGCCACCCGCGAAGGGTTCGCTCACTAACATCGGCGTAGCGGGCTGCCGTTTTCACCTTGGCCCAGCCACCTCGATGGACCGCTGTCATCCAGCGGGCCTCCTTACTTCAATGGGCATTTTTGCTCCTCTTGTTAGGTGTTTTTGACAATGATTGGCCAGATGATGGCCGAATCACTCCTGCCTCATAGTCGCTTCCCAATTGCACCATTAAAACCATCCGGAGGATCATCGACACCTGGTCTCCCCACAGGCAACGCCTGTGTCTTACTGCCTATCCGGTGGCATGATGCCAGATCATTTCTCTGCAATCTTACTGGGACCGAATATACTCGGTCACTGTTTTCAGGTCGGTATCTCTGCGGTCTCTCGTTGTCGTCGGTTCCGGTCTTTCCGCAGAATCGAGATCTGATCCTTTCGAGTCTGATGGACTGGACCCCCTGAGATGTTGTTCGCTCGGCCGCTTCCGCTGTTCCCTTGCTGGGGTTTACTCACTGGCCCCGTTTCCCCTGGGCCTCTCAGCTGATCCAGATTAGAATGTCAAAGAGCTTTCTGTTTGCTCCATTGTTCCATGTTACTTTGGAAAAAAAGGAAATACTCGACTGTAGGCCGACTACCGAGTGAAGTAGTCGAAAAGGGGATTGTGGGTGGATTATTATAGTAGGTGGGTTAATCGGTTAGTTGGTTGTAATGGCGATAAAGTTTTTGTCCACCGATGACTCCAGTGTCGGGGTAATAGGTTTCGATCAAGTTGCGCAATACCCTTCCGACAAAATCTCGTTTTTCTTGTCCAAAAGTGAACGTGTACAGAGTTTTATCATTGATCATATCTTTGGAAAGAAGTTTGTAAACAGAAGGATCATGTTCAATTTCATTTATTGCAGCCTTCATGTAGTCCGATTCTGAAGCTGTAACATCCCTCCCAAAGCCGATTTTTTTTATCCGTCTCCACACCCTTTCAATTTCAGGTTTTGCTTTTTTCAGCAGCGCAAGGATGGGTTCAGGTAGCTGCTTTGATTTATCAACAAGTTCCGGATACTTGGTTTCAAGTTCAAGTATATCTTTTTCCCTATAGAGCAGATCATCGTCAGGGATATAATCGAGTCCACTTAAATGCTCTCTGATTTCAACGTAATCCATCGGTTGACCAATCGGATCGACCGGATCTATTTCCTCTTGATTTATTAGGTCTTCTGCTTCAAACCTCGTCAACGACCATCTCTCTGATATCTGAGCAACCGTAAAGGTAACCTCACGATTGTCGAACGAATGACTATATTCGGTTTCAATCCGATCGACATCCGGCCGATAAAAATGGAACTCGGAAGCCGATTTTTTGCCGTGGATCATTTTGCCATCATAGCCGATTAAATCTTTGAGGGTCTGATCAATAGGTAATGGTTCTGCATCTATTCCTGGCATGGGGGCTGGCCGATAGGCAATTCGCAACCCATGATTGATTACCATGAATAAAATTTCTGTGTGGCTCATGTTCCATTTTAGCATCAGGGATTTGCCGGAAATAAGTTTTAACGGAAGGGGCATGTTGAACCTCCACTTAGAGGTTGTCGGTTATTTTTGTATAGCTTGAATAAGAGGATTTTTCAAGTTAACCACCTTAGATCTTAATCGAAACATTCTCTCATAGGCATCTTAAGCTTTCTATTTTTTTTATCTTCACATCCAATAAAATTGGCTGCTTATACGCAAGCCATTTATTATTAATCGCAACGTGGCGGCTTTTACGTTGCCTCGAGAAGAGATCGGCTACCCGGTTTTATTTTTAGGGCAATTGCCTTGTCTTGAGAAAATTTTGCAGTGTCGGCCATGACACGCCGACGATCCTGGCGATGTTTGCCCGGGTCACACCCTTGTCCATCAGTTCCTTTATTTGGCTCTCCTTGCCGTCGAGCTTTGAGAAACCCAGCCTGCCTTTGGGCCGGCCGAGCAGCTTGCCTTGGGCACGGGCACGTTCGAGCCCCTCCTTGGTCCGTTCACTGATCAAGTCCCGTTCGATCTCGGCAAACAGGCTGAACATGGTGATCATGACCTTGGTCTGGATATCCTTTTTCCCGTTGATCTGGATCCCCTCTTTGAGGCTGATGAAACGAACGCCGTTTTCCCGAAGGGCATCCACGATGATAGCGATCTGACCAACAGATCGTGCAAGCCGGGATAGCTCACTGACAATGAGTGTGTCGCCGCTCTTGAGCGTCTCCAGCAATTCCTCGATCCGGCGCTGCTTGGTCGTCCGTCGGGACGACATTTCCAGTTTATACCAGTCACCAACATGCAGCTTTTCCCTGCTGCAGTATTTGAGGATGGCGTGCTCCTGGTTTTCCACCGTCTGCTTGTCCGTGCTCACACGGATGTATCCGACGATTTTGCCCATCTGATGCTCCCTTCGAGTGGGTTGAAGAGGAAAAGGTATTTTGATAGTATTTTTTAATCATCTACAATAATCATGTCAAACGTTTTGTTATCTATATTTGGGATAAAATAATCACCGTTTCTTTATTGAGTTATGCCGGCAATCCTGTTGAAACTGCCACAGTGATGAGAACGTCGTTAACGACACCGGGTGGAGCCCTCCCTGATTTAGCGGCTGGTCCTGCCGCATCCTAAAAAAGAAACCCTGGGGAGTGGATACCCCCGCTGATCCCGGTGGAGGTCATTGACGGCTTGGAGCGGGCCAAGAAGATCCTCGCCGGGTCACACTCTGTCCAGACGATCCCCATCTGGAAGGAGATGGACCGAGAGCTGATCAGGATGATCAAGGAGTGAGATCCTGCTTGATAGTCCAGTGAATCCCTGCTTATAGGATGAAGACATCGGTTTTTCGATCACATGCTCCTTGAGATCAAAAGGAATCTTCATGGATAACAAACCTACTTACACTCAACTCGAGAAGCGGGTCCACGAACTTGATCAAACGAACACGGCATACCAGCAGCTTATCAAAGAGTTACGTCAGAGCGAGGACCGCTTCCGGCGACTCTGGGAACAGTCCCCCTTAGGGTACCAGTCGCTGGATGCCCAAGGCCGTTTTGTTGAAGTCAATAAAAGTTGGATAGACATCCTGGGGTATGCCCGAGAAGAGGTGATCGGCAGGTCTTTTGCCGAGTTTCTGCATCCGGATTGGCGAGAGCACTTCAAAACCAATTTCCCTCGGTTCAAGGCAGTTGGGGAGATCCTGGGCGCTGAATTTGAAATGGTCAAAAAGGACGGCTCGCTCATCACAGTTTCTTTCAACGGCAAGATCAGCAGGGATGATGACGGCCTTTTCCGGCAGACTCACTGTGTTTTACACGATATCACCGAGCGCAGGCAGGCCGAAGAGGCGCTTCGACGGAGCGAAGAGCGTTGGAATGCGGCGATAGAAAGATTAGGCGAAGGTGTTATCATTGCCACCGAAGCCGAACAGTTAATCTACTGGAACCCCGCTGCAAGAGCGATGCATGGCTTTACCAACGACCGGGAGAGCATTGGTCCGCTCAAGGAGACGTCCGATACCTTCGAGCTGTGGACGCCGGATGGCACAAGGCTTCTGACCATCGACGAGTGGCCGATGCGGCGCATCAAGCGCGGGGAAACCGTCCGCAAAATGGAGCTTCGGCTGCGTCGCCTCGACCAGGGATGGGAGCGCATCGTCGCTTATTCAGGCGCCATGGTATGCACCCCCAGCGGCGAAAACCTGATCTTTCTCTCCGTCAATGACCTGACCGAGCAACGCAAGGCCGAGAATGCGCTGCGTGCGAACGAGGAACAGTTCCGGTATCTGGCGGATGCCATGCCGCAATTGGTATGGACTGCGCAACCGGATGGGCAGGTGGATTACTACAACAAGCGCTATGAAGAGTACGGAGGGATAGAGAAAATATCGGACGGGATCTACAGATGGGAACCCGCGCTTCATCCAGAGGATGTGGCACCGACCATCAAAGCCTGGCAGGATGCCTGCCGGTCCGGCCGATTGTATCAGATCGAGCATCGAGTTCACATGCAGGATGGCAGTTATCGTTGGCATTTGAGCCGTGCCATACCCATCCACAATGCGGAAGGGTGCGTGATTAAATGGTTCGGTACCGCCACCGATATCAGCACTGTCAAACAGGCCGAATACGAACTTCGTCGGCTGAACGAGACACTCGAGCAAAAGGTACTCGAGCGCACGGCTATCGCCGAAGCCAGAGCAGCCCAGCTCCGCTCCCTGGCCGTCGAGTTGATGGAAACTGAAGAACGCGAGCGGCGCCAATTCTCAGATCTGCTCCATGACGATCTGCAGCAAATGCTGGCGGCAGCCAAGATGCAAGTGCAAGCGGTTGCTGAAACCCTCTCCTCTGTGCCCATGCTTTCAGACGCCGTCCAGTTGCTGGATCAATCAATTGCAAAATCCCGCCGGTTGTCCCACCAACTCAGCCCTACCATCCTGCATCAAGCCGGACTGATCACCGCCCTGGGTTGGTTGTCCAGACAAGTCAAAGAGCAGTTCGGTTTGAAAGTTGAGCTGGATATTGAGACCGAACTGCTGATGGAGCGGACCCCGCAAAAGGTTTTTCTTTTCCGCGCCGTGCAAGAGCTTCTGTTCAATATCGTCAAGCATGCAGATGTCAAAAGTGCCAGAGTCGAGGTAACCAGTTCGGAGGATTCGATCTCCGTCATTGTCAGCGATCAGGGACACGGCTTCGACCCGCAACTTCTGGAAAATCGTACCTCTAATTTAGGTTTGGGTCTGCTCACGATCAAGGAGCGCGCCGGCTATGTTGGAGGAAAATTTGCAATCGAAAGCGCCCTTGGGCAAGGCAGTCATTTCACGCTGACGGTGCCCAATGTCGCGACCATTGGCGAAGAAGAAGCAGCCCTTGGTGCATTGCTTTTCAAAGAAACAAACCACTTGCGCTCCGATGCGACAATTTCGGGTGCAGGCTGTATAAGCGTGCTTTTTGTCGACGATCATCGGGTTATGCGTCAGGGGCTTATAAATCTGGTAAAGGGTCAACCGTTCATCCATGTGGCCGGCGAGGCCTCTAATGGCCGGGAGGCAATCGAACTAGCGCACAAGCTCCTACCGAATTTGATCTTGATGGATGTCTCGATGCCGGAAATGGACGGAATTGAGGCCACGCGCCGCATCAAAGAAGAATTGCCCCACGTGCGCGTGATCGGGCTTACAATGCACGATGATGAGCAAATCAGCGCTTCGATGAACCAAGCCGGTGCCGAAGTGACATTAAGCAAAACGCTTTCGGCAGCTGAAGTGGTTAAGGCGATCTATGGAACTATCGAGAGTGAGTGTCTGGCGCAGACGGTTCGGGCTGGAAACGACAACTGAAAATCCCTCCTCCGGGGGGACCTCACTGCTCCGGGTCCATGCACTCATAGCCCACTATTTTTCAAGACCTGCAGGAGATCCGAGCGACGATTACCAACCATAAAGGGCCTCACCCCCACCCAAGGCCCCTTTGCTGCGGGATACAAGCCCGGGTGAGGCCCGGCTCGCCGCCTTAAAATGACCCCCCGGGGGGGCACCACCCGCCCCCGGTATGGGGCCACACCAAGAAGGGCCACACACCTATATGCATGGGCACGCGGAAATTTTTTGAAAAATTTGAGGTTGACCGGCGTATCCGCCTCGGAAATAGCCGCTCAGAGAGTCATCCTAAAATGCGCACGGGGAGGTCGATGAATTTGCCTTGATGCACGGGCTCCGGCCGTACTCAGCGATTCGCGGGATGCCGGTTGGGTCGTACGGATCATTCAACTCCGCCGAGGAAGTAAAATACATCTCATTAAAAACTCTTCTGCTCCGGCATCGCCTACGTGTTCTATTTGCAGTTGCACGCCTTTTGCGCTCCATGAGAAGACAGATGTTAGGCAACGTTTCCAACCTTTTTTAAGAACGGACATTTTTTGGAAATACCCACATCCACATTCGGGGATCCATCGTTATACTTAATTGGTAGCTTTAGGTGGAGCGCTGCTGCTATAAGCGCGCCATTACAAACGTATTCACCGGCTAACTTTTCAACAACATGCTTGAGAAAGTAACTGCTATATTGAGGAGTTTTTACTTTTTTCAATTTTGAGAGCCATTCGCAACAAATCCTAAATTCATCAAAGCGTGAAACAAGAAACTCGCGCTCGCGTTTAAGAGACTCTTTTCTTTCATCGAGAGTAACCATTTTCGGCGATTTCATCAATAAGAGTGAATTCACTCCACCACTTGTCAAGGAATGTTCTTTTTCAATTACTTTTTTGAAATCATCAATTGAAACTTGCACTGTGTTCTCCTTTATCGATTGCCTAATGCTTATTTAAGCGGTGCTTTTGGAGTGCAGCGAAAGGAGCGTCTGGAGAGCCATTAGGCCCAGAACGAACTTGAACGACTGCTTATACGTACTCGGATCCGAGCTAATGATTTAAGGACAGATACTTTTGAAACCGTTGGTTCAGTTGTTTTTCATCTATTTGATAGTACAGCCATTTTCTCGACTCAGAAGATTTCCGTTGTAAAGCGATCTTTTCATCACCCGCGTCCATTCCTTTAGTCTCTTGGGAGTAGGTTTGAATATCGATGGCTCGCGAGCGGATTTCGGCCACGTAATCTGCCACCTCATCATCGAACAGAAAACGAGTGGCCAGAGTTCTTTCTTTAAATAGTGCCAAGCTCTGATCAGAAATCTTCCCTCCACCACGAATAGACATAATAAAATCTAAGATGGCTTCATAAACGCCAAAGCGTTTTTCGAAAAGGTCCATTTTGTATCGGTAGGCAGCTGTTCTCCATTGTTTCCACGCGATATATACACCCAGAAAACCTATTACGGGCACGGCAAGACCACTGAATATTTTCATGAGTTGTTCAATGCTCATTTGTTAAATTTTCCGTATACTGCAATTCGATTTTCCCGATTCTACAAGCGATAATACATTTTCTGTATTTCATCGCCACCGTAATGATATCAAGAGAGATGCACCGTTTGTCCCCGCTGGTGTGAAAGTTTGAATTGCCATTGAAAATGGTATGCGTTTCGAGGGTAGCCGAATCACAGGGTAGGATATAATTACGGGTAAAAATCCTATGCTGTTGTTTAATAGGAGGAGTTTTGTAACGGGTAACACGCCTTGGTTCCAGCATCACAATCACCTGCTTGCCTGGGAACTATATGGGGGGTTGCGTGTTTCTGATGGAGCGTTTAATGTGGGAACATACCCGTACGTGTCCGAAAGGTCAACAAAAAGCATCCCCCAAAGGGCCTCACTCCGGAAGTGGCCACGGAACCCCGCGGCCTCCCAGGAAGGGAAAGACTATGGACCCCAAACAACAAAAAGCCGAAGCGCTGGACAATTCGAGACCTTTGTATATGTGGCGGCTGAGCGATTTTCCGGAAGCGAAAGCCGCAGTGGATCAAGTATTCGATGAGGTCGTTTCTGCCGGTCTTGTGAAACAGCGGTACCGGAGCAAATGGAGGGATCTCACCAGGGCCATCGTGCTGGATTTGTATGCGGCCTACAAGACCGATCCGACGATGTATCTTGGGTACTCCCGCAATCCTGATAACTACAAAGTCGATTCCGTTTACGGTGCTTGGTTTCTCAGTGGGACGATTCTGGTCAAGCTGATCGATCACCTGCACAGCAACGGCTACATTGAGCACCATGCCGGGTTCCACTCGGAAGGAAAATCCCGCGTCTCCCGAATGCGGGCCACGGGCAAGCTCATGAATGTGGTTGAGGCCCAGCACAAGGTCACCGTGCCGATGGTCCGGCACAATCCAGGCGAGCAGGTCATTATCCTCCGTGATGCCGACAAGAACGATATCGAGTACGAGGACACACCCGAAGTGGTGCGGATGCGCGAGAACCTGCACCGGATCAACAAGGGGCTGGAGAAGCACGCCATCTTGTTGTTCATCAAGGACGAGGAACTTGCCAGGCTGCAGGCCCGGCTCAACCGCAAGATCGATTTTGCCGACAAACGCCTCCGGCGTGTTTTCAACAACGGCTCGTGGACCCAGGGTGGCCGCTTCTATGGCGGCTGGTGGCAGAACGTGCCCCGGGAGTACCGGCGGCACATCCGGATCAACGGCAAGGATGTCGTCGAATGCGACTGCCATCAACATGCTGTACGCCATGAACAAGCTCCCGATGCCGGAAGGCGACGTGTACCACCTGCCGGGGTATTCCAACAGCAAGACCTTCAGGGACTTCGTCAAACGGATGCTCCTGATCATGGTCAACTCGGAGGACCGGAGTAAGGCCCGCAAGGCCCTTCACAGTGAGGTCCACTTTGACCGTACCCTTGCCCTGCCGGACGAGATCCCGTCGACGGGGGCCGCCGATCTGAGCCCCCTCATGGACGCCTTCGAGGCGAAACACGCACCCATCAAACACTACTTCTGCACCGGGGTGGGTATCGATCTGCAGAACAAAGACAGCCGGATTGCCGAAAAGGTACTGCTTCGATTCTGTGGCAACTATGCCATCCTCCGCTACACGATAGCTTTCTCCTTCACCATGGCCTGGAGGCCGAGCTCAGGGAAGCCATGAACGCCGCCTTCAAGGCGGAGTTCGGAACAGGTACCAGGGTGGACATTAAGTTCAACACACTCGAGCTCCGCAACAAGGAAGCCGGGGATGAATCGGAAGAGTCTACGCTTACGCTTCGTCAGATCATGGAGAAGTATAAGCCTTACAGCATCCACGAGAATTTGCTCAATGAACATCGAAGGCTCCGGAGTAGCCGATCGGCCCAACCACCTTCGGTGGTATGGCCCACAGATGAGGAGTACTGAGGTTGGGGTGAGTGGATATCCCACTGCGAGAAGCGGGTACCTTGAGGGTACCCGTTCTCGAAGATCATGACAGGGGGGTGGGGGTCGGGTACCTTGAAGGTACCCGACCTTCCTCCCAGGAATCATCCTGTAGGCCCCCAGAGACAGGGTACCTTGAGGGTACCCGTCTCTGCCTGTTCCTCAGAGTAGAGCCCTCCAGGGTTACCCACTCTGTGGATTCCCTAGTAAGTTTCTCTCACCATTACTACGGAAGCTAATTCCTACATGTACTCGAGGGCTTACACCGGCATCCAAACGGGATGCCCGGCGGGGTTCCTCCAACAGCCAATGGATTGCGGGTGAGGCCCAGTGTAAGGAAGGTTCTTCGAGTGAGGCCCTTGTCGAAACGACAACCGAAATTTGACCCCGGGGGGGCACCCGCCAGTGGGGTACAGGGACCTCCTGACCATGAGCCAGCATCCTTATAAATGGGCGCACAGAAATTTTTACGAAAAAATTAAGGATGCGATCAAAGAGTCTCCCGAAGAACAGGTACGAGTAACTCGATGAACTTGCGCTGGTGCCCAAAGCCTGGAAATGGCAGATACTCGATCCTCGCCTGAATACCAGAGGCCTGAACGGCTGCACTGACCTGCTCCTTTATTCGCCTCAGCATTACAATGACAACTTCCGGCGAAGCCTCAGTGAGTCGACCGGCAAAATTAGGGATGCTCTTTTGAATTGCCTCCTTACGCTCTCGTCGATTCAGAAGATCAATAGGGGTGTGAGAGATGTCATCAAGCCAGCAGCCCCGATCACGAAAGACGGACAAGAACTCACCATCCGATGCGAACGATCGGCCCCGCACTATCTCGAAGGCAGACCGAGTGTGCCTTGTAAAATTACATCCTCCATCATAGAAGAAGCTCCCTTTTGCTGGGGCAGACTCCCCAACAAAGAGGATCCTAAGGATGGAAGGCCTATACTGCATACGAGTAAGTTCAACTTTGTTCATTCGTTCACCCAGTGCGATATTAACGTCGATACAACTCATCCACCCACTCCCGAAACCACGCGGGCTTCTGGAACAAGACATAGATCAAAATCAATCCTGTGATTGGGACTGGAATGATCGTGTCGACAAGGGCAAGCACGACAAGATAGATCAAAATCTGGGTTCTTTTAGACATTTGCACTTCCCCTTTCCCAGTATTTTGGATTGCCGTGAAGCTGAGAGAGCTGTTAACGATTTCCCCAAACCTGTTCCCAATCCATCACTTCAGCATCAGGCCACTCCTTGTGACAAAAAACACCTCGAACCGATTTTTCCCAAGATGCTTCTGCACATGGGTATGCTCCAGCAGAAGGTCTACCAGTGCTCTTTTCGACAACGATAACAGGCAGACAAGGCAACCCTCTTTGGCTACAGGTAATTAACACCAACTCTAACCCATACGTATTACGTGTCCCGCAACCCTGTTACTATATCCAAGATATTTGAGCACTTCACTATAGGTCAAGGTGTTCCCTGCCTTGGCATTTCGCGCGCATAACGCATAGATCTCTTTCGCTTGGTCTTTACTTCTCATGGATATGCCTCCTCCTGAATTTGGGGTTGGAGAAAGTGCCCAGGAAGGCGATTAATTCAGTATAGATCCTTACTTTTACAATATTCAAGCCGAAATTCGGAGATTTTGAAATCAAGTGGCGCCGTCCAGGTGATGCCCTCTCGTTTCTGGGGAAGGACGTATGTGACATCCCGGGCCTCACCAACATCACAGAGGCGTTAAGATCCCTGGATAATGACGAAAAAATGGATGTGTTTTTTAAACACCTCCAATCGCCGGGGCGTGAAGGGGACAACGGCAAGCGCATCATCATCAACGAACCTGGGCTCTACTCACTGATCCTCCGTTCCCGGGTACCGCAAGCCAAGGAGTTCAAACGCTGGGTAACTCACTATATTCTGTCCCAGAACGAAAGACCAGGGACCGGGGGAGAAGAATCAGTTGTTGTAATCTGATCTTTGGGAGATGAAACCGACCCGGACAGCTGGACTTCAAACTGCACCCAAAACCCATCCTTCCTCTTCAACACAGATTTGAATTTGTTGTTGGCTCAAATTTCTTGGGATGCTGAAGAATTTGCCAAGAGCACCTTGGTTATCGTTTTCTGCTGCCCACCGGCACATGGCTCGGACCTGTGCTTTGTCGCGAATCATCCCTGGCTCGGCTCTCACGAGATCTCTTACCCTTTGCTCAACCACCCCCGGCCAAATTTCGGCATGTAGGATGAACGGCCCCTGATTGGGGATGGGGTTTGGAGTGAAGCCCGTCTCAAAGGGCCACACTCGACTGAACTTGGTCAGCTGGGGGTTCCTTCGAAGGCGGTTGACGTAAGGTATGCCGGTCAATGCCTGGCTACCGACACTGCCATTGCCGAACAGCTTCCAGGCCTCTTGCGTGCCCCGTAATCGTTGCTCAACCTGGCGTTTCGCTTGCAGCATCACCCCATTACCGGCGTAAAAAGGAAACCCCGGCGATCTGGGCGCCAGGTTCGCGATATGGCTGCCAACCGGGCAACCCCAAAACGGCCCCGGCTTCCCATTCGCTCCCCTACAATTTAGTTCGCCCGCGATCTGAAATCGGATGTTCATGCCTCTGGCATCGTCCTCCACTCTGGCGGTAATCTCATCCCATATTGCGGACCATTTTTTCTGACTTGTAGCAGGGAGCGATAGCGCCCGAGTGAGGCCCGCTGGATAACCGTAGGGGAAGTCAAAGCCCACAAGAACTCTGCGGTTCTTGCCGGCATGATCGCACAAAATCTTAATGACATGGTCGAAGCATTCGGCTCGGCTCGGGTGGTACTTTTCCTTGGGGGAATCGGAGTCGACGTGGAACTCGGCGCTCCAGATCGCATCGCGCCGCGGCATTGCGGGCCGAACACCGCACGCGGCACTCCAATCAACAAAGACAAAAGCCTCAAACATGGAGGACTCCCGCCGCCCGCTGGCCTGGGCAAGTGATGGCTTCATCGAGAGCTTTCCTCGGCCATGCGAACATTCTGCACCTCACTCGTAGATGAAAGGGGGCATCAGGCAAGTTGCCTCATCATAAACGACCAGATCAAGTTCCCACAAGCGAAACCGACAGGACTATGATGAAAAGGGGTCGTACAATATACGAACCCCTGGTAACCTCAAGAAGTCGCCATCATCAACGAGTCTGTTCTCTACTCCCCTGCACTCACAGACTGGCCTGGATGATGGCGAAAAAGCTAACTCAGTAGGAACTGAGGTTGGCATGGTCATTTTCAACGAGTCCGTGCCTGCAGCGACACCGGGAGGATGATGATGAAAAACAGGTAGTTTCCTTGAACCCTCAAGATATGAGGGCTCAAGATAGGAGGGCGCATGGGGGTGCTCGTTTCATGTCTCTGATTAACGAGCCAGGCCTTTATTCCCTGGTGCTGCGGTACGGTCAAACATGCCGAGTGCGGGGATGTACCTGGGTCCTAGCCAATGACAAGCGTGCTGTGTTGAGGATTGTGAACTGGGAAGGATGCCGTACGCGCCCTTTATGACGAGGAAAAAAATACTGTCGCCATTACCGACGGTAATCCTGGCAACCCAAACAGAACAATGAGTTCGGTTTGTATCGACTGTCCAAGATTGGGTGACTGAGAGGTCGCCGAAAAGGGGTAGTACAGTTCACGAACCCTTGGGGGCCACAGAGACACAACGATCCTGCGTTGTCTTAGGGCACTGTTGGGAGCACCCTATGGTTCACTGCCAAGGGTGTATGATGTTGGAGACTGTCAAATCCGCGATGGCTTTAAGGGCTCTGGATGACGATGAAAAAAGCTACCTGTCCAGAAAGCAGGTAGGTCTGAACCCTGGCAAAGACATGCTCATCATTAACGAGCCCGGTCTCTAATCTCTGGTGTTGTGGTCCCGTATGACAGATGCCAAGGAGTTCAAACGGTGGGTCACGCACACGGTCCTGCCCCAGATCCGCAAGACCGGTGGCTACATCCCGGCAAGGAGGATGACGAGAAGACCCTCCTGGCCCGGGCTTTGCGGGGTTGTGAAGCGGATGCTTGAGGAAAAGGACCAACTGATCGGCCAGCTCCAGCCCAAGGCCAAGGCGTTAAAGTGGCTGATTACCGTTGCGCCCTGGGATCTGCCTGGCAGCTGATGGGCCTCACTCGGTGCCATTCCCCGAAAACCCCCTCCTAAGAGGGCATTTTCAGTGATCATGCTGGTGAAGGGAAGGGTATGGCCTTGGAGGGATCTATGAGAAAGCGTGCTGGAACGGCAAATTTTAACGAGAACGTGCAAACGAAGCTGGAGGGGCGAAAAGATGGCCAAGTCATTGAAGCGCAAGGGCAAGGTCAAGATTACGCAATCCTTGACTGAATTTTACCAGTTAGCGGTTCAGGATTGGGAGGTATACTACCATTTCGGCATTACGCCAAAGCGCCTTCGGGATTCAAAAGGGCCTTACTGGGAAATCTCGAAATTGAAACTTTCGTGCGGTATTTCATCCCCAAAACTGAGGAGCGCAAGTAACGCAAAGGTGGAGCTCTCAGCAGATCCTCGTCAGGAAGACAATTGGGAATCTGAGCCGACTATTGTTTCAGCGGAGGCAATTGGTTTTATGGAGATCCCGAGAGGACAAGATGTTCTTCTATTGTACTGTTCAGTTCCGCCCCGTCTGGGGAATAACATCCACGCTGCAGTTGCGGCTGGAAAGATTGAACACATCCTGGTTCATGGGGATAAACTGAAGTGGCGTCAGGGAAAGGTTTATAGTTTGAGCCTCTCGACAAAGCCTGAAGAATTTGAGTGAGGCGGGCCTCACTCGGGCCCGCCATCATGATCAGCTATTTCCGCTTTCGGGACTGTAGCGGGATCTCCCCAAATTGCGTCATTTGGTCCAGGTACCACTCATCGTACTCCTGAATGAGGCGGACAGCGATCGTGGAAAGGTCCTTTGGATCGAACCTATCCACCTCTGCAATGGTCACTATCCGTCTAAACATTTGCTGATCCTGCAGCGCCCAAAAGCGCTTGTCCGCGGTGTGGCCGATGTTGAAGGTCTGGTACCAGGAAGAGATCATGGATCCTGTGACCTCACCACCTGCCAGAAACTGCCAGGCCCACTTTTTTCGCTTCAGCCGGCGGAAAATGTCATGGCGTTCATGGTGATACAACTTGAGGACAAGACCGGCGGTATCAGATGAAGGGGCGGGGGCTGATTTTGATTCCACATGCCGTACAAAAACCCCATCCTTTGTGCATTCACCTTTCAGCCAGGGAATTCCAAATTCAATATCGTGGTAATCGCCGGTGGCGCCGGCGCCGATAAGATAGCTGGCAGCATCAAAGTGAACGGCATCACCGCGATCGAAACCGTAGGCTTGCAGATCTTGAACCAGTGGCTCAAGATCATTGAAGCCCATCGAGCACATCACCGAAAGGCCATTGTTGCACCGAGGCCTGTGTTTTTCGACAAAGGCTTTGAGCCCACCGGGGAACTTGGCCGCGATAGCGGCGTTCCGGACAACCATGGTGTGGAACACGCACTTGATGGTCTTCGAATCGTCGTGCACTACATACAGGTCACGCATTTGTTCCTCCTTGGAGGAGGTCGGCCTCACAAACGAAAAGACCTCGCACAAAGGGCGAGGTCGAGTGAGTCCCTGTTGTCGTTACCGACCTCATGTTTCAGCGTAGCTGAAATTGGCACCTTGCAGGGAGAGCAGGTTGCCAGCCCCGAAGGGCTTCTTCATGATTATTGTTCAACACCATACCAGTAGAGACGATGAAGTCAAGGGCCAAATGGCTGATCACAGACACGTGCCCCGGCATCCTCTTGGATGCCGAGGGTGGGATTCCCCAAGATCATCCAGCTGGCATCCCCCAGGTGACAGAGGGGCCAGAGTGCAACTCAGACCATGAATGAAAAATGCCAGCTGGACTCAACGCGAAATCCTTTTTCCAGGAGGTGAATCGTGAAAAATGGTTTGCATAGGCAAGAGCAGTCTCGATGAAAATAAATTTCCATCGTAAGGATTTAGTGGTAGTAAGAAAAAGTACAAACAGATCCGTCAAAGTGGGCTCCTGCACGCGGGACGGGGAAAAACCTTGCGACAACGCGGGGGCGGCATGCCTCGACCTGGTCTGCGGCGATGAGCTTGCAACCGGTCCTTCGGTCAACCCGGCGTTCTCGGAAATTTGCGCGGGCGGGATCGACAACAATTGCGACGAGCTCACCGACTGCTACGATGTCACGAATTGCGCGCCGGATGCAGGCTGTTCGGCCTGTATTGATGAAGATGGTGACAGGTATTTTGCCGTGAATGCTCTGTGTTTCGGCGGGTCGATTTTAATGCGGATATCAATCCCAGGCGGAATGAGTTTTCGGATGCCCTTCACCGACATGCTCGGCTTGTGATATCGATGTAACAGCAAACGGCTTCATCAAACCGATTGGAAATATCAACTGCCCAGGTCAATTCTGCCCATACTCCATATTCAACAACTGTGTTAGCGAGTAGTTTCCCCAATCTACTGAGATCCCTTTCCGTTTGAGGCGGTTTGCCGCCTCGATCTTAGACTCTGTCTCAAGCATATCCGTTAGAGAGCTTGTTCGCCAGTCCACGTTATAGCCGAGCCGAGTAAGGCGGTTTGCCGCCTCGATCTTAGACTCTGTCTCAAGCATATCCGTTAGAGAGCTTGTTCGCCAGTCCACGTTATAGCCGAGCCGAGTAAGGCGGTTCGCCGCCTCGATCTTAGACTGTTCCTCGAATGAGAGGTTCTCCGGTGTAGCTGTAGTGACCGCCGAAGGGGTGCTGGACCGCGGCTGTAAACTATTCTGGGTTTGAGGTTTGGGCTGAGAGCCGCTTGGCGGTTTATAAGCGACATTTGCTCTCCGCAGTGTACTAAGCAAGTCCTCGTCAATCCATCCGTTCTGGATGATACCAGCGTCACGCTGAAAAGCCTTCACCGCGTCGGCAGTCCGGCGACCGAAATCGCCATCTACCGGTCCAGGGTCGTAGCCGAGATCGGTTAGGAGCTGTTGCGCCTCTCTGGTGTATTGGGCGTTGGGCTTCTTGGGGGCGTTGCTCGTCAAGGTACCTGGTGAAACTGATGGATACGAGCGCCCCAACCGCCTGGCCTCCCGAATGGCCTCAGAGACAATCTGGCTTCGGTATGCTTCAACATCACGCTCAGCTCGCGACCGGGAACCCTGGCGATACCGATAACTTGCACAGCGGCTATTGTAATCGTTTACAATCTTATTGAATTCATCGATTCCGTCGTTTGTATCAATGACGTCCCTCATCGATTCCATACGAATGACTTCCCGGATACACCATCGAATCTCAGGTACTGACAGCGCATTATTTGTGCCGACCGAAGGCTTTGTATAATGCAATCCGGCACTTTGGGTTGCACTGGGTGTTTGGACGGTTGGAGCGGGGCTAACCCGCGGGTTGCTGTAGCTTTGCGACGATGATGGTGGGCTGTACGATGGTTTCTTGTTACTTTGTCCAACACTGTTAATAAGCCAGATTACCCCGAAGATGATGCCAATGATGCCGAAAATCAATTTGTTACCTGAAACGACACCGCTTTTACCCGAGCTGAAGGTTTCAATGGATGTAGGAGAGCTTGTGTTTTTCCGCCCCGGTTCGGAGGGGGCTGTTCCCCGTTGTGGCAGGGGAGGCTGCATAGAGGCCGAGGGCTCAACCTCCGCTTTTTGTTCCGGTTTTATGGGCTCGTCGATGCCACTGACCTCGGATGCCAAATCTAAAAGACCAGAGAAGCCCTTTTTATCTTTTTCGTTATCACCTGCCATGGGTGTCGCCCCCTTTTATCCCTCGCATAAATATCATGCCGAGCTCCCTCATATGAACGTCAGCCCCCAAGCGCCCAGGCCGCCGATACCAATGCACAAAAGAATCACCGGGGCGCATCCAGAGTTTTTCATTTTGGCGGGCAGTCCCGTTTCCGAGTGCCCACGAGTCTGCGCCAGGTCACCTATCATCTTTGCTGGCCGATTACTCCCAACTGTCGATCCAGTATCTCGAAAAACCTCCGCTTGACTGCCTGTGGGCTTGTGTCGCCATCATAATCACCGAGGTTCAATCGTGTCTCGCCCAATCATCAGCGGTCCCATTTTGATACCCCCCTTGGGTTGAAGGAGTTCGCAGCTTCACTGCAGAGCATTTTGGCCAGCATGCCCATATCGGCTTGCTAAGGGCAACGGTCATAATCGGCCGGCTGTCGGCCACTAGCACACGCCCAGAAAATCCGCGTTTATTATCTTTGTCATTCATAGATCCTTATTCCCCCAAGAGACTGCTCAGCCTGTCTCCGCCCCTTTTCCAAAACAAGCGGATAGCGGCCTCAAGAACATGAATGTTGTCCTCCTCCTGGTAAGAGAAGGCCGCAGCCACCTTCTTGTCCTCCTTTTTCCCGATGCAGAAAACGCCAGCACCATTCCAGATCGTCAGTTCACCCCAGCGGCAAAAAACCCGTTCGTTGCTACCAAAGAGCTTTTTGCGCTCCAATTCCATTCCGTGATCGCTCATGACAGCGGAGCCGAATCGGAATTTTTTGCCATCTCGCAATCCTTCTAAGTATTCCGTTAACAAACGGACACCAACAGCCCTCCACAAGCGATCAATAAAGTTGCTGTAGACCGCCTCTTTCTTTAACTCAATGGATGAATAATTGGAGCCGTTACCAAATACGATACTGTATCTGGTACCGGTGGGAATGCCGTTGACTGAGTGCCGGGTTCCTCCCCAACGAACCCGCGTAATTGAATCGATATCCCAGCGGCGGCCTTTCCACTCGATACCTTCGGGAGAAATGCGCAGTTTGTCTTTGAAGATGGCCCCGACATCGGCCTCATAGGTTATTTCTCTTCGCCATTCTTCAGCTTTGTTCTTTGCGTCCTCTATCAAACGAACCCGCTTCTCCGCTATCTCACCAAGTGCATCTGCGTCCTCAGCGGTGCGTTCGGCAACCTCACCAACCTCTGCGAATACTTCCTGCAGCATGTTCGTGAGTTTCTGCGAGAAATCGAGTTTGCCATGTTCATTGAACATATGAATCCCCAGGCCACGAACCAGACCGGCAACGCGGTGGCTCGCGTCATGATCGAGTCCTCGACTCTTCATGCTGACCTGAAGCGGCTGAGCGACGGTATCCCAGTTCTTCACAACCTGGATTAACTGGTTCACCATGGGGGCCAATATGGAATCGGGCCGTTCTGCATCGACGGCGGCCCGCAGTTTTTCCACTAGGGCTCTTATGTTCCCTTCTTCCTTATCAAGGAACCCCTGTGCCTCAACCTCATACGAATCAACGAGGTCAGCTATCAGAATAGGGCCGTGTTCCTCGCCATCATCGGTTCCGGATACAACGGCAACAGTGACTGCCTCTACGAGCTCCTTTGGGGAAAGGTTATCAAGGGCCGACTTGATTACCTTGCAATAGTGTCTCCGACGTTCTTGAATTTCAGTTTCGACGGCCGAGAGGTCCAACACTTCTGGAAAACCGGAAACTATCCTTTCCTCGTTGATGATTACACTCAGTTCTTCGAGGTCGATATCTTCAAACGCCCATGAGATTTCAAGAATCCACTTTGCTATGTCATCGGCATTGTGGCAAGGTAAACAGGCGAGGCCTGCTGCAAGCAGATTCGTCCGAGCAATAGATGACAGTTTGTCGACGGCGAGCAAATCCCCTGGTGAGGATTCGAGGATCGACAACACCTCTCCGGCTCGTTTCGGTCCAATACCTGGCAGCCAAGCTACTTCAGCGGAGAGCCTTTTCCGGGGATTGGTCAACTCCGAACGCGCCTCCATGCACTCACTTGAGTCGAGCAAAAGGCTACGTTCATCGGCCAGTTCCATGATCCGCCGACGGTTGTCGCGCGGGCTGGCATTTAGAATGTGAAAAGGATTTTGTAATAGGTCCATGCTCCCCCTCCGGTTACTTATCATCCCAGACGAATCCGATGCGGCTGCTTTTTTCCTCTTGGTCTTTAGGAAGGCTGTTCAACGCATCCTCGATGTTCTTTTGATCGAGCTCTGTTTTCCCGGCCTTGGCAGCAAGCCGCGCGGCCTCGCGTATGACAAAAGCTGAATCGGAGAGAGCCTTGCCCGTAAGGGTATCGAGGATCTTGTCCACTTTAAGGTCGTCGGCTTTCGGCAGTTTGTCCAATAGTGAGTCGATCAGTGAAGCCACTTCTTCCCTCGACGGCATGCCGACCTCTATTATGTGGTCAAACCGGCCGCGCCGCAGAATCGCCGGATCGATCATCTCGATCAGGTTCGTCATGGCGATAATCAGCACCTTGCTCTTGATGGCTTCCGGAATCCGTCGAAGAAACTCAGCCACTTCCTCGACGTGATGCAAGCCGGAGGTGCTGCCGGAGCTCCTATCCGACAGGAAAGATTCCATCTCGTCGATGACAACAATAGATGGAGCGCCATCAATCGCCTTGTCAAAAAGTTCGGAGATCTTCTTGCTGGTTTCGTGAATGTAGGGACTGCCCACGCTGTGGGAATCAATCGAGTAGCTGGGCCAATCGATAAACTCGACAAGCCGCTCCACAGCAAAGGTCTTCCCACAACCCGGCGGCCCATGCAAGACGATGGCGGAAGGAAAATCAATGCCTAAAGCCTGGTATTTCTCTGCATTGAAGATGATGTCGATGACATGTTCGTTGAAAAACTCCTCGAGCTGTGGCCGCCCTGGAAGCTTGAACACCTTGGCCTCGCCAGGTTCTTCGGGCATTCTGGGCTGTTCAGGTTCAGGGGCCTCCTTAGCAATGGAGGACTTTGCGTCAGCCTTGCCTTTAGAAGCGGGCTTGCACTTAGCCAGTAGACCCGCATCTGCAGGTACGCTAAACCCCGCCGCCTTTACAATGTCCGCCAGATCTCCAGAGGACATCCAACCGGTCAGATTGGTTAAACGGCGGAAGGATTCCGTAGAGATGATGACCCCACCGGTGATCCAGGTTCCCAACACAACTTCATCATCGACTTGGGGTGTCATCGTCCAGGCCGGAAGCAGTCTGGAGTACTGTTCCACATATACGGCATCATGGAAGGAGGCATTCTCCGACAGTTTTCGAGACTCTTTAAGAGCGAATGCAAAAGCCAGTGCGTCGACCTTGCTTTCGGGCGATTTGCCATTTTCAACCGCCATCAGGGTGTACTTCTTATGGCTACTCAGGCTCCGGAATGATTCACTCCCGAAAGCAACATCCCCTAACAGGGCTTCGTCCAGAAAACCGAATTGATCCCATTTCCGCGCCAGTTCCGGACGCGTGAGCAGGATATTGTTCGAGCCATTGGTATCGAAAATTTGCCACTCGTCTCCTGAATAGAGGAGCGACCGGATTTTCGATCCGTCCGGCAACTCAAACCCTTTAGGCAGCCATAAGTCCTTCGCCATAAATCATCCCCTGATAATGTTGGCTATATCGAACATTTCGTTGTCGGAGCCACCGCTGATCCGAATCATCGAAAGCTGGGCGACAACGGCGCGAAGTTTTTCAATTTCGTCAGAGCGCATGAGCTGCGTGCCGGTCTGGGCCAGCTCTTCGAAGTGGTGCTTGTCGGCAAATAGATGGGGTGAGCTGACCATACATTTGAACCGCTCGACCACAAACCAATCCTGACGCCAGAGGATCTCGAAGTTTTTGCCTTTCAGCTCATCAAGGTGGTGCTCGAAATCCTTATCGTTTCGGTCGATTGAGCGTTGAGCTGTTTTCGCCAGGTGGTCGAAAGCTGACGCCTCGGACGGACGGGCATGCTGCCGGATATGTTCTTCGAAGAAGGACACCACACTGTCGAGGTCAATCTGCCGGATTTCCTTGAGGTGCTCCTTTCGGACCTGGGCAAGGAGTTTCCGTGCCTCATAAACCTTTTCCATCGCCTCCTGGGACTTCTCGGTCTCTGCTTCCTCTGGATCGAGAGACACAGCGGATTTAAGCTTCTGGCGTGCCTGTTCCAGTTTTGGGTTGTCCACCACCTCGTTGATCTCGTCGATGCGGTTCAGCGTTCTTTCACCTTCTTCCACAATCATGACAGCCGCTGTGGTGTAGTTGAGCTGCCCTTCCTGGCGGGAATAGAAGTTCTTCCCGGAGTGGAAGGTCCCGCCAATACAGGGTACGGAGACTTCGATGATAATGTTGCCGGAGTCCAGGATTTCGTATTCGCATTCCAGATCGGCACCGGCGGGAATCACGCCGTCATCGAAGTCGGAGCCGGAAATTTTCAAGACACCGATTGGGCGGTTATCGGTAATGGGGTCTTCGATTTCACCCTCCCAAAGAGCGAAATTTAATGATCCAGTAGAACCGGCCTTTAACGACTCTCCAGCCTTGAAGGTTTTATTTCCTTTTTTAGGAAGTGAATCGCCAGCCTTTACCAAATATACCAGCACCTGCGGCCCGCCGATCTTGTCCAGAGCTGCAACTGCAATTGAGTGAGAGGCCGGGATGGCATCGATGGTCGCGGCGGTACGGGTAATGACGATCTTGTCCTGTTCCAGGGCAATCGGGCCTCCCACGGAATCGAATACAAACACCTTGAATATGTTGTCGCCAGTTCTTTTCAGGGTAACGTCTATGGTTGCGCCATGTTTGAGAGGCAGGCGGCCGGAAGTCCAGCCGGTGTCGACGCTATCAATCTGGAATTCTGAGCCTGACGTAACCTGACCAGCCAATTGCACAGCAACCTTGGCTTTAATATCCGGCGTGCGGGCGATGTAATTGAAAGACAACGCCAGTCCACCTCCGGAAGAAATCTGCCCACGGATATTCTTGCGTGACCGGTTCTGGGAACTCCAGTCGATGGATTCCGCAAAGAGGCTCGCGCCTTCCGCCACCGCCGTCATGGGGTTTACATCGGTGTTTCCCGGAATGCCCAGCTCAAAGGCAACCTTGTCGCGCAGTGGTTTGTAGTTGGTCGGGCCGCCGACGAACACAATACGTTCTAAATCATGAGGAGTAAGACCTGCTTTTGAGAGCGTCTCTCTCGCGGAGTCTAGCGATTCATTGATTTTGTCCGCAACAAGTTGATCAAGCAGTCCTCTTGACAAAGGTATTTCGAGGTAAATATCAGTACCGGAGAGATCCTTACATCTCATATCATCCTCTGAAAGCATAATGGTTGTATCTTCTTTGGAGGAAAGTTCTATTTTGGCTTTCTCAGTTGCCCACAAAGCTACCCGTTTATGCGTGTCGAATCTCGAGTTCGCAGAAAAATCGGCAGGAAGATCAAAATTTTCAAGTAGCCACGGCTTAACGATGTTATCCATTAGTAGTCGATCAAAATCTCGACCTCCACACATGGCGATTCCCCCATTAGCAAGCAGGTTTATACGCCCACCGATACCCTCGGCAATAGCGATGTCCAGGGTGCCGCCACCCAGGTCATAGATCAGGAACATGCCATCGGTGTTGCGGGCACGCATGACGCTCATGACCGCCGCGACCGGTTCCTGCATAAGTGCAACCTTGCCAAGACCGGCCATATTTGCCGCCTGCATGGTTGCGTCTTTCTGCATTTGGTTGAATGCCGCTGGTACCGTTATTACTGTACCAGTATTTGGGTCATTTCTCATTTCTTCTGGCAGGTAGCCAAACATGAGTTTGAGTATTTCTGAAGAGCACTCCTCTGGAGACATAGTTAGACCAAGTGTTGGCAAATTAATTGGTGTGCTGGTTCCCATTACACGTTTAAACAAAAGAGCGGCACTTTCATGTTGCCATGGAGCTGAGTTATAAGCCCGCGCACCAAGGTATTTGTTTCCTCTGCGGGCGAAAAGGATCGCCGATGGTGTCACATCATTCTGTTCAGGACTCTTCCAGATACGGGTTTCGGAACCGTTATAGGAACAGATCGCGCTGTTTGTTGTACCCAGGTCAATGCCAATGAAATTTTTCATAGTCCCACCTTCCTCAAAGTGACGGTTCCTGTCTTAACCAAACCTTCTTTCCCCATGATAATCGGCTCGAGCATCTGATCGACTATCAAGGCATCCTTCGCATCGAACTCTTCGATATTCAGGGGGGTGACGGCCATACCTGGATCGAAGGGATCCCCCTCTACGTTGACGATCCTCAGTTCCGCCTTCTCTAAGGCCTCTTCGACCTTTTTGATAAACCACCGGAACTGGCTCTTGTATCGATTATTTTCTCCGGCATCGAGCTTCGTGAGCAGACGGTCGAACACCCGGCCAAAGCGCCAGGATTCAACTGCCATGCTGATCACCGCATCCGTCATGGCCTCAAGGGTCATTGTGGTTTGTTCAGAGTTCGCCATTTATTTCTCACTTTTGTATTTTTAAAAGCAGTTGTGTACATCAGATGGTTGATGCATCAACTTACTCGCATGTACCCGATCGGTCAAGGAAAAGAGGTTTTCTGGATCCGTGAGCAAGCCATCCAAGGCACCCCCAAAAGCAGCATCAATCAGTCCCGGGGAAATGGTTGATGTGGCCCACCCCACTCGATCCCAAGAGGGCACCCTGATCGTTGCCGAAGGGGCTCTTTGCGCTGCTGGAATTAGGGGCCCAGAGGGCCACCATGAGGCAGGGACCAACTTGAGACCCAGGCAAAGGAATGCCTGGGGCGTTGATCATAAAGATCTGATCTAAGATTTTGTTCTAAAGTTATTAGCGTGCTATACTGACAAGAAATGATGAACACATACTTATCAGATCCGTACATACAATGCTGACGGACAGGATGTATAGCAAAACCATCGAGCATGCCCACGAACTGAGCAGAAACTTACCTAATACTGTACCTGAAGACATAGAGGCTGTTCCCTCAAGGTTTCATCTGTTCAGCGACGACCGGATCTCTGTCATATATGCGCCGATTAACCATATAAACAGGACCGCTCGGATCCTTATTCTCGGAATCACGCCTGGCTGGCAGCAGGCAAAGATAGCTTTCGAGACGGCTATCGCAATGCGCGGATGCTCAGATGACGAGGTTGGGAGGGAAGTAAAACGGCGGGCGGCCTTCGCGGGGTCAATGAGGAAGAATCTGGTTTCCATGCTTGATGAACTGGGCGTTGCAAGATTGCTATGTATCAAAACAACCGCAGAAATGTTCGCGGCGAGGTCAGATCTACTGCACAGCACGTCAGCGCTCCGATATCCGGTCTTTAAGCGGGGTGCGAATTTCTCTGGGTATGACCCAAATCCGACGAGACATCCATTCCTGTTGTCAATGATTGAGCACCTTCTTGCACCAGAGTTGGCTGCAGTGCCAGATGCGTTGATCATTCCACTCGGGAGATCCGTAGAAGCGGTGCTTGATTATCTCTCGGTCACCGGGCGCTTGGAGGAGGCCAGATGGATGAAAGGGTTTCCGCACCCATCTGGGGCAAATGGACATCGGAAACGATTCTTTGAATATAGGAAGAAAGAATTGGCGATCGCAGCGGAACGTTGGTTTAGTCGTTCAGCAGAGGTTGCCTATGACGGCGTTGACCGGCCCTCAACTCGCCGGCTGTCGCCTAACGGCAAAGCGTAATTTATCATATGGGTCTCTTTCAGGATCATTCGAGCTAACATCGAATCATGTATTCGCATCTGAAAAATCGTCTCAGCCATCAAAAAGAGGAATCATGAAGATCAGGTGCCGGAGTTGCGGGCATTACGAGGAAACTTCTCTGGGGTTTTTCGTATAGCTACTGGGGGTGCTATGGCTATAGGTGGATTCTGGGCGTGGGCAGCCTATCTGTTTGCCGGCACAGGGTTCGCAATGCCAATCGTAATCGCCATCATCGCGGGGGGGAACTGCGATGCTCATGTTCAAAGACGAGATTGTGCAATGGATTGTAAATAGAGGTTATGCATGTCCCAAGTGCGGCAAAGTGAGTTGGGAGGTATAGTTCGCCGGGTCTATCGGCCATTGAGGCCGGTGGGTCCAGTGCCATCTATTCTAAATCCAACCAGATCTGGGCGTGGTTTTCAAGGACGGTAATGGTATCCTCACCAGATACGCCATCCACTTTTCCGATGATTATGTTGCCGGCATGAGCATTAGTGGCAGCGGCAATTCAAACAGTGGCGCTATTGGCTGATCGGGCAAGCCAGCCACGTGTCGATCTCCAGGGTGGGAGAGGTTGCCTTGGCTTCCATCCGTGCCAAGATTAACGGGGAAACTGCGAAATTTGGAGGAACTGATGATGGGTGAGAAAGCCCGAGATCAAGTTCTGGCCCTGCTGGCAGTGGAGTGGGAACTATCCGGTGCACCGGGGATTTTGGACCTCAGCGAGATCGTGGAAGCCCTGCCTCTGGCGCCCAGCGAGGTGCTCGCCGCGGTAAAAGAGCTGTTTGCGGAGGGGATTGTTGACATGAACCGGCTGAAAACCAGTGCCTTTCTCACGCCAGAAGGGTATGCCACTGTTGAATAGGAAAGAGCGGGAAAATAAGTCGAGCATGGGCACCACCGCGCCGCTCTGATCAACTGCGATGGCCCTTTTTGTCATGAGCGAATATAAGGCGTCGATCATTGTCGGCAGTTAGGACTCGATTAGGCACACACTCCCTGCAGCGGGAGGATTGCAAGTGTAGAACACCGGAGTTAATCCAGATCATGACCATCACCGGTTTCATATGATTTGATGTTGAGCAGCCTGTATATGCACTCGCCGCAATCAAAGTACTGGTTCCGTCGAACAGCCTCGTTGAGACACGCGTCGTAATGTGGGCAGAACACATGACGGGCTTGGGAAAAATATTCTGAGAGTTCTGATGGGACTTCCAAAAAGATCGGATTGGGAACCATTCGGGTACCTCCGTGAATCAGTTTGGGTCCATTGAGTCCAAACAAGGGGTGTGCGGCTGAGGGATGGATTGCGAAGAGTTCTGCTTGGATGGAGCATGTCGAAAATAGACGCCACGACGGGTGGATGCAAGTGAAAATTGGGGCCTGAAACCCTGGCAGAGGTTCACTCACTGATTCGAATCAATGGTGATATTGGAGGGGCCTAATTTACCCCTCCTTGCCAAATGTTATGAATGAGGATGCCCTTCTCTAATACTTCGCGAATCGCATTCCTGAACTCTGTGGTATCGCTATGCCCGTGTACCGCCATGCCATGTTGCACAGCAGCTTCCACAAGTTCATCATCCGAATCCGCAAAGATCGCAACCGTGCATCTCTTGTCAGTTTGCGGAATGTCCCTGCAGTCTATATAATTGCGCATCATGGGAAAGTCCCCCTTGATCATCATGATGGTATTCCGGTACCTGCCCGGTAAGAGAAAGTTTAAGCAGTGTCCCGGACGCTGCAATAATGACAGGATCACCTAAAAGAGAGGCTGTTTGATGGAAACGCTGCCCCGCTTCTGGTGGGTTCCATTTGGGAAGGTACCCGAAGTGAACGCTACCAACTTGGCCGAGGAACTCAGATCAGACTTCCCGCCTCAAATTCTGGATGTGCGGACAGGAAGGGAATTCAGGAAAGGCCATATAGAGGGAGCGGTTCATGTTCCCATTTCCAAGCTCCGCTCAAGAGTTGATGAGCTCCCCTTTGATCGTCAGAAACCAGTCGTGACCATTTGTCTGACTGCCCACAGGAGTATTCCAGCAGTGAGGGTTCTGAATGCAAGGGGTTTTAAAAATGTAGCGCAACTTGCAGGAGGCATGGTGGCCTGGCGCAGAAATGGTTTCCCAATAAAGTCGGAGAAAGGCTGATACTCCCTCTGTCGACTTTTTGGTGGCAAGATTCCGACCCAGGGCTCGAGCGTTCCAATGCATCGGGTGCAGGTTGATGATACTGGCGGGAAGGTTCCGAGTGAGTCCCCTTTACCGGAACCTCCTCGGCAACCGGATGACTATTGTCTGGCCCCTAAATTTTCAAGGAGCTCAGTTAGTTTGGTTGAGAGGCATACAGCCGGAAGCACAGCGAGCATGACAAGTCGGAATAAATGTAGTTGATTTGTTGAATAAATGTGCTGTAGGACGAGGCAAGTCAAGTGTAGTGAGATGTTTTAAAAAAATAATTACTAATCGTTCAGCACTTTGTTGTCGCATTGACAACTTTCAATAATACTGAGTGTTATAGAAAATATTCAAAGGACGTCGCGTCCTAAATTCTGTTTTAAGGTTCCGGTGGGTGATTCTCCTAAACATCAATGGTGGTGCAGAGCGCTATACGCTGTTCGATAAGGAAACGATGATCTTAAGAACTTTTCATAACATACAAGAGGACGAACTAAGAGACGCTGATCAGCAGTCTATTCTGGTCAGCCTGGGATGGTCAAGAAGTACCACATGGGAGAACCTGCTGCGGTCAAAGCGTGTACTGATGATCTCAGAAGCCGGGGCGGGCAAAACATATGAGTGTCGTAAACAGGCTCAACGATTGCGGGATGCAGGGGGACCTGCATTCTTCATTGAGTTGGTAGCTTTGGGATCAACGGATCTTCGGAGCATGCTCGATGATGAGGAGGAAGCTCTTCTGGATGCATGGCTTTCATCGCAATCGGGCGTGGCGACGTTCTTTCTCGACTCCATCGACGAGCTCAAATTGAGTTTGGGGTCGTTCGAGTTGGCCCTCAAGCGCTTGAAGAAGGGCATTTGTGGCCAACTCGGCCGAGCCCGGATCGTCATAACAACGCGGCCGATCACGTTCGACCAGCAGCTTGTTCGCCGTCTGCTTCCTATTCCTCTAACGCCTTCGACGGAGCCGAGTGAAAAAACCTTCGCTAAGATCGCTATGCTTGGTCGCCAGAACCGGAAAGCCGGCCACAAGGACGAAGAAGCTGCTGCCTATTGGCGAACGGTCGCGCTGATGCCGTTATCGGACGCACAGATTGTCGAATTTGTTCAGGCTCAAGGTATCGAGGATCCTGCGGCGTTATTGGACGACCTGAAGAAACGGAACGCACAGGAGTTTGCGCGGCGCCCGCAGGACTTAATAGAGCTCTGCGCGGACTGGCGAGAACATAAGCGTATCCGAACTCATCGCGATCAAGTAGCGGCAAATGTGCGCATCAAGCTGCAGCCACGTGAAGACAGGCCTGAACCTGCTGAGCTGTCGGTCGATAAGGCCATTGAGGGGGCCAGCCGACTAGCGCTCGCGATGCTCGTTACCCGCCGTATGACAATTCGACACAGCGCAGCTTCTGACGCCATTGAAGAGGAGGCCGCCCTCGATCCAGCGATCATATTGTCGGATTGGAACCCGAACGAGCGAAAAGCTTTACTTGAACGGCCGCTGTTCGGGTTTGCCTCTTATGGTCGCGTGCGCTTTCATCACCGTTCTGTGGCTGAATATCTTGCTGCACAACGTCTTCGGGCACTTCGCGAGCGCGGCATGCCTTTCCGCGCGCTTAAACGACTGTTGTTAGCAGAGACCAAAGGCAGGACAATTGTCCGCCCTTCCAAACGGCAGGTGGCCGGCTGGTTGGCGCTCACGGATGACGGAATATTCGAGATACTGCGAGACAATGAGCCAGCCGTTCTTCTCGACCAGGGGGACCCTGAATCACTGACCCAAATGCAGCGCAACCAAGCGCTTCGAGCGTATGTTGAGCGCTACGGTGAAGGCGGTTGGCGTGGACTGAGCGTTCCTCATATCCAGATCCACCGTTTCGCTTCGCCGGAATTGGCCTGCGAAGTCAATCGGCTCTGGGGTAAGGGTATTGAAAACCCCGATGTTCGGCAGACTGTTCTCTATCTCATTGAGTCAGGAGGGATCAGCGATTGTGCCAACATTGCGCATGATGCCGCCTGTGATCCAAAAACGTCTGGAATAGAGCGGGTTATCGCTCTCGACGCGCTGGTAGCGCTCAAAGATCTAAGGCTCAAGGATATCGCGTGCGCAGTGGCCGATGATGTTGATCTGTGGCCAGACGAAATTGCGTGGGGAGCCATCTTGAGGATGTTCCCACGTGACCTTTCTGTTGAGCAGCTCTGTCAGACTTTGGGTAGGGTGAAGGAGAAAAAGCGTAGTGCCGGTGACCTGAGTTGGCAATTGTCACGTCTGATCGAGAATGCTGAACTCGATACGCCCAGCTTGGAGGCGCTTCGGGACGGACTCGTCGGCCTAGCTTCTGATGGGCTTCGCTGGCGGCAGGAATGGCCACACATTGTCAGTAACCGTCCACATCTGAGCAGTGTGTTGGCAGCAACTTGTGCGCGTGGGCTTGACGTGAGCAAGAACGATGTATGGTTTCACGCCAGTGTCCTTGCCCTGCGTCTTTACAATCACGAATATAGCAACGAAGAAACGCATAAGGCGCTTCAAGAGCGACTAACTGGCCTTAATGCCGAGGAGAATGCCCGCCTCTTCTGGGTGGAGGATTCCTTAGTGCAATCCCTCCATATAATCGCCGATCCATGGAAGCGCTTGGCGGAAGTAACGTTACATGACGGCCCCATTGAGCTTAATGTTGATCGTGATCTGAGGTGGATAAAAGAAGCTCTCGGCGAAACGGTTCGCGACGTTAATGAGCGGGCCATGCTCTTGGAGGCGGCGATACGCCTTCCACCTGACCGCGAGCATTGTCGAGATCACGTGTCAGGACTGAAGCCGCTCGTCGGTGATCAGCCAATCCTCCTTGCCGCAATTGATGAAAGACTAAAGCTTCCAAAACACGACAAGGAACTAAAATACTGGGAAAAAAAAGAAGCTGAACGGAAGAAACAAAAAGATCGGCGGGACGCGAAGAACCGGGAGAGCTGGATACAGTTTTGGCATAAAGTCGCGGAGCAGCCCGAGAATGCCTTTTCGTCTGAGCACAGCTGGACAACTGCGTGGAATCTCTGGAAAGCAATGAGCCACGATGGTGAAGATAGCCGAGCATCAGGGTGGAACCGTCGATTTATTGAAGAGCATTTTGGGAAAGAGACGGCGGATCGGCTGCGGCACACCCTGATGAGTATCTGGCGCAAAGATAGTCCAACCTTTGCGAGTGAAAGACCAAAAGGAGAGCGCGGCACCTATCTCGTCCGTTGGCAACTCGGGTTGGCAGCGATCTACGCCGAGGCCGAAGATCCTAAATGGGCTACCAAAATTAGTGAAGACGAAGCGAAGATTGCGTCGCGCTACGCCCCCATCGAACTCAATGGGCTGCCTATCTGGATGGAGAGCGTCGTCGCAGCCCACTCCAATGCAGTGGACGCAACACTTGGAAAAGAACTGAGTTGGGAGTTGCAGCAGGTTGCCGGCGCACACGGCCATTCGATGCTGCTGCAAAGTATCAGCTACGTTCCAAGCCTAATCGCCAGAGTATTTCTTCCTCGTCTCCGGGCTTGGTTTGATGCGGCCGGAGATCGTATCGAGGACGCAAGCAATCTTGCCGGCACAGCCGAACGCCTCCGGCAAGTGATCGACGTGATGCTAAAACATGGCGACGAAGCTGTGCGTGGGCACTTGCGCGCCCTCGTACGTCAGCGTCTCAAAGATGACCTACCAGATGAACTCCTTTTTGTTTGGCTGCAGACGCTAATGCGGATCGATCCCGCGTTCGGCGTAGCTGCACTTGAGGACCAGCTAAGGAAGGTCGAGCCAGGGGAGCGTAGCGAAGCAGTGACGCGGTTCAGTGTTCTCTTCGGTGATCGCCACGATGCGATTAATCTTAGGGATGGGGCATTCACGCCGACTTTGCTCCTGCGACTTCTTCGTCTCGCGTACCTTCATATTCGACCTGACGACGATGCCGAGCGCGCACGAAACGAGATCGTGAACGTGCTGTTCAATGCGGAAGGTGAAGAAGGCTGGGCAGCGAAGCTGGAAATGGCCGAGGATCCTCTTTGCGCACACTTCAAGGATCGCATTCTCGCTGTTGCCGAGGAGCATTGGGCTCAGGAAATCGATTCAGTTGCATTCGACGAAGCACAAGCCATTGCGCTCGATAAAACAGGTGAAGCACCTGCCTCCACCAATGAGATGATTTTCGCTATAATGAATGATCGTCTGGCTGACCTTGATGACCTTTTACTACGCGACTCATCGCCAAGAGAAGCTTGGGCAGGTATTGCTGACGAGAAGGTTATGCGCCGCGAGATCGCGCGGGAACTGAACCACGCGGCGAAGGGCCTTTACAAGGTGGACCAAGAGGCCGTTACTGCTGACGAGAAGGAGACGGATATCCGTCTGCGTTCCGTCCTGTCCGATAACGAAGCGGTGATTGAACTTAAGCTCGCTGATGTCCGGTCAGCTCGTGACTTGAGTGACACGATATATGATCAACTAGTCAAGAAGTATATGGCGGCCGAGAATAGCAGGTCAGGGTGCTTGCTCATAACGCTGGCGAAAGATAGGCATTGGAAACATCCAGAAAGTGGACAGCTTGTCGGATTAACCGAGTTGGAATCGCTGCTTCGCGACGAAGCGAAACGCGTTGAGAATGCTATGGGTGGCTCCGTTGCTTTATCTGTGCACATTCTGGATCTACGCCCGCGGCTGCCCAAGGAGAAAGTACGAGGAACAGGTGCCGTGAGCATCTAATCCAGAGTCGGGTAAATAGGTCACCTGAGTCAGTTTGTAAACATGGGGCTCAAAACTCGTGGTGAGGCCCCATCGAATATAATTGATTCTGATTATGCACTTCGCTCCAGTGAAATCAGTTCGCCAAGCCCAGACTCGGAACGCCGAGCATAATTTGCTTTTTTGGCAAAGCTTTGGTTGTAACTGCTTGCTGGACGATCCGGAAGAATCGTTTGCCAACTGAAGCGGTCGTGCGGCGATTAAACCGAAAGACGTATTCGTCCAAATAGCGCTGAAGGTACTTTTTCTCAAAACGCCCTTGAAAGGTTCCGATCATCACCCGCTTAAATAAAGAGATCACCAGATGCGCACCAGACAATACACTTTCTTTCTCGGGAGCGTTGGACCGTACGTTTTTTCGATGGATGTAACCCTCAGAGCCGAGCTCATTGTAGCTTTTCCACCCATCGGTGGTAACAACGCTGCCTTGACTGATATTGCAGCATACGAAAGGAACCAGTTGGCCCGATGAACAACCATCTATCAACTGCAATCGGATGCGGCCCAGTTTGTGCTCCTTGCGCTCCACTGCAATGGCGACCGCACACTTATGTTCAGCTCCGGGACCTCATTTGCCGCCAGCGTGCTCGCCGCCAATATAGAATCGAGAGCGATATCGTGTTCACCCTTCCTGGCTGCAATGATTGATGAAGCCAGTTCCGGCAGCGAGGTGCCGACCGCGACGATGATCAGGTCGCGGACCCCGAACCCATGCGCGATCTCCACCGCACCCCAGACCAAAATGCGGGAACTGACAATCAAAAGCGCCAGCCGACCACCAGCCAGAAGACCGCACGGCGGATCGGCATGGCGCGGACATCCAGCTCCTGCTCCATCTCGCTTCCCAGCGCATCCTCTTTCTTCCGTAGTAGCCCCGCCAGATGGTCCAGCCATCAGACCGCCGAATACGGCCAGCAACACGATGGCATCGAGGCGGGTAATCTCGCCATCCCAGAGTTGCCATGGAGGTATCAGCAACAGATCATGCTCAACAGCGCGCGTGCCCTGCTCATCCCAACATAGTGAAGCGAACGTAGGGGCTCGCTATGCCCAGGTCTTGGCATATCGACAAGAACAACTACCTCGCTCTCAAGCCCTTTGAAATCCCCAATCTGTGCAAAGCCAATGGAATGACGATTTATGTTACGGGGTGAAGCATCGTCCAGAACGGAGATTGAACCTCGTAAATTCTCGGAAAGAGAAGACGTCCAGGACTGTACAAATGGTAAAGGCGAAAGTACGACGATGTCTCCCAGGCTGAATCTCTCGACATCCACTAGGTCGTGTAGCTCTTTCTCCAGGGCTTGGATGGCACTGTCTGCGTCCGCGACACAAATTTCACGTACCGCAGGGCCATCGCCAACTCCTGAATTACCCACATCAGCGTCCAAATCACCTTGTATCCGTTGCAGGATCGGCAGTGAGTTCCGGCAATTCGTCTTTAGCGGGATTCGTACCGGGCAAATACTTTCCAGATACTCATAGGCATCGGGCACATAGGAGCCGCATAGGCCGGATTGATTGTTGGCATCGTGAAAAAAGCACCAACGGCCTTCGCTTATGCCACCATGTAAACATCTATCCAGTTGGGCCAGCACATACATGTTCAATATGTCCTGACCTTCATCGACGATCAATGCATCGAATCCTTCAATGCTGGCACGCTTAGCGGCGACATGAAGGGACTCCGCCAGGCTGACGATCAGCCCGGGCACGGCGTTCCGTTCCAGAAAACGTTTTAGCCATGGTGAATGGCAGGCCAGCGCGGTTTTCATTCCTGATGCGCTCCAGCGCTTCGCCAGTTCAAGCGCCAGCATTGTTTTCCCTGTCCCAGCACCTCCAGAACATATTACCCGCGGATTGGCTTCGACGACATCGATCAACCTCAGCTGATCCTCTGTCAGGCGAGCAATGCGCATTTCAACCTCATGGGCAGAAACATGCAATGGCACAACAGCCTCGAAATCTGGTCGCAAGTGTTGCTGCAATACCTTCAATTGCGAAGGGGTTGCGGCACTCTTGCGAGGATCCTTCGCACTCCAGTACCTAATAAATCGCTCCAGCCACTTTTCGAACTGTCTGAAGTCCCGACCGTCCGCAAGAACAGCGCGATCCCACTCCGCGCTATCGGGAAGTCGGTCGACATCCGGCATGACTACACCGTAACCGACCACAAATACATTGGAGAGAGAAGCGGGAAGCTTTCCCCGCAAACCATGTAGCGCCCCCTCCGCTTGTTTGAACGGTGACTCACGCAATCGTTCGGTTTCACCATATCGGTTCGTAGTTTCCCAGATGCCATCATGGCAGGATACTCCGCCGCCTTTGACCTCCAGCACGAAAAGGCCTTCCGGCCCGCATATAACAAAGTCGATTTCTCCAAACCGCTTGTACTCATGCCGCGGGAGGTTGAGTGAGTGCATGGCAAACCAACCGTTCTGGTCCGGCCTGGAAAATGCCGAGCGCAGCTGGTCAAACATGCGTATTTCCGCATTACTGCTGGTGACCAGGGGTTGGCTGGGAATCATCCGCATGATGAACCGTTTCCGTTTGCCTTTTCTTCGATTTCTTGCAAGCTTCCAAGTTTCTTGCGCACTTCGGATTCGATCTGGGGAGCTATCGGCGGCCATTGTCCCAAACGATGCAGAAATTTGACCTCATCCACTTCTTCCTTAACAGTCGTTACCCTACCCGGCAACACTACCTGCAAGCCTTTTCGTTCAAAGCTTTCAGGTAAATTACCCTCCGCCAAAGTGATGCGTGTCTGAATGCAATCGTTCCAATTGCATTTGCTCGCGAGTTCTACGGCTACGTCCTTCTTCATGCTGTTCCACTCACCGCTTGGCGATGTAAAAATTTCTCGCAAGGATTTCGGACGTGGCGGCGCACTCATGGCAAGGTTTTCACCTTGTTTACGGTGCTCAGCGTCTACCATCCGAAAAGCCACGTAGGCAGACATATCCGGATCGCGCAGCTCCTTAGGCAACTGCAGCCAGCTATCGCGTACACCGAACAGGATTCCAGCAAGAATGTACTCGGCATCGTTCAATAACGGATGTGAAAATTCCAGCAGGTCCGTGCAATGCTCGCGCAGGCAGAACAATAGTAAAGGTCTCGATAAAGACCCCTTGTGCCGCTCAAGCAGTTCAGTGATTGTTCCACCACCGAGGCCTAATAAACCTCGCATGTCCGCGATCAATCGTTCCAAACGTGGCCGAAATTCCATTTCCCGTAGCAGGTCAAGTTGATTCTCTAAATACGCAAGTGCCACATCGATGGGTGTTTGCGGGCGTTCCTGCGTCTGCGCAACGACCAGCGATTGGATAACGCCCCAGAAGAGCCGGGCACGGGTATCTGCTTGCCCGGATATCTCACCCCCAACCATCCAGTTAGGAAGCTCAGCCAGTATGGGGTCGCTTTGGACTATGTCACTATCTTTACCACGTGCGGCTCCAGTTACTAACCGAAAGGCCGCAAGTCCCAGATCGCTGCGGTTAGCAGTGTGGTGCAGCATCGCAAGCACACCGCCAAGTGCCTGTCCAAAAGCCGGAAAATTGTCATTGCCATCCTCAAACAGCTGCTTTTGTGGCTGCACTGCTGGCCACGCTACCTCCGTGTCTGCGGAAAACAGCGATTCAGCAATCTCAACCCGATGAGAGGACAAATCGACGTTCGAGACATCATTGGCGGCACTTTCGAATGCTTGCCTGTCCTCGGGTGTGAAAAAGTTAACGCTCAATAGCAAGGTTGGTGGTAATGGCGCACGGACGAGAATAGCAATTTCGTCTTTGCATTTTCTCGCGGCTGGTGAGGCGACGTCTCGCATACGTCCATCCCGCGACAGCATCCGAACTGGGCCGGAAAGATCACTCAAATCGAAGGACGCGATGCAGGGCAACAAATGTTTACGTTCACTGGTAGCGTGTTTCAAAGCATCAGCTGGAATATTGACCTTGTCACGGAATAAGGGAATCCAGCCCGGATAGACGCTCAATGGATCAGAATAGTGCTTACCTCGAAAACCCGCGGGGCCCATCACCATACCGGCAGCCAGCATGTAAAGCATGTTTTGATGGTTGGTTACCAGGTGCCATATGCGCGCCGGTTTTCGTCGACTTCGTGGCTTCTTTGGAGTACCTATTTTCGTGTTCATGACCTACTTCCTAACAAGAATAGAGGGATCGGTGGGCAATAATCCATCCACGACGGGACAAATATTGCCAGTACGGAGCAGCATGAGCTGTTCTCTGGCACGCGCCACCATTACATAAAAACGTGCCTTGAGCGCATAAGGATCGCGTTTGGGTTGATGTTGGTCGATATCAGGCAAGATGACGGTATCAAACTCCAGGCCTTTGCAGGACTGGGCATTAATGATCATGATGCCGCCCTGACCGAAGTCCGGTAATTCCCGCTGGCCAGAAACAAAGGTCTGGATCGGCGGTTTGTCATTGTCCATCTTTGGATTGGCACGACGAAGCGCGTCATTGAATTTCGTCCGCACTTTATTGTCTGGAGTAATGATTCCAATTAGCTTGCGTGGATTACGGTCGCTCAACTGGAGGATATTGTCTGCAATCGAAGCCAGTGTTGCTGTGTTTGCCGTACCATAAGTCCATAACTCCGGCGTCGCAGCAGCAGGTATGAGATCGGGCAGGTCCGGCCTTGGACTGGCCGGGTCAGCTGGGTAAAAGTGCTGGGCAAGCAGCGCTATAGGACGCGTGTTCCGGTAGTTGGTTTTCAGTTCCAGCGTGTCGCCGGGTTCAATTGCTAACGTGTTTTCGATGTCTTGGCGTGAGCTACACTTGTCGGGGTGAATCTGCTGGTTTTGGTCGGCCGCCACGTAGAAATTCTCGAAGCCCAGTTGGGTCAGCGTTCGATAAAAGGCTGGTGGCATATCCTGCCCCTCATCGATAACGATAAACTTATCGCTTTGATCTGGAACATTATCCAGAGATTGAACTTGGAGTTCGATGGCATTCCAATCTATTGGGCGATATCCTCCCGGATAGTCTGGTGCAAGCATAGGAATATCAGCTGAAAGACGTCTTTTAAAGTGCCGGCGAAACCAGCTATCCCAAGTCATCGCTGCGAAAGGCTGATCCCTACCGAATAGGTGGCGATTTGAATGATGTAACAATTGATTGTATACGAGCGTCCCGTAGGTTCTGTTTGTTTCCTTAAGCCGACGCGCACGGAGAAGAGCCACCACTGACTTACCAGTTCCGGGGCCACCGATAATCAGGTGTTGCCCCTCCAACGCCAATGCCAGCGCCTCATCCTGATCCTTATTAAGTTCATGAATTCCCGGAAGTGTGAACTGGCGTGTGCGATCAATAGGCATAGTCAAGTTACTCCAAAGAATGAAGGCAGCCCGTTGGCGGCATCGTCCTTGACGAAGCCGCGGTCCAGCAAAGTATTGCCATATTCGCAGGCAGGCTCGGGTACCAGCGCACAGGCATGGCAGGCAGCGCGATTCAGCAAGCCCGGTCCTTGACCTTCATGCTCGCTGCAAACTGGGTCAAGCGAACACCAGCGTGAATGCTCCAGTGCTCGAATCAGGATGCTTAGAAAGCGCCGGGGTTCACTAAGTTCAGCCAGGCCACCCAGTGAACCAGCGATGTCGGGAACAGCGACATGGATGAGGATGCCGGCCATGGGCTCCGGAGCGTTGGCGCAATAGAGTCGCTCAATCAACGACGCCGTGGGATAACCACCCTCGGACTCGATTTGTCGCATCAGCAGGTGTGACAACGTATGCAATAACATGAAGCGCGTTGTCACCGGATTGGGGTCATTGCGACCGGATTGGGCAAATCGGGGAAGAAGTCGATTCAGTCGCGAAACAACTGCCGGTGTTTGCTCCCACTCCTTGAGCCGGTCCTCATTGAGCGCGAGGAAGATGCCCTCTCCGTACAACTCAATGGCCGGCAACCAATCGGATTTCCCTACGATGTCCGGTGGTACTATTCCCTCACCTCCCAGGCGGGTAAACCCCTTGAATACTTTCACCGCCTTGAGGCGATCCACGCGGACAAGGTGACAGACGCCGTGGATAATTTTCTGTTCATTAGTATTCAGGTCGACCGCCATTCCCAGTTCACGCCACTCATCACTTCTGTTGCGAGTCACCAGGTCTTCGTCCTCGCGCTGGTCGGGCAGCACCTCCAGGAATGCCTTAAACTCGCTTTCCCGTAATTGCCCAGGTGTAAGATTCTCACCATACAAGGGATAGCCGCGGGCAAGATCAGCCAATGCGGTTTCGATATCGTTGGGCTTACAGCGATACTCCGTCGCCAGCATCCGTATGATGCCTTTCCTCGCCAATGACGTTCGTGCAGTGTCTATGCGACTACGATCACCGGAATTGCGGTACAAGCGATCCACGACGGTTCCCTTGCGCACACGGGATTCAGGTGGAATCACCAGAACGGATTCAGCGACTGGCAGGTAAACCCGCGTATCATTGATCACCAGCACCTGCGCGAGGTTTTTATCTCCTTGTTCCGCGGCCTCTATTGGTGGAACCAGGTCGTCTTTGGTCCATGGCTGCATCCGGCCCTGACCAAAGCCCACTCGTTCATCACCACGAAACCGGGTTTCAGCACGGCAGGCGCCGCACCGTAAAATACGCTCTTCATAGCCGCGTTCAATCAACCGTAATTGATCTTGCACTTTGCAGTTGCGCTGTGCAGCTTCACGCGCGTCCTTGTGCGAGAGAAAATGCCACGGCACATCGGCAAGATACCCTGAAGGATGCGCAAGCACCCAGGTCACCTGTTCCAGCTCAGAGCGTCGCCTGCAGTCTTGATGATTGCAACGGGGTGCGGAATCAGGCTGAACGTTCCGCCACGGCAAACGATACATGGCGCCACAGGCCGGGCAGCGCATCCAAGAGGGGAATCGCGTCGCCGGCACACAGGTACCATCGACCTGTCCATTCGTTAATTCTTTCGCTACAGGCGGCTCGCGCAGTTGCTCCTCGATGCCCAGCGCGGCACGCACGCGCTCCACATACGGAATCAGCTTGCCGGCGGAGATGCCCTGGCGATCAATCCATTGGCGGGTGTCCTGAACGACCACCAGCCAATTCGCCCCTCGCACGATGGCTCCGACGCCGCTATTGCCGAGCAAGTGTGACAGGCGTATCGGAATCAGTTCACTGGTCATAGTTCATAGCGCCTTGAGCAGAGCGGTGTTTTCCACGTTGCGCAGGGATTGCAAGGTTGGCCACAGGCCAAGAATCCGATCATCATGGTTGTACATCAGGCGATCGCACCTATTGTCCTTTTCGTGGACTTGATACTCCAATTGTCTTCGAGCTAACCGGCAGCGTTCGACCTCGTTCCGCCAATCAGCAATTAGGGCGTCGATATGCCCGCTCACCTCATCGACCTGATCGGTTGCTGACAATACGCAACGTCGTTTGAGTTGTTCAACGGCTTTGGCTACTTGTAAATCCTTTGGATCAAAGTTGGCGGCAGCACTGTTATTCAACAATCCAACCCCACCGTGTCTCAACACGATGACCAGCGTCGCCGACAGGGCGCGCAGGCGGGCTTGGTAGGTATAAGGCGTGACGCTGGTAGGCTCGACGAAACGGTAGAATGCTTCATGGTAAGGGCGGAAGCTCTCGTAGTGTGACAGGCTGCGTGCCTGTTCACGGTAGTAGTTCGCGAACACCACGCCGGGCGCCTCGCTGCGCCCGACGCGGCTGCTGGCCTGAATATATTCCGCCGTAGTCAACGGCTGGCCGTTGATAATCATCAGTGCCAATCGAGCCACATCAAGCCCGACCGAGATCATATTAGTGGCCAGCACGGCATCCAGGCAGCCATCCTCTTCGCGCGTTTTGCTCAACCGGGTGAAAACTTCGGCATTCTGCACCGCCGTCTGCAAGCTGGTAAGTTGTGCAATGCTCGGCGCCGAGCGCTCTTGTTTCTTCGCCTTTTCGTTTTCCTGGGCCCGCGCGTCCGTTGTGCCAAACAACAACCTCATGAAATCACGCACATCGCTCGCAAAAGCCGTATGGCTGTTGCCTACCCCCTTAAGGCTGCCGTGATATACCACCTGCGTCCACCAGGCATCTAATAGCTCCCGCTCGTGCTGATCACCCTCGAACAGCACGTGCGGGGCTAACAGCAATGCCGCAGACAGCGGCGCCAGACATCGCTGCCGGTTCAGCATCGGCGCCAGATAGCCTACGTAGATTCGGCCCGGGCGTTGCTCTAAAGGCACGGTACGAGCGAAATAGGCATCGTCGCAGCTCAATCCCGGCGGTGGAAACACGGCGACTTCGCGTCCATACAGTCGTTTCACCTGTTGATCTGCCATACGGATGGTGGCGGTCGACGCAACGTACTTTGGATACACGCCACGCAATTGAAGTACGGTGTCGATAGCGGCTTCGTACAGACCAGCCACCGAACCCAGCGCGCTGGCAATCAAGTGCAATTCATCCTGGATGATGAGTTCCGGCGGTCGATGCTGAGTGCCTCCCAAGAATGCATTGGCACGCTCTTCCCAGGCCAGCCTCGCGAGTTTATCCACCGTGGCGACCAACATGGTAGGTGGCTCAGCATACAAGGCTTCATCTACGATGTTACAAGGCAGTAGGCCATCCGAGGACGCGCCAAAGCCGCACTCCAGATTCCGGCAGAGGAAGTAAAAATGGTTCGTGGTGCTGTCGTAGTTACGGCCAGCCGAGAACTCCTGTCCGCACCAGGGGCAGTGGTGGAGCACCAGTTCGGGCTTCTTGTTGGCAGAAATTGCCTTCTTTACAAGTTCAGCCGCTTTCTGAAAGGAATTGGGACTGGCTGCCTCTCCCACCCACATGCCTATGGTAATCGGCTCGGAACCGAGATCATCGCGTTGACGCCGGATCAGCTCCAACGCACAGATTAGGCGGGTAGCGCGTATGAATTGATCACGGGTCAACAGACGCAGGGTATAACGCATTAGGATAGCCATCCCGCCCCCGGTATCAGAGTGGCGAAGACGCCTCAGCGTAATCTGGAATGCGATCAGGCCAAGATAAGCTTCAGTCTTACCGCCGCCCGTTGGAAACCAGATCAGGTCAACTGTATCGCGGAAATCGCTGTCCTCATTCGCCGAAGACTCCAGCACGGTCAACAGGAAGGCCAACTGAAACGGACGCCAACGATATGCATCATCGGCGCGGGCCTTGCCCTTAAGATGATCATGCTGGCGCATCTGATCCAACATGGCGCGATTGGCCAAGGCAAAGGCAAGCCTGATTTGTGCACTGTCGCCCAGCAGACGCAGGCTTACACGCATGCGCGAGACGGCAGTGTTCATGCGCTCGACCATGCGGCTTGCGGCTGTGCGATCGTCGGCTGAAAGGCCCGGGATATTGCCCTGTTGGCCGGCAACCCAGCTCGCGTATCCGCTGATGAAATCGTCCAACTCAGGCAGAAGGGTTGCGTGAGCGTTGTCGATGTCAGACAGTCGTGCCAGCGACAGTACAGGCTCGCCCCCCGATCCAGTATCCGCCGTCATCTGCGGCACTTCCACCGCCGGCATCGTTTCGGAGCGCAGTTCGACGACCTTCCCTTCCTTTACCTTCCAGTTGGCGGCGCAACCATGCCCGATGGCGTAGATGTGCCGGTGGGCGTACTGGAGTTCGATTTCCTGTTCTTCCTGATCTAACAGGCTTCGATCGACGCGGGGGTAGGCACCAACATCGCCGGCGTCGATCACGCAGCGGAGACTGGCCTCGAACAGGGTCTTTTCCGCGCGTTCGTAGACATAGTCCCTGCCTGCCGCGCTGTTTGCAAGCTCCTGTGCATTGCAAAGAGAAACCGTGACGATCCAACCATCGGCGAAGCGACGCCACTGTACATCTGCGCGTGCCCTATTTACCAGTTTTGAAAAGCTCTGACGCTGGTCTTTTCCAGGGCAACTGATGCTCTCTAATTCCTCGTACTCTCCTATCCTGGAAACCAGTTCCTTGCGTGTCCAGTCGTTTTTGTATCGTCCTCGTTCACCTCGATCTGTAAGTTCATACCTGACGCCACGGCACAACAGCTGGAATCGGATATCCTCACCCTTAATAAAGAACGAGAAACCCAGTGACGATGGTGGAATGTAACGTCGTACTACGGCAGGCTCGGCTAATCTTTCACCCGCAACCTCAGTAGTAGACTCAGCTTCATCGACGTCTTCAGCGGCAGGATCGATACCTTCGCCCCATTGGGATGTGGGGTAAAGCGCACCGCAGGGGAAACGTTCCGTAGGCAGCACACCACGTAGGACCGGGCCATCAGGCGCCGACTCAGGTGGACCGATCAGTTGCTGGCGTACCCAGTCGATGAGTCTCTTTCGTGGTTCAGTGAACATTGTCATTACACTTCTATCCCGTCCTGAAATACCGCTGCCTTTACGATTCTCAATCCGCCTGCTCTAAGGCCTCTTCGACCTTTTTGATAAACCACCGGAACTGGCTCTTGTATCGATTATTTTCTCCGGCATTGAGCTTCGTGAGCAGACGGTCGAACACCCGGCCAAAGCGCCAGGATTCAACTGCCATGCTGATCACCGCATCCGTCATGGCCTCAAGGGTCATTGTGGTTTGTTCAGAGTCCGCCCATATTTTTCTCCGTATCCTATAAAAATTCTCAGTAGTACTGCCGGATATATCCGAACGCCTTGTCGAACAGATCCTGGTCTTTGACCTGGTATTTCACGTAAATCACTTTGCGCAGGGCCTTCTGGACCTCGCGCTCTCCGGCTTTGGTGTTTTGCCAGCCGGGAAACCGGACCAGCCGTACAATCTCGTCGATGTCGGTCACGATCCGCTCGACCACCATCGGCGTCTTGCCGTTCTTCACCTCGGCGAACAGCTCGGTCAAGGCCGCTTTGGCCTTGGCCTGTTCATCGACCGGGTCCACCTGCTTCTCGGCCTGGACGACCTCCTTGGCCAGGGTCAGCAGCTCCTTGAGGAAGTCGAGGCTGTGGAGCAGGCCCTGTTCGTGCCGCTCTTTGAGCTTTTCGAGGCGTTCGCCCAGGGCGACAAACTTCGGATTGTCCTTGTGCTTGCGCAGGCGGGCGATGAGCTTGATCTCGATTTCCTTGGATTTCTTGTCCGGGTCCTTGGTATCGAGCAGCCCTTCGAGGACCTCGGCGTCCATCACCAGGGTGTCCAGGTCGTCGCGTACCGTTTCCAGATGCACGTTCTCATGCACCAGTTCGATGGTCTTGGCCCCCAGGGCGTGCCAGAGCAGCTTACCGTTGCCGCTCGGCGGCTTCACCGACTCATACACCTGGGTCAGCCACTTGTAGTCCTTCTCATAAAGGCCGAGGCAGGGATCGGGAGACAGCGCCTCCCACAGACGGGAGAGCACCGAGTATTCCGCCGCGAACTTGTCCCGGGTCTCGTTATCCGGCAGGCAATCCTGCGCCGCGATCAGCCCCTCGTAGCCGCCGACGGTACGGTCCACCCCCGGGAAGAACGCCAGGCATCTCGCCACCACGCCGGGCAGCTCTTTCTTGAGGTCATGCAAATTGGTGATGACCTTCTGCACTGCTTTATCATCGAAATCGAGGGCCGTGGCCACGTCGTCGAAGATGCCCAGATAATCCACGATCAGGCCGTGGGTCTTGCCGGGGTAGACACGGTTGGTGCGGCAGATGGCCTGCAGCAGGTTGTGATCCTTCATCGGCTTGTCGAGGTACATCACCTGCAGAATGGGCGCATCAAAACCGGTCAGGAGCTTGGAGGTGACGATCAGGAACTTGAGCGGGTCAATCGGATCGCGGAAACGGTCGAGGAGTTTTTCCTCCTCATCCTTGGCCAGCTTGAATGAAGCGTACTGATCGGACTTGCCGCCCTGGGTGTGCATGACAATGGCGCTGGCCTCCGGTCCGACCAACTCGTCCATGGCCTTCTTGTAGAGAACGCAGCACTCCCGGTCGAAGGTCACCACCTGGGCCTTGAAGCCGTTCGGCTCCACCTTCTCCTGGAAATGCTTGACGATGTGCTGGCAGATGGCGTTCACCCGCACCGGGGCCTTGATCAGCACCGCCATCTTGGCGGCCCGTTTGGCCAGGTCGTCACGATCCAGCTCGCTCAGCTCATCGGTCATATGGGAGTAGGCTTCGTCGATGGCGTCCTTGTTGATGTGAAGCTTCACGTCCACCGCCTCAAAATGCAGCGGCAGAGTGGCCTTGTCCCGGATCGAGTCCTGGAACGAGTAGCGGCTCATATAGCCCTGCTCATCCTCGTCCGCGCCGAAGGCCCAGAAGGTGTTGCGGTCCCGCTTGTTGATCGGCGTACCGGTCAGACCAAAGAGAAAGGCGTTAGGCAGCGCGTCGCGCATCTTGCGCCCCAAGTCGCCTTCCTGGGTACGGTGCGCCTCATCCACCATCATGATGATGTTCGAACGCTCGTTCAGGCGGCCGTCCGCCTCGCCGAACTTGTGAATGGTGGTGATGATGATCTTGCGGGTATCGGCCGCCAGCAGGCTTTGCAGCTCCTGCCGGGTGGCCGCTCCGATCATGTTCGGGATATCGGCGGCGTTGAAGGTGGCGGTGATCTGGGTGTCCAGGTCGATGCGGTCCACCACGATCATCACCGTGGGGTTGCCGAGCTTGCGGTGCATCCGCAGTTTCTGCGCCGCGAATACCATCAGCAGCGACTTGCCCGAGCCCTGAAAGTGCCAGATCAGGCCCTTCTTGGGATAGCCTTTGACCACGCGGGCCACCATCAGGTTAGCGCCTTCGTACTGCTGATAGCGGCAGATGATCTTGATACGCCGGTGTTTCTTGTCGGTGGCGAACAGGGTAAAGTTCTGCAGAATGTCCAGCAGCACATGGGGGCGCAGCATGGAGCGGATGGAACGCTGCACGTCCGCAAGCGACCCCTCGGCCTTGTTCTCGCCTTCGTGCCATGGCCCCCAGATATCGATGGGCATGCGCACCGAGCCGTAGCGATAGCACTTACCTTCGGTGGCAAAGGAGAGGACGTTGGGCACGAACATCTGCGGCACGCTCTGTTCGTAGCCGTTGTGGATGTCGCTGGCCCCGTCCACCCAGGTCACCGCCGGGCGCACTGGCGTCTTGGCCTCGCCGACCACCAGCGGGATGCCGTTGACCAGCATAATGATGTCGAAGCGGCGGCCGCCTTCCTTGACCGGATAGACCCACTGGTTGGTGACCACGTAATCGTTGTTGGAAAGATTCTCAAAGTCGATCAGGCGCACCGGCGTGTGTTCGCCGCGCTCGCCGAAGGGCATGGACTTCTCGCCCCGCAGCCATTCGGCGAACAGTTCATTGGCCCGCACCAGGCCTTCGCTCTGCACCGACAACGGAATGGTCCGCAGGCGGTAGAGCACCTCGTCGGCGCGGTCGGGCTGGGCCTTGATTTCCGGGTTCAGGCGGATGAGGGCGTCGCGCACCATCGACTCCACCAGCACGTCGGAGTGCTGACGGGGCAGCTCCTCGGCGGCCACGAAGCGCCATTTAAGACTTGAAATCTGAAGGGTGAGGTGTGAATCGAGATAATCAGTTTGCGGCTCAGCAACGCACCACTGATTGTCCCTGTCAGTCAGAGTGTCCAGCACGAGTTGTTCAACCGTATTTTCCTCGTTGAAGTAGGTCATTTCTGTCCGCCTCCTGCCAATGAGGAAAGTTTTCTACTCGTCAATCTTGCCAGAATGTCATCACTGCCCAGTTTCGCTTCGGCCAACTTGCGTGCAGCAAGCTCCCTCCATTCAATAACTCCAGGCGACCGGAAAGAGTCCCAGAGCGCTCGCATTGTTGTCATGCACTCTTCTGAAAACTTTTTGAAATCTTCAACGCTGATGTAAAAAACATCTCCCGTGTGAGGTTCAGCAGCGAAATGTAATTTGTCCGACATTGAGCAGAATACGACCGAGAAACTTACTCCCGGGTGTTCTGCTGCGAGGGTGTCCGGATGGGCCTTGGCCTGAAGTGTTTTCTCTTTTGAGACGACAGGATTCTCTCCGGTTGCCGTGTAATCCTCAAAAACAACGCCCTGTCGCCCAAAGATCCACCACGGGTCCGGATCACCGGATCGCTCCGTGTTCCCCGATTCAAAGCCCATCAGGCGACCGAGCTTTGCCTGAGCTTCTTCAAACGGCTTCGATTCCGTGCTTGAAAGCCCTTCCCGGATGGCCTGGAAATATTTTTCGATTTTTACGCTGCCGGACTTTCCAAACCGTTCAAGGACTCCTTCTATACGCTCGATGCGCTCTCCATAAATGACATCGACAGGTACTTCCTGTGCCTGGATTGAGAGCAGCTTTTGAATCTGTTTGAGCCACGGCAACGTACTGGCGCATGAAAAGGCTGCCGAAAAATGTTCTTGAGCTACCTGTGCTTGATCCGCCTGGTAGGCGGCTGAGCCAGCAAGGTAATTCCAAAGAGCAGAATATCCCTTCAGGTCATGCCCACCGGCAAGACTGGCAAGCACATCTTTTGCTGAAGAGAGGGCACTGTCAAAATCTCCGGACCAAAGAGCATCGTGAAATTTCACTTCATGAACAACCGAGTTCCCGAGCGGACTTGCCGATGGTATCGGTGATTGAGACAGTTCGTCTCTCGTTTCCAATATATGGTTATCGGCCGAGTTCCAGTCTGGCCCGTGGGCAATGAATATGTCGATGTTATCCCCCAGCTCAGACGGATTATCGACTTTTGATTGATCGACACCAAAATTGACTTCGGCCTGAAGTTCCGGATGCAGTGTTTCTCTCTTTTCCGGCATATGGAAATACTGATGCACCTTGTCGCCGATGATAACCACGAGCGCGTAGTCGGTTGATGAGCGTGTGCATCTTCCCACAGCCTGAGTGATCCTGGTGCGAATGCGAACCTGGAAAAGAACAGAGGCACCCAGTCGGCTGATGATGAAGCGCTCCTGAAGATTTGTGGATTCCGGAAGGCCGTAGATAATCAGGTATCTGCATTCGTCTCCGATCAGATCGATCCCGTCATACCTGTTCGCAAGAACGGCAATGGCGGAACCGGCCAGAGTGAAAGACTTCTTCGACGCCTCCAATTGGGCGGCGTCAAAGAGTGAATGACTCTGCGTCGTCGGGAGTGACCGAATGGCTTCTTTGACTTTGTCGGCGTCGCGGTTACTTGGGGTGAGAACAAGTGCTCTGTCAAATTTCGTAACCCAGGAAACCGCGAGATCCAACGAAGCCGCTTCATCCCACATCCGCATGGGGAATACGAAAAAACGTCTGCCGATTCCCTGCTTATCCCAACCCTCTGGAGCAGGTATCCGTTCGATTTTCTTACGGCCGAAAATTCTTTCCAGATCCCCACCTTCACCGAGAGTTGCAGACATGTAAATGCGCTGCTGCGCATTCTGAAAGGGCACGAAACTTTTTGTGGGGGCGATAAGAGGGCGAATGAGAATTGAATTACTGGTGTAATAGAGATGGCAGGCGTGAAGGTGATCTCTGATCATGCGCCATCGATAACCGTATTCCTCCGGGCTTTCATCGTCTCTGGAGGCACTATCAATCGCGGCTGTCAGAGCTGTCCTGCACTTGAGTAAATATGGCGTCGGAATCTTGTTCACGAATGACGTATCAAGCGATCCCTCATTGCCCTGATCGTAACGGAGCTGGTCATTTTCCGTGGTGTAAGGCGCGATTATCTGCCAGATCGCATCGAAGGTAGTTTCATCCTGATAGCGCCGGACCTCCAACGACCAGAAACTCGACACGTAATTCTCAGCGGCATGCGCATCGTCAAAAATGAGTGTATGAACGTCGCTGAAAAATGGGTTCGTGTTGAACAGAGCGCTATAGGTGGCAACACCTATTGATTCGCAATTGTTGAAAGCGGTCTTATCGGCCTCCGGGTACTGGTGTTTGGAACCTGAGAAATCAAGAGCGTTAATTCCGTATTTTTCTTTGGCCTGTTCAACCACCTGATGGACGAGCTGTTTGGTAGGACAGAGCAGTACACATCTCTCCCGTTTCGTTCTTCTGCGCCATTCTGCGATCAGAAGACCAACCAGGGTTTTGCCGCTGCCTGTGGGCAATTCAAGCGCGATATCACGATTGTCGACATGGTCCATGTAGTTGCGGAGCATGTCGGCCTGCTGCGCAAGAAGGCCTTCTACGGTACGGTCCCGCAGGTCACGGAACAACGATTCAGGATCTTTGATGGATACCGAAGATTTCTGGGGAATTTTAAATGCCATGGAGTAATCCTCCTTGGATTCTATTGCATGCGCCGCCGTAACTGGCGAGATCTTCGGCAACCATGTTCGAAGTCACGCCGCCGCAGAGCGTGTCGAGAACCATCTGTGCGACAGTGTTTTCTTCGTTAAACATGGGCGGCTTCTCCGTTTTCGATAAATCCGTTAATGAGCCTACCCAGCAAGGCTCGCGAATCACGGACAGAATCTTTTGCTGCCTTTCTTGCTACATCAATGGAACTCGCAGCTTGAATTATTTCCCTTTGCTCCTCAGAACTTACCTTGACGACGGGCAGGTCAGCAAAGTGGCGGAAGTATGTATGCCTAACCTTACTACCCTCACATCGTGCTTCCACCATCCGACGGAAACGTGATGTTTGCAGAACACGGTACAGATACTCGCCTTCGACCCCTTCGTTACAAAGAAATCTTCCTAAACGCTGGTTCAATAGACTATCGTCGCCTTCAACGGCCAGACAAACTCTCCCCATAAATCCGTCTTCGAGGGATTGGGCGGTAAGGTTGATTACGACATCGCCAGGACGAACGACCCAGCCAAAGTTCTCTTGCACATATTTTTCGTCAAGACGCACCGTCGAGCCTTCCGCCCAACTGAGACTTCCATCGGGAGCAAGATTTCCGGGGCGCAGCAATTTGAAACCATGTTCCGAATAAGCAGTGCTTGGGAATGGTCGTCCATTTTGCATCGAACAAAGGTCATCAAGGCGAACTACAGTCCGACTCGGAGAATCATCCGGGTCCGGGACAATCGAATCAATGAGCTTTTGCCATGAGACAGTGAACTCACTAACCACACGGGACTTTGTTTCCACCGCCTCATCCGCCGCCCACAGAATCTCGGCAATGCGCTTCTGTTCATCAAGCGGGGGCAGAGGGAACTCAAAGTCCTTCAACGCTGTCCAACTGGTCCTCGGCGACAGCGATCCGGCCGAGGTATCAAGCGCATGATCGAAGAATGCATCGCTCTGGCAGATAAATGGCAGAAGCCCTGGCAGCAGAACCTTTCTGTTCTTCGGCTCGAACGTCAGGATGTCCCCGGAGCAAATGCCTTCAAACTCGGCGTAGGCGACCTTGCGTTGATAGGCCCGGCGCTTGCCGAAAAGCGTCTGTCCCGGTACAAACTTGCGGGTAAACGAGGTGCCATCCGCAACAGAGTTCCAGCGCCGAATATGCAGATTCTCGGGGTCGATGTGTTCAAGCCCGACGATTCTTTCAACGCTATTTGTCTCGGGATCGCGTTCTACGAGGTTGGCGTTTTTCACCACCTCGCCGAACTTCACCATCTTCCAGCCGGGCTTCAGGGATTGTGTGCTCAATTGCCACCTCCCATCACCCGTGCGTCCTCAAGCACCTTGAAGAGGCCATCCATGGACTCCCGCAATGCCATCGAGCTTTCCTGCCAGTTTGCTATGGCCTGTTTGAGGCTGACCGTTTCGGTCGCTCCGTTGCCATTGCCGTTTCCGTTGTCCGCCCGAACGTAGAGCGGGATGCTGAGGTTGCTGCTTTTCTCCCGGATCTCGTCATTGCCGACCACCCGGGCAAAGCCTTCCACGTCACCGAACGTCTGGTAGGCGGCGACAATGCGCTGGATATGATCGTCGGTGAGGAAGCTCTGTGCCCGCTCTCGGGTCACCTCATTCACCGCGTTGATGAAGAGCACCTTGTTTCTGCGCTCCCTGGGCTTGTTCATGCGGCAGATGACGACACAGGCTTCCATGGGCGAGTTGTAAAAGAGATTGGGACCGAGGCCCAGCACGCACTCCACCACGTCGTGGGCGACCAGCTTTTCGCGCATGGCCGACTCTTCGTTGCGGAAGAGGACGCCATGTGGAAACAGGATGGCGCAGCGGCCGCTTTTGGCCTTCATGCTCTTGATGATGTGCTGCCAGAAGGCATAGTCGGCACGGCCCTGGGGAGGGGTGCCGTAGAGGTTCCGGCCCCACGGATCGGCGGACCAGGCATCGCGGTCCCACTGCTTGATGGAGTATGGCGGATTAGCCAGGACCACGTCGAACTGCATGAGTCGGTCGCCTTCGACGAAGGCGGGGTTGGCCAGGGTATCGCCCCGGAAAATGCGGAAGTCCTCGATGCCGTGCAGGAACAGATTCATCCGGCCGATTGCCGAGGTGAGCAGGTTGCGCTCCTGGCCGAACAGCCGCAGGTTGCGCCACTCCTTGTTCTGCCGCTTGAGATGGGCGACGGCGGAGAGCAGCATGCCCGCCGAACCACAGGTAGGGTCATAGATCGACTCACCCGGCCTGGGTTCGAGCATCTCGGTCATCAGATGAACCACGGTGCGGTTGGTATAGAACTCCGCAGCGGTGTGACCGGAATCGTCGGCGAACTTCTTGATCAGAAACTCATAGCCCACGCCCAGCTCATCTTCCGGGCAGTTGGAGAGCGAAAGCGTCTGCGAGCTGAAGTGCTCGATCAGCTCGCGCAGCATGTGATCCGGCAGGCGGTCCTTGTTGGTCCACTGGGCATCGCCGAACACCCCATACAGGGTGTCGGGGTTAGCCGTTTCAATAGTCCGCAGGGCCTCCTGGATGGCCTTACCCACGTTTTTGACCTTGGTTCGGGTGGCCTTCCAGTGGGCGCCCTCCGGGATCTGGAAGCGGTGCTGTTCGGGAAGCGCGGCGTATTCCTGATCGCCGCCGGACTCCTCCAGCGCATCGGCCAGCTCCTCGTCATAGACGTCGCACAGGCGCTTATAGAACAGCAGCGGGAAGATGAACTGCTTGTAGTCCCCGGCGTCAATGTAGCCGCGCAGCAAGGTGGCCGCGCCCCAGAGGTAGGATTCCAGCTCCGATTGGGAAATGTGTTTGTTCTTCTTCATCGCGCTACCACTTCCCATTCAGAAATGTCCGTTGGAATATCGACGCCATCCAGGGAGTCCCAGTCGTAATCGCCGGTCGCCTGCATGTAAACGTCATCGGCGGCCGCCAAGGCCGAGTGATAGGAGCCGAGCAGGTCGTCTTTGAACCAAAGTCCCCAGCGGCCGTTGGCTTGCGGTTTGATGAGGAAGCGACCGATGGGTGATCTGTACTGGTAGATCTTCACAGCAGACCCTCCCGGAGCAGCAGACCCTTCAGGCGATCCTCGGCCGCATACGCCGCCTGCAACGATTCCTTGAGGTCGGCGATGGCCTGATCGATGGCTATGGTTTCTTCCTCGATCACCGGTTCCACGTAGCGGGGGATGTTCAGGTTGAAATCGTTCTCGCGGATCTCGTCGAGCGTGACCACCCGGCAGATCCCTTCCACATCCTGATAGCCCTCGTACCAGCGATGGATGTTGTCCACGTGTTCCGGCAGCAGTTCGTTCTGGGCGCGGCCGGTCTTGAACTCCTTGGAGGCGTCGATGAACAGCACCTTCTGACGGTGAGCCTTGGGCTTGCTGTCGCGGAAGACCAGGACGCAAGGCGCGAGACCGGTGCCATAGAAAATGTTCTGTCCGAGGCCGATCACCGCTTCGAGGATGTCCATTTCCAGCAGCTTGCGCCGGATCTCGCCTTCCTTGGACATGCGGAACAGCACGCCATGGGGAAGCACCACGGCCATACGGCCGGTCTTGCGGGCCATGGACTTGATCATGTGCTGTACCCAGGCGAAGTCGCCAGACTTGGCTGGCGGCAGCCCGGCAAAGTTGCGGCCATAGGGGTCGTTGATCCAGATGTCGTCTCCCCACTTTTCCAGGGAGAAGGGAGGATTGGCGATGACGCAGTCAAAGGTGGCGAGGCTGTCGCCTGAATAAAAGGCGGGCAAGCGCAGGGTGTCGCCACGTTCGATATGGAAATCTTCCTCGCCGTGGAGAAAGAGGTTCATCCGGGCGATGGAGGATGTGGTCAGGTTCTTTTCCTGGCCGTAGAGCTTGCCCAGCATGAGGTTCTCGTCGCCGCCATGCTCTTTGACATGATGCAGCGCCTCAAGGAGCATGCCGCCGGTCCCGCAGGCCGGGTCATAGATGGTTTCCCCGGCCTTGGGCGCAAGGATGCGAACCATCAGCGCGACCACGGAGCGCGGGGTATAGAATTCACCGGCCTTCTTGTTGGTCAGGTCGGCAAATTTCTTGATCAGATATTCATAGGCCTGGCCGAGAATGTCCGCCCTGCAGTGCTCATTGCCCAGGTTGAGCGACGAGAAGTGTTCGATCAGGTCCTTGAGCAACGCGTCCGAAAGGCGGTCTTTGTTGGTCCATTGGGCATCGCCGAAGATGCCGTGCAGGGTATCCGGGTTGGCCTGCTCGATGCAGCGCATAGCCTTCTGGAGCGCATGACCGATATTGGCGCTCTTGGCCCGGACATCCTTCCAGTGGCAGCCCTCCGGAACCTGAAACCGGTGGTTCTCGGGGAACTGGGCAAATTCCACGTCGCCGTCGGACTCTTCCAGGGCAACGGCATACTCCTCGTCATAGACGTCGGAGAGCCGTTTGAAGAACAACAGCGGGAAGATGTAGGTCTTGAAGTCGGCCGCGTCGACAGGACCACGCAGGATATTGGCCGCTTGCCAGAGGTGACCGGTTAATACGCCTGTATCCAAACTGAGAGAATTGAGTACACGCTTGAGATCCGGCATTAACTTTCCCGTTTCGTTGTGGTGCGTGTTAAGAGAATAACGACAACTTACCCGCAGGTACTTGAAAGGTCAAGAAAGGATGGCTCGCCGATTAAATGGTCGTCTTACCTGGCGAATGATGATCGGGACAGGAGGGCCCCACCCGGTGCCTGGTTGATACACCATCCTGATGAATCGCCCAATCATGTCCAGGTTGAGCGATCTATGATGAGCGACAGCCTGGGAGGAATACAGGCGGTTGGAAAGTTTCAGATCGGGTCAGGTGTCATCCTGGATAGATGTGTAATAAGTTCCTCTAACTCCCCTTTACGTACGCTCAATCCACTTTAGAATTGCGCTCAACAACGACGCACTGTGGTTAAGCTGTCGGTAGGCCTCGTGCCTTGTCATGAGCCGGTTCTCATTTTCGAGTGTGCGGCCGAGGGCCATGGAAAGGTTGGCGATCCGAGCCACCTCGGTGGCCAGATCGGTTTCGGTCTTGATAGTGATCTCGTAGGTCTTGATCTTATCCAGGTTCCGGAGGACTTCGTCCTCGATGATACCATCGTTGGCAAGATGGTTCTTCTTGCTGAAGTCGTTCATGGTGTGGTGCAGGGGCATTGACAGATCCCCAATATAGTGGACCAGGTACGCGAACAGATGTTCAGCGTATCTGCCCCTGGGTTTATTCTTCATATAGGTTCTGAGTGAGCTGATGATGGCGCCGTACAGGTGCCCATTCGGATCGAACGTGTCGTACCTTTCCGCTTGTTCCAGGACCATCTCGGGGGTTATCACGATGCCCGGCGGGCTGTTGTAATAATGGTTGTAGCCTTCGATCTTTCCGAGTTTTGCCCGGGCAATGTCGGGAGCGGCAGCATTGTACCATTTCTTGTAGCCGGCAGCTTTGGCAATGGCCAGGTGGGTTTCGTCGAACCAAGCATGTGATGGCGCGGTAGCGGATATTAAGAAAAAGACTGTGATCAGTATCTTGGCTATCTTCATGGGCAGCTTCCTTCCAAGTGCCTGTTGTCCAGCCGTATCACACGAGCCACACTCGAATAAGGATTTTAACGTAAGGACCACCATGCAGACCATCAAGATCGAGTTCAAGATCGATAAAACGACCTGGCAAGGTCTGGATGCCGAAAAGGAACGTCACGGCTTGAGACAGTTGATAAATAACGCGCTGAAGCGCTCCGCCCATGGAAAATGGGTTGGAAGTTACGCGAGAGACACCTCTCTGGTTTTCTATTGCATGGTCACCGATGAGACCCTGGCGAGGAATACCGTTCAGAAGGAGCTCAGTGGACATCACCTGATTAGGTTTTTGCAAGCGAGGTGAAGGTTCTTGAGTGAGGGGCGCTCCGGATCGGCCTGTTCCCACCACCGCTCCTTGTGGTGCCCAGGCGTCGATGTGGGGGCTCAGATACTGACCGAGAAAATCTGCCAGGGATCGGCTTGCCCATCCTCGTAAAAGTTTTTCCGATGGTGTTGGGTCTGGAGACCTAAAGTCGATCGGGGAAGGGTAAGGTATGGGTTTATTTTGGGGGTTTAAAAGCCCAGTCATTTGGGGAAAGTTTTGATAGGCGATGGCATGCCCGGGAAGAATCGAACCCGGGCCTTACCCTGGGCTCCACTCGGACGGGGTTTCCGGGTGAGGCCCACCGGAACTCTCAGTTTCTTTCCAGCACTCCCGGTTTATCAGACACATAATACCTCGACTGTTTCTCAACTTATGCAATTCAGGTTGAGAACACAGAGGTGCAATAGTGTTGAATTTAGACAGCCTTTGCAAACCTTGGAAAATGGGTGCAGATAGGGTGCAAAATGGGATAAAAAAGGGCACCTTTTTGAAAGATGCCTTTAATAATTTCAGTGGTTTACACGCAAAAATTGAATCTCCCCTTCGGCACCAAAAAAAGATAAGGGTTGTAACTTCTGGTTGCAGCCCTTTTCGTTTTGAGTAGGTTGCGGATAAGTTTCTCCAGAATTTCCCATCAGTTAATAGGGTAGCTTCATAGGCATTGTAGTGGGTTCCGGTTCCATCTTCTGTTTGAAGCTCACTACAAATTAATTGACTCATCCCCAAGCTTTGGTTATGTTTATCATATTTCATAATGCATGTTCTCAAAGGTCTTCTGCGCGTCAATACCCCCATTCCCATTTTCCAAATTCCTACGAACTGAACGTAAGCGAAATCTCCTGATCCATATGCCAAGCTCCTTTCGCATTCCCACAGCCTGGAAACATCTGATTTTATTATTATTCCTATAGACTTAACTTAAAATAAGGAACCAAGGGTTGCATGAGAGCAACACATTGGTTGTTCATTACATTAGTGATATTTTTTCACCCCGGACCCTGTCCGCAGGCCATTTGTTTGCCCAAACGAGTCCTTCTTTTAGATTCGTATGGCATCAACGTGGCTTACATCGGCAACATTATTTCAGCCTTTCAGATGGCGGTGTCCTCCTTTTCCCCGGAACCCGTCGATCTGCACGCGGTTTCTTTGGATATGGCGCGTTTCGCCCAACCCGATCAGGAGGTTTCTTTCGTCGCTTTCCTCAGAGAACGATTCTCTGAATGCAAACCTGATCTGGTGGTGTCCTTCGGCGGACCTGCCTATACGTTTTTGGTACGTCACCGGGAAGATCTCTTTGCGGCATCGCCAGTATTGATCGCGGGAGTGGCGGAGCAGGTTGTGCATTCCATATCGGTTCCCGAAAATGCAGCCGTTGTTCCTTTGCGAGTTAACCTACAGGGAATGATAGAGGATATTCTTCGGGTGGTGCCCGCCACAGACAATGTTTACGTGATTCTGGGTTCTTCGGCTCTTGAAGAGTTCTGGCTGAAAGAGTGCCGGCATGAATTCGCCGCATTTTCAAATCGAGTGCGATTTACATATTTAAATCATCTGCGTTTTGAAGCGCTTAGAAATCGCGTCGCCAGTTTGCCGGCGAACTCCGTGGTTCTGTTTTGTCTCCTGATTGTGGATGCAGGCGGAACCCCATTGAATTCGAACGAAGCGCTCACAGCTATTGTCAAGGACGCAAACGCGCCTGTGTTCTCTTTCCACGAGAGCTTTTTTGGAACTGGGACGGTGGGAGGGAGGCTCTTGTCCGAGCGCGACGCCGGCTTACAGGCCGCAAAAGCGGCCCTGCGCATTCTTGGGGGAGAATCGGCAGCCAGTGTGCGGGTTCCGCCAAATCCTCACAGCGCCCCTGTGTATGACGCGCGGGCGCTGCAACGGTGGGGTATCAACGAGCGCAGGCTGCCATATGGCAGCACGGTCCATTTTGGCCATCCTTCCTTATGGGCGCTTTATCATTGGCACATCGTCGGTGTCGCGGGGTTGGTGATCCTTCAAGGTTTCTTGATCAGCAGGCTTCTTTGGCAAAACCGACGGCGGAACCATGCTGAACGAATGCTCGTGGAAAGTGAACAGATGCTGCGCATGATCACCAATTCCCTGCCGGTGCTCATCGCCTATATCGATTCAGATCAACGGTATCGTTTCAACAATGACGCGTACATGGCATGGTTCGGCGTCAGCCCTGAACAGGCGTGGGGGTGTACTATCCGGGAAGTGGTCGGAGAACGGTTCTACCAAAGCATCAGGCCGTTTGTGGAACGGGCCTTGTCAGGCGAACATGTTCACTATGCTCTGGATATCGACATAGACGGACGACCCCGTTCAGTGGAATCCATTTATGTGCCGGACCAGGAAGAAAGCGGAACCGTGCGCGGCATCTATGTTCTTGTGATGGACGTCACGGAACGAAACACCGCCCTTAAGGAATCCAAGCGCTTGCAGGATGAACTGTTGCACACCGGTCGTATCTCCACAATGGCTGAATTGGCCGGAGCGATCGCCCACGAGATCAATCAACCCTTGAGCGCGATCATGAGTAATGCCCAAGCGGCCAGGCGATATTTGAACGCACCGGTGTCAAACATCGAAGAGGTGAAAGAAATCATCGATGACATCATAAAAGACGACGACCGGGCAGGGAATGTCATTAACCGGTTGCGGGCACTCTTGAAAACAGCGGAGACCGGTTTTGAGCAGGTAGACCTGAATTCGATAATACGCGAGGTAGTCATGCTGATGCATAGCGATGCGGTTATGCGCGATGTCAAGGTTTCCCTTGATCTGGACCCGCGGCTTCCAGTGATTTGGGGCGACCGCATTCAACTGCAGCAGGTCGTTTTGAACCTGGTGTTGAACGCATTCGATGCCGCGAACGAGCGCCCGCGCTGGGAGCGGCGTGTAGCGATAAGGACCTGCGTGACAGAGTCGAACGTCCTGGTCGCCGTAAAAGACAGCGGCAAAGGCATTCCGGTTAAAGATATCGATAAAATTTTTAAACCGTTTTTTACATCCAAACCTGAAGGGTTGGGCATGGGGTTGTACATCAGCTGCTCTATTATCACGCGTCATCAAGGTCGGATATGGGGTGAGAACAATGAAGGTGGCGCGACGTTCTATTTCTGCCTGCCGGTTCCTTGAGGCTGAATTTACCTTTGAAGGCGATGATGCGCGAGAACCTTCATCCCACAGTTTTCGTGGTCGATGACGATGATGCGGTTCGCAAGAGCCTGGTTCGTCTGTTGACGTCGGCCGGTTATCATACGGCAAGCTACGCGTCGGCGGACGAATTTCTCCAGCACTGGATGAAAAATCCTGTACCCGGTTGCGTTTTGCTCGATATCTACATGCCCGGCCTGGATGGTTTTGAACTCCAACAAAAACTGCAAACCTGTGCACCCACCATTCCCATTATTTTCATTACCGGTTTAGGCGATATCCCTTCGAGCGTCAAAGCCATGAAGGCCGGCGCGGTCGATTTTTTCTCCAAGCCCATCGATGGTGAAAAACTGCTCGAAGCTGTCGGCGAGGCCATCGCGCGAGACTACCAGGAACGCATAGAGGGTCGTGAGCGAGAAAAAGCAAGGCGGCTTTATGACACATTGACGACGCGCGAATGCCAAGTCATGTCACTGGTCATTCGCGGCATGTTAAACAAGCAGATTGCCGATGCACTTGGCGCCAGTGAAAAAACCATTAAAATCCATCGCGGACGTGTGATGCAAAAAATGAGAGCGCAGTCCGTACCCGACCTGGTGCGTGTCTCACAAAAGATCGGCTTGAAGGACGATTCTTGCGCGTTATAAGACTATGGTCTTATTTTTAATCACTTATGATTGCGATATGAGTATCAATGAACCTGTTTTTCTGTTTGATGCAGTTATTGCTACTCCGTTCAGGCCTCTTCCGTGCAACATTGGGTTATCTTCCTTACAGAAATATAAACACAATCTCATATTCGCTCCAGCATCTGACGAGCAAATTACATACCCGTTGACAAAGTTATCCAATCTTTACTCTCTTTATTGTCTGTCACAATGATGGCGAAATAGGGGTGGATCCGTCTGACTGGTAACAGGACTGGCTTAGAAGAAAAGGAGCAAAAGGCATAGTCATGGCAAAGCCCAAATGTATCGTCATGCCATTCCGGGAAGCGAACGCAAGCGGAATCGGCCTGAGTTTGCATTTTTTACTTGGCAACGTCATCGCCGTGCACACCGGTTTCGCTGAATGCTGGTTTGGTTGGCGCGTTGGCAAAATATTTCGATCCTCCGAGAACCTCAGTGATTATATCCGCATGCAATGCGCAGCCATAGATAGAAAAAAAATGAGCGCCGAACAGAAGATCCGCTGCTGGATCTTTGGGCAAATGGAAGGCGAAGCAGTAAGATTGTCCCTTTTCGACAGAGGCAAGAGTGCGCAAGCGGCTCCTGAGTCTTTTACTTTTACTGTGCGGGATGACCTGATCGGCTTCAGAAAACAATTTATTGAATGGCTGGGGCGATGCGGACTGCCAATGGAAAACCACCGTCGCCCAATGGCGCTATGGCCGGAGCGAACCTCTCTGCTGGGATTGCTGCGCCTTGGGCAAGCTTTAAGGTATTTTTACATCCACTCCGCTTACGGCGGCCAAAGCCGAATCGATCTCGCCCTTTTTGAAACAGCTGTGAATGCGGCCCCTGAATCCTTCATGGCCAACAACCTGTGCGGCTGGGCCCATTACCGCCACCAAGATGCCCGGTCAGCCGGACGATTCTTCGATCGCGCGCTGGCGCTGAACCCGAACAGTCCAGGCGTTACCGCCGGGCGCATGGGGTGTGCGATTTTGGAAAAGGATGTCGAGGCTTCCGTGCATTGGGCTGTCCGAAAAGCCGACCTGCTGGAACAGGATGTGGCCGCCGCGGCCGGCAAGGCGCGCAAGCGTTTTGAATAAGCAAAGAACAAGACAGTGCGGCCTCCGACATCCGCTGGAAACTACAACCAAAACGACAGGAAGGCACCATGAATATAACCATACCGCCAGGAATGGAGCGACTGAGATACGTATTGACCAACTACGGGTGGGACCTGGTTTTGGGGATGGCAGCGCTTGTGGCCGGCCTGCTGGTTGCGCGCTATGTTGTCCGCCAGTTTGCAAAATCGCTCGCGCTGGCACCTTTGAAACCTGCGGCAAGAGCCACCATTGTACTGTTGGTAAGTGTGCTGCTGTATGTCACGGTATTGACCATAGCCTTCGTAATAATCGGCTTTAATAGCGATAACATTTTCAAATTTCTCATGGTGCTGACCTTGGCGGTCATTGCCGGCATTCTCATGTTTCGGCCTTACCTTCCCAGCCTGCCGTTTAAAGAAGGTAACACTATCAAAAGCGGCACTCTGCTTGGCAAAGTCGAGGCGATAACGTTTTTGAATACGCGCATGCGGACCTTCGATGGTAAAACTGTCTGGATACCTAACAGCAAGATATTCAAAGACTATCTGATGAACTATCACTACTCGCCCACGCGCAAGATCAGCCTGGATGTCCGCATCGGCTACCATCAGGATTTGCTGCACGCCAAACAAACCCTGGAGGCAGTGATGATCGAAGATGCCCGCATTCTGACAAGTCCGCGGCCAGTGGTCTGGGTGATCAATCTTTTGCCCGACTGTGTGGCCCTGGGCGGACGATGCTGGGTCGACAACAGCAAGTACTGGACCACGCGATGTGATTTACTGGAGAAAGTCAAACTGCGTTTTGACGTGGAAGGCATTGCCTTTGCGCTGCCCCAGCAAGCCGTGCATCTCAACTATCCGGATCACATGAAAAGCCAGGCCACGGAATTGCCCGCGAGCGATGAAGAAAGCACCGAGGTGGCCTGATAGAAGGGCAAGGAGAGTGGTCACATGAAAATCAAAGAGCTTCTGGCAGTGGTGGATAAAGGCTGGATTCGCAAACCAAAGGGGTTCCGGGTGCATTTCGAGAAACTGACATCCGAGGGCCCGATAGTCGATTTTGTGCCCGGTTTGGATCAGGCCCTGATGGATTCGGATGTGGTGGCTTGGCGTTCGGCCTGGAAGCTCTTTCAGGCCAGCCAATCGGATGATGCCGAATTCGGTAACGGTAAACTGGTCAATATTTTTGTCGTAGATGAAGACGGCCGGCCGGTAAAATTCTATGCTACCAACCGCCACGAGATTTTCAATCCCCATCCCCCAAAAACATAGACCAGAGTCGAAACAAAAAAATGAGTTTCGCCAAATGTGCCGTGAATGGAAAAAACGAAAAAATGGATCGGCGAGTCTGATGCTAACAAAACTTCTCATGGCCTGGTGTCTGATGGCCCTCTGCGTGGTGGTCCATTCAACCGGACTGATCGCCGCCCTCCAGTGGGCATCGCGCACGTGCGTGCCCAAAGCGTTCAGCTCCAGGGCGGGAACCTGGCTGCTCATCCGGCTCGCCAGTTGGATCATATTTCTTCATTTGTTGGAAATTGTTTTGTGGGCTCTGTATTACGCCTGGAATGAAGCCCTGCCTGATCTTCACTCGGCGTTTTACTTCAGTGTGGTGACATACACGACGGTCGGCTATGGTGACCTTGTCTTGCCGCGTGAATGGCGCCTGGTGGGCGGTGTCGAAGCGCTCACAGGCATCTTGATGTGCGGATTGTCCACAGGCTTCTTTTTTGCAGTACTCAGCCGGTTGCATCGGGATCCAACAAGTCATGCGTAACCCTGATATCCTATAAAACATTTCGCATGAATCAGACATTCAGCCCTCATAAGACCAAGGTCTTATTGCAATCATATTAGATTCCAGTATGGTTTTAAAAAAGAGCTGTTTTCTTTAATTGAACCACCCATCGCTTCTACTTAGGCAGATTCCCCGCAATACCGACGCTCACCTGGTTATCCAATCTCATTGCCACGTGATCCCGCGGATAGCATCTATTGCTTTGATAATTAAGGAGGGTGACCGCACTTGTCGGACATACAACCCCTCATTCATGTGGTTGACGATGACCCCTCGGTGGTAAAGTCGCTCAGACGTTTGCTGCAATCCTGGGGTATGAAGGTCCGAACGTTTGGATCCGGCGAAGAGTTGCTGTCTGCCCTGCGGGAATCCCTTGATGCGGATTGCACGGTCATCGATGTGAAAATGCCCGGAATGACTGGGCTGGAGGTGCAAGAGCACATGAACCGTTCGGGAATGAATGTTCCGATTATTTTCATCACAGCCCACGAAGAAGAGGGTGTCGAAGAATATGCCTTGCGAGCGGGAGCGGTGGGTTTTCTGCGTAAGCCCTTTGCCGATGAAGCACTTGTGGGCCTGATACGCAAAGCATTGCATCAGTTCCGTCCACCCGGTCGTGACTAAATAGTCGAAGAATACACGTGGTCAAGCATTTCGGCCGCAAAAAAGAGACAATCATGACAGAACGCGCTAAACAGATCGAACAGTTGGCAACCCTATTGGTCATTGCCGTGCTCGTCGTCGGAAGCGTCGTGATCGTATTCCCATTCATGCGGGCCATCCTATGGGCCGTGGTGTTCGCGGTGGCCATGTGGCCTTTTTTTCTGAAAGTCGAAAGAGCCTTAGGCGGCAGAACGCGTCTGGCCGCAATGGTGCCCACTCTTTTACTCGCTCTCATCTTTTTCCTGCCCCTCTTTTACGCTGGCTCCAGGATAGTGGCTAAGACTTCGATCACGCTGGACTATGCGCAGGGATTGTTGGAAAAAAAGTTCGGTCCACCGCCCATATGGTTCGAGAGTTTGCCGCTGGTCGGCGACAGGCTTGAGGAAATCTGGTGGGAGATCGGCCGGAATAGCCCAAAACTGATCGAGATGATCAAGCCGCATGCGAAAAATCTCTTAGGTTCGATCGTGAGTGCCGGCACCGGTATGGCCCGTTTTGGTCTGACGGCGCTCCTTAGTCTGGTTCTATTATTCTTCATCCTCAGGGATGGCCGTCCCATTCGAATCAGCATAGAGAGGATGGCCTTACAATTGGGCGGTGAAAAGGGCCTCCGTCTTCTTTTCGTGGCCGCTTCCACAATGCGTTCCGTGGTGTATGGGATTTTGTTCTCCGCAGTTGTGCAGGGAATCCTGTCGTTTTTCGGCCTTTGGATATCAGGGGTCCCCAACCCGGTCTTGATCGGTACGGCTGCAGGATTGTTCGCCCTTGTCCCCGTTGGCCTGATCCACCTGATTTTACTGCCAGCGGCAGGATGGCTTATTTTTCAAGGCCACATGGGCTGGGGAATTTTCCTGTTTATCTGGGCTATTGCACTCGTCGGCAACATCGACAACGTGATCCGCCCAATGTTGATCAGCAGGGGCGCAAAAGTTCCTTTTTTAGTTATTTTATTAGGCGTGCTGGGCGGGCTGACATTTGGTGGCATAATCGGCCTTTTCGTAGGTGCCACACTATTGGCCGTATTCTATACGATGCTAAAAGAATGGGTTGTAGCCACCGATGAGGAATCAAATGCGGTGCCACTTGTGACGGACCGTATTGCCGAAATGGAAGGGCCGCACCCACTGAACCTTTGACCATTCAAAACCATGACTGGCGGGGGGCGTAACTGCGGGAAGTACTCTAAAATGGTTTTGATATGGATGTAATTTAACAGGAGGTCATGTGAAGATCACGTCAAAATTCTTTTTTATGGCCTTGATGGCTGTCGCGGCGACCTTAAGCAGTTGTTCCGAGAAGAAAAACGCGACCGCGCCGCCGCCACCGGAAGTCGACGTTGTCAATGTTGTGCAAAAAGACGTCCCCCTTTACCGCGAATGGGTCGCTTCCTTGGACGGTGTGGTGAATGCCACCATTCTAGCCCAGGTGCAGGGATATCTGACCAAGCAGAACTACAGGGAAGGAGATTTCGTCAAAGCCGGCACGCTGCTCTTCGAAATCGATCCGCGTCCCTTCCAGGCATCGCTGGACGAGGCTATAGCCGCTTTAGCCAAGCAGAAAGCGATCCTGCAAACCGCTCGCGCCAATCTGGCCAGAATAGAACCGCTGGCCGCAGCCAACGCCGTGAGTCAGAAAGACAAGGACGACGCCGTCGGCAGTGTGCAGGCAGCCGAAGCCCAGGCGCTGCAGGCACGGGCGGCGGTGCGCAGAGCTGAATTCGAACTGGGCTTTACCAAAATTACTTCGCCCATCGATGGCATTGCCGGAGCGGCCAGCGCCCAGATCGGCGATCTGGTGGGAACGCCCCAGGCCAAGTTGTTGACCGCAGTGTCCACGGTGAATCCGGTTAAGGTGTATGTGCCCATCAGCGAAAGAGAATATCTCGAGATCGTCGAACGGCATCAGCAAAGGCAAAATACCGATGCCGCCGAGAAGGCGTCCTTCAGTCTGATCCTGGCCGACGGCAGCGTTTGGCCGCACACGGGAACGTTTTCATTCGCAGACCGCCAGGTGGACCCCCAGACCGGCACGCTGCGCGTGGCGATTTTATTTCCCAATCCCGATTTCATTCTGCGGCCAGGGCAGTATGCCAAGGTGCGCGCCATGTACAAAACCGAAATAGGGGCATTGCTGGTGCCCCAGCGCTGTGTCGGCGAGCTTCAGGGCACCTACCAGGTGGCAGTGGTGAATGATGAAAATACGGTCCAGGTCCGCAACGTGAAAATGGGCGAACGCTCCGGCGACCTGTGGATCGTCAGTGATGGGCTGAAGCCCGGCGATCGGGTTATTGCCGAAGGTATCCAGAAGGTGAGCGACGGCATCAAGGTAACCCCCAGGCTGCCGCCGGCAAAGCCGTAGACGTGTCGATTCCACCAGGGGCAATCCTTCTTCCCGAGGGGTCACTTTTAACGCCGAAAGGTCTATGCCATGGCAAAGTTTTTCATCAACCGGCCGATCGTGGCCATTGTCATCTCCATTATCTTTGTCATTGTGGGCATCGTGGCCATGCTGGGACTGCCGGTGGCCCAGTACCCCGACATCGTTCCGCCCGAAATCGTCGTCAACACTACCTATGTAGGAGCCGACGCCCAGACTGTGGAGCAATCCGTGGCCACCCCCGTCGAGCAGGAGATGAGCGGGGTGGACAACATGAACTACATGTATTCCCTCAATGCCAACAACGGCGAGATGAAGCTGTATGTCAATTTCGACGTCAAGACCGATCCCAACATCGACCAGGTGCTCACCCAGATGCGCAAGGCTCAGGCCGATGCCAAACTGCCCGCCGAGGTGCGCGATTTCGGCGTCACCGTCAAGAAGTCCACGGCCGCGCCTCTGATGCTGATCAATTTGTCTTCTCCCAAGGGTACTTACGATGCCACCTTTCTGGCCAACTACGCTTACATCAACTTGAACGACCAACTGACGCGCGTGCCCGGCATCGCCAGCGTCACGGTGTTCGGCGCTGGCCAGTACGCCATGCGCATGTGGGTCCAGCCCGACCAACTGGCCAGACGCAATCTGACGGTGGCTGAGATCGTGGATGCCATCCAGAAGCAGAACACCGTCAACCCGGCCGGTCAGGTGGGCGCCGAGCCTGCGCCGCCTGGAATGGCGTTCACCTATGCCATACGCGCCCAAGGCCGTTTGGAGAGCCCGGCGCAGTTCGAGAACATCGTGGTGCGCGCCAATCCGGATGGGTCCCTGGTCCGTTTGAAAGATGTCGCCCGCATCGAACTCGGGTCCCAGAACTACAGCATCGTGGGACGGCTCAACGGCAAACCCTCGGCGGCCCTGGCCCTCTATCAGTTGCCCGGCACCAATGCCATTGCGGCCGTCGACGGGGTTAAAAAACTGATGGAACAGATGAAAGCGACCTCTTTTCCACAGGATCTGGATTACACTATCGCCTTGGATACGACGCTGTCGGTGCGCGAGGGTATCAAAGAAATCGTCCACACTCTTTTCGAGGCCCTGATCCTCGTGATCATCGTGGTGTTCATCTTTCTGCAAGGCTGGCGGGCCACCTTGATCCCGGCGTTGGCCGTTCCGGTTTCCCTGGTGGGCACATTCGCCGTATTTCCCCTTCTCGGTTTTTCTATCAATACCATCGCCTTGATGGGACTGGTGTTGGCTATCGGGCTGGTGGTGGATGACGCCATCGTGGTGGTGGAGGCAGTGGAACACCACATCGAGCATGGTCTTTCACCCAAGGAAGCCACCCTGAAAGCGATGCAGGAGGTGTCCGGCCCGGTGATCGCCATCGCCCTGGTGCTCTCAGCGGTCTTTCTGCCCACCATGTTCATTCCCGGCATCACGGGCAAACTCTTCCAGCAGTTCGCCGTAACGATCGCCATCTCGGTCATCATTTCTGCTTTCAACGCTCTGACGCTCAGCCCGGCTTTGGCCGCAATGATTCTTAAACCCAAAAAACAGGCCCGGGGACCGTTGGGCGCTTTTTACCGCTGGTTCAACAAGGTTTTCGGCCGTGCCACCAACGGGTACGTCAGAATGTCCGGATGGTTCATCCGCAAGTTTGTGGTCAGCCTGTTGCTGCTGGCCATTATTACCGGCGCCATCGGGGTTCTGGGCAAGCGGGTGCCCGGCGGGTTTCTGCCCGAGGAGGATCAGGGGTACCTCTACGCCGGCATCCAACTGCCCAATGCCGCTTCCCTGCAGCGCACCGACGCCGCTGCCAAGGAAATGGAAAAGGTGATCATGGAGACCCCGGGGGTCGAATTCGTCACCACGGTAACGGGATACAGCATGCTTTCGGGCGTGACCAACTCCTACAGCGGATTTTTCTTCATCTCGCTGAAGCCCTGGCACGAACGCAAAGCGCCCGAAGAGAAGTACGCTGCCATCATGGCAAGTCTCAACCACCGTCTGAACGGGCTGCCACAGGGGATTGCTTTCGCCTTCTCGCCACCGGCCATTCCCGGCATCGGGACCTCCGGCGGCGTGACTTTCCTCCTGCAGGACCGCGCCGGCAAGGATATCTCCTTTCTCTGGGACAACACTCGCAAGTTCCTGGCGGCGGCCCAACAGCGCCCCGAGATCGCCAGGGTCTCCACAACGTTTCTGCCCACCGTGCCGCAACTCTTCGTGGACGTGGATCGCGACAAGGCCCTCAAGCAAGGTGTGGATCTGAATCAGGTCTACCGGACTTTGCAGGCCTTCATGGGCGGCATATTCGTAAATTACTTCAACCGGTTCGGCCGCCAATGGCAAGTCTATGTACAGGCCGAAGGAGAGTACCGCACGCACGCCGAACAGTTGGGACAGTTCTATGTGCGCAACGCGGCTGGCGCAGCGGTACCGCTTGCGACCCTGACCAATATCGAGGAGCGATGGGGCCCCGAATTCACCATGCGCTACAATCTCTATCGTTCGGCCCAGATCAATGCCATTGGCGCGCCTGGCTATAGCAGCGCCCAGGCCATGGGAGCCCTGGAAGAAGTGTTCGCCCAAACGATGCCGCGGGAAATAGGGTATGATTACCTGGGCATGTCCTACCAAGAGAAAAAGGCCCAGGAAGGCATTCCGATATCGGTCATTTTCGGTCTTTCCATGCTTTTTGTCTTCCTTATCCTGGCGGCCCAATACGAAAGCTGGTCTTTGCCCTTCAGCGTGCTTCTGGGCACGCCTGTGGCCGTATTCGGGGCCTTTGCGGCTATTCTCCTGCGGCGTATGGAGTTCAACCTCTACGCCCAGATCGGTTTGATCATGCTCATCGGTCTGGCGGCCAAAAATGCCATTCTCATCGTCGAGTTCGCCAAGGTGGAATATGAGAAGGGCAGGCCTCTTGCGGAGGCAGCCCTTGAGGGGGCGCGCCTGCGTCTGCGGCCGATTCTGATGACCAGCTTCGCTTTCATCCTGGGCTGTGTGCCTCTGGCGATCGCCTCTGGTGCCGGGGCCGTGTCCCGCCAGGTGATGGGCACAGGCGTTATCGGTGGCATGCTGGCCGCGAGTTTCATTGCCATTTTCCTGATTCCCATGACCTTTTACATTATCGAAAAAATGGCTCACCGCCAGGTTGGCCAGGATGCCCCTGAGCAGCCCCTGCCTTCTGAGCAGCCTTTAATACCGGTGCAGTCCATGGCCTCCGAGGCAAAGAAGGGGGAGCAGCATGCGTAACGTATTTCTGTGGGCTGTTCTGCTGGGGGCGCTGACCGGTTGCATGACCGTCGGTCCTGAGTACCAGCGGCCTCAGTTCGAAAACCCGCCCCGCTGGCGGTTTGAAGAAAAGCAGGCCACCGATATGGCCAACACGGCCTGGTGGGAGCAGTTCAATGATCCGGTGCTCAACGCGCTGGTGGTCGAGGGGCTTGCGCAGAACAAAGACGTGCGCATCGCCACGGCACGGGTCGAAGAGTATTTCGGACGCTATTTTTCCACTCGCGGCGACCGGTATCCGTTTGCCGATGCCGGTGCAAGCGCCTACCGCCAGCGAGCTTCCGAAGAAGGCGGAGCACTGGCCTCCGGCGCGAACAACCCCTATAGCGTGTACGAAGTCTCTCTTGGGGTCAGTTGGGAGATCGATTTTTGGGGCAAATACCGTCGCGCCGCGGAAGCCGCCCGGGCCGAGTTACTGGCTACCGAAGAAGCGCGCCAGACGGTGGTGCTCACGCTGGTCAGTGCCATCGCAAGTACCTATATCGATCTGCGCTCCCTGGACAAGCAGTTGGCCATCACCGTGCAAACAGCCGCAAGTCGCAAGGAGACCCTGGATTTGTTCACGCTGCGTTTTTCCCGCGGCGTCACCTCTGAAGTGGACCTGAGCCAGGCGGAATCCCAATATCAGGATGCCATGGCGCGAATCCCCGACATCGAACGCGCCATCGGCCGAACTGAAAACGCCCTGAGCATCCTGCTGGGCCGCAACCCCGGTCCAATTTCCCGCGGCCTGGACATCGAGGCCTTGACCCTTCCCCAAGTCCCGGCCGGCGTTCCCTCTGACATTCTGGAAAGACGGCCCGATATACGCCAGGCCGAACAGACCCTGGTGTCCGCCAATGCCCGCATCGGGGTTGCCAGATCGCTTTACTTTCCAAACATCTCGCTGACGGCGGCGTTTGGTTCGGTCAGCACCGATTTGTCAGACCTGTTCTCGGGCGCATCGAAAACATGGAACTACGGCGTCCCCATCTCGGTGCCGCTCTTCACGGCCGGCAGGATAGGCGGCGAAGTCAAATCCGCCGAAGCATTCCGGCAGCAAGCCCTGTACAGTTATCAGCAGGCGGTCCAGAATGCTTTTCGCGAAACCGAAGATGCCCTTGTCGACCGCACGCAATCATCCCGGCGGTTGGAAGCCCTTGCGCTGCAGCGCAACGCCCTGCGAAACTACGCGCGCCTTTCGCGCATGCGATACGAAGGCGGGTACACCAGTTATCTGGAGGTACTAGACGCCGAACGCAGCCTCTTCGATGTCGAGGTCGCCTATACCAACGCACAGGACACTCTTTTCCGGTCGATCGTCGATATTTACAAATCCATGGGCGGCGGTTGGGTGGCCGTTGCAACGGAGCAGGTCTCTGTTCAGCCGGCAAAAAAAGCCGGTTTTATCCCTTGAATCGAGCCAGTGGCGCAATCTGCTCGTGAGTCTGTCTGAAAGTAAGGAGAAAATTATGACCAGTGCCATCCTTGTGGTCAATGCAGGGTCGTCGAGTATCAAATTTTCGCTGTTCATGGATCGTTCCGATACTCTGGACCTCACCGTCCGGGGCCACGTCGAAGGGCTTTTCACGGCCCCTCGGTTCGTTTCAAAGGCGCCGGACGGCACCGTGAAATCCGAGAAGTCATGGCCCGCAGGGGATGTGCTGGGACACGCTGGGGCGATCGACCATATCATCGGTCACTTGCGATCGGGATTCGGAGATGGCAGCCGATTATTGGGGATCGGCCACCGCGTGGTACACGGCGGCAAAGCTTTCAAGGCACCGGTGCGGGTGGACGCCCGGGTACTCAGTCATTTGGAAGCATTTATTCCACTGGCGCCCCTTCATCAACCGCATAATCTGGCCCCGATTCGCCGCGCATTGGAACGCGTGCCCGATTTGCCGCAAGTCGCCTGCTTCGATACCTCCTTTCACCGCACCCAACCCGCCGTGGCCCAGACTTTTGCCCTGCCTGCCGGTTTAAGGGAAGCTGGCGTCATGCGCTACGGCTTTCACGGGTTATCCTACGAGTACATTGCTTCGGTATTGCCCGCAATCGATCCGGTGGCGGCCAACGGCAGGACCATCGTGCTGCACCTGGGCAATGGCGCGAGCATGTGCGCCCTTGCGGCCGGACGCAGCGTCGACAGCACGATGGGATTCACGGCCGTCGAGGGACTGCCGATGGGCACACGCAGCGGCTCGCTCGATCCGGGCGTCATCCTGTATCTCAAGGATCAGCTGGCAATGGATGCCCGTGACATTGAAGATCTCATCTATAACAAATCGGGGCTGCTCGGCGTATCCGGCATCTCCAGTGATATGCGCACCCTGCTGGCCAGCGAAGAGCCGCAGGCCAAACTCGCCATCGATTTGTTCGTCTACCGGATCCGCTGCTGGTTGGGCGCTTTGACGGCCGCTCTGGGCGGACTGGACGCGGTGGTGTTTACGGCCGGCATCGGAGAAAACAGTCCGGAGATTCGCAGCCGCGTCTGCAGCGATGCTGGCTGGTTGGGTATAAAAATGGATGATGCGGCCAATGTTGCCGGGCATGAGCGCATCAGCGCCGGAACGAGCCGCGTTGCCGTCTTTGTCGTTCCGACCAACGAAGAGCTGATGATTGCGCGCCACGCACGCCGTCTGCTGACGCAATAACCTGTATTACTGCGCAAGATGAACAAGGCAACGTTTAACTCCTGCAGCCGGTTTAGGAGAATAAAAATGAAGATAGACATACCGCGGCCCGTGTTGAAAGGCAAAAAGGCGCTCGTGACCGGCATCGCAAATGACCAGTCTATCGCATATGGCTGCGCCAGGGCCTTTCGCGAGTGCTTCGATCCGATCAAAACCAAAAAAGGAGACCCGGATAATGAAAGATATCAATGACACCCCTTATGCTGCTTACCAGAAGTTCATGGAATACATGGTCGACACCGGCCAGCGTTCGGTTCTGTATTGGGATGTCATGCGCCAGCGTGGCAATCAGTATTTGGAGCAAATGGCGGAAAACATCCCCCATGTGCTGCAATTCAAGTGCGATTTGATCCTGGATGGCCGAAAGCTGACCCCGCCGGTGAATTACGGTATCGTCAAAATCGATCCGCCCAAGGGAACCGCCCTCGATGATCGCAAACGCCCTTTTGTCGTCATCGATCCCCGCGCGGGTCACGGGCCCGGCATCGGAGGCTTCAAGGCCGACAGTGAAATAGGCGAGGCGCTGCGCGCAGGGCATCATTGTTACTTTATCGGGTTTACACCGTTTCCCGAACCTGGGCAGACCATCGATGCCGTTATCGATGCCTGGGCGGTTTTTTTGGATCATGTTGCGCATCGTCACCCCGAGGCCGACGGCAAACCGGTCGTGATCGGCAACTGCCAGGCAGGATGGGCCTTGATGATGCTGGCGGCCAAACGCCCCGAACTCTGTGGCCCGATAATTGCGGCCGGCTCGCCGGTTTCCTATTGGGCGGGTGTACGCGGCGCCAATCCCATGCGCTATACCGGCGGCATGCTGGCCGGCAGCTGGCTTTCAGCCCTCACCAGCGACCTGGGAAACGGCATGTTCGATGGCGCCTGGCTGGTGCAGAACTTCGAAAATCTCAATCCGGCCAACACCCTGTGGTCCAAGCAATACAACCTGTACGCCAACATCGATAAGGAAGGCCCGCGCTATCTGGGTTTTGAACGCTGGTGGGGCGGGCACGTAGTGCTATCCGGCGAGGAGATCCAGTACATCGTCGACAATCTTTTTGTCGGCAATAAGCTGAGCACCGCCGGTATCGTCAGTGCCGACGGCGTGCGGCTGGATTTGCGAAAAATCCGCTCGCCCATCATCTGTCTATGTTCCAAGGGCGACAACATCACACCGCCACAGCAGGCCCTGGGTTGGATCATCGACCTGTACGGGAGCGATGCGGACATCCTGGCAGCAGGCCAGACGATTGTCTACTCAGTGCACGAAACAATCGGCCACCTGGGGATCTTCGTGTCAGGCAGCGTGGCCAAAAAGGAGCATCAGGAATTCGCCAGCAATATCGATCTCATCGATTGCCTGCCGCCCGGGCTTTACGAAGCGATCATGCAGAAGAAAAAAGCGGATGATGCCGGCATCGGGCTGGTCATCGGAGAGTACATCTCCCGTTTTGAAAGACGCAGCCTTGCGGACATTCGCGCAATGGGCGGGAATACGCCGGAGGAAGAGCGTTGTTTTGCTGCCGTGGCACGCTTGTCCGATGTAACCCATGGTCTTTACCGCACCACAGCGCAACCCATGATTCGCACCCTTTCCAGCGAACGCAGCGCCGAATGGCTGCGGCGCATGCATCCGTTGCGTCTTTCATACGAGTTGTGCTCGGACCGCAACCCCGCCGTAAAACCGCTGCCGGAAATGGCGCAGCAGGTCAAAAAAAATCGCCGTCCGGTCGCGGCGGACAACCCGTTCTTGGAATGGGAAAAATCCTTTTCGGACTGGATGACGTTCAGCCTGGATGCCTACCGGGACTTTCGCGATATGATGGTGGAGCAGATGTTCTTCGGCATTTATGGGCAATCGTGGCTGCAAGCCCTTCTGGGCCTGCACGCATCGGAGGAGCCGCCGAGAGTCAAACCGGGCCGGGATGCGGATCACATGGTATTTGTCAAGCGCCGCATCGAGGAGTTGCGCTTAAAAATGGATCAAGGGGGACCGCGCGAGGCGGCGATACGCGCAGTGCTCTATATTCGCCTGGCGGAAAATGCGGCCGATGAAAGAGGTTTCGAGACGCTCCGTCGCATAAGAGCCGAGCAGTCCTCGCGGAAAACCCTGGCTGAATTCAAGCAAGACCTTCGCGAGCAATTTTTTATGCTCCACCTGGACGAAAAGCGCGCGGTTGCGCTGATTTCCGAACTGCTGAAAAAAGAGGACCATGATGGCCGACAACTATTTGAAACGATCCGCACAATGGTCACTGCCGGCGGTCCTTTGAATGAAGAAGGCCATAAACGCCTCGCCCAAGTTGAGCAAATATTCTGTCCCCCTCAGCCGGCCGCGCGCAGCCGACGCAAAACCGAAACTCCGGCCTGAGAGGAGGGTCCGTCAATGCTCAGCAACAAAACTTATAACGAAATTCACATCGGCGATACCGCCAGCATGCAACGAACGTTGACCAAACAGGATATCGACCTGTTCGGCCTTCTGTCAGGCGACATGAACCCGACTCATTTCAGCGACGCATATGCAAAGATGCTGCTGGAGCGTCACAAATTGGTCGGCCATAGCATGTGGGGTGCCGCTTTGATATCGAGTTTGCTGGGAAACGACCTGCCGGGTCCCGGCACGATCTATCAGTCCCAACAGTTCGACTTTCATAATGCGGTGGAGCTTGGCGATAACCTGACCATTAGCGTGACCGCCACAGCAAAAAACAATGCGGACGGTAGCGTCGTTTTCGACTGCCGGGTGGTCAATCAAAGCAATGAGGAAATTATCACCGGCGTCGCCAAAGTTAAAGCGCCCACCCGAAAACCGATCGATGCCGGATCACCTTACGCCGCCATGCAACTGCACCGCAAAGCCGCTTTTAAAAAGCTGATCAGCATCGTGAAAGAGTGGGCGCCCATTGCCACCGCCGTATGCCACCCCTGCAGCAAAGAAGCGCTGGAAGGGCCGGTCCAGGCCGCTCTGAGCCATCTAATCGATCCCATCCTGGTGGGGCCGGAATCCAAGATACGGGAGCTGGCCGAGCGCCTGACGATCGACATCCGGCCTTATCGTGTGGTGGACGCCAAGCACAGCCATGATGCAGCCGTGAAAGCCGTGGCCTTGTGTCGATCGGGCGAAGCCGAAGCACTCATGAAAGGCAGCCTGCATACCGACGAATTAATGCGCGCGGTCGTCCCTTCGGCCACCGGACTGCGCACGGAGCGCCGCATCAGCCATATTTTTGCCATGGATCTGCCGACCTATCCACGTCCTTTGTTTATCACCGATGCGGCCATCAATATCTATCCGACCCTGGAAGACAAGGTCGACATTCTGAAGAATGCCATTGCGTTGGCCCACGCGCTGAAAATCTCCCAGCCCAAGGTGGCCATCCTCTCGGCCGTAGAAACCGTGAATCCCAAGATTCCGTCGACCATCGAAGCTGCTGCCTTGTGTAAGATGGCCGATAGGGGTCAGATCGAAGGGGCTATCATCGACGGCCCTTTGGCGTTCGACAATGCCATCAGCATGGAAGCCGCCCTGATCAAAGGTATCCGGTCACCTGTGGCCGGCGAGGCGGATATACTTCTGGTGCCCGACCTCGAGGCCGGCAACATGCTGGCCAAACAACTGGCTTACCTGGGAAAAGCCGATTCGGCCGGTATCGTTCTGGGCACGCGGGTTCCCATAATCCTGACCAGCCGGGCGGATTCGGCTGAAGCACGCCTGGCGTCGTGTGCTGTTGCGGTGGCCTTTGCATACTGGCAGCGTGAAAACCAGCTAACCGCCAAAAACGTTTGAGGCGACATATTGAAGAATACGACTGGCACAATTTCTTAGAACAATGCAAGTTTTAGATAATTCCGAAAAAGGAGAACCAAAGATGAAAAAGATTGTTTTTTTGCTGGTGGGCGTGATGATTTTTACCGGCTGCGCCACAACGAGTAAGTCATCGGAGCCGCAATCGGCTTTCCTGGGAGAGTATAGCAAAAATTTAAACCCCGGGGCGGAAGGTGAGGCCAAGCTCGTCTGGATCAAACCGGGGGTTGATTTCACGAGATATAAAAGGGTCATGGTGGACTACGTGATCTTCGCTTTTGCCGCTGATTCGGAATACAAAGGAATCGATGCGAGCGAATTGAAGGAAATTGCGGATACCGCCTCTCTGGCGCTCGTCCAAGCCCTTCAAAAAGAGTTCCCGGTGGTTGGCGAAGCGGGTCCGGATGTCCTGCGGATCCGTGTGGCGATTACCGACTTGAAGCAGAGCAAACCGGTTCTGAGCGGCGTCACATCGGTTGTGCCCGTGGGGCTGGCCGTCAGTCTCGTGAAGAAAGGTTCGACAAGTTCATGGACCGGTTCCGGAGCGACCACTGCGGAAATGATGGTACTGGACGCATTGACCAACGAGGTCCTCGCCGCCGGGGTGGACGAGAAAAGCGCGGGTTTCACGGAGAGGTTCAGTAGATGGGGCTCGTCCGAAGATGCGTTCAAGTTCTGGGGCGAAAGATTCACCAACCGGTTGGTTGCGTTGACGCGAAAATAACTGTGCCAGCGCCTACAGTCAACAACCCCATCGAGAGCAGTGGAAAAGTGGAAATATTACACTTCGATCAAATTTCCGATGATGCCGCAATCGTCCGGCTGTCGGGACGTTGGAAAACAGGCCCGCAGCTTCCTTCCGCAAGCGAGCTAAGCGGACACCTCGACCAGACACCCGCAACGCGGCGGCTTTCTTTTGACACCCAGGGGTTGACGGAGTGGGATACAGGGCTTTTATCTTTTCTCAAAAGCGTCATGCGGGAATGTTCCGCAAGGAAGATCGATGTGGATCGATCCGGTCTGGCTGCCGGTGTCAGACGGCTTCTTGACCTGGCCATGGCTGTCCCCGAAAAAAAAGATGCCCACAGGAGCACGAAAAGCGAGTCGTTCCTGTCCCGCGTGGGCAGCGAGACGATTGCGTTCATACAATCCGCCGGCGAAATGGTCGCTTTTGTAGGCGCCGCTTGTTCGGCCCTCGGCAGGTTATTGCTACGAAGAGCCAGTTTCCGGACGGATGAATTCAAACTTCTGGTGCAGGAGTCCGGTGCCCAGGCCTTGCCAATCGTATCCCTGATCAGCTTCCTGGTTGGTCTCATTCTGGCTTTTATAGGGATTCTCCAATTGAAACTTTTCGGCGCCCAGATCTATGTGGCCGACCTGGTAGGCATCGCCATGGTCAGAGAAATGGGCGCCATCATGACTGGTATCATCATAGCCGGCCGGACCGGCGCCGCATTTGCAGCCCAACTTGGCACCATGCAAGTGAATGAGGAAATCGATGCCCTGACGACGCTGGGTATTTCGCCAATGGCATTTCTGGTCTTGCCCCGCATGGTTTCCTTAACTCTTATGATGCCTCTGTTGTGCCTTTATGCGAACATTATGGGCATCTTGGGCGGCATGATGGTTGCCGCAGGCCTCCACGGGATCAAACCAGTGTCCTATTTCCAGCGCACCGCCGAGGCGGTGGGTCTCAACGACTTGGCCATCGGCCTTTTCATGAGCATCGTGTTCGGCATTTTAATCTCCCTTGCAGGGTGCATGCGCGGAATGCAGTGCGGCCGCAGCGCCTCGGCTGTGGGCAGTGCCACGACCTCCGCTGTGGTGACAAGCATTGTAGCCATTATCATGGCGACAGCGATGATCACCGTCGTATGTGACGTCATCGGCATATGAAGGGATTTAAAGGATGCAGCGCTTCCGCCCAAAGCGTGTATTCTGAAGGAAGATCATGCCTCATACTTTCAACTCCGGCGCTACCGATTCGAGGAAGGTGAATGGGAATGCTCCCGTGATTTCCGTTCAGGATTTGACCATGGCCTACGGCAGTTTCGTGTTGATGCGGGATGTGAATTTTACTGTTCAGCGGGGAGATATTTTCATCATTATGGGAGGCAGCGGCTGCGGTAAAAGCACCCTGCTAAGACATATGGTGGGGCTTCTGTCACCCGCCAAGGGCCGCATTCTTTACGAGGGAATCAGTTTTTTCGATGCCGCGCCGCCGACACGATCCGCGCTCATGAAACGCATGGGGATCCTTTACCAGAGCGGCGCCCTTTGGAGTTCCATGACGTTGGCCGAAAACATCGCCTTGCCGCTGGAACACTATACCGCTCTGAGCCCCGGCCAAATCGCCGAGATCGTTTCTTTCAAACTGGCCCTCGTCGGCTTGGCGGGATTCGAGCATTACTATCCATCGGAAATCAGCGGCGGGATGCGCAAGCGCGCAGGATTGGCGCGCGCTTTGTCGTTGGACCCGGACATTCTGTTTTTTGACGAGCCCTCCGCTGGTCTCGATCCGGTCAGCGCCAAACGTCTGGACGATTTGATCCTCGAACTGAGGGATAACCTCGGGGCGACGGTGGTGGTGGTCACGCATGAGCTGCACAGTATATTCGCCATCGGCAACAACTCCGTGTTTCTAGACGCTCAGACCCGCACTATGATCGCAGCGGGAAATCCCAACACACTGCTGAGGGAATCCCAAGACCCGACAGTGCGCACTTTTCTCACACGGGGCAAAGAATAACAGGAGGCGGGAGGTCATCTTATGTCGAAGCCATTCAGCAGCACAGTCATCGGACTTTTTGTCATCAGCGCCATCGGGCTGCTGGTGGCAGGCGTCCTCGTATTCGGAAGCGGCGGCTTTTTCAAGGAAAAGAGAAATTTCGTCCTCTTTTTCGAAGGCTCCGTCAAGGGCCTCCAAGTCGGGGCGCCGGTGGTCTTCCGGGGGGTGGAGATCGGTACGGTCAAAGAGATCATTATGAGAGCGGACCTCGATACGCTGGATATCACTATCCCGGTGATCATCGAAATTGATAGAGAGCGATTCGGCATCAGCGGCAACGATAAAGATCGACGGGTCAACATTCGGAAACTCATCGAAAAAGGGTTCAGAGGCCAGTTGGGCATGCAAAGTATGGTGACGGGGCAGCTCATGATCGAATTCGATTTTCTGCCGGGAACACCCGTGCGGCTTGTAAATGCGGACCTGGGCTATACTGAACTGCCGACCCTTCCTTCAAAGCTGGAGCAGCTGGCCGATACCATTGCCGAGCTTCCCATTCGGAAACTCTTTGTGACGCTCAATGAGGCTGTGGAGGGTGTGGAGAAAATAATGAATGCCCCTGAAGTAAAGGCAACGCTGGTTTCCCTGAAGTCTGCGGCGCAAGGTGCCGACCGGCTGATGCACCATGCCGGCGATCTTGTGGCCCGTACGGACAAGCAGATCGATCCAACTGTGAAAAGTTTGAGGACGGTTGCCGATGATGCGAGTTCATTGCTTAAGAATGTTGACGGGGAGTTGGTCTCAGTGGCTGCAAAGATTGAAAAAGTATCCGATGCAGCGACACTTGCGATGAAGCAGGGCCAGGCAACCTTGAAATCCATTCAGGGCATTGCCGGCGATGATTCGGAAATGGTTTACCGGTTGGCTGACGCTTTGAAAGAATTATCGGTCGCATCGCGTTCCGTTCGCCTCCTGGCTGAACAATTGGAGCAATATCCGGATTCGATCATCCGAGGCAAGAGCGCGGCTGGAGGTGAGTGATGAGCAAAATGAAATCCATGATTATAGCCGTACTAGTCGTCTGCGTGGCCTTCCCCTTGGGATGTTTCAATCTCGGGGGCACGAAAGAAAAAACGAAGTTCTATATCCTGACTGCCTCACCCAATCCTGAAATGCTGCAAGCGGCTGCACCGCCCGAAGCTCCGAGCGATTGTATCGCCATAGGGATAGCGCGGGTTGATATACCGGATTACCTGAATCGTCCCCAAATCGTCACGCGGGTCAGTCCCACCCAGATCGAAACATCCGAATTTCACCGCTGGGCGGAACCGTTGGCAGTGAATTTCGGCCGTGTTTTAGCGGACAATCTCTCCAAATACACTTGCGCCGAAACGGTGGTCTTTCCGCATATACGAGGAAACAATTCTTCTTTCCGGGTGAAAGTCGAAGTTTTGCGGTTTGACGGAAGTCTTGGCAACGATGTCGAATTGAAGGTCCGCTGGAGCCTTTTCGATAGAAACGAAGCAGAACCGAGAATCACAAAGCAGAGCAGCCACACCGCCAAAATGGATTCAGCCAGCTATGAAGATCTGGTTTGTGCAATGTGCCTCACAGTTGACGCTTTCGGTAAAGAGGTCTTCGACGAGGTGGCCCGTCTCAGAAAAGCGTCTTTGTAAATTAGGCAGGGAAGCTTAATAACCAGGTACTTTTAAGCTCACCACATGCGCAGCATGCAGAAAGGCTGCCGATGAAAGGATACAAAATGAGAAAACTGTGCAGTGACAAAAAATATAAAGATTGATCGATTGATCACTATGATAAAAATATCCGGTGCAAATACCTATTATTTTTAGCCTATTTGAGGACGTTATCATGGGAAACGCAGCATCCTATTGCGAAAACGGCACTTTGAAAAACGGAATCGGGGTTAGAATCAGATCCATCCGGCCGGACGACAAGCATCGGCTTTTTGAAGCTTTCCGCAACCTCGAAACCGAATCTGTTTATACACGTTTTTTCCACCACAAAAAGACGCTGACCGATGAAGAACTCACAGCCGCAACCGAAGTTGATTTCGAATCTGTGGTCGCTTTGGTCGTTACGGTGGGGGAAGGGGAAAGTGAGACGATCATCGGGTCCGGACGCTTTATGACGTACGAGGATAAGGGCGCTCTCATGGCGGAGGTAGCCTTTACGGTCGAAGAAGATTACCACGGGCAAGGTGTCGCCGGTCTGCTCCTGCGCCACCTGGTTTCAATAGCACGTACGGCAGGCGTAACGCAACTCGAAGCGGAAGTGCTTTCAACAAACAAAGCGATGCTCCGGGTCTTTTCGCGCAGTGGGCTCCCAATGGAAATGAAGAATGAAGGCGGTGTCGTTCGGGTCGGGCTTATGCTAAAGGATCACCGCAATGTCTGACCGGACAATCGAACTACCCGATGGTGGATTCAATGCCATAATCTCACAAGGACCGTTTCGTTGCGAAACTCAAGATCAGCCCTATGGTTTCGGTTGTCTTTTCTTTGGGGTCTTTGGGGCGATTGCAGTGTCGCTCAAAATCGGGTTGTACATCGTGTGAAATGTGCCGCCGCTTTCTATATGACCGACCGCCATTTCGGGCTCGCTTTCTATGTCCACAACGTTGCCTTTCGTGTCGATCGGTTTCCCCTCATCATTGACGGCTACGATTCCTGTGGGGATGATCCCTTCGCCTTCTTCGTTGAACGGCCTGCTGGTAATGATTCCGCCAATGGGTATCATCTTGCCGTCAGCGTCTTTGGCCGTGCCGTCAGACCGGAATGTGAACGGGACATTCTCTTCGCCTGACCCGAAAACATCTTTGCCGAGATTGAAGCCTTGATCGAGAACGATCTTGCGGTAGAGCTGAATGTTGCTCCTCATGGTCGCCTCGTTAGGATACAGCAAGGTGCCTTTTACATATAAGTTTCCGGTTGTTTCATCATGGTCGAGATAATCCAGCTCTGCAACAAATGCCCGCATGATTTTTTGTCTTTCTATCAAGAGCGTTTTTCGCCGATCCTTGCCCAAGCTTTTAAGCTTCTCGTCATCGAAGACCGCGGGATCCATTTGCAGCCCAAGGGACTGCCCTTTGTGGGCCACGAATGCCTTTAACGCCTCCGCTATTTCATCCGGCATGACGCCATATAAATTGGCCCCGACCACAACATAATAGAAAAAACCGAGTTCACCCATCTCGGAGCCCTCATGAACATAGTCCATTAACTTGCTTTTGCCGGGCTTTTTTGAATCGTAATCACCGTAGTCCATTTCACGCCAACCGGTAGATCCGGGAAGCTTTCGCTCAAAAGACCATACCGAATCGACTGTGTTGCCGACTTTGCCATGACAGCCGATACACTGCATCATCTCCTCAGTGGTTTGCGGGCGAAGCGCACCCTTGCGATCTTCGATAAATGCAACCAGAAGCCAACCTGCATTGTTGTCAACCCAGCCTTGACCCTCGTTGCCGATGACATAGTCCTCGGGATGGGCATCTTCATCGATATTGTCGAGTGTGACCTCTTTCCATTTATACATATATCGCAGATCTTTTAATCGTTTGGCACGTGTTCCGGGAAACTCGTAAGCTTTGCCCTTGTTCTCGCTGACCCCGTCGACCTTTGCGCCGGCCTGGCCGTCCGCATTTAGATCGACATAGTGCAGCGGGTGGGCGAACTCTGTTCCAACCGGGAAGAATCCCTTTTTGACGGTGGTGTCTGAAGCGTCGCCGTAATAGTGGGTCTCTTCGAATGGTCTATTCTTGATGTTTTTTGCAAGCAGTTCGAGATTCTTCTTGTACATCGCAAGGCTGGGTTTGCCCTGTGCGGTTCTGAAAGGCTCGGGCAGTCTTATGTAGATGCCGCTGACACTGCCGGTCAATGGTGTGAAAATACCGTAAGGGAAAAAATTGATGGCGCGCCAACCAGTCAGTTGTGCTTTTTCATCTCTGACAAAACCCTCTTTGTCGATGTATCCGTGGCTCCCGTCCGATGTGGGATTCTGCTCACTTTCCGGAAACAGATGCATGGGATTCAGGGCCGGAAACAGCACAAGTTCTTGAGGACCGTCATTAAGCCAGTGACCTGTTTCGTTTGGCCGGGCTTGCTTGAAGGCTGGCAGCCAGTTGTCCTGTCGTACATAGGTCACATCAAAGATATCCGGCACCGGGATGTTTTCTTTGCGCAACCGTTTATCAATTTCATGCGGGAAAATAGTGTTACGCCACAGGACTTTGTTTAGATCAGGGGTTGGAAAGCTGTAAAGGATCTGGTCTTCCCCGAGGGGAAATGCGTTTCCATGTTTTTTAGAGGCAAGATAATCGGTGTGACAATAAAGACAGGCGTTTTGAGTGCCGTACCCCGTTTCGATCCAGCACTGGGCCGGGATCGCTGGGTCCTCGTTGTAAGACGGCTTGTAAGCGGATCCGGCACGTTCGAGAAAATTTTCAGGTGCTATCCCTTTGTGAAAATTTTCAAGCCGAATAGCCTCAGCATGCAAGCCCTTCCTGCCAAGTGCTTCTCTGGCCTCCTTGATTGGATCAAGGGCTTTCATTTCAGCAAAACTTATCACGGTGCTTGAAAGGCAGGCCATGAAAAATAAAAAGCAGGTTCTACCAGCTGTCTTCATATTGTATCCTCCCTGATTTGATGGTGCTTACAGGTATCAAGCGTCCGTGGGAATACATAAACACCTGTATGCAAGGCGGAATGTGTACTTATCGACGGAAATCGGGAAGAAACTGGCGCAGTCTAACCTGAGTGATGAGGGGGGTTCAAAGAAGATCGTTTGCAGCCACCGCTTGCATTCAAGTGGTGAGCGCTTTAAAGTCCATTTGCAGATCGGCCATTCAGGATGAAAGCTGGCACCGATTATGGGATCGTCGCCATGGCCGCAAAGCGGGGTTCATGCAGCGGGATCAAAATGTCTGCCATCTTTTTCACTTTCACCAAAATATCGTAGGCTTCATAAGTATTGACATGCGTGCCGGGCGGGATGACCTCCATCTCCATAGCCCGGATTTCTTTAGGCGGAGAGAAGTTCAGATCGATGGTACAAAACCCTGTTATGATCGCCCGGCCCCCTGGGGTGGCCACCATCACCGAGAGGCCGCCGGGGGTGTGCGCCGGGGTGTGGATGACGGTGATGCCGGGGCATATTTCGTGACCATCATCGACTGTGCGGATTTGGCCATTTTCTTCCACATCGGCGATGTAATCTTCCAGGTAGCGAAAATCCAGAGGGTGGGGTGTGTGGATCTGGATCAGTTCGTTGGCATGCACGTAGATATCGGCATTGCCGCATTTGTAATCGTTTTCGCAGTGGTCGTTATGAAGATGGGTATGTATGATAACATCGATATCTTCGGGGTTTAGCCCCCAGCGGGACAATCCCTGTTCAAACGTGTAAATCGGGCCGCCGATGGCCGCCTCGCGGTCCGCTGACTGAATGGGGTTCATTTCACCGGTATCCACCAGAATTTTGCGGTCGCCGCCCTCCAGATACCAGCAATAAATGGGGATGGTATACGGTTTGCCATAGCCATACTGGTAGGTCATCATGCCCTGGTCGAAAACTTTCGTGCCCATGACGATTGGATGAATTGTGTAAATGCTCATGGTTTCCTTTCATGATGCGAAAAAACCATTGCGCCTGCCTGCAGCGAAGGTATTATGGCCAACGGCACTTTGTGCGAAACCCGAACATCAGTCTATAAATCAACTTTCGGAATTGGCACGTAGCTAAGTGTTCAGTGTAAAGTTTAAAGTGTAAAGGGAGGCATTCTGTCGATTTGACATGCTCACCTTTCCATGTTGCACAATTTTACGTACAATGCTTTTGTTAAAGGTTCAAAAATGACAACGCAACCTTCTTAGGGCACCCTATACCTGTGTCTTACGGGGGCGAAGTGCCATATAATCAAATAATAAAAATAAAGTTCGCTGATGGCAAGGAAAACCCTTGTAGTTCTAATAAACGCCGGCGAGCGAAACGCCGGCGAGCGAGAATAGAGGTAGTAGGACGTAAATTAACATGAATTTTTTGGCCCACCTCTTTTTGGCCGACATCACACGCGATTCATTGATCGGGCAGCTGCTGGGCGATTTTGTCAAAGGCAGCGCCCTTGGCAAATACAGCGGCGATATCCAGTCAGCGATCCTGTTTCATCGCAAAATTGATTCCTATTGCGATGCCCACCCACTCACACGGGTCAGTCGCAACCGCGTGGGGCCTCGGCGGCGGCGTTTCGCAGGCGTTATCGTGGACGTGGCCTACGACCATTTTCTGGCGCAAAACTGGCACTGTTTCCATCCCGAGCCGCTATCGGCTTTCGCACGACGAGTCTATGCGGTGCTGCGCCAGGATCCTACGCCCTTGCCGGCGCGGCTCGATAGTGTCCTGCCGAAGATGATCGCCCATGATTGGCTGGCCGGCTACCTGGATCTGAACAATATCGCAATGGCGTTAGATCGCATTGCCGGACGGTTGAGCCGTGGCGCACCCTTTTTAGGGAGCATCGTAGATATCAGGGAGCACTACGTCGGCATGCAGAACGATTTCTTGTCGTTTTTTCCCGACCTGATCCGTTTTTCGAAAGCGTACAGCCGGCAATCGGCCGCCGCACCGTCACACAGTTCTTGATAATCGATGGTAAACCCTTTAAAGACATTCTCTGTCGCACCGGCTTCGCCGGCGAGTTCAGTTTGCGGTGAGATCGCAACGGTTTGCGATTCTCTAAATGCGGATATCTATCGGGAAAGGACGGAAAATGGCGATGTACGAATACAGTGTGGATGATAATGTGGCGGTGCTGACCATGAACAATGGGGAGAACCGCTTCAATCTGGATACGATCGCGGCATTCACGCAGGCCTTGGACGATATCGAGCACAAAACCGATGTCAACGCTTTGGTCGTTACCAGCAGTCATGAGAAGATCTGGTCAAACGGTATCGATCTGGAGTGGCTGATGTCCGCCGTGCAAAAAGAGGGGCAGGGGGCCATGGATCACTTCCTGGCCGAATTGTTCACGTTGTTCCGGCGTGTGCTCACGATTCCCATGCCAACCATTGCCGCCATGAACGGTCATGCCTTCGCCGGTGGCGCTTTTCTGGCCTTCTCGCATGATTTCCGCTTCATGCGCGCCGACCGCGGCTGGATATGTCTGCCGGAAGTGGATCTGGGCATCCCGCTGGGTCCTGTCTTCATGGCCATTACCCAGCAAACCATGCCCAGCTACCTGGTTCATGAGATGGAATATACCGCCAGGCGCCTTACCGCCAAAGAGTGTGAGGACTACCACATCATCATGAAAGCCTGTCCCTTGGATCAGTTGATGCCGCAGGCCCTGGCCTTCGCCAAAGGGTTGAATAAAAAGCGCGACATCATCGGCCGCATGAAGCTCGAAACGCGTGCCGCCATTATTAAGGTAATCGATGACACCGTGGCATCACTGAGAGCCAACGCATAAAATGACGCCGTCGAAATGTTTGGTTTTCAGGCATAAACCGTTTCCAAACATCAAGTGGGTGCATTTCTTATGACGGCATGTTTTGCCGGACCTTGGCCCAGGCCGGGGTCCGGTCCCCGTCAAAACGATGTCTTCGCTGCCATTAGGCCGCTCATTTCGCTTGACAGCCGTTGTATGCCCATTTATTTAGCATACAAAGGAAAAAGACATGAGCTACGCCGATTGTATTGTATTCCTGTTAGCCAAGGCTTACCAAAAATCCCAGAACCACCTGAAGGTGAAGTTAAAACCGTATGGTCTGACAGCCGTTCAGGCGCTGATCCTTGAGGCCCTGATCGAAGAGGACGGGTTGACGGCAGGGGAGATCGGCAAACGGTTGGTTCTGGACAATGCCACCGTTTCCGGCGTTCTCGATCGTCTTGCCGACGGACGCTGGATTGTCAAGCAGACCGATGCCGGTGATAAACGCGTTCTGCGGGTCAACCTGGCATTCAGGGCAACATCGGCAATAAAGGATTTGATACGCGAGCGCGACAAGGCCAATGATGAAATTTTGGAAGGTTTTTCCATGGAAGAACGCATTGTATTAAAACGGCTGCTCAAGGATTTAAGGTAGCCGGAATAATTAGTATGCTAATTAATTATTCAGACCTGGCAAATTAAATAACCCAAAGGATGTGTGCGCCCTGCTGGCTTCATCATCAAGATGCCTTGGCGCGAAAAGATACCGATAACCCGTAAAAGTATGAGGGGGCGTAATGAGAGACCCATTGTTCGAGCCGATTATGATCAATCAACTAAAGGTGGAAAATAGGTTTTACATGCCTGCCATGCATATGAACATGGCGGTCGACTTCGAGGTCACCGATCGTCTGGTGTCGTTTTACGCCGAGCGGGCCAGAGGCGGCGCCGGGATGATCGTGGTCGGTTATGCTACGGTGGACGAGCTTTCGGGCAACACGCAGAATATCGGTGCGCATAAAGATCAATTCATCCCCGGGCTGGCGCGCCTGGCTTCGGCTATCAAGGACAATGGGGCGCGCTCGGCTGTGCAGATCAATCATGCCGGACGCTACAACTCTTCCTTCTTCCTCAACGGACAGCAGCCGGTCGCGCCGTCGGCCATCGCTTCGCGCATGACGCGTGAAACACCGCGCGCACTAACTATCGAAGAGATCAAAACGGTCGTCGAAAGCTTTGCCCAGGCGGCGCTGCGCGTCAAACGCGCCGGCTTCGACGCGGTCGAAATTCTCAGCGGCACGGGGTACCTGATCAGCGAATTTCTTTCTCCGCTGACCAACCAGCGCGACGATGACTATGGTGGCGACCTGCAGAACCGGATGCGCTTCGGTATAGAGGTGATGCAGGCCATTCGGCACCACGTGGGCGACGATTTCCCGGTGATCGTGCGCATGAACGGCAACGATTTTATGCCCAAAGGACAGGGGCGCATCGAGTTGCAGGCTTATGCCCGCGCGCTGGTCGAACAGGCCGGCGTGGATGCGCTATGCATCAATGTGGGCTGGCATGAAGCGCGCGTGCCTCAGATCATCACCGCCGTGCCGCGCGGCGTATTTGCCTACCTGGCCAGAGGCATCAAGGAGCAGGTGTCCGTGCCGGTCATCGCCAGCCATCGCATCAACGATCCTTTGACGGCCAGGGAAATGATTGGTGACGGCATGTGCGACATGGTGGCCATGGGCCGCAGCTTGATTGCCGATCCCTATTTGCCGGAAAAGGCGCGCACCGGCCGCGACGATGAAATCATCCACTGCATTGCCTGCGCCCAGGGCTGCTTCGATAATCTTTTCAAGCTCAAAGCCGTGGAGTGCCTGTGCAATCCCAGGGCAGGGCGTGAAGAGGAAACGCGGGCCATCCCGGCAAAGACCCCGAAGAAGGTCATGGTGGTGGGCGGCGGCGCGGCCGGCATGAGCGCCTCGGTGGCGGCGGCCGAGCGCGGCCATGCGGTCACTTTGTATGAACAAAGCGACCGTCTGGGCGGACAGCTCATGCTGGCCGGAGCCCCTCCGGGACGCGAGGAGTTTCTGACGCTGGCCCACGATCTTCAAAAGCAGGTCGCCATCAGTCCGGTGACCGTGCGGCTTAAGCAAACCGTGGACGAAGCCGTGATCGAGGCCGAACGTCCCGATGCGGTGATTGTGGCCACCGGAGCCGTGCCGACGACCCCACCCATTCCAGGCGCGGATCTGCCCCATGTGGTGCAGGCCTGGGATGTACTGCAGAACAAAGCCCATGTGGGCCAGCGCGTCGTGATCGTGGGCGGCGGGGCCGTGGGCGTTGAAGTCGCCCTGTTCCTGGCTGAAAAGGGCACTCTGACCGGCGATGCGGTCAAGTTTTTGCTGGTTAACCGGGCCGAAAGCCCCGAAACCTTGTACGAACTGGCGGTCAAAGGTACCAAGCAGATTGTGATGATCGAAATGCTCGACGCGATCGGCAAGGATATCGGCCGTTCGACCAAGTGGTGCATGTTCCAGGATCTTGAGCGCTCCGGCATCAAGCGCTTGACCGTCACCAAGGCTATCGAGATCACCGCGAAGGGGATCCGGATCGAAGGGCCCCAAGGCACGCAGGAGCTTGTCGCGGACACCATCGTCATGGCCGCCGGTGCGCGCTCGCTGAACACACTGTCGGGGCTGTTGGAGAAAAAGGGCATTGCCTGCCTGACAGTAGGCGACGCAAAGCAAGTGGCCCAGGCCATCGATGCCATCCATCAGGGGTTTAAAGCCGGTCAGGAAGTATAATCTGAATGTTTGTCACAGGGGCGCGGTGCGCCCCTGTGTTGATTTAAAAACGTAGCAATGGGCAATGGCGGCTCAGAACCGCGAAGAAGAGAGCGTCACATCGGCATCGTTCCAGGCCTGTTCAAAGCGTTTCCGAATTTCGGCGGCTTCCGCACTGCGCCCCTGGGCTTGCAAACTTTGCCACAGTCCGTACAGTGAATACCCGTTGTTGCGATATCTCTTCAAGTCCTGCCAGTAGACCACCTCCGCTTCAGCGGGATGACCGGCTTCTATCAGAACAGCCCCCAGAGTGTGACGCACTGGATAAAACCAGTCGGGCGGTTCGTTGTACGATAAACTATCTTCGAGTCTGGCCGCCCGTTCCAGGTGGCTGATAGCGGTGTCGAAATCGCGTTGCTTAGCCGCCATCTCCCCCGCCAATACTTCACCGGCGATGGTCAATAACGGTCGCACACTGCTGAAGCCGATCGATTCTTCGCCGGCATTTTCATTCTGGGCGATGCTTTTCAGCTTGCGAAGTTCTTCTGTTGCCATCTGCGGCCGTCCGGTGTGCGTATAGGCCAGGCCGCGCGCATAGTGCCACATGCCGGTCATAAAATGCCAATCTTCGGGCGGTTCAGGTTCGGTCAGGACAGCATCCCATTGGCCATAACGGATCAATGTGAAAAGCGGCATGCTTGCAAAGGTTTGATACAAGGCCCAGTCATTGCCTGCAAGGTCGCGCGGAACTTTTGAAGCGACTTTGCGGGCAACTGTCAGCGCCTGTGCAGGTTTGCCCAACATCAAGGCCGCCCAGGTTTGAAAGTGCAAGTTGTGCGGATAATAGCCAAGCGGGTAGATTCCCTGTGTGCGGCATTGGATAATGTAGTTTTCGTCGGCTTTGGCTGCCTGGCCGTTGAGCGTGAACGATTCGGCATAACGGCCCACTTGCATGTAAATGTGCGTAGGCATGTGCACCAGATGACCTGCTCCGGGCATTAAACCACGCAAGCGGTCGGCTGCTGCAAGGCCGCGTTCCGCATCGGTCGCTTCGACGATATGAATATAATAATGCAAGGCGCCTGCGTGCGTCGGGTTTTTTTCCATGACCTTTTCCAAGGTCTGCAGGATTTCGGGCGTGCGTGGCTTTGGTTGGCCATCTTTGTTCCAGTAGTTCCATGGGGAAAGATTCATGAGCGCCGCGGCATAGAGAGTGGCGGCATCGAGATCGTCTGGGTATTGAGTGTGGACCTTTTTCATGGCTTCGGCGTAGGCAATATCGAGCTGCATTCGATTGTCTTGGGGTTGGGCATGATACCGTTTGCTCAGGGCATCGATATAGGCGCGTTCACGGGCCGTGGCGTTTTTTTTGCGGGCGACCGCCATCTGAATGGCTGCATACGCCTGCGGAACCACATCGGCGGACATCGGCAAGTTCAGGTTGGGCCCCAATACCAATGCCCAGCCCCAATAGGCCATGGCGCTATCCGGATCGCGCCTCACCGCCTCCTTGAAACTGCGCAATGCCTCCTGATGGTTGAAGGCATAAGTTAAACGGAGCCCCTGGTCAAAGAAGTACTGGGCCTGTTTCGATTGGGTGCTGACCGGATGGTGATGATCGCCAAGGCCTGACAAGACCGGCGCGATCGGGCCGCTGGCTTGACTGGGGTCCTGCGCAAGAGCCCGATGGTCGTAGCTGGCGATGTGCAAAGAACTGGCACCTGCATAGGTTGCCCATGCAAGCGCAAAAATGAATACTGCAAAAAAAGTTGGTTTTTTGTGATGACGAGACATATACGCCTCCTCCTGGCCTTGGGGAGCGCGGCTGCCGGCGACAAGCTGTTTCAAGCGTCGGGGCTTGCTTCCAACTGCAAGGTCTTGATGCGAGTGTTGGTGTGTTGACGTCAGGCATGTTGTCGGAAAATGCCCATTTCGAGGTAGGAAATCCTTGGGGTCAGACACTGATTCAGGGTGTGCTACAATGATGCGCCCTTTAAACAGCAGTTCAGATGAAGGTCAAAGACAGCGCTGATCGTATTGCCTGGGTCTACGCTAAGGGTTTATCTTGCGATAGGATGATCCCCCTTACGTTGATTTTGTTGATCAATAAAGTAGGGCCAGGTAAGCACCCTGTCAAAATGCCCCCGCCCATTAAGTTTGCTGATATGCCAGCGTTAAAGTGAAAGTTTCGGATAGCTTTGCCCGAATGACCCGAATGAATAGATAAACAGATGGGCCGCGATCGTTCAAAACTGAATAATGTTGGGCTATATTGGCGTATCAGATGTCAGATCGATCGTCCTCACAGAAGGCGGAACCATTCGATCAATTGGCCTGCGATACTGATGGTCGGCGGAACCCGCGGCAGATCGTCTTTGGTGTACCAATCGGCTTCGATGATTTCGGTCATATCGGGTGTGATCGTGCCGCCGGCATAGTCGGCTGTAAATGCGATCATCAGCGAATTGGGAAAGGGCCAGGGCTGGCTGCCAAAATAGCGGATGTTGCGCACGCTGACCCCGACTTCTTCTTTGACTTCGCGCGCGATGCATTGCTCCAGGGTTTCACCCGGCTCGACGAAACCGGCCAGCACGCTGTAGAAGGGTGTTTTGGCGCGCACGTTGCGGGCCAGAAGTATTCGGGGGCCATCGATAACCGCCACGATGACGGCTGGAGACAAACGCGGGTAGTTGACCAGGCCGCATTGCGGGCAGAACAGGGCGCGCTCTTTGGTTTGTTCTTCGGTCGGATGTCCGCACGCGCCGCAGTACCGGTGCGTGCGCTGCCAGTAAAGCAGATGGTTGGCCCGGCCAGCCACCCAGATCAACGTTTCATCCAGCCGGTCGAACAATGACCGCAGTTCTTTGAAGGCGAACGGTGCACCGGGCGCGGCGCCGGTGTCGAGTTCGGCGGCATAACAGGCTTGGCCGTCCAAGGCGCCCAAATACTGCTTGCGCGCGAGACGGAGGCCGCACTTCTCGATATCGGCCGCCTCGGGTATGTGACACTCTCCATCTGCATTCCTGACCAACAACCGGCCCTGATCGAAGATAAAGAAAAGGGCCGGGAGCTTGTTGTTCAGAGTAGATGATTGTTTGGCGTCAAAAGTCATTCAGGGTACCTGCACTTGAAACCGTGCACTGCACTTTCAAAATCAAACGTCAGGCAATATGCGTTTGTTGGTTTTATGTCAACCTTCGGGTCGGCGATCAGGGATGGTGGGCCGCGCCACCCGGATCGCCTCCCGTGCCAATTATAGTTCCCAGGCCGCCTTGGCGCCTTCTTCGGTGGCTTCCATGATGCGGCGTACCTTGAGCGCATCGCCTACGACCGTGTGGGGTGTGGCGCTTTCTTCAAGGTAGGCTTTGAGGTCGTTGCGCGGACGCATGCCGACCGCCAGAACGACATGATCGAAGCCTGACTGCTGTTCTTCCTGGTCGTTAACGATCAGGGTCACCGAGTCGGGCTGAATGGTTTTCAAGCTGCAGCCGAAGCGCAGGATACTCGCCTTTTCCCGCAGGTATTTGTGCAGCGAATACCCATGCGAAGTGAATTTAGGCACCGGCGAGGACGGCATTTGCTCGATCAAGGTCACCACGCAGCCGCGTGCGGCCAGAAAACAAGCGGTCTCCATGCCGATCAGCCCGCCGCCGACCACCAATGCGCTGCGTCCCGGCGCCACCCGGCCATCCAGAATCTGCCAGGCATCGACCACGTGCGGCAAATCGATCCCCGAAATGGCAGGAATGATCTTTTCTCCGCCGGTGGCCAGAATGACCCTTTCCGGTTTTTCCTCGGCAATCAGGGCCTCGGTGATCTGGGTACCGGTGCGGATGCTTACGCCCGATTGTTCAACCTGGCGGGTCAGCCATTCGATCCAGTCCAGATAGATCTCTTTGTGAGGCGCTTTGCAGGCATAGAGAATATTGCCGCCCGCGGCGTTTTCCTGATCGAATATACTGACGTCATGGCCCAGCCGTTGGGCCTCGTATGCGGCGGTCAGCCCGGCCGGACCGGCTCCGACAATCCACACCTTGCGCGGAACTGCCGCCGGTGCTTGGGGATAGACAAGCTCCTGGCCGGTTTCCGGGTTGATCGCGCAACGGATAGATTTGCCTTCGAACATCTCGCGCTCGATGCATCCCTGGTTGCAGGCGATGCAGAGGCGGATATCGTCATAACGGCCCTGTTTGGCCTTGGTGAGGAAGTCCGGATCGCACAATTGCTGGCGACCGAAAGCGACGAAATCGGCTTCACCCCTGGCAATGACCTGGTCGGCCTTGCGCGGGTCATTGAAGCGGCCGACGGCGATGACAGGGATGTTGGCAGCCGCTTTGATTTTTTGGGCGCGCCACACGTTGAAGCCGGTGTCGAACTCCGGCGGTGCGCTGGTGATGCCGGCCGGACTGCCGTGAGTGCCGACGGAGGCATGCAGCACATCCATGCCGGCCGATACCAGATCGGGCAGAATCGTGAGCAGATCATCGACCGTGTAACCGCCCTTGATGTATTCTTCGGCGGAGATCCGCAACAGCACGGGGAAATCGTCGCCCACATGTTTGCGCACCGAGCGCAGTACGTCAATGACGAAGCGGGCACGGTTGGCGAAGCTTCCGCCGTAGTAATCGGTGCGATGGTTGGAGATGGCCGAAAGAAATTGGGTCAGCAGGTAACCATGCGCGCCATGGATCTCGACGGCATCGAAACCGGCTTGCCTGGCCCGGGCGGCTGCCGTGCCGAAACTCAGGATGACTTCTTGAATATCTTCTGGCGTCATTTCTCTGGGCGCCTGCCCATATATCAAACTGGGTGCGGCCGAAGGACCCATGGCACGGCCCTTTTTCAGCAGATAGTGGCTTTCGCGGCCGGCATGGTGCAACTGCATGGCAGCCTTGCTGCCCGAAAGGTGCATGACCTCGGCCAGTTGTTTCAATCCGGGAATGAACCGGTCGTCCCATGCCGCGATCTGAGCGGGAACAACGACCCCATCGGGATGGACGGCGGTAATTTCCGTAATCAGCAAACCGGCGCCGCTGGCGGCCTGCCGGCGCATATAGGCCAGTTGCGCATCGCTGACCGTGCCGTCTCGGTTGCACAATCCGGTCCCCATGGGCGGCAGGACAGCACGGTTGGGGATTTCGAGGTTCTTGATGGTCATCGGCGATAGTAGTGCGCGCAGGTTGCTCATGGGTTCCTCCTTCGACTGATTGCCCGGTGAATGGGTCGGTCCCTTTTTAACGTACGCGGACCGATATTGCTATTGGAAAATCCGGTTGATCATTGATACATTTACCGATAAGTGGCTGTCAATGAAATAGAACGAACGCTCGCTATTTAATGTTTCGACCGCGACGCCCTCGCGTCGGCCGGTCGATCCAGCGCGGCGCTGCCAATTTGCATCACATCAAAAAAAGGAGAAGTCATGACCCACCGAGAACGATCGATCGAACACAAGTTCGCGGATGTCAATGCTATTCGCCTGCACTATGTATCGGCAGGGCAGGGCAAGCTGATGCTGTTCCTGCATGGTTTTCCAGAGTTCTGGGCGGAGTGGGAGGCGCAACTGAGTGCGTTTGGGACGGATTACCATGTCGTGGCACCGGATATGCGTGGGTTCAATCTTTCCTCCAAACCAGCCCACCCGCGAGAATATCATATCAAAATTTTGGTTGAAGACCTGCGCGCGTTGGCCGAACACCTGGGGCACACAAAGATGATTTTGATAGCGCACGATTGGGGTGGCGGCGTGGCCTGGGCGTTTGCCCATCGGCATCCCGAATATGTCGAAAAACTCATCATTGTCAATTCGCCCCATCCCGTTGTTTTCGCCCGTGAGCTTTTGCGTAATCCGATGCAGCAAAACGCCAGCGCCTACATGAACTTCTTTCATAAATCGGAAGCTGAAAGTATTTTGACGCAGAATCACTATGCGTACCTCCTCGAGGCTTTGACCGGAAGCGGTTCACGCTGGCGGATGACCGACGTGCTCAGGAAACGCTATTTGGCGGCTTGGTCGCAACCGGGCGCCTTAACGGGAGGATTAAACTACTACCGTGCTTCGCCTTTGCATCCGGCGACATCCGAATCGGAAAAGGCTGTGTTACGCCAAATTGCCAATGCCCCGCCCGAGATGTTCGCGGTCACAGTGCCAACATTGGTGATCTGGGGCGAATTGGACACTGCGCTGCTGCCCGGCAATCTGGATGGATTATCGGATTATGTAGAGCCATTGACCATCGTCCGCATTCCGGACGGTACCCACTGGGTGGTTCATGAGCAACCGGAACGGGTCACTACTTGCATTCGCGCCTTCATTGAACCGTAATCCCAGTAGTCGAAGGTGCTTGAAATGTAGGTGCCTTTGGTTTATTGAGCCTTTTTTACAGCACTAATCGTTTCCGGTTGGAACGGTTTATATTGTCATTCGTAGTGATTCTCTTTTATAATGTTTTTTCTAAACACATATCGACCCGTTTTGTTTGCCGGACAAAGGAGTGAGGATGGATAGGGAAGGCTTAAAGATACTGCTGGCGTTCGATGGATCCGATTTATCCCTTGAGGCGGTCAATTATGTGGCTGGTCTCATGCCTGCTGCGCAGACCGAAGTCGTTTTATTCTACGTGGAAACTCAAATTTCCGGTTCTTTCTGGAAATTCGAACATGATATGGACTTCCGATTCAAGGCCCCTAACATCCGGACCTGCATCACCGAGCAGCACAAACGCATCAATGCTTCCTTGAAAAAAGCGCAGCAGATCCTATTGGATGCGGGATTTCCCGCCCAATCCATCACCACCAAAATCCAAGCCAAAAATCTGGGCATCGTCAACGATATCGTGCGTGAATCGCACGAAGGGTATGATGCCGTCGTTATGGGGCGCACCGGAGAAAGCAAGGTCAAGGATATGCTGATCGGCAGCGTGCCCAACCGGCTCATGCATAAAATACAGGGTATTCCGATGATCATCGTTGGCGGGGCGGGACGCCGGAATCGAATCCTGGTGGCCTTTGACGGCTCCAAGGAAGTGATGCGGGCGGTTCGATCGATGAGTTGGTTATTAGGGGCTTCCGATTGTAAGATTTCTTTCTGTCATGTTTTTAAATCAAAGAGCCTTTTTAAAAAGGCGGATGATCCCCAGTGGAAAGAAAGTGAACGCAAACGTTTGGAGCCGATGATCAGCAAGGCCAAGGAAAGCCTGATTGACGCAGGTTTCGCCTTCAATCAAATATCTTGTGAGGTGCTCAATGAAACCAACGACCTGTCGGGTGAAATCGTCCACAAAGCCCATAGTGACAATTACGATACCATCGTGATTGGACGACGCGGGCTCAGCATGTACCAGGAATTTCTTTCAAGACGGGTCGGAGAAAAAATATTCCAGCAAGCAGCTAACCTGACAGTTTGGGTCTTCGGGTAATAGCTCATCATTCTTTCGGGGCGCCTGCGAAAGTGCGTCCCTTTTCTATCTCACCTGCACCCATCTATTTTCAATAGATCTATTTTTTTAAAGATCACGCCACATGGAGGAGGCTTGGGCTTACCTGAAAAACGAATCTGCACGAAAGAAGCCTGCCGATAGTTGCGTGCAACAGGTTTTCCTACCGAAGCGCGTTAGCGTTGAACAACTTCTATTGAATTCTATTCAGTAAATGTGCCTGAATCCATCGCTCCGCAAGATGGTCGTAGAGTTTATTAAGCTCTTGACGCATGCATTGGTTGGCCCTATAAAACAAAGATTTTTTGACATCCTTTGCTATGTAGTACAACCGTGAAGATGGTACTCATGAAACTGCTCAGGCTCAAAGACTTCCCAGGTAAAGGCACCTTCCACAATGGAATTCACCCACCGGATTGCAAGGCGTTTTCACGCGATAGAGCTATTGAGGTCATGCCGCCGCCCGATAGGGTCGTGTTACCCCTTTTGCAAAATATCGGAGCCCCGTGTGAAGCCATCGTCAAGCCGAAGCAAGAGGTAACGATCGGTGAAATCATTGGTGAGGGCAAAGCTTTCGTTTCGGCATCCCTGCACTCACCTATCGCGGGCGTTGTCGAGAAAATAGGCGTCTGTACGCTGCCCAATGGTCGTCATCTGCCCGCGATCTTCATAAAAGCCAAAGGTGAGCAGATCACTGGGCAGGCCCTGTATGACGACGTTATCGGCGGAGAGTGGCCCAAGGATTGCCCTGCCATCTATTATCCGAGCACCATTGCCAAAGCAATTCACGATTCGGGTATCGTTGGTCTTGGTGGGGCGGCCTTTCCCACCCATGTCAAAGTCCGTCCCGATGATAAAAAGATGATCGATACACTCATGATCAACGGATGTGAGTGTGAGCCCTATCTGACCAATGACTATCGGGTGATGATCGAAGCCCCGGGGCCGATCATCGCGGGCGCCAAGCACGCGGCGCGCGCCGTTTCGGCCAAAGAGATCATCATTTGCATCGAAGACAACAAGCCGAAAGCCATTGAAGCGTTGCGGGAAGAAGCGCAGGACACGGTGATCAAGATCGCCGTTTTGGAAACTAAATACCCGCAGGGCAGCGAAAAACAGCTCATCAAGGCTGTTCTCGACCTGGAAGTACCACTGGGTGGGTTGCCGGCCGATGTCGGTGTGGCCATGAGCAATGTGGGCACCATCGCCGCGGTCGCGCGTGGCGTGATCAGGGGCAAACCTTTGACCCACCGTGTGATCAGCGTTTCAGGCGGCGGAATTGCCAAATCCAAAAACCTTTTGGTTCCCATCGGCATCAGCATGAAGGCCGTCATCGATTATTGCGGCGGTTTGACCGAAGATGCCGCTCGGATCATCGCGGGCGGTCCGATGATGGGTTTCGCCTTTTCCAATTTGGAGACACCGGTAACCAAGGGTACCAGCGGCCTCACTGTGCTTACGCATGAGGATTTGCGGCGCGAAGAGGAGACCAACTGCGTTCGTTGCGGCCGCTGTGTCGATGTGTGCCCCATGCAACTCGTGCCGACCAAGATTGCCATGGCATCGCGCCACGGCAATCTGTCTCTGGCCCAGAGATACAACATTCTGGCCTGCTTCGAATGCGGCTGTTGCACCTATAGCTGTCCGGCACATATCAAGCTGGTGCAGTTGATCCGCATGGGCAAGGCCATGGTGATGGCCGGAAGGAAAAAATAATCCCGCTTCGATGCACTCCTGAACTGTTGCGACAGAGCGGATATCGAATGGTTTTCAAAAGAAGGCACCGGCAGCATGATAAAGGCAGCAGAACGGCAACAGACAGTGACAACAAAAGATATCCCCAGCCCGGAAATTCATGTGGCGCCTTCGCCGCATCTGGGCAACACCCATTTCAGCACCCGACGCATGATGATAGACGTGCTGATTGCGCTGGTCCCGGCCATGGGCATGGCCCTCTATCTCTTTCGCGAATATGCGTTGCGGCAGTTGCTCATCGGCATCGGCGCCTGCCTGGTTTCTGAACTGATTTTTGTCCGCCTGCGCGGTACAAACGTCTCTTTGAAAGACTGTTCGGCTGCGGTAACCGGGGTCATTCTGGCTCTTTCCATGCCGCCGACCGCTCCATGGTATGCAACCGCTATCGCGGCCGTCGTGGCCATCGGGCTTGGCAAAATACTCTTCGGTGGTTTGGGCATGAATATCTTTAACCCAGCCATGGTGGGCCGGGCGTTTGTCATGATCTCCTTTGCCGGCGTAATGGGCGCGGGCGCTTATGAGGCCACCGGAACCCTCGTAGACGCTCTTTCACAGGCCACCCCGATGAATGCCTTCAAACAGGCAGGCGTCCTGGCGCCGGTGCCACAGCTTTTCTGGGGGCTGACCAACGGGTCTCTGGGGGAAACCAGTGCTGTGGCATGCCTTTTAGGCGGCATCTACCTGTGTGTGCGCCGAACTGCCTCCTGGGAAATTCCAGTGGCGATGATCGCTACCGTGATCGTGATTGCCAGTATTCCGGATATGGCCGGGTACCATGGCGGTCGCCTGATCATGCACCACGTACTCGGAGGCGCATTGCTGTTTGGCGCTTTTTTCATTGCCACCGACCCGGTCGGCAGTCCACTGACTCCGAAAGGCAAAACGATCTTCGGGATAGGTGCAGGCGCTTTGGTGATGCTGCTCCGTCTTTACAGTGGGTATCCGGAAGGGGTCATGTTTGCAGTCTTACTGATGAATGCGGTGACGCCGCTGATCAATCGTTGGACTATACCCAGGACCATGGGTGAGTATTGAACTGATCCCGCACCTGTCGGGGCCATGCGTTCAGGGCGGAAGCTACATAGAAAGATAGAGGCGGCCAGTGGTGGAACAAGGCGACAATACGACCCGAAAGAAAAATGGTTTCCGGAACAATTATATCGTGCAAGCATGGCTGGGCATTGTCCTGGCGCTCGTTTTCGGTATCGCTCTGTCCACCGTGCAGGCGGTTCTGGGGCCTGTTATTGCGACCAATAAAATCAATGAAACCAAGGAAAAAGTACCTGAACTGCTGCTCGGCCGCGACGCGGGGCAGGACACCGAAGATCGGCAGTTGCAGATCACTATTCTGCCGATGACGGTCGCAAAGAGCGGGATTCAAAAATCCTACAATGTCTTCGAAGCAAAATATGCGGATGGCACCCTTGCCGGCTGGGTGACCAAGGTCGATGGACAAGGCTACGCCGACCGCATCGAGCTGTTGCTGGGACTGAACCCCTCCGCCGAGGAGATTACCGGTTTATATATCCTGGATCAAAAGGAAACCCCCGGATTGGGCAACAAAATCGTAGAAGAGCGCTGGCGCGATCAGTTTACCCTGAAAAAGACCCAGGGTTCGCTCAGAGTGGTCAAGGGGGGGGCGAAGGAAAAAGATGAGATCGACAGCGTCAGCGGCGCGACGATTTCATCAAACAGCGTGGTGGACATTATCAACAAAACCGTCGCCGATCTGAAACAACCGCTGGCTGTCGCTGCTCGCAAGCAAAAGGACTAACACCATGGCTGAACAGCCCACCGCCTTGGAAAGATTCGTTCAGGGAATTCTTCCGGAAAACCCTGTCTATCGCCAACTGATCGGCCTGTGCCCGATTCTGGCCATCACCAACAGCATGCAGGCAGCCGTCACCATGGCTGTTGCCGTCACCTTCGTGCTGGTGTGCGCCAACGCGGTGATCAGCTTGATTCGTCCGCTTTTAAAACCCCATTTGCGCATCGTTATATTCACCCTGACGATCGCCACCTTCGTCACCATTGCCGATCGGGTACTGGCAGCTTACCTGTATCAGATGAGCAAAACCCTGGGGCCCTATATCCCGTTGATCATCGTCAATTGTCTGATTATCTGCCGATGCGAAGTGTGTGCCTCCAAACAACCCGTATTTACAGCGGTATCAGACGCGGTGGGCCAATCTATAGGCTATGGCCTGGCCTTGGCAAGCATTGCGTGTGTCCGCGAGGTTCTCGGAACTGGAATGTTCTTTGGAATGCGTGTGATGCCCGCCGCCTGGCCGGATTGGTCGGTCATGGTGCTACCGCCCGGAGGCTTTATCGTCTTTGGTTTACTTCTGGGAACGGCTAACTGGATTTCAAATCGTCGCTGAAAACGTTTTCGAACAATCGAATAAGGATTCACGAGAAACGGAATCGTCCTATGGTTTATTTTATCGATATCCTACTGATCGCCCTGAGCGCGGCCCTGATCAACAATTTTATTTTCTACTACTTCGTCGGCGCTTGCCCCTTTATTGGTGTGTCGCGTAATGTCGACATGGCTTTCGGCATGGGGTGCGCGGTCACATTCGTGATGAGCATCGCGGTTTTTCTGAGCTGGACCATCACGACCTTCATCCTGGTACCCGGCGCGCCGGTGTCGACTTTCATCGCCGGTTTCTTTCTGTCAGCCGAACAGGCGGCCACAATAGATCTGACCATTCTCAGTTATATCATCTACATTTTCGTGATCGCATCATCGGTGCAGTTTGTCGAGATGTACATGCGAAAGTTCCTGCCCCTGTTGTATAAATCTTTCGGCGTTTTTCTTCCACTGATTACCACCAACTGCGCCATCATGTTCGCTTGCTTAATTATTTTAAGTAAAGTCAGCGGCGTGGAAAACCCAGCCGATGCATGGGATCTGGGCCGGGCATTGACTTTGGCCTTTTTCGGTGGCGTTGGTTTCACCATCGCCATCGTCATCATGGCCGGAATCCGTGAAGAATTGGAATTATGCGATATTCCCAAGCCGTTTCAAGGGGCTGCCATTACTTTGGTGGTTGGCGGCATACTGGCGCTAGCCTTCATGGGGTTCACCGGCGTCAATACCGGCCTGAAAAAAGCGCTGACTTTTACACCCGTTGCCGAAGCGGAAATGAATGATTCAGGCAGTCATTAGAATTCATCGCGCCATGCGATCATCGGAACCGAGGGAGCGTCATGTTTGAGGTAAGCATAGGCCTGGCGGCTGCAACCATGCTGGTAATGGCCCTGGTTATGTCCTATATACTGGGGTGGGCCAATAAAAAGTTTCATGTCGAGGTTGATTCGCGCGTGGAAGCCGTTCTTGAAGCGCTTCCCGGGGCCAATTGCGGTGGATGCGGATTTTTGGGATGCAGCGATTATGCTGTCAGCATTGTGGCCGATGGGGCGCCGGTTAACAGATGTCCGGTCGGCGGGCAAGGTTGCGCAAGCCGACTGGCTGGTATTATGGGCGTTGAGGTCGGTGAAAATCTTCCCTTTCGTCCAATCGTGCATTGCGGCGCGCATCTCAAAGACCGTTTGGGACGTACTGCCTACATCGGCGAACAGCGTTGCGCTTCCGCCAATCTGGTAGCCGATGTACAAGGCTGCACGTATGGCTGTCTCGGATTCGGCGATTGCACGCGCGCCTGCAAATACGATGCGATTCACATCGTGGATGGCTTGGCGGTCGTAGATTACGATGCCTGTATCGGATGTGGCGCGTGTGCCAAAGTATGTCCACGCAATATCATCACGATCACCCCCTTCCGTTCCGAAAGGGTGATGGCGGTGACTTGCTCGAACAAAGACAAAGGCAAGGATGTCATGGCCGTGTGCGAGGTTGGATGCATCGGTTGTAAGGCATGCTCACGCCTGTCCGAGGTCATTACAATCGAAGATAACCTTTCGGTCATCGATTACGACCGCTACACCGCCGAATGCATGCCGGGGTTGATGAAAGCCTGCGAAAAGTGCCCCCGCAGCCGCCTTGTCTTTATAGGGAAGCCCGCCACCGAGGATCAAAAGGAAGGCGCCGATGTAGAATTGCCGGAAATTGTCGCACCTGATTTCAAAACCACCGTGGACGATACGGAATGGCGCGGGTAAGGGGTGGGGCGCTTTTGTGTGTTCTATCGGCCTGTATGTGGGGTTCAAGGCTCAGCTTTCATCCGGCAATACAGCTAGCTGGGACGGTTACTGGTGGTGCGGCCGCGTTTTCTGCCGTAGCGGTGACCGGTGGCTGCGAAACCGCCCCGGGGGGTGCCTGTAACCGGAAAATCCCGCTTTTCGGTAGCTGCCTATGGGGATGATGTTACGGGCGTGAGGTCCTCTTTTTCGGTCGCCGATGAGGGTAGTGCCGTGAGCGGCTGCCATGGATTACCAGCGGTCGGCATAGCCGCCACCGGCTTCTTCGCTGGCGATTCGATTTTTGAACCAGCCTTGGATCGTTCCAGTTCAACAACTCTTTCTTTCAGTTTTTCGGAGCGTTCGCGTTCCGCTTTTAATTGCTCTTGAATACCTTTCAAAAATTGTTGCGTTCGTTCCAACTCTTGCGCGACAGCAGGATCGGGTACTGTTGATGCAGTCGCCGCCTTTTTTTCAGACTGTTCGATCAATGTATTGACACGCAACCCGGAGACCGCTGCCAGCAGGCAGGCCGTGATCGTCAGTAGAGCACACACCAACGCAATTATCTGATAGTTGTTAAAACTAGAGTGCATGTGTTTCACGGTATGCGCTGGACGTGTCATTCGGCCCCCTGGAATATCACCGGCGAGTGGGATTGGTCATCCTGATTATCCGGATTGTTAGAAGTGGAAAAGGCATTTCGGTTCGCGTGTCGAGCATCATTGATTCTCGAAGACTTTCACTAATAGCCATGGCTTAACCCGTGTGACCGACCACCATGGAGATCGACCACTCCCTGTACTTGTTGCTGATCTGTGCGGATACTGGCAATCCTGCGGTGGTTAGTGTGCGTTGAAGAAATTTGGCATAGGATGGCGCAGTTTCCTTGCTGTGAATGATCAGCATGATCCCCTCGGGCGGAGAGGAAAAAGCGCTGCGGATAATCTCCGACGTCGACCATCCCTGCTTATCGAATATTTCTTTGATGTCAGATGCAATCTCATACGCACGTGGGTCTTCCAGAACCGAAATGATATCCAGTTCCCCTTTCGGACCCGAACTGAGAAGCTTGGAAAGCATCTTGCTTTGTTGGGCATCCAAGACGCATTTTTGTTCTGTCTTCTCTTCGATAACCGCGTTGCCATCCTCCTGGGTTTGCGTGATGTTGATGTCTTTCAGTTCATCGATGCGCTCCCGTAAGGCACCTTCGGCATCGGCGTACCGTATTCTGGTTTTTTCCATTTCTTTACGGAGGGCACCGGCATCCATTTCGGCCAGACGGCGGCGCTGATCGGCAATATCCTGGTTCTGCTGAGTGGCAAGGAGCTCTTTGCGGATCTGTTCCGCAGCCTTTTCGACAGCTTTTATTTTTCGGTGTGCACTTTGTTCGCGTTCGCTGATGTATCGGGTCATACGATTACCCTGCATCCAAAGTAAGAGAACACTGACGGTAGTCAGGGCTGCCCCCAACATGGCGATCATCTGCATCCACGTATTAAAGACGGAAACTGATTCCAGATTTTGCCACCATGCAAACATGGTTATCCCCTTCAGAGCCAGGTTAGTTAATATCACGAATAATACCGATGAATTGTGATAGAATCAAGCATAAACTGAATATGCCTGTCAATGCCCCGTTTTTGCCCCTGCAGCTTGAACGATGATTCCGGGAATGTCGACTTTTTACGAGATCATCTTTTCTGATACGGACTTTGTATGGTAAACGTCTTTCGTAGGATGACTGGAGCTAATATGGGGATATTCGGAAAAATTGTCGGCGGAACCATTGGATTCGCGTTCGGCGGGCCGCTGGGGGCTGTCGCGGGTGCCGTATTCGGGCACGCATTAGACAACAGCAACGGCGATGTAAGTGACGCTACCGAGCCTGATCCTTACCTTTCCATGATCGAGGAGACACAACTGGCTTTCTTTGCCGCCGTTTTTTCGATGTTGGCAAAACTGGCCCAATCCGATGGCCCTGTCACTCATGAAGAAATCGATACGGTCAAGACTTTTGCCGTCACCGATCTTCATTTGACGCCGCCTGCCCAGAATGTTGCCATCAAGATATTCCGAGCGGCACTCGAATCACCGGCTCGTTTCGAAGATTTTGCCCTGCAATTTTTCCAAAAATTTGGCAGGCATCCTCAAATGACTGAAATGATGATTGATGCCTTCTTGCGCGTAAGCCTGGCCGATGGTGCCCTCAATAGGGCGGAAGAGGCTTTGATTTTATATGCGGTGCGGTTATTTGAACTGAATGATCAACGGTATCGGCAGATCAAGGCGAGGTATGCTCATGCTGGCGATCGGTTCTATGAAACTCTTGGCTGCCGTCGCGATGACACCATGGATACGATTAAACGCCACTATCGTGCTTTGGTTCAGTCCTATCACCCTGACAAGTTTGCGGGTAAAGAACTTCCGGAAGCGGCACGACGTATGGCGTATGATAAATTTCATGACATTCAAAATGCGTATGAAAGTATCAAAAAAGCGCGTGGCATCAAATGACCGAGCCACCTACCGACTTGCGAGGGCACGATGTGCACTTTCTTGAGCGAACTGCCCGGAGCGCGGCCGGGATCTCGACATACCCCATGCAGCCCATGTTGACAATCGGGGCAAATTGAGCTACCTGATTTCATATTGTAAAATAAAGTGGTTAGCACCCGTAAAAGCCTTTCGCGCAGCGAATCTGACGTTTAACAAGGCCATACCCTTTCCGCGATTAGACGCAAAGGGGCCGATGGCATTGAAAAAAGGATGTTGCCTTTGTTAAAACGCGAATTATTTGTTCTGCTCAGGATTGTGGCTAGTTGCTTGGCTGCGGTGGTGATGGTTTTCTGCATATCTTCTCTTTCCGGAGAAGATATTCTTACTAAAAACAGTGAAATTAATAGCAGTACGGCCTTGGTCGCCCAGATCAACGGCGAACTCGATGGCGGTATCGCGCAGCGTCTGGGACAGTTGGGACAAGTGCCTGATCAAGATCCCTCCCGTAAATTCTATGCCGTAGCATTGGCTAAGGAAATTCATGAGTTGTCAGGCCTGACCGAAAAACAACGCATGCTTTTTGACACATTCGATGTCCGGAATTTTGAAATGCAACTCCAAAGGATGATGGCGTACACGGAAAACTCCGATGTCAAAAGCTTGATGGATGAACTGGAAATCGTTCGTAGAGAACTTCGGAATTCCGCCAACCTGATGGAAAAAAAGAGCAGTCAATTGATTCGTCAGCGAACCGCTTATATTGTTCTGTTCGTTGTTTTCTGGGTTGTCGCTTATCTATACTTCAGTCGTAGGTTCAGAAAACCAGAATACGATTGATGGTTACATCAACCTTCAAAAAAACGGACTCGTCATGTACCTTAAACATTTTCAACTTGCCACCAAACCTTTTCAGATCACCACTGACCCCAAGTTTTTATGGATGGGGGAAAAACATAAAGAAGCACTGGCCACGCTACGCTATGGAATTCTGGATAATCGCGGTTTTTTGTTACTGACCGGTGAAGTGGGCACGGGCAAGACCATTCTCATCAATCGGCTGATGTCCATGCTCGACATGGATACCACGATTGCTACTCTGCCTGATCCGGATTTAATCAGCATGGATTTTTACAACATGCTGGCGGATGGCTTCAAAATGAATCGCACCTTTGACAGCAAAGGGGCTTTTTTGATTCACCTGCGTGATTTTTTGCACCAGAGTCACGCCAATCGCAAGCAGGTCCTGTTAATTATCGACGAAAGCCAACGGCTGAACCATCAACTGATGGAAGACATCCGGGTGCTTTCAAACATTGAACTGCACGACCGTAAATTGATCAATATTTTCTTCGTTGGCCAGCAAGAATTCAATACTCTGCTTGCCGCACCCCAAAACAGGGCTCTGGCGCAACGCATTACAGTGCGCTTCCACATAACGCCGTTAGAATTGGAGGAGGTTGCCAAATATGTGCAGCACCGGCTGAAAGTCGCTGGAACCACCCAAAGACTTTTCACCGAAACGGCCATCCAGGAGATTTTTCAATTCTCCGGCGGCATCCCCCGGTTGATCAACATTATATGCGATCATGCGCTGCTTACCGCCTACGCGCAAGGCGCAAAGCAGGTGGACCAACGGATAGTGAAAGAGTGCGCCGAAGAACTGCGTATTCCCGTAAAAACACTGTCCGTCGATGCGCAGCTTGCGCCCAACAGCAAATCCATTACCAATGCCGCCTTGCGAACAGCGCAGCCGGCGCCCACGGGACCAACGCGTGCGGTTGCAGCCACCACCGTTTCGACCCCGAAGAAGAATACGGGCAGGGCAGCGCTCTGGAAATTTATTTATGCCGGATGTGTGGTCGCGTTGATCGGTTCGACAGCGTTTGCGATCACCCATTTCAGCCGTGATGACAAACCGCGGTGGGGTGCGGAAGCTTTGACGCCCAGCCAGTACAAGGGCAACCTGGAGTCGCTCGCCAACCATTCGACCGAAGACGGCGGTAAGAAACAAAAATCGGATACGCCACAGTCAGAACAGGCGGACGAGAAACTTCCGCAAGGTACAAGCCAATCTAACGCAAGCGTCCATCGGGTACCCAACCAAAACATCACCGAGGCGGAGACGTCAAAAGCTACCAAGGGCCTCATCGAACCGCTCCCGTTGATCAACGACAAGGTCGTCATTCGATTTACGATCAATTCCAATGATATTGAAGATCAATCGTATGCGATCCTGGACCAAATTGCCGCCTACCTAGCCAGTCATCCTGAAGAGGTTTTACACGTGCGCGGTTACACGGACAATAGCGGCCAGCCCAGTTATAACGAAACAGTCTCAAGGTTCAGGGCCAACGCCGTGAAGTCCTATCTGGTCGGAAAAGGAGCTCCGCCCGACCGGATAGAAACCTTCGCGATGGGCGATGCCTCTCCGGTGGCGTCCAATCAGAACTACGCCGGAAGGAGCCGTAACCGGAGAGTTGAGATCCAATTCGCAAACCGCCAGAGCCAATAGCGCGCACGAATGATCGCGGGTAGATGGGTTTTTATCTGAAGAAATGGTGTGTGCCTTCTTCCAGAAGGCTTTTAAATTCCTCAACCACCGGATGGACGGCAACTGGGCGCCGCCTTGAATCCACCTTTGCCGGCCGGTGTGCCATTGGGTCTGAAACTGCCGGCGGACATCATTTTGGTAATTTGCGTGCCGCAGCAAGAAGGACATTGGGGCACAGGATCTTTGTCGGACAATTGCAGGTGCTCAAAATGGCAGTTGCAATGTTCACAGTAATATTCGAAAATCGGCATGCTTTGAAACCTCCATCTAAAATTAAAGCAACCCTAATGCAGGCATGTGCTTAGTCAAGCGACTCGCGGATCGGAGGCGGCATTGCGTGGGCTATAGAATGCCACGGTGGGCCAGCGACCATAAGCCGATCATCAGCGACATAAATCCCAAAATAGCGATCGCCCAGTTGCGTAGCATGCTAAAGGTGCTTGCATCACGTCTCTTTTTATGTTCCTGACAGAGCAACGCCATGGCAGTCTGGTCCAGAATGTCGATTTTGCCGCCATTTGGTAGTTTGATGGTATGCCGTTTCTTGGAAAAGGATGATGAAATTTGAAATACGTCACTGAATACCAGTCGGTGAAACGGTTCCGCCAGGTGCCAGACGTGCAAAATCACGCCGTCGTATTGGACCAGAACCAGTGTCGATTCAGATCCCGATCCCGATAATTGATATTTTCCCTCTAATTCGATCATTTTAAGCCCGTATGCAGTTACGGATTCACGCTGCCTCAGCGGCAATGCTGAGGACCGTATAGCATTAGGCATGCCAAGTGCTGTCGGCGTTCAAATCACTGGTTACCGGTCGAAATGAACGACATCACAGGTGGTGCAGGGTTTCGGCTGCCAATTTTTGGCAAAAAATGAATGCATTTTGTCATTTGCAGCAACGTTCCGGAAAGCCGTGAGGCGCGACCCATGCCGTAAGGTGGGTTTGCCAGGGATGGCGTAAAGCTTAGAATAAGGCGCTTATCATCTGTGATAATATTGCCCGAAGTCGAAGCCTTCTGATTGAGCTGAGCGAGAGATCCCGCTTATTGAATGGCAGGCGATTTCCACTTCGATTGACCCGACTTTGATTGATTGCTTTTTTGCACATCGTCAACCGGGGTTTGTTGCGGCCCATTTCAGTAAGGTAGCCCCCCATGTGAGACCAGCGCCGAAACTGACCAGCAGGACAATATCCCCATGGTTGATGCGGCTGCTACGGTTGGCTTCATCCATGGCCAACGGGATCGAGGCCGATGATGTGTTTCCGTATTTATGCACATTGGTGAAGAATCTATCCATCGGAATTTTCAATTTTTCAGCAACCGCCTGGATGATACGCAAATTGGCTTGGTGAGGGATCACCAGTTGGATGTCTTCGCGTGTCAATCCATTTTGTACCAAAGCGGTTTCCGCGATGCCGGCCATGGAGGAGACGGCCTGTTTGAACAGGCGGTTGCCCTCCATCTTGAGATGAAAGGGGACACTCGCCAAACCTTTTAACAGTTCGGGTGGGGGATCGTTGCCACTGTCACTGTAGAGAAGGTCCCAGTAACGGCCATCGGACTTGATGTGCGTTGAGAGAATTCCGCCGGGCTCCGCGCGATTTTGCAGGATGGCGGCGCCGGCGCCGTCTCCCAAAAGCACGCATGTGCCGCGATCTTTCCAATTGACCAAGGTGGTCAAGCGTTCAGCGCCGATCACGAGGCAGGTTTTGGACATGCCCGCCTTGATGTTGTTATTGGCAATATCCAAGGCATACATAAAACCCGAGCAGCCGGCTGAAATGTCGTAAGCTGCTGCGTTGAAAGCTTCTATCTCTTTTTGTATCATGCATGCCGCTGACGGAAAAATACGATCAGCCGAAACGGTTCCGGTGATAATGGTGTCGATCTGATCCGCGGAAACGCCTGCCATTTGCATGGCACGCCGCGCAGCCAAGGCACCCAGGGCGGCAGTGGTTTCATTCTTATCCACCATTGCGATGCGGCGCTCTTTTATGCCCGTACGGCGTGTAATCCATTCATCGGAGGTATCTACAATTTGCTCCAAGCCGGCGTTGTCCAAAATACGTTCCGGTACCGCCGAGCCGGTTCCGGTGATGTGTGCAAAAGGCATAAGTCCAACACTCTCCTGTCGAAGTGGGAATCTTTCTGAAAGAACAAGGCAGCGGGCAGCCTTGCCGGATCAGCAAACCCCATATTAAAGCATAATCAGCCCTTGGAGTCAAAATGATTTGAATATGTCAATCATTTAGCCCGTTCCATACCACGCACGAATGAGAGCGGTACGGCAATTGCGTTGCTTCCGATATCACCCGCGGGGGAAATTAGCGTCCCCGCGGGTGTTTTTATCCGAGGTGTTCGCGAAGAATGTGGAGCATGCGCCGCAACGGCTCGGCCGCGCCCCACAAGAGCTGGTCTCCTACCGAGAAAGCCGTGAGATAATCGGGCCCCAGGATCAGCTTGCGCATCCGGCCGACAGGTACCGACAGCGTCCCGGACACTTTTGCCGGCGACAGTTCCTCAAGGGTGATCTGCTTCTCGTTGGGAATAACTTTTACCCATGGATTGTGTTCGGCCAGTATGGCTTCGATTTCATCCAAGGGCAGGGCCTTGGTCAGCTTGATGGTAAATGCCTGGCTATGGCAGCGCATGGCACCAATTCGCACGCATTGACCGTCTATGGGAATTGGATTGGCGCTGCGTCCCAGAATTTTGTTGGTTTCCACGTATCCTTTCCATTCTTCGCGCGTTTGCCCGTTTTCCATGGCGCGGTCGATCCAGGGAATCAAACTTGCCGCCAGGGGCGCTCCGAAATGGGTCTTGGGAAATTCCGGGTCGCGAAGGGTTGCGGTAACCGTGCGGTCGATGTCCAAGATGGAGACAGCCGGGCCCGTCAGCAGGTCAGCGGCTGCGTGACCGATATTTTGCATTTGTTGCACCAGTTCTTGCATATTCTTTGCGCCCGCACCGGAAGCGGCCTGATACGTCATGGAAGTCATCCATTCCACCAGGTTGCGGGCGAACAATCCTCCCAAGGCCATAAGCATCAGGGAAACCGTGCAGTTGCCACCGACAAAGTCTTTGATTCCTTTGGATAATGCCTCATCGATGACGGGCCGGTTGACCGGATCCAGAATAATGACGCTGTCGCTTTGCATCCGTAACGTGGAAGCGGCGTCGATCCAATAACCTTTCCAACCGTTCTGACGCAGTTGCCCATGGCATTTTTGCGTGTAGTCGCCACCCTGGCAGGAAACGACGATATTCATTTGGCTGAGGCGATCGATATTGTATGCATCTTCCACCAACCCATCGTTTTGGCCTAATGCGGGACCTTTGCGGCCAGCCTGGGAGGTTGAAAAGAAAAAATATTCAAAGTGTTTGAAATCGTCTTCAACGCGCATGCGTTCCATAAGTACGGAACCGACCATTCCGCGCCATCCGACCAATCCGACTGTCAGCATGGTTGTTCTCCTTTAAAGCCCAAATTGGCGTTGCATAATCGGTCGATCATTAGGTTGGGTATCCTGAATTGTCAAGGGGATTGTCGGCAGAGCGAACGCTGTTCCATGGATGTGCAGGCGACGGCATAGATTTTTCGCCCGTATAGTTGAAGCGTGGGCGCGGTAATGGTATAAACGACTTTGCAGGAGGGTTGCCTGTCAGGCATGGGTAATTATCAAGGGGCCATAGCTGACCTCGTCTGGATCGAAAATGGCAGCTGAAGAATCCTGGGCGGAATAGACCCGGCACCAACAAACAGTGGGCGGTAAAATGCGGGAAATTGTCATCCCAAAAGAGCAAGCAGTGTTCCGGATGGACCGTTTCGGATTTTGGTACAATGATGGCGGGCGTTTTGAACACAAGAAAATCATAGACTACTTCAATATCTCCATCCGCAGAGATGAACAGGGCTATTTCGTGGAACAGATCACGGAAGACGTTCGTGAGAAAGTGTATTTCGATTATGAAGACACCCCCTTGTTCGCCATCGACGTGCACATTGCCGAACACATCCGGGTGTTCCTGAATACACGCAAGACACTCCGGCTTTCCCCAGGCAATCTTTTTGTTCAGCAGGATAATCTTTACATGACTGTCGGTGACGAACGGATCAAATTTTCGGATCGTGCCATGCTCAAGCTTGCTGCCTGCATGGACCATGATGGCGAAAGCTATTGCTTCCTGGTGGACGGGAAGCGTTATGTTTTGCCCGAGCGATAGAAAGTGGTGGGGGCAGGGCAGGCGTTTTAAAGATGAGGTCATAACAGTGGTTCGAAAGATCATTTCCGGCGGACAGACAGGCGTCGAATTGGCCGCCTTGGACACCGCCATCAAGCTCGGTATCGCCCATGGGGGGTGGACCTCTCATGGTAAACGCAATGAAGATGGGCCGCTGTCAGACATTTACGCGTTGACAGAAACCGCCTCCTTGGGTTTTTACGAATCCCTGGAAAAAAATGTCCTGGCGGCCGATGGGACGCTGGTCATCTCACGCGGCGCGCATACTCCTGTCTCATCGCAGGCCGTCCAAATGACCCTCAGGCACCAGCGTCAGTTCCTGCATGTCGATCTGCGCCAATATGCCCTTTTCGAAGCAGCATCCCTAGTCAACTCCTGGATGTCGCTAAAACAGATCAAAGTAGCGTATATTACCGGCCCATTGGCCGGCGAAGATGCGGATATCTATAGCCAGGCGCAGAAGGTATTGGAAACAGCCTTCTATCTCGGCTTTGTCAAATCGGGCCTGCAGTCGGGACATGCCAACGTAATTTCAGCCATTCCACCTCGCAGTCCTGCCGACTGGCCCCATAGCGTCCAGGATGGGGTGCAGCGGCTTAAATCCTCTTTACCGCTGAAAGACCGCACTATTCTGGCCAACATGCAGCCGGATGAAGTCAATCATCTAAATACCGGCATCAGCGAATACATCAAACAACATTTCGGGTTGTACAATGGCAATGAAAAGTTGCTGCAGTCCTGCGCCGAAATCGGACAGCTTAAACAGCCCCTGGTGGACGAGGCGTGTGCGATCATTCTGCGGGCGCTATGGGAAGATTTGCGGAAGACCCACAAGCTGCGGGTCATCAAATAAGATTCACCATCCGTTTCAGTCACAACAAAACGGTGCCACTGAAAAGCAGGCGACACCCTGTCCTGGGCTTTTCGCTTTCTTTCTCATCTTCCGCATTTGACTTGTCGACGGAATGTTGATATCTGCCCACCTTTTGCTGGACCGTGCAAATACGGTGTTCGAATTAACCAGGAGATGCCCCATGGCTGAAGTCGTTCCCTTCAAAGGCGTACGTTACAACCCCGCATTGATCCCCGATATGGCTGCTGTAGTGGCTCCGCCGTACGATGTTATCAGCCCCAAAGAGCAGGAGGGCTTCTACCAAAGCCATCCCAACAACGTGATACGCTTGATTCTCGGCAAACATCAGGCGGGCGACAATGCCGCTGACAACGTGCACGTTCGGTCGGGCAGTGATTTTCATTCCTGGTTGGCGCAAAACGTTCTGATGCGGGATTCGGTGGCCGCTTTTTACCTCACGGCGGTTGATTTTACCAGTTATGGCCAGTCGTATACCCGCTACGGGATTATCGGACGTGTGCGCCTGGAGCCCTTTGATAAGGGCATCATATTGCCGCACGAGCGCACTTTTTCAAAAGTGAAATCTGAACGGCTCCTGTTGATGAAGGCCTGCCACGCCAATTTCAGCCCGATTTTCGGCCTCTTTTCCGGTGGCACGGACCTAGTGAAACAAATGCAGGAAATCGCGGCAACGCAGCTTCCTGTGATGGATCTGATCGACAGCAAAGGGCATCGGCAGCGCATGTGGTGTGTGACTGAAAAGCATGTCGTCAGTCGGCTCACCGCCTTTTTCGAGTCTGAACGCATCTATATTGCCGATGGCCATCATCGTTACGAAACCGCATTGAATTACCGCGAATGGGTCAAAGAGAGTGACCCCGCCTTTGCATCCGATCATCCCGCTAATTTTATCATGATGAGTTTAAGCAGCATGGCGGATCCGGGCATGATCATTTTGCCCGCGCATCGTCTTCTCAAAAGTGTTCCGCCTAGAGCGAAAGCGGAATTTCAGCAAAAAATGCAAGATTACTTTGAAATTACGACGGTTGCCACGGACAAAGGCGTGGATGAAGCGGTTGGCCTATTCACACAGACTTTGGAATCTCTGGCAAATAAACATGCGATCGGCCTTTTTTCGCGTGAGCCGTCGGTTTTGCAGGTCATGGTGCTGAAGGAAGGGATAATGGCGCGGTTGTTCAAAGACCAAATACCGCCGGCTTTGCAGGATTTGGATGTCACCATACTGACGCACGTGATCATGATGGCCTTGATGGGTTTTGATCAGGAAACCCTCGATGATCAAACCAAGATCATCTACCGCACCGCCATCCACGAGGCATTTCAAAGTATCGAAGAGGGCGAGGCGGACATGGCGTTCATTCTCAATCCTACAAAAATAGAACAAGTGCAGCGCGTTGCCGAACATGGTCTGATCATGCCGCGCAAATCGACCTACTTTTATCCTAAGGTCATCAGCGGATTGGTTTTCAACCTGCTCAGGTAATTCATACGTGCTGGGTGTATGCTGAGAAGCCTGAGTGGGGCTTAACGGTCCACCCTGCACTTAGCATTAGCGCACCGGCGAAGCCGATGTCGATTTCTGCTCGGATAACGCCTTATGTTCGGCGGCCAGTTCATCGAGAAGTCGATGCAGCGGCCAAGCCTCGGAAAAGGGTGTCAAAACAGCCCAGAGCGATTGCTGCATGCCAGCCTGCTTGCAGCCGGACATCAGGCGATGCAATTCGACTTCATTGATGCCGGCTGCAATAATCGCGCGGGGCAGCAGTGAGTCCACACCTTCTCCGTAACCATCGGCGTGCTGCAACAACTTGCCGAGTGTTTCGGTGCGGGTATCAACATTGCCCCAAACCAGGGGCAGATCATCGATGGCCAGCCTTTCCAGCAGGGTTTTAAATTTAGGTTGCGCGGCCGTTGAAAAACCGCACAGCAGCAGTTTGCGCGGACCGTAAAACCTTTTATCCGAATGGCCCACCTTTTCAAAAGTTCCCTCGGTCATGGCATCTCCTTAATAGGCATCGCCGGGGTTGACAGCGGATGGCGACATGTTGCTGATGTAGAGATATTAAATGCCGCGTGGGGCGACTCCCCTCGGGTCCGCACCTATGGTGAACGGCAGCTTTTCGAAACAATAGGCGGAGAAGTATAAAGCGCTGAATTTCCAAATGCGGTTACCCTGCACAGCGCGAAACGATCTTCCCGTTTCAGGTTCTCAAGGCCAGGCACAAGCCGTCATGTTCCGGTGAATGTCCAGGCAAAAACCCCCATAGGTTAACCACCTCCCACTTGTTGCTCTGAAAGATAGCTTGGTTGAAGTTGTGCGCGTCTTTGAAACCGGTGTTGTCGACAAAAAGCAGACCCCCGGGCGTCAGGAGCTGTGCACATGCGGGCAGCGCCGTCAGGTAATCCTCCTTTTCAATATCCATGAAGATCATATCCAAAGGTGCCTGCATGACCTGCAAGGCCTTCAGTGCATTGGCCTGACGCACCTCAGCCCAAGCGGATAGCCCCTCCCGATCGATATTCGCGCGCGCGCGCGATGCCAGGGTTTCACTGAGTTCAAGCGAAACAAGATGACCACCCGTATGGCGGCAGGCATGGGCAAGGTATAAGGTTGAATAGCCGATGGCCGTTCCGAGTTCAAGCAGATGTTGGGCATTGCGCAGGCGGGCTAACAAATACAAGAGCTTTCCGACCAGGGGGCCCACAATGGGTATTTGTTCGTTGCGCGCCTCTTCTTCCAATGCTTTCAGGAGGTCCGATCGCGGTGCTATCCACTGGCGAAAATACTCTGTAGGGTGATCGACGAGCGTGTTCATAGTTCCCTTCCCATGGCGTTTGCGTAGGGCAATTACCGTGTGAGTTGGCGGATCGCCTTGATACCTGTCAAGAAAGTTGGAAAAAGATGCAATAAGAGATCAAAAAGGTCGATGGGTCTCGTCAGTGCGCCATTTTTTAGCATCACGATCTTCTCGACCACATGGGGCATGGGCCTGAATGGCGCAAGAAGCACGAGCAACGCCAGTACAATCAAAGGTATCCAGGGAAGCGCGTCCAGCCACTTGAACATCATTGCTTACCTTTGTTAAAGATGTGGCAGCCGAACCCAGTAGGTCGCGGCTGCCGGTTCCTATGCCGTTTGGGATGCTTTTGAATAGACACCGCGGTAGTTGACATAAATGTCGTAAATTCTGCGCTTCAGGTCTTTTAGATGTTGCGATTGCTCGTTTGAGCTCCACCGGGGTTCGCTGATCGAAAACAGGGCATTGTTTAAATCATCAAAGAGATGTTCGGTGGTAACGCACCATTCATCCGTGCAAATTTCGGCCATTTCTTTGGCTTCGTCGATGTTCTTCTCAAGCAGTGCCATAGACTTGCCCAGGGCGGCAAGGTAAGTGCCCCATGCGTTGGCAAGTTCCTGCTGGAGTTCATCTTTGGGCATACTCATGATCTCACCTCCTTTGTTTCGAGACTTTTCCAAAATAGGCATACATGATTCGATAGCAATTCTTCGGTTCAAAAATCAGCACGGCTCGACAACCGGCTACCCGCATGCTAAAGCCCTCTATTCTAATTTAAAAAAGGGGGGAAAACATGCCTGAATTACCTGAAGTTCAAACCATTGTGAACGATCTGAATGCCGCCGGTATGACCGGGCGCCAGGTGGTTCAGGCACAGGTTTTCTGGCCCCGCACAATCGCCACCAGTTCACCCGAGACATTTCGTCGTTCGATCAAGGGTCAGGTTATCGGAACGATCGGCAGGCGGGCCAAATTCATATTGTTCGGGTTTAAGAGCGGCAAACGTCTGGCAGTGCATTTGCGCATGACCGGCCGTTTTCAAATCGGCAAAAGCGATCGACCCAATGGGCATGTTCATGTCATCCTGAGCCTGGATGACGGAAGGTCCCTCTGGTTTCATGATACCCGCAAATTCGGTCGTTTTTACCTGATGGACACATCGGAGAGCGAGAGCCTTCTGGCATCTCTGGGACCGGAACCGCTGGACGCCGCTTTCACGCCGGGTGTTCTCGCGGGGGGACTTGCCAGGCATCATCGGCAGATCAAGCCGCTGCTGCTCGATCAGACTTTTATTGCCGGTCTGGGCAATATTTATGTGGATGAATCCTTGTGGGCCGCGCGCATACATCCTTTGCGCAGAGCCGACACGCTCTTGCCGGCGGAGGTCAAGGCGTTGCACGCGGCCATACGGCACACGCTGCGCCAGGGTTTGAAATATGCCGGTACAACGTTGGGACGGGGGCAGAGCAACTTTTATTCACTCGGGGAGTCCCGGGGTACAAACGATACCCATTTAAAAGTGTTCCGCCGGACAGGATTGCCCTGTGAGCGGTGCAAAAGGCCTATTGAAAGGATAGTCGTCGGGCAAAGAAGCACTCATCTATGCCAATGGTGCCAGCGGCTGCAATGACGCATAGAACCGGTCGGCAGCGGATAACGGACGCGCTGGCAATTGACTATGTGATCACCAAAAAGCCATTGAAATTATTTAACATTTGTTTGACCCGGGTCAATATGATCTTCGCCGGATCATCGTCCTCGTCAGCACTTTGGCGATAACACGATTCCAGAAGATCGTCGTTGCCCTGCCAAATCTGGAATTCCTCGTTCAGAAAAGGGGTCACATGTTCGCAAAGCATATCGAACTCTTTTTCGGTCATACAGGACAACGATTGCAGATGTTGGATCAATAGGTCTGACAAGAGCAATTCCGCCGCTTCATTGACGGTGCGCGGTTTACGATATCGTTCCTTTTTTTTTTGGATCATAATATATATCCCTGCTCATAAAGTTGGGCGCAATTTATGCGGGTGCCTATCTGCGCTTACTTTCAATATCGTCAGCAGGTATGCGAAGGTTTAGCAGAAAATGAAATCGTACAGAGGGGTCGGTTCATCAATAGCAATAAGGATATTCGGGCAAAGGATATTTCGGACAACTTCCCGCAAAAATTAATCGTAACTTGTATGAACTTTCTGGTTCCAAATGTCAATGAAGGATGAGATCTTATGTGCGTTTTTTAAGAGTGGATGCGAGTATGTGACTCATCGATGCAGGGGAACCATTTGCCTGAAGATGTCTTTATGAGCACAGATTTAGCGAGGGGGATATGGTGGATACGATGAAACAGGTCGAAGAAACGATCGATGCGCTCGTCAAGGAACTGGCGTGCCTTGATTTCAGCCCTCCCGTTGAATTTGTTTACAACCCGCTGATATACGCCCATTCCGCACATATGGGCTATTGGCAATCTTTCGGCTGCCCCCCCAAGGAGATCATGTTTCTGGGCATGAATCCCGGTCCCTGGGGAATGGTGCAATCCGGTGTGCCTTTCGGCGATGTCGGTATGGTGCGTGAATGGCTGGGACTTTGTGAGCCCGTCGATCAGCCGGAACGGGTGCACCCTAATAGACCGGTACAGGGGCCCGCCTGCCCGCGCGCTGAGATCAGCGGTCGGCGTCTTTGGGGGTGGGCCCGATCACGGTTCGGAACGCCCCATGCCTTTTTCAGGCGTTTCTGGGTCGCCAATTACTGTCCGCTGGCGTTTATGGAGGCGAGCGGCCGCAACCGAACCCCCGATAAGCTTCCCCGACATGAAAAAGAACCGCTGCTGAACGCGTGCGATCTTGCCTTGCTGCGCATCGTTGCGATCGTGCGGCCGCGCATCGTCGTTGGCGTGGGCCGTTTTGCAACCCAGCAGGCGCAAAGAGCATTGGCACGGACCGATGTAAAGGTAGGGCAGATCACGCATCCCAGTCCAGCCAATCCCCGTGCGAACGCAGGCTGGGAAACATTGATGGAAACAGAGTTGGCGGCTTTGGGCATAGAGATCAAGTCTGCGGACTGACATTCCGGTGATCCGGCAATGGCGTCAGCGCCAAGGCAGCAGGAGGCGTGACAAGGGCTTTTGTCCGTGCACGGCGAATTCGAGTCTTTTGGGAAACAGGCGCAGGAATAACTTTAGTCCGCGATAGCGGCGGTTGTAGCCGCCGAAAAAGAGGATGTCACGCAAGCGCTTGAACCAGAATAGTTCACGCAGCAGCTTTTTGCGCAAGGTTCGGTTGTAAATATAAGCCGCATCGTTGCCGCTTGGATAGGCTTCGGCAATGGCCTCGGCAGCGATTTGGGCGCTGCGATGGGCATAGAAGATGCCTTCGCCCAGCAGAGGGTCAGCCAGCCCGCACGCATCACCAACAAGCAGGGCTTTGCCACACCCGGGTGTGTAAAGAAAATTGCCATAGGGCAGGGGCCAGCTTTTGGGTGTGGATATGTGCTTGGGGTCGATCGCGAGCGTCGCGAGCAAGTTGTCAAAAATGCCGCGCAAGTTACCCCGGTTCCTGTGCGGCAGGCACGCCAGCCCGATCGTCCGGCTTTCTGGTCCGGGAAACGACCACCCATAGCCCCAGGCCACTTGTCCGAAGTGCAGTGACGCATAGGAAGACGGACTTTTCCCAATGTTGGGCTGGTAAGATTCTATCGTAGCGGCCAGATTGCGGCGCCAGAATTTTTTCTCTTTTTCGCGCAGGGGCATGGCCAGGCGAACTTTGCTGCCCACGCCGTCGGCACCGATAACGGTGTTTGCCCGAACAACGCGATCGTCAACCAGGGTAAGCGTGCCTTCGAAGGGATCCACCCGTTTAACCGCCATGCCGGTTTCCACCCGAACGCCGGCCTTTTCAGCCCTCTTGAGCCAGTAATGATCATATTTCGCACGATCGACAAAATAGAAAGGAAAATCGAGATGGCCCCTGCCAATCTCGGTCTGCTCAAAATAGATGCGATAGTCGCGGCAGGCATGGACTACAATTGCTTCCCGCATTAATTCACGCGGACTGACGGCCCATGTCCGGTCAATAAAATCAATGGTTTTCCATGTGAGCAAGCCGGCGCACACCTTTGGGCGCGGGTAGGTTCGTTTATCGAACAACCGGACGTGCATACCCTGGCGGGCCAGCAGGTAAGCAGCGGTGGCACCGGCGGGTCCGCCGCCGACGATGGCGACATCGCATGCAGAAGAGCGATTCATAACGGCTGGATTCCCTCCGGATCGATCGTAACCGCAACCCGTCCTTTGCCGAAAGGACAATCGAACGCCAGTGAATCGGCAACGAGTTGCAACCCGGCTGTATTTTTGTTGTTCTGACCATAGCGCGGATCACCGATCACCGGAAAGCCGATCATATCCATGTGGCGCCTGATCTGATGCAAGCGGCCGGTACGAAGGCGAACCCGCACCAGGGTATGATCGGTTTCCTCCAAATAGCGGATCACCTCGTATTCCGTGTGTGCGGCTTTTTCATCCAGAATGAAATCGATATGCCCCGAGCGTCGAAAATGGGACAAGTCGCCGCGTACGCAGATACGATAGCTTTTTTCGATGGCGTGGTTGCGAAGCATGCGTGAAAGGTGCGCGGCGGCGGAACGGGTGTGGGCTACGATCAGCAAACCGGATGCCTCGCGGTCGAGGCGATGAACGACGTAAACCTTGCGTTTGCCGCCAAAATGGTGTTCAACTTGGCGTGAAAGGGCACAATGATCGCCGAAACGGGTGCCCTGCGTCATCAGCCCGGCAGGTTTGAACCAGATGCTATATTGGCTATGGTCACGCAAACAGTGGGCGGCAGGCGGCCGCAGTTCCAGGATCGTGGGGTCATGATAAAGCGCCAAACGATCCCCGATGTGAACAATCATGGTGGCCCGTCGGATGCGGCGTGGCCGCTCACCCGGACGCTGCAGCCACACAGCCCCCTTGATCATGGCCTGCTTTACTTTCGATTTAGAAAGTCCCGTGCGACGGGTCAGTGCATCGCAGGCAACCGCCGGATCAGAGCGGTCAATGGTGATGTCGAAACGGGTCTGCATAGTACCTGTTTTTCCTTTTACGCCCAGGGGAAACCTCATAACCTGCTTCGGGCGTCAAGGCAAGTGAACGGTTTAATCCGTGCAGACCGCAATTGAAAACCAGACACCTGAATCACATCAACGATAAATAACTTCAGAGTTATTCCGCCTCGGATGAAGTGACAGGACGGGTGATCGGTGCGGCGCCAGCGTCCTCCGAATGGGTCTGTGTCAACCGTTTGTCACCCACAAGCGTTTCGGACGACATGATTGGAGCCGTGATTTGCTTTTTTCGCTAAGGGTGCACGCCTGCCAGGCTTTCGGAACTCGGGCATGGCTCTTGCTTGATTGTACGTGGCGTAGTATCACCGCTGCGGTGTTGGACGTGCACTGTGAGTTGGTTGCAGGCAGCGCAGGAATTTTTCAGAAATCGCATCATTGAATGGTGGTTTAAGCGATCATCGGCATGTTATCAAAAACCACGCACAACTTACATCATAAAGAAGCGATACTCAGGGGCGTTTTCAACGACAATCTGCGCATTGCCGGAAAACGGGTCGATGATGACCTGCCGGTAAAACGTGCCTCTCTTTTCGTCATCGTGCGCTGGATGCTTCCGGCATTGTTGATCGGGATGATGAGTTTAATGCCGGGCCTGTCATCGTCTGTTTCCGTCAACGCCGAATTGTCTTTGAATGCGTTTCCGGCGCTTCCGCCGCTGCCCCCTGTGCCGGAGCAGCCCGGCATTTACGCTGAACCGGACGCGTCATGGCAATCTGCCTTCGTTAATCCGGACTGGCTCGACCAGCTTTCGCGATCTTCCGGTCCGAATGTGGATATGCCCGACAATCGTTCCATGGATTATAGCCTGTTATTCTCCGGGGACGAGCGCGTGCGCCTCATGTCACTGTTCGGCCTGAACATCAAAACCTTGGTCATCGATCCGGGACATGGGGGCAGCGATCCCGGCGCTATCGGTGGCATGAGGACCAAAGAGAAAGATATCACGCTCGATGTCGCGTTAAAGCTCAAAGAACGGTTACGACGGGGCGCGAATTACAACATTCTGCTCACGCGGCATAGCGATCGGACGCTCTCATTGACCAAACGGGTCGAATTTGCGAAAGAGCACAAGGCTGATCTGTTTATTTCAATTCATGTCAATGCGCTGCCCAACCAATCGGTCAACGCCATTGAAACCTATTACTTCGGTCCACCGCTGAATGCCGAAACCTTGCGGTTGGCCGAACAGGAAAACAAGGGGTCTCTTTATTCGATAGGAGAACTAGGCGGGATAATTCAGGATATCGGCAACACGGTGAAGCGCCAGGAATCGGAGATGCTCGCCGCATCCATTCAGAAAAGCCTTTATAGAAATGTGCGCAATCTGGACACGCAAGTTTTCGATGTCGGTATCAAGATGGCCCCTTTTGTTGTTCTTTCGAAGGTGGCGGTTCCCAGCGTGCTCGTCGAGATATCCTGTCTCAGCAAAGAAGAGGAAGAGGCCCGATTGAACTCCACAGACTACAGGGACAAGATTGCTTCATTCATTGAGGAAGGTATTATCGCGTACTTGATCAATAGCACTTCAAAATCATAGGGGAGAAAAAAATGAGTGAGAAAAAAGAAACCAAGGCGTTTCTCAACGTCGGTATCGACCTGGGCACTTCCAGAAGCGCAATTTCCGCGAGCAACGGCGGCAGACATTGGGTCGAGAGCTATGTCGGTTGGCCAAAGGATTTCATCGCCCGCAAGGTCCTGGGAAAAGCGGTTCTTTTCGGGGAAGAGGCATTGGAGAATCGATTGTCGCTGGATATATACCGTCCGCTGGAGCACGGGGTCATCAAGAACGGGTCTGCCCGGAGTGAAGCGGCCGTTAAAGAATTGATTCATTATCTTGTTCAGTTGGCGCAGGGCACTGATACACATGAGGGGATCCGCGCCGTGGTCGGCGTTCCGGCTGAATCGTTCAAAATCAACAAGGTAGCCATCAAACACGCCGTTGCTGATTTTGCGGATGCTATTATGGTCGTATCGGAGCCTTTCTCAGTGGCTTACGGGGTCGATGCCCTGAATAACGCCATGGTCGTCGATATCGGGGCCGGCACCATGGATTTTTGCATCATGCATGGCACGATGCCAACCGATGAGGACCAGAAAACCATCCTGACAGCCGGCGATCATATCGATCAGCAGTTGCAAAGCATGATACATGAGCGTTATCCGGCAGCCGATTTCACTCTCAACATGGTTCGCCGCTTCAAAGAGCAATATAGCTTTGTGGGGCAATCGTCCAGCCCGGTGATCGTGGATATCCCGGTTGAGGGCAGGCCTACCGCGCACGATATCACCGCCGAGATGCGGCGTGCTTGCGAAAGCATTCTACCCGGCATGGTCGAAACCATGCTGGAACTGATTGCCGGGTTTGATCCGGAATTCCAGAAAAAGGTGCGCAACAACATTATTCTTGCAGGAGGAGGCTGTCAAATCAGGGGCTTGCGCGAACATCTGGAAACAATACTTAAAGAGTACGGCCCCTGCAATGTGCGTAAGATCGATGATCCTCTGTTTGGCGGCGCCGACGGGGCGCTCGCCCTGGCTGCCGACATGCCTGACGCGTATTGGGAAAAAAGCTGAACAGATAAGGGCGGTACACCTGCGGTTCAGGGGTGTGTTTTAGCTTCTTGAGACGCAGCCAGGGCCGATTTGGTGAATGTCATGCGAACCGTTGTGCCGACATTTATCTCTGAGACAATGGCGATCGTGCCGCCCATCTTTTCGACAAACTTCTTGACCATCGGCAATCCCAGGCCGCTTCCGCCCGTTCCTTTGGTGGTATAAAAGAGGTCGAAAATCAGAGGCAGTTTGTCCTGGGATATGCCGCATCCGTTATCGGAAACGCTGACAATCAGACTTTCCTTGTCCAAAGCGGTACTCAGCACGATGATGCCGTCCGCTGTTTCCTTGACGGCATCAACCGCATTGACCACCAGGTTAAGCAGGGCGCGCTGGAACTGGTTGGCATCAATCATCCATTTGGTGTCCGCGTCGGACAGATTCAACTGCAGATCGATGCCTTTGCTGGCCAGGCTTTGCTCAATGGCATCGCGGGCTGCCAAAACGATCCGATTGATGGGGATCCACTGCAAAACCATCTCTTGCTCTCTGGCAAAGCCCAGCATATTGGCCGCGAGATTATTGATGCGTGTAAAACTTTGCAGAATGTACCGCCAGCTTTTATCGATGCGGCTGTCTTCCAGTTTTTTAAGCTGAAGTCCCAGCAAGTCAACCGCGTTCTGATTCAAGGAAAGCAGGTTTTTGATATTGTGCGCCAGATTGGACATGGTCAGTCCGATCGCGGCCATGCGCTCGATCTGGATCAGTTCGTTTTGCAGGCGAATGTTTTCGGTGCAAAGCGCCAGTTCGTTCGCCACTGCGGCCGCGAAGGCCAGATCCTGGCGGGTGAAAGCATGCAGCAGATCTCGTCCGTCGATATAGATCATGCCGATGACACGCTCATTCTTCATCATGGGAACCACGATGATACTGTTGAGATTATGCAGGCGGATGGAATCGGAATGCTTGAAGCGTTGATCTTCGGACAGGTTTTGGCTGACCAACGCTATTTTTTCAGTGAGGACCCAATCGATTACGGTTCGACTCACGGGAAATGCGCTGGTGTTTGCCTTCGGATCGCGAAATTTGGCTGCGCAGACATCCAGGTTTTCGCTGTTTTGCGATCTGAGCAACACCATCGCACGCTGGGCCGTATGCAAGGCATTCAGAAGCAGCGTGAGCCCCTGGTTCAGGATTTCATCCTGCCTTTTAGCAGACCTTAATTTTTCGCTGAGTTGGTACAAAAGTGACAGTCGCTGATGGGCCAACGAGCCTATTCCGGATGCCATCCGTGGATCGCCTGCCGGTGCCTTGAAGATTTCCAGGGCGGCATCCGTAGCACTTTGCGCCAACAACTCTGAGGGCTCCAGTTCTTCTTCCAGGATGTTAAATGTCTTGTTGGCGTCGCCAATGAGTGGTTTGGTGTCTTCACCACCCCCACGTGCTTCGGATTTCAGTAAAAAGATATAACTGCTCTTTCCAAAAGAAATTTTATCATGATGATGGAGGGCGGCGACCGTAATTCGCTCGCCATTGATACAGGTGGCATTTTGACCTTCACGCTCGATCAACACGTATTTTCCATTATCAAAGGATATGACGGCGTGATGATGCCCGACCGACTCGTGCGTTATCTGAATGACATTTGACTGTTCACGACCGATGGTCGTTTTTCCCAGCCGAATGGGGATGGGTTTCGAGAAAGTTTCGGCAGGATAGGGGATAAGATACGCTTCAGGGCTGGAATGATTAAGCGATGCCATGGTGATGTGCATTCCTTTAGAGCATTGATCGAAGTCAAAGGTAAGCAATAACCGGATTCATTGATCACCTATCAGGCGTGGGGTTTTTCTTGTATTATCGGAAGATATAGGCAAAATGTCAATTTCAATCCTGCAATTCAGGGGGACGAACCATGATCTGTCCGAAATGTGGCTCTGAAACGGGTGAAAATCTTATCGAATGCATGCGCTGTGGGATCGTTTTCTCAAAATATTACACCTTGCACTCGGCTCACAGTGTGCCGACACCAACAAGCACCCCCGCACAAACCCGCGCATTCACATTCAGAGATTTTTTTTGGCCGGTTGTCCATGAGGAGGTTGATCCAATCGCGCTTGCCGGCCGGATACTGCTTTTGACCTTATTGGCGCTATGGAGCCTTAAATTTGTTTTTTCCACAGTGGAATCCAATTATGCTGGTGCCAGTTTCATGCACCTGGTCAATTTACCCTTTCATGAAGCCGGCCACATTATCTTCAGTCCACTGGGCCGTTTCATTGCAGTTCTGGGCGGCACCATGGGACAGTTGTTCATGCCTGCTATATGCCTGGTCGTTCTTTTGATTCGCACGCGGGACGTGTTCGGCGCCGCAGTGGCACAATGGTGGTTGGCGGAAAGCTTTATGGATATTGCGCCTTACATCAACGATGCCAGGGATCTGAACCTGATTCTGCTGGGCGGCGTGACCGGCAGAGAGGTCGCGGATTATCACGATTGGGAGTATATTTTACGTCATCTGGGCATGCTGCATCTGGACCACTTCCTGGCGAACCTGGCGCAGACCGTTGGCATTGTTCTTATGATTGCGGCTCTGGTGTGGGCGGCGTCATCGATCTTGATCCAATTTGTCACCTGGCGTAACGTAGCATCAAACAGGAAATAAGGGTCAGCTTATCTCTGCGGGACCCATTCGCCGATGAGCGGACGGGGGGCGTTCACGGCCAAAACCATTTCGATCAGAAGCGAAGGCTGCGCTCGGTGAGCTGCGCTCAGCCGATTCAGGAGGTCGCACGTATGTTTACCTTTGCGGATATCCGCGATATTGCCATCCAAATCGAACGCAATGGCGAGGCAGTCTATCGGCGCACGGCAAAAAATGCCCAAGACCTGAACGTTGCCCGCATGCTTGAATGGTTGGCTGAAGAAGAGGCCAGGCATGCCCAATGGTTCGAGAGTTTGCCGCTTTTGCGGGCGTTTGAGCCCCAAGACGATCAAATCCATAATCTCGGGCGCGAATTGCTGCAGGGTATGATGGCTCAGCAGACATTTTCTCTGGACCCCGCCCGTTTGTCCGACGCATCCGAAATCAATGCCCTATTGCGCGACGCTATAGAGTTTGAAAACGACACGATCCTGTTTTATGAAATGTTGTATAGCTTTTTGGATGATTCGCAGACCATGCATCAACTGGAACAAATCATCGCCGAAGAAGGTGCGCATGTTGCGCAACTGAAAGAAATAATCGCATTGCGTGGTGATTAAGCGGTCACTCAGGCCGAATTACTGCGTATTTCTTTGGCGTGCGGCGTTTTAAGGGGGGATGCAGGGTGGCGCGAGCGCCACCCTGCCGGCAAGAGAGGAAGATGATGATGAAAAAGTTAGGCTTCGTGTTTTGTAATGCATGTGTTATGCCATAATTATTCAAAAATCTTAATTATTTATAATTATCAATAAAACAGATACTTAAATAGATAAACCTAAAGCGGTCTGCAGTGCCCGTCCCGGAAAGACTTTTGCAATTTGCAAACTGAAAAAGCAAAATGCAAATTTCAAAGAGTTACCTGCGCAGCAATCTTTTAATCGTGGCTTTTTCCAAGTTCAGGGAATCAATGTACCATTGGCCGTCAGGTTTGCGGGTGCCGCTCAAGCGGCCGTTCTTGACGTACTGTTCCACACCAAAAGGCGTCAAATAGGTCATTGTGCTGAATTCTTCAATCGAGTAGCCGATCGTTTCAGCGTGAGGCGGGGATGTTGCCGCCTTCTTGGACGGATCGGAAGAGCAGGGCACGGGTGTTGGCAGCGAAGCCAATAATTCGAGTTGATCAATTGGTATCAGCCATTTACCGCCATTTTTGCGGCCTTTGATCTTTCCGTTGCGCAGCCATTTCGATAGGGTGCTTGTCGATACGTTCGCTTTTTTTGCAAATTGCTGAGTCGTCAACATCGCTTGTGATTCGGACATCACTAAACTCCTTTCGAACAATGGCCCCATTCTCAACAGGCGCGATTATCTCAAAAAGCGAAGAAAGAAGCAAGTTGTCTGCCGAAAGAACCGACAGAACAACATACCTCAAAGCAACACAGGGATCCTGATCACAGCAAAGAGGTTGTGATTTCATCGACAGAGGCAGTGACTTGAGCGGTAAACGCCGCGATGTCCTCCTCCTTTAATCTTAATCCCGCCATGCTGTCGGCATTAACAGGTTGTCCGTCGAAACCGGGGCCTCCGCCGAAACCGGCCCGGAATGCAATGTTATTGGCAATATGGACAATATGGGCCAACTGGTTGCCCTGGGATGCTTCCGGCGAGTGATGAAAGCGCATAGCGGCTGCATGGTTTTCGGGAAGTTTCCATTTTTGACTGAGATCGTGGGCGATCTCCGTGTGATCGAAGCCCAGTACCCGTCGTTCCGCCTCCAGGAAGGAGGGGGATTGGTCCCGCAAAAAAGCATCTATTTCACTGCGTTTGCTCAGGACATAGCCATCGAGGGCCAGTTTGCCTGCATCATGAATCAGGCCGACGGAAAAAGCGTCATTTTCCAAACTGGGCGCTCGAAGTTTAGCGATCAACCGGCAAGCCATTGCTGTAGCCAGACTATGTTTCCACAACACTCCCGCATTCAAACCATACCCCTTCAGTTGCTTACCTAATAAAGAGGTTGTGGACACCATCGTAATGACTTGCTCAAGGGTCTGATACCCCAGGACCACTGACGCCTGGTGGATGGAACTGACCATGCCGCTGAGACCGTAGTACGCCGAATTGGCCACTTTAAGTATTTTTGCGGCAATGGCTTGGTCGGTCTCGATGATCTTGGAAATGTCTTTGAAACTGGAATTCTGGTCGGAAAGTACCGCCCGCGCCTTGAACAATACTTTGGGCATGGGCGGAAGGTCGTTAATGCCCTTGATGATTTTCTTTTTCAGATCGTCGGTGGACAGCCCCGATTCAGTCTCATCCGCCAACGGTTTGTAAACCAGTCGGTCGGAAGCGCCGGCAATTTCCTCTTCGATGCGCAGATCGAGTGTGATTTTTCCTTTGCATGCAGGGCAGGGGAACGAAACGACCTTGCCCTGTGGCAGGCGCTCGTCAGGCAGCGTGTAGGATTTTTGGCACGTTGAACATACGATACGCATAAATTCCCTCGTATATCTCTGGCTTAAAGCATGTCACCACCGCGCCTTTCTGGTGGTGCAAAGGAGGTCCAAGCACCGATGTCCTTTCAGGATCTCCAATCTGTATTATTATCGGTCACACCAGCGGCAAAGTTGAGCATGAAATGCCTGACTTTTTCAACATACTCTAAATCCAAGAGGCAGGTGTCCGCTTGGTTTAAGAGCGCAACTTGTCGGGTTCCAAAAACCGGTGAACCGTGTGGGTGGTTTGCGTCCAAAAAGTTGCTATACCAATATCAAGACAAGAGAGGTGTAAGATGGTCAAAGCGGTGGTCATGCACAAGACCGGCGGCCCAGAGGTACTACAATTGGAAACATATGACCCAGGGCCACCGGGACCAGGACAGGTTCGGGTGCGCCATGAGGCGATCGGTGTAAATTACATCGACATTTATCATCGGACCGGGCTTTATCCTTTACCGCGAATGCCGGCTGTTCCAGGTTTGGAAGGTGCGGGAATCGTCCAGGCGGTCGGAGCGAACGTCGCCGATCTGCACGTCGGAGACCGTGTGGCTTATGCGGGCGGACCGGCAGGGGCCTATGCGCAGGAACGTCTGATTCCCGCCGATCGCCTGGTCAAATTACCAGACGGCATCGACAGTGAGCAGGCCGCCGCCATGATGCTCAAGGGCATGACGGCGCGTTTTTTGTTGCATGGCTGCTACCCTGTAAAAAAAGGGGATACCCTCCTGATTCATGCCGCTGCGGGTGGCGTGGGGTCTATTCTCTGCCAATGGGCGCACTATTTGGGTGCGACTGTAATCGGCACTGTCGGTTCCGAGGAGAAAGCCGCTTATGCAGTTGAACGCGGCTGCGATTTTCCGATTCTATACCGAAATGAGGATTTTGCGGACAGCGTCAAACGCATTACCGCCGGCATCGGCGTGGATGTGGTGTATGACGCTGTGGGGCAAGCCACCTTCATGCGGTCTTTATCGTGTATACGGCCAATGGGGACCCTGGTCTCATTCGGACAATCATCGGGGGTGATTCCCCCCTTCGATATCAGCCTGTTGGCTGCCAATGGATCTCTTTTTCTCACGCGCCCGTCCTTGATGACTTATACGGCCGATCGCGCTGATTTGCTGGCGCATGCCCAGGATCTGTTCGAGGTGCTATTAAAGGGCGCTGTTCGTGTGGAGATCAACCAACGCTATGCCCTAAAAGACGCAGCGCGGGCACATGCGGCTCTGGAAGCGCGCCGGACTACAGGTGCTTCATTGCTTTTACCGTAACATGGAAAAATTGATCGGCAGTTTGTTCCATGGAACATCACCTCGGCTTCTTGGAGATCTTGCTACGCTGCGGACAGTAAGTCGTGATTTTGACAAATCACCATGGCCGTTTTACATTCCCGGCTCTTTTGAACGGGGCATCCAAGGCAAAACAGCATGAAGGATTAAGGCGCATGAAGATCACCCTGGTCATGGCGATGACCGCCGATGGCAAGATCGCTCGTCACGGCGCGCATTTCCCCGATTGGACCGGCAAGGCCGACAAGCGTATGTTCAAGCAGATGACCATCGGCGCAGGGGTCGTGATCATGGGGTCGCGCACCTTCGATACCATTGGCAAGCCGCTGCCCGGTCGTCTCAATGTGGTGATCACGCGACATCCTGAGAGATATCCTTCCTCTGAAAATTTGTTGTGCACGGCGGATTCTCCTGAAATCATCCTGTCCAGATTGACGGATCGTGGATTCACTAAGGCCATTTTAGCTGGTGGGGCAACGATCAACTCACTTTTTTTGCGCGCCCGTTTGATCGACGATATGGTCGTAACGATCATTCCGGTTCTATTCGGCCAGGGTTTGTCGATGTTTTCCGAACCCATGAATGCCGGTCTCGAGTTGATTGATACATGCAAACTTGCCGGGGGAGTATTGGTGCTCCACTATACGTTTATTTACGATCCCAATATGCCATCCATAGATTCGATTGACAATGCCCCGATTCCTGGGGCATAAAATGTCGTTAATGCGCCCGTAGCGTTTGCGCTTGAGAATTGGAGTGAAGATCAAAATCATTTCATCTTGTCGCGTGAAGCATGCATATGGGCCTGGTAGCATAACTATTTTCGGGTGAGAGTGACTATGGAGCTACAACTGTATAATACGATGTCGCGTCGTAAAGAGACGTTCCAACCCATACATCCACCCGAAGTCGGCCTTTATACGTGCGGGCCGACCGTTTATAATTATGCCCATGTTGGAAACCTGCGGACCTATATCTTTTCGGATATATTGAAACGCGTGCTTCTATACAATGGCTTAGAGGTTAAACATGTCATGAATATCACCGATGTGGGGCATTTGACCGGTGATCGTGACATGGGTGAAGATAAACTTGAAAAGGGCGCCCGCAGGGAAGGTAAAAGTGCGTGGGAGATAGCGGAACACTACACCCAGGCTTTCAAGAAGGACATTGCGCGCCTGCACATTATGGATCCTACCATCTGGTGCAAGGCTACTGAAACGATAGAAGATCAGATTGCCTTGATCAAGGCGCTCGAAGAAAAAGGGTATACCTATCGTACCAGAGACGGCATTTATTTTAATACTGCCAAATTCGATGGCTACACCCGTTTATCCCATCAGGATCTTGCATTTTTGCAGGAGGGCGCGCGGGTGGAGAAAAATCCGGAAAAACGCAATCCAACCGATTTTGCACTATGGAAATATTCTCCGGAAGGGGTTCAGCGCCAAATGGAGTGGGCCTCACCCTGGGGCGTTGGTTTTCCCGGTTGGCATATTGAATGTTCGGCCATGAGCATGAAATTTCTGGGGGAAAAGCTCGACATCCATTGCGGAGGAACCGATCACATCGATGTGCATCATACCAATGAAATCGCCCAATCGGAAGCGGCCACAGGTAGAAAATTTTTCAACTTCTGGATGCACGGCGCCTTTCTCATTATCGCCGGTGGCAAGAAAATGGCCAAAAGCGAGGGTAACTTTCTCACGCTGGACGCGGTGATCGAAGCTTGCAAAATCGAGCCATTGGCCTACCGGTATGCAGCTTTTCAGACCCATTACCGGAAACCGATGGAGTACAGCGAAGAAGCCATGATGGCTGCACAAAACGGCCTGCAGCACGTGCGCAATCAAGTGCGCACCTTATTGGATTCAGCAAGCCCGTCCAAAGTCGATGCCGCTTATCAGGAGAAATTCTTGCAGGCGATCAATAATGACTTAAACATGCCCCAAGCGATGGCCGTTGTCCAGGACCTGCTCAAATCTGATCTGGCGCCTGATATCAAACTGGCAACCGTTTTCGATTTCGACCGGGTGCTGGGGCTCGATCTTCAAAGCGCGGCAGCCGGTCAAACGTTGCCGGAGGAGATCCAGGCGCTGGCCGATGCGCGCCTTACGGCGCGCAAGGAGAAGCAATGGGCGTTATCGGACCAGTTGCGCGACCAGATTCAATCCTTGGGGTACGCAGTGCAGGATACGCCTCAGGGCATGAAAGTCTTCAAACCGTGACGTTCGTTCGCTTGCCGGTCACTTTGACATGCACGCACGCGCGCGTTTGCCACTCTCTTTGGCCACATTCAGCAAGCACCGATGATGTCCCTCCCAATTGTCGGAGCAAAAATCGCATTGGCGAATTTCTTCTTTTAACCTTTGGTTTTCCAACGTGCAGCATCGCGTTTTATTGATCACGGCCATAAGGCACCTCCTGGGGTATTTAAGTGCTTGGTATTTAGTGCGCCCGATCCATCCCTGCTATGATGTCCACAAGGAAGGGAAATGAAAAGACTGTCGCGTTCCTATACGGGCATTTCGGTGCGTGGTCACAGGCCACGTGGTCGAATGCATCGAATGTGTCGAAAAAAACGATGCGTCAATTGAAACTTAAGCCGACGCTTCTTAAAGTCAACCATACGCAATTCAGATGGCAAAAGCACAACGGGCGGCATGTGCCCGTTTGATGGGACACAAAATGGATAACACTCGGAAGTTCGAAACCGGCCGCTTGGCGGATTTGCCGAGGCGAATTCGCGATTCGGTGGGAGACTTGGGGTTACAAGAAGAGATTATCGATTTGCCTGCCGACGAACTGAAAAAGGCGTCGGTGGTTTTGGTCACCTTGAGCCAATGCAATGGAGGCAATACGAATGATGGGCACGCGTGCCTGATACTCAACAAACGGTCGTCGCAAGTGCGTCAAAGTGGTGATTTATGTTATCCAGGCGGTGGACTTTCCTGGAGAAAGGATCGTTTTTTGGCGCGCTTGCTCGATCTGCCGGGATCGCCATTGAGACGCTGGCAACGCAAGCGACGCCTGCCCTCCAAGAGCGGGTCCTTGCGTCTTTTGCTGGCCGCCGGGTTGCGAGAAGCTTGGGAGGAAATGCGGCTCAACCCGTTGCGTTTCGAGTTCCTCGGTGTGCTTCCTAAACAACATTTGGTGATGTTCGACCGGGTCATATACCCGATGGTGGGTTGGGTCGCCCCTCATCGGCTTACACCGAATTGGGAGGTAGACAGGATTGTGCCCATCGCTTTGCACAAACTGCTCGATCCGCGGCACTACCATCGATTTCGTCCGACGTTCAACAGTCGTGGGCCAGGCAACAGACAACCGTTGCGTTACGAAGATTTTCCCTGTTTCGTTCATCAAGATGACGGCGGCCGCGAAATGTTGTGGGGGGCGACTTATCGCATCACCCAGCATCTTTTGAAACTTGTTTTCGATTTTAGTCCGCCGCATATCGAATCCTTGCCGCTGGCTCAGCGGCATCTGGACGAAACATACTTAAACGGCACACGCGGGCATCCCCAGGCAGCTGACAGACGCGGTCAAGCCGATTGGTGATCATACCACTGATGGTGGCGATTCGTTTTCGGAAGAACCACATATTGTATTTTCTGGTTACCACTTCGGTCAAGCCAGATACGGCGTGTGTGATGAAGGAAAACCCCGGTGATCACCTCCTCCGTGCAAATCCCGAATGCACTTCGAAACAGTCTGCGTGGTCCTGCCAGCGAGACTTGGATGCGCAGTACCAACCTATTTTCAGGCATCATGTGAACTGAGAAAAACACTGTGCGGATGAAACGTTACGCCTTACCGGCCAATTTCAACATGATCGCATTTTGCATGTGCATACGGTTCTCCGCTTGCTGAAAAATGATAGCGCCCGGTGATTCCATGACCTCATCGGTGACTTCGAGGCCCCGTTGGGCCGGCAGGCAGTGCATAAAAACGGCGGACGACTTGGCGGCGGACATCAGCTTGGGCGTAACCGTGAATCCCTTGAAATGGCGTTTACGCTCCTCCAGTTCATGTTTTTTACCCATCGACGCCCATACATCAGTGTAAACAACATCGGCATCCTTGACAGCGACCAACGGATCATGCGTGACCTCAACAGTGCTGAGTCCGGCTTGTTTGGCAATCTCGAAAGTGACCGGGTCCGGAGGATAGTTCGGCGGGCAGGCACAAGTGAAATGCAACGGCAAGCGCGTCGACAAGCGCAGCCAACTGTGCACGATGTTGTTGCCGTCGCCGATATAGGCGATTTTCAGATCGTGGAGGCGACCGACGTGCTCCTTTATGGTTAGAATATCGGCCATAATCTGACAAGGATGATTGTAATCGGTCAGGCCATTGATCACCGGCACACTAGCAAAACGGGCCAACTCCACAATAATGGCGTGGTCGAATAAACGTGCCATGATCATGTCATTGTATCCGCTCAGCACTCGGGCCACATCCCTGGCAGGTTCCCTGACCCCTACATCGATATCCGCAGGGCCCAAATAAATCGCGTGGCCACCCAGACGGGAAAAGCCGGTTTCGAAGGAAACCCGGGTGCGCGCTGACGGCTTGGCGAAAATCATCGCCAGTGAATGGTTCTTGAAAGGGGTGTACGCTTCACGATTCTTTAATTTTTTTTTGACTTCGACGGCCAAATCCAAGGCGGCCATCATTTCATCCCGCGTCCAGTCATCGACATGCAAAAAGTCTTTGTTCACGCCAAACTCCTTTGGTTACACGGCAGGATACAGGGTGTGTTTCCCAGAAAAATCTCCTCTAGAGCAAAGAACAAGAGATGCGTCAAGCCTCATGTTTGCATACAGCAGGGTAACCGCATTTGCATGTGGTTTGATCACAAATTCGGAACATCGTTCTACTCGTAGGGGCGAACGGGATAAGTGCCGTGTGGGGCGTCTTCCCCGGGTCCGCACCTTTGGTGAACGATGGCACGCCCCTCGCACGGGCAGAGTAGCGCGACCCTGGATAGATACTGCCATTTGTGGTGTGATTGCGCGGTCCATACCCCATAGTGTGGCTTATGGTATGCGGGTACCGATCGGACCTCATCATCCGGCGGCGGATCCTGGCGGGGCAAATATGTGCGGTGAATGCGGCGCCCCGAAGGTGAGCGGGGCAAAATGATCCGCGGCGCTCCTCGACTTAGGGGGAGCGCCGCGCGGCATCGTTGAAAACGGTTTTTAAAAGAACTTGTCCTGAATCCCCATGGGATCTTTGAATTCCAGGTTCGGATCGAAGCGCAGTTTTTTCTCTCCGCGTTCATCCACATATTTCATGATTTCCAGATCCACTTTGAGCGGCACCTCGACCCCGGCCTGGGCCAGTGCTTGGCGCAGATAAGCTTCGGCGCGTGTGCCAAAGGCCAGGGAATCGCCAAGAATCCGTAGCCCTTCGGTGGGGTTGTGAAACCCGATCGAGTTTTCCGCACCCATGAACAGAGAGCGATAGAAGGCCTCTTCATAAAACTCTTTGGCCTTGTCGTACAGCGCTGTGTCGATCGTTTTACCTTCGGCCTGGGCATTGTGGGTCAATTCGAACAGTTTGGCCACAGTGGCCGTCTGATAACCGGCCCGAATCATGATTGAAATCGTCTGGTCCTGCATGGTGAAAACACGGTCCCTGAGCCACTCGGCATTCTCGGCGTGACACTGCCGGCAAGCTTTCATATCCGCCTGCACCGGGCTCATGACGCGGTGGTCGGAGATCTTGTGAACCCCGGCCACGGTGTAAGGCATGTGGCAATCCGCACAAGACGCACCAGCTTTGAAATGGGTGCTGCCGTTGGTCCAGAATTCATATTCAGGATGACGGATGAAGGCCATTTTGAAACCGGTTACACCTTGTTTCCATTCCAGCACGCTATCGTCATCGCGGATCTGCTGGATAATATCTTCGATGGTGATTTTACCGGATTTGCTGTTCTGCCATGGGAAGTACAGACCGACCGATTTGCCCTCCGCGTCTTTTGGGATATTATACGTGACATGGCATTGCGCGCATACCATCGAGCGCATTTCCTGGCGGGTCAGTTGCGTGGGGTCCTTGTCGATATGCTTCATCGCTTCGACGAGCGTGAATCCACGGGAAATCTTCAAGCTCATATCTTTGTTGTCATGGCAGTCGATGCAAGCGACCCCAAGTTCCCTGAACTCTTCGGGGATTTGTTCGAGGACCTCTTTGAAAGGCCGCTTATAATAATCCGTCCCCATGTCCTTTTGAAGTATCGGCGCATAGGGCGTCTTGCAGCTCAGACAGACCCCTCCGGACTTGAGGCGCGAGGAGTCGATCTCCAGTTGATCGCGGATCATGTACGCATGTCCGCGCGGCTCGTTGTACTCCACTCCAAACCCCCAACCATTGAAAAGGAGCGCCATGTAGGGAAATTGCGACAGTTTATCCACGCCAATGGCCCCGCTGTCCATGCCGGTTTTGTACTTGCTGCGGCGCGTGCCCACGGGTTCGGCAGTCTTCTTCCACAATTCATATTCCTCGGGATAGGCTCTGCCCCAGACCGCCGGATCGACTGTACCGTCGGGAATCTCGACGACCTGCCGGGGCTTGGGCTCGGGTGGACTGCATCCGACGAGAACGACCAGCAGGCCGAACAGTACGCATGCTGTCAGTTTTTTTCTTGAGCTGAAACCCATTTCTCCTCCTCTGAGCTAAACCGGCTGCGCCGGAGTGAAAAGTAGAAAGTACTCGCGGAGCATATATTCAGGGCTACGCGAGTGATTCTGTTGCTTGCTTGTGTGCTCGCACTATCATGGCGTATCCACGCATTAATTGACCATTCGTACACCGGCCAGTTGATGCTGTAAAAAACGATGGCAGTCCCAGCAGTTGCGTTCCTGGTCGATCATTTGGACACGTTCGGAATGACAACGGACACAGTTGTCGCGCACGAACCGCTGCCCGCGTTCCGACACCTGAATGTATTCCGGTGTATGACCCGAGTGGAATACAACAACATCTTTCATGCCATCGATTGATTTCCAGAGATAGTAGAGGGCCAGATTGTCGTGGGGTAAATGGCAGTCCACGCAACGGATACTGCGGTGTGCGCCAACATTGAACCAGGCCTCAAATTGCCCCTGCATGACATGGCACGAGGAACAAAAGAGCGGCGATTCCGTGCGCGCCATGAGTTTGGGTGGACCAAACGCCAGAAAGATGCTGATGATGGCCGCGACAATCACAATGCCTATCAAGAATTTCCATCTGTGTTTTTTAATGACACGCATTAAATGACCTCTCGAACCCGCTTGTCGGACAAGCGGAGGGCTGTGGGTATGTATTCACGTTGCGTGTTGAATGGAACTGAAAGGAACTTCTTCATTTATAGAGGATAATCGAGTTTGTGTAAAGCAATACGATCAATGCCATCCGTGCGGCCCGGCTGATCGGATGACCGAACGCCTGCATTCAGGATTTCCTTTCCTTGAAAATTTAAGGCCCTGGGTCTATAATTGTTTTTAATGTTCATTAGCGTGCATGGGCGGATAGCGTCCGCATAAAAGGAGACCTTGATGGAACTGGTAGATTTGTGTTCACTCGAGACCTGGGCAGCGCTCGAGAAAGATATTCACGATCGTTCCGGACTGAACCCGGCGGTTTTCAATGTCGATGGCATTCGGGTCAATCCGAACCCGCTTTGGCCCAACCGGTTGTGTCCCGAAATCAAAGCCAATCCCAAAGGGCAGGCCTTTATCTGCGCCACAGCGCACATGAATCTCGCCAATACGGCCCGCCAACAGCGCCAGGCGGTGATCGAAGAGTGTGATGCGGGTATGGTCAAATTGGTGGTGCCTATCTTTTTTGAAGGCACTTTTCTCGGAGCTGCCGGCGGCTGCGGTCTGCTTCTTGGCGACGGCGAAGTGGAAACCTTTCTGGTAGCCAAGATCACGGAAATGCCAGAGGAAAAAATCGAACGACTGTCTGAGGCAATCCCATCGATCAGCGAGCAGAAAGCGCAGGCGCTGGCGGACTTCATTCAGGAACGGATCGAGGGCATTGTCGCCAACTACAAAGCGCGGCATTAGACATGATGAGCTCGGATCGGGCGTTTAAGGAGCTGTTCGTGAACCTGAAGGGCAAACAAGGGGTTGTCATCGGTGCAGGCGTCGCTGGATTAACAGCCGCCGCCGCTTTGAGCCGTTGGGGCGTCCAGGTGTGGTTAATCGATAAAGCGCCCGTGATTGGCGGGCACGCCATCCAGTTCAGCTGCAAGGCAATCGAGGGATGTGTGCAGTGCGGTGCCTGTCAGGTCCACGAACGCGCACAACAGGTCTCGCGGCAAAAGAATATCACGTTTGTGCCGGGGGCACGGATAGTGCGCAGTCGCGGAAATGGCCGCCTTGAGTTGACGCTTGCCGCCAGCGGACAGGGCGCGGGCCAAAGCGCAGGTCGTTTCCCGGACACCTTGAATGCCGATGCTCTGCTCGTCACGACCGGTTTTACCGTTTACGATCCTTCCCACAAACCGTATGGCTACGGCCAGTTCGCCAATGTACTGACCAACCTGGATGCCGAACGGATATTGCATGCCACAGGCGCTTTGGCGCGTCCGTCCGACGGCCGTTTGCCCCGGCGCATGGCGTTTATCCAATGTGTCGGCAGCCGTGATCATCGGATCGGGCATGACTGGTGCAGCAAGATATGTTGCGGTTCGGCGCTGCGCATGGCGCGCCTGGTCCAGAGCCGCCAGCCTGGAACAGCGGTGACTTTTTTCTACATCGATGTACAGAGTTTCGGTCGCCAATTCCAGGCGATCTACGACGGCTGCCGAGAACGGATTCGAACGGTACGCGCCATACCGGCCGATATCCGCAAAACAGCCGACGATGATATGCAGGTTACCTATTTCGATCCCCAGGACCGCAACGCGACAGATGCTGTTTTTGATTTGGTCGTGCTGTCTGCTGGGCTGACGCCCACTGCTGACAATGCCGTTCTGGCTTCCGTGCTTGGAATGCGCCTGCTGGAAAATGGTTTCTTTTGTCCTCACGACAATGACACGCAACCGCCGGGCATGTTTGCGGCCGGCGCCGCCCTGGGACCGATGAGTATTGCCGAAAGCATCGATAGTGCTGGCAAGGCAGCCTTTGACATGGTCCGTTATCTGGATGGCGGGCGGCTTCGATAAGAATGCTTTTTCACGAGAGCATCACAACTGATGAACAAGGATTGCGATCCACAATGACGATTTATTCCGAAACGCTCGTCATCGGCAGCGGCCCCTGCGCCAGCCATGTGGCCGATAACCTGGCTGAACAGGGCATCGGCGTGACATGGGTGACCGGCAATGTTACTGACGCGGTGAACACGATCGCACTTCAGCCCCCTGCCAGAGTCAACCGTGTGCAGGGCAGTGCGCTGGTGGGCTGTCAGGGACAGGCCGGCTCGTTCCGGATCATTCTCGACCAGGGTGGCGTTCGCACGGCACACGGGGTGGCAAGTATTATTGTGGCCGAAGAAGCGTTGTACCTGCCCAATTTCTCCGAATATGGGCTTCAGGCGTCCAGACGAGTTGTCACGCTATCGGCGATCGAAGCCAAAGCGCGCGACGTTGCGTTGGAAAGCCTCATCCCACCGGAGGCGCGCGTGGTGTTTTTAAATGGCTGGCGACGCGACAGCCATCCGGCGATCGCTGCGCGCATGTTGGCGTTTTGCCTGCGCTTGCAGAAAATCAGCACCGCACGAACTGTGTTCATGACCGGCAACTTGAAAGTGTCGATGGATCACATGGAAGCCTGCTGCCAGGCGGCGAAAGCCGCCGGCGCCATTTTTGTCAAGTTTGGCGATCGCGTGCCGCGCATGGCGATGCTGGACGACACCCGCGTTCAGATCGATTACCACGACGAGACCAGTGGAATGGATTTTCGCGTCTCCGCGGACCTGGTCATTGTCGACGAAACAGTTCACGCCCACCCGTCATTGGCCGGTATAGCCGAGATCCTGCGGCTCGAACGGGATGCGACCGGCTTTTTGCAGGCGGACAACGTTCACCGCCTCAGCAACAGCACCAACCGGCGTGGCGTATTCGTGGCGGGCGGATCACGCGCGGTGGCCGGCGCCGAACAGCAGAAGGCCGATGCTGGGCAAGTCGCCTTGCAGGTGGTTGAATTTCTCGCGGGGCGTGACCGCGAGTCGCTGCGCACGGTCGATATCGACCAGGGCCGCTGCGCACGTTGCCTGACCTGTTACCGGTTGTGCCCCTATATGGCCATCGACATCAGCCCGCGCATGACGGTCGTTGCCCAGGCGTGTCAAAGTTGCGGCCTGTGTGCGGCCGGATGTCCGAACCAGGCCATCCGCATGAGTGATGCCGGTGTGCCCGAGGCGATCGAAGCCCTTTCCCGAATCGAAGGCAATCCCGCACGATCAGTGCCATTTACCCCCAGGCTGGCGATTTTCGGCTGCAACAGATCAGCGGCCCTGGCTCGCGAAGCGGCCTTCGCCCTGGGCCATAAGCTGTCCGCCGGGGTAACATTCGTCGAAGGGCTGTGTGGCGGCTCTTTCTCAGTGAACCATCTTCTGAAGGCTTTCGAGGCTGACGCGGATGGCGTTTTGCTGTTGAGCTGCCACGAAGGCAACTGCCATTCAGGCACCGGCACCTCTCACGCACGCAAAAGGTGTGCTGAAGCGGCCAAGGCACTTTCCTGGGCCGGTGTGGAACCTCAACGTATCCATTACGGCACGCTGTCCGCCTCTATGGGATGTGAATTCGTGCAAGTGGTCGATGACTTTGTCACTCGCATTGCGGCTCTGGGGCCGTTGACACGCTGATTGCGCGTGGATAGGAGCTTTTATGACCAATCCCACCCCCTCTTTTGTTCGTTTGGAGGATTTGGATGCCGGGCTTTGCAAGCATTGGCCGTACGCCCAGGACGTCTGTCTGACGTGCGGCATGTGTTCAGGGGCGTGTCCCGTGGCCGGAATGAATGATTTCGATCCGCGCAAAGTCGTCCGATTGGTCTCTATGGGCATGCTCAATTGGATCGTCGGCGAACGCTGGCCATGGATATGCACCATGTGCGGCAAGTGCGAGCAGGTGTGCCCCATGGGCATCGACATCGCGGATATGATGCGCGCCATCCGGGCGCTGCGCGATCGTGTAAAGATTCCCGGCATTTTGCAGGACGGCCTGGCAAACGCTTTGCGCACCGGCAACAACCTGGCTTTGCCCAAAGAGGATTTTGTCTTCATTCTCGAGGATGTGGCCGAGGAGATGACCGAAGAACCCGGTTTAAAGGATTTCAGCATTGCGATCGACAAACCGGGCGCCAATATCCTGACCACCATCCACAACAAGCTGGTCAACACCCATACCGAGGACCTGAAACACTGGTGGAAAATTTTCCACGCAGCCGGCGAAGACTGGACCATCGCTTCCGATAATTGGGAAGGCACAAGCTGGGGGTATTTTACCGGAGACGACGAGGCCATGAAAATCATGGCGGGCCGTATTGTGGACAACATGCGGCGACTGAAGGCCAAAACGCTCTTGTGGCCCGAATGAGGGCACGCGTATCTGGCGACCCGGTCGGGTCTGCAAAAATGGTACCCGGAAGCACTCGCGGAATTCGAAACCGTAACGGTATTTGATCTGCTGATCCGCTACATCCAGGAAGGCCGCATTACTCTGGATCGTAGCCGATTTACCGATCTGGTCACTTATCACGACCCATGCAATTACGGCCGACGTGCGCAAAAAAAATTCGGCCATGGGTATTTCGCGGAACCGCGCTGGATTCTCGACCAGTGCACCACCCAATGGGTGGATCTGCACCCCAACGGTCTCTATCAAACCTGCTGCGGTGGCGGCGGCGGCGCGCTGACCACTGGTTATAACGAGGAACGCACCTATTATGGCCGCCGCAAGATGGAACAGATCCGGGCCACCGGTGCCGGCACACTGGTGGTGCCCTGCCACAGCTGTCACGGTCAACTCAACAACATCAAAACCCATTACGCCATGCCCGACCTTAAGATCAAATATCTCTGGGAACTGGTGGCCGACTGTCTGGTTCTGCCGGAATAGACAACGGCCTGCCTTGACCCGACCCCTGCTTTGGGATAAGTGATTGCACCTCGCAGTACCGAGGGGACATCATTACTTATTGCCAGGTTCATGGATATCCAACAACTATTCTTTAAGGACAGGACTTTTCATTTTTTCGGCCCGCTTACCGGTCGTTACCGGGAAATGGCGGTGTCGTGTATCCGCAATCTTTATCTGCGTCTGAACGGACCAGAGGCGGACTACAGCTACCATCTGACCCGCGGGGATGTGCTCGATATTTTTGGTGCCAGTATCCGTTCGGCGCCGGCGCTTGATGACGATGTGCCGGGTTCCGCGGCGGCTAAAATGTCGCTTCAGGACCGGACGGCGTGGATGCTTAAAAAACTGACCGATGCAGGTTGGATCGAAGCGTACATGGATTCGGGAACCATGCAGACGGCCTACCGTTTCACCCCCCAAGGCCGGCAATTCGCCGCGCCGTTTGCCCAACGGCATTCCGAGATTATTACCAACACGCAGCACACCCGCAGCACCCTTTCCCACCTCCAGAGCTTTGTAACCAAGATGCAGAGCGGTGTATTATCGGTCGGAGACTTGATGATCGCCGCCAAATTGTCCGGGGAGATTATCAGCGATTTCAACGAAATCATCGAGGAGATCGTGGAACAACGCCGGGCGCTGATCGCCTCGGTCAACCGGGAAATACTGGCGGCCAAGCAGGCCGGGGATAATTTTTTCGAATTCATGGAAAAACGCTTTATTCCCGATATGTGCGTCCGGTTCAGCCGGGATTCGGTAGAGCGTTACCGCAATGAAATTCTGGACCTGCTGGATGCGATTCGGGGACAAACCGACGATACCAAGGCCGCCATAGAAAAGGAACTTCGCAATTTTTATCCGCACCTGTTAAGAGCCGGTCGGCCTTCGATCCTGATATGGGTTCTGGATTCGATCGAACAGCGCCTGACGGCCGCCTGTGATGTAAAGATACCCGAGCTGCGCGCCCAGACCGAAAATTTCATTCGGCGCGCCCAGGTTCTGATCAACCATCTGGCCAGCCTGGCCTTTGGCGAAATCGATACCGATTCAGTGTTCTCTTTGGTTAAACGGCTGTCCGGTTTAGACGAGGCGGATGTGCGGGCCATTCTCGAAGATGAACGCAGCCGTCCGGCACGCGTTGCCATCGGCTTGGTCAATCCCGCAAAAGTGAAACTGCCGGGGAAAAGAGCGATGCGGCACATACACACTGCTTTGGAAAAGCAAGCCCAGGTCCGGCCTGAAGAGCAGCGCAAAGCCTATATCCGGCAGGAACTTGCCCTGGCGTTTCGTATCGATACCGCCAGCATCAAGGATTTTGTGATCCAGCAGTTGCTGGGGGGACATAAAATTCGGGCATCCGATTTTATTATTCACGATGCAGCATCCCTTTTGGGAGCCATCCATGCACCCATGATAGGCAGTGCCGGAAGGAGCGGGCAGCTGTTTCGCATCACGCCCATCGATGAGACGATTGAAAACGATTATTTCACCAGCAATGATTTTACCATTGAATACTTGGGCCCGATCGTCGGCGCCGAGAACAAGGACGGTAAGGATGTGGACTGAGCATCTCGCGCAGGAACTGAAGAACCGCAATCTGAGCATGGCTGAGTTTCGGGCGGTGTTGCTGCGTCTGCTGGACAAACAGGTCATCTACCGTCACGAAAGTCAGGTTGAAGCCGAATTGTACGATCTTTTCGTGCGCATGCAGGCGGTGGTGGAAACCTACTTGGATATCCTTGGCATCACGGTTTTTTATAATTCGCAGCTCAATTTTGTTATCGCTTATCCGCCGGGCAGTGATATTCCCGGGGTTGCGATCGGAGATGCCGGCCAGACCGCGCTGCAACGACGGATCCATGCCGATGAAGCTGGATTGATGATCACCTTGCGCTTGTTGTACGAAGAAAAGATCCGCGAAGGTGACATCGATGAGCAAGGGTGTGTTTTTGTTCCGTTGGAGACCGTTTTTACGCGCTATCTGAGCATTACCAAAAAAGAGATGCCGGCCGCTGAAGCCGAGCGTCGTTCCCTTTTCAATGCCCTTAAACAACTTCGCATCGTGACCTATTCGGATCTGGCCGGCGCCGAGCAATGGATAGGCATCCGGGAGATCATCATGCATTTCACCTTGAACGGGATTGTTGAGGCCCTGTCGGACCGGGAAATTCGGCCCACAGGCGTGCAAGATGCCGAACCGATCGAACCGGATCGGGCCGGAATACAAATACCGGATCAGGAGGATGCATGAAACTTAACTCAATGGGGTTGCTCAATTGGGCCAATCTGCCCAACCGCGATTATGACTTCAGCCAGATCAACATGATCACCGGTGAATCCGGGGCCGGAAAGACCACTTTGCTGGATGCCCTTCAAACCATCCTCACCGGGACCACGGCCGGTCTTTTTCAGTACAATCCCGGTCAGGAGGAAGCCACTCAGCAAAGCCGTGTCAAAGAGGTGCGGACCCTGGCCTCCTATATTCTGGGCTGTGACGATGCCTCCTACGCGCGTCCACAGGGTGCCCATGGTTACCTTTTCGCCAACTGGGTCCCTGAAATGGGTGATAAATCCCAGCCGTTCACCGCCCTGATCGGAGCCAGCGCCTATCTGGACAGTGCCGGCAACAAACGCACGGCCAAGGAAGAGGATCTTGTCCTGGCGGTGGTACGATCCGCCACGTTGTGCGTGAAGGACCTGCTGCTATCCCCCGATCAGGGAGAAGAGCAGGCAGGGGAGCAGATTATCCCCGTGGCCATGCTGGCCAACCATTTAAAAACGAACCATCCCGGCATGCAGGTTGAAATCGCCCGGGGCAAGGAAGATTACCTGTGCCTGCTGTACGGTGGACTGCGCGGACTGTCCAGCGTCAGCCGTGTGGAAGCCCGCAATGCCGCCAAGGCGCTCTCCCGTTTCATGGTCTATAAGCCCCTCAAAGATCTGGATGAATTCGTACGCACCGAAATCCTCGATCCCCACGATATTACCGACGCCATACGCCAGGTATCAGCGATGATGCGCAGCATCAACGGCATGGAGCACGAAGCGGCCGGCATTGAAAAAGGGATCGCGCTTCTTGAGGCCGCCGAAAAGGGGATGGCGCTTTTTACCGCAACGGCCATAGACGAGCAGTTGGCGCGGTATGAGCATCTTGATCGCAAGGCGGCGCAATTGCAGCGGCAGTCTGAAACAGCGAAGCAAGAGCGCGCGGAGCTGGTGGAAGCCACCCGGATTCTGACGCGGGAGAAGAACACCCTGACCCATGATGAAAAACAGATGGCCGACCAACTCAGTCTTTTGGAGGCGCAACGACTGGGTGTTCCGGTGCTCAAACTCAAAGACGATCTTGAACGGGAGCTGGGCCGTCTCGCTCATGAATTAAGCGAACGTGCCCATACGCTGATCCAGTCCAACGCAGTGCGAAAAAACAACCGCGACGTGACCGCCAGGCTGGGGCAATTGCTGGCCCATGCGCAGACTTCCCCCTCCGCGCTACCTGAAACGTTGCTTGAACCCATGGAAACCGTTATGTCCATGGACGATCTGGACCAACTGCCTATCGGAAAATTGCTGTCCGAGCAACGCTTCCAGGAACTATCCGAGATGACGCCACGGGTTGAACGGATCGACAATGCCCACCGAACTCTGGTGGAACGGTTTGCGTCTGCTGCAGAAATTTTGAGCCGCAAGCACTTCCAGTGTCAGGAACAGGCCGAACGGACGCTGGACCGGATCAAGCGGCTCAAAGAGCAGATTGCCCGACTTGAAAATGCCAATCAGGTCGCTTATCCGCAAACCGTTCGGCGGGCCATATCCCTGATCGCCAGCCAGTTTCCCGAAGCAGCACCCTGCGTTCTGTGCGATCATGTGGAACTGGCCGATCCATCCTGGCAACTGGCCATGGAAGGGTTGGTAGGACATAACCGGTTTCTGATTCTTGTGGATGCGGCCTATGAAGACCAGGTCATGGCCTTGATGGCGCAGCATGGGTTGCAAAAAGTCGCTATTTTGCAAGGGCGCAAGGCCATGGCGGATGCCAGCCGATTGACCCTGCCGGCGACCTCCATGGTCCATTTGCTGCGTTTTACCCATCATCTTGCCGAAAGTTATTTTAAAGCGCGCTATGGGAGCGTCCGTCTGCTGGCGGACACCGACGATATCACCATGGCGGCCAGGGGCTTGAAGCAAAACGGCCTGGCATGCCTCAGTTATCGCATTTTCATGGCATCGGTTTCCGAAGCAGACCTGGTGTTCGGTGCCGAGGCGCGTGGGCGGGCACTTGCGGCACAGCAGCATCAATTGACGGAAATGGAACAGCAATTCGAAGTGGAGCGGACCGAACGCCACTTGTCCCAGGCTTTTTACGATGCCGTCCGTCAGCTATCTCCGGTGGATATGGCTAAAAACATAGTGGCCATCCTGGAAACCGCGTCGGCGCATCAGCAGGTCAATGAACGCCTGAACGCCTTGGACCTGACCGAATGCGAAGCGCTGGACAGCAAAATTCGGGGCGCCAAGGCCGCTTTGTCGGAGATATCGGACAGGCGCGAACAAACCACTCTGGACATTGGGTCCAATACCAATGCCATGGAGGCTATAGGCCGCAAAATCAAAGAGTTTGAAGCCGGAATCGAAGATAAGAAGCGGCACATGGCCGCATGCCGCAATGTTCTGGATCGCTATGCCGCGCAATGGCCCGATTTTCATCTAACGGAACACATCGACCGCATTCAGGCCAACCGTTCCGCCGCCCAGGCGCTGAATACGCTTGATGCCGATAATTTCGGCGCCAGGATGAACCAGGGGGCCAGGGACGCCGAAGTCGCCCTGGAAGATTGCACGCGCATGGGGTTGCGGGGAACCGGTATCGACTATCATCATTTCAGAGCCGCAAACATGGTGCGCGATGCCCATACGGAAAATTTGATCACCTGTTTCAGTCTGGCCTGCGATCTGGCACGTCAGATTCGCAATGGGCTCAACTTTTTGCGCAACGACATCTTGTCCAGGCATAAAGAAAAGCTCACCGAGATGACCGGACGTTTCAACAACACATTTGTATTTCATATCTGTCATACATTGCACAATGCCGTACGCCAGGGCAAAGACCGCCTGGAAACCTTCAACCGCAAGTTGCGCAACCATTTTTTCGGGGAAGAGTACTACCAGTTCGAATACCAATGGATTCCGGAATTTCGCGCGTATTACAAATTCTTCGAAGAAGCCGCGTTGATCAAACCGGAAGTGGAAAACTCCCTTTTCGGCAATGCCGACCTGAGCGCGCAAAGTCAAAAAATATTCGACGAGATCTGTGCCAAACTGCTCGACGACGACATCGAGCGGTCGGTCAAAGACCTGCGCCGGATCGCGGATTATCGCAATTACCGTACCTATGACATCAAAAAGTGTCTGCCCGATCGGGCCATCTCCCTGAAAACGTACGGCGCCGGTTCCGGCGGTCAGATGGAAACCCCTTCCTATGTCATCCGCAGCGCCGGCCTGGCGTCGGCCCTGCACTTTGGTGAAGGCGCCAGCCATCTGCGCACGGTGATGATCGATGAGTCCTTCAGCAAGATGGACGAAGCCCGCTGCAAAGCCGTGTTGGATTATCTTTCCGGCACCCTGGGATTGCAGGTCATTTTCGCCGTACCCACCAAAAGTGCCGGTGCCCTGCACGACCATGTGGACCAGGTTCTCCAAGTGACGAAATTTTTGCAGGATGCGCCCCGCGGAGAGTTGAAAACCGCAGTGATGGTAACCCCAACGGTGTTAAAAAAGAACACTGTGGCCGAATTGTGGCAACGGCAGCGCGTTGCCATTGAAAATAGGGCGCACCAGATGACATTCCTGGAACTAATGGAATAAAGGGGGCCAGCTTGGGGCAGGGGTGTAAGTTAATAGTGGCTGCTGCCCATAGCCCTGAAGTTCGGCAATTTGGGCAGAAACCAGGCTTTTAATGAAAAAAGCCCATGCCTGCGGCCGCCGGCGTACAGCCGCTTGAGCTGTACAACGGCTTGATCGTTGATCCATCCAGGTAATCCCTTGGATACTTTATGGATCGCCTTGATTTGGCTTTTGCTGAACGGCAAACCTTTCAAATATCCGGCCGTGCGGAAGCGATGTTCAAGATAAGCGGCGGTCTGCTTTTCACTCAGCGGGGCCATGAATATTTTGTCAATGACAGCCATCGGCGGCAGCGTATTTGCGATTTCGGTCAAGCGGTCCCGCATGGGTTGTTCGGCAAACAAGACGATACTTTGCAGTTTGCGCCGGCCGTCGGCCGCAATGGCGGATTGAAGCAGTAGCTTCAGCTCACGCTCGCTGAGCTGATGGGCGTCATCGACGATCACCGAGGGCGGGTTGTCCTCGCGGGAAAAAAACACCAGTCGGTTGTTCAGATTGGGGAGCAAGTCGCCGTACTTTTTTCCGGACTTTACGCGTATCCGGCCCATCTGCCAACGGTTGCTCTTCTCGGTGATAAACTGGTTCATCAGGGTGGTTTTGCCGCTACCTCTTTCGCCTATCACAACAATGACCATGCTGCCTCTGGTGCCCACCATGTTGTTCAATAGTGCCAGACGTTGGGCAGTCAGCGGAGAGGCGAAAAAATAGCCGTTGCCGTTACGAATTTGCGGCGCCTGAGCGATCTCGTCCAGCCCCAACATCGCCGTCAGAGAAACCGGAGCGCATTTTTGAAAGTCAGTTCCCGAAAGCTGCGTCATCATTTTCAAACCCCTTTCTGTCTCCTAGTGACCGACTTTTTGCAACCTTCCATGGCCGGCGACAAAAGGATACGTCCGAGCAATTTTGTAGACAGCTAATTCGTGGATAGGGCGATCCGGCTAAAATTATGGCCTGTTCGCGTCCATGGGGATCGTCTATTGGAAAAACCTGCAATACGCATACCAGGGTGGCCGCTTCCAACCCGTTGAGTGTGGGCTTCACGTTCACCCGAAAGGGGAGTCGTCTTAAGAGCTGAATTTCCAAATGCGTTTACCCTGTCCGATTTTAGTGTTTCGCTTGCCTCGATCATACCGGATATGGTAAATAGACCCTTTTATGAAAATGCAGGCAAGCCATCGTAACGCACGAACGTCGGACGAGGAGGGGTTTATGCGAGCAGGGATTTGGTTCGGTTTTATTTTGATGTTGGCCGTCTTTGCTGGATGTGCCCCCCCTGAGGCGTCTCGGGTGACTTCCCAGGAAGATTACGCGGTAATGTTTGACGGATTGGCGAACGTGTATGATCAAGGCGTTTACTTGGATGGCGCCCAGATCGGACAGATTCAGTCCACTGAAGTGGGCGTCGGCAACGTGACCCGCATGATGATCCGTCTGTCACCCCAGGCCCTTCAGGAAATGGGTACCAATACGGTCTTTCTTGTGAAAATGGGTCGTCTGGAAGGGCTCCGGCTGCAAGGCTTAGGGGCCGAACCGCTGCAAAAAGGCGCGCCGCTATGCGGGTTCACCTCCACCGCGGACTGGACATGGTTCAAAGTCAAGACCCTTTTGAACGACCGGATTGTCGCTGCCCAAAAACGTGCCCAAGCACTGCAATTGCGTTTTGGATGAACTATCATTGTCTATCATGATGACCGATCACCCCCAAATCTGCCTGGCACCTTTAAGAGGGCTGACAGGCGCTATTTTTCGCAATACGTATGTGGACTATTTCGATGGCATCGATTGGGCTGTAGGACCTTTTTTGACCACTTTCGGCCCTGGACGCATCAAGGCCAGCCAGGTGACCGAGATGCTGCCTGAAAACAACGCCAAAATGCCTGTCGTGCCTCAGATCCTGAGCAAAACCGCCGACCATTTCATCGCTTTGGCCAAGATCCTGATCGACCTGGGATACGACACCATCAACTGGAATCTGGGGTGTCCTTTTCCACGCGTGGCTCAGAAGATGCGCGGTTCGGGCCTGCTGCCGCACCCCGAGCGGGTCGATGCCTTTCTGGAGAAGGTCCTGGGGGTTTTGCCGGGGCATATCAGCGTCAAGGCGCGCCTTGGGCGCCAGCGGCCCGACGAAATCTTCGAACTGTTGTCCGTGTTCAATCGATTTCCCATTAAAGAGCTGATCATCCATCCCCGCACGGGTGTCCAGATGTATACCGGACAGCCGGATCTGAATACCTTTGAAAAGTGCCTTGCTTTATGCCGCTGCACGGTGATCTACAATGGTGATATCAATTCGCGAGCTGATTTTGAAAAATTGCGCCAGAGATTTCCCACGGTCCACACATGGATGATCGGACGCGGCGCCGTAAGCAACCCCTTTCTTCCGGGGCACATCAAGGGCTACCCTCTGCCAGCCGACAGCATAGAGCGCTTCAGGCGGTTCCATGACACCTTGTTCGCGCGCTATGCCCAGGTCAGATCTGGACCGGCGCACCTGGTCGATAGCATGAAAGGCTATTGGGGCTACTTTGCCCGTTCGTTCGCCCAGGGCGAGATGCTCCTGAAACAAGTACACAAGACGCAGCACCCGGACCAATACCGTCCGCTGGTCGCCCGTTTCTTCGACCAGGAGGCGCATGGCAACCATTTTAGCAACTGATCGCTGAAACCCAAGTCCACCTCTGCTGGAACCAAATGAGGGTTCTATCCCAGAGATGCCAAGGCACGCGTTTGTCTGTGAACGCCCTGTATGGGGCATAGACGTATTTTGATCAACTGTATGAGATTAAGGGGGCCGTTACGTGGATTCGATTTATTGGGCCTGTCTGCTAAGTTTTATGGCAGGCGCTTGCGGATATATTATCACCCGTTTCTGGATCATGCCGATCAGGCACTATCGCAGGGTCAAGCGCCAGCTGCTGAAAGGACTTTCAGAGTATGCCCAAAAACTGCCCTCCGACCCGACCGGCAAAACAAAGAAAGCCTTCTCGGCCGGTCGACTGCGTGACTTGCGACGTTTGGGCGTGCAACTGGTGTCCGTGCACGATGGCGAATTACCCTACTGGTACCGTCTGGTGCTCGTCAGTCGCAAAGAGTCGCCGCAGGCCGCATCTGAACCCATCCTGCGTCTTGAAAACATGCCCACCAGCGGACAGGCACGACAATGCATCGATGTGATCAAAAGCCGGTTGCGGGCGACCGATCCGAGATCGACGCAGTCGATCGCCATTTTGCTATGCTGGCTGATTCTCTTTCCGGCGATGGCCGAAGCAACCGTCACGGCTGAAGCCGCCCGTCCGCCGGAAAGCTTGACGCTGTGCAACGAACCCGTACCGATGGGGCAGGGCGACGTGCGCGAGCGCTTCGAAAGGGAAATGCTGCTGACTTTGGGCAATCGAACGCAGGTGCTGCTCTGGCTCAAACGCTCCAAACGTTTTCTACCCTACATCTCCGAAGAGTTGCGCAAAGCAGGCCTGCCGGATGACCTCAAGTATTTGCCCGTTATCGAAAGTGCCTTAATGCCGCATATCGGGTCCTCGGCCGGCGCGCTCGGCTTTTGGCAACTGATGCCGGCAACAGCTCGCAAGTACGGCCTCACGGTCGATGAGCACATCGATCAGCGCCGGGATGTCTATCTATCGACGCCGGCCGCATTGGACTACTTGAAGTCTTTGCATGCCAGGTTTTCTTCCTGGGCCCTGGCCTTGGCGGCTTACAACATGGGAGAAGAAGGCCTGGATGCCGAAATACTCGAACAGAAGAATACCGATTACTACCGGCTCTACCTTTCTTTGGAAACGCAACGATTTGTGTTCAAACTGCTGGCTGCGAAACTTGTCATCGCCCAACCCGAGTCTTATGGTTTTCAGATGGCGCCCGATGACTACTTTGAACCGCTGCGCTTCGAAACGGTGCGCACCGAGTGCCACCAGGAGACACCGATCCGCCTGATCGCGACCGCAGCAAGCACGGACTTCAAAACGATCAAGGATCTCAATCCGCACCTGCGCGGCTACTATCTTCAGGCGGGCAGTTACGCCCTGCGCCTGCCTCCGGGCAGTACGGCCGGTTTCGAGAGGCGTTTTCGCAAAATGGCCGATGATTACGAGGCGCAGCGTCAGCAAAGAATATACGTGGTTCAGAATGGCGATTCACTGTCCACGATTGCTGCCAAATTTGATGTTCCTGTGGCCGCGCTATTGATTTGGAATGGGATCAATGTGAACAAGACGCTGTATGCCGGGGAGCGCCTGGTGGTTTTTCCAAGAACGCTGAATCCTGAACAGTGATGGCCTGCTGAGTTCTTCTCCCAAGGCATTCGATAAGAAGAAAAGAGGGTGAATATGGAAAAGAAAAAAATATATGGGGCCACCCTCAAGGAACAGCTGCTCGCCAGCACACGTGACCGGCTCTACAACTTCATCATGGCTGGCGACAGCATCCGAGGCGTCGCAGTCAATGGGACGCGGATGGTCAATGAAATGCGCTGGAATCATGAATTGGGCGTACTCGAAACACTTGTGCTGGGACACGCCTATCTGGGTGCCGCACTTCTGTCGTCCGGTCTCAAGGGCAACGACCGCCTCTCTATCGGGGTGGAATGCTCCGGCCCCATTAAAGGGCTGAATGTCGAGTCCAACGCTTTCGGCGAAGTGCGTGGCTATCTGAAACAGGTGCCCATTCCTGTCGACAAGCCTTTGCAGAGCTTCGATCTGTCGCCCTTTTTCGGAGCGGGTTTCCTTTCGGTCACCCGGTTTCTGGAAGATGCCAAACATCCTTTTGTGGGCACGGTCATGATGGAATATGGAAGCCTCGCCAAAGATCTGGCCTTGTATCACCTCAAATCTGAACAGGTGCCCAGTTCCTTGTCCTTGAGTGTCGTTTTCGACCAGGATGGCGAAGTTCAAGGCGCCGGCGGGTTGTTGCTGCAGGCACTGCCGGGGGCAGATGATAAGGTGTTGTCCAAACTCGAGCACCTTGTGCGCGAACTGCCCTCGATCGGAAATGTGGTCCTCGGGTCGGATTTCCCCGACGAATGGCTGCAGCGGATTTTTGATGGATTCGCACCGCGCCTTTTAGACCACCGCGGCGTCGAGTTCATGTGTCATTGCAGCCGCGCCCAGATCCGGACCATGCTTAGCATGCTCGATCCGGCGGAATTGGACGACATGGCGCGCAACGGGCCGTTCCCGATAGAGATCCGTTGCCACAACTGCAACACCTGCTATGGTTTTGAACAGACCGACATGCAGGCCATTTATGCCGAACGCAATAACCCGGGCGGGCGGTCGCAACGCTAAGGCGTCAGCGCTTTCAGCGCGTTGATGGCCATGAAAATGCCCGCGACGGTCTTGGCGTCATGAATATCGCCGTGGGTTATCATGGCCGTGACTTGCGCCAGCGGCAGGGTATGCACTTCAATAATTTCGTCTTGATCGAGGTTCTGGACGGCTGGCGCCAGATCGCGGGCCAAGAAGATGTGAATTTTTTCATCCGAGTACCCCGGCACGGGCGTGATGACCCCCAGCGCTTCCCAATCGGTGGCGCCGAAACCGGTTTCTTCGATCAACTCGCGACGCGCACATGCCAGAGGATCTTCGGACCCGTCAAAGGTTCCTGCGGGGATTTCCCACAAAAAACCGCCAACAGCATGCCGGTACTGCTTGAGCATCAGAACCCGGTTATTGTCCAGCAACGGCACTACTGCCGCAGCGCCAGGATGACGGATGATCTCCAGATCCACAATGGCACCATTGGAAAGCGTTACATTTTCAACGGTGACATCGAAGACCCGGCCGCGATGAATCATGCGGCGTTGATGAACTTGGTAAGTCATTTGGAATCCTTCGCCAACTGAGTGCATCCTGATAGCGACCCAACGAGGCCTATTGTTTGCACGTAACTGTCTTTTGCGGCGACCGCTCCGGATGTCATCTTTAAAGATGATTCAGGAAGGACTGTTGTTTTTTCGCATTTGCTCGATAATATTCTTGAGCGGGTCTCCCGCTGGGGTTTTGGCATCGGGGTTGAGTTCCAGCAATTTCTCCCACGCAGCCACCGCACCTTGCGGATCCTTCAGATCGTGCATGAGCACGATGCCTTTGTTGTAGAGCGCAATTTGATGGTCATTCCGTAAGGAAACCGCTTTGTCAAAAGCCTCGATTGCTTTTTGCGGTTCGCCGTTGCGCCGATGCATGACCCCCAAATCCGTCCAGACATCCGGACGACTGGCATCCAAGGCCAGGGATTTTTCATACGCGTCGATCGCTTTGACGGGTTGATCCGTATCGAAATAGAGATGGCCCAGTTGGGTCCAGGCTTCGACATCTTCAGGACTGTTACGGGTTCTTTCGAGCAACGATGCGATCATATCTTCTTGCTGGGCGGTAATTGGCATGGGCCCGCCGGCGTTGGTAGCGGATGTCGTCCCGCCCAAGCGGTACGCACTGAACACCACGCCTCCGATGAACCCAAGGGCCACGGCCGCAACCAACAGCAAGATCATGTTTTCAGTTTTTACATAGCCCTTCAGTATTTTGACTTCCGCTGCCATACATTGTCCTTTCAAGAAAAAATAGTTATCGCAATATAGAGTCAATACGTGCGCCAGGCAAGGAATATCGTTTTGTGATAAGTGTCGATTGACGATCCCCTCTTATCGGCGCCCGGTCCGGCTTGCCGATAAGTGCCCGCATACAGATAATTTAACGAATAAAGGAGACGCACATGAATGGAATCGATTGGAACCCGGGGACATTGTTGCGGTTGTCCGGTAGCTACTGGCAGACATTCGCGCTGCATGCCGGCGTCAAAATCGGAGTGTTCACCACGCTGGCGAAGCAGCCGATGACCGCTGCCGACGCTGCCGGCTGCATAGACGCCAATGCCCGCGCTTTGGGCATGTTGCTCAATGCGCTTTGCGCCATGCAACTGTTGCAAAAGGAGGACGAACATTACGCCTTGACGGCTGCGGCACGGCAGTATCTCGTGGAAGGATCACCGGACTATGTGGGGTATATGATTCTGCATCATCATCACCTGTCAGGCGCCTGGGCCCGGTTGGATGAGGCGGTGCATACCGGAAAGTCGTTGCGTCCGCGCACCTCATTCAGTGAAGGACATGAACGGGAGGCCTTTTTGATGGGCATGTATAATCAAGCCATGCTGCAAGCGCCGGACATTGCGGACGTGATCGATCTGAGCGGCCGTACCAAACTTTTGGATTTGGGCGGCGGCCCAGGTACCTACGCTGTCCACTTTTGCCGGAAAAACCCGGACTTGCAGGCGGTGATCTTTGATTTGCCCACCACGCGGCCCTTTGCGGAGCGCACCATCGCGCGTTTCGGACTTTCGGGGCGCGTCGGGTTCGCAGAGGGAGATTATCTGTCTGACCGGATCGATGGCACCTATGATGTCGCCTGGTTGTCCCACATATTGCATGGCGAAGGTCCGGAAGCCTGTCGGAATCTCATCGCCAAAACGGTCAAAGCGCTGCAGCCCGGCGCAATGATCCTGGTACATGAATTCATCTTGCACGACACCATGGATGGACCGCTTTTTCCCGCGCTATTTTCACTCAACATGCTCCTGGTCACCGGAAGCGGCCAAGCGTATTCCGACGCATTGTTGCGAAGCATGCTGGCCGAAGCAGGCCTAACACAGATTAAACGTCAAGCTTACAGTGGACCGACCGAGTCGGGCATTCTCAGCGGCATTGTTGCAAAAAAATGATCCGGTTACCGCGCGACACGCTCCCATATGTGCTGGGATGGCGGCACCGCAATGCGTTGCGGGTCGATTTGAATCACATGCGCTTCGGGCAAGTAGCGGTTGATGACCAGTGAAATTTGAGTGGTCAACGCATCTATCTTGAGGTTGTTCAGGGCGGTGATCATGCGCAGGTCGTCTTCCGCCAGTTGGCGCAGATAGCCAAGCCGATCCCGACCGTCTTGATAAAACGTCAACTTATCGTTTAATTCGTCCATGTAAGGCATTAGCGTGCGTAAAAGCTCGATGTTGTAGTGAAGACGAGTGTTTTGTCGGGCTTGCTCCCAATTGGTGATGCGCTTACTTCTGACCAGAACGCTGATTTCGGAGACCAGCATCTTTTCTTGTTCGGCAAGCGCGGCGCTTAACTCCTTGGCCTGCAGCATGCGGTCCTTGAGCTGTTGATGGAGAAGATTCAAGTCGGCAATTTTGCGCTCCAATTCCGCGATCTTCGGGTTGGCCAGCGCCGCCGGCGGTACGCTAATGCTCCATAGCAGCGTAACCAGAAGGAGTAGAAAAAATCCGGATTTTCCGGTTCGGGTGTTCATTGGATTACTGCGCCTCCAGTTTTTTGCGGAGTTTTTCCGACAGAAACAAACGCGTGCCATAATTGCCCCACGATCCGATGGCATCGAGCCCGACCATTTCCAACTGGGAACCGCGCCATTGTGAAAGATTCGCTGTGGCTTCAGGGGATAGCACACTGAGCCCATTGAGTGACAGGCGCTTGCCAGGCCATTCGGATAAGTGCGCGGCGGCCTCCGCGGACAATTCCCGCAAGCCGTTGAGGCTCAGCCATTCGCCAGGCCACTGGGCCAGAATCCTGGCACCTTCAGGTGCCAGATCGGTTAATGCGTTAAGATTCATGTCTTTGCCATCCCAAGTGACCAGGCAACGCGCAGTGTCATCCGACAAGGCGGTCAGCAGGTATTTGCGGGCGTGATTGCCTTGGCAGATTTCGGCGCTGATCGCCTTATTCAGTGGCGCACGTTGGGCCAGCAGGCCGACTTTGCGCTGAAAGACCTTGGCGACTCCCTCCCAGACGACTGCCAAAGGCGCCGGCTGCAGCGTGTCGCTATCAATGGAAACCTGCGTATCGAATTGCAGACATCCGGCCACTGTGCCCGCCACCTCTTTCTTTAAAGTTTCGAGAGGCAAACCGCCTATGCCCGACGACAGAATTTCATAAATCGACACCCGACGTTCCAAGTACAGCAGCTCTTCGTTCATGTCGGCCAACTGCGCCAAGGGTGTTTCCAATTTAGCAATATACGTCTGACGCCGTTGAATCGCTTTTAAAGCGAGCGCGATCTTGTTATCGGCCAGGGCTTCGTCCAATGAAGGAATCCGGCCGTTGTTCAAGGTGGCTTCAATCTTTTCGGTTTCTTCTTCGATGCCCCGGGCATAGTAGCTTTTCAGCTGGCGGATATCTGACATTCTGCCTTGCAGCTGACTGCGTGCGGCGGATAAGTTTTGTTTCATTTCGGGAAAAAGGGTTGCGGGGGTATCCACCGCCCGGGGTGAAGAATTGGGAGACGGCCGGGAAAATTCACCAGAAGAGGGCCGGGCAGGCTCCGCGGATATCTCCGGCGCAGTGACCTGCGGGGCGGCCGGCAGGGCAGCATTTACCATTGCGGACGGGGCAGCCATCTTGCCCTTGCCGGAATGTGGACTGGACTGATAGAACCAAAACGTACCGGCCGCCACCAGCAAGATGCCCGCAATGCTCCACAAAACCGCGGCTATCGGCAGCGAGAGCCGCCGGGCACCGCCCGTTGCTTGAAGGGCGCCTGGTCCCTGTTTGGAGTGCGTTTCAGGATGGCGTAATTGATCGGGGCCAACTTCGTGTAAAAGCGCGTACTTTGCCGTTGTTTCAACAACCGCTGGCCCATTCTCCGCAGGTAATTCTGCAGATGCTTTTTCCATCACCAGTCGTTTTTTCGCCAGACCGGAAGGCGCCGCCTCATTGTGCTGACGAGCAGAGGAGAGCAGTTGCGTCAGTTCGTCATCGAACTCCTCCATGGTCAGATTCGGGTTTGCCTTCTCCGAATCATCTTGCTCCAGATCGTCCTCAATGAACGCCTCGGCTTTCGATTCGGCCTCTTCTATGGATTCAGCGCAGTCATCGGACGGGGAAGTGATCGGCGCGGAAGCACCCTCGCGCTTTGTTTGCTGCGCTTCGATTTCCGCCATGATTTTTGCCAGATCGGCTTCCTCAGAGTTTTCCGCCGCGCTTCCATCCGCTTGCGGACGGATTTGGGAAGGAGCGGGCGGTTCTCTGTCCTTATTTCGTTTATGACCGATTTCCGCCATGATCTGGTCCAGGGCGGCTTGCTGATCTTCGGACAAATCTTTTTCTGTGTCTTGAACGGGAGGCTCTTCTTCGTCTTGAACAGGTGTTTTTGAAACGCTGTCGGTTTTTGCACCTTTCCGCTTGGCTTCGATTTCCGCCATGATCGCATCCAAAGCACTCTGCTGATCGTCGGAAAGAGCCTCCTCATCCTCTGTCTTTGGCTCTTCTTCAGATTGTTTGGTGTCAGGGGCGACCGGAGCCTCTGTTTTGATCTGATCGATAGCGGCCGTTTGCTGTGGGCTTTCCGGTTTCTCCGGTTGGGGCGGCGCGATGTTCGCAGGCTCCTTGGAACCGCCGGCCGAGGCGGAAATTTCGGCCATGATCTTCTCAAAAGCCGCCTTTTCATCATCGCTCAGATTCTCAAGTTCCTCGTCACCGGTATCGGGGGTATTTTTTGCAGAATCCTTATTTTGATCTGTTTTTTTCATGGCATCAGCTCACGCATTCTGGTCTACAACGGCACACTCTTTCACATCGCACCATCCGGAAGCTTGAATTTCGTTGTGTTTGACTATATTGCATCATATCGGCCGGCTGCGTGGAAACTTAAGATGTGTGGAAACGAATCAACAAATGGCGCGTCAACGATCTTGTTTCCAGACAGCGATAGGCCTATAATGGCACAAACTTTCAACTCTCGATGTCAGGGACTTATGGCAACCCATTCGAATGCAGAGCCCGGTTCAGAGCTGCGGCAGTTGCGCAAACAGGTCATTCTGGAGCAGCAAGCACGGTTGGATGCCGAAGAGCGCATCCGGGCGATGCTGGCTGACCACAATAAGTTGGAGATCGATCTGATCCGTTACCGCGATCATTTCGAGTCGCAGGTTGCCCTCCGGGTTGCCCAATTAATGGCAAACAACGGCAAGCTGGTTCAGGAAAACGGTGCAAGACGATTGAGCCAACGTGAACCGCGATCTTTCCAGGATCGCTTCAGCGAAGCGTCGCTCATGCTTGAAACCATGCTCAATGCCATTCCGGATATCATCGGCGTGCAGGATACCAGCCGACGGATCATCCGCTTTAACAGAGCCGGTTATAAATTTTTCGGCCTCGATGAGGACCAAGCGGTCGGCAAACGTTGTTTTGAGCTGATCAATCAATGTGCCCCCTGCGACAACTGTGTCGCGCGCCAAATCCTTTGCACCAGCAAACCCGCCCAAGCTGAGAAATATATCGACTCCAAAGGGGTCTGGATGGACATCCGCGCCTATCCCATCCTTGACATAGAAGGCCGGGTCATTCGCATTGTCGAACACTGGCGCGACATCACCGACATCAAGGCGAACGAGGCCTCCCTCGTCGAGTCTGAAGAAAAATACCGATTGCTCGTCGAAAATGCCAATGAAGGCATTTTTATTTTTCAAAACGGTGACTTCCGATTCTCCAACCACAAAGCCCGCGAAATGGCGCACAAACTCGGTCTGGCGGTGCTGCGCAAGCCTCTGATCGATTACGTGTTCCAAGACGACCGCAGGGACGATCCCGATGCCATCATGCGCAGGCTCAACGGCGGTGACCCCAAACCATCGGCTGTCGCATTCCGCTTGATCGATCCGGAAAACGAGTTGATCTGGATTGAAATGAACACCATCAACATCCGCTGGAAAGGCGCGCCGGCCACCTTGAATTTTGTCAAGGACATCACCCAGAGCAAAGCCCTTGAGCGCCGATTCCAGGAATCGCAACGATTGGAATCCCTTGGAACCCTGGCAGGGGGGATCGCTCATGACTTTAACAACCTGCTGATGGGCATTCAGGGAAATGTATCCCTTATGTATCTGGATGCAGAGCACGATCCGGCGATCACGGAAAAATTGAAAAACATCGAAGATTGTGTGGACAGCGGCGCCCGGTTGACCAAACAGCTGCTCGGATTTGCACGGGGCGGCAAGTACGTGGTCAAAGCCATGGATATGAATCAAATTATGCAAAGCTCTGCCGAAATGTTCGGGCGTACCCGCAAGACCATCAAGATTCACGAGGAATATCAAAAAGAGTTGTGGACCGTCATGGCCGACGGCAGTCAGATCGAGCAGGTCCTGGTCAATCTGTTTCTCAATGCATGGCAGGCCATGCACGGATCGGGCGATTTATTCCTGAGGACCGCCAACGTGGTCCTGAACGATGCTTTTGTCGGGTCATTCGATATCCCTCCGGGGCGTTACGTTCAGGTCAGTGTGAAAGATACCGGCATCGGCATGGACGAGACTACGCAGCGGCGCATCTTCGAACCTTTTTTCACGACCCAGGAACCGGGCCGCGGCACCGGACTAGGGCTCGCTTCGGTGTTCGGTATCATCAAGAATCATAACGGCACCATCACGGTCAAAAGCCGGCCAGGCCAAGGCAGCCACTTTGACATATACCTGCCGGCCTCGGACAAAAATCCCGAAGTGGATGCGCCCCCCAAGGGATCCATCGAACTGGGGTCGGAAACCATTTTGTTGGTCGACGATGAAGAGTACATCATCGATGTCGCCCGTCTGATGCTTGAAGGGCTGGGGTACACGTTGCTGATCGCCAACAGCGGTGCGTCGGCCATAAATTGCTACGCCGAGAAAAATGAGGCCATTGACCTGGTGATTCTGGATATGGTGATGCCGGATATGGATGGCGAGGAAGTATACGGCAAGCTTCGCGATATCCGTCCCGATATCAAGGTGATTTTCGCCAGCGGCTACTATGATATTGAACAGGCCAAAGCGTTGCTCGCCAAAGGCCGCAGCGGATTTTTGCAAAAGCCTTTCAATATGCAGCAGCTTTCCACCAAAATTCGTGGCTTATTGGACAAACCTAGAACAATTTGAGCTGCCTGCTTTTTGAAACTGACCGGGTCCGGGGAGGGTCGGGTTCAGGTGGGCAGATGAAACTTGCCGGCTGAATGGCCGCTTCGGATTCATGGATCACCTTGAATCGATCGTTGCCGATAAATTGAATTTGACGCACGGGTTCCAAATACAGCATTTCTTCCTGCCGGGTAACTACCGGAACGTTGTAGCGCCTATTAAAATTTCGCACTTCCTTTCCGGCCTGCAAGCGGTCGGCGATAAAATCGGCATGCGCCTGCAGGCGCCGTTCAATTACTCGGTTGGCCAATTCGGGTATTCCCGCGATTTTCTGCAGGGCGATCTCCTGAAAGGCCGGGTCCAGATCATAGCCGATACTGTGGCGCCCGGCGCTCATGGCCGCCAGCATGGTGGTGGCAGTGCCCACAAAGGGGTCCAGCACCGTATCGCCTTTCACCGAAAACATATTGATCAGGCGGTAAGGCAGATCAAAGGGGAAAGCTGCGCTGCGTTCCCTGGATTTGCCGTTGCCGTTGTGCAGGGTTTGGGGCGTACCAATCAGATTGAACCATACATCCGAAAACCACTGGTTGCGCTCCTCCCAGAAAAATGCGCTTGCGTTGCGAAGGTTTTTCTCCTCGGCCGTACTGAAAAGGCGTTTGCCTCCTTTGCGGAAGATCAGAATATACTCATGTTCCAAAGTGACATAGGCGCCTGGCGGTAGCATGCCCGATCCCATGAATTTGTTGGGTGCATTGGTCGCCTTGCGCCACAGGATCGTCGGCACTTGCGTGAAACCCAGAGCATGGAAGGCCGTGATGATGCGTGCGTGATTGGCAAACAACCGGAACAGGGAGGCAATCGTGCGCGTGGCGTCGCCTATATTGATGCAGACGACGCCCCCCGGTTTGACAACCCGGCCCAATTCTGTCCAGACCCGATCTAACTGGCCGTGCATATGTTCAAAGGCACCGTCGGCCCGGTCTTCAGCCAAGTCCTCTGCAATGGCGGGGTTGAGCATGCAAAAGAGCGCATCCCACATTTGAATCATGGGATAGGGCGGAGAAGTGACGACCAGGTCGATACTCTGGTCGTCGATGTCGGCCATTCGGGCTGCATTGTCGATGATGATACGGTGGTGGGTCTGCATGCCGATATTCCGTTTCGATGGGGTGTAAGAAAAGGTCCTGCCTGCGCTGAAACCAGATAACTGAGCCTATCGCGACAATTCCAAAGTATCAACTGCCTCAACGCGTCGCCTCACTGACAATGGCCTGGGCTTCGGCCTGAATGCGATGCAGATGATCTTCCCCTTTGAAGCTCTCGGCGTAAATCTTGTAGATGCTTTCCGTGCCCGAAGGTCGCGCGGCGAACCATCCGCTTTGCGCGATGACTTTCAGGCCCCCGATGGCGGCTCCGTTGCCCGGGGCGTGCGTAAGCGCCGCCGTGATTTTTTCTCCGGCCAGTTCCGTCAGGCGGATGCGCTCGGGCGACAATTTGGACAAGGCCGCCTTTTGGGCAGGCGTCGCGGGAGCATCGATGCGCTGGTACACCGGCGCGCCAAATTCACCGGCCAGATCCTGGTAAATGTCGCTCGGGTCCCGACCGGTGCGCGCCGTGATTTCAGCGGCCAGCAAGCAGGCAATGATGCCGTCCTTGTCCGTCGACCACGCCGTGCCATCCATGCGCTCAAATGAAGCGCCGGCGCTTTCCTCGCCGGCGAACCCCAGCGAGCCGTCGCGCAGGCCGTCCACAAACCATTTGAAGCCGACCGGCACCTCGTACAACCTGCGGCCCAGTTTGGCCGCAACCCGGTCGATCATCTGGCTGCTGACCAATGTCTTGCCCACGGCCGCGTCGGACCGCCAACCAGGCCGGTTCTGAAACAGATAGGATACACAAACGGCCAGGTAGTGGTTGGGTCGCAGCAAACCGCCGCTACGCGTGACAATGCCGTGACGGTCGTGATCGGTGTCGCAGGCGCAGGCGATACTGAACCGCTCCTTGAGCGTGATCAGCCGTTGCATGGCATGCGTCGAAGATGGATCCATGCGGATGCGGCCATCCCAATCCAGGGTCATGAAACGAAAGGTCGGGTCCACCGTATCGTCCACAACGGTCAGGTCAAGCCCGTAGCGTTCGGCGATGACCGGCCAATAATGCACACCGGCGCCGCCCAGAGGGTCCACCCCCATTGAAATACCGGCCTCGCGGATGATGTCCATGTCGATCACCTGCTTTAAATCGCTGGTGTATGCATCGATAAAGTCGTGGTGATGGGTAGTGGCTGCGCGCAGCGCACGTTCATAGGGAATTCTTTTGACGCCCTTCAACGCATCGGCCATCAGGGCATTGGCCTGCTTTTCAATCCAGGCGGTGATATCACCGCCGGCCGGGCCGCCGCTGGGAGGGTTGTATTTGAAGCCGCCATCTTCGGGCGGGTTGTGTGAGGGTGTGATGACGATGCCATCGGCCAACCCCCGGGTGCGCCCGCGGTTGTAAGTCAGAATGGCGTGCGAAAGGGCCGGCGTTGGGGTGTATTCGTTTCCATTGGCAATCATCACCTCCATGCCGTTGGCGCTCAATACTTCCAGCGCACTTGCAAAAGCCGGAATCGAAAGCGCGTGGGTATCGATCCCTAAATAAATCGGCCCGTCGATGTGTTGGGATTGGCGAAACTGGCAGATCGCCTGAGTGATCGCCAGAATATGGGCTTCATTGAAGCTGTTTTTCAAAGAACAGCCGCGATGCCCGGAAGTGCCGAATGACACCCGCTGTTCCGGGATACCAGCGTCCGGTTGATGCGCGTAATAAGCGGTGATCAGTTCGGGCAAGTTGACCAGCATGTCCGGTTGGACAGGTTGGCCGGCAAGCGGGTTGACTGGCATGGCGGCACTCCTTTGGTTTGGGTCGTTTGTCTTGCATACACAATAACATTTCGAATTAGGCTTGAAAAGAGAGGCAACGGTTACCTTTTCATAGACAACACCATAAAACTTGCGTGCTCTCCACCATTAAGACTTGAAATGCATGCAAACAGATTTAGTTTTGTGGCGTCATTGGCCCACAAGAATACAGGTATCTCCCAAAACCTGACAATCGTGTGCTTCGATCGGCAAAAATGTCCTGTCGAAATGCGCGTGAAGGTCGCATCCAAGCTTTTGAAGCCGGCGTCAATTGGAAAAGCGATCCCCCTGAATGGCTTCATAAGTTTGATCGCGGTCTTGGAGACTGTTTTATGCCGTCGGATAAAGACCAGGTCAACACCAGCGGCAGCGATGCCGCCTATGAAAACCGTGAATGGATCGAGTCTCTGGACTATGTCCTGGAAAGCCAGGGGCCTGAACGCGTGCGCGAGCTTTTGCGCATGTTGCAGACGCGGGCCCAGGAAAAAGGTGTCGCTTTTCCTTTTGTGGCCAACACCCCCTACATCAATACCATTTCCATGGAACGCCAACCGGCTTTTCCCGGCAGTCGTGAAATCGAGCGGCGCATCAAAAGCATCATCCGCTGGAATGCCATGGCGATGGTGGTGCGCGCCAATCGCGAGAGCAGCGGCATCGGCGGGCACATTTCCACATACGCCTCCAGCGCCACGCTCTACGAGGTCGGTTTTAACCATTTTTTCCGGGCTAAAACCGCCGATCATCCGGGGGACATCGTTTATTTCCAAGGCCATGCCGTTCCCGGCATCTACGCGCGGGCTTATCTGGAAGGGCGCATCTCTCAAACCCAATTAAAAAACTTTCGCCGCGAACTGAGCCCCGAAGGGGGTCTGCCATCCTATCCGCACCCTTACCTGATGCCTGAATTCTGGCAATTTCCAACTGTTTCCATGGGCCTGTCGCCCTTGATGGCCATTTACCAGGCACGTTTTAACCATTACCTGCAAGATCGCGGACTCAAAAAGCCGGACGATCAAAAAGTGTGGGTCTTTCTCGGCGACGGCGAATTAGATGAACCGGAGTCGCTTGGCGCCATCACCCTGGCATCGCGTGAGCACCTGGACAACCTGATTTTTGTCGTCAACTGCAACTTGCAGCGACTGGACGGACCGGTGCGCGGCAACGGCAAAATCATTCAGGAACTCGAGGCTGCTTTCCGCGGTGCGGGCTGGAACGTGATCAAAGTCATTTGGGGCAGCGATTGGGACCCACTGCTGGCCCAGGATCGAAATGGATTGCTGCTCAAACGCATGGAAGAAGTGCCCGATGGGCAGTACCAGAAATATTCGGCTGCCGATGGGGAGTATATCCGCAAGGACTTCTTCGGAAAATACCCGGAACTGGCCAACATGGTGCGTGATTACTCCGCCGAACAGCTGTTCAAATTGCGCCGGGGTGGGCACGATCCTCAGAAAGTATACGCGGCCTACAAAGCCGCTGCGGAGAATGAAGGCTCGCCGACCGTCATTCTGGCCAAAACCATCAAAGGTTACGGCCTGGGCGAGGCCGGTGAAGGACGCAATGTTACCCACCAACAAAAGAAGCTCAACGAAGACGAACTGCGCCTTTTCCGCAGCCGCTTCGGCATTCCTATTCCCGATGAAGGCATCAAGGAGATGCCGTTCTACCGGCCGGCCGCAGACAGCGAAGAGATTCGTTATCTTCAGGAGCGTAGAAAACGTCTGGGGGGCTACCTGCCGGCACGCAGCTGGTCCGTGCCAGCCTCGCGGCCGCCCGGCGATGCGCTGTATGCCGAATTCATGAAGGGCACCGGCACCCGCGAAGTGGCGACCACGATGGTGATGGTCCACCTGATGAGCAAGCTGTTGAAGGACAAAAAACTGGGACCGCACATCGTGCCTATTGTGCCCGACGAAGCCCGCACGTTCGGCATGGAATCGCTGTTCCGCACCTTGGGTATCTACTCCCCAGCCGGGCAGACGTACGAACCGGTCGATAAAGAAAGCCTGCTATACTACAAGGAGGCCAAGGACGGCCAGATTCTCGAAGAAGGCATCACCGAAGCAGGCGCCATGTCTTCGTTTATCGCCGCCGGCACAGCCTATGCGACTCACGGCATCAACATGATACCGTTTTTCTTTTTTTACTCCATCTTTGGTTTTCAGCGCGTCGGTGACCTGATCTGGGCGGCCGGTGATGCCCAGACGCGCGGTTTTATGCTAGGGGCGACCGCCGGGCGCACCACCCTGGCGGGCGAAGGCCTGCAGCATCAGGACGGTCACAGCCACCTTCTGGCCTACCCGGGGCCCACTATCCAGGCCTACGATCCGGCTTATGCCTACGAAATTGCCGTGATCGTCCAAGAAGGCTTGCGGCGCATGCTCGAAGAGGGTGAAAACATTATTTACTATCTGACCATCATGAACGAATTTTATCCGATGCCCCCCAAGCCTGAAGGCGTCGATCGCGGCATTCTCGGGGGTATTTATAAACTGAAAGCGTCCGAGCAACCCAACGCCAAGCCCAAGGCCCACCTGTTCGGCAGCGGCACCATTTTAAACGAGGCCGTCAAGGCCCATGCGTTGCTGGAGGAAAAATACGGCGTCAGTACCGACGTATGGAGCGTTACCAGCTACAAAAACCTTTACTGGGATGGCATCGCCACAGAGCGCTGGAACCTGCTTCATCCGGACCAGCAACCCAAAGCCTCCTTCTTGCAGCGCCAGTTGAACGACGCTCAAGGCGTATTCGTGGCGGCCTCCGACTATGTCAAAGCCTTACCGGCCTCGCTTGCCAAATGGGTGCCCGGCCCATTGACACTGTTGGGCACTGACGGCTATGGCCGCAGCGAATCCCGCGACGTCCTGCGCGATTTCTTCGAGGTAGACGCCCGCCATATCGCTTTCGCGGCGCTGAGCACTCTTGCACGTGAAAATAAATTCGATCTGTCCGGGCTGAAAAAAGCGCAGAAAGATCTTGAAATCGATCCGGACAAGATGAATCCATCGACGGAGGTTTTACGCAACGTATAAGGAGACCGCATGATTAAGGAGGTCAGGATCCCGGAGATCAGCGAAAATGTTACATCCGGCAAGGTTGTTTCCGTACTGGTCAAAGAGGGGGACATGATCGATGTGGACGACATCCTCATTGAATTCGAGACCGAAAAAGCGTTGGTGGAGATCCCTTCCACGGCCAAAGGCAAAATCATCGAACTGCTGGCCCGGGAAGGCCAGGAAATGCAGGTGGGCGACCTGATCGTCAAGGTCGAGACCGAATCTGAAGAAGAGGGAGAAGAAGAAAAGAAAAGCGTGCCTGCCGAACCGGAAGACAAAGAAGATAGCGAACCGGTACAAAAACGCGCGCCCGATCAAAAAGAAGAAGACGGGAAAGACGAAGCGACCGCAGCGATTCAAAAGCAGGCGGACCTTCAGATGGATAAAAAGGCGGCGCCCAAATCATTGCCTTCCGAGGCGCACGAGCGCCAGGATGAGAGGCGACCACCCGCGCCGGCCGCGCCATCGATCCGGCGTTTTGCGCGCGAGTTGGCCATCGATATTCACCACATCCAAGGCAGCGGACCAGGCGGCCGCATCACCGAAGCCGATGTTAAGGCGGCGGTGAAGCAGGGCAGGGCACGCGTGGATTCAGCGGGTACCGGGATGGTCGCAGAACCGTCCCTGCCCGATTTCAGCCGCTGGGGTGAGATCGAAACGGTTGAACTGCCCGGTGTGCGGCGCCTCACCGCCAGAAGTGTCGCAACATCGTGGCGCACGGTGGCGCATGTGACCCAATTCGACCGCGCCGACATCACCCATGTCGAGACCTTCATCCGCGCGCAGGCACCGCGCTTGAAAAAGCAAGGCGTGAAGCTGACGGTCACGGCGGTCATCATGAAAGTTTGCGCTGCCGCGCTGTCGGCCTTTCCGCGCTTCAACGCCAGCATCGATCCGGCTAACAACCAGATGATTTTGAAAAAATATATTCATATCGGCATGGCCGTGGATACCGAGCGCGGTTTGCTGGTGCCCGTCATACGGGATGCCAACCGCAAAAGCATCGGTCAATTGGCAGCGGATATCGCCGATATGGCCGAGCGCACCCGTACCAAGAAAATCAAACCGGATGAAATGGAGGGCGGCACCTTCACGATTTCCAACCAGGGCGGCATTGGCGGAACGCAATTCACCCCGATTGTGATGTGGCCCCAGGTAGCTATTCTGGGGGTCAGCCGGACCGCAATCGAACCGCTCTTTGTCGATGGCCAGTTCCAACCGCGCGCCATGCTGCCATTATCCCTTTCCTATGATCACCGCATTATCGACGGTGCCGATGCGGCCCGTTTTCTGCGTTGGGTGTGCGAAGGGTTGGAAATGCCGTTGACGATGCAATTGCATTAACTTCAGAAAAAGATCATGACAGTCGTCGAATCATTGCTTTGTTCGATCGGCCGGTGCTGACCCCCTGATAGACGATTCAACGATTTGACCCATCGCCAATACTCAAAGACAAAAGGAGAGATCCGATGGCAGATAAAGAAACTCAAGTTGTCGTCATAGGCGGCGGTCCCGGCGGGTATGCAGCCGCCTTCATGGCTGCCGATGCCGGCATGCAGGTCACGCTGGTGGACCCGGGCGAAAATCCCGGCGGCGTATGCCTCTACAGAGGCTGCATTCCCTCCAAAGCCCTGCTGCATGCGGCCAAAGTGATTTTTGACAGCCGCGAGGCCGAGATGATCGGTCTGAGTTTCAGTGGCCTCAAGATCGATCATAACCGACTGCGGAAATGGAAAGATGACGTGGTCGCCAAGCTGACCGGCGGCCTGGGCCAATTGGCCAAACAAAAGAAGATTGCATATATCCGCGGTGAAGCATTTTTCGAAGACAACCGCACGTTGCGTATCACCACGGACGACGGCCAAAAAAGTTCATTGTCGTTCGCGCACGCCGTTATTGCGACCGGCTCGCACCCCGTGCGCTTGCCCGGTACCGATATCGAATCGGAGCATCTGCTGGATTCGACCAGTGCGCTCGATCTGAAAACGATTCCCAAAACATTGCTGGTTGTCGGGGGCGGATACATCGGACTGGAGCTGGGCACGGTCTACGCCGCTTTGGGAACCAAAGTCGAGGTGGTCGAGATGACGGAAGATTTGCTGCCGGGCGGCGACAAGGACCTGGTGCGCGTGTTGAAGCGCCGCATCTCCGAGACTTTCGAGGCAATCCACCTGCAGACCACGGTCAAGGGCATGCAGGAAGAAAAAAACGGCATCCAGGTCACCCTGCAGGGCCCAGAAGGCGAACCTCGCAAACAGCTTTTCGAGAAAGTGCTGGTCGCGGTCGGGCGCCGACCCAACGCCGGCAATATCGGTCTTGAAAATACGAAGGTCAAAACCAACCAGCGCGGCTTCATTGAAGTGGATGAACAGCGTCGCACGGCCGAAAAACACATCTTTGCCATCGGTGATGTGGCCGGCGAGCCGATGCTGGCCCATAAAGCGACCCATGAGGGGCGTACCGCTGCCGAAGTGATCGCCGGACGCAACGTGATGTTCCAACCCGCAGCCATACCCGCTGTTGTCTTCACGGATCCGGAAATCGCCTGGGCCGGTTTGAGCGAAGCCGAAGCCAAAGAAATAGGAATCGCTTTCAAAGTCACCCGCTTTCCCTGGGGAGCGTCCGCCCGAGCCGCCACATTGGGCCGCAATGAAGGTTTGACCAAGCTGATCATCGATACCGATACCGAACGGCTTCTGGGCATCGGTATTGTGGGACCCGGTGCGGGGGAGATGATCGCCGAAGGCGTGCTGGCTCTCGAGATGGGCGCCAATGCCACCGATATCGGACTGACCATTCACCCCCATCCCACGCTGACGGAAACCATCATGGAGGCCGCGGACATCTTTCACGGCAGTGCCACGCATTATCACGCGCCCAAACGCAAGAAATAAAACAACCTTGCCGCGTTCCCACGCGTCTTGCGTGGGAACGCAACACCCTTCTTTTCAATCCCTCCCGATTCATTCATTTTCAATCCCTTGCCCCGATTGGCCGCCGAAGTTTTTCATTGTAGAGAGGGCCGCCCCATAGTAAAAAAGTCTTAGCCGGCTGCTGAGAACTGCGTCCGAGGCCGCCATGCCGCGCGCCTTGCCTGGCGACCTCGGACGCAGTTTTTTTCTGCCTGTTAGACACAGACGCTCGTATGGCTCACTGACGCTGAACTGACTTGTCCGGAAACTGCAAATGCGCAACAAAGTCCTGTTGGTAACGTTTTTTCTTATCATCGCCTGCATCGTCCAGGGTCGCACCGACATCAATCTGACAGGCAAATTGGTCAAAGTGTCGGATGGCGACACATTTACGATCCTTGAAAACCGCCAAACCCATAAAATAAGGCTCTACGGAATCGACACTCCAGAACGGCGCCAGAATTTCGGAAACAAAGCCCGGCAATTCACCGCCGGCCTGGTCTGGAGACAAAACGTACGCGTTGTCGAACACGGCACCGATCGTTACGGACGCATCATAGGCATGGTGTATGTCGATGATGTCTGCGTCAATGAAGAACTCGTCAAACAAGGCCTCGCCTGGGTTTATCCCCCATACTGCACACTTCCCATTTGTGATGCGTGGACAGTTCTCGAAGCGGCCGCCCGCGACCAAAAACTGGGCTTGTGGGGGCAGTCTGCGCCCATTGCGCCATGGAATTTCCGCCGTTCCGAAAAACACGTTGCAGATGTTTCCGCAATGAAGCAGCGTAGATCACCGGAAGATGGTTATCTTGGAAATCAAAATTCACTGGTGTTTCACCAGTCGGGATGCAGGAATTACCGATGTATAAATTGCGTGATCCCTTTTCCCACCCGGCAGGCGGCCATAGAAAATGGATTCCGCCCGTGTGGAGAATGTGCGCCGTAAAAGAACCGACAAGGGCATTACTTCCAGGGGTGGCTTCCACCCCGTGAGACTAAGTGGGGATCGAGGCCAGAATCGTGGTGCCTTTGCCCGGGACCGATTCAATGCGGAACTCACCGTTGCAAATCTCAACACGTTCCTTCATACTGTGAAGCCCGTAACCCCCCAGAATATTGGCGGCCCCATAGCTTTCCACCGGGTCGAATCCGATTCCGTTATCTTTGATTTTTAATTTTACCTGCCCTTTATAGCGGTGGCAGCGGATATACACTTCGTCTGCATGGCTGTGCTTGCCGACATTGTTCAAGGCTTCCTGCAGCACGCGGTAAAGAACGATTTTGACATCGCTTGTCAGCCCAACTTCGGCAATGCTGATCCGCCGCAGCACAGTCATTTTCGGATGAAACTGTTCATAGTCCCGAATACATTGATCCACAGCTGCGGTCAGGCCCAAATCGTCGAGCAAAGACGGACGCAGCTGCTTGGTAATGCGCTTGGACTCAGTGATGGCAATGCCCAGATAATCCACAATCCTTTCAAGCGGCATGAATATGGATTCAGGGGGCGTGCCCATAACCTCGATACGGCCTTCCAACTGGTACTTGATTGCAGCCAGGGTGCCGCACACACTGTCATGCAACTCTTTGGAAAGTGCTTTGCGATCGTTTTCCATGGCAATGATGGTTTTGTGGGCGAGATCCTTAATTTCGCTGTTGCGTTTTTCGAGTTCGGCAGTGCGTTTTTCGACCTGCTGTTCCAGCGCGTCATGGGCTTTTTGCAGCATGTGTTCCGCCTTCTTGCGTTCGGTAATATCCATTGCGTACGCGACGGCCCACTGTCGACCCTCGTCCACAAGCCCGCCAACGATTACCGGCACGCGCTGCCCATCAGGACGCAGATACTCTTTTTCAAATGCGAGGAAGTGATTTTCGGCAGGTATCGATTCGCGCCATCGTCTTTCCGTTGCCAGGAATTTTGCAGGTGTTATTTCTTTCCAATTGATTTTGCCGCGCCGCAGGTCATCGCGACTGCGCCCGATGATGCGCAGGTACTCGTCATTGGCTTCTGATACCCTGCCGCTGACTGGGTCCGCAAAAACTACGCCGATAAGGTTGGAATCCATGAACAGTCGAAAGCGCCGCTCGCTCCGGCGCAGTGCGTCCGATTCTTGTTCACGCAGGATCATGGTGCCGACCATCTCGGCAATGGTTTGCAAGAGTTGTTTGTCTACATCGTTCCAGATTTTCTGGGAATACACGCAGTCAAAACCCAAAAAACCGATCAGCTTGCCGCATTTGACCGGCACGGCAATAAGGGAGCGGATCTGCTGGGCCTGAAGGAACGCTTTTTCAGCCTGCGCTTCCGGCGGGAGATCTTGAACCGATTGCAGAACAATGTGTTCACCCGCACTCATTTTTTGCATCCACCACCCGTGTAGCGCACACTGGACATACTTGAGATTCTGAATCCGGGGTTTGACATTTTCCGCACACCATTCATGGGTGTTGCTGGCGGTTTCCATGTCTGACGAATACTGGAAGAGATAACTGCGGTCTACGCCCGTAAAAATGGCGACTTCAGCCAGCATTCGCTCAATGACAACATCTATATCAGACGCGGTTGCATTCGCCAGACGGGTCGATATGCGGGCGATCAGTTGATGAAGGCCGATGTAATGGCGCAGGCGTTTTTCGCGCTGATGAAACAGGTCCCGTTGCCAATTTTCGACATACGTATCGGGTCGTGTTTCAGGTAAATCTTGCACTGATTCAAGCAGGCGTGCTTCAGTACGCTTGCAGTCAGTCATTTCCTGCATGAACACAATGAAGTGCGTGTGCTTTCCGAAACCATCCGGAACCGGATGCCAGCGTAAAAACCAACTGCGGTCATCCGGAGCTATGATCTTTGCCTGCCGCGGGTTGCCTGTGGTCGTAGCCTGCAAAATGGGGCAGTCGGCACACGGTGTCGTTCTGTGATGCAAAAGATCATAACAATGGCGTCGGTTTGCTGCACTATTTTCAACCCGGCCGCCGATTTTTTGGGCAATGGCTTCATTCCAGGCTATCATGTGTCCGTGTCGATCGATCGCAAAGGCGGGGTCCGGGTAATACCGAATAATGTCGGCGAACGGTGGGGCAGGCTGAGAAACAGCCTGCCCGTTCAGGTACGATTTCATAAGGGGCTCTCCCTTTCAAAAAGGCGGCGATGGCCTGAGCCAAATAAGTAAAATGGTGTTGTCAAACAAGGCGTGCAGAAACGAAATGAGATCGGAATGTCTGTGATCAGCGGGACATGCGTGAGCAACAGCACCTTTACACAATTTTCCCTGAACCGTCAAAAACTAAAAATTGTGACATAGGCAGCAACGCGGCCTGCACGCGATATCAGCGATCAACGCGCGGAATCTAAGCGCGACCGGGTGTAATAAATGGGCGGATCCCCTCAGATCGTATCCAGATCGGCTTTGGGGGTTGAAAAGCGCGTCTATTCGTGTTCAACTCCCATGAATTTCGTCCTCGGATCTACGGGAGGATCATTATGAGAGAAAGAGTATGGATCACATGGGTGGTCCTTATGTTTTTAGGCATGCATTACGCGCCTGCACCTGCTTATTCAAAAATCATCCCATTCGTTCCTGGAGAAAAACTTGAATACGCCTTTCGGTGGAAAAACATACCGGCAGGCTCGGTGCAATTGGAAATCTTACCGGTCAAGACCTTCAAAGATGAACAAGTTTACCACTTTGTTCTGACCGCCAAGACCAATAAGTATATCGATAAACTCTATAAAGTCCGTGATCGCATTGACGCTTATGCCGACATTTCAATGACCCGGACAGTCCACTATCAAAAAAAACAGCGCGGAGGCCGCGAACGTAATGAGGTCGTCGCATTCGATTGGCCGAACAACCAGGCTCAGTATTCCAATTTCGGCCAAAAAAAGGAACCGATAGCGGTGGTGGATGGCAGTTTCGACCCCTTATCGGCCTTCTATTACTCACGCACGATGGATTTCGAAGACGGCGGACAGTTTGAATGCCCCATTACCAACGGTAAAAAGAATGGCGTGGGACGTTTATATGTGGTCGGCCGCGAAACAATCACGCTGGCAGACGGCAAGACATACGATACCTATCGGCTCGAACCGGAATTGAACCAATTCGGTGGGGTATTCAATAAAAGTAACGATGCCACATTACAACTGTGGGTCACCACGGATAGCAAACGCATACCGGTGCGCATCCACAGCAAGGTGCGCGTCGGCCACTTTATCGGCGAACTGGTTTCGGCGACTGGAACACAGTAATCAAAAAGGATCCAGCTACTGCCGCCATCTCAAAAGCGGATGACGGAGGTACACGGACGTGGGTTCAAACCATCCGCGTATTACATGACCGATTCTATTTGCACCCAAACAGAAAAAGGGGTCACAGCCGATGTGCTGTAACCCCTTTTTTAGAAATGGCGCGCCCGGCAGCGTCCTATCCCACCTCACTGAAGAGCCTGCCACCCCAATGAGTGGGCGGTCAGGCATTTCCACGTTCCCGCTTACTATAAGAGGTGGAAAGTGATGGCGGGTGGCTCAAGGTTTGATGGACAACGCAGTATCTTTCAGTGAGCCGCATTAAGGTTGCCATTTGTTCAGCATCAGCTTCGGCGTCCAAATCGAAACTAAGCCGGATTGCCTTAAAACCAACAGGCGTCTCCCTGGATACGCCGAGCGTGCCCCGAAAATCAAGATCACCCTCTGCGGTTACAGTGCCCTCCTTTATCTGGATGCCCATCGCTGTTGCCACAGCTCCTATGGTTACCCCAGCGCAAGCAGCCAAAGCTTCCAGCAGCATATCTCCTGAACAGGCAAAACTTCCATCGCCGCCTGTGGCTGGATGCAATCCAGCTTCTACTCTTCCAAGACCAGATTCGATCTGGACCGAAATACGGTTTTGGTTTATGCGTCCTTTTCCAAATAATTTATACTCGGCAGTTTGCGGGTCTCGCATGTATTGTTTCTTAAGCGGCATCTGTGCCGCACGCAATTCTTGAGGATCCATTCCTGAGCTCCTTTTTAATGAACGAGGTTGTATGTCTCACAGTCAAACTAACTGGGGTTTTCCGTATGTCAATTTGGTTGCCAGCAAGAGAAATTTTGTGATTCCGGTAAAGGGACTCACTCGGAACCTCGATTCAGCCACCCCGTCTGCAGTAAAACTAATCAGGTGCTGTCCACGCAGCTCCTTCCGAACGGTATTCCTCGCCAGGATCTATCGATCTTGAACGCGATCTTGATGGTCTGCATTGTGGTCCTTACGTTACAGTCCTTATTGTTCCCCATGAGGTATTGCCATTTGCGGTAGGTTTATCGAACGTCGACGCAACGTTCCTCCCACTCAGAGGATCCTGGTCATTGCCCGGCATGGCGCCGATGAATTGAACCACCTCAAGAAATATTTCTGGGGGTTGGTCCCGTTCTGCCAAGGATATCAGCATCAGCAGCAAGATGATCAATTGGCGAGTGTGGCTCGTGTGATAAGGATGGACCATGATTGGAGGATGTTGCCCATGAAGCTACACAAAATAATAATCACAGTCGTTTTCCTCATATCCGCCACCACATCATCGCACGCCTGGTTCGATGAAACCCACCTGGCCATTGCCAAAGCTGCCGGCTACAAGCAATGGTACAATGCCGCCGCTCCCGACATTGCCCGAGCAAAACTCGGAAAGATGGAAGGCTACAACCATTATCACAACAGCCCACGGGGCATCGTGATCACCCCTGAGATGGTCCTGGAGCAAACGGAAAGATACGATAAGTTCAATCAAGATGGGCACCTGTACGGCGCCATCATCGGCTCACTCAGAGCCTACGTCAAGACTAAACCCAGGGGCAGATACGCTGAACATCTGTTCGCGTACCTGGTCCACTATATTGGGGATCTGTCAATGCCCCTGCACCACACCATGAACAACTTCAGCAAGAAGAACCACCTTGCCAACGATGGTATCATCGAGGAAGACGTCCTCCGGAACCTGGATAAAATTCGGATCTACGAGATCATTATCAAGTCCGAAGCCGAACTGGCCACCGAGGTGGCCCGGATCGCCAACCTTTCCATGGCCCTCGGCCGCACACTCGAAAATGAGAACCGGCTCATGACACAGCACGAGGCCCGCCGGCAAATTAGCCACAGTGCGTCGCTGTTGAGAGCAATTTTAGAATGGATGGAGCGTACGTAAAGGGGAGTCAATACATGAGCGTGATAGTTGAAGTTTCAATTTCTCCGATTACAAAGGCGTAAGCATTAGCAAATACGTAGGCCGAGCCATAAAAATCATCCGCGACAGTGGGTTTCCATATGAGTTGAATGCCATGGGAACTTGCATTGAAGGTGAATTGAAAGAAGTCATGGACCTGGTGGGCCGATGTCTTTCAAGACCTTGAAAAGACTGCAGCTGCATCAACTTGAGCATCAAAGCAGAATGAGCCCCCAGATCAATTGGGCCATTTCAACCTGCTATTATAAACCCTCATTAAAATAATAGGTTTTATGATTAAGTAGTTTCAACAATTTAAAACAAGTCCCTTTGCCCGATTTCTGCGAGTCTTGGCTACTTGTGGCTACCAAAAAAAAGGGGGCTTCCAGCCGCAATAACATCATGGTCCTCAGATTCAGGCGGGCGACGAACAGGTCATCGATGTCCATTTCTCGAGTTTCGGATGGTGGTGCGCCTAAACTGGAGCATACCGCGACTTCCTTCAGTTGTCCGGAACGGATCTATGAATTTCTGTTTAACGAGGAATGATTTGCTTGTATCTGTTCAGTCAGGCGAGTCAGCTTGGGAATTTCGGGCCACTTGAAAAAAAGAGGAGGCACCCGGATTGACTTCGGGTGCCTGGTATGGACGCTAACCGAAAATCCGGTTAGGCTTCAGTTTCTGTTCGGAGTCAATTTACGGTCAAATTCAGCAGTGCAGATGTCCTCACGGTGGGTGCTCCTATATGCACGCATTGCCCTTATTTAGCGCCCACTAATTCTGGAGGTTATCTATTCCATGCTGTACTCAACTGCTATTGCCCTCCAGAAAAAACTTTAATCAGGTTAATGCTCGACGCAAGTAACTGTTCCCAAAAAAATCAGACTTTTGAAGATTCCATAGAGAGCAACTTTCCCGGTGGACGACTCCAGTTATCAATATAATTGCGCAAGGACTTTCATTTGAATCCATCGGTTGTCCGCCCACTCAGTAGCGCATCCAGAGCTTCGATGACCACACCGGTTATGGAGTTGCCATTTTCATCAGCATACCTTTGAATTCGTTTGGCCAATCGGGAGGGAATGTTGATGACGATTTGCTCAGTTTCATCGGGACAAGCGGGAGAATCGGCATCTTTTTGCATTTGGGGGATCCCTTTTCAGGTGGAGTAGATTGCCACTTTATGAATTCACGTTAAAAGATTTGGCGAAAATAGAAACCTCACCTTGGTGTATATTTTCTTGACACATGGACTGAACATGATCAAAGCTGATATAAATTATTCGATCCTTTACCCCAACCATGAATGGAAAGGAAAACGCGATGCCACTTATCCAGATCAAGGTTTTGGAAGGGACCCTCACCACCGAACAAAAGAACGAGATGATAGCAAAAGTTTCGAACATTGTCGCTGAAATTGAGGCCGGACCTCAGGCAAAGGAAAAGCTGCTTCCCCACACATGGTGCATCATTGAAGAGGTGGCTCCAGCTCATTGGGGCATTGGAGGCAATCCATTGAGCATCGATATCTTAAAAGCTTTGCTGGCTGGTTGAGTAAGCCCGTGTTCTCATCTCTTTTTGCCCTTCAAAAGTTTGAACTTATCTTATCTTTCGGACGGGGTCGGTATAAAAGATGCTGACCTCGGTCCGGGGTAACCCATCGCCCTTTTCCAAAAACGTAGCCACCGTGATGCGCCAAACCAATATTCCGCCAGCTAATCCACGACATCTTGTTCTGGATATCCGCCCATAGCGCAGAGGTGTTTGTTGTGGCTGAAAAAGAGCCTTCCACGGCAATGATATAAGACTCTGCGTGTTTTTTTGTCAGGCATACTGTTTGATTATTCGATTATTTCCAAAATCGTACGCTTCCGGGTCTTAGTGGATACAGCATTTAAAATCGTGCGCATCGCCTCTGCGGTACGACCTTGTTTTCCAATAACCTTTCCGCAATCTCCCTTGCCGACATGCAATTCAAGAACAGTAATGTTTTCGCCTTCCACTTTAGAAACCAAAACATCTTCAGGTTGATCGACGAGCTGTTGCGCGATGAATTTAATCAACTGATCCATGAGATTCTCCTTTTCAGATGCAACTTTTGAGTGTCTGTGATCATTAATAAAAACAGAGGTGGTAAATACACTTAACATCCTAAATTCTTTTATGATATGGGGTATTCACCCTAGGGCAATGTCTTTGAAGATGGTCGGACTTGGTTATCTATGCTATTGAGGCATTAGTGAAATACTGAATCTGAACTGACTTGGATCTGACCTATGTTCAAACTTGCCCGCCCTGCTCATCATTCTGTTCGTCATGACCTTCGCCATAGGCACAAACGTCCAGGTTGGTGTATCGCTATACTCTGTGACATCATGAAGCTACTTGGAACCGTAGGCTTGAATCTATGCGTAACCATACCTAACATAGAAAATCCTATGCAAAAGCAGATCCTAAATCGACTCCGATTATAACCGTTTCTTCTGCATTTGTTCCAGCATCCTCTATAGGAATCTTGCACCACCGGAGGATCGAAAATGCAAAATAAAGTCAAATCTCACGAATCAGAGGAAGGGGTGGGTAACGTGCGTTGCGAAGATTGTGACGCCGTATGCCTGAACGATTCCGACAAACAACCCATGAGGCGCAGAACGCTCCATTCCGTGTCAAGCAACGGCAGGGCCCATTCCATATTTGAAAGGTACGGGGCAGAGTTCTGATTTATACAAGCGGTTATGCAGTGTGGAGCCGCTTGTTAACTTTTGACAAAAAAGGGGATTAACAATGGCAAGAAAGTACGTTGATTGCAGGGATTTTCCCCAGAATGTGGATAAGCGGTGTACCGTCGCGATTTCAGCCGATTCACCTGAAGAGGTTGTCGAAGCCGCGGTACAGCACGCAGTGAATTTCCATGGGCATTCGGACACACCGGAGTTCAGGGCCGAAATTCGCTCTATCCTCAAAGAAGGGCATCCCCGCACATAATCTAATCCAGGGAGGGGCCGCGCTCCTCCCTTTTCAATCTTTGCCTACCAGGGTTTCAATCGATCCTTAACGCAAGCTGATTACAGAATAGACCCTATTACGAGAAGGTTTCTGATGGAGTATATGCCCCTACAAATTTTTGTATCCCTCGACTTTCTTCAGATAACAATCAAAAAATAAGGAAACTACCTTTGATTATTACAGCGGCAAGGCTTGAAAGGGTGTTTCAAGAAAGCGGCCAACCGGATCATTGCAGCCGCTCAGGTGTATGCCACCATTGCTAAATTGAAACCAGCGTGGAGATAAGAAAAACCAGCGGCGGCTACGGTTTAACGGGTGGCATCTTGTATGAACCAAGTCCAGGGACCATTCGCATTATCTGTTGTCATTGTTGTAGGAAGGGGCGGCCTTCTGGCATTTAACATCGGACTGGACAGAAAGTTCGAATTGCATTTTTGTTTTATCTGATGGGCCTCAATCAAAAGGCCTACCGTTGGATCTCGACCCACTTTGTCTTGATGCAGCAGATGGCACGTAAAAGTGCCGGTCAGGATCAAACCCATCGTTGAAAAGGGGATACTTGCGCATGCCGGGGATCTCCAGTCGGTATCAATCACGAAGTTGATCTGACTTGAACTACTTAATCTGACCTGGACCCACTATGCTCAAACCTGTCCGCCTGCTCATCATCCTGTTCTCGCCACATATGCCCATGCCGAAAATGTGATCACCGGTAAAGTGGTCGGTGTATCCGATGGCGACACAATCACCGTTCTTGAAAACCGCACCCAACACAAAATTCGACTATATGGTATCGATTGTCCTGAACGCCGGCAGGATTTTGGGACCAGGGCCAGGCAGTTTGTTTCTGATATGGTGTTTGGGAAACAGGTCAGGGTGGTCAAACATGATGTCGATCGCTACCGCTCTTGGAATCTGTTTAGGTGTTAAGTGCTTTAATCGGAATTGTTCAAAAAGATGCATTCCTTGAAGCAAAGAGTCCGAATTGACGCAGCTTGCGCGAGTGCTCCCCTTTCCTGCATTCATTGTTTTATCCAGCATCCATGGCCAAAAAGTCTATCAAACTTACTGGCAGAACATATCACAGCAAATTAATGGAAATGTTTTTGCAACCGATATTGCAAACAGGCAACTCAATTTTTCATGACAGTTGGAGGAGCGCTGTACCAAAATGAATGCCAAACAGGTTTGGGCAATAATTTTTATTGTGGTGGGAGTGACGTTTGTCATCAAAGGATTTTTCGGTTATTCCGTAGCCTCTTTCTATGGCGATGAAATTGAATCGATGAACTTATTGATGAAAAAGCATGCTGGTGCTTTCGAGAATGAAGTCTTCAATATTAAACATTCTCGGAACATCATCAGAAATAGCAAAGCTGCACAGATTGTAATTATCGCTATTGGCATCCTCAGCGCTGCATTAGGAACATCCATGCTCCACAAGAAGGATCAACGAGAAATTGAGGATGATTTTGAGGATATCGATGATTTCCCATCCCCTAATGATAAGTGGCGAATGTAAGCCAGTTTAAAAGCGTTCAATAGAGTGATGCTAATCACATGCTGATCCGATGCCGCCGTGGGGGTTCGGAAAAGCGGGAGGTCGCGGAAATAGGCAAAAGTTTTTCAAAACGGGATTTTTAGTGCTGTCGGAAGAGCGGTTATGAAGCAGAAATCGGGTAGTTCTGAAAAATTGAAAAGAGGATCTGCAGTTTATCGAATGATTACAATTGGGCCATCTCTACTAATTTGCACCAGGTTCCATCAATAATATGACATTTAAAAAGCTCCAATAATTCTTGCAATAGCCATCAACCTCCCCCGGGATGCTTAGGTTATGCAACGCCGCAAAAATACAATGCTTTGACTCTTGCGGCTTAACTTAGTGTTCACTATTTCGAGGTAAATTCGTGTTTTCATGTTTTTAAGTTTGCTTAACACAATTCTGCAAAAGGGACAAAATGTGTCAATTTAAAGAGCATTAAAACCCCATGCGGGTGTGGTGAAAATCCTGTTGACAGACACTTACAAAATTCGGAGGCGTCATGGCCAATGCTAACTTGGCAGAAAGAATCGAACTCCTGGTGAACCAAAAGGAGACGGAGGTGATCAATATCCGCCGTGATATCCACATGCATCCGGAGGTTTCCGGAAAAGAAGAGCGGACATCAGGTATTGTGGCCGAATATCTCGAAAAACAGGGCATCGAGGTACAGCGGTGTCAAAACAGCTACGGTGTCATCGGCAGGTTGATGGGTGGCAAACCGGGACCAATCATCGCCCTGAGAGCCGACATGGACGCCCTACCTATACAGGAAAAAACGGGGTTGCCATATGCATCCAAAGTTGATGGACAGATGCATGCCTGTGGACATGACATTCATACGGCTGTCCTGATGGGCACCGCAGCGGTGCTGTCCACCATTAAAGATACGCTCAATGGAACCGTAATCTTTCTGTTTCAGCCATCGGAAGAATTCTTTCCCGGCGGCGCCCTGGGACTGATTGAAGAAGGCGGTATAGACAATCCAAAACCCGATGCCATTTTTGCCCTGCACACTGGCCCGATCCCAGTTGGAAAAATCGCCATTTCCCCCGGACCGGTGATTGGCTCGGTCAGCACACTGAGTTTACGTATTTTTGGCCGCGGTGGTCATTTTGCTGCACCTCACATGGCAGTGGACCCTATCTTGGTTTCCTCAAATGTGGTCGTTGCCCTAAGTTCCATGGTGTCGCGCCGCGTGAACCCGATGGAAGATGCCGTCCTCACATTCGGTATGATCGAGGGAGGAACCAGGGATAATATAATCGGTGATATGGTGGTTCTCAGAGGAAACATCGGCTCTCTGAACGAATCGCTTTGTGTGAAGCTGATGGAGGATCTGGAAAAGACAGTCAAAGGTATCACAGAGGGAATGGGAGCGACCTATAAGCTTAAGTATATTCATGGTTATCCAACAGTCCGCAACGATCCGCATCAAGCTGTCTATGTCCGGGATGTTGCATCGCGGGTGATCGGCGAGTCTAATGTTATCCCATGTACGCCCTCGCTTGGTGGCGAAGACATGTCATACTTTCTGCAGAAAATTCCGGGTGCGCTTTTTTTCCTTGGAGTGCACGATCCTGAAAGTGATCAACCCCCCATCAGTTTGCATGATCCCGCTTTCGCACCCGATGAACGGGCCATTACAGTCGGCATGCGACTGATGTCCCGTTTGGTAACAGATGCCGCCGATTAATAATCTTACTTGATTATCGGCAGGGCACTTGCTTGACCGCCCAATAAGCCGCAACGCTGCCTGCCCTGGCATTAAGCGGCTCTTTGCTTTGGGCCACATTCGATTCTGTCGGCAACTCAAATATATCAGTCACGCAGGCGTAGATTTTTTCTATTGTAAAGCCCTCGGTTTGGAGCCGGTAACTGCACTCAAGATTCTCCTGGGCCTGGTTCAAAACCGATTCAACCATATCAAAATCTCCCAGTATGCGCTCATCTCCCTTCACATGTTGCTTCATTCTGCGCATCACCTTGAGCACACCCCAGCCGCCTGAACTGCGCAGCAAGCCGCCACCGGTGAGCTCAGGCTTGCGGCCGTCCAACACACCGGCTTCCACGAAAAGACGATAGCTGCGCCGTGCAGCGCTTTGACGCTTTCCAGAAATTCAGCATCGATTGTGACCGGATCTGTCACAACCTCATGTTTGAATCCCGATGCTTATCGGTCTTGCCATAGGAGGCATACCAAGGATGAGGAAACATGTATACGAAGGCAGCAATGATGTTGAGCGTATCAATATCAGGGGCGGACGTGCCATACGGCGGGGCTGGTTTTTGTTCGAGTCCGAGGAAGATGCGCTTGTATTTTTTCACAGAAAATGTGGTTCAGTTTAGAAGGTTGTATAAGTGAGGTCTTGTTTTCTTGACCTTCCGGGCGCTTGGCGCTATGTAGAATCCATTCCGAGATACACGCAACCAAATAGAACGGAATTATAATGCCGGATCTCAAGCGTGTGCCAGACTCTGCATCTGACCTCATTGAATTTCTGCAAGAAAAAATGTCAATGAGTCACATCTATCAGCCGCTTCTTATCAAAATTTTGGTTGAAACCGGTGGTACTGCAACAATAAGACAGCTTGCCTTACGGTTTCTTGATCAGGACGAAAGTCAGATTCAATACTATGAAAACCGTATCAAGCAAATGCCCCTGAGGGTGCTTGAAAAACACGGCATAGTCGCAAAAAGCTCAGATCTCGTGTGTCTTAATGAAAAAAAGTTAAGTCTTGAGCAAAAAGCACATATCAAGATGATTTGCGAAGAGAAAATCCAACATCATGTCGCAAAAAAAGGATTAAGAGAATGCGCGTTGAAACCTATGGCGAGATAGCAACAGCCAATTGTGGCAGTTGGTCTGAAAAGCCCGCTTGGATTCATCCGAGACAATGTCTGCCGACCGAGAGGCTTACCTTGGCTCAATGCCCTAGCTGTAAACCAAGATACAAGATTACCTGGTGATAGTTTTTTGCCGGAAGGAGTGGCCTTTGGGAATGACCTGGTGATTCTGTGGCGCGGTGCTGTTCTGACTGTTTTGGGTTACCCGTGGGAAACAGTAATGATTGATTGATAAGGCTAATGGTAAGCCTTCCATTCTTTTGGCTTGCACTGCTGGGGCGATTTTTTACAACTTGGCTACTATTTGGCTACCAACATAAAGGGGTTCTTAGCTATAAAGCCAAGAACCCCTTGATATTTATGGCGCGCCCGGCCTGATTCGAACAGGCGACCTACGGATTCGTAGTCCGGTGCTCTATCCAGCTGAGCTACGGGCGCGGGTAAAAGCATTGAAACCGGGGTGCGTTCTAAGCTATAGTCGTCCGGTTGTCAACGATTTGTTGGTTTTGAGAGAAATTTTGTAGTCGGCAACCGCGTTCACTCCTGCGAACATTTATCTTGAGGGGATGGGATCGAAACGATGGTGATCGATGATCATTATTTTATGCGGATGGCCCTGAAGGAGGCTTTCAAGGCCCAATCGAGAGACGAGGTGCCGGTGGGGGCCGTGCTGGTTGATGGTGAAAATCGTGTTTTGGCAAAAGCACGTAATCAGACAATCGGCCGGTGCGATCCCACGGCGCATGCGGAAATGACGGTACTACGCAAAGCGGCGCGCAAGCTGCAAAACTATCGTTTGTTATCGACCACCTTATATGTTACTATTGAACCTTGTGCCATGTGCATGGGCGCCATTATTCATGCGCGCGTGGCAAGGGTCGTTTTCGGAGCCCACGATCCCAAATGGGGAGCGGCGGGCTCTTTGTACGATTTCGCGCAGGACCGCCGTTTCAATCACCGTCCTCAAATGGTTTCAGGTGTTCGCATGGAAGAATGCCGGGCGGTCATGCAGGATTTTTTCCGGAAAAAAAGAGGGCGCCCGGTGTTCTTGGTTAAAGGATAGGGGATCTTCGCGTCAATGTCGGACACTTGAACCGAGGGTGTCGAATTCAAGATAGTGCTAAGGAGCGATCAGTGGCGAATATTGTGATCATCGGGACCCAATGGGGAGATGAGGGTAAGGGTAAGATCGTCGATCTGCTGGCGGAACATGCAGATCTGGTAGTCCGTTTCCAAGGGGGCAACAACGCCGGACACACCATGGTAGTGGCGGGCGAAAAGGTGATCAGCCACCTGGTGCCTTCTGGTATCTTGCAAGGCAAGGCGTGCCTGATCGCCAACGGTGTCGTGGTCGATCCGGCCGTGCTGATCGAAGAGATGGATTATCTGCAAGGCAAGGGTGTGTCGTGTGGGCCGCAAAACTTGATGGTCAGCGAGCGCGCCCAGGTGATCATGCCTTACCACCGTGAAATCGACAAGGCCCGCGAAAAGAAAAAGGGCAAGGACAAAATCGGCACAACCGGCCGGGGAATCGGTCCGGCCTATGAAGATAAGGTGACCCGGGGCGGCCTGCGTTTTGTCGATTTGATGGATGAACAGGTTTTCGATGAGAAATTAGCGGCCATATTGCCGGAGAAAAATTTTCTGCTCCAAAAGTTTCTGGATGCACCGACCGTCGACGCCGGGGAGGTCTCGCAGGAGTATAAAGAATATGCGCGGCGACTGGCCCCGCATATCATCAATGTATCGGTCTATGTCAGCCGTGCCATCGAGGCAGGCAAACAGGTCCTTTTCGAAGGGGCTCAGGGAACGCATCTGGACATTGATCACGGCACCTATCCTTTCGTGACCTCATCCAATACCGTATCGGGAAATGCCTGCTGTGGCACGGGTGTTGGTCCCAAGTGTATCGGCGGCGTGATGGGCGTGGTCAAGGCCTATACTACGCGGGTCGGGGCAGGGCCGTTCCCTTCCGAACTGTTTGATCAAACAGGGGATTACCTGCAGTCCAAGGGCGCCGAATTCGGTGCGACCACCGGGCGGCGGAGGCGCTGCGGGTGGTTGGATATGGTTATTTTGAACAATGCAGTGCGCCTCAACGGGCTGACCGGGATGGCGATCACCAAACTGGATGTTTTGGGTGGTTTGGATCGCATCGAAATCTGCACCGCATACCGCCACAAGGGCCGTGTTATGGATACCTTTCCGGCGAGCCTCAAGGTTCTGGCTGAGTGCGAACCGGTGTACGAGACAGTAGCCGGTTGGTCCGAGGATATTTCAGGAATCGACCGGTACGAGAATCTACCTGATCCGGTAAAGCGCTATCTGGCGCGCATTGAGGAATTGGCGGGTGTTCCCATTCAAATCATTTCGGTCGGGCCGCAGCGCGATCAGACCATAGTGGTGGAGAACCCTTTTAGCTCGGGCAAATAAGCGCTGTCGTATCAGGTGATCAAAATGAGAGGAAATGTATTGACTTCCGGTCACCTATGACATAAATACGGCGGTCTGAAACGGGACATGGCTCAGTCTGGTAGAGCACAGCGTTCGGGACGCTGGGGTCGCAGGTTCAAATCCTGCTGTCCCGACCAAAAACACAAAAAAGGTTGCGCTAAGGCGCGGCCTTTTTTTATGTGACAGTGACACGATCGATCCTGCGATCGAAGTGCGCGGTCCGTTCTTTGGGAATTTTCAAGGTAAATGACTTGTTTCCTTGACAAAAAGCCATGGGCACAATAGATAGTCAAAATTGTTGATGATACTTGATTGTTTTTTCATTACTCAAAGGAGCAGTTGGATAATGACTCTCACCAAAGCCCAAATTGTCGATATCATTCATGAAGAAATTCCCTTTCCCAAAAATAAAAGCACGGAAGTGATCGAAGGGCTCATCGAGATCATCAAAAGAACTCTGGAAAATGGTGAGGATGTTTTGGTCAGTGGATTCGGGAAATTTTGCGTTAAGAAGAAGCGTGAGCGGCGCGGCCGTAATCCTGCCACGGGCAGTGACCTTATTCTGACGCAGCGCAAGGTAGTGACTTTCAAATGTTCGGGAAAATTACGAGAAAAAATCAATCCATAGGACCTCAGGATCTTTGAATTAATATGCACACGGTGAACCCAAAAGCGCACATAACTCGCAACGTGTCACCGGCATCGGCGCATACCGCGCTATTCCGACGCGGTATGCGCCGAAGTCGGCGTCGATAAACATGATCTTCATAGCCGCGCAAACCTGCGGCCAATTGCCTTTCGTGCGATGCTGAAAAGGCAGCCAAACCATTCCTTACGTCCGAGCCGCCGTCCTTCCGGTTTATCTATGCCAGCATGATGTAATTTCGAAGATATTTACCATGAGCGCAGGTACGGTTTACCGGGTCAAACGCGCCCGTGAGTTCAATCGTGGGTGTTGACGGCGCCTTGGCTGTCCGGTAAGAGTAGTGGGTGCAAAATCTTACAGGAAAGACTATGCCTGACAATTCGGACGAGCATACGGCAGTCATTGGGGAGCGCTTGCGGCAGGTTCAGGTGTATATTTCTCGTATGCCGAGTCTTTCGACAACGGTTGCCAAGGTACTTGAGGTTTGCAACAAACCCACCGCTTCGCCGAGTGATCTCAACCGGGTCATTTCACTGGACCCGGTCCTTACCGGCCAGGTGCTTAAACTGGTCAATTCCGCCTATTACAGTCTTCCGGGGCGCGTCACCTCTCTAACGCGCGCCATTATCATGCTGGGCGTCAATACCGTTAAAAATCTGGTTCTTGCCACTTCCGTGCTGGCCTCTTTCACGACCATTTCCGCCACGAGCCGATTTTCGATCGATGCTTACTGGGCCCATTGCCTGTATGTCGGCACTGCGGCCAAAGCGATTGCCAAACTCAAAAAAGTACCTGTCATGGAACAGGAAGAGTATTTTGTGGCCGGATTGTTGCATGACCTTGGGAAACTGCCCATGATTGCCTGTTTCGGGGAGTTGTACAGCCAGGCGATCCGGTTGTGCGGGGATGACTATGTCGCATTGTTCCAGGCCGAGAAAAAAATGATCGGGTTCGATCATTGCCAGGTCGGCGCGCTGATCAGTGCCCGATGGAAGCTGAACACGATTCAGCATGCCATTGTACACCACCATCGACCGTTGGCCGATGGCTGCCATCCCGATAACGTGCTGTATTTCACAAGTTTAGCCAACCAGATGGCGCCGTATTTTCAGTTCGGTACGGCCTGTGACCGGCATACGGATGAAATGTTGATTCAGAAGTTGGCAAAACGAATCGGGGTAGGGACAGGGGCCATCCTGAAGTTGAAACCTGACATTGAGCAAGAGATCGAAAAAGCATGGGTGTTTTTGAACAATTCCGCCAAAAGGTAGGTATATGCGTATAAAGTTCTGGGGGGTCAGAGGATCCATTCCTTGTCCGGGGCCGGACACGTTCCGTTACGGCGGCAACACGGCCTGCCTGGAGTTACAACTCGATGCGATCGATCGCAGGATCATTATCGATGCAGGATCAGGCATTCGCGAATTGGGTAATCAGCTGATGGGTGAGCACGAGGATGGCAAATCGATTCACGCTGAAATATTCCTGACCCATACGCATTGGGATCACATTATGGGGTTTCCTTTTTTCGCGCCGATTTATCTGCCCAGTTCACAATTTACGATCTACGGTCCGATTACCTATGAAAAAGAAACCCTCAAGGAAGTGCTCAGCGGGCAGTGGACATACCGGTACTTTCCCGTCCGGCACGAGGATCTGTCATCCCATGTCAACTACGTCCATTTGAAAGAAGGCGATTATGACTTGGGGCAAAACCTGCATCTCACAACCAAATATCTCAATCATCCCTTGTTGTGTCTGGGCTACCGTTTCGAGTACATGGGCAAAACCGTATGTACTGCTTATGATACCGAGCCCTTCAGCAATATTTTTGACTGCAATCCCGACGATCCTGGCTATGATCCAGGTATCATTGCGCAAGGCGCGCAAGCTGCCGCGGATGAAAACCAGCGCGTGGAGCATTTCATCAGCGGGGCCGATCTGCTCATTTTCGATACGCAATATACCGAACAGGAATACTGTAAAGACCATAAGGGCTGGGGGCATTCACCGATCGAATATGCCATCGCTCTGGCCACCCGCAATCACGTGAAACGTCTGGCACTGTTTCATCATGACATCCACCGCACGGACCAGCAACTGGATGAGCTTGCCCGCCAGCACTGCAAATCCAATGGCGATGGCCCCGAAATATTTTTTGCCCGTGAGGGGATGCAAATCGCCCTTTAAAGCACGCGCGCCCCGTACATGTCGGCATTTTTTGCCTTTTCCCGGAAAAAGTTGCTGATAGAATGACCGGACATTGCGGACATTCCGGCGGCCTTCACGTTTGCGTGAGAGGGGCAATCCACAATACACGTGGGTTTGGGGGCTTCCGAGCGGGGCATGAAGAAAAAAAACGGGTGGGCTTGCGGCTGTGCACGGATATTGCTTTGGCATGAGCGAACGCCAATACAAAAGGAGTCCAGCCGATGAAAATCAATCCGAATGATGCCGTGCCGGCCAGTTCAACCACGGGTACCAAAACCAGAATTGACCCCGCAGCGCCGTCCTTTGCAAATGTTTTAGAAAAAACGTTCGTAACGCCTCAGGCATCCCCCACAACCAGGTCGCTCGTCGTTCAGAGCATCGCGCGGCCCGCGGCGCTCAGCGCGGCCACGCAACTGTTTCAAGGCACGACACGCACCTTGGATGCAATGGAAACCTACCAACGCCTGCTGGCTGACGGAACACAAAGCTTGCGTGCCGTGGAACCAGCTGTTCGCCATCTGCAAAAAGAGTTGGCGGATTTGGCATCCTTGATGCCCACCGTACCCGATGGGAACCCTGCCAAAGAGATTGCGCTGCAAACCATGGTCACGGCCGCCACAGAGATCACCCGATTCGAGGAAGGGGCGTACGTGGCCTGAGCGGGTGTCGCTCACTCGATCCCGGACACGCTTTTGGCGAAATCGGGGTCCTGGAACAACCGCTTGGCGAATTTCAAGTATTTTTCGGCAATGGCGCGCACCGCCAACTGAAGCGCGTACGGCTTGATCGGTTTTTCCAGCAAGTGATTGACGTCGGATGCGATACACATATTAACGATGTCATCACTGGCATTGCCGGTAACGATAATGGCATCGGAGTGTGCCGTCGGAAATCTTTCCTCCACCGCATCCAGGAAATAGAATCCGCTGACACCGCCCAGAAAAACATCGACGATGAAAATGGCAACGCCTATATCGCGCTGCTTGCAGTATTTCATGGCCTTTTCCGTATCGGAGAAGGCCAGCACCTCGCCCCACGTATAAAAGCGCTTGACAATGGTGGCGATCAGATCGCACACCGTGGCATCATCGTCGATAATGATGACATCCAGACCTTCGGGCATAGCGTTCACCTCTTAACCATACTGTTGTGTGCTCTTGATAAAAACAAAGGTTCAACAATAACACAATCAGTTATGGACAGCATTTTCATGGATACGGTACTTTTCGATTTTTCGATAAACGGTGGTCAAGTTAATACCCAACAGCTTGGCTGCTTCGGCCTTGTTGCCATTAGTCCGTTTCAACGCACGCTGGATCAGTATTTTTTCGTTTTCGATAAGGTTGAATGTGTTTTCTCCGATGGTCTCGTCGGGATTTATCGCACATAATTCGGGCGGCAGGTCAGAGACCTGTATCGCGTCGTCAACGCCCAACGCAAATGCCCGTTCGATCACATTCTCAAGTTGACGCACATTTCCCGGCCATTCGTATTTCATGAGCAACCCCAGCGCCTCGGAGGTTATCCGAAGCACCTGGCGGTGTCCGGCCAAGCTGAACTTCTTGATAAAATGATTGACCAGGTGAGGGATATCGTCTTTGGTTTCGCGCAACGACGGCATATGAAAAGAAATCACGTTCAGACGATAGTAGAGATCCTCGCGGAAGGATTTGTTCCGAATGGCTTCTTCCAGATTGATGTTTGTGGCCGCAATGATCCGAACATCCACTTCGGTCTCTCGCGCATCCCCCACCGGCCGGATTTTTCTTTCCTGCAGGGCCCGCAACAGCTTGACTTGAAGGTCCGGGCGTACTTCAGCGATTTCGTCCAAAAAAATCGTCCCGCCATTGGCGGCTTTGAACAGACCCATGCTGTCTTTCACAGCACCGGTGAAGGCGCCCTTAACATGCCCGAATAGTTCGCTTTCGAGCAGGCCTTCCGTAATGGCGCCACAGTTGACAGGGATGAACGGACGGTTGCGCCGGACGCTGTTCTGATGAATGACATTGGCCACCAGTTCTTTGCCGGTGCCGCTTTCGCCTTGGATGAGAATGGTGGGACTGCCATTGCTGATTCGGTCGATGACCTCGTAGATCTGCTGCATTTTGGCACTTTTACCCACCAGTTGATCGTAGTTGTAGCGGTCCTTCAGGCGTCGTTTGATTAACACATTCTCCAACTGAAGCTTTCTTTTTTCGATAATGCGATCGATGAGAATTTTCAAACGTTCAAAGTTGATCGGCTTCTGAACATAATCGTAGCTGCCGCGTTTCAATGCCTCGATGGCAGACTCTATGGTGCCGTATCCCGTTACAATGATCACTTCGGTTTCGGGACTGGCCTCCTTGACCGACTTGAGCAGATCCAGTCCGCTGATCTCCGGCATGATCAGGTCGGTGAAAATAGCCGCATATTCGCGGTGTTTGATATTTTCGAGCGCCGCTGTACCGCTGTTGACCGCATCTACCGTGTAGCCGTTTCGGGTCAGGTATGTGGTGACCACTTGCAAAATCTGCCGGTCGTCATCGACAAAAAGAATGGGGAAATCTTCCATATCACTTTGCAGGTCTATTGGTTTGGGACAACTACAGCGTCCCTATATTAACGTTAATGGATTGTGAAGTCACTTTTCCGCAAGAGTACAACTGAAAAAGTATGCCAGTGCTTCTACAAGGTGTCAAGGAGGATGGGAACATAATGTCAGGGTAACCGGATTTGATAATGGCTGCATTTAAGAATTGGAACATCGTTCTATCTTAAGGGCGAACCTTGTGTTCGCCGGTGTGGGAGATGTGGTGGATTCCCGGGGCGAATGGACTCCTTGATGACCACGATGGTCGCTGTAGTGGCGACCGGCGGTCGCCCCGCGAACCACTGTACCTGGGACACCGCACAAAATGGCAAGGCCTTATTCTCCCGCACCAGCATTTGCGCGCAAGTTCGTCAGCATATGTTTGAACCCTTCTATACCGCGCCGCGCCGACACACCAAAAAAGGGTTGGGACTGGCGGCCGTCGACGGAGTTCTGAAAGCCAACAACGGCCATATCCACGTGCAATCGGAAGAAGGTCACGGAACAGCCGTTACGCTTTATTTGCGTTTCGCCGGCACCGGCCTCTAACAAACCGCAAGGATCCCCTCGGTCAATGTTGCTTCGGTTGCGTCGCCGGTGGTAAACACTATCCAGCCGTGGTATTGTCGCCCCATGATGTGATCACTATGATCTTTTTCAATGACACACGCCTTTGCGTGGACGCTCATGCGAAAGGGTCCAAGAAAAGATTGTAATATTAATGACTGAAAACAAAAATCAGCATCTAAGCCTGCTGTACGATATCAGCGAGTTGTCGATCCTGGTGTCCGACAGCAAGGATATTGACACCTTTTTGCAGCAAGTGGTCCAAAGCGTTGCGTCGCATCTGCATGCGGAGGTCGGTTCCATCTATTTGCTCGACGACAATACCGGCGAGCTCGTGCTGCGGGCCACCCAGGGTTTGAACCCCGCGTCGGTGGGCCAGATTCGCATGCGCATCGGCGAAGGCCTCGTGGGAATGACCATGGACCGGATGGCGCCCTTTTGTGATGGGTCGGCCTGCGAAAACCCCTTTTATAAATATTTCGAAAACGCTCACGAGGAGTCTTATAAATCCTTTCTGTCAGTGCCAATTGGCCGCGGGCTGGAAAAAATAGGCGTTCTAGTGGTTCAACACAGCCAACCGGACTATTTTGAAGCAGCCGATGTAATGGCTTTGCGGGCCATTGCCGCGCAACTGGCCGGCACAGTGGCCAACGCCAGGCTGATGATGGGGTTGCAGCAGACCGCCCAACCGGTCAGTACGCCGGCTCTCATGCAGAGACTGCAATTCATTCGCGGAGAAGCCACCGCGTCCGGCTTTGCCTTGGCGCCCGCGGCCCTGCTCGCGCCGCAGGACCCGTTGCTGGCCGATGTTCCGGATGACGGATTCGAATCCACCGCCAATGCCTACCAGCATGCGCTACGGGCGACGGTCGATCAGCTCAAGGAGCTTCAAGAGCAATTGGCGCGGCGGCTTCCGGAGAGCGCGGCTTTGATCTTCGAAGCGCATTACATGATTCTGAAAGATCCGCGCTTCGATCGGCAGATCATCGATCTGATTCGGCAGGGGCAGCCGGCGGCCGCGGCGGTGCGCCAGGTGGCGCGCCAATTCATCGCGCTGTTCAACGACAGCGCGAGCCCGTATATCCGCGAAAAGGCGCATGACATCGAAGATCTGGCACGGCGCATCTTGTTCAACCTGCGTATCGAAAAAGGGCAGGGCAGAAGTCCGATCGATAAAAACATCATTATCGCAGCGCAGCTCTATCCGTCGGATGTTCTCAAGCTGGCCTCCGAAACCGTGGCAGGCATAATCCTGGTCGGCGGGGGTGTCACGTCGCATGTGGCCATTATGGCTCGATCGCTGAAAATCCCCATGATCATTGCGCAGGAACGCGAACTGCTGCAAGTGCCCGAGGGGACGCAAGTCCTCATGGATGCCGATATCGGCAACATCTATATCGATCCATCCGCCCAAGTTCGCGGCCAATTCGAAGAACGCAACCGGCTGCGGCTGGCTGCGACCGGTGGCGGAATCGAAATGCGGCCCGAAACCTTCACCCGCGACGGCGTGCGCGTTCACTTGCTGGCCAATATCAATTTGCTGGGCGAACTGGATTTAGCCCGCACACTCAAAGCCGAAGGGGTGGGGCTATACCGTTCCGAGTTTCCCTTTATCGTGCGCTCCGTTCTGCCCTCCGAAGAAGAGCAACGGCTGGTGTATGCCCGCCTTTTCAAGCAGATGGCCGGATGCCCGGTTTTTGTGCGCACCCTGGACATCGGCGGCGACAAAGTGCTGCCCTATCTGAATCTGCCCCAGGAGGCCAATCCCGAGTTGGGCCTGCGCTCTATCCGTTTTTTATTGAAGCACCGCGATGTCTTTGATCAGCAACTGCGTGCCATTCTGCGCGCCGGTGCTCAGGCGGAGCAACTGGGCATCATGTTCCCCATGATCTCATCGCTGGATGAATTCGAGGCGGCCCGTGAAGCGGTCGTTGGAACTTTGGCGACGCTGCAACGCGAGGGTCTATCGTATCACACGTCTCCGGCCATCGGTGCCATGATCGAAATGCCATCGATCATGACGATCATCGATGAGTTGGCGGCCGCCGCAGATTTTTTTGCCATCGGCACCAATGACTTTATCCAATACATGCTGGCGGTCGACCGCACCAATGAAAATGTGGCCGCCTATTATCAGCCGTTTCATCCATCCATTCTGCGGTCATTGGCAACGATCGTCGAGCGGGTTGGCCGTTACAACAAGCCGATCTCGGTGTGCGGCGAAGTGGCCCATGATGTTGCCTTTATCCCTTTTCTTGTCGGCATCGGCGTTAGGCGGCTGAGCGTCGACCCTCAGTTTCTGCCGCTCGTGCAGCAGACGGTCGCAGCGATTGCCACCCAACAAGCCGAAACTTTCGCCAAGGCGCTTTTAGCGGCTTCCTCCTTGCACCAGGTCCAAAAAGTGCGTGCCGCCTGGGAAAAGACATTCAAGCCCGTGTAACACCCCCATCATTTAAGTTTTCGGAAAATTATCCGATGAATACTCACGAGGGTAACGAGGCATGGCCTGCGGGTGCCGGAAAGCGACCGGCGATGGCCCTTTTGCATTGGTCTTTTCAAGTATGCACTATCGGATCCAAACAAGGTGGCCCCCATGACATCGAAACTCGAGGCACAGGAAATTCAGTTAAATCAATTCATCGCATCCGGCCAAAAGGAAGAAGCCGTTCGACTTCTCTATCAAATGGCCGCCAGCTGTGCGCGAAACAACGATTTTGAACGCGCGGACGATTTTCGAGATCGGTTGTATGAAGTGGACAGCATGGCCCTGACTGCCATTGTGAAGGTCAATGAAATCATCGAGGCCGAAAAGACAAAAGCCCTGACGCCCGATCGCCGTAGAATATGGGCGCGCTTTTTTGATGGATTGAGCCCTGAAGAGGCCGATGCCTTTTTTTTCGCTCTCAAAGAGATGACTGTGGCAGCCGATGAGACCGTATTGCAGCAAGGGATGACCAGCGACCGACTTTACCTTGTCTACCAGGGGCAGTTGAAAATTGTGCATGAAGGCGAGCACAAGCAGACCCTGATCCACCATTTGGGTCCCGGCGATACCTTTGGCGAAGATACCTTCTTTTCGATCAACATTTGCACCGTTTCGGTTTGCACGCTGGGCGCTACCACCCTCAGCTATCTTGAGCGCGACAAGCTGGACGCCATCAGACTTCAATTTTCGCAATTGGAAGGCCACCTGAAAAAAATATGCGGCTCCGGCCGCAAAATCTATGATTGGCTACGCCAGAAAGGCCTCGACCGGCGTGCTTACAAACGCATCAATTACCACACCAAGGTGTCGTTCCAGGTGCTCTCTTCCGCGGACGCCGCGCTGCAACGACCGGTCACCGCCGAACTTTGGGATATCTCCAAATACGGTCTTTCTTTTTATTTCCAATCCAAAAACCGGCAGGCGGTCCGCAGGTTGGTCGGCCGCACCCTCGGCGTTCGTTTCACCCTGCCGGTCGGCGACCAAGAAAAAGAGATCGCGTTGACGGGAACAGTCCAGGGCGTACAAGACCATCCGCTCGACGAATACTCGGTACATCTTAAACTGAGACGCAACTTCAGCGACGAAGCGATGAAGACGATACGGGATATTGCCGGGCATTAATGCATCAGCTCTGTTTTTTTCGCCATTCACACAATCGTGTTCCACACGTCGCGTGGGAGCACAACCGGATTGCCCCCAGAACCTGCATGCCATAAAAACCTAAAGTTGCGCCAGGCACCTTCCGATAATACAAGAGACTACCTCTTATCCAGGATTTCCAAATGGCCGTAGAATTCGGAACGATCGACCCCAGTGCAATGTTCGTGTCTGCAACGCAATTGCAGCAGCAGATGGAATCGATCGCGAATACGGCGCTGTCGGTCGGCATCGACCATTTCCAGAACAAGCGCTATTCCCAAGCAGCCGAAGCCTTTGGAAGATCCATCGCCCTGTCGCCCACGTCGCCCTACGCCACACAGGCAGCCGATTACCAGGCCAACGCCTACATGAAACTGGGGCGCACGGACAAAGCAGTCGAGTCTTACAAGAAGGCCATTCAACTCAATCCCCAAAACGATGCTTCCATGGTGAAACTGGGGCATCTCTTTTTTTCGGAAAAGAGATACAAGGAAGCGCAGGCAATCTACAAAAGGGCCGTCGAGCTCAATCCCGATTCAACCAACCGGTACTCCTTGGGGCAGGCCTATTTGGCCACAGAAGATTTCAACCGTGCCGAAACGGAGTTCAATGCCGTGCAACGACTCATACCGAACGAGCCCAACGGCTACTTTGGGTTGGGGCAAGCGTACGCCAAACAGGGCCGGTATGACCAAGCCATCGAGAACTTCAACCAGGCGATCAGGAAAGATTCCGATTTTTACAATGCCCACTTAGAACTTGGGATGACCTATGCCGATATGGGCAAAATCGACGAGGCTACTGAGCAGTTCGACATCCTTAAAGAAAAGGATGAAGCCCTTGCCGATCAACTAAGCCGGTACATATATACAAAAGAGAATCCGAAAATCATGTTCGCCAGTTCACAAGGCTCCTTCCGGTATACCTTGCCCATGCGTACGTCACTGGTTGCCCTGGACAGCTATCTGGCCAATGCCGACGCCAAAAAATCCTTCACGATGGTTTTTCAGTTCGACAAGGAATTGAGTCGTGAATCAGTTGAAAACATCTATAACTGGGGAATCAAGCGCAGCGATAAACCTGGCAGCGGCAGCTACAATTTCGGACTCGGCATCCCATCGACCGAAGCCAAGCTGCCGTTGCACCCCTACAATGTCTATTACGATGCCAAAAATTATACTGCCACCTTACGGTTCACCTTGACACAGAACGAGGAAGGCAACGGCACCATAGACCCCTCCCATGTCCTTTTTCAATTCAAAGGGGAAGACGCGTTCGGAAATGCCATGAACCCGAAGCATGATGAGTTTTTGGGGTTTTCAAAGGTGGTTTAAATAATTAGAGACTTCATACCTTTTCCATTCCATCTTAACCCGGTAAAATCTCGCTCTGCTGCGTAATCGCCTCGTATCCCGTGCCCGTATTATGTCTGATGATGACAGACCTATGGAATATACGAGTGTTTGTGGCAGGGATATTGCTGTCAAAGGCTGGTGGCAAAATTTTCTGTCAAATTTTTAACACTATTCCGCTTTTTAAACGTATCTGTCCCTAAGCGTCTGAAATTTTAGTGAGAGGAGAGGTCGTCAATACAATGAATTCTGATTCCAAGCTATCGTTTAGCGTTAAGAATCCGCCTTCCGGAACACTATGCAAGACAACGCCAAAAAATAAAAAATTGAAGATTTTACTGACAAACATGCAATTGATCTCACTTGGGGGTAGTGAGATTTTCACATACACACTTGCCGATTTTATCAAGAGAAAAGGACATGATGTAACCGTTTATTCCAGATACATCGGCAATTTCGCGAGTCATTTTCAATCTATCGGCGTCCAGGTTGTTCAAAACCTAAAAGGTTTTCGTTCTGACGCTTTCGACCTAGCGCATATCCATCATAATATCAATGCACTTGAAGTAAGAAATCAATTCAAAAATTTACCCATAATTTACGTTTCACATGGCATTCTGCCCTTTTTGGAACAAGCTCCAGTTGTGGATTTAAAGATTTCCAAATACCTTGCTGTCAGTGAAGAGGTGAAAAATAATCTTGAAAAAAGTGGAATTCTGACCTCAAAAATAGGCATTTACAGAAATATTATCGACTCGAATAAATTTAACCTTATTCGCCCAATAGAAGATATACCCAAGCGAATTCTGGTTCTTAGCTATAAAATTACAGACGACCAAATCGAGGTGGTTAGAAAATCATGCGAATGCTTGAATATAAATTGCCGGTTTGTAGGAGGTCGATTCGGGGAAGTATCTCAAGAAGTTTTGCCGCGATACATGAATGAAGTAGATATTGTCATTTCATCCGGGCGGGGAATTATGGAAGCGATGATGTGTGGCAGAGTTCCCATAATTTTTGATCGTCTGGGAGGCGATGGGATAGTGACTCCAGGAACAATAGCAGATTTGATGCAGACCAATTTTTCCGGGAGAAGATATTCTGCGAATTACACCTCCAACGATTTGATAAAACAAATTCAAGGTTATCGACCAGAATACGGGAAAGAACTCCTATCTATTGCTATGGATTATTTTGACGCCGAAAAGCAAGTCGACTCTCTGCTCCAACAATATGAGCAAGTATCGAATCTGAAAATCCCGAAATTGGACGAATCCCAAGCTGCTTTATTAACCCATTTCATTAAGTCATTCGATGAAATTAGAAATAGGACCACACGTGAAACGATAAAGAAAATTTCTGTCGACATTGCAAACATTCAAAAGAAACAGAAAACTAAAATCAGCAGACTTGAATATAAGCCGACGGACAAGTTCGAAATTTTAGCAGACCAGACGCCGTTCAACGGCTTTAATGCAAATCAAAATGAAAAATATACTTTTCATGAGAAAAAAAAGGTCGGCCTTATTTCTATTGTCATTCTCACCTATAATCAACTGCGCTATACCAAAGAATGCATTGAGAGCATCAATAGGTTTACTCCTGAATCCCACGAGATTATTTTAGTGGACAATAATTCCACCGACGGGACGAGCCAATGGCTACGGCAACTGGTTCACCAGCATGCCAACTACAAACTTATCGAAAACAAGAGAAACAAAGGTTTTTCCAAAGGATGCAATCAAGGCATTCAGGCAGCATCGGGCGAGTATATTTTGCTCCTCAATAATGATGTCGTTGTCACCGAAGGATGGCTTTCCAATATGCTGGCTTGTCTGAAGAGTCAATCCGATATTGGTATTGTAGGTCCCATGACAAACAGTATAAGCGGCCCCCAGAAGGTGCCGACCGTCGGCTATACATCCATAGCGGGCTTGTCCGAATATGCGCATAATTTTCATCTGAAAAATTTCAGTCGGCGCATTCCCTTGCGGCGGATTGTCGGTTTTTGCATGCTGTTCAGCCGCCAATTGGTCGACGATATTGGTTTTTTGGATGAAAGTTTCGGCACTGGCAACTTCGAGGATGACGATTTTTGTTTGCGATCCGAAATTGCCGGGTACCGCAACATGATTGCAGGCGATGTTTTCATTCATCATTATGGCAGCCGAAGCTTCATTGGCAATAAAATTGATTACGGCAGCGCCCTGGCTGATAACAAAAACGTGTTCACCCGCAAATGGCACCACAAGAATATAGATGATGCTCTCGTGAATAAAATGCAGAGCCTTTTTGCCAAGGAAAGGGCAGTTGAGCTAAACCAGAAAGGGCTTTCGGACCAGGCGTTCTCTATATTCGTGCAGGCCATAAAGCTGAACCCAGGGAATAAACAATTGCATTATGAGTTGGCCGAGATGTTGATAAAGGCCAAGCAATTCACCGATGCATTGGAAATACTTGATGAAGGCATCAGGACAGATGATGCGCGCAAGCTTGTTCTTTGCGGTTACTGCAAGGAAGGCTTGGATCTCTATGATGAGGCTTTTGAGTATGCCGAAAGGGCGGTAAGGCTGAATGCTTATCAGGGTATGGCTTTAAATCTAAAAGGTATTATTGCCTATAAAAGAGGGGATCTCGTGGGGGCCGAAGAAGCCTTGATGGCCTCCACAAAATTAGATCCTGGTTATGCCGAACCGTTCACGAATCTTGGCATATTGCGGTGGGAAAACGAAAATAAACAAGAAGCGATAGATCTGCTTGAACGAGGTTTTGTTCTATCGCCCACAACCACAGACCTTATCACCGCTTATCATGCCGCCATATCAGAAACGGAACAATTTGAACGTGCTGAAGGGGTACTAATTGAAGCCCGGGCACTTTTTCCGAACAATAAGCGAATTGCTTACATTTTGATTGATGTTTTCCTCAGACAGGAGAAATTTGTTTTTGCAATGCCGGAAATCATGCAGGCTATTGCCGCTTTTGGCATCGAAGAAGATCTGCTATCGGCAGCTCTGCATGTGCGGAACAAAATTGGACCACAAAAGCTGATTGAGACATCAAAACTAAAAAATACGTTGAGCCTTTGCATGGTGACACAGAATGCAGAGCCTACGCTTGCTAAAAATTTGGCAGCAATCGCATCCGAAATCGCAGAAATTATCGTAGTAGACACTGGGTCCACAGATCGGACGAGGGAAATCGCTGAAAGCTTCGGCGCACAGGTGTTCGAAAAGAGAGGATCAAATCTTATTGAAGCCAGTAATTACGCGATTTTGAAAGCAAAAGGCGAATGGATTTTGGTGCTGAAAGGCAATGAAACCATTTTACCGGTCGATGTTGCAAAACTAAAAACGCTCATGATGGGCAAGCCAGCAGCTTACGGTTTTTCCCTTCACAGAGATAATAGTGACGATAGCGTTAATGGAACTGTCGATGACTCGTCAACCGAACTTGTGGTGCGATTTTTCAAGCGAGACGATCGCATTAAATTTGAAGAAGAAGGCCTTGATAATCCTTTAAAGGCATCCGGCGTTGCAATTCGCAATTGTGGTATTTCCATTCACTGTCATCACGTGAAAACAGAAAATCAAAACATTTCGAGAGATGAAACCGAAAAAAATTCGATGCCCAGCACAGAACATGCAGCCATATTGAAAATAGCTGAATTGCAGTACCAAAGAGAAAATTTCGGGAAGGCTGCAAAGATGCTGCAAGTGCTGATTTCGGAAATTCCCGATTGCTGGCAGGCGTATCACCTGTTGGCAGACGTGATGACCCAATCCGGAAACAATCAGGAATTATTGGAGTACTTGCGCCCATTGGAAGGTCGCAATGACCTGCCGGCACAAATGCATGCACTGGTAGGCAGCGCTTACGAGGCGGTTGGAGATCTTGGTAAGGCGGGAAAATTTGCCAACAATGCAATGGCTCTGGATAACGGCTGCGCTTATGCCTGGAATCTGCAAGGCATTCTATACTATCGCAATGGTGATCTGGAAAGTGCCAAAGATAATTTTCGAAAAGCTGTGGAGCTCGATCCGTTGTGGGGTGAACCGTGGACCAATCTCGGTGCACTTTTTTGGGATGAAGGGAAACAAAACGAAGCTTTGGACTGCTATGAAAAAGGTTTCATGCTTTCCCCAACGGCCCCCAATGTCGCGACTTCTTACCATGCCGCTGTCACCGCATGCTCGAAGTTCGAGCGATCCTTACCGATTTTCGAGCAGACTGTGAATCGCTTTTTAGATTTTCGCAAAGGTCGTTTTCTTTTTATTGACATATTGCTGCAGGTTGGAAACTATTCCGCTGCCATGGCACAGATACAGTCTGTCTTGGTTCGCTTCGATGTCGAAGAAGGGCTGCTCGCGGCAGCCAAATCGATTCGCGAAAAGTTAGGGCCAATGCGGATAACCGATCTTAATGATAGAAAGCCGACGCTTTCTTTATGCATGATCGTCAAAAACGAAGAGCAGCATATCGCTCGCTGTCTGTACAACTCAAAGCAACTGGTAGATGAAATGATCGTGGTGGATACCGGCTCCACGGATGCCACAAAAGAAATCGCTCAGATTTTCGGTGCCCAGCTTTTCGACTTCGAGTGGATCGACGATTTTTCGGCCGCGCGCAACTTCGGTCTCGAAAAAGCAGCCGGTGATTGGATCCTTATCATGGATGCTGACGAGGTGATCGCCCCCAACGATCATGAGCGCCTAAGACAAATGATTCAAGCTGCAAAACCGCCATATCCCGCCTTTTCCATCGTTACGCGCAACTATACTGGTTTTTATAATACGATCGGTTGGATCCCAAATAAAGGGGATTATTCATTAGAAGAAGCCGGAACAGGATGGACGCCGAGCGAGAAGGTACGTTTATTTCGTAATGATCCTGCCATCAGGTTCGTATATCCTGTTCATGAGGTCGTTAGCCCCATGCTTAAAAAAGGTGGGATTTCAATCCGCCACTGTGACGTCCCAGTCCATCATTATGGACATTTGGATAGGAAAAAACTTAAGCGGAAAGGCGAAACCTATTTCCGCATCGGCATGGAAAAACTGGATCGGAGCGGTGACGATGCAGTGGCGATAAGTGAACTTGCCACTGAGGCCACAATTCAAGGCCGCAACGAGCAGGCAATCGAATTGTGGCATCGTCTGCTGAACCTTCAAGGAAAAAATGTAAGGGCACATCTAAACCTTTCAACTGTTTATGGGCGGCAGGGGAAATATTCAGAATCCGCGCATCACGCGTCTTTGGCAGCGAAGCTGAATCCAGAATTGAAAGAGGCAAAATTCAATTTGGCGATGGCGAAAATGTACTCGGGAGATATTCAAAGCGCACGGATGCTTTGCGAAAAGCTTCTTAAGAAAATTCCCAGCTATTATCCGGCACGATTTTTAGCAGCGACCTGCGCTTGTTACAGTGGAGATCTGCCAAAAGCTGACGCACACCTTCAGCATATGCAAAACGGAGCTCTGGGCAACGTGCTGGTTCACCCGTTTCAGGAGTTAACCCAGGGTATGATTGCAGCTGGACAGTTCGAATTTTCTCACCGACTGCTCACTTGGGCCAGGAGCAAAAAAATATGGTCAGATGATCTGGAGGTTTTGCAGCATAACTTGAAGCAACAGTCTGCAGTCATTTAAGCTGTTGAACAGATCATGCAATATGGCACGGTGTGTGATTTTTTATGAATTAATTCAAGTTTCAAAGGTTTAAATGATCTGTCTCATGAAGGCGAAGGGTTTTAAGGCTGAAGGCTAACTTGGCACAGTAAGGGTGAGGCGCGGCCAAACTTCAGCTCTCGGGGGAGGCCGACCCGCGCAAGCCCGCGGCCAGGTTCTGGTTGATATCGATGATGATATTGAGTTTCTCCGATGTGGGAAAGGCCATGATCTCGTATATACGCTTATCGATGAACCGGCTTAGCCGCAGCATGTCCATGCGCAATTTTTTAGGAAGCGGGTTTTCTTCCTGTACCAGTTCTGTTTGCAGTAAACTCCACAGTTGTTGATTGTAGCGCAATGCTTCATCCAGTAAAGTTTCGCGGTTAGGCGCCTCCCAGGACTGTTGGACCTGGACTAGTCTTCTGGCAGCTTCTGTTAACACCCTGGCTTCAGTTTCCCTTCCCGAAATGGTTTTTTTGCTGACATCTTGGTAAACGCTTGCGGCATAATTATACACGGTCGATGATCTCCTGTTCGTACTCGATGAGCTTACGGGTTACTTTCAGGGCCAGGTAGTATCGGCTGCCAAGAAGAGCTTCGCTGATCTGATCGATAATAGCCAGAGAACTGGGGGCTGCTTCAATTATCATTTGGACCAGCTTCCAGTAGGTATTATGATGGTTTACCAGATTCTCCGGGTCAATATACATGAGTTGAATGGTGAAATAGATCTTCCGCGCGAGTGTGTCGGCATCTTTTTCAGATAGAATATCTTTTTCCCTCAGCAGGGTGGGCTTGTTTTCAATAAAAAATTCGGTCTTACCGCTTCCGTTTTTCACCACGGCACCACCGATAATCATTCGTTCATAGGGTTTCAACACGATTTTGAGTGCCATGATCCATTTCCTTGAATGTGTTGCTGTCGATCATGCATATCATAAGCAGACAAAACACGATAGCAGCAGACCCATATCAGATATTTCTAATCAGCTTTTTGATATCATCGTTCAGTGCTGCTCTTTTTGTTTGAATCGATTTTGCGGCTTTTTCCAGATTTTCCTGAGCATCGGCAATCTGTTGGTCGGAAGCATCCAGAGGCAGCTCTGGTATATCCAGTCCTTGGGAGTCCAAATGCATGTTGTGCGTTCGAACTTTTTCCCCGCTCGATTGTCCGCCAATCTTGACGCTGTAATCGGTTGCCAGTTCAGATCCCGTGTTGTTACCTAGTATCAAGCCGGCAAAATGATCTTGCGGCAGAATAAGTCTTTCGATCTGCTGCCGAATGCCAGCGATTAGTTGCAGTTTTTCAATGCGCTCTTCGCTGCCGGGCGGGTAGGGGGGGTAAGTTTTTAAGAAGGCCTGGACTTCCGAGTGCATTTGTCCAATGTGGGCCTGGACCGACTCCATGGTTTGATCGGCGATGCGGATGCTCTTTAAAAGAGAATTGAACTGAAGGTTGAATTTCTGCAGGCTGTTGCTGGCATAGCTGCTGATTTCCGCTTTGACATCGACTTTCGACCCGCCGGTCACCTTTAATGCTTCGGGGCTGACATCCGTGTGGGGCAAAACGTCATGAGAATTTTTTTTAGTGACTCGGGCAACTTCAGCAAAGGTCTGACTGAGAACGATATCTGAAATGCTCATATTTGGGCCCTTTGCTTTTGCAAGGAATGGCGTCCGGTGTGGCAGGATGCCCTCACCGGACGCGCTACTTACTTTTTCGATCCATTCTGGATGGTACCATCTCTATTCTGGAGAGGCACCTGACTTCCGGTTAGAACAGTCTCATGACCGATTGGGCTGCTTGTGAGGCCAGACTCAACGATGTCGTGCCGAGAGACTGACGCGTCTGGAGCATCAACATGTTCGCGCCTTCTTCGTTCAGGTCGGCATTGGTCAAGTTGGCCGCGCCATCCTCCAGGGTGTTCATCATTTTGGTTGTAAAATCCTGACGAATGGTGATGGTGCTCAACTGGCTCGACAGCGTTTTGGCGGTGGTCCGAACGGTATCCCGGGTAGTATCCAGCGATGCGATATCGTCCTTAATTGCGGTGGCACCAGTAGCGGTCGTATCGTTTCCCCAGTCCCCAGCCGCAGTGGGCAGATCGCCTAAGGGGCTCGTGCCCGTTATTGTGAGGGTGGAATCTCCGCTCTCATCAAAACTAACTGTAATCACATCATCGTTAATCAGGTTTGTGCCTTTATACCCGGAATCCTCCTGTAGATCCGTGATTTGCCCCATTAGGCTTGTGAATTCTGCGGATAAAGAAGTCCGTTCGCTAGTATCATTGGTCGCCAGAGCGGACTGAGCCAAAGACTTGGCCGAAGCGATCAGATCGGTAATCGCCGACAAGCCGTTGTCGGCGGCCTTAATGGTCTGAATCGCCTCACTCATCTCATCTTTGCGGCGTCCCAGGTCGCTGGCGCGCTGGGTGTGGCTTTGCGCTGCAAAGAAGTTGATGGGGTCATCCAAGGCGGAATTCACCCGTTTGCCGCTGCTGAGCTTGGTTTGGGTGCTTTCCATCAGTTTGGAGGTGTTCTGCAGGCTGAAAAGGTTGGCCCGCATGCCGGAGGTCAGAGTGATGTTGTTCATTGCCATGATTCGGTTGTTCCTTTCTGGAGTGTAGGGACTCGGCATTCTGCCGAGAGTGGGATGAATGAACTTCTACAACGACGTCGTTGATAATGCTATCGGATGCATTGCTGAGGAACTTTAGGAAAAAATTAATTTAATTAGATTACCTTAAAAACTCAGATTCTGGTTATGCAGTTCGCTCAAGTGAAGACTATTGGAGAGTGTTAAGAGTAAAGTTTAAAGTGTAAAGGGAGGTATTCTGCCGATTGATTTTTCCTGCATGCTTTGAGTATCTGACGTTCGCCATGTAACCTTATTATAACACCTCACAACCTATGTCTCACCTGAACGAAGTGGCCAACTATGCAAACTATATAAGGTAGGCGGTCAAAAATGGTCAGTCGATTTGCATAATGCAAAACAATCCTTTTTAATGATTTTTCACACCGCATCGAAGATGCTTTTCAACTGTTTAACGCCATTACGTCGTGACGCATTTGAGCATTAGACACACTGAATTGAACCCTTCGCGGGGAGTCCTTCCCATAAGCGAAACTTAAGATCCGGATCTGAGGGTCCATAGGCCAAAAGAGGACGTCGGCTTGGATAATTTGCGAAATGCAAAATTCTTCCCATCTCTTAATAGGTGCGAAATCCTGTTCCATGATCCAGAGTCACTACATCTGGCCCCTACACCAGCATCTTCATACCATATGCCCATTATTGAAATTTGTTACCTGTTTGGCACATGCATTGCATGATGCTCAACGGTGATTTCACAGCGCAACCTATACCAGATGGAGGAGACCTTGCAGAGCTTTGGTGTTGTTAACGGGACCTCAAATGCTGATCCGCAGATTGCTTCCAACGAAGGTTTTGGTGAACGTACTGGGTCTTCCGGTTCATTGGATGGCATCGGCTTCCAGGGCGTGATCGGGAAAAGTCGCGTCATGCGCGATGTCTTCCACCTGATCGAGCGCGTCGCCGACAGCGACAGCACGATATTAATCAATGGTGAAACCGGCACCGGCAAAGGGTTGGTGGCCAAGGCCATCCACGCGCGCTCCTATCGCAGGGACAAACCTTTTGTGGCTATCAATTGCGGGGCAATTCCTGAGAATCTGCTGGAAAGCGAGTTGTTCGGGCATGTCAAAGGGGCCTTCACCGGCGCTACTTCCGCCAAGGTCGGTAAATTTGAAGTGGCCAACGGCGGCACGATTTTTCTGGATGAAATCGGCGATATGAGCCCCGATTTGCAGGTCAAGGTGCTCAAGGTGCTCGAGGAACGTGAGTTCGAGGCTGTGGGCGGCTGTAAATCGATCAAGGTGGATGTGCGCATTATCGCGGCGACCCATCGCGATTTGGAAGAAGAGGTTCAGAAGGGCAATTTCCGGGAAGATCTTTTCTACCGCTTGTATGTCATTCCCGTGCAACTGCCCGCCTTGAAAGATCGCTCGCTGGACATTCCCTTGCTGACCCATTATTTTTTGAACAAGTTGAACAAAGACAAGCATGCCCATATCAGCGGCATCAGCCCCAGCGCCATGGCGGCATTGATGCAGCATACTTGGCCGGGCAATGTCCGCGAATTGGCCAACATGCTTGAACGGCTGGTCGTGCTCAAGGCCGAAGGTGAACTTCGTGTGGGCGATCTGCCACCCAAGCTCAGGCAGAACCGTACGGAAGATGTTGCCTTGTCCGATTTGGTTGTGCCTACACCCGAATTCAGCGGCGAAGGCATCAATCTAAATACGGCCGTGAGCGAATTCGAAAAAAATTTGATCTACCAGTCTTTGGAAAAAACGGACTGGGTGAAAAACAAGGCTGCCAAATTGCTGCAAGTCAAGCGCACGACGTTGGTCGAAAAGATCAAGCGCTACGATTTGCAGAAATGTGCGTAGATGGATAAAGACCGGCCTTCTTCCTTCAGCATGCCGCAATCCTCATTCCGCGCGACAATGCCCGGTGCGGACGTGTCCGACAAGGCGCGTCCGTCGGATGCTGTCTTCCGACCGCTCTTTTGCGATCCGCAAGTTTCTTACGCGCAGGAAGCACCCTTGATGCAAGACCCTGAAAAGCTTTTGGCGGACGCGCATCAAAAGGGGTTGCAGGAGGGCATCGAAAACGGCGCTTTGGAAGCGCGCGCCAACTTGCAGACCGCGATGCTTCCCGGTCTGACGGCTTTTGTCAAAACCCTCCAGGAACTCGGACGCACGGACGATGAGATACAGGCGCGTACGAGCGTACATGTTACCGACCTGGCCCTGACGATCGTGACCAAAATTCTCGGCACCTCCAGCAGCATGGATGTAGCCGCATTGCGGCAATGTCTGCAAATTACGATGGGTCAGCCCCATGGCTTTACACTGAATGTGCATCCGGATGATTACGGCCTTATCCAGGATGTCCTGCAAGACGCCGGGCTGCCATGGCCTGAGCATCCGACGGTGACGCTTCAAGCAAATCCTGCCATTATAAAGGGCGAACTGCGCAGCGAAGATCGCAGCGAGCTTCGCCTGCAACGCGATGAACGCGTGGTAAAGGCGATTTCTGATCTTTTTTCCCAACCAACTCGTCCCGGCGCGTAGTATTTCCAACAGGCGTCAACAAAGTGACAGCCGCACGCTCATCTTTCTCTCCGCCCCCCTGCAGCGTCTTATTTCAAAAACATCTTCCGGCGCTGATACAGCCTCCGGTGCTTGTGGCACGCTAATTGCCATTTTGGGTTATCCAGTTCGCTCCAGTGAACAATCGGCGAAGTGTATTCGAGTTTGGCACGGAGGAGGTGAGCATGTCAAATCGACAGAATGCCTCCCTTTACACTTTAAACTTTACTTAACACTTCGCCCATAATCACTTGCGCGGAGTGCATAACAAGGTTGCCATGTCAGCATCTTCACGGCCCTGGCGAATGCTCCAATGTTGTAGAGGAAATTGATGGATAGTGCCACTATACTTATCGCGGAATCGGACAGATCGATTACGGAGCGCTTCGGCAAGCTGTTGAGTGCGCAAGGTCATCATGTGCACCAGGTGCCCCTTTCGCCGGATTGGGTGAACGCGTTGCAGGGGCGCGCGTGTGATCTCCTCATTGTGTCCGATCCCCTGCAACGTGTCAGTGGGTTGGATGTATTGGCTTCGCTCAAGCGCAGCCGTCTTGCGATTCCGGTGATTCTCATCGCCGCAAAAGGATCGGTACAGGCTGCCATCGCCTCTGTGCGCATGGGGGCTGGCGATTACTTGCTGACTTCGGATGCGGATGAGCGGGTGTTGCAAAGCATCCTTAATGTTTTGAAACCAGCCTGCAGCGCCCCGCCGGCGAAAAAGGGCCCGGATATCGTCACCTGCGCGCCCGCCATGCGACACCTGCTCGATCTGGCCGGACGCATCGCACCATCGTCGGCCACTGTCTTGATACAGGGCGAAAGCGGTACCGGCAAAGAGGTGATCGCTCGACACATTCATGCCTTGAGCTGCCGCCCGCAGCATGCTTTTGTGGCCCTGAATTGCGCTGCCTTGCCTGAAACCCTTGCGGAAAGCGAACTGTTCGGGCACGAACGGGGCGCTTTTACCGGCGCTTTGCAGCGCAAAACGGGCCGATTCGAACAGGCCCATGGCGGTACGCTCCTACTCGATGAAATCAGCGAGATGTCGCTGCCGCTGCAAGCCAAGTTGCTGCGCGTGTTGCAGGAAAAAGAGGTCGATCGCATCGGGGGCCAAAAACCGATTCCCGTGGATGTTCGCGTGATTGCCACGACCAACCGTGACTTGGGGGAGATGGTCGCCCAGGAGCGGTTCCGCAAAGATCTTTTTTATCGCTTGCGAATCATACCCCTGACGCTTCCGCCCTTGCGCGAGCGGCGTCAGGACATACCTCTGCTGGTAGAGTACTTTTTAAAAAAGTACTCTACCTCCGAAAATTTTCTGCCGCAATTCAGCGCCCCGGCTTTGAACACGATGATGACGTGGTCTTGGCCGGGCAACATCCGCGAGTTGGAAAACACGATCGAACGCGCCGTACTGATTGCCGGTGATGCCGTGATCGGGCCGGAATACTTGCTTCTGGATGAACCGGTCCCGGGAAAGGTGTCGACGGCTGGCGCGTGTCTGGTCGGCTTGACGGTCAAAGAACTGGAAGAGCGACTGATCGTGCAGACCTTGCGCGAAGTCAACCAGAATCGCACCCACGCAGCTGAAATGCTCGGCATCAGCATACGCACATTGCGCAACAAACTGCGCGAATACCGTCAGGAAGGCGAAAATGTCACTGACTGCGCCGATGGTAGTTGATGCCGTACAGTAGGCAAGCTTTGCCGTACCCGTCGATCCTATGACGCTCACAACCTTTTTCTCCGTCCGGAACAGTCGATAATAATACAGATAGTTCAAGGAGTTGCATCGAAGAATAGACATTTAACTGCACTGGTATGCTATTTGCTCAGGTTCAGGTGACTACCAGGAGGATCGTTGAGTATGGAGATTAAAACGCTTTTTGACGGAACGATCGACTTGGCGCAAAAGGCATTGGATTTGCGCTCGCGCCGGCATGAATTGCTTTTATCCAATATCGCAAATGCAGACACACCCAACTACAAAGCTTTTGACATGCTGGTCGATGAGGCACTCGCAGCAAATAGTTCCCAAAGTGGGCCCACACGCTTGCAGCGCACCGACGCGGCCCATTTCCCGGCCGGAGGCAGCGGTGGCGTCAAGAATGACCCGGCAAGACTGCGGAACGTGAATGTATCCGCTCAGGTCACTCTCAGGGGCGACGGCAACACCGTGGATATGGACCGCGAAATGTCCGCCCTGGCTGAAAACCAACTGCACTACAAGGCCTCGACCCAGATTTTATCCAAAAAATTTCAGAGACTGCGCAGCATCATTCAGGGAGGTAAAGGATAACCATGAGTCTTCTTGACGCTTTGCAAACCAGTGCCACCGGCTTGAGCGCGCAGCGCTTACGCATGAACCTGATTTCAAGCAACCTGGCCAACATCAATACTACCCGGACGGCCGAAGGCGGTCCTTATAAACGCAAGGACGCTGTGTTTACGGCCAATCCCCAGTCTTCCGGGTTCAATGACGCCCTGGCACGCCAAATGGACCCCCAGCGCATCGAGGTTCTGGTTACCGAGATCCGCAATGACGAACGCCCGCCGGTTTTGAAGTTCGATCCAGGCCATCCGGACGCCGATGGCGACGGCTTCGTGGCCTTGCCCAATGTGAATGTGGTCGAAGAGATGGTCAACATGATTTCGGCCAGCCGCAGCTATGAAGCCAATGTGACGGCCATCAAGGCAACCAAGGATATGGCGGCCGACGCCATCGATATAGGGAGATAAGCCATGTCTGACATCAATCTCGCATCCATCGGTCCTGTTTCGGGCGTGAAGCCGGCCGCGGACGCACTTAAACCGAAAACAGCTGAACAGGGTACCTTCAGTGAATGGCTGTCGCAGTCGCTTTCCGAAGTCGACCATCTTCAGCAGATATCCGACAACGCCGCTCAGAAGCTGATCAGCGGCGAGAGCAAAGACATTCATGGCACCATGATCGCCATGCAGAAATCGGGTATCGCCTTGGATTTGGTCGTGGAAATACGCAACAAAGTCATCGCGGCCTATGAAGAAGTGAAGAGGATGCAGTTTTAATTTAAACTTCACCACGGCGGATGGGTATAAACGAATCAACTATTTAATGAATAAACTCGACGAATCGACGGACCCATGCAAAATTCGATTGCTGAAATTCTGAAACAGTTAAGGGCTATCATTCAGACCATGTCGGCCGGTAAAATGATGGCGCTTTTTTTGTTGGCGGCGACGACCACAGCAGGCATTGTGGTGCTGGTATCCTGGTCGGGCCGTCCGGATTTTGCACCCCTTTACAGCCAGATGAGTCCTGAAGATGCCAGTCAGGTCGTGGCGATGTTGAAGGAAAAAAAGATTGCCTATCAACTGTCGCATGATGGCGGCACCATACACATTCCGCGCGAGCGCCTCTATGAAGTTCGCCTGGATCTGGCCTCGCAAGGCCTGCCGCGGGGCGGCATGGGGTTTGAGGTTTTCGACAACACCAAACTCGGCATGACCGAGTTCGTTCAGAACATCAACTATCAACGCGCATTGCAAGGCGAACTGGGCCGGACGATCAGCGGATTGAATGAAGTGGAAAGCGCGCGCATTCATATTGTCATGCCCGAGCGATCTCTTTTTATAGAGGATGAGGAACCGGCTTCGGCATCGGTCATTCTCAAATTGCGTCATGGCCGTTCAATTACCCCCCAACAGGTTCAGGGTATCATCCATCTGGTATCATCCAGTGTGCCACGCTTGAAGCCCGGCGATGTTACGATCATCGATCAAGATGGCAACATGCTGGCCAATGATAGCAACCACCCCACGGTGGCCAAAAAGAGCGCCGATCATTTGGAGTTTCAGCAGATCAAAGAACGCGCTTTGGAAAAACGCATCCTGAGCATGCTTGAAAAAGTGCTCGGGCGGGACAAAGCGATCGTTCGCGTGGCATGCGATCTGGATTTCGTGCAGCAGGAAAGAACCGAAGAGGTGTACTTGCCTGAAAATCAGGTGGTGCGCAGTGAACAACTGCTCAGTGAGGCCTCTTCGCAGGGCGACCCTGGCGCCATTGGCATCCCCGGTTTGGCTGGCAACATCACTCGGCCGCAAGAGAACCCCAATAGCGCCAGTGCCAAAGGATTTCAGAAAGAGGACACGACACGCAATTACGAGATTGGCAAAACCATCAGCCGCAAAATTATGCCAGTGGGTAATTTGCAACGCTTGTCCATAGCAGTGGTCGTGGATGGCACTTACAAGAAAGTGGTCACCGGCAAAGGCAAAGAGGCGCGCGAGGAAACCCAATATGTCAGCCGCACGCCCGAAGAGATAACGGCTCTGGAGAACATTGTCAAAAGCGCCGTTAATTTCGATCCGGCCCGGGGCGACAAGGTCGAAATCGCCAATATTCCTTTCACAGCGCGTACCCTGGTCGATGAGGCCGAAACCGGTGGGATCGACTGGTGGGACCAATTGTCGGGATTTAGCTCCATTTTTAAATACTTGGCGGTGGCCTTGTTCGTCGTATTCACCTTTATCTATGTGGTCCGGCCTTTGATCCGCTGGTTGACTGAAACCACTTGGGAGGATGTTGAATTGCTCGAACATCTGCCGCGCACGCTCAGTGAACTGGAGAGTGAGTATGCCGGCCAGACTGACGTTTTTGTCAAACAAGCCGTCGAGGTGATCGAGAGCAAGCAGGAAGAATCACGCCAATTGATGCAGAAGTGGTTGAAGGAAACATAGCCTGCGTTGCCGCAAGTGTAGGCTCTGTGGCCAAAAAATTCTTATGATCGTTCAAACTGAAGCTGCCTTAAGATATGGATGCGAAACAACTGACTGGTTCCGTGAAAGTGGCCATTTTGACGAGGGCGGTAGGGCCTGATGCGTCGCGCGCGATTCTTTCGCGATTTTCCGAACAAGAACGGGAATTGATCTACCGGTTGCAATCCCGGCTTGGTACGCTTCCCAAGGCGCTGGTCAATCGCGTGGCTCGCGAATTCATCGAAAAAACTGGGGTGCCGCTGCAGCTTCCCAATCAAAAGAGCACAGCGGCGCTGCCAGACAACAGCGGCGAAGCGGCCAAAGATGCCAAGAAGGGGCCTGAAAAATCGACGCTGGAAGCGGTCCAGGATATCGAGCCCAACCAGCTGATTCAGCTGATCAAGGACGAACATCCGCAAACGATCGCGCTTATATTGGTCCATCTCGAACCGTTTGTGGCCAGCGGTATTCTCAGCCGTTTGCCCGAGCAAGTCATGGCCGATGTGGCCTACCGCATTGCCAATTTAAAAAAAGTATTGGCGGGCATGGTCAAGGAAGTTGACAAAGTGTTCGAAGAAATCCTCAAAAACAAGGATCGTGTCTCGACCCAAGAGGCCGGCGGTGTCGAGAGGCTGGCCGAACTTCTCAATCAGATCGATGGCACCCTCGTTGAACAGATTATTGATCAAATCGAAGAAAACGACCCCGATATGGCCGAAGAGATCAAGCAGATGATGTTTGTCTTCGAAGATGTCGTTCTGGTTGATGACAAAGGCTTGCAGAAAGTCTTGCGCAGCGTGGAATCACAGGAATTGGCCGTAGCGTTGAAGGCGGCCTCCGACGATGTAAAAGAAAAGATTTTTCGCAATATGTCCCAGCGTGCCTCTGAAATCTTGAAAGAAGAGATGGAAGTGACCGGTGCGGTCCGCATGAAAGATGTTACGGATGCCCAGCAAAAGATCACTCGCATCATTCAGGATATGGAACGCAAGGGGGAATTGATCATCGCCGGACGTGGCGGGGAAGAGTTTGTGGGATAATGACAGAGAAAACCAAAACGTTCAGTTTCCCCGAATTTGAAAGCTTCGGCGGCAGCGCTCAGACGGTGGCCGATGCCCCGGACAGTCTGGTGCGGAAATTACGTACCGTGCGGGCAGATGGCTTTGCCCAGGGGCACGCCCAGGGACGCGACCAGACCCTTGCGCGCGAAAAAGACAAGCTGGCCCCGCTCGGCGATCTTCTATCACAGGCCAAAACATTGCTGGAAGCACAGCAGATCACCATTCGCAGCCTTTGTGAGGAAGACACGGTCCGTCTGGCCCTGAATGTGGCCCGAAAGCTGATCGACTACCAAATGACGCAGCATCCCGATCTGAACGAAGGTATCCTGCGCCGGGCCATTGAGATGGCTGCCGGACAAGAGCGCATCAAAATCAAAGCCAACCCGGTCGACTGCGCATTCATCCGTCGTATTCTGCCCGCGACAGTTTCCGATGCCGGTGCGATGAACAACATTCAAATCATCTCGGATCCGAATCTGAACAAGGGCGGCTGTCTGATCGAAACCGATTTGGGCGTTATCGACGCGCGCATCGATCAGCAGATAGCCACCATTGCGGAAAGCCTGTCCGCCGCGCTGGCCGAATCCAAAGCGGCCATCCATCGCAGCGGTGAAATGCCATCAACTTTGGACCAATACCGGCAAAAAGTACTAGCCACCGTGCCGATCCGCACCTACGGTCATGTGACCAAAGTGGTCGGTCTGGTCGTCGAGGCCAATGGGCCCATGGTGCAGCTGGGCTGCATGTGCGACATTCACGGCAGTGCGAACGAGCGTCCGGTGGCCGCTGAAGTTCTGGGTTTCCGGGATCGAACAGTTCTGATGATGCCACTGGAAGATATTCGCAGCATCGGACCGGGCAGCCGTGTTGTGGCGCGCCAGGAAAAAGCCTCGGTGGCAGTGGGGGCATCCATCCTGGGACGTATCATCAATGGGTTGGGACACCCCATCGACGGGCGCGGCCCGCTGCACACGGACTTGGAATACCCGCTTTATGCCAATCCCATCAATCCTTTGTTGCGTCAACGCATCCGCACGCCGCTGAATTTGGGTATTCGCGCCATCAACGGACTGCTCACCGTCGGCTGTGGCCAGCGTATGGGGATTTTCGCCGGCTCGGGCGTCGGCAAGAGCGTTCTGATGGGGATGATCGCCCGTCAGAGCAGTGCCGATGTAAACGTGATCGCGTTGATCGGTGAGCGCGGCCGCGAATTGAACGATTTCATCGAAAAAGAGTTGGGCGAGCAGGGGTTGAAAAAGTCTGTGGTCGTCGTGGCAACCTCCGATCATCTGCCGTTGGTCCGGGTGCGCGGCGCGTTTGTCGCCACAGCCATTGCCGAGTATTTTCGCGATCAGGGATTGACCGTCAATTTGATGATGGACTCCTTGACCCGCTTTGCCATGGCCCAACGGGAGATCGGGCTGTCCCTGGGCGAACCGCCGACCACCAAAGGCTACACGCCTTCCGTGTTGACCATGTTGCCCAAACTGCTTGAACGGGCCGGCACGTCCGAGCACGCTGGGAGCATCACCGGACTGTATACGGTGCTGGTGGAAGGCGATGACATGAACGAACCTATCGCCGATGCGGCGCGTTCTATCCTGGACGGGCACATTGTTCTGAGCCGCGAATTGGCGCATCAGAACCATTATCCGGCGATCGACGTGCTGCACAGCATCAGCCGTGTCATGGACGATATCGCCAGTCTGCAGCACAAGAACAATGCCGGGCGGCTCAAGGAGATGCTGGCGACCTTCCGCAAATCCGAGGATCTTATCAATATCGGTGCCTACGTTGCGGGCAGCAACGCGGGCATAGACCGGGCCATTGCCAAGATTGACCGGATCAACGCTTATCTGCGACAGGATATCGGTGAAAACATCAGTTTCGAAGAGTGTCTGCACCAATTGGACACCATGATCAACGAACAGTGACGAGATCATCATGGGCTATCATTTCAAGTTGGAAGCACTGCGTCAATTTCGCCAATTCACAGAAGAGCGGCTGCAGAAAGAACTGGCCTTGGCCCAGCGTGTGTTGGAACAGTCCGAGGCAATCTTGAACGACAGCATTGCCAAGCGGGAAAAAACGGAGGCGGCTTTCAGACAAACGCCCCAGGCGCCCTTGGCAGGAATGTACCGCCACTTTCTGGAACGCGTTGCTGAAGACATCACATTGCAAAGCAGTAAAGTCCAGGCGGCGCGGACGGCCTGTGAAGAAAAGCGTGACGAATTGCTGACGGCCATGAAAAAACGCAAGACGCTGGACCGCTTGAAAGAAAAAGGCCAGCAAGCCTTTACGGCGGACCTCAATGGCGCGGAAGAAAAGTTCGTTAATGAAATAGCACTCAATCGATATACGCGCAAAAGCGGATAAAGGGAAAAGCCGATGCAATGCATGCTCAAGTTTCTGGAAGTGATGCCCCAAGAGCACGGCGCGGGACTTTGCGGTACGCAGAAAATGGCGGTCAAACTGCCAATTGGAAGCACCGGCCAGGCGGATGATCCGGCCGGTTTCGCCGATATGATGTCCGCCCTGATGCGCCTGACCGACGATCAGTTCAATCGTTCCCTGACGCAGGGCAGTTGGGTGCCCCTGCAAGGAGACGCCCAAGAAATGGTGCCGTTGATCGACCTGTCCGGGCAAACGTCCGAAGACAATGCCATGCGGCGGATGCTGTTGAACACATTGGGCGACGATAACATGGATGGCGCCGTTCTTAAACGTCATCTGCGCGCCATCGATCCTCAGGGTGTGTTCAAAAATCCTATGAAAAATCCTATGGACAGCGCAATGCCAGGCCTGGATCTCGAAATAGGGGAGACGCCCGAAGACCTGATTGCCGTTGCAAAGGGATTGTCGTTTGATGCGCAAAGCGGCGGAGAGCAGACGACTGGAGCCACCGTACCCGGCCTTATGCCGGCTTTTGCCGGATCGTCGCCTGACACCCATGGACTGCGCGCGGAAACCGCCGAACCATCGGCAGGTAACCGATCACCCGATGTCGATATGTTCGAGGATAAAAAAAAATACCTGGTGCCCGATGACATGCCCAAACGCGGCGAATCGGCCCTAACCCCCCAAATGCAAGCTACCCAGGATCGTTTGGGGCAAAACAAAAGGGCCGAATCCGGCGACACCCTTTTCATGGCAGACGCAGACGGCGGCAATGGGGCGGCGGGCATACGCACCGATTCAACAGACGATGCCTTTCGTGCGGAAGCGCAGGCCCGCTTTGAAAAAAGCACCTTTCAGCCGGCTAAAGGCGTTGCAAATACGGGCCCCATAACGCAAGAGACCCAGACGGATGTTGTCCGTCAGATCGTTCAGCGGATGACACTGCATACCGATGGCCGCCAATCTCACATGCAGATCAAGCTCAAACCGGCATTTTTAGGCAACCTGCATATGGATGTGTCCACTGAGAATCAGAATGTTATGATCCGGATGACCGCTGAGAATCACAGGGTCAAGGAGATCATCGAACAAAATATCCAGATTCTGAAAAATGAGCTGCAGCAGCATGGTTTGCAGATTCAAAAAATTGACGTGTCCATCGCCCAGGATGGCGATACCTGGCGAAATGGCCAGCAGCAGTCCGCCTTTCGGCAAACCCATGACCAAACGCGCCAGGGACGCTCTTTCAATGGCGAGACGGCTCAGGAAGACGGCGAAGCCCTGGAGGGAAGCCGCCTGCGGGGCAGTGATCCCGGCATTCGGGGAGGCGTTGATTTCTTCGCATAATACGGGGATTTTTCATTCACATGACCATGAACATTCAGTGAGAGGGCATTAACGATGTCAATTTCCGGCCTTGAGCAGGTGAGCTCGCGCAGCGAAACGACCAGCACATCTTCGAGCAAGCAGGTCATGGGCAAGGACGACTTTCTCCATTTGCTGGTGACGCAAATGCAGGCCCAGGACCCTCTCAACCCAATGGACAGCACGGCCTTTACCGCGCAACTGGCCCAGTTCAGCTCTCTGGAGCAATTGCAGAACATCAACAGCAGCCTGGGTACGCTCGGCACCTCTCAGGCGGTGATGACCAACAGCCAGGCCGTTGGCTTTATCGGTAAAACCATCAAAGCCGTTGGCGACAGCATTGAAGTGCAAGACGGGCAAAGCCAGACGCTCCAGTTTGCCCTGAACAAGAATGCAGCAGGGCTATACGCCAAAATTTACGATGCCCAAGGCAACTTCGTGCGACAGATCGAAAAAGGCGCCACGGAAACCGGTGAGCACTCACTGGCTTGGGATGGCCGGGACTATCTGGGTGGCAAAGTGCCGGACGGCACGTACACCTATGCGGTGGCCGCCATCGACGATTTGGGGAACTCGATCCCGCTGACCCAGTTCACGTCTGGCGAGGTCACAGGCGTTCACTTCCAAAACGGAGTCGCTTACCTGCAATGCGGAAGCCGGGAAGTGCCGATGGGAAATGTGGTGCAGGTGAGGGAGGAGTAGAAAGGGAAAAGGGAAAAGATAAGGAATTCTGTCTTTTTGAAGATATCAATAAATAACCATCTAAAGGTGGAAGGAGCACTACAATGATAGGATCCCTCTATTCGGGAATTTCGGGTCTGAAAGCACAAACCAGCGCCATGGCCGTAATCGGCGACAACATCTCCAACGTGAACACAACCGGCTTCAAAACGTCGCGCGTCCAATTCGCCAACGTGTTCAACGCCACCCTTGGCCAAAGCAAAATGCAGATCGGCCGCGGCGTCACAATGAACGGTCTGGCGGCCAACTGGAACGCGGGTACCGTGGAGACGACCAATACGGTCACCGACTTGGCGATCAACGGCCAAGGCATGTATATCCTGCGCAATCCATCGAATAATGGGCAGTACTATACGCGGGCCGGGCAGTTTGAGTTTGACGCCTCCAATATGCTGGTCAATGCGGACGGTCTGCAAGTGCAGGGCTATAACATCGACGCTGCCGGCAATATCGGGGCGCTGGGGGGTATTCGACTGCCTAATGGGATCAGTACGCCGCTGGCATCCACCGATCTGACCATGGACCTCAACCTGGATTCGGGCACGGTTGTAGGGGATACCTATGACACGACCGTTTCAGTGTACGATTCTCTGGGCAATTCGGTGGAGTTGAATTTCAATTACACCCGCACGGCCACCGGCTGGGATTGGCATGTTGTGCCTTCGACCGGCGTGGCCACACCGACCAGCGCCACCCCCAACTCCCTGGTTTTCGATGGCGGCGGCAATCTCGTCCCGGCCTCCTGTGTCCCGGCCAGTGCCAATTCCACGATTACCGTGACAGGTTTGGCGCCCGCCAATAACCTGTCGGTTGCCTGGAATTACCTGGATGCCCTTGGTGCGTCCGATGGTTCAATCACCGGTTTTTCCGGCGCATCGGTCAAGACGGCCCAAACCCAGAATGGCTATCCTTCCGGTATGCTGCAAGGCATTTCGGTCGATGGCGATGGCGTCTTTACCGCTCTGTACTCCAATGGCACCATGAGCCCCTTTGCGCAGATCGCCCTGGCGGATTTTGCAAGCTACTCCGGTCTGTCCAAACAAGGCAGCAACCTTTTCACGTCTTCATTGGCTTCCGGTCAGCCGGTCGTTTCCATGCCCAACACTGCCGGTGTGGGTGCTATTGCGCCCAGCAGCCTTGAAATGTCCAATGTAGACTTGGCCCAGGAGTTTGTCGCCCTGATTACGACCCAGCGCGCTTTCCAGGCAAACTCCAAGGTGATCACCACCAGCGATGAGGTGTTATCGGAGTTGATCAATATTAAACGCTAATGTCCTTAAGTCCGTTGGCCCCTTTGCCCGTTTGCCCGGGTAGCGGGGCCAACGGCTATTATGCTGCAATCTCTATTACAAACCCGTCCCAATCCGCTTTTAGCACATTCATCGAACCCTCCGAGGACTAAAAAATGTCAAACCCTTGACGGCACCCCCCCGCTCTGCCTTTTTTGATCGCAGCATTCCATGTAACGAATAATGTACTTTAATTTAAAATGGTTATCTGTTGCTTGCCCGTCCTCTGCGCCCATGTCCCAGTCTTGCCGGGAGGTGGCACATTCCATGCTACCGTCACAAGCGTTCAGCTGCGTTTGACTTCCTGAATTCAGCCGATCCGAATGACGGCACGGCCGGCGAGTGAGCGGGCCGTATGGTGGGTAACAACGGGGGAAGCGTGGATTTAGCCACTTTACTAGGAATCATTGTCGCCAGTGTCCTCGTGCTCGTATCCATATTGATGGGTGGATCGGGATCCTGGTTCATCAATGTGCCTGCGTTGATGATCGTTTTAGGCGGTACCATGGGGGCCACCTTGATCAACTATCCTTTGTCGGATGTGGTCAGCATGTTCAAGGTCACCAAAAATGCTTTCCGGCACCGAACCCCCAATCCGCTGACATTGATCCCCTTGATGGTTGATTTTGCCAAGATAGCACGCAAGGACGGGATGTTGTCCTTTGAACCCAATATCCGCGGCATTGAAGACCCTTTTTTAAGTCGGGGCATTCAGATGGCCGTGGACGGCCTTGAAGGCGATGCGATCGAGGAGGTGCTCAGCACCGAGATCATGTGGTTGGACGAACGCCATCGGCTCGGTGCCGAAATTTACACGACCATGGGCAGCTGCGCACCGGCCATAGGCATGCTGGGCACCATTATCGGCTTGGTGCAGATGCTTATGCAAATGAAAGATCCTTCGGCCATTGGCGCCCCTATGGCAGTTGCATTGCTGACCACATTTTATGGCACACTTCTGGCAAATTTGCTGTTCCTGCCGATTGCCGGCAAACTCAAGGTGCGCAGTCGGCAGGAAATCCTGAACAAGCAGATGGTCCTGCACGGCATCCTGGCCATCCAGGCCGGCGACAACCACCGGATTGTGGCTGAAAAACTCAAGGCCTTTCTTTCGCCCAGCGCGCGAAGGACTAACGAAAGCGAGCAGTGAGATGGCCCGGCGAAACATCCAACGCCCATACCCATTATACGTTCTCAATAACGGATCGGGCTGGCAACTCATCTACACAGGATTCATTATGATCATGCTGTGCTTTTTTATCCTGCTCACTTCTTTTATTGCGCTGCAACCCTTCAAGATTACATCATTTGCAGACTCTTTCACGCAGGCGGTGACGATTCTGCCGTGGAGAAAAGGTATCCAGACTTCGGACACAGCCAGTGAGGCCGACCTGCAACTGCTTCCCAAAGCGGATGTCGCTGCCGAACTGTTTGAAAAAGTACGTTCGCTCAGCCGTGAAGAGGGGTTGCAGGACATTCAACTGCAACGCTCCGAAAAGGGCGTGGTGATGACATTGAAGGACCAACTGCTGTTCGACAGCGCGCAGGCTGACTTTTCGAACGATGCTTTTCCCCGACTGGAAAAGATTGCGCGTCTGATTCGGCGCCTTCAAGTGCCGGTCGAAATCGGGGGCCATACCGACAACCAACCGATTCAAACGGCACAATTCCGTTCGAACTGGGATCTGTCGACTGCGCGGGCCGTAAGGGTTTTGAGGTATTTGATCGAGGAGCAGCAAATCGAACCCCAAGGCTTGGCAGCAGTGGGATTTGCCGAATTTCATCCGGTGACACGCAACGATTCGCCCGAACAGCGCGCCATGAACCGGCGGGTCGAATTTGTCTTCCAAAACGAACGATAAGAGAGCCCCATTGCACAAGCAGCGATTTCGATCACCGGACAGCCGAACGGATGGGGCCACAAACAACTGGCTGACCACGTTCAATGATATGATGACGTTGCTGCTGGTCTTTTTTGTCATGCTCTTTTCGATTGGCAGTTTGGATGAGGACAGTTTCAAGCAGTTTCAAAAAGGATTGCAGGGTGCAATGGGCATTGCGGAAACAGGGGGGTACGCATCTGAGGGCGTGATCAGCGTGCAGCAATCCCTGGTCGTCGAAGAAAATTCGACCGACAACATACAGGTTTTCGAAAGGCTCGCCGCCGATCACATTCTGGAAGCGGAATATTCCTGCGGCGGCATTCGCATCAAACTCAACAACGAATTGCTTTTTCAGTCCGGCAGCGCGCATCTGACTGAAGAAGGCTTGCGGATTCTGGGCAAAATCAGCGCCCTGATCAATCCCATGCACCGTTATATCCGCGTTGAGGGGCATACTGACGATAGGCCTATCGCCACGGTGCGTTACCCGTCCAACTGGGAGCTGTCGACCGACCGTGCCGTCAGCGTGATCACCTACTTTATCGACCAGGGTGACATTGCCCCGGCGCTATTGTCCGCAGCCGGTTACGGATCTTCCAAACCGCGGGCACTAAATGACTCGGAGGCCCACCGGGCGGCCAATCGAAGGGTCGAAATTATTTTAGGACGGCAGGATTCATTGGGACCTGATGCATAGGAATCACCCACGGGAGGGAAATCAAGATGTCCAAAAAGGTACTTGCGTTGATCATAGGGTCGGTCCTGCTGATTCTGGGGATTATGGGAGCCGGTTTTTACTTGATGTTGCAAAAAATGAATCAAAGCATCGCGCAAATTCAAATGCAGGCAGCTTCGGATCAGGAGGAGGAACCAGAAGTGCTGGAACCTGCCATGGGTCCAATCTACAAAATGGATACCTTGATTGTGAACCTGGCCGATCAAGGAGGTAAGCGCTATTTGCGTGTGACCATGGAGCTGGAGCTAAGCGCTCCTGAAGTCACCGCGGAGATCGACACGCGCCTGCCTCAGTTGCGCGACGCCATTCTGATGGTCCTGCCCAGCAAGCAATATTCGGATATCGGTACGACCGAAGGCAAAATCTTGTTGCGTGACGAACTGATCGTAAAGATCAATGGGATATTGAAAAAAGGTACGGTCAGCAAACTCTACTTCACCGAATTTGTCGTTCAATAACAGGATCGCAAATGGCGGAACAAATACTATCCCAAGAAGAGATCGATGCGCTGCTCAATGCCATGGATACCGGAGAGGTCCAGGTCGAAGATGAGCAGCAACGAAAGGTCAAGGCGGAAGCGCGTCCATACGACCTGACCTCTCAGAGTCTCATGCTCAGGGACCAGTTCGATGCCCTTGACGAAGTCTATGATAAATTCGTCAATCTGCTGAATGTCGAGCTGACCGGGTCCTTGCAGCGCGCCATCGAAGTCAAGCAAATTTCAAAGGAGATCGTCAAGTTCGGGGAATTTTTGCATGCTTTTTCCAACCCCACCGGGTTCAGCATCTTCACCATGGAACCGCTCATCGGTGCTTCTTTGCTGGCGGCTGAGCCCAACCTTTGCTTTGCGCTGATCGATAGCATGTTCGGCGGCGTCGGCAAGCCACTGGCCAAAGTTCGCGAGTTTACCCAGATTGAACAACGCATGCTTTCCAAATTCTATGGCGAGGTTCTGTCGGAATTGGAAAAAGCCTGGCAGGTGGCATTCAATATCAAAGTGATCCAGAAGAAAACCGAAACAAAACCGGAATTCGTCAACCTGGTCAGCCCGGGGGATCTTGTTTTGATTTTCTCCTTTGCGATATCGGGCGAGGCGTTTTCGGGCAACATTCATATCTGCACACCATTTCTGATGCTGGAGCCGGTCAAGAACAATCTGTCGTCGCGCTATATTCGTGAAAAGGACCGCGCGCATGCATTTCGGGCGCAATTGGCGGTCCTGCTCAAGGATACCCAAGTGACCATGGTGGCCGAGCTGGGGCGCACCGTTTCGACCATCGGCCGCATTCTGGAACTGGAAAAAGACGATATTGTCAAAATCAATACAGGCCCGCAGGATTCGCTTGTCGTCAAGGTGGAAGGCACACCCAAATACTTGGGAATGCCCGGCACCGTCAAGGGCAATCGGGCTGTGCAGATTTCCGCACTCATCCAAAAGGACGAAGGGGAGTAATGTATGGCGGCCAACAAGCCCACTGATATTGGACACGCAAGTGACGCCCGGCAGAAAACGCCGACCCAGAAACAGCCATTGTCCGGAAAATCCGACACGCATGCCTTTTCTGATTTGAAGGGCCCATCGGATGGCCAACGTCCGGCCAACCTGGACTTCATTCTGGATATACCCCTGGAAATCACGGTTGAATTGGGCCGCACAAAAATGTTGATCCAGGATCTGCTCAAACTGGGGCAGGGGTCGGTGATCGAGTTGACCAAGGCGGCCGGCGAAACGTTGGAAATTCTGGCCAATAACCGCCTGATCGCCAAAGGGGATGTGGTGGTGATGAATGACAAGTACGGCATCCGCCTGACCGAAGTGATCAGCCCGGTGGAACGTCTGGAGAGGCTGAAATGACCTATGCCCCCGATGTGACCGCGGCAATGATCAAAATGGTGCTCTCGCTGGCGGTCGTGCTGGCTCTCTTGTGGGGACTTCAGCGCTGGGTACGGCATGCGCGCCCGGGCGGCGTCGGCGGCCGGGAACGTCTGATCACTGTGCTGGGCAACCATTATCTGGGCCCCAAAAAATCGATCGCGCTGGTCAAGGTGCCTGGCACGGTTCTGGTTGTGGGGATCGGCACGGAGCAGATCACCTTGTTGACACGCATCGACGACCCTGTTGTGTTGGCGGATTTGGCGGTGTCTGCGGAAACTGCTGGCGGCGCCGGATTCAGGGAACAGTTGCAGCGCATGATCCAACCGTTGTCGCAAAAATTCACGCCTGCCGACACGCTGGGCAAAGCTGACGAGAGTCGAAAACGATGATGTTTTGGCGCAAACACCCGCGTATGTGGCTGGCGCTTTTGGTCTTGCTCTGTCTTGTGATGCCGCAATGGGCGGCCGCCGCACCACCGGTCGATCCCGGCAACTTGTTGCGCATCGACATGGCGCAAACGGAAGATCCGGGCAAGGTCAGCGTGACCATGCAGATCTTTCTGCTGCTCACCGTGCTCTCGCTGGCACCCTCGATTCTCATCATGGTGACATGCTTTACGCGCATTGCCATTGTGCTCTCATTGCTGCGGCAGGCAATCGGCTCCAACCAGCTGCCGCCCAATCAGATTATTGTCGGGTTAACCTTGTTTTTGACATTTTTCATCATGACCCCGGTGTGGCAGACGGTGAACGAGGAGGCACTCACGCCCTATTTGAACAATCAGCTCTCCTCGGTCGAGGCGCTGAAAAAAGCCGAAAAACCTATTCGCGCCTTCATGCTCAAACACACGCGTGAAAAAGACTTGTCTTTGCTGATGGACATCGCCAAGCGGTCGCGGCCGAAGAACATCGACGAGGTTCCGACCACGGTGCTGGTGCCTTCGTTTATCATCAGCGAACTGAAAACCGCGTTCCAGATCGGCTTTATGCTCTACATACCCTTTCTGATCATCGACATGGTGGTCGCCAGTGTGTTGCTATCGATGGGCATGATGATGCTGCCGCCAGTGATGGTGTCGCTGCCGTTCAAATTGATGATCTTCGTCCTGGCCGATGGATGGTATCTGATCGTCGGATCCCTGGTGAAAAGTTTCGCACCCTAGCCCCTCTATCAGAAGCATGCACGCATAGGGTGCAGGAAAGCGTTTTTGATCAGTATACTTAACCCACCGGCGCAGCCGGCCGAGAGGTAGATCCATGACCCCCGAGTTCGTTACCAGTTATTTTCTGGAAGCTATCAAAACCGCGCTGATGCTGGCCGCCCCCATGCTGGCGGTCGGACTGGCCGTGGGTGTTCTGGTGAGTATGTTTCAAGCCGCTACCCAAATTAATGAAATGACCCTGGTCTTCGTACCCAAAATACTGGGGGTGGCCTTGGCCCTGCTGGTTTTTTTCCCCTGGATGCTCAAGGTCATCACTGAATTCATGCGGCATAACATTGTCAATATCGCCATGTATTTGCATTGAAGTTGAATGTGAGACGTAGAAAGTTGACAGATGTTACTTTTCAATTTGCCAATGGAACAGATCCAACTTTTTCTTTTCGTGCTTGTGCGCGTGGGGGCGGTTCTGTTTTCAATTCCTTTTCTCGAGGCGCGCAACATACCGGTTCTGGTGAAAGTGAGCCTTGCCATGGCATTCAGTATGATGATCATGCCCCAGTTGACGGTGGTCGTTCCCGATCTGATCGGCGATCCATTTGCCCTGGCCTTAGGCGTGGCATCGGAGGCAGCCATCGGCATGATTATCGGTTTGACTGTGCAGCTTCTGTTCGCGGGGGTCCAGTTGGCCGGCCAACTGGCCGGTTTTCAGATGGGGTTCGCCATCGCCAACGTGGTCGATCCCGCTTCCAGCCTGCAAATTCCCATTTTATCGCAGTTCTTGAACTTGTTTGCCCTGATGATTTTTTTCAGTGTCAATGCACATTACTATTTCATCAAAGCCCTCATGGATGCTTTCGAACTCATCCCTCCCATGGGAGCGCATTTTGATGCCAGACTGGTGGAATTGATCGTGGGCATGGCCGGCAATATCTTCGTGGTCGCTATTAAAGTGGGCGCGCCGGTCATTATAGCGCTGCTGCTGGCCAATGTAGCCCTTGGCTTGACGGCCCGCACCGTGCCGCAAATGCAGATTTTCATGGTGGCCATGCCACTGCAGATCGCACTGGGGTTGATCTTTCTGAGTTTTTCCCTGCCATTTGTCGCATCGTTTATGGAGGGTGCTTGCAAGGACCTGGGAACAACCATCATCGGCATCATTCGATTACTGCGGTGAAAGGCGCTTCATGGCTGAAAACGATCAGGAAAAAACCGAGCCCGCAACCGGAAAAAAGCGCGAAGAAGCCCGTAAAAAAGGGCAGGTGGCCCAAAGCCGGGAAATACCTTCGGTACTCGTTTTGCTAAGCGCTTTTTCGGTTTTTTACTTCGCCGGCAGTTGGATGTTTTCCCAAACGACCGATCTGGCACGAACGCTTTTTCTGCAAATGGCACACTGGGGCGCAACCAGTGAAGATGCGCATGTCATGTTCTGGTATCTTTTTCAGAGAATCGTCTTGATCCTGGCGCCTTTGGTCTGTGTGGTGGCCATTGCCGGTGTGGTCGGCAACGTGGCGCAGTTCGGTTTCATGATTGTCGAAAATGTCTTGACCCCCAAATTTTCAAAACTGAATCCCATTGCAGGCCTTAAGCGGGTTTTCTCAGTACGCGGCCTGGTCGAATTGTTAAAATCGATTCTTAAAATCATCATTATCGGAGGCATTTCCTACGCGACCCTCAAGGGTGAAATGGATCAGATACCAGGTTTGGTCGACCAGGATGTCTGGTCGATTCTCTCTTTTTTCGGCCGTGTTGCGCTCAAAATGGGATTTTACACCTGCCTGGTGCTGATCGTGCTGGCGGGCATGGATTACCTGTTTCAACTCTGGAAACACGAGCGCGATCTGCGCATGTCCAAGCAGGAGATCAAGGATGAGAACAAGCAGCGCGAAGGCGATCCTGCCATCCGCGCACGCATCCGGTCCGCCCAACGGGAAATGGCGATGCGCCGCATGATGCAGTCTGTGCCGGAGGCCACCGTGATCATCACCAACCCGACCCATTTGGCGATCGCCATTCAATTCGACCGCGGCATGTATGCGCCCAAAGTCTTGGCCAAGGGCGCGGACCGAGTGGCCGCACGCATCCGCGAAGTTGCCAACGAAAGCAACATTCCGATCATCGAGCAGAAGGGGTTGGCACGCATCTTATACAAAGAGGTCGAAATCGGACAATTCATCCCCGCCGATCTTTACCATGCCGTGGCTGAAATTTTGGCCTACGTGTACCGGTTGAAGGGATTGGTCAGCGCGTAGTTACCCACCATTTTCCCCGCCGAAATCTTGACGCTCTTCGAGCCGATCCACGGCCCGAGCGGATTCCCAGCGCGGCATGAAAAATGCTTAATTGTGGCAGACTGTCTGAATAAACCGTTTCGGAAGGATGTCATGGCTATTGCGCAAACCAATGCATTAAACGGACGCTTCGCGTTCATCAGCAATAACTCCGACGTCGCGCTGGGTTTTGCGACCATGTGCATCCTGTTGGTTATGATCATTCCCATTCCGACGATCATTCTTGATCTTTTTCTGACGCTCAACATCACACTGGCTTTGATGATCCTGCTGGTGGGCATGTATGTCCTCAAGCCTTTGGAATTTTCTGCTTTTCCATCTGTTTTGCTGCTGGTGACACTGTTTCGCCTATCGCTCAATATCGCTTCCACCCGTTTAATTCTGCTGCGCGGCGGCGAGGGCACGCAAGCGGCCGGCAAAGTGATTATGGCCTTCGGTGATTTCGTGGTCGGCGGCAATTATGTCGTTGGTCTGATCGTATTCATCATCCTGGTGGTCATTAATTTCGTGGTCATCACCAAAGGCGCCGGACGCATCGCCGAGGTAGCCGCACGGTTTACGCTGGATGCCATGCCGGGCAAACAGATGAGCATCGACGCGGATCTGAATGCCGGGTTGATCGATGAGCACCAGGCGCGCGACCGCCGCCAATTGATTGCCAAAGAGTCCGAATATTACGGCGCCATGGACGGCGCCAACAAATTCGTGCGCGGCGATGCCATCGCGGGTATCATCATCACCTTGGTCAATATCGTGGCAGGCTTTGCCATCGGCGTTTTTCAAAACGATATGAGTTTCGCCGAGGCGGCGCGCAACTACACCTTGTTGACGGTCGGGGACGGTTTGGTCAGCCAGGTTCCGGCCCTGATCATTTCCACGGCAGCCGGTATCGTGGTCAGCCGGGCAGGCTCTGAAAGCCACATGGGCCAGGAAATTGGCGCGCAACTGTTTGCAAAACCGCGCGCCTTGGCTGTGGCAGGCGTTATCCTGTTCGTTTTTGGATTGATTCCCGGCCTGCCCACCATGCCTTTTTTCATCATGGCGCTGTTGGTCGGCGGGGTGGCGTATCTCTTATTCCAAAGCGACCGGCAAAATCGTCAGGATGCCTCGGTCGCGGCTGAAGAAACCCAAGCCGACGATGCCAAAGAATCGAATGAAATGTTCAAGCCCCTTCCGCCACTGGACATCCTGGGGTTGGAAATCGGCTACGGCCTGATTCCGCTGGTGGACAGTCAACAAGATGGCGAACTGCTTGAGCGCATCAAATCGATTCGCCGCCAGATCATCCAGGAGCTCGGCATTGTGGTGCCTTCCATTCATATCCAGGACAACATGCAACTTAAACCAGGAGAGTACATCATCAAGCTCAAAGGCAACGAGGTGGCCCGCGGTGATCTGATGCTCAATAATTTCCTGGCCATGAACCCGGGCAATGCCGAGGAAGGTTTACGCGGCATTGCCACCAAGGAACCCACCTACGGCATCGATGCCATGTGGATCAAAGAGCGTCAGCGCGAGGAGGCCATCGCCAAGGGCTACACCGTGGTGGATCTGGCCACGGTGATGACGACCCACATTTCCGAACTGATCCGACGGCACGCCCATGAACTGCTCGGCCGCCAGGAGGTGCAGGTACTTCTCGATGCGCTGAAAGAAACCCATCCCAAAGCGGTCGATGAACTTGTACCCAACCAATTGTCGCTGGGCGGCGTGGTACGTGTATTGCAAAACCTGCTCATGGAACAGGTTTCCATTCGCGATTTGTTGACCATCGTCGAGGCCATGGCCGACTGGGCACCTTCGGTCAAACAACTGGATGTCCTCACCGAGCATGTCCGCCAAGCCATGGCCCGCACCATCACCCGGCAATATAAGACGCCCGAGGGCGAGATCGTGGCGGTATCACTGGGCCAGGCAGCCGAACGGAGCATCGCCGAAGCGCTGCAACGGACCGATCACGGAGATTATCTGGCCATGGACCCGCGCACTGCCCAACGCCTCATGCACCGGCTTGCCGAACAGTTGGACAAATATGCCAAGCGCGGTCTTCAGCCCCTGGTGCTGTGCTCGGGACAAATTCGGATCCATGTCAAAAAATTGGTCGATCGTTTTATTCCCCAACTGGTCGTGCTTTCTTATGAAGAAATTCTGCCGAATGTTCGCATTCAATCCTTGGGAGTAGCGGAGCTGACGGATGAAGATTAAACGATTTGAAGCGCCCAGCATGGCAGAGGCCCTGCGTATGATCAAAAAGGAGTTTGGCGACGATGCGGTCATTTTATCCGCCAAAAATCAGAAAAAATCCAATGGGTTCTTCGGCGCGAGTTCCGGCACCCAAGTGGTTGTGACAGCGGCCATCGATCCGACATCGGCCAAACAGGCGCTGCAGGATCGCCGTCCGGACGATGTGCTGCCCCAACAGACCGATCGGCCTGCCGACCCCAGCAGGCCGATGGATGGCATCGCCCGTATGCTGCAACGTTTCACCCCGATCACGCGTACCGGCCAGAAAAAACTGCAACCCAAATTTGTCCGCCTGATGAACGAAACCCTGGAATCAACAGCCCAGGCGACGACCGAAGCGCCAGAACGGACCATTTACGAGCACTTGCGCGCGCAGGGACTGTCGCGCGCAGTCGCCTCCGAGCTGGCCGACAAAATAGTTGATTTGAACGAGCAGGACACGCCGCTCGAAGATGGTTCGGTCGTAGCCCTGTCACAGATCATCGAAGCCAAAGGATGGGTGGCACCCACACGGCCCAGGCATGACCGCAGGCAGCGCATCATTGTGCTGGTCGGGCCCAACGGCGCCGGCAAAACCACCATGGCCGCCAAATTAGCGGCACAAGCCGTTTTACGCGCCAATGAACCGGTCGCGCTGCTGAGCCTGGACGATCAGCGCATCGCCGGCACCGCCGAATTGCAAAAATATGCCGACATCATGGGCTTGCCTTTTGAAACAGCCAGCGTGCCCGAACAGCTCTCAGCTGCCATGAAGAATCTGTCGCACACGCCGCTAGTCGTGGTGGACACCCCGGGTATCGCCCCCAACGACACCGCCCGGCAGGAAGCACTGTCGCGCATGCTCAAGACGCTGCCCGCAGCGGAAGTACATCTGCTGATCAACGCCGGTGCGCAGCAAATGGTGATCTCCCGAACCATAGACGTTTACAAGCAGGTCGGAATCAACCGCTTACTGCCTACCCATTTGGATTGGTGCAGACATCTCGGCGCGTTTGTCAATCAAATGCACGCTTATCCCTGGCCGATCACCTTCCTGGGCACCGGACCCCAGGTGCCCGACGGTCTTGAATCGCTGACCAGCCGCCGGATGGCGGCCATGCTTCTGGCGCGTGCGGATGACGCGGCTTGCCAGGCGGAGCCCGAACCGGCGGTGACGATGACCCGGCGCCAGTCGGCACCCGGACTACAGGGGCAGTATGTGGCCAATCGCAATTCGGATATATTTCACGATCGTGCGTGCAAGTCGGTTCAACGCATCAACAACGACAATGCGGTGATTTTCAAAGATCCCACAGATGCGATGCAACAAGGATACAAACCATGCCGAATGTGCTGCATGGCGCTTTTCGCTCCCAAACCAATAGATCGTCTGGCATCCCTCCGCTTCGCCAGCAGCAGGAATTGATATGACACGCAATGACGCTTCGACGAAAATCATACGTTTGGATGAACGCAAAGCCGTTTCTTCCGAACCGGTCGCCAGGGGACGAAGGATGGGGAAAACACCCAAGATCATCGCAATCACCAGCGGCAAGGGCGGGGTCGGCAAAACCAACATCGTCGCTAATCTTGGCTTCACCCTGCGGCGTTTCGGCAAAAAAGTACTGATCTTCGATGCCGATTTAGGGCTCGGTAATTTGGACGTGCTGCTCGGCCTGACCCCTCAGTACAATCTGTCGCATGTCATCCGAGGTGAAAAGCATTTGTCCGAAGTCATCGTAACCGGACCGGGTGGGTTGAAAATTTTACCGGCGGCATCCGGAATTCAGGATCTGACTTCCCTGACGAAGCAGGAGCGCTACCTGGTATTCAGTCAGTTGGATGAATTTTTGCATGAATTTGATATCATGCTCATCGATACGGCTGCCGGCATCTCTTCGAATGTGCTCTATTTCAATATCAACTCCGACGAAATTCTCATCGTGGCCACGCCTGAACCCACGTCGATCACCGACGCCTATGCCATGATGAAAGTATTATCGGTCAAATACAGCACCGATCACTTCAAGCTGGTGGTCAATGCAGCCGCCAGCGTCCAGGAAGCCGATGATGTGTTTCGGCAGTTGAATCTCGTGGCCGACCGCTTCCTCAATATTTCCATGGAATATTACGGTTGTATTCTGCTGGATGAAAACATCAGAAAAGGCGTTCGTCAGCAACGGGCCGTGACCGAAATGGCACCCCTGGCTGTCGCCAGCCGCAATTTTGTTGCCTTGGCGCGCAAGATCGCCAGCACGCCGGCCCCTGAAAGACGCAGTGGCACCACGCATTGGAGCATGACCGAAATGCCGAGATAGCACGGCCCATCGTTGAACCGATGCCATCGGGGAGAAAAAAATGCCAGTGTCTGAAACCCAAATCAAAAAACTGAACAAGGATGATTTTAGTTTGCGCAATGAAATTGTTGCCGAATATCTTCCTTACGTTAATCGCATCGTCAACCGGATTGCCACGCATCTGCCCCCCACGGTGGATGTGGACGATCTGGTCAATGTTGGCATCATCGGCTTGATCCAGGCCATTGAGCGCTACGATCCCACGCGCGACAATAAATTCATGACCTATGCGGTTTTCCGGATAAAGGGCGCGGTGCTCAGTGAGTTGCGTTCCCGCGATTTTCTGGGCCGCACGACCCGCAAAAAGATACGGACCCTGGAAAAGGCCTACTTAAAGTTGGAGCAGCAACTGGGCCGGGAAGTGCATGACGAAGAGGTGGCCGAAGAGATGGAAATGGACCTGGATCAATTCTACCAAGTCAAACGCATGTCGAGCATTTCTTTTGTCAGTTTTGAGGAAATGGGATGCACGTCAAGAGAAGAAAAAGAAACGCTGCTCAACTACCTGGCCAACAATGATGGGGAAAACGCTTTGGCGTTGACCACCATCAAGGAAGTCAAGGCGACGCTTGCCCGGCATATCGAGTCGCTGCCCGAAAAAGAGCGTCTGGTGGTATCAATGTATTACAGTGACGAAATGACCATGAAAGAGATCGGTCTGGCCCTGGAAATCACCGAATCCCGGGTCTCGCAGATTCATTCCCAAGCGGTGCTGCGCCTGCGCAACAAACTGCGCAAAGATGGCTTGTTAGAGGAATGATAAAACAGTGAAATCTGGTTATGCAGTTCGCTCAAGTGATTATTGGCGAAGGGTTAAGTGTAAAGTTTAAAGTGTAAAAGGAGGCATTCTTTCGATTTGATATGCTCACCTCAAACCAAATAATTAAATACATTAAGTATGTGCTTGATGACATACGGTGGAATCCCACTGTCAACGCCCATGAAAACCGAATTAGACCCTTTTTTGTAAACAGATCTACAAAAAGTGAGGAGAAAACGCGATGCTGAATCTCACCATCCCCTTGTGGCTCTTGTTGACGGCGGCAGGACTGCCGTCCGTGTGCCTGGTGATGCTGGTGCTACGTTTGATGCACATCAAAGCAGTCAAAGGCAAACACTTGGCCCATCTTGCCGCAACCAAAGAGATATCCCGTCCTGAAGGCTTTTCCGTTCAAATTCATCAACAAATCCTCGAACAGCAAATCGATGCTGTGTTCAATGCCCTGGGTACAATTATGGAAACCGAACGGGTCAAATTGAAGGTCTTGGTCAAACACTCCTGGCCGGCCTTCGATGTCAACCCGGTTTCAAAAATCTCCCCTGTCGAGACGGTTGCCCCCTTGTCCGCTGCCGAAGAAGATCCGCCGGAAAGTCTTCCGAGCAGCCCTTCGATCTCAGGCCTCAAAGCAGAGGGTTTGACCTCAGAAGAAATTGCACGCCATCTGGGTCTGTCGCACTCGGAAGTGGCATTGGCTTTAAAAATGAAAGCCGGCCGCAAAAACATCTCAGGCTGCCAAATGCGAGCGGTAGCCTAGGCAAATGTTGCCGGGTAATTGACGCTCCGGCTGGACCTGCTTTCGAACCGATTGGATTTACATGCTAAATTATACAAAGAAGTATGGCATGGGGGTTGCAAATCTCGGTTTAGAAGACGTTAACCTGAAAGGACAGTCATGAGCGGAACCATTTACCAAGCAGCGGCTGGCGCATTGTTGCAGCAAATGCGACTCGATATGCTGAGCAACAATCTGGCCAATATCAATACAGCGGGATATAAGGCCGACGCACCGGTTTTTCGACTGCCTCCCAATGATCTTCCAGAAGTACAGGCACCTGCCGGCCTTGCCGTCACACCCAGTGGTATCTCCCCGTACGCTCCCCCCCTGGAAGCCCGCACCGATTTTACGTCCGGATCGCTTGAACGGACAGGCAATCCTTTGGATGTCGCCATTGTCGGACGCGGCTTTTTCGAGGTTCAGGCTCCCGAAGGGTCCCGTTTCACCCGCAAAGGCAATTTGACCGTCAACGACCAAGGGACACTGGCCACAGCCGAAGGATGGCCGCTTATGGGGCAGGGGGGTGAAATCGCCGTGGATGGCAGCCGCGTCGAAATCAATGGCGCGGGCGACGTGTTTGTGGACGGTCAGATGGTGGACACGCTGCGCATCGTAGAATTCGAAGCCCCCGATCAACTTCGTAAAACCGGTTATACCTTCTTTGTTCCCCAAGAGGGCGTCATGCCGCGGACTGTTGAGGAAGGTACGACGCAAATCGCTCAGGGGTATGTGGAATCTTCCAATGTGGATCCCATTCGCACCATGACTGAAATGATCGAAACGCTGCGCGTGTTCGAGTCCTACCAGCGTATCATGCGCACCGCCGACGAAGCGACTGCTAAAACCGTGAACGAAGTAGGCGCCCGTGCGTGAGGATAGCTTCAAGAATTGAACGGGCGGCTTTGAAGCCTAAAAGACGTCACTTCATATACATGTGTGAAAAAGGAGTCTTCTAATGATTCGCAGTCTTTGGACCGCAGCTTCAGGAATGCAAACCCAAACCATCAATATCGATGTCATTGCTAACAATCTATCCAACGTCAATACGGCCGGGTTTAAACGCAGTCGGGCTGAGTTCCAGGACCTTTTATACGAAACCATGCGACCGCCGGGGGTCACTTCTTCCGACGGCAGCCAGGTGCCCACTGGTATTCAGATTGGTCATGGCTGCCGAACCGTTGCCACCCATAAATTGTTTATCCAGGGAGATTTTCAACATACCCAGAACGAGCTGGATATGGCTATCGAGGGACAGGGATTTTTTCAAATCATTCAACCCAACGGTGAAATTGCTTACAGTCGCGCAGGCAATTTCAAAATCGACAGCGAGGGGCGCATCGTCACGGCAGATGGCTACCTGATGGAACCTGAAATTACGGTGCCGAACGACACCATCGCCTTGTCGATCAGTACGGATGGCACGGTTTCCGTTTTGCAGGCAGGACAGGCCGAACCGACCGACGTGGGTGCTATTCAATTGGCTCATTTCGTCAATCCGGCCGGCTTGAACAGCATTGGGCGCAGCTTGTATATGCGCACCGAAGCCTCGGGAGACGCGATTACCGGCACCCCTGGCGAAGAGGGCTACGGCACGATCGCGCAAGGATATCTCGAGATGTCCAACGTGAGCGTCGTCGATGAAATGGTGAATATGATCACTGCCCAGCGCGCTTATGAAATCAACAGCAAGGCCATTCAGGCTGCGGATGATATGCTGCAGACAGCCAATAATATCAAGCGGTAAAGCGAAGATAGAATTTGTTGTGGCAGTTCAGGAACGTTTTAAGTGAAGGTATTGTGTCTATGATTTTTCGATCCTCATACGTGCATTTTCTCTGGCCCGGTCTTCTGGCGGGTATGTTTTGCTGGACGCTCCTATTGGGTGGCGCCGCGGCATCCGGAGATAAGCCTGTGCGGATTGTTCTGCATGCTGAGGCGGCCGTTGATGGGGAGATGATTTTGCTGGGGCGGATTGCCGAATTGAATGGCTTTGACAGTAGTCGTCTTGAACAGCTTAAAGGCATGGAAATCGGCCGCGCGCCCCTGCCGGGGCAATCGTTTACGATCCACCCCAGTCAGATCGAACGACGTTTGAAGCAAAGCAGCATCGCTGCCGATGCCTACAGCATTTCCGATCAGGGTCCCATACGGGTGGTGCGCAACGCTACAGCCGTTACGGCCGAGCAAATCCAAGAAACCGTAAAAATTTTCATTGAGACGCACGCACCCTGGTCGAAGGCGCAGATGAAAATTCGTCCGATACAGTACAGCCAGGAGCATGCCCTTCCGGTCGGCCACTTGACCCTTCAGGCGACGGCGCCGAAACACACGGACTGGCTGGGGGGCATTGTCTTCAGCGTGCAGATGCAGATAGACCATCAAACCATCAAACGGGTTTTCGTACCGGCATACGTCGAAGTTTGGCAAGATGTCGTTCTGGCCGCCAAGCCACTGGGTCGCAATCAACCTGTCTTAGCCAGTGACCTCAAAATAACGCGGATGAACATGGCGCGTGTGCCTGCCAATGCCGTTCTGCGAACGGATCAAGCGATAGGCCGCAGCGCCAACCGTTCGATCGCCATCAACAGTATCCTGCGGTTCGATCAGATCGATACGCCACCGGTTGTGCGCAGGGGCGACAGAGTGCAGGTCCTGGCCCAGAGCGCGCTGTTGACCGCAACCACCCAGGGGGTGGCCCAGGAAAACGGTGTCGCGGGCGATTCGATCCGGGTGATGAATTTAGGGTCCAAAAAGAGTCTGCAAGCCCGGGTCGTTGACGCCCAGACCGTCAGAGTCGATTTTTGAACGTTGGAAGGACGTAAACATGGGCAACACACCGATTTTGGTCAAAGCATGCATGTGGATAAAAAGGGGAGCGATCGCATTGCCCCTGTGCATGGTGATTAGCGGATGCGCGAGCGCGCCGGGGCCATCGTCGCCCCCCATGGCCGAGGTGACCGCGGCAATGCAATACGATCCTGTCAGACCCGAAAGATCCACCCCCACCGATGGATCGCTGTTCGATGAACGGGCGGCATTGAGTGAAATGTTTATCAATCCCAAGGCGCGCAGAATCGGTGACATTGTGACCATCAAAATCGAGGAAAGCGCCAGCGCCAGCAACAAGGCCGCCACGACCACCGATCGCAGTTCGTCCATGTCGGCCGGCGTTGATGCGCTGTTCGGTACGGAAAAACATTTTGCCAAGCACAACCCCTTTTTCAATCCGTTTGGAAGTGTCAAGGGCGGCATTGACAGTGAATTCGAAGGTACCGGCACAACGCAACGCAGCGGGGATCTAAATGCCTATATGACCGCTCGTGTGGCCGATGTGCTCCCCAACGGCAACCTGGTCATCGAAGGCAACCGCGAGGTGCGGGTCAATGCGGAGAATCAACTGATTACCTTGACCGGCGTCGTCCGGCCGCGCGACATTTCTGCGCAAAACATTATCCGGTCAACCTATATCGCCGATGCGCGTATCGCATACAGCGGCACGGGCGTCATCAACGACCGGCAGCGTCCGGGATGGCTTACGCGCGTTTTCGACACCGTGTGGCCGTTTTGAACAAGTGCAAAGATGGTGGAACCGTGTCGATGATGAATGCTAGGATGGGTGCACTGTGAAGATGAAGACAATCCGAAAATTTATAGGCTTTCAGGGTGCAGTATCGGTGTGCATGGCCCTGGTACTGTGGGCGGCGCCCTCGGAGGCTGTGCGTATTAAGGATATTGCATCGTTCAAAGGGGTGCGCAGCAATCAGTTGGTCGGCTACGGATTGGTGGTCGGTTTGAACGGCACCGGCGATGGCAATAAGTCCAGCTTTACGATTCAGTCGATGGTCAGCATGATGGAAAAAATGGGCGTGACCGTGAATGCCAATGAGATCAAGGTCAAAAACGTCGCCGCAGTGATGGTGACGGCCGATCTGCCGCCGTTTGCCACGACCGGCAGCCAGATCGATGCCTTGGTCAGTTCCATTGGCGATGCTCAGAATCTTCAGGGTGGCACATTGTTGTTGACCCCGCTTAAGGCGATCAACGGGGACGTTTACGCGATGGCACAAGGGCCGGTCAATACAGGCGGTTTCTCAGCTGAAGGGGCGGGCGCCAGCGTAAGCAAGAATTTTCCGACGGTCGGGCGGCTCATAGGTGGGGCAACCGTTGAAAAAGAAATCAATGTCGATTTCAATGGCCGCACATCGTTGACCTTGAGCTTGCAAAGCCCCGACTTTACGACTGCGGCGCGGGTCACCGATGCGATCAACGCATCCTTCGATGAAAGCATCGCCTCGGCCAACGATGCAGGCACCGTGCAACTGATAGTGCCACCCGCCTACAGCGGCAACATCGTCAAGATGGTGGCCATGATCGAAAAAATCGAAGTCACTCCTGATCAAACGGCCCGTGTCATCATCAATGAACGCACCGGAACGGTCGTGATGGGCGAAAATGTACGCATCTCTACCATTGCTATTGCCCATGGCAATTTGAGTGTGGTGATCAAAGAAAACCCGGTGGTTTTCCAACCCGAACCTTTTTCAAAGGGTGAAACGGTCGTCGCACTGGATACCCATCTGGATGTCGACGAAGGGCAGGCGCAGCTGGTCACATTGCAGACAGGTGCCAGCATTGGGGATGTGGTCAAGGCGCTCAATGCTTTGGGCGTATCGCCCCGCGACCTGATCGCCATTTTTCAGGCGATCAAATCCGCCGGTGCCCTGCAAGCTGATTTGGAGGTGATCTGATGCCCATTGACTTTAATCCCAATGCCACATGGATTCGGGCGGGTTCGAAAACGGACGCCGGCCCGCAGGGCATGGGCCGACCCGCCAATTTGGAGAAAACCTGCCAGGAATTCGAATCGCTCTTTGTGAACTACATGCTGCAGCAGATGCGGCGGACCGTACCTGAGGACAGTCTGTTCGGCGGGGGCCGGGCCGAGGAGATGTATACCTCTATGATGGATGGCGAGCTGGCCAGATCCATCGCTCATCAGGGTGGGTTGGGATTGGCCGCGGTGCTTTTTCAACAATTGAAACGGCAGGCGGAGGACGGCAACAGCGAGGATCGATAAAACTAAAGTTTAGGAGGATTGGGGTCGATAACTCCAACAGGCAGTCTCTATTGCTATGTGCGATGCGACAAATCGGCACAGTCGGATAGCAACTTAAAGAGGGTGCAAGAAGGAGATTCTCAATGAATATTCATTCCAATGGCCCGGCCATCCACCTGAACGCTTATGTCAATCAGGTTCGCCAGCAACAACAAACGGCCGAGTCCGCCGCTGCTCAACCAACCGCGGGACAGGCGGACACAGTGAATTTTTCGGCTCAGGCCCGTGAAGCCCAAAAGGCCGTTCAATCTTTGCAAATCACCTCGGATGTGCGCACGGACAAGGTCGAAAAGGTAAAGATGGAAGTGGACAAAGGCACGTACAAAGTGGTGGGCGCCCAGGTGGCGACCGATATGCTGCGCGAAACGCTTGAAAATAACCTGGTATTGCAAAAAGTAAATTCACGCGTCTGACACGCGTCATCCCGGAGAATATTTCGGATTTATCGACGGTGACACCATGGCGTCAGGCGCTCCAAAGTAGCTGTAATGGATGTTGCGACTGCTCAGCGATGAAAGGCTGAAACGCTATGGATCGAATGATCGAAAAATTGATCGAGGTGCTGCGGAAAACCGAATCCTGTTACGATGGCATGATGGCGATCATCGCGCAGGAAAAAGCGGCTGCATTGCGTTCAAATCTTACCCTGCTCACGTCGGCTCACGACGAAAAACAGCGAATGCTGTCACAACTGGATTCACTGGAGCAACAGCGAGCCCAACTGATGCGGGATATTGCCGCATCGTTGCAGTTGCCCGTTGAAATCCTGACGCTTTCCTCTCTTGCCGCCCAAGTGACCGCTCCCTATGATCGGAAGCTTGCACTGCGTAAAGATGCCTTAAACAGCGTCCTGCGCAAAGTGCAGCATGCCAATGAAGAGTGCTGCCGGATAGTTGAACACTGCCTTAAACTGGTTCAAAATACGCTCGGGTTTTTCAGCCATTGGACCCAACGGTCGCAAGTATACTGCCCCTCAGGTGACATTTATGCGGGCGCTGACACCGGGGGGCGTTTGTTGTCCGGGAATATTTAAGGTCTATCTTGTAACTTTTCATTTTCAACGCCGGCCAAGCCGGCATAGGTGAGAACATGCCCAATATCACAGGTCTGCTTTACATCGGCCGCAATGCGCTGCTGACACAACAAAAGGCCATCGATATCACCGGCAACAATATTGCCAATGTCAATACGCCCGGGTATTGCCGACAACGGCTGAATATGGCGCAGGGCGCGCCGATTCGCGATCAGAACGGCACCATGAGTACCGGTGTGGCGGCTCAGCAAAAAATTCAACGTTTTCACGATACGTTCATCACGGCTCAGCTCAATGGTGAAAACGAAAGCCTGGGACGCTGGGAGGCGCAGAAAATCGCCCTTGAAAAGATCGAAGTATTGTTCGATGAGGTTTCCGGATACGGCCTCAGTGAAGCCATGTCGGATTACTGGAACGCCTGGCATGATTTAACCAACAACCCCGCGGGCCATGTGGAGCGAACCAGTCTCTTGTCGGCCGGCCAATTTCTGTCGACTACCTTCAATCAACTCAGCAGCAATATGGACATGGTGCGCGATGACATTAACACCAACATCAAGAATACCGTCAACGACATCAACCAAATGGCCACTCAGATCGCCGAATTGAACCGCAAGGTTTCTCAAGTAGAGGTAAGCGGCCATAATGCCAACGACTACCGGGACCAAAGGGATCAGTTGGTGTACGATTTGGCCAAGCTGATCGACATCGACAGCTTCGAAGATGGCGATGGCAATGTCACCGTCATGATCGGTGGCGGAAAACCACTGGTCGAAAGCACCTTCACATGGCAACTTTCGACGGCGGATGCCGGCGGTGCCACGCATATCAACTGGAACGACAGTTCCGGCGCGGCCGTGGACATCACCGATAGAATCGCTGCCGGCGAGCTCAAAGGGTGGATTTACGCACGCGATGATGTGATCAGCGACTACATGTCGCGCCTGGACACACTGGCCGGCACCATTATCAGCGAGGTGAACGCCCTGCACGACGCTGATGATGCGCTGGCTGGCATCCAGAACCCGTTTTTCAACGGGACAGATGCCTCGAACATATCAGTAAACAGCGCCATCGAGGCGGATACCGGGCTCATAGCCGCTAACGCCGACCCTACCGTCCCGATAGGAGACAATGCCAAAGCCATGGCCATCGCCGAATTGCAGAATGCCATGACCATGGCAGGGGGCACCTCTACATTCGACGATTTTTACATCGGTTTGGTCGGCGACATCGGCAATGATGTGCGCCGTGCGGATTTGAACTACGATCATCAAAACAACATGATTCAGCATCTGCGAAACTACCGCGAGGAAGTTTCCGGGGTTTCCCTGGACGAAGAAATGGTCGACCTGATAAAGTTCCAACATGCATACAATGCCGCCGCCCGGTTGATCACCACGACCGATGAAATGATGGAAACGATAATCGCCATGGCCCGTTAACGGTCCTTTTGCCAGGAGAGTTTATGCGCATCAGCAATGCCATGATAGCCGACAATATCAAATCTTACCTGTCCATGCACACGGAACGTCTGGTCAAAACGCAGGAGCAGATCGCCAGCGGCAAACGGATCAATCGCGCCTCGGATGACCCCATCGGCATGAGCCGGGCCCTCGGATATCGAAAAACCATAGCGAGCCTGGAGCAGTACAATGCCAATATCACGGACGCCAAGTTCCACGTCGAAACTGTCGAAGATATATTGGGTGGGATCACCGATCTTTTGCGGGATGCCAAGGCCATTGCCTCCGACCCGAAGCCGGACGGGCGTGCTGAGATGGCGGACATGGTGGTTGCTATTCGCGAACAAGTTCTGCAAATGGCCAACTCGCGTGTCAACGGCAACTATGTATTTGCCGGCGACCGGACAGATGTCAAACCTTTCGATGGCACGGCCTATCAGGGTGATAATGGCACCAAAGATTATATGATCGGAGAAGGGTTGTTTGTAAATTTCGAGGCGGACGGAGAACAGATTTTCGGGAATGTCTTCGACGTTCTGAATGATTTGGAAGACGGACTCAGAAACGAAAGCAACGCCGACATTACGGCGCAACTCCCACTCATCGAAGATATCATTGCCGGCATCGCCACTGTCCGCGCCGGCAATGCCGGCAAATATAAACGCCTGGAAGCCACCGAAAATTTCAACAGCCGCTTTACCGTCAACACGGAAAGTTTGCTCTCGCGAACGGAAGACACCGATATCGCAGCGGCTGCCATTGATCTAAAAATCCAGGAAACCGCTTATCAAAGCACCTTGGCAACCGCCGCCAAAATCGTGCAGCCCAGCCTGATCGATTACCTCAAATAATCGTTACGCGTAATGGTGTGCGTTGATGGGGCGATTCCGTAAGTAATGTCAGCCCGCTCACGGTCACCCCCATACCTGTATTTTACTTCACCGAAGTGGATAACCAGAGATGTGACCCCATTTACTGTCTCGACGAATTTAGCGTTTGAGGCCGAACGACCGGCGGCAGGTTGCTCAAAACAATTTCCACGCGTCGGTTTTTTTCCCTGCCGCGCGCTGTCGTATTGTCTTCGATCGGACGGTATTCACCAAATCCCATGGTAGATACGCGCTGTGGATCGATCTGCGAGTTGGCCAACATGTATTCCGCCACGGCCGCGGCGCGGGCCGTCGAAAGACGCAGATTGGATTTGAAGGGGCCGCTGTGGACCGGGACGTTGTCGGTGTGCCCGGCAATGACAATATGCCCGTGGTCCTTTTCCAGTACTCGGGCCACTTTGACCAATAAAGGTTTGAGTTTTTCACGGACGTCATCTTTGCCGGAATCGAAGGTGCTTTCTCCCATCAGGCGGATGACAATCTCATTTTCCGAGGATTCCAGAGAGATCTGATCTTTATACTCCGACAACTCCGAGGAGATCATCTCGTCAATTTCCCTGCCCAAGTCGTCGCGAATGCGTGTCTCTATAATCTCCTGATCGAAATCCCGGGCGATAATCTTCATCCCTTTGGGGATTTCCATGACACGCACTTTGCGCTGAACCCCGAAAGCTTTTTCCATGGAACCGGCGACCTGTTTGTACTTTTGACGATCCATTTCAGAAAAGGAGAGCAGCAATACGAAAAAGCACAACAGCAAGCTCATCAAATCGCCGAAAGTCACCACCCATGTAGGGGCGCCCTTATCGACGTTAGGGGGGTCGTCCGACAACATGCCCATTTATTGGATGTCCGCTCCTTTTTTGGGGGCCTCGGTGGCCGCTTCATTTTTGGGAACACGCTGCTTGGGCGTTAGGAAAATCCGCAAGCATTCCTCCAGCACCAGAGGTGATACACCCCGATTGATGCCGAGCGCCGCCTCGACGATGATGCTTTTGTTGAGTTTTTCCTGGCCGCTGCGCAGACTCAACTTTTCCGCAAGGGGCAGACAGATAAAATTGGCCAACAAGGCGCCGTACAAGGTCGTCAGCAATGCGACGGCCATGGACGGTCCGATAGTCGAAGGATCATCCATGGAACTGAGCATCTGCACCAGTCCGATCAACGTGCCGATCATACCGAAAGCAGGGGCGCTTTCGCCCATGGCTTTAAAAACGTTCTGGCCGAGCGTGTGTCGCTGAATCGTCAGCCGGATATCCTTGTTCAGCATATCTTCGATCAGGGTTTCATCATATCCATCGGACAGGTAGCGCAACGCTTTGGACGCAAAAGGATCGGTGGCAACCTCCTTTTCGAGTGCGATCAGGCCTTCCTTTTTGGCGATGCGCGTAAAATTGACCATTTCCTCGATGATCGCCTCAGGGTCGGACATCTTGACCAGAAAGGCCTTCATGGCCACTTGCATAGATCCAATGACATCGCTCATTTTGAATTTGATGAAAGTGACGGCGAGCGTGCCGCCGAGGACCAGCAGCATGCTGGGGATGTTGATGAACATCGTCAAACTTCCGCCGAGTAAAAGGGCGGAAAAGATGAGAAGGGAACCGCCGACCAGACCTATAATGGTTCCTAAATCCATGCTTGTTCCTTGTGGTTAAACGAATCAAAAGCAGATACGTCAAACAGAGACTGTCAGACTGAGTTGAATATCGGTAGCCATTCCCCAACACTTAAATGAATAAGGTGCAATAGGCTCCTATTTCCATTGAGCTCAAGTCGCCTGAAAAAGAGACGATAGGTAACGCAGACCAAATCATCTTAGACGACGTGGTTTTCATTTTTCCTGAACCGGCTTCGCCGGCAATACCGCAACAGCGGGAAGGGTGGGCAATGAAGGCAGAAAGTGGTGGACAATACCATTTGCAAGCAGAGGCATTGGCCAAACAGATGCGGATCGCCACGGTGACCGACATGATGCAGTACCTTGAAACCCTTCAGGAACTGCCGACACTTTCATCAGTGGCCATGCGGGTCAACGGGATGCTTATGAATACCGATACGACCGCTCATGATCTTGCGCAAGTGATCGAAAAAGACCAGTCCATCGCGAGCAAATTACTCAAACTGGCCAATTCATCTTTTTTCGGATTCAGTTCCAGAGTCTCCAGTGTCGCACATGCAGTAATGATTCTCGGGTTCAACAGCGTGCGCAATGCGGTATTGTCCATGGCTGTGATCGATGCCTTTAGCCTGAAACACCATCGGCAAAGCGGGTTCGATCTGACAAGTTTTTGGCGCCATTCCATCAGCGTGGCCGTCATCGGCAGATATCTCGGAAATGCCACCAAAGGTCGCGGCATTGAGAATGTGTTTACAGCAGGCATCCTGCACGACATCGGCAAGGTCGTCATGGCCATCTATTTTCCGGAAAGATTTATCGAACTAAAGCAAAGCATGGACGAGGAAGCGGCCAGTTGTATGAACACGGAGCATCAATTTTTTCCTATTGGACACAGTGCCATGGGTGCATTTCTCGTACGCTGCTGGAATCTACCGGTTGATCTGGTCGCTGCCATCGCGCAACATCATCATCCCGAACTGCTGCCGAGGGAGGATGACTTGTTGCCCCTGGTACATGCGGCGGACGCCATCGTGAATATTTACCTTGAAAAAAATGGGGATGCTGAACAGTGGCCGATTTGTCAAAGCGCCTGGCGTTTGCTCGGTGATAAAATCCAAAACGTGCATGAGTGGTTACCCGCAATCGAAGAAGAAATTCAGCATGCATGCCAGGTCATTTTGGACAACTGAACGAAGCCGAAAAAGGATTAGACCTGATTGATACTGGCAGCCATGAATCCGGCGCCAAAACCATTGTCGATGTTCACCACGGCCACATTGGAACTGCAACTGCTGAGCATTCCAAAAAGCGCAGTAAGACCGCCGAGGCTGACGCCATAGCCGACGCTGGTCGGCACCGCAATGACCGGTCGCCGCACCATACCAGCTACCACGCTGGGCAAAGCCCCTTCCATACCGGCCACCACAATAAGCACACGGGCCTCTTCGAGCAGGTCCTTGTGCGCAAGCAACCGGTGAATGCCAGCAACCCCGACATCAAATACCGATTTGACAACGTTGCCCATGGCGTCGGCGGTTAGAATCGCTTCCCGCGCCACCGGAATGTCGGAAGTCCCGGCTGAAAGCACCAAAATGGTTCCCTGGCCGCTTTTGGGCAGGGGAGGACGCTGCCAAACGATCATGCGCGCGGGCTGATCATAAACGGCATCCGGAAAATGATCCATTACGGTCGCAGCCTTGGCCGCGTCCGTGCGCGTGACCAGAATGACCTGCTCCTGCTGTTTCATTTTTTTCATGATGCCCACGATATGCTCCGCGGTTTTGCCTTCGCCGAAAATCACTTCGGGAAAGCCCTTGCGCAGGCTCCGGTGATGATCTATATGGGCATATTCGATATCTTCCAGGGCCAGATCGATCAGGCTTGCATGCGCCGTTTCCACACTGATCTGGCCACTGGCCACGGATTTAAGCATTTTTGTCAATATGTTATGGTTCATGCAATCGCTCCTTGCATAAATAGTATAAGCCTATCGGGTGTATGCCAAACATTGCCGTGCGGTCAATGCATTTATAAATGGGGCTGCTTGAAGAAAGATCTTCTGGCACGCACTCAAAGGATTTTCAATGAAAGTTGTCGCTGTCATCCCATCACGCTATAGTTCCACACGCTTCGAAGGCAAACCGTTGGCCTTGATCGCGGGCAAACCCATGATTCATTGGGTCTATGAACGCGCAACACTGGCGTCTAAAATTTCAGAGGTGGTGGTCGCCACCGACGATGCGCGCATTGTCCAGGCCGTCCGCGCATTTGGCGGTCGCGTAGTGATGACCTCCTCGGCACACCGCTCCGGAACCGACCGTGTGGCTGAGGTTGCCCACCAAATGGGCCTGCATTCCGAAGATATTGTCATCAACATTCAAGGCGACCAACCCCTGGTCCATCCCGCCTGTTTTGACGCTGTGGTGGAGCCGTTGCTTCAAGAACCCGAGCTGCCCATGAGCACCCTGGCGTTTCCCATTGTGGACCGAGGTGAATACACCAATCCCAAAGACTGCAAAGTCGTCATGAATCAGCAGGGCTACGCCCTATATTTCTCAAGGGCGGCCATTCCCCTGGCCCGCGATGGGGGGGAGGACTTTCCGGTTTACAAGCACCTGGGCGTGTACGCTTACAGAATTCGTTTTCTGGAAAGTTTCGCAAAGTTGCCAAGCGGGCAGCTCGAGCAAATAGAAAAGCTCGAACAACTAAGAGCTTTGGAATACGGCTATGCAATCAAAGTGGTAGAGTCCCCGTATGATTCGCCGGAGGTGGACCTGCCTGAAGATATCCTGCGCATTGAATTGCTGATCCGGTCCTGACTCTTTTTTTAGACGAACCCCTGTTTCCACGGGCAGGATTCAGATGGGCTGCGATCGTACAGTTGTGAAGGGCAACCATGCATTTGCAGCATGGTTGCCCTTCGCTTTTCTATTCGACCTGTGAACCTATTTATTGCCTGTCTTGGGAGGGACCAGCATGACCGGTATATCCGTCGCTCGAAGAACTTTTTTCAGTATGTTTTCGCCGCTGGCATCCGCAAAAAGTTTTCGCCGGCGATGTGCCATGACGATCATGTCGCACGATTCCACTTCGGCCAGTCGCACGATCTCTTCGGAAATGGATGCGGCCTCTACCACAAAATCCCTTACCTGCAGCGGCTTTGGACTATCCAGACACGCTTTTGCCTCACTGAACAATGCGTGAATCTTCTCGCCCATGGCATGGGCTTCAGTTCTTTTACCAATCAGCACGTTGCGCGCGTTCTGCGATTTTTTTTGTTCCATTTCCTTGTACAGGTCATCGCCGAGGCCGATTTTCAGCACCTCGGTGTTGAAGGCCGGTTCTTGCTTGAGAATGTGTACTACCAACAGTTCGCCTTCCAGCCTGTCGGCCAATGCGACGGCCATCCCGAATGCATTGCGCGCCGTTTCACTCAAATCGGTTGCAAAGAGGATTTTTTTAAGGACCGGTATCACGATGCAGTCTCCAATCATAAAGTTTTCATTGATGTCCCATCGGGCTTAAAATTTAAGCTGGGACGGCAGCCATAGGATAATATCGGGAAATATCATGCACAATGCCAGCAGCAATACGACCAACAATACAAAAGGAATGACCGAACGGTAGATCTGCTGCATGTTGATTCCGTGGGGGGTTGCCATGGCTTTCATGTAAAAGAGATTGAAGCCGAAAGGCGGCGTGATGTAGCCAAGCTCCATATTGATGACAAACATGATACCGAACCAGATCGGGTCAAAACCCAATTGGGCAATGATCGGCATGAAGACCGGAATGCAGATGACGATAATACCACCAGGGTCCATGAAACAGCCCAGGACAATCAGCGTAAGCTGCATGGCCACCATCATTACCCAGCGGTTGACCTCCAAGGCAGTGAAGAAGGAGGCCACCATGTCCGCGGCCCCCATGGCACTGTAAATGTGCGAAAAAGAGACAGCACCCAAAAAAATCCACATGATCATCGCCGACATCCGGCAAGTGCCGGTGAGCGATTCGTGCAACACTTTCCACGAAAAACGTTTATTGATGATCAGGACGATCAAAGCGCCCATCGCGCCAATGGCCGATGCTTCCATGGCAGTACAAACTCCCAGGTACATGAGCCCCAGTACCAGCATAATCAAGAACACCGGGGCAATCACGGAGAGCAGGCTTTTGATTTTGGCTGCGAAGGAGGAATCCTCATCAGCGGGTACGGCCGGCCCGAGTTGGGGATTGATAATGCAGCGAATACCGATATAAGCGACAAAAAATACGGTCAGCAGGACACCCGGAATCAGGCCGGCCGCGAACATCTTGCCCACCGATGCGCCGGTGAGATAGGCGTAAACGATCATGAGAACACTAGGTGGAATCAAGATACCCAGTGTGCCACCGGCTGAAATACAGCCCACGGCGATTTCCTTGCTGTACCCGCGTTTGAGCATCGAGGGCAGGGCGATCATGCCCATGGTGACCGTGCCCACGGCGCTGATGCCCGACATGGCGCCGAAAATGGCACAGATGGCGACCGTTCCCATGGCCAGACCACCTCTGATGCGGCCGAACCACACATACATCATCTGGAAAAGGTCTTCGGCGATCCCCGACCGCTGCAGCAGGTTGGCCATTAATACGAAGAGCGGAATGGCGATGAGAATGGCGCTGGTCCACTGGTTATAGGCTGTGGCGGCAATCATATACAATGCATCGACACCCATGTGCCAAGTGATGAACACAATGGATACGGCGCCGAAAGAAAAAACCAGCGGCACGCCGAGCGCTAAAAAAAGGACAAGCAATCCGAAAAAGAGTAAAGTGGTCAAGCCGAGAGTCATTGTTCACTGTCTCCTGCAATATCTGTGTTTACACTTTAAAGATGAGAGGGTTTGTCCCCGCCGGCAAGAAATATGACCTCCCTGATCAACTTGGCAGTGCCTTGAAGTAAAATCAGAAATGCTCCGATCGGGATGGTCACCTTTGATGGAAAGAGGGGAAAGGGGACGATGCTGAAGGACTCCTCATTGCTGGCCCAGGATTCCCATGCCATAAGGCCGCTTTTCCATAGCAGGATAAGAACGACAGCGTAAAAACAGACCGAAGTGACAATGTTGATCAGCGCCTTGCGTTTAGGACTGAACTTCTCATAGAAGATCTCCACGTTCACGTGGGCGTTGTGCGACATGACATAGCCGCCGGTGAGGGCTATATACGCACACATGACGTACTGGTTGATTTCCAGCACCCAGATGGTCGGATTGTTAAAAACATAGCGGGCGAATACTTCATAGCAAAAGGTGAACATCATAAAAAGGATGGCGTAAGAGACAATCCTGCCGGTCCATTCGTTCACTAAATCGATGTATTTCAAAATACGTTGTATTTGCATTGTCGGATAAGATCCTTTTCCATGCTAGAATAGGAGCATTGGAGCGTCAGCGGGCGCTTCGTGCGTTCGGTGTCTGCAATATGCGCGATTACCTTCATTGCAACCAGACGTGAAACGCCGAGCCTCCCTGCGCGGAAATGTCGCAGGGAGGCAATGAAAACGGCTTATGTTTCAAAACTACGCATTATTTCAAGATATTATTTTGCTGCGACTTTTTCGGCATTATAGGCTTTGAGCAATTCGACCACTTTGGCATTGGTCGGAGACCTTTTGGCAACGCCGTCCCAGATTCTGGTGCCCATTTCCTTCAATTTGGCAACATCTTCCGCGGAAAGTGTATGTACCTGGATACCGTGCTTATCCGGATTGGCAACCAACTCTTTTTCCTGCGGCCCTTCATTATCCATATACCATTTGTTCTGCAGCACGGCGCCTTCTCTGACAATCGCTTGAAGCTCGGGATTCAACTGGCTCCACGCTTTGGCAGATACGAAGATGTCGGCGGTCGGGGCTCCCAACACAGGCGGTAAAACGATGTGTTTAGCGACTTCCTTGAATTTCATGGTATTCAGTGCAAGATAGGGAAAAATCGTTCCGTCGACGGTACCTTGCTGCAAGGCCAGGTACTGGTCTTCATTGGGCAGGGACACCGGCGCACCGCCAAGCATTTGGACGAGACTGCCGAAAAATCCGAAGGAACGGATTTTCTTGCCCTTGAAGTCATCGAGGCTTTTGACCGGGAAGGTTGTCATGTAACCGTAGGAGGTGCCGGCGCCGTTGTACAGCAATTCGATTTTTTTGGCGCGGTAGGCTTCCTGAATAAGTTTGAAGGCTTCGCCGTCTTTATACTCGTACCAGAATTTATTCAGATCGGCTTCATCCTCCAGACCGAAAGGCAAACCGAATTCAACCAGACCTTCGGGAACTTTGGCGGAGTTGTAGATGCCCGATGAGGCAGCCATGTCGAGAACGCCGTTGCTGACCGCATCGAAAACTTCCATTGTGCCGACGATTTCACCGGGTCCGAATAGTTTTATATCCAATTGCCCGTTGGATTTTTCTTTGATCATTGCGCACATCTTTTGCAGAGCGGGGTGTCTGCCCGTGCTGGTGGCCCATACCGACTGAAGGCGCCAGACGATCGGCTTTTCGGCTGCCAAAGCGATATCCGCAACTCCGGTAAAGCAAATCCCCAACAATAGCGCCAGACTCCATGTCAAAACCCTTCTAAACTGTTTTTTGCTTTGCACCATCTTCGCCTCCTGATACCTATTAAAATTTGGCCGGATCTCACCGGCATTGTTGACCACGTAGCGTTCACTCTACGCGGCAAATCGCTTTTCGACCGGACACACTGACGCACATCGGCGTTCATCCCTGACCACTCGCGGCAAGATCCGCGAAAAGCGGAGCCCTTCAAACTTGATTCAGGGTACTCCCGTCCGACATCGTCCCGTCCGATACTGGCAGCGGAGCACGACAGGGGGAAAGATGAATCGGATGTTGGTATGATGTTTGTCACAGCCCTGGACATAGCCACTTCTCACTGATTCCTGCTACATTGACCGCTCATCGAATACCTGTTAGTGCGGGGGTTGAAAACCAATATTCGAATGCGATTATTAACGCAATGTTCAATCATCTTGCAAGAAAAATAAAAGCCGTAATATTTATGAACATCATTAACCATTTGTTATCTAAAGATAAAAAAAATAGGCGGGATTATTGGTCAGTATATTGGATTGAAATTTACTGGTTTCGTGGTATGCTTTTTTAAGGATGGGCGGCCCCCTCCCATTTGCAGCTCCCATCAGCGCGGCGAAATTCAGAAATGGTCAATATACGAATTGGGTGGAAAAGGAACCGGTATGATTGAATGCAGCACGAAAGATCAAATCATCAAAGCGGCCGTGGATATTATGGCCCGAAAGGGCAAGGATTCCTCGATTGTCGAAATCGCCGCTGCTGCCGGCGTCAACGTATCGCATATTTACCACTATTTCAAAAATAAGGAAGACCTGCTCTTCCATTCGATCGGCGCGTACATAAGACCCCGCATTCCCATCTTTGAGATGAAACTTCAAGGGATTCGAGAGCCGATGAGTCTTTTGACCAAATTGATATGGGAGCAGCAACATTACCATAAAGAACACCCCAACTACGCCAAATTTTCACTTTTCGAATGCCGTTCACGCCAAAATTTCTTTCATCACGAAGCGTTTTCCTATGTTTTTTATTGGGCGCGCATAATGAAAAAAATATTGAAAGACGGTCAAAAAGAAGGAATTTTTTCGCGCGCTATCTCTGCAACCGTCGCTCGCGATACAATCCAGGGATTATTAGATATTGAAGATATTTTGTATTTTGCGGGTCGCCAGGAAGAACCCCCCTTTAACCATTACGATGCCATTTTGGACTTGCTGCTGCCCATGATTGTCGAAGATGGTCTTGCAGAAGGGGAAAGCGGCTCGAAGTCGGAAGTCGTGATCCAATCAGCTGAGACGTTGTTTGCTGAAAAAGGATATGCCCGCTCGACGACGCTTGAGATTGCCAAAATGTCCTGCATCGCCGAACGCACCCTCTATGACTATTTTGAAAATAAAGAAGACATTCTCTTCTCGACACTGCAATATCGCTTTAAGGGCCATATAAGGGATTGTGCGGATATTTTTCATATCACCCGGCCGATTGGCAAACTCAGGCAATTTATTTATCATTGGTTCACCATTTACCTGCGCCAACCCCATTTTGTAAAGACGTTCGTTTTAGATGGCATTTTCAACCCAAACTTTTATCACTCCAAAGCCTATGCTGATTTTGAAAGCTTCATGCAGGTCATCGATGACATCCTCGCAGAGGGAAAAACAGACGGCAGCATTGCAAGTCGCCTCGACAACAGACTCTTTAAAAATATGTTCCTGGGGATATTCACACAGACCATGCTAAGATGGTATTTCTCAGCTGAAAGAAGTCTTCAATTTGATATGGCGGCCTGGATTAACGAAGTCACGTTGCTGCTAACCCGTGCCGTACAAACGCGAAATCCGCCGCAGGCGCGACCACTTTCTGGCACTAGCGGTCGAGATTAATCGACAATTCTACCTCTCGACGCACAGTGAGTCTGCGCCGCGCCATTTGAGAGTTAAAAGGCATGGGCGATTACTGCGTAATCGGCTGTTCAACGATTCTCGGAGTCGTGCCCGACGGTGAGGTGGTACTGCCAGACGAGTTGGGCGCAGCCGGTGCAGTGGGTTGCGCTGTGGACGGTCTCTCTGCACCACGCCGGGCGAGTTGGTTTTCCAATATTCTGATTTTTGTCTGGAGAGCTTCGATCTGCGCTTTGATCGAATTTTCGAGCTTCAGATTTTCGAGCTTCAGGGCGAGGTCCAGAGCCGGTTTGTCGATCTTCTTCTGATCGATCTCCGTCATCTTTCTATCAAGCCCACTGAGTTGCTGACCGGCCGAGGAAACGGTACGATTGAGATCATCCATCTGCTGTTTAAGCGCCTGACTGATCGCAGCCATCTGTTCGCCGGCTTGGTTGGAGGCGTCCACGACGCCGTTGATCTGTTTGACCAGTTCAGCCTTCGTCGCATTGAACTCAGATTTGGTCGCATTGAACTCCTTGCTTCCTACAGCATTCTGGCGCATCTCTTTGAGGGCGTCATTCATTTTACCCAGTTGCACCTGGATCGCGGCGGAAGCCTGCGTGCTTTGCTCGGTCATCTTTTCCATGACCTCTTCAATCTTGGCCTGCCGTACCGACAAAGATGAAAAACGCGATTCCAGATCGCTGGAAAGCTTTCTGAATTCAATCGCGCCGATATCTTCGGTTTGGGTCACGCGCTTTTTGATATCCAAATAGGTGATAACCAGCACGATAACGATCAGGACAGGAATCAAAATGGAAATGAGCGTTACCCGCTGACTTATTTTTTCGAGTTTCAGCTCATTGATTTCCGGCGGAAGCGCTGATTCTTCACGATCGACAGGTTCTTTGTCCAGCCGCAATTTGAACTGGCTGATGTTGTCTTCTTCTTCGTGGTTCATGGGGATCCATTCCAAATGAGCACCTGATCCGGTTTTGCCGGAGTGTTGGGTGGTTGTAAAAGGACGAGTGTTTTACTACTCCCACTCAATGGTGCTGGGAGGTTTTGAACTGATGTCGTAGACGACTCGGTTGACACCGTTCACTTCGTTGATGATCCGATTGGAGATGCGGCCGAGCAAGCGATGGGGCAGCTTGGCCCAGTCAGCGGTCATGGCATCCCGGCTGGTCACTGCGCGTAAGGCCACGATATCCTCATATGTGCGACTGTCTCCCATGATTCCGACGCTCTTGATCGGCAACAGCACCGCAAACGATTGCCACACCTTGCGATAGTAGCCAGCTGCCTTGATCTCTTCGATTAATACGGCATCCACATCGCGAAGCACCTTCAATCGTTTTTCCGTAACTGCGCCCATAATACGGATGGCCAAGCCCGGACCGGGGAAAGGTTGGCGCCAGACAAGATCCGGTTCCAATCCGAGTTGCGCGCCTAGTTTGCGCACTTCGTCTTTAAACAAGTACTGCAGCGGCTCGACCAGTTTGAGCTTCATGCGCTTGGGCAGTCCGCCCACATTGTGGTGCGATTTGATGATGGCGCTGGGGCCGCCGAAAGCCGAGCGTGATTCAATGATATCCGGGTACAAGGTCCCTTGAGCCAGGAACTCGGCCCCTTTGATCTTGCATGCTTCAGCTTCGAAAACATCCATGAAAACCTTACCGATTATTTTGCGTTTCTTCTCCGGATCGGCTACATTGGCCAGGGCTTTCAAAAACAACTTGGCTGCATTGACAAAGCGGATATTGATTTTTAGATGTTCTTTAAAGGTCAGTTTGAGCTTAGCGGCCTCATTTTTGCGAAGCAGCCCGTTGTCGACAAAAATGCAGGTCAGGTTTGCGCCGATGGCTTTATGAATCAGCAGGGCGGTCACGGAGGAATCCACTCCGCCGCTCAGCCCCAGGATCACTTTGCGGTCACCGACTTTTTCGCGGATTTCGGACACTGTCTGTTTCGCAAAGGCGCGCATGGTCCAGTTGCGCTTGCATCCGCATACAGTAAAAAGGAAGTTGTGCAGGATCTGCTTGCCCTTGGTGGTGTGAACCACTTCCGGGTGGAATTGAAGGCCGAAAAGTCTGCGGCTTTCATCAGCCATGGCTGCGACCGGGGTATTGTCGGTCTTGGCGGAGATGCTGAAACCGGGTGGCAGGGCTGAGATGCTGTCGCCATGGCTCATCCACACTTGGCTTTTATCGGGGATATCTTTAAAAATGTTGTCCTTGTGTTCAAGCAGCAGTTCGGCAAATCCGTATTCCCGTTTGAGGGCGCGTTGGACTTTGCCTCCCAGCGTGTCGACCATGTATTGCATGCCGTAACAGATGCCCAGAACAGGTATGCCCAATTCCAGAATACGACTGTCGATGCGCGGACAATGCTCTTCGTAGATGCTGCAAGGGCCACCGGACAGGATAATGCCCTGCAAATTCATTTCCTGAATGCGCTCAATGGGAATGGTGGGGGGTTCGATAATGCAGTATACACCGCATTCACGAACGCGCCGGGCAATGAGTTGATTGAATTGCGAACCGAAATCGATGATCAGTATCATGAAGGGCCTTTTACGATTATATGCAATGAACAAAAGTAGTTAAACCGTTGCGTAATCCTCATGAATATGGTAGAGACGCCCAAAAATGTCAATCATTTTTGCACAGGTATCATTAAAGTCAGGCTTTGCGGTAATTTGCATCATACGGGTGAAGGCGAATGATCGTTCAAATATACGAGATTCAAACACCGGGTGAAGCCCGGGCCATGATCGATCTGGGAGTGGATCACATCGGCAGCGTACTGGTGTCCGCCGAGCATTGGCAGGATGCGGTCATCAGGCAAACCGTTGCTACCGTGCAGGCCGCAGGGCGCAAAAGCAGCTTAATTCCCCTGTTTTGCGATCCAGACCGGATCGCGCGGGTCATTGACTTTTACCGGCCCGATATCATCCATTTCTGTGACGCACTTCCCATGGATGTCGATGGCCCGGAGATGACCGCCATCGTTGAACGTCAGAAACGGTTGCGAGACCAATTCCCCGAAATCGCCATCATGCGCTCGATTCCCATCGCCCGCTCGGCGTGGTGCGAACAGGTACCTTCACTGGCAATGGCCGAACGCCTTGAACTTTACAGTGATTGGTTTTTAACCGACACCATCCTGCTACAAGACCAAGGCATCGGTCTCGGCGATCAGCCAGTGAATGGATTTGTCGGCATCACCGGTCAAACCTGCGATTGGGCAATCGCCCGTAGCCTGGTTCAATCCAGTCGCATTCCAGTGATTCTGGCCGGCGGCATCGGCCCCTTGAATGTCGCAGAAGGCATCCTGCAGGTGCAACCGGCCGGCGTAGACAGCTGTACACTGACCAATGCCGTCGGCGCGAGCGGCCAAACGATACGTTTTAAAAAAAATCCGGACAAAGTTGCGGCTATGGTATCCGCAGCTCGGGTGGCCGGCTCCAAAAAAGTATTATCCGCTTCGCGATAGGGTGGCGCTGGTATACTCTCGCCAGAGCGCACAGGGTAAAACAAGATACTGAATTTATTCCCTGTGATCTCTGGGTAAATTTTAGAATTAAGAGCTCAACTTTCGGGATTGGCGTGAGGTGATCCGGGCGGGTGGTCCGCGCCACAGTCAGCCACGAGCCTCACCTGAGCGGAATGGCGTGTGGCGATTAAGACTATCCCACAGTGAGTACACGATGCTCGATTCAAAAAAAATGACACGAAATTAAGGAGATTGATACATGTTGGAAAGTGGCGATTTGCGTAAAGGTTCAAAAATCGAAATCGACGGTGAACCTTATGTCATCGTTCAGTTCGAATTCGTCAAGCCCGGGAAGGGCCAGGCGCTTTACAAATGTAAATTGAAAAACATGATCACCGGTGCGCAATTCGATCGCACCTATCGCTCGGGCGAAAAATTCATGCCCGCCGATCTGGAAGAGGTAACCATGGAATACCTCTACTACGACGGTCAGAGCTACTGCTTCATGAACAATACGAATTACGAGCAGGAGATGTTGTCCGCCGATCAGGTCGGAGACGCCAAGAGCCTGCTCAAGGAAAACACGGTGTGTGACGTGCTGCTTTTTCAGGGCAGGGCGATCGGCATTACATTGCCCAACTTCGTTGAACTGCGCATTACCCAGGCTGAGCCTTGGGCCAAGGGGGATACGGCCGGTGGCAGCACCAAGCCGGCCACGCTGGAGACCGGTCATGTTGTGCAAGTGCCGCCTTTTGTCAATGAGGGTGAAGTCGTACGGATCGATACCCGCACCGGAGAATATGTCGAACGCGTGAAATAAGGACGGTAGGCAACGACGTACATGACGCGATCGCTTCCCATTCTTTCAGATCGCTTTCACGGAGACGCAAGCACGATATCCCCATAGTAGGCAGTGGTTTTTTCCTGGGTGTTATCGGTGTCGGTCATCAGTCCGATGCCGATAACGTGCGGCGGCTGCCTGCCGAAAGCACGCTGATAATCTTCTACGATATTGCGTTGCTCCGCCAGCCATAACCGGCGGATGCATTGCCGCTGCGCACCACAATCATCTATGGATGATTGTTCACATCAAGGGAGTCGGCATAGTCACATCTTGCATCAGTGGGCCGCCTGCAAGGGCATTTCAGAAGGGGCGCTCTCTATCTGGCGCACAATGTACTCTTTTATTCGATTCCCGTCCATGGAGTGAACGATCACACTGAAATCGCCCAGGATGATCTCCTCGTTAACGCTGGGAATACGGCCGATCTGCTCGAGCACATACCCTGAAAAGGTGTCATACTCGACGGAATCGGGGATATTCATGCCGATCTTTTCATTGACCTCTTCAATATCGGTTTTACCGATTACGCTCCACTCTTTGTTTTTGCGTTTGGTGATCAGTCGCTCTTCTTTGTCGGTTTCATCGCGAATTTCGCCGACCAGTTCTTCGAGGGCATCTTCGAGGGTAATCAGTCCGGAAACGCCACCATGTTCATCGACCACAATCGCCATATGATTTTTACGTTTTTTGAATTGCTGCATCAGTGAATCCAGCTTTTTGTGCTCTGGAACGAAATAGGGCGTTCGCATTAAATGCCGCACATCCGGCATGTCCTTGTTCTTGGCATGATAGGCCAGGACATCCTTGACGTTGAGAATCCCCACGACATTATCGATGGTATTTTCGATAACCGGTATGCGCGTGAAGCCGGAATCGGCAATGGCCTGCAAATCCAGTGGTTCATCGGCTTCGATGACAAACATATCCGCGCGCGGTGTCATGATTTCAGATGCATTGGTATCATCGAATTCAAAGATGCGATGGATCAGTTTCTGTTCAGCTTCCTTGATTTCGCCCTCTTCACGCACCACCTCGACAAAAGAGATCAGTTCTTCTTCGCTGATCGAGGGCACCCTTTTGATGCGTCCAGACCATTTGGGGATTAAATTCAGGATGACTACAAAAGGCATAAAAGCCAAATAAAACCAATAGATTGGGAAGATAATGACACGCGCGATCATCACATTGTTGCGCGTAGCGATCGACTTAGGAAATACCTCGCCGAACACCAGGATCAAAAAGGTCATCGCACCGATGGCCACGCTGATCGCGTAATTGGGGAAAAGATATTGGGTCAGTTGGGTAGCCAAGATCGCTGCGGACACGTTGACCAGATTGTTGCCGATCAAAATGGTGGCCAGCAGACGTTGCGGATCTTTTTTCATCTTACCGATCAACAGGTTGGCCTTGCCTTTTTGTTTTGCAAGAAAACCTGCTTTGCTTCGGCTGATAGAAAACAAAGCGCCTTCCGCCAACGAAAAAAAGGCTGACAAAACGAGCAGAAAAACTAAAAAAAGAACCTGTTGCGTCATGATCGACCGCTTTCTGAAAAGTGGGCGCAGGTGTGCCAGGACAGGACCGAAGGGGTGAGGAAGGGTCGGTCAGTCAAACCAGAGTTATTTTTTGGGAAATGATAAGGTATAGTCCCGCCGGATAAATGGGGGTCGTCGTCCAAGACTTGCTTTTTCCTCCTGAGAAGGGCACAGTGCCCTATGTGTTATTGCATTTAAAACGTTTCTATATCAAAGATTTCCATCTTTTCAAGTAAAAACGCGAACCGCACTCGGCTTGCCGACCGCAATATCGGCATGGTCCTATCGTTTCATTAACCTAAACATTTTACGCCCGATGCAAAAATCAAGTCCCTCCCATTCAGAAAAAGCGACTTCCGCAGGCGTTCCCGCAAAGATTTCCGCCAGCGAATACGTTGAATCCATGATCACATCCCCACAGTTCGGCCCGCAGGTGGCCGACCGGCATTACACTCCCGGACGGCCTTCTCAATGGCACCCGTTGCCTGCGCACCTGCCGGACACGATAGCAGTCATGTTGCGGCGACTGGGCTTTGCCCAGCTTTACAGTCACCAAATGGAAGCATTGACAGCCATCGCCACCGGTCAGCCCACCGTAGTGGCCACGCCAACAGCCAGTGGCAAGACGCTCATTTACAATTTACCCCTTTTTCAAGCGATCGTTAAAGATGCGAATGCCCGCGCACTTTACCTTTTTCCGCTCAAGGCACTGGCCCAGGATCAACTGAAGACTTTCCGGCACTGGTCGGACATGCTTGACGGTGCAACCCCCCAGGCAGCCATCTATGATGGCGACACAACTGCCTATCAGCGCAGGAAGATCAGGCAGCACCCTCCCAATGCCGTGATGACCAATCCGGAAATGGTCCATTTGGCCCTGCTGCCTTTTCATGATCGGTGGGGCACCTTTTTCAAGCATCTGCAATTCATCGTGATCGACGAGGTACACACGTATCGCGGCATGTTGGGGGCGCACATGGCTCAGGTTCTGCGCCGTTTGCGACGCATTTGCGACTATTATGGCGCTTCGCCGACATTTATATGCACTTCGGCTACCTTGGCCAACCCCGGTCAGTTGGCCGAACAGCTCATTGGCGTTCCGGTGAAAACCATTTTGGAAAGCGGCGCGCCCCTGGGCGGCCGCCATATTGTGCTCATAGACCCTTTGCAGAGCACGTCAGCGACGGCCATTTCCCTTTTGAAGGCGGCGCTGGCCCGGCAATTGCGGACCATCGTTTACACGCAATCGCGCAAGATGGCTGAATTAATAGCGATATGGGCACAACACAGCAGCGGTCGCTGGGCTGACAGAATCAGCGTGTATCGGGCCGGATTGATGCCTGAAGAACGCCGCGCTATCGAAGAGCGCCTTAAAAGCGGCGATTTGCTGGCGGTCGTCAGCACCAGCGCATTAGAACTGGGGATCGATATCGGACACTTGGATATCTGTATCCTGGTCGGATACCCAGGCTCCATGGTATCCACATGGCAGCGCAGCGGCCGGGTAGGGCGCCAAGGCCAGGAAGCGGTACTGGTTCTGATTGCGGCCGAAAACGCTCTCGACCGCTACTTTATTGCCAACCCGCAGGCTTTCCGCCAAGGCAAGGCGGAAAAGGCGGTCGTCAACCCGTTCAACCGCGTGGCGCTTAAAGCCCATCTGGAATGTGCGGCGGCCGAATTGCCTTTGGCGTGCAACGATCCATGGCTGGCGATTGCCGATGTGAAATCGGCACTGGCGCAACTCGAAAGCGACGGGATGGTCCTTCGGACAGCCGATGGCGCAAGTCTCCACAGTCAACGACAAAGACCCCATCGCTTTGTCAATTTACGCGGTGGGGGTGAAAAGTATCGTATTCTTGACACGGCCGACGGCGTCGATATCGGCGAAATGGATGGGCACCGTCTCTTTCGCGAGACGCATCTCGGCGCCGTATACCTGCACCATGGCAAAACCTATCTGGTGCAATCGCTTGACTTGCCGCGACATATCATTCACGTGCGGCCTGTTGCCAATCTGAATTACTATACCCGCGTACGCGCCACCGCGGATGTGACTATTCTGGACGTTCGCATGCGCCAGACGATCGGTCATTGCCAGGTATGCAGCGGTATGTTGGAAGTAATCGATCATATCTCAGGGTATGATCAGGTGCGCAGTTCGGATGGCAAGGTCCTCGCGCGGTTGCCTCTGGAGGTGCAGCCGACACGTTTCGAAACCCAAGCGCTCTGGTGGGATGTGCCTGATGATATCTGCGCGTTCATTTCGGCCCGGAAATTTGATGTCATGGGCGCATTGCATGCTGCCGAACATGCAGCCATCAGCATCATGCCGCTGCTGGTTTCAGCTGACCGCAACGATATCGGCGGGATGTCCACGTCGTTTCATCCGCAGGTGGGTGCCGCCGCCATTTTCATTTACGATGGTGTACCCGGCGGTGCCGGCTTCAGCGAGGAGGCTTATAAACAGGCCGCGGAATTGCTGTACCATACGCAAAAAGCGATTCAGAGATGCACGTGCCGCGCAGGCTGCCCCGGATGCGTGCACTCGCCTAAATGCGGATCGGGCAACCATCCGATCGACAAAGCCGGCGCGGTCGCTCTTTTGCACCAGCTGCGCCGGCCATTGGCCGCCGATCAGGTGCGGCAGATCAGCCTCCCTACAACCGCTCCGCTGTCACAAAAAGCACCCGGCGACCCATGGCAAAGTCGCCGCTATGGGGTCTTTGATCTGGAAACGCAGCTTTCGGCGGAAGAGGCGGGCGGCTGGCACCAGGCTCACCGCATGAAGATCAGTTGCGGCATTGTCTATGATGGTGAAAAAAACGATTTTACGGTCTACACCGAAGATCGGATCGAGGCCCTGATCGATCATTTGAAAAGTTTTGAACAGGTTATTGGTTTTAACAGCCGGCGCTTCGACTACAAAGTCCTTTCAGGTTACAGTCGTTTTGATTTTGAGAAACTGCCCAGCCTGGATTTACTCGAAGAGGTGCACCGGTGTCTCGGGTTCAGACGCTCTTTGGATCATCTGGCTGAAGCCACCCTGGGCGTTCGCAAAAACGGCAGCGGTCTGGATGCTTTGCAGTGGTGGCAGCAGGGGTGCATGGATAAGATCATAGATTACTGCCGCATGGACGTATGTCTGACCCGCGATTTATACTTGTTTGCCCGTGAAAAAGGGTATCTGCTTTTTCGCGCGAACAATGGAACGAAATACAGGGTTCCATTAGGCGCTATCAACCGAAAAAGATAGTGTTCAACACACCAACCCTAAACGTTGATCGTACATTTTGCCGACCCCGTATTCCTTGCGGCGCATAAAGCGTTCCTTGGCCGGTCCGATGAGCTGCATTTCAGGGTGCCTTTGCTGCACGTCCACGGCAATGGCCATCTCCTTGGTACAGCCCGTGCTGTAGGTGGCGTCTTTGCCTACCCATTCAGGTGGAATTTTCTGCTTCATCAATTCAAAGGCGGTCACGATATCGTCATAGGTCTGGAAGCGCCAAATATCGATCTGGCCGCTGCGCTGGACAATTTCCCACATGTACATCAAATCGTCCGCATCCATGCCGGGTTCGTAGTAATCGGAAGGGTTGATGATGAAGGTCATGGCCGACTGTTTTTTCAAATGATCGACAAAGAGCGACATGATGTGCTTGGCCATTTTGATTTTACCCGGAAGCGACCCGATGATGCCACTGTAGAAAATTACGGTCATGCCCTTGTTTTTAGCCGTTTTCATCTGGTCGATGATGGCGTTGGCCTTGCGTTCCAAATCATGATGGGAAAATTTGATCACTGCCGGATGGCGGAGTTTGAACAGAATGGAAACGCTGCCATCCGCACCGGGGGCAATGCTGAATATGTCCTGCGTAAAATGAAAATGGGTATCGAAAAATCGCCGCCGTTGATCCTCTCCGCGGGAGATAACGCTGTCTACCTCTTTGAAGATACGTGCAAAAGTCGTCGAAACCAGCAAGAGGTTCAGGTTTTCGTTGGTCCCGTCCGACAATGCCAGAACGGGGACGTCACCCCGCAAGGTCCGCACCAGATCATTTTTGTTCAGACGCGGGTCTTCAATGATGACGGCGTGCTCCATGCCATTGCGCAAGACAGGGTCATTGAAAATATCCAGAATGTTCGTTTTGGTATACAGCGGCCCTTTTTTGAAGGCGACGATCACTTTGTTGCCATGGGCTACCAGCAATCGAATGATGGCCAAATCCACCACCACTTCTCCGGCTTCATCGGCTAGCCATAAGATCTTGCGTCTTTTGGGCGTTCGTTGACGGCCGAATCCCAGAAATTCGAGCAGCGGCTTGATGCCGTCACCGGTCATTTTCTTACCGAAACAGGTTAGAAAATCCGCAACGCCAAACTCTTTTGGAAGCGCTTTTTCCCATAATTCTGGTGAATTGGCGAGGCACAACATACGTTGAAATTCCAGGGCCGCGATTTGGGACTTGATATCGTCCAGGGTCTTGGGGGGATTGTTCAAGGAGGCCATATCCACGTGATTCAACGCCTGGTGAAATGCGGGAGTATCCAGCAGGGCATGGGCCCGGCAGTTGCGTTCAGCTTTTTCAACCATATACGGGTCATCGATGTGCGTGCGATTCAGGTACATCCGCATCAGACGTTTTTCCAGCCGGGAAGGAATCATGATTTCATCACGCGTTTCGTGTTGGTATTTGTTGATCACCAGTGATTCCAGATAGGTTTTTTCCCAGGGGTCTTCTATTTGCCTTTCGATCAGCGTCAGCAGGCGCTGCAGCGCCTTGTTGTATTCTTTTTGAATGTGGGCCGAATTGTTGCGGTTCATGATAGCATCGAACATCTTATCCGAGCAGGGATAGTAACGCTCATTCGCTTCGGTGTACACCATGAAGCGTACCTGCTCGTCCGTGGCCGCAATTTCGGGATTACTGAAATAATCCAGATGATTTTCAATATAAAAGGAGGTGAACCAGGCATCCTTTTGGGGGCTCTGCCCCGGCTCGTACAGGTAAGGGGTCGTTTTGGGCATCTGTTTTGGGGCGCGGGCGCGGGCCATTCGAAACTCCTTTTTCAGATCGGCGAAAGTTGGAATGTATGCTGAAACGCAGTTTAGCAGCAACAACACGCTTGCGGCAAGAAAATCCGCAGTGCCTGTAATGCTTTTTAACATCCGCTGAACATCTGGCACGCAAATGAACATTCGGGTTTTAAAATTCCGGCGATCCGAATACGAGGTTCGGCTTAGATGCTATACTGGGTTGGGTCGGGCACGCCGGCCTCCTGAAAACCTTTTCGACGCAGGACACAACTGTCGCAGCGACCACAGGCCAGGCCGGCCGGCGAGGGATCGTAGCAACTGTGGGTCAGTGCGTAATCGACGCCCAGGGCGGCACCTGTCTGAATGATTTGCGCCTTGGTCATGTGGATCAACGGTGTGTGGATGCGAACGGCCATATGCCCCTGCACGGCCGCTTTGGTGGCCAGATTGGCCATGGCTTGATAGGCTTGTATGAATGCTGGTCGGCAGTCGGGATAGCCACTGTAATCGACGGCATTGACGCCGATCACGATATCACTTGCGGCGAGGACTTCGGCCCATGCCAGGCCGTATGAAAGAAAAATCGTGTTGCGCGCCGGCACATAGGTCACGGGGATATCGTTTTCGACATCACTGATCTCTCGTTCTTTGGGCACGGCCATATCCGTGGTCAAGGCCGAACCGCCAATGGCTCCCATATCGATTTTCAGAACCAGATGTTTATCGACGTTGAAAAATACCGCGACGCGCCCGGCCGCTGCCAATTCACAGCGATGGCGCTGGCCATAATCGAAGCTCAAACTGAAGAGGGTAAATCCCTCTTGGGCCGCAATGGCCATGGCTGTGGTAGAATCGATGCCGCCGCTGGATAAAACCACTGCTTTTTTTTTCATGCGTGATACCTTTTGTGATGAACTCGTAAAATTGTCGTTTTTCCTTTTCTCTCGAGCGAAGCCAAAGATCAATAATCTTCGGAAATTTCGGTGGCAACTACACCCCTCTTGGGACGGTCGGCCAGATGTACTTGTGTAGCTGAATCTGCAAGCGGGCCTCTACATGGGCATCGAGTATCCATCGCGCCAGCTTGTCGACCGGAAGCAGCGGATGCGCCGCTGAAAAAAGGATATGGCCCGCCGGAATTTTTTTTAGAAGATCCGTTGCGGCAGCCCGTGCGAAATCGAAATCGCCTTTGTCGGCGATGACGAACTTTACTTGGTCCTCCGCACTTAGGCAGTCCACATTGGACCACCGATTATGATCCTGCATGCCACTGGAAGGCCCTTTGAAATCCACAATTTTTATACAGCGTCGATCCAGGTGCCCGATGTCCAGGCTGCCATTGGTCTCCAAGGTTACCAGAAAGCCTGTTTCGATGAGAGCCGAGATGAGTGCGGGCGTCTGCGACTGCATCAATGGTTCACCGCCGGTAATCGTCACCCGTGGACAGCCAAAGGTTTTTACATGTGCCACGACAGCGTCAACTGGCCAGGGCGCGCCCTCTGTGTAGGCGTACTCGGTGTCACAATAGCGGCAGCGCAAATTGCAGCCGGTCAAACGTACGAAGGTAAACGGCAGCCCGGTCCAGGATGATTCACCCTGCAGGCTATGGAAAATTTCATTAATAATCAAGGCCATGTCGTTAATTCAATGATTCGATAATCTGTTGATTTGTTAAATAGTTGATTCATTGCGTCGGTCGTTTGAAATAAGGGCGTACATATCCGTTCGTTGCCTGCGATCATAAACGATGTTAATTTGAATTGAAAGCTTCCTTGAATGGACAGATCAACAATTCTACCACTTAATTAAAGAGACAACGAATCTTCCAATAATGATTAAAAAAAATGAGGTACCATGAATCGTATCTTTAAACTTAAGAATACTATTCAGCCGTATGCGTGGGGTTCGCGAACGGCTATTGCCGAACTGCTGGGGCATCCCACGCCATCGGATCATCCGCAGGCCGAACTATGGATGGGCGCGCATTCGAAAGCGCCTTCGAAAGTGTGGTGCCAGGATCGCTGGCAAAACCTGGACCTCATGATCGACCAGAATCCGAAAGCTGCCTTGGGCGAAGAGGGTGTCGTCCGTTTTGGACCACACTTGCCTTTCCTGTTCAAAATTCTGGCTGTAGAACAACCGCTTTCCATTCAGGCGCATCCCAGCAAGGCGTTGGCCCGTGAAGGCTTTGCGCGTGAAGATGCGCAAGGTATCTCTCTTTCCGCAGCCCATCGCAATTACAAGGATGATCAACATAAACCCGAAATGGTGTGCGCGTTGACATCCTTTTTCGCGCTGTGTGGATTTCGTTCAGCCCAGCAAATCGCAGAATTGATCACCCCTGTGTGGCCGGCGCGGTATAGAGAATCGTTGTCCAGCCTGAAATCTTCGAAAAACGAAGCGGCCATTCGCGAATTTTTCGTTTACCTGATGCGGCTGGATAAAAAAAGAAGCAGTGAATTGCTGTCGGATATCGCGTCAGCGGCCGAACGATTGCGCGACCAACATACTGTGTACGATTGGATAGTGCGCCTGAAACGTTATTACCCTGATGATATTGGTATCTTGTCGCCGATTCTACTTCATTTGATAGCATTGAAGCCAGGACAGGCGCTTTTCCTCCCGGCTGGGCGTTTGCATGCCTACTTGAAAGGTGCGGCCATCGAAATAATGGCCAACTCGGACAATGTTCTGCGAGGCGGTTTGACCCCTAAGCATGTGGATGTCGATGAACTGCTGCGGGCGGTCGATTTTGCGTCACACGCGCCAACCGTATTGACCCCGCACCCGCTCGGTTGTGAACACATATACCCGGATGTGGCGGACGAATTCAGGTTGTCTGCACTCCACGTCCGATCTACGCAGGGCTTTCGCGATCGTAATGGGCGGAAAGGCCCAGAGATTCTCCTGTGCATGGAGGGGACAGCCCAATGCCTGTGGCCCGGGAGCAGCAAAGGGCTGGCCATTCGAAAAGGGGAATCCGTTTTCATTCCGGCCGCTGTGCATAATTACGAACTAATAGGGGAGGCAAGATTTTACAAAGCCGGTGTGGGCAATGCCATGCAAAGGAAACCGATACCGGCTTCGCCGACCATTGAAGTTTAAGTGAAAAGGGTAACAGGGCGATATAGACGTATACACCATGGGGTGTTCCTGTCAGAGCGCTTGAGGGATCTATCCGTAATCTCTTTTCATTGCTCAAGAAAGGCAGAAAGCGCCATAAAAATTGCTTCTCAGGAGGATCTTTGCTAAATGAGAGTCAGTTGATGTTTGCAAATCGTTTACTGTTCGACATGCATACTCCGCATCGTTGCATAAGGTTCTAAATGAAAGAAAATTTCCCGATTCTCGTTGTGGACGACGATATTGTTTCCCGTGCGGTTGTGCAAAAATACCTCCACAAAGCCGGTTTCGAAGTTGTTTGCGCCGGCAATGGGAAAGAGGCTCTCACAGTTTTAGAAGAACAGTTCTGCCCCATCGTCCTTACTGACTGGATGATGCCAGAAATCAATGGGCCCGAATTATGTCGTCTGATTCGTGAAAAACAGACGGTCGGATACATTTTTATCATTCTCATGTCAGCACGAGACTCCAAAAACGATATTGTCTCCGGATTGGAATCCGGGGCAGACGATTATTTGACCAAACCTGTTCATCCTGCTGAACTGGTCGCCCGGATTAAAACCGGCATTCGAATATTAAGCCTGGAACAATCCTTGCGAAATGCCAATGAAGAGATTCGCATCCTCTCCATCACCGACCCATTGACCGGATGTTACAACAGAACGTATTTGGGTGAGCGCTTCGCAAAGGAGTTGAGCCGGTCACAACGGTATAAACATTCCCTGTCCGTTTTGCTGGCGGATATCGATTTCTTTAAAAAAGTCAACGATACGTATGGGCATCAAGCGGGCGACATAATCCTTAAGGCATTTTCCAAATGCATCATGGCACAAGTGCGGGAAGACGTTGATTGGGTTGTACGGTTTGGTGGTGAAGAATTTTTAATCGTTTTGCCTGAAACCGATTGCATCGGTGCCACGGTTGTGGCCGAACGATTACGATCGGCAATTTACCAGTTGGCTATCCCCTGCGAACAGGCAACAGTGCACATAACCGCCAGTTTCGGAGGTGCCTCCGCCTGTTTTACGCAAAAAAGCGATCTTGATATCACTGTAGAACAGTTGATCGATCGGGCCGATGAGCAATTGTATCGTGCCAAAAGGGAAGGGCGCAACCGCGTGCATGTCACCGAGACCCTGGCGAGATCGTGCAATCATCCTCCCTGCGTTGACCGGTCATAAATTTGGGTGACGGCTTGTGCGCCGATATCCGCCTCAGCAGGCGCATTCTTATCGACGGTCAGGTCACGAATGCGTGAAAAACAATTTGAAATAAAAATTTGCCGATTGTTGTCTTTGCGAAAAATTCCGAATCGAATACTCTTTAAATCATGCCGGGGCACTTGATCGATCAGATTTTTAGTGGCCCAGATCTGTCCGTTGACCGCAATTGAAGACAAATAACCGGCTACTTGCATCGCTTCGCCAAGCGGCATTAAATTTTCGCCCAACGCCGATTGAATCATCAAAACATGCTCGCTTCCCGCGCTCATACCAATATTCAGATCGATATCGTGCAGCCATCCTTTACGGATCTTCCATTCGCGGCCGAGTTCGTTCATCCGAGCCTTGAGGGCCATTGCGCATTGGATTACCGATAAGGGCGAATTGTCCGATCCGGCTTCTACCGGCAGGAAAAATGTGATCAGTCGGTTGCCATTATAGTGGCCCACGACACCGCGATACTCCTCGATGGTCTCGATGGCGATGCGCCATAATCGCTGGAGCAGGCAGCTGTATTCCTCGTCCAGCATTTCGGTCCGCAGTGTGTCATCATTGTTGAGCCTTGCCGCAAGAACAAAAAACGAGACTTTGACGGGTTGGGGATGGTTGCGTAGCATTCGGACCCGCTGTTCCAAATCTGCGACCACCGCCGATCTTCGATACATTTCCTGTGCCCGTTCGAACACCAGCAAGCGCCCTTGATCGAAATTGGTACCCACCACCCAATACTCCACCATCGAACCGTCGTTATAAATCTGCGGCAGGCAATTTTTGAGCGGAACAGCCGGCGGAGTTGTCGGCAGCTCGGCCAGAAGGGATATGAATACGTTGCGCTGGTCCTCTTCGAGGCGTTCACCAGCCATGCGCTCAAGGTCATCCAATGGCATTGCAGAATGGGCCTGGGTGACAAAATAGATCACCCACTGCTTCCAGTTTTCAACGCTTTGCTGAAAACGGAGGTTAAAAAGAAGATCGAAAAGATGCAGATCAGCCGGCAAAGTGTCGACTGAATCATCGGTCAAATGCCACAGCTGAACTTTCGCCGCAGTGTTCTGCCAGACGATGGTCAGTGCGTTGTCGATCAGTATCGCGGGCGCTTGAATATGTTGCGGCGACAGAACCGGACAGGATGCTGGGGTGCTGGCAAGGTCCGCATCGACGGGCGGCTCCGTGCCATGATCGAGATCCTGCATTTCCGGATAGTCATTGGATTCGAATTTGCGCGCGATGGCTTTCAACGGATGAATGGATGAGCCAAATTGATCACTCATTATGCCTGCTCCCGAGTAAGACGCTCCCGTTCAGTGTCAGCAACGATCTTGTTGGCAACGATCCGAGTTCTATATTATGTTCGTGATTTAGAAGTTGAATGTGTACGACAATTCGATGAACCACCATACTTTGTCAAGCAAAATCAGCCGAAAAGAAATTCTTTTGAAGGGTGTGCAAGGAAAAAAATGAATGATTACCAACAGGAACAATGGGACGCCCTGCTGAAAGCGCGCTTGGGGCTGACACGCTTAAGTAGCGTCGACATCGACGCTTTAATGGTCGCGATCGACATTTATATGGCATTCCGCCATCAAGTGGATGATTTCCAAAGCGTACACTTTACGGACCAATGTACCCGAAGCTGTTTCGAAAACCATCGCAGTGCCTGCTGCAGCAAGGATGGGATCGTTACCTTCTGGGGCGACGTCGTCATCAATACCCTGCTCTCCAGTACAGCGCAAGGGTCCACACTGGATCATTGCCTGAGTGTCCCCGCGTATGCAGATAAGTGTACCTATCTTGGTCCGCAAGGCTGCCAATGGCAGGTCCGTCCGCTGATGTGCGCCATGTTCGTGTGCGACCCCGTAAAGGCGTCTGTCTTATTACCCGGCAATGATGCGCAACGCCGGTGGGAGCAGCTGCAGGAACGGGCCAAACAATTTCGATGGCCGGACCAGCCGGAACCCGTGCTGTTCGATCGTCTGGAAACCTGTTTTCTGAAAATCGGAATCCAATCGTCACTCATGTACATCAATCAAAGCCCGGGATTGCTGAGTATCAAGCGCAAATCAGGGTGCGCGGAACAAGGCCTCCCGTTTCGTCTGTAGGGCGGGCATACGCTCAGGCCGCTTTTACCCCGAAGGCCTTGAACAGACCGGGATCCATGACAGCTTCGTATCCTGTCATACAGGCTATCACCGCCTTTTTTTGATCCAAAAAGGTAAAATCGGCCACCATTTTGCGGTCGGTCGCTTTTACGACCTCCAGCACCGCCGTCACGCCATCGGCTGGAAAGCGGTCGCGGTATTGGCGGTAAGAATGTGCGTAGCTTGGCAATGACACCAATCCTTGCTGTTCATGACACCAGATAATGGCCATCTGGAAGGCGCAATCCAAAACCAATGGATCGGCTATCCAGCGACTGCGCATGGGATCATGCAGCCAACTCTCGGGAGCCGGGGCGCAGCGGATCTGGGCGGTCATGCCACTTTTGGAAAGCCTAACGATTTTTTCAATGCCTTTCAAGGCATCGCCGTGAAAAAGGATGCGACTATAGATATCCTTTAAGGAAGGCAGTCCGGGTGTCGGTTTGAAATGCCCGTTTTCATCAAAGTGGGGTGCGGCCGGCAAATAATCGGCCAGGATCGCTTTGGCTTTGGAATGGACTGTGCCGGCGCCGTTTTGAGAGCCGTCGCGAACCTCTACATCCACCTCGTAAACCTGCCCGTTGCGCTTGATACCGCCAGCCATCAGCCGAATCACTTTTTTATTCTGATCCAGGGCAATGCCCTTCAGTAGCCGTAGACCATCGATACCATGGAGTACCAGTCCCGGATTGGCGTGCAACGCGCTATGCGCCAGCCACTCTGTGATCAATGCCAATGGCACCACAGGGCGGCCATCCAGGCAATGGGACTGCAGCACCGGGCAACGGCCGGCATCGATTTCACGCCGGACAGCCTGGACCATCACATCCGCCGCAACGGGTTCGTGCGCTTTGGGTGTACCCCCGGTATTTACTGTGTTGGCGAGAGGCAGCGGCGCACCGATCACCACCTCGACGGACTTCGAAGGCGGCTGCCCCATTTCCGCGATCATGGCTGCGGCGCCCGAAGGGATGGGAATCAGCTGAACACCTGAATTTTCAAAGGCGCGTTTCAGGGAAGGAGTGACCATTCCGCCATCCCACGGTCCCCAATTGATTGATACGACCTTGCAGCCGGGCCTCTGAAATGATTCCTGAGTGGCCAGTTTATTGAGCGCCTCATTGGCCATCGCATAGTCCGCCTGGCCCTTGTTGCCCATGCGGGCACTGATTGACGAGAAAAGCACCATGTAGCGCAAGTCATCTTCACGCATGGCCTCAATAAGTGAAAGCAATCCTTGAACTTTTGTATTGTAAACAGTTTGAAATTGATCGATTTGCTTATCAATTATCAAGCGATCTTCAAGTACCCCGGCACCATGGATCAGGGCTTTGACAGGGCCGAGTTCCTCGCGCACAATCGCCAATGTGGCGGCCACCGCTTGCGCATTGCGGATATCCAGGGGGTAATAACGTGCACGGACGCCTTGCTGGGCAAATGCGTCCAGAGTCCTTAAGATTTCGCGGTTGCTCATCCATTGGCGGTATGCTTTTTCCAATGCCTTGGGCGACGGTGCGCGCTCTTTGAAAACATGCTGTAAAATAGCTTGCTTGATTTGCGCCTCGTCGCACAGCGGCGCCAACCAGGCGGGTTCATCCTGCGGTTGGGGTGAGCGGCCCAGAAGCGCCACGCTACAACGGACGGTTTCGGTCAAAGCCAATACAGCCGCAGCTGTCACCCCGCGCGCGCCACCGGCAGCCACAATCACATCCGTGGATGATAGCTCCAGGCTTGTCGTCGCTGGCAACTCTGTGATGGCCATTTGCAGTGAGGTGCGGCCTTCGGATCCCAAACCAACTTCCACACACGGGTCGTCATAGTGCTGCGTGATTTCAGTGACAAGCGCCTGCGCAGCCGATGCTGCAGGCCATTGCGGATCGACGTCAACTGCCCGACAGTGCACGGAAGGCCATTCTATTGCAGCGGTTTTGGTCAACCCCGCTAAAGCGCCTTGCTGAGGATTTTCGAGGGGTCCGCCATTCAGTCCAAAGGCGCCATCCAGACGAGATACCGTGTAAAAGAGCGCATGCCCGTGACCGGCAGATTCAAGCAGCAATGGTGCACTGCGCTGCGCCCATTCAAATGCTTCCGCGGGAGCCATGGGGGCACACATCACCAGGCCCGCCAAGTTCGGCACCGTCGATGACAGTTCCGCTGTCTCATTCAGCAGTTTGACGTCATAACTGGCATCCGTCAGCGCGGTAACAATCGCTTTGGCCCAAATGGCATCCTGGCAGATCACTCCGATCGGGTATCCCCGAGCGGGATTAAAGCGGCCCTTCCCGGACTGTGCAAACAGTCGGGGAAGGACCTCGTATCGTGCGATGGGGTGGTCGAAAGATGTATTCATTGCCGGCAAGCCGGGCGCAGCCGAAAGATTTGCCTCTGATTGAGGGGCATGGGAACTGCAAAGATAATCGCAGATCTGCCCGAGTGTTTTTAACGTGCCAACCATATCGGGGGTCACCTTGGGCAGGTGGGGCAGGTGTTCTTCGAGCGCGGACAGGATCTCGACCCGCTTGATCGAGTCGATGCCCAGATCGCCTTCGATGTCCATCTCCAGCCCGAGCATTTCTTCAGGATAGCCGGTCAAGCGGCTGACAATCCCCACCAGGGCCTGCGTGATTTCCGATGGCGCAACTCCTGTCGCAGGCATTGCGGCAACGGGCGAGGGCGGCGGCGCGGAGGCCGGCGCCACATGCGCGCACAGGTAATCACAAATCTGCCCGAGCGTTTTCAATGTGCCGACCATGTCGGGGGTCACCTTGGGCAGGTGGGGCAGGTGTTCTTCGAGCGCGGACAGGATCTCGACCCGCTTGATCGAGTCGATGCCCAGATCAGCTTCGATGTCCATCTCCAGCCCGAGCATCTCTTCAGGATAGCCGGTCAAGCGGCTGACAATCCCCACCAGGGCCTGCGTGATTTTCGATGGTGCAACTCCTGTCGCAGGCATTGCGGCAACGGGCGAGGGCAGCGGCGCGGAGGCCGGCGCCACATGCGCGCACAGGTAATCGCAAATCTGCCCGAGCGTTTTCAATGTGCCGACCCTGTCGGGGGTCACCTTGGGCAGGTGGGGCAGGTGTTCTTCGAGCGCGGACAGGATCTCGACCCGCTTGATCGAGTCGATGCCCAGATCGGCTTCGATGTCCATCTCCAGCCCGAGCATCTCTTCAGGATAGCCGGTCAAGCGGCTGACAATCTGTATCAACGAGGCGCGCACCGTATCATCCAACACGTTCGAAGCGGCCGCGACGGTCTCTTCGGGGGGCGCTACAGGCGACTGCGCCGTTGCCGTAACCGGGCTCGCAGCAACGATTGCCGCTGGTGATGCTGCTGGCGCGACCATTTGCGCAATACCGGCGCGAGGGGCTGTCATGGCGGCGGCCGGCGGCAATGCCGCTGGGACAGCCCCCATGGCTGTGGCAGCCAGGGCCTGCGTACTCTGAACCATTTGTTGCAATGTCCGATTGGCTTCGGCCTGCGTTTCAAGATATTTTTGATGCGCCTGGGTGGTTTGGGATTGCAAGGCCTGCATTGAGGACAATCCTTGCTGCACAGCGGCAAGGGCTTGGTTCAGAAATGTTTTTTGGGTATTCACGATAATTTGCTCACTCTGCAGTTTTTGGCGGTCTGCTGTTTTTAGGTCCGGGGGCGCCACGGGCGTCGTCAAAGAAGGTCCGTCCGGGATGGCCGGCGCGCCAGCGTGCAAAGAAGGCCGCGTCGAACCATGGCCATCGGTGCCGATGGCCACCTTTCTCAAGCCAGCCGTCGGGGCTTTTGGCGGGGTGCTGCTGCGGTAATTGGCCCCCGATAGCGAAATTCGCATGCGTGGCACCCGGCTTTTGGGCGCCGGTTTTTCCCAACGATCGAGTTGGATGGGGTATCCGAGCGCCGAAAGGTGGGCCAAGGTGCGCGCCAGGTCGACCAATCCGAATTCGCGCCCGGCTGAATTGTCCAATGCCAGCGCTTCGAAGGCGCGGCCTTTCAATATCGTCTTGGTCAGGCGGGTTAGCACCGATTTGGGGCCGATTTCGATAAAAGTCCGAACCCCTTTGTCGTAAAGGGCTTCGATGTTGCTTATAAAATCGACGGGATGGGCCAGTTGCCCACCCAGCAGCTGCTTTGCCGCCTGTGTCTCTTCAGGATAGACATCCCCAGTGGTGTTGCTCATGACCATGATATCGCCCGAGCGCCATTCAACCTGGTCCACCGCTTTTTGAAAGGGCTCCTGCGCAGCCGACACCAGCGGGCTGTGAAAAGCTGCGGAAACCGGCAAATGGATCGTGTCCCATCCTTTTTGCCTGCACAGCGCTTCTGCCGCTTCAATAGCGGCGGCGGGGCCGGACAGGACACCCTGGTTCGGACTGTTGCGATTTGCCAGGACAACATTTTCCAAAGGATCGATCTGGCGGGCCAACTCTTCAATGGGCGCAATAACCGCCAGCATGCGCCCGGCACCGGCGGCTCCAGCTTGGGCCATGAGCCGGCCGCGCGCGACAGATAGCTTCCAGAGGTTTTCCCGGTCTATTCTGCCGGCCGCATACAAGGCCACAAGTTCGCCATAGCTATGACCGCAAGTGGCGTCCGGAGCGATTCCGAACCACCGCAGGGCTTCCAGCAGGGCGACGCTGACGGCGCCAATGGCGGGCTGGGCGACATCCGTTTCCCTTAAGCGCTGCTCATAGCGGTCTTTATCACCTGGCATGCGCGGATAGAGATATTCACTCAGGGGATGTGTGGCATCGAAGTGAAATGCAGCTTCCTGGAGCACATCCAAGCTGGCAGGCAAGCAGCAGATCAGGTCTCTGCCCATTCCCACATACTGGCTGCCCTGTCCGGGGAAAAGGAATGCGAGCGGGCCAGGCGATTTTCCATGCCCGATAAATACCGGGTAAGCGGCCGACGCGATTTCGCCGTTTCCGCTTCGCAAGCTTTTTTCAGCCGCCTGGCAGGATTGAACAACCTGATCCGGACGGTCTACGGCTATCACCATTACGGCACGAATGGCATCTTGGACCTGGAACTGTCGCCTGCTCTGAGCGGATTTACGTCCTATTTCCCGTGCGCTGCTGTGCGGCGTTATCGTTGCGGCCCATTGCTGAACCTGATCCGCAACAGTTTCACGGTTGCTGCCTGAAAACGCCGCAATTTCAACACTACCATCCCAGGAAAGCTCCGCTTTTTGAGATTCGTACTCTTCGAGCACCGCATGAAAATTGCTGCCACCAAAGCCAAAGGCGCTGACGCCGGCCCGACGCGGCTTATCTTTTTCCGCGGGCCATGGACGCAAGCTGTGATTGATGTAAAAAGGGCTTTTTTCGACGCCCAGTTTGGCATCGGCAGGTTGGGCTTTAAGCGTCGGCGGCAGGACTTTATGATAAATGGCCAGGGCTGCCTTGATCAATCCGGCCGTACCCGCGGCGGCTTTGGTATGCCCGATGTTTGATTTGACTGAGCCCAGGGCGCACCCATTGGCGGCAGCGCCTGCCTTGCCGAAGACATCGCACAGTGCCTTGAACTCCACCTGGTCACCCACGCGCGTGCCGGTGCCGTGCGCTTCGACCATCGCGATCGAGGCCGGATCAATGCCCGCCTTTTGATAGGCTCTGCGAAGCGCCAGCGCCTGTCCCTCGGGCCGGGGAGCGTAGATGCTTTGAGATTTACCATCGCTGGCCGATCCCAAGCCTTTAATAACAGCATAAATACGGTTGCCGTCCCGCTCGGCATCGGCCAAACGCTTGAGGACCACCATACCGATGCCCTCGCCGAGAACAGTCCCGTCCGCATCTTGTGAAAAGGGGCGAATGTCTCCGCTGGCCGAAAGTATCTGGGTCTTGGAAAAACACATGTGCATGAAGGCGTCATTGATGGTATCGACGCCACCGGTCAACACCAGATCTGAGCGGCCGGTCTCCAACTCCAGCAATCCCATGTGAATGGCGGCCATGGAACTGGCGCAGGCGGCATCAACAACACAATTGGTTCCTCCCAAATCAAAACGATTGGCAATCCGGCCTGCCACCACATTGCCCAGCAAACCCGGAAAAGAATTCTCTTGCCAGGGGACATAGCGGTCGGAAATACCCTGGATCACTGCGTTGGCGGTGCTTTCAGGGACATTGTTGTCAGCCAAGGATTGTCGCCAGATAGGATGTCCCAACCGTGCGCCCAGGGGAATGACCAACTCCTGGGTACCGGTGACGCCCAAAATGACGCTGGCTTTGTCGCGGTCGAAAACCTTTCCGCCATCACCATATCCCGCGTCCGCCAAAGCTTGTTTGGCCACCAGCAACCCGAGCAGCTGTGAAGTATCGGTTGCTTCCAAAGCCGCTGGAGGAATGCCGAACTCGGAAGGATCGAAGTCGATTCGTGGTAAAAAGCCACCCCTGTGGCAATAAATGTGATCGGGTTTTTTCGGATCGGGATCGTAGTAGTCGGTTAGATACTGGTGGGTATCCGGCGGATCGGAAACGGCATTGATACCGCGTGTCAGCAGTTTCAAAAAAGCCTTCAGATCCGAAGACTTGGCAAAAATGCACCCGATGCCGACAATGGCGATCGATGATTGGTAAGGCTTTTTTTTCATATGGTATAATCACATGGCAGCGTTCCCTCGGTGGATCGATGAGGCAACCCGCGTCTGGTAAATGGATTGACCCTGACATCATGATGCCGCTTGGCACCTGATGCAGAACGTATATTCCGCCGACCTGAGATACATAAACTATCGCCCTGCTATTTGCAATACTTGACGCACCCCCTTTTACTTGATAAGTAGATATAACAACTCTAAAACTATAGAAACACATGATTTACTATAATAGTAAATACTTATCCGAAAAGCTTGGAATCAACCCGGCCAAATGGAAACGGTGGGCCAGAGAATTTTTACCGCCCGATCCATTGGGAGGGCTACAGTCCGGTGTCGCGCGCCAATTTAATGTGAAAGATGCGTTCAAGGTCTACTTGGGTGGGTATTTGGTCAGTGAAATGAAATTCACGATACCATATGCATCGCAAATTCTAACTGAATTATCTGCATGGCTTCAAAACAATGGTTTTTTTTCATTCAGCCCCCGACGGGATTCAAAGAACTGCCCCCAACCTTACCACATTTATATTTATGGCGTAGGGCCGCAACGGTTTGCTTATGCCGTTCGCATGGTGGCCGCGACCGAGTCCTGCGATGAACGTCACCATCAGCAGACGTTTTTACAGACGCTGATCGGTACCGATAAAGATCCGCTCATTGCAGGTACCGCCAAGAGCGGCCATCTCCTGGCGATTAGCGCGCTGTATTGCGATTTCCTGGACCACATCGCCTGAGCAACTTCAGCATTGCATCCTTTTATTGATTTCATCGACCGTCAACGGTCTGAAAATAGCCGCCTGATGCGGGACGCCAACACCCTGGTTGCGTAACCAGCTGCAACGGATGATTCCGGCGGCGCCATAAAGAAGATTCAAAGCAATGGCCGCGGCACACCGCTGGGAAGGTTCTTCCAGAAAGGAGCCTTTGGTCCATGCGTTGAATGCCCCCATCGCAGGTCCGCACCAGATCTGATAATCCATTCTCCGACTGGGTTCTCCCGATTTGGCCCAAAGGGACGATTGCCCTAAATAAGACCTGAACACCAACGCCATCTTGTGTTTCGGATCCCGTTGGGCGCGTTCAATCTGGGACGGGTCACGCTGTTCGAAGAACCGTTGGGTTTGATCCCAGGCCTGATCAAAGCTGGATCTCAAAAAATCTTTTTCGATCACTGTTCGGGCCGGCGCCGGCAACTGACCGAAGTCGTCGTAGGCACGATAAAGTTCATACAGTTTGGCCGCGCGCATGGCAAACATGGTTCCTCGTTTGAGAACCTGGACCTTCACGCCCATTTCGAACATATCGGCGGCCGGTGCCATGGCAACGTCCGCTTGGGCGGCTTGGGCCAGCATTTCACGTACGGTTTGAGATGTATCGGCCTGAATGCTGGCTTGGTTGATAGAACCGGTCAATACATAGGCCGCGCCCATAGCGAATGCGGCCGCTGTCGCTTCTGGAGTGGCAATGCCGCCACCCAGCCCCACGCGCAATGGCATTGCAAAACGATGCTCACGCATGGCTTCGTCGCGCAAGGCCAGGAAAGTCGGCAGCATAGTCAATGCCGGTCGATTGTCGGTATGCCCACCCGAGTCCGCTTCGGCAGTCATATCCTGGGCCATGGGTATGTGGCTCGCCAACTGAGCTTCGTTTTGACTGATCTTTCCAATGCGCAGCAATTCGTCGAGCATTTTCGGGGGTGGCGGCGCAAAGAAACGGCTGGCCACTTCGACACGCGATACTTTTGCAACCACTCGGTTGGGACAAACGATGCTGCCATCCGGCGTCTGATGGATCCCCTTGACCCGAAAATACACCAATGGCAACGTCAGCGCGAGATAGGCGGATGCGCTGACCAAATGAATGCCCCTATTAAGATAAAGATCAACGACCGCCGTTTCCAATTGCGGATCGTTGGGACTATGGATGAGGTTGAAACCATAGGCATATGCATTGCGATCGCCATTCAGGAGGTCGATGGCGCGCGCCACCTGAGACAGGGACAATCCGCCCGCTCCGAAAAAACCGATCATGCCCGCCTGGCCGGCCGCCTGAAGCAACGCCACGGAGGTAATGCCGTTGGCCATGGCCCCGACCACATAGGCATAACGCAGGCCTAAATCTGCTTTAAAACCGGCATCTCCGAGATCGGCCGGGAGCAGGGGCGGGGCGAATCCCAGTAAAGGGTCCCCGGCATCCGCTTCTTTCAGGGGATCACCCCAGACCATTGTTCCTGTGTGCGTGACCGCGGGGCCATCCTCATGGGCGACCACATAGATGGGGCGTCCGGAATTAGCGATGGCTTCTTTGAATGCTGTTGCACCCGTTCGTGGTTCTTTGCGGTTTCCGATCCATTTTCCGCGGGTTACTGGTAGGCTGGTGTTGATCACGTTGGGTTCCCTTGGTACGTTCGTTAGCGCAGTCCATACTGCTGATAGGACCTCATCGAGGTCAAAAGGTATCAATTTCGAGTGCCTGAATCGGTCCCGTTAATCAAGATGCGCAAGGATTGTCAATACAGTGTTTGGTTCAGCTATATTTACAAGCCCTGGGGGAGAGGGGCTACACCACGCGCAATATCATATAAGGGCGCCTCTTTCAGTGCAGATCCCGAAGATCCAACTGGTTAGATAAGATATGTCGATGTTCACCTTCACGGGCGGCCTGCTTGGGATGACAATAGTTAACAATTAAGTGTTCACTGTCAATCACCCGCAAGATAGCCGCGGATGGGCGGCAAATCATGCTTCCGGAGGGACCATCGCACGGACTTCATTCATCCTCGCGGATGAAACTTACGATGAATTTCGATCAACCGTTTCTGCGCCACATGGGTGTAAATTTGAGTGGTCGCGATATCCACATGTCCCAACATCACCTGAACCGCCCGCAGATCGGCCCCGCCTTCCAACAAATGACTGGCAAAAGAATGGCGCAGACTGTGAGGGGTTATTCTTTTGATAATTCGGGCCTTCAGAGCATACCGGCGCAATAATTTCCAGAATCCTTGGCGTGTCATGGGTTTACCGGCACGGGCAACAAAAAAAGCGTGACTGGGCTCATTTTTGACCAAGGCAGGCCGCGAGAGACGGAGATATTCCAAGAGGCAGGCGATCGCCTTGCTACCAATCGGCACGATCCGTTCTTTGCTGCCCTTGCCCATTACACGCACAAAACCCGCCTCCAGGTTAACGGCGGTGACGGGCAGGTCGACCAGTTCGGAAACGCGCAATCCAGCCGCGTAGATCAGTTCCAGCATGGCGGCATCGCGCAACCCTCGGGCGGTCTGCCGATCGGGCGTCGCAAGCAGATCGTCAATTTCGGAGACATTAAGGATGTCCGGCAGTTTTAGACCGCTTTTGGGCAGGTCGATCGTCTGGGCGACATTTTTTTGAAGAACGCCCAAACGCGTCAGGAATTGATAAAATCCGCGAAGAGCGACCAAGTGTCTGGCACGCGTCCTGGCGCCACGGCCGGCGTTTCTCATGTCGATGATATATTTCAGAAGAGCGGTCGTATCGGCCTCGCCAATGGATCTAATATCTTGCTCATTCAAAAAGACCTGAAACGCATTGAGATCACCCGCATACGCTTGAACCGTTTTGGCGGCCAAGCCTTTTTCAACCAAGAGATAATTAATGTATTGATCGACCCATTTATCAATAAGTAGCTGATCTTCTGCCATTTGTGCTCTCATATGTGCTTGTGCTTGGCGTCGCGGCAGCGTGCCAGCAAATCAGATCTGGTCAATCGCATAGGTCGTGCTCAGGTGATTGAGAACCTCAGGGCCATGCTCGCCGACAACCACCTGGTGTTCGATGCGGACGCCCCCCCATTCCGGCAGGTAGATGCCCGGCTCCACCGTCACGATCATGCCCGCTTCCAGTATGGTCTCCTTCAATGGGCTCAAGCGCGGTGCCTCATGAACGGCCAGTCCGGTACCGTGCCCCAGGCCATGCCCGAATTTGCCTTCATACCCATTGTTGTGAATATGGTCCCGCGCCACTGCATCCACGGCCTTGCTGCTGGCGCCGGCTTTGATGGCGGCAATGGCTCTTTGCTGAGCTTCCAACACGGTTTGATGAACCCTTAAAAAGGTGTCATCAGGCGGTCCCAGGATAACCGTGCGCGAAGTATCCGAGCAATACCCATTTAATTTTGCGCCCCAGTCGAACAGAATGGGTTCACCGGTTCGTATTTCGCGATCCGAAGGAATAGCGTGGGGCAGGGCACTGTTCGGACCTGCGGCGATGATGCTCGGAAAAGACAGGTCGTCCGCGCCTTTTTGGCGCATGGCTTGTTCCAGGGCCCAGGCAATGCTTTTTTCGCTCATGCCGGGCTTGAGCGTTTTGACCACCTGCCGGAAGGCCCCTTCGGCAATGGCCAAAGCCTTTTGGGTACGTTGGATTTCGTCAGGCGATTTGATCAGCCGCATGGTTTCGACAAATGCGTCAAGCGGGACAAGTGTGACACAATGGCCGCTGCTGCTAAGTTCTTGTTCCAACACGGTATGCTGGTGGAAGGATACACGGTTGCTTTCGAATCCCATTTTGTGAATATTGAATCGCTTGGTGAGCTCGACCAATTCCTGGGCTAACCCTTTGCGGTAGATGATCACCTCGAACAAGGGGGCTTCGCGAAGCGCTTGCAGTTCAAAACGGGAGTCGGTGGCCAGAACTTGTGCGTCGGCAGTGATCAGCAGTGCTCCCGCCGATTCATCAAACTGGTGTTCTTCACCTGTAAAACCACTTAAATAGCGTCGATTTTCTTCGACCAGAACCAATAATGCGTCAATTCCAGCATCCGCCATCAAGGTCCGGACCTTGGTCAACCGCGCGTCTATGATATCATCCATAAACTCTCCATGTTTATCGTTACGCAATCACAATCCAGCATGGGCGACCGGGATCGTCCTGATTGTCTTGACGCAGCCCCCACCCGGTGCACCTCATCATTTGCTAAACAGAACATTCGCTACTCGGGAGAAGCCGGCGGCCCGTGGTCGAAACTTTGTTATAATTGACTTACTTTTAATGCTTTGCCTATAATGCAACCGCTTTCATATCACGAAACATACGCGTTTTCTAATTGTCTTTGAGATTGCTATTGTTGGATATTTCAATTATTCGCCTAACAATAACGACTTTATCGAGGCACGCCAATGGACATCATTACACACCAGACTATCGATACAGCACTTTGCGGTCGACCCCTGCAGGTCGAAAATGGACACAGCCGCGTTGAATTGCTCACTACCTCGGTGATGGCCGCGGATCAAAGCGGATTGGTTCACGGTGGTTTTATTTTCAGCCTGGCAGATTACGCCGCCATGCTCGCTGTCAACCATCCCAATGTGGTATTGGGGTCTGCCGAGGTCAAATTCGTTAAACCCGTACGTGTGAATGTGACAGTGACCGCGGAAGCAAGAATCGAAAGTATCCAAGGCAAAAAAACGGTTGTGAATGTAACTGTCAACGACGGCGTCGATGCGGTGTTCCAAGGCATATTCACCTGTTTTATCCCTTCCAGGCACGTCTTGGATAACTCATAGCGAATCATTAGCATTATATGAAAGGAGACAATCCATGGCCAAAAAAGTTGGGGTATTGCTATCCGGTTGCGGTGTTTTCGATGGATCCGAAATCCATGAGGCGGTATTGACTTTGCTGTATCTGGACCAGGCCGGCGCTCAGGTCATGTGCATGGCGCCCAATATGAACCAGATGCATGTCATCGACCATACCAGCCAGTCCATGGTCGATCAACAACGCAACGTCCTCGTTGAATCCGCGCGCATTGCCCGAGGTGCAATCTCCGACATCAAAACAGTCACGGCCCAGCAAATAGATGCGTTGATCATTCCCGGCGGCTTCGGCGCCGCCAAGAACCTGAGCGATTTTGCCGTGGCGGGACCGGATGCAAAGGTGCATCCGGAAGTGCAGCGCTTGCTGGATGAAATGATCGCAGCCCACAAACCCATCGGAGCCCTGTGCATCGCACCGGCCACTCTCGCAAAGGCGTTGGCATCCCATCATCCCGAGGTCACCATTGGCACGGATGTGGGCACCGCGGCAGCGATCGAAAAAATGGGAGCGAAACACCATGCCTGCAAAGTGAACGAAATTCATGTGGATCAAACCCACAAGATTGTCACGACACCCGCATATATGCTCGGCCCAGGCATAAAGGATGTGGCGGCAGGCATTGCGCAACTCGTCGACAAAGTCATAGAAATGGCCTAAGCTGTGCGATACATTCATGTCTGAGTTACAGCTGCATATCACCACGGGCAATCGCATGGAGATTCTGGCCGAGGGCCTGGCCGAGTTGCTGAGAACCCAAGCAGAGGGCCTGGCTGCGGATCCCCTGCGTCCGCAATGGGTGGTGGTCCAGAGTAAGGGCATGCAGCGCTGGCTGTCAATGACCGTCGCCCGCCTGAACGGTATCTGCGCCAACGTGGCTTTCCCTTTTCCGAACGCGATATTGGAAACCCTGTATGCACGGATTATCGGCCCCTTGCAGGAGTTCAATCCCTACGATCAGGGGGCGCTGACGTTTCGCATCCTTCAGTTGCTTCCGGTCCTTTTGGACTGTTCTGAATTCGAACCGCTGCGTCGCTATCTGGCTGGGGCGAAGCGCCCTCTGAAAAATTACCAGTTGGCCGGTAAAATTGCGGATATGCTTGATCAATATGCCGTATTCCGTCCCGAAATGCTCCTGGATTGGGAACGCATTCCGACGACTGCCAAGCTTCCGCCTGGTTTTGAATGGCAGGCTGTTCTGTGGCGGGAAATCGTGAAGGGCACAGAGTTCCCGAATCGCTCGCACATTCAAAAACAACTGATTCGAAAATTGACGGATCCGAATTATACCATTGCCAAGGAAGTGTTGCCGCCCTGGCTTGCGGTATTCGGAATATCGCATTTGCCGCCTTACCATATTGAAGCACTGGAAGCCCTGTCTTACCGGATTCCTGTCTATCTCTTTTTATTGAACCCTTGTCGTCATTTCTGGTTCGATATTCTTTCGGATCATGAAAAGATCCGCCTGCGCAAGCCATTGCGACCATCGTCCAGTGTCGAAGATTTATATCTTGAACGCGGAAACCGGTTGTTGGCTTCGCTGGGTCATTTGGGCAAACACTTTTTTGATCGCGTCTATCAGAGCGACGCCCAGATCGATGACAGATTTGTCGACAACCAAACAGAGACGCTGCTGGGAACTATTCAGCAGGATATTCTGGATTTGGTCGATCGCCCGCAACCCCAAGAGGAAACACCGACGCCGATCACCGTCCAGGCGGATGGCACCTTGCGCATCCAGAGCTGCCACAGCCCGATGCGGGAGGTGGAGGTCCTTTACGACCAATTGATCGATATGTTTGAAACCTGTGAGGGTCTTCAACCCCGCGACATCCTGGTCATGACACCGGACATCACACTGTACACGCCTTTTGTTCATGCCGTTTTCGGAAGTACGGACGGTTCGATTGCCCTTATCCCATATAGTGTGGCTGATCAAAATATACTGCGTGAAAACAAGGTGGCAGAAAGTTTCGTTGCCCTTTTGGACTTGGTTTCCGGACGTTTTGAGGCATCCCGCATCGTGACACTACTTGAGTGTCCGGCTGTCTGCCGGCGTTTCGGTCTATCCGAATCCGACCTGGTGCGCATTGAACGATGGGTCCGGACGGCCGGTATTCGCTGGGGATGGGACGCTGCGGCACGCAAGCAGCACAAGCTGCCGGGTTTCAATGAAAATTCGTGGCGACTCGGCCTGGATCGCCTGATTTTGGGGTATGCCTTGGCCGGCCAGGACGATCAGCTGTTTTCCGGTATTTTGCCTTACGAGGGCATCGGGGCAGGGGAGGGGCCGATTATCGGCCGTTTCGTGGCTTTTGCTGAAGCGGTACACGATATTCTGGTCGATTTGCACGGAACGGATACACTGGATGGATGGTGCCGGCGCCTGCAGCACCTGATCGCACGAATGTACCAATCCGATGACCATAGCGAGCATCAGATCGAATCCTTGCGCGACATGATCGCGCAACTGCAGCGCTTCGGTTCCGCGGTGAAGGGGGCGTTTACGGTCGACTTCGACGTTGTCCGGCAACACCTGAAAGATTCACTGAGTGGGGCCGCATATGAATCCGGTTTTATGTCTGGTGGCATCACATTCTGCGCCATGCTTCCCATGCGCAGCATTCCGGCCAAAGTCATCTGTCTGCTCGGAATGAATCACGATGCCTATCCGCGCGAACAACACGAACCCGGGTTCAATTTGATCGCCGTTGAACCGCGGAGCGGTGACCGCTCCAAGCGCAATGATGATCGCTACCTTTTTCTGGAAGCGCTCTTATCGGCCCGCGACATTTTCTATCTCAGCTATGTGGGTCAGAATAACCAGGATAATTCACGCATACCGCCATCGGTGCTGATCGATGAGATCATTGAATATGTCACTGAAGGGTTGTCTATTCCCGCAGACCGATTTGTGACGCACCACCCGCTACATAGCTTTTCACCGGCCTATTTCAACAAGAATGATCCACTTTTGTTCAGTTACTCCAGGCAAAACAAAGAGGCCGCGGGTCAGTTGGCCGACGAAGGCATAGAAAATCAGCTTTTTACATCCGCTCTGACACCACCTGATGACCAGTGGCGCACATGTGAGTGGTCACAATTGGCAGCGTTTTTTACCCATCCAGCACGTTTTTTGTTAGAGAACCGGCTTGGCGTCTATCTGCAGGATGCGTTGCCAACCATGGAAGATCGCGAAAATTTCGGCTTGGATGCCTTGGAAAGCTACCTGGTGGGCCAGGATATATTGCATCGTTTTCTGAAAGGAAACACTGCAGAACACATTCATGCGGCTTTGAATGCCGCTGGGGTCCTGCCGCACGGGACGGTCGGTAAAGTCGTTTACCAACAACTCGGCAGGGAAGTCCAGGATTACATCAGCACCATGGCGGATTTGTTGCCGACAGAAAAGCCGCGGCGTGAGGATGTGGCGATCACGCTTAGCCCATTTTCCCTTTTAGGTGCCATTGACGGCATCCATGGCAATACCCGTTTCGACTACCGTATGGCAAAAGCCAGGCCGGCGGATTTATTGAAACTCTTTATATTTCATCTGGCACTCTTGGCATCGTCCTTGAACCCGCTTCCCAAGAACAGTATCTTGGTGTGCAAAGAGGCTGTTTGGTCCTTCGGTGAGGTCGATGACACCCATGACATATTACGCACACTTTTGAATGCGTACTGGCAAGGATTGCATAAACCGCTCGCTTTAATTGGAAAAACGAGTTTTGAATATGCCTATCAGCGCATCATCAAGGAAAACCCCCGTACGACAGCCTTGAGAGCTGCTGCCGCCAAATGGCATGGCAATGATTTTAGTCCCGGCGAATCGGCCGATCCTTATTATAGGCGTTGTTTCGGAGAGACCGACCCATTGACTCCCGAATTCGAAGACATCGCGATGCAGGTGTACGGGCCGCTTTTCGCTGCCGGCCAAAGCACGGCTGCCCTTGATCTCAACTCAAGGTGATAACCGTTTTTTTTGCCTGCGTTCGACGCAAGGTTTTCATTGAGAAGACGGGTGTCATGCACAGAAGCAGATCCGCTTGACAATTACGGTCCTTATCTATAAAAGCCACCTTACAAAAAGAGGCTGATCGGGTAAAAGCCCGCCTGGATGGCGGAATTGGTAGACGCAAGGGACTTAAAATCCCTCGGTGTTTAACACCGTGCCGGTTCGATTCCGGCTCCAGGCACCAATCTTTTCGATTCAGATGTTTCCCGGATATCACACCGCAACAAGTACCTCTTATAGCAGCATCATTTGAAAAACATGCTCTTATGTGTCCGGGCAGGGCAGTCCGGTATGCAGCAGGTTGTTAAGTGGACAAGTGGGCACTGTATAAACGCAATCGCCAGCAAGCACAAAGAATCGGAAATGCAATCCTCATTGACTTTTGAAGCGATCCGGTAGTATTTTGAATTAATTGGGTTAGGAGGAGATGGAGATGAATAAGGCAGATCTGATCGATGAACTGAAGAATCAGAACGGTTTCACGCGCGAACAGGCAGGCACAATTGTCGATATTTTTTTTGATTCGATCACAGACGCCCTTGAAAAGGGTGAGAGAGTCGAAATTCGAGGATTCGGCAGCGTTTTCGTCAAAGAATACAAATCTTACATGGGCAGAAACCCCAAAACAGGCATACCGGTTGAGGTAAAACGCAAACGCCTACCCTTTTTTCGTTGCGGCAAAGAACTTAAGGCAAGAGTCGATAAAGAATGAATTATTAACGCATTCTCGGCCCCTGGAATGAACTGATTCATTCTACCGACACGGCAAGAGGTTGTTTAAAAGCCGCAAAGGTTTTTTGAACATTTCAACAATGTGAGGCCGAGTATGACCGATGCCCCTGTCACGGCGTTGCTTCTGAAAACAAAGCCAGAAGGCCCTGATAGTCATCCGCAATCGGAGACCGTGGAACAGGAAATCGAGGCGGAGAGTTGGTATATCTGCCGTAATTGCCGCCAAAAATTGACTCAGCCATCTCATCGCACCGCCATCCAAGGAAGCCACATCCACACTTTCGCCAACCCAAGCGGCATTGTGTTCGAGATTGCCTGCTTCAACTATGCCCAGGGATACAGTTTTTTAGGCCCCCCTTCGACTGAATTCGCCTGGTTTGCCGGTCATTCATGGCGGATCGTAATTTGCGCCGCATGCCTGATGCACGTCGGATGGCTTTTTACTTCCCGGAATGGCACCGTTTTCTTTGGTTTGATCACCGATCGATTATCCATTTCGACATGAATTCCTTTGACATCGACGGCATCCTTTTTTATAAGTTTGGCTTACGTTTGAAACGGGACGATTGCATTGCTAAAAGGTGGACTTTCGCCATGCGGTTAAATGAAATTATAGAAAGCTGCAATCACCTTGAAACCTTTAAAAAACGGTGTATGACCGACGACTTTGTCGAGGTTGTCTTCAACAATGAGGATCTTTCGGAATGGTATCGTATTCTCTCCACACATTTGGGAGAGCCACGAAAACCCAAGGGAAAAACGCCTAGCGCAAACGACCTGAAACTCACCTCCAAAACGGGAGGCATCCGGGTGGATCAAACCCTGTTTGAAAAGGAGTTTGAAGGGGACACTGTCATTGCCAAGTTTTGGCCTTGGCAAGATGACCAGCATACTACCTTGCGAATGGCTTTGCTTGTAAAAGGGTAACACGCGACAATGGGAAAACTCGGCCTTTTCTTACAGTCCGCTTGCATTCTGACGGCAGCGGCCATTATTGGCAACTGGTTCTTGGCGGAACTTCGCAAATCGCGCCTGCATGGAAAACCCTGGTATGCGGCCTACCTGTCCATCCCCGGCATTATCATTCTGGCAGCCATTTTATTGGTGCCGATCGTCATTCATTTAAAATCCTTGTGAACACTAAATTCCCTTCGGTGCTTCCTGACCGCGATTGGTCCTGCGATCCAGCATGAAAATTAAAAATGTGTATATTGAAGCTTCTGCCCTGGATCTGCCCGAGACCCAACGGTTTTTGCATCGTATTGGCCTGCCCCCCGTGGTGATCCAACATCATAATGAGCTCTACGAGATCATCAAACAGGCGTCCGATCCGTGCAGTGCTGGCAAACAGAACCTATTGCTCACGCGCAACCAGGGGCCTTTTTTGCGGCAGTGCCCCGGCACGCGAGAGTATATTTGTTGTGGCTACAACATTCTAAACTTTGCAACCTATTGCACGATGGATTGCGCCTACTGCATTCTGCAAAGCTATTTCCACCCGCCGGTGCTGCAATATTTCGTCAACCAGGATGAGCTATGGAAAGAACTCGATCACGCCTTGGCGCAGCCGCGAACGCTGCGCGTGGGAACCGGTGAATTCACGGACAGTCTGATCTGGGAACCCTGGTCAGACCTGACGCCCGGATTAATCGACCGTTTTGCGAACCAAACCCATTCCGTTTTGGAGTTGAAGACCAAAACAACGGCGATCGATCGCCTGAAAGGCCTGCGGCATCATCGCAAAACCATCATCTCCTGGTCGCTCAATACCCCACGCGTCATCGCCACCCAGGAGAGGGCGACCACCTCTTTGCATGCGCGCTTACGCGCGGCCGCCCAGTGCGCTTCCTGGGGATACCCATTGGCCTTTCATTTCGATCCGATCGTGCTTTATCCCGGTTGTGAGAAAGAATACGAAGAAGTGATCCAAACCCTTTTCGAGCATGTTGGAGCCGATAATATCGTTTGGATCAGCATGGGCACATTCCGCTTCATGCCGGCCTTGCAAACCATCGTGCAAAAACGCTTCGCTCAATCGGATATTGTTTATGGCGAATTCGTGCCGGGCCTAGATGGCAAGATGCGCTATTTTAAACCATTGCGCATCGATATATATCGGCGCATGGTGGCCGCCATCAACGAGTATGCACCCGACACCACGGTCTATTTGTGCATGGAAGACGAACATGTCTGGCTTAAAAGCTTTGGCTTTGCGCCGGAAGCCAAAGGCGGGCTGCCGGCAATGCTCGATCAAAGCGCAATACGCCACTGCGGCCTGGTGGCTTGCACCTAAAAAAAAGAGCTGAAACCGTCGTAACGGTTTCAGCTCTACAATCGACAGAATACCTTCCCTTACACTTAAAACTTTACACTTAATGCTGTACCGGCACACCGGTTAATGCGATTAGATGTGTCCTACAATGCCATCCGGCTGATCGGTCGTCATTATTCTTCCTGCTTGCTTCTTATTTCGGCGAGAAGTTTTTCCGCCAACTGCCCCGGCACTTCGTCATAGCGGGTAAACTCCATCGTAAATATCCCGCGGCCACCGGTCATCGACCGCAAATCCGGCGCATATGTCAGAAATTCGGACATGGGGACCTCGGCATTGATGATCTGGTACTTGCCGGCGCTGTCCATACCCAATACACGACCGCGCCGTCCATTCAGATCGCCCATGATATCCCCCATGAAATCATCGGGAGCGGTGATCTGGACTTTCATTATGGGTTCAAGAAGAACCGGGTTGGCTTGCTCGGCTGCCTTCTTGAAGGCCAGGCTGCCCGCAATTTTAAAGGCCATTTCCGAGCTGTCAACCGCATGAAACGAACCGTCATCCAACGTGACTTTAAAATCAACGCATGGGAATCCGGCCAAAACGCCTTTCTGGCACGCTTCAATGACGCCCTTTTCTACTGCAGGGATGTATGTCCGGGGAATAACACCGCCGACGATCGCGTCCACAAACTCGAAACCCTGACCGCGCGGCAGTGGTTCAAGCTGAATCCAGCAATCTCCGAACTGGCCATGACCGCCGGTCTGCTTTTTGTGACGGCCCTGAACGCGGACTTTCTTTTTGATGGTTTCACGGTATGGAACCTTGGGCGGCTTGAGGACCACTTCAACGTTGAACTTGCGTTTGAGCTTTTCAATGGTGGCTTCGATATGGACCTGGCCTGAACCGGACAATAAAATTTCTTTGGTTTCGGCATTACGGTCGATTTTCAATCCACGATCCTCCTCGAGCAACCGGCTCAGGGAGGAAAGGATCTTGTCTTCGTCACCTTTAGATTTGGGCTGCAAGGCAAAGGTGATCAGGGTCGGGATGGGCATTGCCAACGGAAACTGCACTTTGGCGTTTTCGGCGCACATAGTGTCGCCCGTTGTGGTCTCTTTGAGCTTGGCGACAGCCAGAATCGATCCGGGGCCCGCCTCGTTGACCGGTTTTTGCTCTTTGCCCATGATCGACAGAAGTTGATTGAAACGTTCTTTGGTATCTTTGGTGGTATTGTAAAAAGTGCCGTCACCGCCCAGTGTTCCGCTTACCACGCGGAACAGCGATAATCGTCCGGCGTAAGGGTCGGCCACCGTCTTAAAGACAAAGGCCGAAAAGGGTGCACTGCTGTCCGGAGTCCGTTCGACCTCGCTGCCATCCGCGGGGTTTGTGCCGATACGGGCTGGGCTGTCCAAAGGCGAGGGCGCGCAGTTGACGATAAAGTCCATCAACAGATCGACACCGATGTTCTTGGTGGCGGAGCCGCATAAAACCGGTGCGAATTTACGCTCGATGGTTCCTTTCCGCAATGTCGACTTGATCTCGTCGTCGGACAGTGTTTCGCCTTCCAGGTATTTCTCGATCAGCGAATCGTCGGCTTCAGCCACATTTTCAATCAATGTTTCGCGCGCGCTCGCCGCGGCTTCCTGCATATCCGCGGGTACATCGGAAGTACTGACCTTGCCCGAATTGTCATAGATAAAGGCTTTCATGGAGATCAGATCTACCACGCCTTTAAAACCCGATTCTATGCCGATAGGCATTTGCACAATGATCGGTTTGGGAGATTCAAAGGAAGATCGCACATCTTCCACGGCGCGTTGAAAGTCAGCGCGCTCGCGGTCCAGCTTGTTGACGAAAACAAGGGTGGTTTGATTGAAATCGGATGCGAATTCCCAGGCTTTTTCGGTTTGCACCTTGACGCCGTCCACAGCGTCCACGACAACGACAGCCGCATCGGCAGCCTGCATGCACAACTTGGTATCGGTGAAAAAATTCTGGTCACCGGGCGTATCGATGATGGTGATGGTGTGTTTTTTCCAAGGAGCTTGGGCAAAACTGGTGCTGATGCTCGTTTGGCGTTTGAGCTCTTCGGGCTCGTAATCCATCACCGTATTACCTTCTTCCACGCGTCCTTGGCGAGTCGTCACGCCCGCCTTGAACAGCATAGCCTCTGCCAGCGATGTTTTGCCTGCACCACCGTGGGCGACCAGGGCGATGTTTCTCAGCTTATCTGCCATTTTGGATCACTCATGCTCCTCTCTAAGTGTGGTGGGTTCCGGATCGTGATGATCATTTAACGAGTGCTAAAACGAGGCTGCCGAACCGATGGGGAAGGCCTGTTACGGAGAGCGAACGCAAGGGCCATGTTCAGATCCACAGGCGGTTCGGAGCACCAAAAGGTGCGGCATGGCAGCGCTTTTTCAACACGCCATTAAAAGTCTTTATTGATATACAGGCAACCTGAAAAAATCAAGTTGAAATTACTTGATTATTCAACCGAAATATCCATGCGCAACAATATGATGAATTCCTGGTTACCCTTCGGACCCAGAATGGGAGAGGGCACGACAGTGCCGCTGGTAAATCCCAGTTGTTCGAAAAAATCGGTGAGTTCCGCAATCACCCGGGTATGTTGCCCGGCATCCTTGACCACGCCACCCTTACCCACTTGACCCTTTCCGACTTCGAACTGCGGTTTGATCAAGGCCAATACGCGTCCACTTGGTTTAAGGAATTTTTTTATGGCTGGCACGACGATTTTGAGTGAAATGAAAGAGGCATCAATCGTAACCAGATCGACCGGTTCGGGGATCCGCTCGGCCGGCATGTGCCGAATATTGGTTCTTTCGATGGCCTCGACGCGGGGGTCCTGCCGCAATGACCAGGCCAATTGGCCGTAACCGACATCCACGGCGTATACCCTTCGTGCACCGTGTTTGAGCAGGCAGTCGGTGAACCCCCCAGTGGATGCACCCACATCCAGGCAGACCAGGTCCTTGACCGGCAGATCAAGTTTGTCGAGGGCGGCTTTCAGCTTCAAACCGCCGCGGCTGACATATTCGATATCATCATTTTTAACTGAAATGACGGCATCCGGATAGATTGTGGTACCCGGCTTATCAATGCGTTGGGTGTCGACCAGAACTTTGCCAGCCATGATCAGCGCCCTGGCACGCTGCCGACTGTCGACCAACCCCTTTTCGAGCAGCAGCAGATCCAGCCGTTTTTTCTGATTTGCCATAGACGACTTATTGGCCTTGCGCGAGCGCGCCGATAGAAGGAGAGAGATGCACACTACGGTCAATCAGGTCGAGCGCACCTTGAAGGATACCGTCGGTGTCCAGACCATATTTTGACCGTAATTCGGATGACGTGCCATGTTCCACAAAGGAATCCGGCAGTCCCAGTCGTTTGACCTGGACATGACTGACGCCGTGATCGCCAAGTAACTCGAGGACCGCGCTGCCAAATCCGCCTTGAAGGGCGTTTTCTTCCAGTGTGAGGACACACGGAATGTGCCGCACCAATGCGAGAATGCACTCTGCATCCAGCGGTTTGACGAAACGACAGTTGACAACCGTGCAATGGATGCCCCGAGCCAGTAGTTTTTGGTGGGCTTCCATTGCCAACCCCACCATGCGGCCAATGGCCAGAATGATCAGATCGTCACCCCGGGTCAGAATCTCGGCCTGGCCAATGGGGATGGCTTTGGGACTGCGCTCCAGTGGCACGCCCATGGCTGCACCGCGCGGATAACGGATGGCAATGGGGCCTGCATGCGCGACGGCCGTAACCAGCATCCGGCACAATTCGTTTTCGTCTTTGGGGGCCATAACGACCATATACGGCAAGCTGCGCAGGTAGGAGATGTCAAACTGACCATGATGCGTGGGCCCGTCTTCTCCGACGACGCCACCACGGTCGACGGCAAATATCACCGGCAGTTTTTCAATGCAGACATCATGGATGATCTGGTCGTAAGCCCGCTGCAAAAAAGTAGAGTAGATCGCGACCACCGGACGAAAGCCTTCCGTGGCCATGCCGGCAGCGAAAGTGACCCCGTGCTGTTCGGCGATGCCCACATCGAAAAAACGCTCGGGAAATTTTTGTGAAAATCGGGCCAAGCCAGTGCCTTCGGGCATGGCTGCCGTCACAGCGACGATCTTGTCGTTCTTTTCGGCCAGTTGGAGCAGGAAATCGCCAAATACCTCGGTATAAGTTGGAATGGCACATTCCGGAGCCGTGCTGCGGCCACTGGAGACATCGAAGCAGCCCACACCATGAAAATAGATGGGATTCTTCTCGGCCTGTTCGTACCCCTTGCCTTTGGTCGTGGTGACATGCAGAAGAACCGGATCCTTGATGTTTTTGATGTTATTTAAAATATTAATCAGATGGTTTAAGTTATGCCCATTAATGGGTCCGAAATAATCAAAATTGAAAGCCTCAAAAAGCATGCCCGGAGTGATGAAAGTCTTAAAGGACTCCTCGCTGCGTTTGGCCCATTGATAGATGTTGTCGCCGATTTTGGGCAAGGATCTAAGGAATTCACCAAAATCTTTGCGCCAAGATTGCAAACGTTGATCGGAAAATGTGCGGCTGAGCAATGAAGACAGAGCGCCCACGTTGCGTGAAATCGACATATCATTGTCATTGAGGATGACAATCAAGTCCTTGTGCAGGTCGCCGGCTTGGTTCAAGGCCTCATAGGCCAACCCGGCGGTCATGGAGCCATCACCGATGACCGCAACCACTTTGGAGGTCTTTTCTTGAAGACGGTTGGCACAGACAATGCCCAGAGCCGCCGAAATCGAGGTGCTGCTGTGCCCAGTGGTAAAGGTGTCAAAGGGGCTTTCACTGCGCTTGGTAAAACCGGATAGACCGCCGAATTTTCTCAGGGTGCGAAACTGATCCGCTCGCCCGGTGAGCAGCTTGTGAGCATAGGCCTGGTGTCCAACGTCCCAGATAATCTTATCTGAAGGCGCATCAAAAACGTAATGAATGGCAATGGCCAGCTCCACGGCGCCTAAGCTGCTGGCCAGGTGCCCGCCGTTTTTGGATACGACCTCGACAATCAGCTTGCGAATCTCTTCCGCAAGCTGCGGCAGTTCCTGGCGCGGCAGCTTCTTCAAATCAGATGGGGAGTGGATTCCCGCAAGTAGACCCAAAATGAGTGCTCCTTAATGATTGCGGTGGATAATGTAGCGTGCGATGGCCCGCAGAGGATCGGCTTTGGTATCAAAAATATCCAAGGCGTGCAAGGCGCGATCGATCAGATCGCCCGCATAGCATTCGGATTCGACCAGGCCAAGAAGGGCAGGGTAGGTGTTTTTTTGGCGGGACTGATCCGTCCCAACCGCTTTACCCAGGATCGCCGGATCCCCCTTGACGTTGAGCACATCATCCACCACTTGGAATGCCAGACCGATGTTGGCTGCATAGACCAGCAGCCTTTCGGTTTGCTGAGCGGTGCCCAGCCCCAGCAGACCGCCGACATGCACGGCAGCACCAATCAGCGCGCCGGTTTTGAGCCGGTGCATATCTTCGAGATCATGGCGATTCAGTTTCATGCCTTCGTACGCCAAGTCTCTTGCCTGGCCTTCGATCATGCCGCGGCAACCGGCTGCTTGCGAAATAATGCGCAACACCTTCAGCCATACCATCGCCTCTTGTTCCGGTGCACAGACACCACTTTCGCTCAGCACTTCAAACGCCATCGTCAGCAAAGCGTCACCGGCAAGTATGGCGGTGGCTTCGTTAAATTGAATGTGACAGGTCGGCTGGCCTCGGCGCAGCGCGTCATTGTCCAGCGCGGGCAAGTCATCATGGATCAGGGAGTAAGTATGAATCATTTCCAATGCGCACGCGGCCGGCAAAGCGTGGGTTTGCTCGCGTCCAACGGCCGCACAAGCTGCCATACAGAGGATAGGGCGCACACGTTTGCCGCCGGCGGAAACCGCGTAAGCGACAGGTTGGCGCATCCGCTCCGAAATACTCAACTGTCGTATGTAATCTTGCAAAGCGGCATCGATGATTCGCCGCTGGTCATTAAGATACCCTTTGAGGTCGAACATTTCAGTCACCTGAGCCAGCTTGGCCGAGTTGCAAGGGGTCCTCAGTCATTGTTGACATTGTTAAGAGTGTTCGCATCAAAAGGCATTTCCTTCAGGGAGCCATCTGCATTTTCCATGAGCAAAGTGATTTTCTTTTCAGTTTCATCCAGTTTTTGCGAACAGAACCGGGACAGCTTAATACCTTCTTCAAATTTTTTTAACGCATTTTCAAGCGATAATTGCCCGGATTCCATCTCATGAACGATTTTATCCAGTTGCGCCATAGCTTCTTCGAACGATAATTTTGCCATAAACGTCGACCTTTTTTTGTTATCCAAAAATGCTCCAAAAAGTAAGCATCAACCATTGCCGCACTAACCCTCTGTGCACCGCCCTATGCATCGGATGATGCATCTTCAACGGTCACATTCAACGTCCCCTTGGCCAGAAGGATTTCGAGCGCCTGTCCCTGCTTTGCCTCGTCCGCCCGGGTCAGAACGCTTTTTTCGGCTTTCGTTCGCGTGATGCTGTACCCTCTGTCAAGAACAGCCTGCGGGCTCAATGCCTTCAAAGCGGCGCTCAAAGCGGAGAGCCGGGTTTTATTCTGTATGACATGCGTCATGGCGGCTTGATGGAGTCGCGTGCGTGATCGTTCAGCCACCGCTTTATTTCTATTAAGGTAATTTACCGGATTTGTAATCAATAATTTGTGGAAGTAACTTTCTTTCCTGGATCTGGCACTGTAAACGAAAGCCCGTCCAGCACGATGCAGCCGTTCAGACAGATCATCCACACGCATCTGTAATGATTGAACTTTCATTTTGGGATGCACCAGTGCGCGGCTGTGCTGCCGCAACTCTTTACGATAGTTGGAGAGTATTTTGTTGATGCTGTCGAGGCATCTGCGATGCAAAACGGCACAGCGGACAAGCAGTTCCGATCTGACAGGGACGACCAATTCGGCTGCCGCGGAAGGGGTCGGCGCACGCATGTCGGCCACAAAATCAGCAATCGTCACGTCCGTTTCGTGGCCGACTGCGGAAATGACCGGGATGTCGGAATTAAAGATGGCGCGCGCGACATCTTCTGAATTGAATGCCGCCAAATCCTCAAGCGAACCACCGCCGCGCGCCAGAATAATGACCTTGGCACGCTTGCGTCGATTGGCCGCCCGTATTGCTTTTGCAATCTCTTCGACAGCACCTTCGCCTTGGACCCGTACGGGTAGAATTTCCACGGCCACACAACAAAAGCGCCGGTTGAGCACGTTCAAAAGATCATGGATGACCGCACCACGCGGCGATGTAATGATGCAGATGGTATCAGGTAAAAACGGGATAGGGCGCTTGCGGGCATTATCGAACAAACCTTCTTGTGACAGCTTGTTCTTCAGTTGTTCGAAGGCCAGTTGCAGAGCACCGGCGCCTTTGGGTTCGACATATTCGAGAATAATCTGGTAAGTGCCGCGGGGTTCATAGACCGAAATTCTGCCGAGTGCGACGATGGTCAGACCATCACTCAGATCGAATTTAAGCTGTCTGCGCTGTGCCCGAAACATCACACCCGCAATCTGGGCCTGGGCATCCTTCAAGGTGAAATACGCATGCCCCGAACCGGGAATTTTTAAATTGGATATTTCCCCGGTTATCCATACCATAGGAAAGCTGACTTCGAGTAAAACTTTAATTTTGGAGGTCAGCTTTGATATTGAATAAATTTGCTTGGAAGATGCGCTATTCAAATGTCTAATCCTAAGTCGGCGGCGAAAAGCACCGCACGGGGACGGCTTGGCCAAAAGGAGGTACCAAGGTTGTAGCGGAGAATGCCTTGTACTATTTAGATCAGTAACGTCTGATAAGATATATTATGTAAACTTTCACATCTCGAGATTTTTTATCGCAAACGGCCAGGCTCTCGTACCTGTAATACATGCACGCGCCCACAGGGGGTTTTACTGTTCATTTTTCTTTCCCTTAAACTGATCAAGATACTCTCTGACCGCCGGTATAATATAAATTGCGTCCAAAGGCATTCGGCTCAAACACTCAGCCAGAATTTCAGCTTTCATGTCTATTTTTATATGCTTATCTATAATACAGTGATCTTTATCTTTAACTTTGCAACAGCCGCTTTTGACGTGAATGCCGGTCGGACGAAAATTCTGCTCCAAAACGCGAAGATTCATTTTTTCGGCTAAATTTTTAAGTTCCTGATAGAGTTGTTCGGGTTTCATCGACTCGCAATCCTCATCAATCATACTGCAATCGACAGGCAATAACAGCTTTTCTCTTGAAAAGAAAGCCGGTTGTGGTTATGTTAGCCGCTGAATTAAACAAGTATAAAGGAGGATGAATGCAACCCCAACCCTATTCGATGGATCGAACGCAGACCCAAACCCGAGTGAATGAATTCGTTCGGGGCGTATATAATTGGATGGCACTCGGATTGGCTTTGACCGGCGTTGTCTCATATGTCGTGACGTCGAGTGAGGCCGCACTGCAGTTTGTTTATCAGACCCGCTGGATCTTCTTTATCGCCGAGCTGGCCCTGGTTTTCATGATTTCCGCAAGGATTCAGAAGCTCCAAGCCTCCACAGCCACCGGCATGTTCCTTTTATACAGCGCGTTGAACGGCGCCACGCTCGCGCTGCTTTTGGTCATGTTCACCGGCGAGTCCGTTGCATCGACCTTTTTCATCTGTGCGGCAACTTTTCTGGCGTTGAGCGTTTACGGATGGACCACCAAAAAAGACTTGACCGGTTTTGGGCGTTTTCTTTTCATGGGCGTGATCGGTATCCTGATCGCCTCGGTGGTCAACATCTTCATCGGGTCCTATGGGATGCAAATGATCATCAGCTACATCGGCGTGCTGGTTTTTGCAGGCTTGACAGCCTATGATACCCAGAAAATCAAGGCGATGGCTTTGAGCCAGCCGGCTAACCTTGACGCCGCGGTTGTCCGCAAAGGCGCAATCATCGGCGCCCTGCAGCTTTACCTGGATTTCATTCTGATGTTCCAGTACCTGCTCATGATTCTTGGCAATCGCCGCTAAAAAATCCTGCACCTGTAAAACCAAAACCGTCCTTTAAAATACAAACGCCTCTGATGCCACAGCATCAGAGGCGTTTGTAGTTGTGCGTGCAACATGGGGAGGTGTGAGCATACCCAATCGACAGAATGCCTCCCTTTACACTTTAAACTTTACACTTAACACTTCCCAATAGTCAATTGAGTGAACTTCATAATTAAAGTGTTGATTTAACAAATTAAATTATGGATTCAAAGCCCTGCGTACCGCATCGGCAATCGCGAGACAATGCGCGCGCGTTTGCACCGCATCCGGTCCCTCCACCATCACCCGGCACTTGTTCTGGGTGCCCGAATACCGCACCAGAACCCTGCCCCGCTCGCCCAATTGTTCTTCGATGCGTGCAATCGCCCCGGCTATTTCAGGAATGCTTTCCAACGCAGGCTTGGCGCTGACATCCACATTGATCAATTCCTGAGGAAACACCGTCATCACCTCGGCCAACTCGGACAAAGGCTGGCCGGAACCGCTCATGACTTCCAGCAGTCGCACGGCGGCTAACACCCCGTCTCCGGTGGTGTGCACGTCGCGGAAAATCATGTGCCCTGAATCCTCGCCCCCAAGCACGGCATCTTCCAAGCGCATTTTTTCCATGACATAGCGATCACCCACCTGGGTGGTGTGCAGTCGGATCCCCATTTCCTTAAGGGCTGCGCCAAACCCAAGGTTACTCATGACCGTGCTGACAACGACCGCATTTTTAAGCAGGCCTTTGCGCTTCAAATCCCTGGCGCAGATAGCCATGATCTGGTCGCCGCTCAAAACCCTGCCGGTTTCGTCCACCGCGATCAACCGGTCGCCGTCCCCATCGAATGCCAAACCGAGATCAGCTTTTTCAGCGACCACCCTACCCGCCAGGCTTTCGGGATGCTGCGACCCGCAACGATCATTGATGTTGATGCCGTCGGGCGCGCAGAACAAAGGGGTCACACGGCATCCCAGTCTCCGGAACATTTTAGGCGCTACCTGGTATGTGGCGCCATTGGCACAATCCAAAACAACGGAGATCTTGCTGAAGGACTGCTCTTTGACGGCTTCTTGCAAAAAATTGAGATAGTGCTCCGTGGCATTCGTAAAGCGTTTGACCCGGCCAATCCGATCGGAGGCTGCCACGGCCGCACCATTCGATTTTAAAAGCGCTTCTATTTCCGCTTCTGCGGCATCTGATAACTTAAAGCCATTCGCGTCAAAAATTTTGATGCCGTTATCCTCGTACGGATTGTGCGATGCCGAAATCACGATACCGGCCAATGCACCTGTGGAGCGCGCCAGATGCGCAATGCCGGGTGTCGGCAAAACCCCTGACGGCCAGACATCTACCCCTACAGCGCAAATGCCTGCCGCAACGGCATTCACCAACATATCGCCGGAAAGGCGCGTGTCCTGTCCGATGACAATGTGCTGCTTGGCGTGTTCCGATTTGTTTTTGAAATAGGAAGCCACCGCCTTGCCCGCAAGCAGCGCGGTTTCCGAATTCATCGGATAGACGTTGGCCTGTCCCCGAATACCGTCTGTCCCGAACAGTTTCTGCATGCCCTGTGCGCTTTCGAATCAGGTTTATTGATGAGGTTTGGGTGCCCCGATGATCGGCAGATGTTGGGTCAAATCATTCATTACCCTGGACACGATGCTTTCCAGCCACTGTGTTCCAACGGCCGCCTGCTCGCTGCTGAAACCCTGGACAACGCCAAGGTAGGATTTCCCGATCTCAGTCATTTTTTGCACTACGACTGCGCTGAACGCATCCAGTGATTCAGCCGCGCCTTCAAAGGATTCAAGATCTTTCAAAAGCCCTTCTACCGCCGGCCATTTGGCCGTCAGTTCATGCTGCGTACCATTGGCACTTCTGGATTCCCCAAGTTTTTGACCCAGACGGCCAAGCTGCCGGATCCGCTCATCGATGCAAGTCCGAAGGCTCGTCCGTAATGCATCCAAAAGTTCTTGCGGCAGGTCGCGCCCCACAAATTGCGACCGAATCCGGCCATACCATTGGCGCAGCGCATACAAATTTGCAATATAGATACAATTGTTTCGGATGATACGATTCAGACCGGAAAAGCCACCCGGTGCATATGGAATTTTTCCGCTGCGAACCTTTCCGCCATAAACCAAGTGATTTTCTTCAAGCTGATCGCCACGGCAAATCGTGCCCGCAGCCAACACAGTACCGAATGCCAGCAGGGTCGGCCCAACCAGCCCCCCCTGCCCTCCCAGAAAAATAGGGGACTTATTGAGCATGACCCCCTGAGGCACATCGCCGATCAACGATGGCGTCGCTTTATCCTGATTGGGCGTGAAGTTAAAATGAATGTAAGAACTGCCCACCTCACTGTGGTTTTTACGGCTGGTCCCGCCCGCCATCAGACAATCACAAAAATTGATCAGGCTCCCCAACGTGACAAAAGGGAAAAGAATCGTCTGCTTCAATCCGACCGTATGGGCAATGCTGGAGGCCTCCTCCAAAATGGTCCCCTGCCGCACGTGCGCCCCTGAGCCACAACTGGCTTTCTGCAGAAAAACGGCGCCGCTGAAAAAACCGCCTTTTAAAGCAACCTGTGGGCCCACGGCACAATTTTCGATCGTCACCGGCCCTTCGGCACCGATCTGCACCCCTTCGGCGATGAAGGTATCCGCACCGAAAATCCGGGTGCCCGGGTAGAGGGTCACGCCTTGGCCGGCCAACCGATCCGTATCCACATCGTCACCGATCGTGACGGTGCGCGGATCGGGGATGCGGGCCCCTTTTTGGAGCACTATTTTAATTTTTTGTTCCATAAAGGCTATCTCTTAATCGTCCAAATCAATTTCCTGAAGATCGATCCTGAAGCGTTTCAGAAAAAGACCCTTTCGCAAACAATAATGTCTGGCTTTTTCATGAGCCGAATTGCAGCCCCCATTCACATTGTTGAACGATACGAGAACCCCCTGAATGTCATACTGCCCGTTCATGCTCGCCAGTTCATCCAATGATCCGATAATGGGAAAGCCTTGGATTTTTCTGCCTTTTTTCAACACATCGTCATCCACAAAACCAACGGGCTTCACATTCAAACGTTTATTGTTCAAAATTTCTCGCAACAATAACTCGCCTGCCCTTCCGGCGCCATAAATAACAACCTTTGCACCGGATAATGTGCGGCGCTTGAAAGAATCCAGAAAAATACGAAAAGAAGCGCGCACACCCAACAAAAAACCGGTCGTAAACAGAAAATCAATAAGGAATATCCCTTTGGAGAATTCGCTGAACCGATAGAGAAAGGTCACGGCGGCGATAGACAACAAACTCCCAACAATGGACGCTCTCACATGAAGGAATACATCATTGGTACTGATGTATCCCCAAATAGACCGATAAACACCCATCCAGAAAAAGACCAGCATCTTGCAGGCGATCACCGCCGGCAAGGACCGTAAAAAAACCTTGAAGTAATGCGGGAAAGCCTCCCCACCAAATCGCAGGCGATACGCAATGTAATACGAAAAAGCAATGATGACTGCGTCGAGCACGACCAAAAGGATCTGGCGCTTGTAAGTCAGTTCCATCAGAATCGGAGTAAAACTGCGGTTGCGCAGCAAACAGAATTCCTTCTCCGGGTAGACTCTGAGCTGCGACAAATAGATGCCCATCAAGGTGAAGGCCATCAGGACGGGGATGATCACCACGGGTGAGGTCAAAGTATCCTGGCGACTCACTAACACGGCTGCAAAGCCGGCAATCGCTGCCACGCCATAAAGGAGCAGGACCGCTTTGGTTTCCGAATAACCCATCAGGACCAATCGATGGGACGTATGATCGCGCCCCCCGACTGAAGCCTTCCGCCCGCTGAGCAGACGAATGGCTGTCACCAATGTAGTGTCCAGGATGGGAACCATCAAAATCAGGATCGGCACCGTGAATCGCGCCAGAAAAGACGTTGCCGGAACTTCCGAAAAATGCAACGTCAGCACGCTGACACAAAAGCCGATCACCAGGCTGCCGCAATCACCCATGAAAATCTTGGCGGGATTGAAGTTGTAAATCAGGAAGCCGCCCATGGCGCCCGCCAGAACAAGGGCGATCAGGAAAGCTTCACGGTCTGCAGGGAAGAACAGCACAGCCAGGCTGACGGAAGCCACGCAACCGACCCCGGCGCACAACCCATCCATGTTGTCGATCAGATTAAATGCGTTGGTAATCCCCACGATCCAAAACAGGGTCGCCATGGTGTCCAGAGTCATCGAGTTGAACCAATGCAGCCTGAAACCGAAAAAAACCACCAGCGAAGCGACCAGGATCTGCGCAACCAACTTGTTGTGCGGCTTGACCGCGTGCAAATCGTCGAACAAGCCGAGAAAAAATAAAAACACGGACCCTAAAATGATTACGGCACTCAGAGAAGGCAGTTCTCCGAATCCGTTTTCCCTGAAAACATGCTCTACAGCCGATCGAAAATCCGCCATCATGAGCAACGGCACAAACAGGGCTGCAAATATGGCGATGCCGCCCAACAAAGCGGTCGGTTTTTTATGCCAACGATCGCATGTCGGTTGCGCAACCCACCCCTTTTTATTCGCGATAAAACGCATCAGCGGCGTCAATATCGCAGACAAACCGAAGGCTGAACCGAAGTTCAAAAAGATGGAAGTCATCATTTTGATATCCACTTTAAATCGTGTCGGTCCGTTTACGCATCGAGCTGATAACTTTGGCCAAAATGGCATCCAAGGGGGTTTGCGGGTCGAACCCGATCAATTTGCCGATCTTATCGATGCCCGGCACGCGACGTTGCATATCTTCAAAATCCTTGCCAAACGCCTTTTCATAGGGGATGAGTTGGATTTCGGAGGAAGAATTGGTGGCAGCAACTATCCGCCTGGCAAGGTCCGCCATCGAAATCTCTTCAATTCCACCGATATTGAACACTTCACCGAAAGCAGCGTCATTTTCGACCAGGCGCATGAACGCCCATACCACGTCTTTGACATACGTAAACGTGCGGGTCTGAAGCCCATCGCCATACACCGTCAAAGGTTCATGCTTCAAAGCCTGCCCGATAAAACGGGGGATGACCATCCCGTATGCACCTGTCTGGCGGGGCCCGACCGTATTGAACAGGCGCGCGATCGTTACCTTGAGCCCTGTGGTGCGGAAATAGGCCAGCGACATGAATTCATCCATGAGCTTCGAAGCCGCATAGCTCCACCGGAACTTGCTGGATGGCCCATAGATGATGTTGTCCGTCTCAACCAACGGCGCATGCGTGTGTTTGCCGTACACCTCCGATGTAGAGGCGATCAACACGCGCTTCTTGAACTTATTGCACAAATCCAGTACAATTTCAGTACCTTGGATGTTGGTCTTGATCGACTCCATGGGATGATCGAGGATGAACTCCACACCAACGGCCGCCGCAAGATGATGAACGACATCGCAGGTACCCACCAATTCCATCATGATATCGCGATTCAGAATGGAATCAATGTGAACGAACAGACGCTTCCGATAAGCACCTTTTTCCTTGAGATGGGCGATATTATCCAGAGATCCGGTGGAAAGATCATCAATAATATACACTTCATCCCCGTTTTCAAGATAGGCGTCCGCTAAATGGGACCCAATAAAACCGGCACCGCCGGTGATCAGTACGCGCATGTTCGATCTCCGCATTTCTGGTTTGGCTCAATCATTATTCCTCTACGTCTTTCGATTTTTATGACTTTCTACCAGTCGGCGCAAGTAGTTATAAAAAACAGCAGCCGAAAAACGCAACATCAGGGCAATGGCGGCCACAGGTGTTAAAAAAGAGAACGGCCAACTGGCGTATTTTTCATACAGGCGAAAACAGCTTTTGTGAAATTGGAAAATCGCGAATGCAGGACGCGTATCGCTGCTCTTCCCGACGCTATGCACGACCCGGGCCCCTGGAAAGTAGACCACATTCCATCCCGCTTTTTTGACACGGCGGCAAAGGTCGGTATCCTCCCAGTAGAGAAAAAACCTCTCGTCGAACCCCCCTACCGTATCCATGGCTTCTCGCCGTATTACCATACAGGCTCCGGACACCCAATCTACTTCCATCGGTGTTTTATCATCAGCCCTCCATGTGATAATGTTCGCGCGTGTGATGGAATTGTTCGGAAACATTTTGCTAAGGGGGGAATTGCGGCCGAAAATCGATGTGAGCGGGTTTGGAAATGTGCGCGCGGACCCTTGAACACTCCCGTCATCATCCAAAATCATCGGTCCCAGGATGGCGATATGTCCGTTCTGCTCCATTAATCGAATGGATTCTTCGATAAACCCATCGGTCACCACGCTATCGGGGTTCAGTAAAACAATGTATTTTGAATGACAACGGGCCAGTGCTTGGTTGACCGCAGCGCCGAAACCGACATTTCTCTTGTTCAGAATCAGGGTTACGTTAGGGAAAAGACTTTTTGCCCGCTGAAGATTTGCCTCGGATGAATTATCGACGACGACAATGTTTAAATCGTGCTCGCCAGGATTCCACTTCAACAATGCTTCAATGGAGTGAATGAGCCACTTTGAGCTATTGTAGTTGACATATATAAAATCCAGGACCGCCATGGCTCTGTTTTTCCCACGATTACTGTTCAATGCTATTGTTCACTTGAACTTCGGTGCAAATTTTACAGTTCTTAATGAGAATATAGCCCCTCATAGAACATTTTATGTGAAACTACCATTTTTTATCAGGGATCAAATGTTTATCCAAAATTTGCCAGATATCTTGAATACTGGCGACCCGTCTGTTTTGGATGTTTTTCCGTTTTATCAGCGCTTGCGGCAAACTTTTAATAGCGTCCAGTTTGGATTTAAAAATAACGCGGAATTGTCCTCTTAATGCAAAAATTGCGATGGTAACGATGTTCATTAATATATGCACTGGCATGAACAACCAGAATAGTACACCGGGCATATTTTTCACATAAGTCCAGACCACATTGCGATGTCCATGATAAACTGAAAAATCGCTGTGCCGTCCACCCGCAGCTGCCGACCCGACATGCCGTACTATCGCATCAGGTACATACATAGCTTTATAGCCTGCGAGACGGAGACGAAAACCCAAATCCACATCCTCCACATAGCAAAAGTAGTCTTCATCGAAGCCGCCAACGCTCATCAGGGCTTGTCGGCGATACATGGCAGCCGCGGCACAGGGGGAAAAAATTTCTCGAGCTATCTTATCTTCGAGATTCTGACCCATTCTATATCGTTTTCGCCAGACAAGTCCGCTCAAATGAAAGCTGTCACCCACACCATCAACTTTTTGAGGATCGTCATAACACAATTGCCGCGACCCAAAAAAAGCGATACCGGGGTATTCTCTGGCTGCTATCAACATATTTTCTATCCAGGTCGGCTCAGGAAAAGCGTCAGGGTTCAGCAATGCCACAAATTCGCTGGTGCATTCAGCCAAACCTCGATTATTGCCTGCAGCAAAGCCGATGTTGTCGCTCATTTTGAGAATTTTCAATTTACCAGAATAATCGACGAAGTCGCCGGATCCGTCACTGCTGGCGTTATCCACCACATATACACTTTCTGGAAGAACCGTCTGTGAATTCAAGGATCGCAAACATTCCGCGAGCATTTTTCCACTGTTCCAGTTTACTATAATAACGCTTATGGACATAACAGTTATTCCAAATCGATTCACGTAAAGTAATACAGGATAGAACTCCAAACAAACTCTTATACGATAAACAGTCTGTGCAAACGCAGCAGAGACGCAACAGCAACTATTTGGGATTCAATGCCGATCTGAACAGTTGTTGGTATATGTCGCTGAGGTTTGCAGTATAAATCGTATACCCATTAAGCAATATCACTATAGCTTTCGGTGCATTCCTGCTTTTTTTATCCGTGCAGTATGGGATTTACCAAATTTATTTTTTAGAGATAAGTTCGTAAAGACAGACAGATATGTGAAATGGCGGAATCTTCCTTTGGAAGAATATCCTAAGTCAAGAAAACTTTTGTTGGATAATATGCAGAACATTGGCTGCAGTCCAGTATAGAACAAGCCCGGCTGGAAAAGGATAAAATAATATGAAAAATCCTAAAGCAACAAAGACAAGGCAAATGTCCTGTCGCCGATCGGCAGAGGCGTCGGTAGCCGACTTTGGAGATAGCTTTAATGCAATGAGTGTCGATAATGCCATGAGCACAGGCAACATGTTGAAATACTCGCCCAAGTAAGGGATTTTAAAACCTAAAGCAAAGAGCTTGTCAGGCTCTGCCAATGTTTCTATCCACCAAAATGATGCGTCACGCAATTCGTAAGTTGAGCCGAGAACATGAAACAAGGCAATCAAAATCGGTAACTGAAGGAGCACGATAAAGAGGGGTTTTAAACCGGCCAGTGGGCTGACGCCATGGTTTTTGTATAAAGCCAATATTCTTTCGCTTTGTTCTTCGCCGCGATAATCTCTCTTAATTATTTCTAATTCAGGTTTCATACTTTTTTGAATCTGAACAAAAGCTTTTTGGCTAGACGCAGCTTTCCTGGCTACTGGGTACAAGACCATCCGTACCAAAACAGCCAAAAGAAGAATCACCAGTCCCCAATTGGATATTGCCGAATACATGATTTTCATAAACCAAAGTAAACAAAAACTCAGCCATCGCATCCACGGCCAAAGACTTGTAAAAACCAACCTATCAAATTCCAGTATTCCATTGTTAAGGGCTTGCATGGATTTGGGTCCGGAAAATACAACAAATTCCCACTGTACGTAATCACCGGCTCCAATTGAATTTAATGGTAACTGCATTGCAAGCACCGGTAAATGATTCATGGGCAATTCAGTGTGAGCGCCATATTCCTGCGCACGAACCAATACTTCATTAAACCGAATCTCCACCTTTTCATCTTGCTGAGTAATAGGAGCGATCAAAAAGGCAAAATATCTGCCATGAAGGCCTAACCACTGAAGCTCTGAATGGGCCCATGGTAATACAGTTGCAGTTTCCGGTTTTGAACGAAAACGTTTCACTTCGCCGTCTATCAATGCTACGGGCTCGACAAACGAGTACATGGATTCAGCATAACCAAACCCATCGGAGCGTTGATCGCCCAATCCTGGCCCTATCGAAAGCTGTAAACGGTCATCTGAATATGGCTTGAAAATTTGATCAGTGGTGTTCAGCAATCGAATGCAAAAGTTCAATTGATATGGATTATTCGTTAGGGCATATGACTGCTCCAGAACCAATCCATTTTTTAGTAGGCGTCTGTAAATGGTTTGTGGATGGATTGTGTTGTCAATATGAACCCAATTTCCGTTTGATGAAATTAAAAAATTGCTGATTTTACCATTCAAACTCAAGTGCCTTGTCATTGATCGACTGGCATCAGTGGGTGCCTGCATGGAAAACCATTCAATGGTATCGCCATTATTTGCAGAAAGTACTTTCCACATAGCAGGTTCAGGGTTATCAGACATCCATGCAATATCAAGGTATTGAGATTGAATCCGATGAGCAAAATGGGTCTGGTTCGAACTCGATTGATTTGCTTCGGTCGACAAGCTCGAAAACGCAATTATCAAAAAGATGTGATATACAACGGTTACCCTGTTTAACGGGAACAATGAAGGCATTTTAAGGTTCCTGTAAAGTCCAGTGATCATGGCACCATATTTATGCCTTCCCTTAATCACCGATTCCGATATCTGCAAAAACCAGAAGTATATCTGGAAACATCACTGCTCACTCCCGCCGCCTTTAACTTTCTGCTCAAGTGCGGAACGCTTTTTGGACAACCCCAGGAAGCGTAAAATTCTGTACCAATAGAGTTTCAAAATGACCGCAATGGCTGCAACTCCCCCCAATACCCCTTGAAGGATAGCGCTGCCGGTACCAGGATCAAGATATGCGTATGCCGGTGGCGCAATAAAAAGAATGCACAACGATAAAATTATTCCATTTATGATGGTATTTGCTCGCATATGAAAATAGCCTCCTGAAAATGATCACGCTTGGTTAAAATAGACTTATGGTTTTCTTCGCATAAGATAAAGAACCCGATCAGAACCTTCTATCGGCTCAGCACGCTCAAGCAAAAAGTGCAAAGCGAAGGCCTTTTCGAATTGATCGCGCGTATAATTATCGAATATGTCCACCCTCGATCGCAGCAAACGTTGCACCTGACTGTCCGATTTTGGCACAAACTCGATGATAAGACTTTTACGGCAAAGTTGAGCAAAAAAAGATGCGACTTTTTCGAAAGGTACATTGTTTGAAATCGAAATGTGATGGATCAGCGCAAGTGCCATTATACAATCAACTGGCCCACGATCAAATAATGAGTCGCGTTCTGCACTGTTCCAGCCTAATCCGGGGCTAGGATTTGTTAAATCGAGCAGTAACGGTAAAATGGTCGTTTCGCCATCTTTACGGACCTGACGATAGTTGATTTCCACGGCAGATGGGTCGATATCAAACGCTACGGTAAATAATCCCCTTTCAGAAGCAACGCGACTAAACAGTCCGATATTGGCGCCCAAGTCCCAAACTTCATTTTTGGGGCCGGCATTATCAAGAAAGACCTCAATTTGGCGTCTTTTTGATTGAAAAGCATTATCTGAATAATTCGTATCATTATAATAGTCGCTCCATTCGGTGTTGCCGGGCTTCCATTCGAGTTTTGCAATGGTTTTGCGCAAACCATCAAGCAGCCCAATAAGCCCTACCCTGCTGACTTTGCTGAACTTCAAGGCGGTTTTTGAAAGCGATGCATGACTGTCTGCAAAAGACTGCTGGGTTCTCGCATGCATATGCAAGTGCATCAATATTCCAACGCTCGTCCAGCTCCGCTTTGGCAACAAATTGCTTGCTAAATCAAGTGGCAGACCATCAATGTGGTTACGCAATAATTGCCCAAGACGAATATCTCTCTTTGCCATTAAGGTCAAGGGGGCGAGAAAATGTTGGCAAAACTGCCGGTATGCGACCCATGGCATACCATCGACATATGACTCAAAAGAAAGTGTGTCGATGAAAATCGGGCGGCCTTGATGAAACTGAACATTATATGCGGAGGCATCTTTCAGACACATGCCATGATTCAAAGCAATAAATTGTATATCGAGCGTCAGAAGCGCAGCGTCCTTAAGTTGACTGAAACACCATTCATATGGATATGAAATGAATGTCACCGGTTCAGGTTGGATGGTAAGCCATGAATGGACATCCTTATTTATATCGACCTCGGTGTGGGGAATGAGGAGTCTTTTTTCCGTCAATGCATTATACAACCCAGAGTTGATCAAGTTCTCGTAATTCCCACGGTATGATACATTTAAGGCTCGGAAAAGGACACCATCAGACCGATAAAGATATCCATCAGGATCCCGAAATGAAGCAGGTAAAATAGTTTGGGAACTGGTAGTAAAACCAGATGGTGTCATTATATATAATCTCCATTTATATTATAAAAAATTGTGTCGATCATTTTGGAGGCACTTATGCTCCATTGTAAAGGGATATCGCGATGATAGAATAGAAAATTGTCGAGTATTGTCTGCTGATAAGCACTTTGAATCCATCTCTATCATATAATATACTCTTTAATTTCCCGAAAGCGATTTTTGCTGACATCGAAGGAGAGAGAGTTAGACCCAGGTTGGCTTTCAGCAAGGGAAGGGCCCACAAGCGAACGAAACAACATTTTGTCTTATACTGCGATCCGGCCCATATAGTCATCTATACTTTGGTTTTTTTTCACGAACAGGCAACCTTTTTGTAGCCTGCAAGGGTCTAAACATTCGAGCGATCAGATGCTTGATATGGATTTACTGTCGCTTTAGAACTGTCTGGATGAGCTGCTTGTGTTCATCCTTGATGTGTATTCTGAATGCTCTCTTTTCTCCCGACAAAGCAATTATGTTGACATCACCAGAACGATGATCAAACGCCTTCAGAGGCACATCCGTGCGATAGCCACTGACAGATAGTGCTGGACTATTAAATGCTTTTGATACACCTTCTCTCTTGTAATCCGGTGCACCCTGCCATATGAGTTTCTCTCCTTTAAAAAAGAGGATATGAGATGCTGGTTTATACTCGACCAAATCAGCGGACCAACCATCAAATACGAGCATTTCGCCATCTACGACAAGCCAATCCAAATAGCCATCCATATTATTGCGTGTTTTATCAACCAAAAGCTCTTTTCCATTCGCAAAGACAAGAGTGCAGCTACCATCAGATGCGCTTTTTAATTTAACATTTTTTCTATTCTCATTTAAGGGGCGTAATAGAAGGCCTTTTCTTTTCTGCTCAATTTCATAAACTCTAACCCTGTTCTCTCCTTTTTGTAAAGCAACTTTGGGAAGCAATACTGAAAAATAATTTTCCTTTTCATTCCATTGAGAGGCGTTGGTGGTAAGCCAGATTATGTCATTAATTTCTACCGCCAATTGGAGTTTACGCCCGTTTGCACCTTCGATATACCCGCTAAAGAGTAATGGTAAAAAATGATCGTCTATATTGATATTCTGAAAATGATTGATGTTATTGCTCCTTAGCAATAAATCTGCGACTTCACCGATTTGCAAGCTTGATAGGTCACACCCAACCAATTCATTAAAAGGTCCTCTTGTTATTAGACTGTCAAGTGGCGTACGTTCACCAAAATTTTCAACTTGCCATTTGAGCCGAGAAAAACCTGCAATATCCCTTTCACTCAGATTGCCTAATTCCGTAAAATCAAAGATTTCTCTTATCTCACCTTTTTTTCTGGCCAAAGAAATTCCGTCAAGCTTCCAAGACACATCAGCTTTAATTACATCAATGATAGTTGGCAGAATATCGGCGCTTGTTACAATTCTATTGTCAATCTCACCTTTTTTTTGCTTGGGGTATTTCACAAACATAGGAATCTTAAGGATCTCACGCCTGTTAACAGTGTTCGCTATTCGCCGAGATTGCCACGGCTCAAACGCGACGCCATGATCCGCCATAACAATCAATAATGCATCATCATAAATTGCTTCAGAAATTAATTCTTTTTTGAGCATTCCCAAAAATCTATCTACATACCCGACTTGCTGAAGGTACCTGTGGTAAGCGGTAGCTATCAGGGGTTTTTCTCCAAGCCACCCTTCCTTATCACTAAGAATTCCCTCAGGCAATTTATGTTCAAAGGTGTATAGTTGTCCAGTAGCAAGATAGCCATAAGGAATATGCGGTAATAATGTATGTATAAAGAATAGTTGGGGTTTAGCACTTGATCTTATCTGTGATAAAAATGTTTTCAGTTGTTCAGATTTTTGGGGTGTTCTGGTGTATTTTGACATCTGAGTGTCACCACTCGTTGAAGTAGGTATATCCTCATAAAAACCTGCCCATTGTGTATCCAGCGCGGGCAACTCATTTGTCCAACTATGAAGGAATATTAAGTGTTTGTAGATTACAAAAAGGTCAGAAAAGAAAAGATAATAACTTTGGTCCGATGCTTTATTCAATTTCACACAGAGCTGTTCTGGGCACAACTCTGTGTTCACCTCGGAGACATTAAGTTCATACTGTCCACCAAGCATCGTGAACAGACTTTTTGGATAATCCGTTGAAGTCGGCATAAGTTTAACGCCGGGTTTGGGAAACATGCCGCTAACAATTGCAGGTATAACCTTTACCGTTGATTCCGAAACAGTAATTGCGTTTGGAAACCATAAAGCTTCCGATGCCAAGGCGGCAAAGTTAGGATAACGTACGGAATCAATCCGCACCTTGGAATCTAAAAGTGCCGTTGTGCTAAATTCATCAAAAACAACGATAACGATCGGCACCGGATTTTTTATCTCGATTTCTGAATAAACCTTGTCCACCTGGGGGAATACAAGACGACCAATGGGTGTACCAAAAATAAACCACAACGGGAATATCAGCGTGACGGGTAACAACAGGGTTATAAACAACCGAGTCACTTGCAGGCGTGAATACAAAACTGTGAATAGAAGTGCGACAAACCCAGATATGCCTACAACTGATAGATCCGATATGGTGATTTTTTTTATTAAGGGTAAGACCACTATCGCAGCTAAGACAAAAACAAAAAACAGGTGAACACCTCTCTGCGCCTTTTTATTAATCGTATAGATGGCAATTTCGGCGAAAATTAACAAAAATGCAAAACCGAACGAGAGAATAAGGCTCATGCTGACAATAAGCCCTGGTGTGGCGGAGTGCGCCACAAAAAACTCTGGATATTTGCCTAGCAAATCATAAATTGGCTGTGCAATTGCAAAGGATATAAATACGAAAAGATGCAGGCAATCCATATAAGACTTGTTCATAACAAAACGGTCCTAAACCCATAGAAAGGTTCCAAGTTCAGGATGCCGCAATTTAAACTTCTTCTAAGTTGGCATCCTGGCGCATGAGATAAAAGGGAATGCAGCTTTTTGATTACATGCATAGGTTTCATGACTATTTTCAGGACACCGGATTTATTGCGCCTGAGTTCTGGAACACGATGGTTCCATCTAAGCATTCTTCGTGGAGATAGCGCCCCAGGTGCCTCTATCATAAGTGTGAAGCTGATCCGTCATCAGGTGAGATCCCTTATCAACACAACGTTTGATGTGTGGCAAAAGGTCCATCATACTGTCACTTTTTTTACCGGAACAGTCAGAACCGGGGCGTTACGATAGACCGCAACCAGCACTCACTGCTTTTTTGTTCCGTGTTATCATCGTTACAATATAAAATTGTTGTAACGATGACAGGAGGAAATCGTATATGGCCATAGTGTATCAGACCAATAAAAAGACCGGCGTCACCTATGCTTACGAGAATTGCTTATTGGGATAAGAAAAAGAAGCAGTCCCGGGCGAAACGTAAATGTATAGGGAAGGTGGACCCCGAGACACAGCAAATCATTTCCACGCGAAAACGACAACTGTCGGAAGTAGGCCAGGCCCCTAAGCGGGGGCCAGTGCCGGTTACCCGGACGAAACGCAGTTTTTATGGAGCCACCTACCTTTTTGACCGCATTGGAGAAGATACCGGCGTGACTGAGGATCTGAAAACCTGCTTTCCAGAAAGTTACCGGCAGATCCTGTCCATCGATTATTATCTGATTTTGGAAGATAGGAACCCCCTGAGCCGTTTTAATCGCTGGGCGGCCGTGCATTGGCATCCCCATGGTGACAGCATATCATCTCAGAGAAGCAGTGAATTGTTCGCCTCTCTTACTGATGAGGCAAGGCAGCGCTTTTTTTATCTTCAGGCAAAACGTCGAGTTGACAAAGAGTATCTGGCCTATGATAGCACTTCTGTTTCCAGTTATTTAAAAAGCCTAAGGCAGGTCCGCTACGGCAAAAACAAAGACCATGAGCATCTGGCCCAGATCAATCTGAGCCTGTTGTTCGGACAACAATCCCGTCTGCCTTTTTATTACCGAAAGCTGGCCGGCAACATTCCTGACGTGGAAAACCCTTAAGAAACTGCTGGCCGACATTAATACGTTGGGCTACGAGAAGATCAAGGTGGTGTCCTGGATCGAGGTTTTTTCAGCGCCGCCAACATCAACGAGCTATACAGGCATCATATCAAGTTTTTGATTGCCACCAAGCTGTCCCTGAAATTTGTGCAGACACATCTGGATACCGTGCGCGATACGATGCGCAGTTGGAACCACTATAGCCAGGACTATCAACTCTATATGTATTCCCTGCCGGTTACTTGGGACTATGTTCAAGATCGCCCTTATAAAGGGGACAACATCAAAGCGGATCGTCGGATGTACCTTCATTTATATCATTCCCCGGAGCGGGCCCTGGAGGATGAAATGGCCTTCAACAGCCAGCTGGCCGATTTACAGGCGGAATTGGAAAGTGGCCAGCGGCATCCGGATCATGAGAAGCAGTATGCCAAATATTTTGAGGTGAAAAGCACACCGGTCAGAGGCACAAAAGTAGTTGTCAGGGAAGAGGCCCTGTCCGAGGCCAAACGCAATTACGGGCTTTTTGCGCTATTGAGCAACGAGATAAAGGAAGCACAAGAGGCGTTGGAGATTTATCGGAACAAGGACCTGGTGGAAAAGGCCTTCGATAATCTTAAAGAGCGGCTCAATCTGCGCCGGTTGGCTGTCTCATCGGAACAAAGTCTGGATGGTAAGCTCTTTGTGCAGTTCATCGCACTGATCTTTTTATCCTACATCACAAGGAAGATGCAGGAAAACAAGCTATTCAAGAACCATACGTTGCAAGAGATTTTGGACGAGTTCGACATCATTGAATGCTTCGAAGTGCCGGGCCAACGACTACAGGTCGGAGAAACAACGAAACGTCAAATGGAACTATACACCACCTTTGGTATTATGCCGCCTGCATCGTTACAATAGTCCGGGAATTTAGGTTGTAACGGTAAATTGCTTTTTACAGTGGGCGCATTCATAAAGACCGGCCCTCACTTTTTGGCACGACAGAGCATTAGACATGTAACAACAGCAGTGAGAACAGTATCGGCCATCTCCCCGAATGATGTACTCAAAAAAACTCGGCAGGCCGAAGCGTCTGCAAACCTTTTCCAAATTGGTCGATGTTCATGGCATCCTCCTTGATGTTTTCGAGGATGCTATCATGGTGCTGTGACAGATCCGGGCACAGCGATGCCTTCATATTTTTTATAGAACCGAAGATTTTTCAATCGAAATTCTCGTTTTAGGTGGTGAGTTAATTGACAATAGATAGAAGACGCTGCCAAGCGACATATAGAATATTTCTAGAATAACTCGCAGTTGCGAAGATTTTTGGACGTAAAACATCGATTTTCCCCATTTCATTTTGAAACCATTTATCATCAACACCGTAGGACTTTGACAGAATTTCTCTATGACTGTTATCATTAAGTAAACTGTTTAATTTCAGTAGTCCTATCATTTTATAGGGTTTATCAAGCCATTGATTACCCAAAAAATATAATAAAGCTTTTTCGATATTTAAATGCTCATTACTAGGAATATCTTTGACTATCAATTGGTCATAAAACCCATCTATAAGCAACTCCCTATTAACATTATCGAAAAATTTTTCGGCAATTAAATAATGCTCATTGATAGTTCGAATTGAGTTTGTAGGGGTTTCACAGCTTGCATTTTCGCCGGGCATGATCCTAAAATTAACTAATTCTTTGTGTGATATACTTATCTCGTAATGTTTTACCAATCGGACCCACATATCGAAATCGGGGAGTTGGCGAAGTCGGTTATTGTAAGTGCCTAAATTTTTATAGCACTCCCTTCTTATAAGCATTGTAGGATGGCATATGCAATTGCCATGATCAAAAAAGTGTCTAAGCCATTTCCCTCGTGGCCTATTTTCTTGATGAAAAACTTTTTCAAATGGCAATTTTGTTTTAATGTGCCCTCCTTCTTTATCAACAAATCTTGCCAGCCCAAAGCATGCGCCAAGTGAAGGATTTTCTCTCATTAAATCTATCTGATATGCCAACTTGTACTCGTCAATCCAACTGTCATCCGAATTAATAAGTGCGATGAATTCACCCGATGCCTTTTCAATGAGGTCATTGGTAACGAAGCAAGCACCGCGATTGACGTCGTTTTGAAAAAATTTTATTCTGGGGTCATTAACAGAAGCAATTACCTCCTTTGTTCTATCAGAAGACCCATCGTCGGCTATTAAAAACTCGAATTCCACATCACGTTGCTGCAGGACACTTTCGATCGCCTGTTTGACAAAGCCGGCATGATTATACGCCGCCATAATAACAGAGACGGTTGCTGATTTCATGCAACCCCCCTAAAAAATATTCTTACGATGGAGCGTTTCAGTTTTGGGGGTAACAATGAACGAGAGAGTGTCAATATTATTGGCGGCATGAAATCTAAAATATTTGGCAATATTCGGGCAAACGGCTTGCATGTATCCGCGACAGCGTCCTCTACTGACGAAGTTATAATATTGTGCTTTAGGCAATTAGATAAATTTTCAAAATCATTTTTAAAGATGTGCATAGTTAACTCATCGTAGGCAGGGATAAGTCCAAGTTGTTCTTTTAATTTTTCGACATGAGGTTTTTGAGCCCATACTCCGTTTGAATGGAGACGATACACAGACATGGGTTCCTCCAGAAAACCAATCAGGCTATATCTTGCAATACAGATATTTACGATCCAATCATATGATTTAATGCTGAATATTGCTGGTGGCAGCTTTTCCAATCCAGATTTACGATACATGCAAGTCGAAAAATTCCCAATAATGTTATCAGCAATCAGTTCTCGGGCACTAATAAAACGATGTCCATTCCCAATTGCTGTCCTGATAGTAAAACTTGCCTGATCTTCCTGATACACAAAGTAGTTGACTGAACAAAGATCGCAACCATAGAAATTATCTAAAAAATCGCATTGATGCTTAAGCTTTAATGAACTGACCCAGTAGTCGTCACCTTCTAAGACAGCGACATATGTCCCGGTGCAGGCAGCGAAACCGCGCTGATAATTTCTGGTTATACCTATATTTGAGTTGCCATCCAGATATTTGAATTGGAACCTTGGGTCCCTTCCCTCATGCTCTCTTATAATAGTCAAGGTGTTGTCTGATGATCCGTCGTCGGCGATAACTAACTCTACTGGACCTTCCAAGGTCTGGAAAAATATGCTGTTTATCGCCTTCTCGATGTATTTTTCATGGTTGTAGGTTACCAGCAAGATGGATAAACGGGGGCCACATTCGTTTTTATAAATCATGGGCGTACCAAATTTATTATAATTATAACTGCATTATATTCTAATTTTATTTAATCAATGGCCGAGCAGGATTGCCAACAACAGTTATACCTGGTGGCACATTTTTTGTTACTACAGCCCCCATCCCTATGACAGCTTCACACCCGATGGTTAAAGGCTCTCCATGTTTACCTTGCCTTATTGCAGCACCAGTGCCAATGTAGACATGATCTTCTATAACAACGTTGCCATTACACTTTACCGAAGGTGCAAAAGTTACGTAATCCCCGATTATACAGTCATGAGCTACATATGAGTAGATGTTTGCATGGAAAAAAACTCCAATGTGAACATTCGATGTGATTGTAACGAATGGTGAAAGGATAGAGCCATGACCCATTTGAATCGCGTCCATTGTGACTACGTTCTTCGCATTTATTGAAAATGGAACCGATCCTGCGTCTATGCAAATCTTTGCAATTCTTTGTCTTGCTTTAGAATTCCCTATAGCAATATTGAATCGCTTTGGGTTGGGCAAATTTAAAAAATTCTTAAGGGATATAACGGAAAAACCATTGACCGGCATCAAATCATCAACATCTTCTACTACGAAAAAAAGTTCCGCATTACCGGAGAGTATTTCGCCTCGCAACCCTGAGTTTGCCAAAGGCATGACTTCCCTTCCATATCCTCCAGCTCCAATTAGACCATAATAAGTTTTCATGAAAATATATTTCCACTCTAGTATCGAATCGAACGTTTAACAATCCGGCAAACCATTGCTATTTCTTCTTCGGAAAGCCTATCATAAAGCGGCAGACAAAGAATGCGACGAGAAATCGTTTCCGCAGTAGGCACTTTCTGTCCTGTAACATATGGAAGATCTGATAGAGATGGGAAAAAGTACCTTCTTGGATAAATATTATAAAGATTAAGCTGCGCCAATACTTTCAAGAGAATTGACTCATCTTCGAAAATCACAGGAAAGTATGAAAAATTATATTCAGTATCTGGTACAATGACCTGGAACTGGATTGGTATATTTTGCAAATTTGCTTTATATTGGTTAGTCAGCTTTTTTCTGACTTTAATAATGTCCCGTATATACTTAAGATTGCATAACCCCATAGCGGCATGCATTTCTGAATTTTTCCCATTAATGCCGATATCGCCGAACTCAGTTGCTGAGATGTGTCCAAAGTTACGCATTAGCGCCATGCGCTTTAAAAAGTCTGCATTGGGAGTAACGACAGCCCCCCCTTCGATTGTATGAAATAGTTTTGTCGCGTGAAAACTACAAGTAGAAATGTCACCGTAGGAAAGCAGCGAACGTCCATTGTAAGTGGTTCCGAAGGCATGCGCGGCATCGTAAATAACACGCAACTTATATTTTTCGGCGATAGTTTGAATGGCTTGCACATCACAGGGATTACCAAAAACATGCACCGCCAAAATGGCACTCGTCTTTTTTGTAATAGCCTGTTCGAGCTTCTTTGGATCTATATTCAAAGTTTCAGGGCAAATGTCGACCATTACCGGTTTGCATCTCTCCCACACAATGCTCGAGGTAGTTGCGACATAACTAAAGGGGGTGGTGATTATCTCACCTTGCAAATCCAGGGCCCTAATTGCAATCTGAAGTGCTATCGTGCCATTACTAACAAATAAAAGATGCTCAACATCTATGTACTCTTTTAGTTTCAACTCTAATTCATTGACTAAAGGCCCGTTGTTGGTCAACCATTCTCGATCCCAAATTTTATTTATATATTCTTGATATTCTTCGCAGGGAGGCAAAAATGGTTTTGTAACGGTTATATTCATGGCGACCTGACCTCATGTTAAAGAAGCTGCTGTAATTTTTTAAAGACGAATCTCAGTTTTCCGTACCAAGACTTTTTTGCTAATATTGTTTCGACATCATGGTTCCTGTTGGCCAGATCTGTAAGCCCTTTCTCAAGCGTTGTGATATACTGCCCACAGGCTTTCCAATCGGCTTCAACACTGCTTATTTTATTAGTCTGATCTGAAATGATTTGCTCAAGAGCAGCTATATTTTGCCTGCGTTCATCCAGTTCATTTTCAATGCCTTGGATGTAATCCGACTGGAGCATGAGCATATGTTCAGTCATTTTCAAGCGTGCCATCAATTTGATTGGCCACTTGTCTTCGTTATGATTAAATGATTTTTCCAGTAATTCAGAGCGTTTTTCAAGTTGTTTTTTAGGGTGAAAAATTTCATGGCTGACATTTCGACCGTTATTGCGAATGTTCATTAACAAATCTGGATTGCGAATCAATTCTTTGACAGCTTTAAAAAGAGCCTCTGGTTTAGGTTCGCAAATAACAATATCGATCCCATTGGTGTAATGGTGGTTGAGTCTTAGTTCATCACTGCAGACCATAGCGACACCACACAGAGAGGCTTCCACACAGCAACCAGTAGGGAAACCATCGAAATTCCCAGGATGTAATAAAAAGGGGCGGTTTGGAGAAATAATAATATCCTGCGTCAAAAAAAATTCTTTCAACTCACTGGTGGCGAGAGGCCCTTTAAATAAAATGGACGATATTACCTTATCATCTATTGAAGCATCTTCGGCTGTAAAATTCCCAACAACAGAGAACCGCAAATTTCGAAATTCTTCATTAAGTTGCTTCGCCGCCGCTATAAATTCCGGGAATCCTTTGTTAGCACCTTTTGGCATGTAGCGTGCCGCCACAAAACATATTGATATAACATTACCTGGTACCAAGGTGTCTTTATCTATATTAATTTGTTCGAAGTATAAAGGATGAATTACTCCGCCATACATGTAATGCACAGGAACAGCACAATGCTTGGCCTGTAAGTATTCCATCGTGACGCTTTGAGTAGCTATGACCCCGCGAAGTAGCGGTGACTGAAGTACCTTATTTAGCTTTGCATCACTCGCTGGTTCCCTTAAACCAAATCCACCGCCAGGATATAGTGTCATGATGAAAGGAATGCAGTGTGCGTTCAGTGCGGGTAAAAAATGGTGCGCATTGTTAAGAAAGTTTATATATGCAAACTCGCAGTCATATAGGGAGGAATATTCATATGGTTCAACCCGGTCAGCATATTGTGGATATTGTTTTGCATAAGCTGCATGGACGGTTTTGAAATCAGCATTGGTCGAAAGTATCTTTAGTCGCGGGAAGCATTCCATGTACCAATTATACTCGGCAACTCGGAAGGCCGATAGCAGATTAGGAAAATAATCATCCAACACTGCCACAAAGCGGCGTTTTTCAACATGCTGTTTTAAATACTGAGAACTTGATATCATGATCAATTTCGACCCAATCGCATAGAGGGAAAGGATTACGCACCGCCACTTCAAATACACCAATATCTTCAAGCCAGTCAACGATATTGACGTCTGAGTATTGATTTACATCATCCATACTTGAAAGCAACGCCGTGATGGAATACCGACCTGCTTGCAGTCGAACAGGTAATTGAAACTCGACCTGAAAGCGCTCACCAGGCAGCCATGTGCGATCGAATAGCCCAATCGTCGCTCCTGTGTTGAGGCCTACCAAATGTTGATTATTCCGATCTTTTATGTGAAGAGCCACTATTATTTGCTTGCATTTTTCTTTGATTTCAATAAGGCAAACAATTCTCAACGAACTGCCGAATTTAAGGGGACTCACATCAAATAATTCATTTCCACAAAATCCTTGGAAAGCTATGTATCGCGCTTGACCGGTGCCGGAGCGTTCTGAGTACCGCAAGTTTGTGGCACTATTATTACAATCAATTAGTTCGTGGGGTTTTGAATTTTTAGTTTCATCTAACTGCCCAGATGCGAACAAATGTTGAGCGTTGGCGTGTTTAATCCAGTCTTGACCATAAGCTCGGGAAACATCAGCAGTATCACCGAACATTTTACCAACCCCCTGATCAAGCCATAACGTTCGCTTGCATAACGCTTTAATGGAATCAATATCATGGCTTACAAGCAAAATTGTGGTGCCGCTTTCAACAATCTGCTTCATCCGGGACATGCATTTGGCCTGAAAGAAGGAATCACCAACAGCAAGAGCCTCATCAACAATTAATATATCAGCATCCACATGCACAATTACCGCAAATGCAAGTCGCAAATACATGCCACTGGAATAGGTTTTTACGGGTTGACCGATGAAGTCGCCAATATCCGCGAAGGAAACAATGTTGTCGTAACGGGCATCGATCTCTTCTTTGGTTAATCCGAGCAGTGAAGCGTTCAAGTAAACATTTTCGTAGCCAGTGAATTCCGGATTAAAGCCTGATCCCAGTTCCAAAAGAGCCGCAATACGGCCTGCGGTTTGAATACTGCCAGAGTTGGGCGTAAGTGTTCCGCATATAATTTGAAGCAGGGTTGACTTTCCGGATCCATTGCGGCCGATGATGCCGACGGTTTCACCTTTTTTGACCTCATATGAAACATCCTTGAGTGCCCAAAACTCCCTATAATACTTCTTCCGTCTACGCATCAGCATTTGCATGAGGCGGTCTCGCGGTTTATCATAGATCAGATAGCATTTGCTTAGATTTTTAACCTTAATGGCGATCTCAGAGGACATCTGCGAACCCTTTGCGCGTCTTTTGAAACCAGACAAACCCCATCCAGGCAATACATGATGCGATCAGAAAGTAAGCTGTCAACATAGCTATGCCTGGTAATTTTCCCCAAAACAGCATGTTTCTGGTTTCTTCGATCGCAGGCATTAATGGATTCAGCAACAAGGCCGATCGGTATGCTTCAGGAAGGGCGGTAATCGGATAAAAAATAGGAGAGAGAAACATCAATACCGTTGTCAGAATACCCACAAACTGCGATACATCGCGTAAATATACCCCCAGCGATGCCAGCATCCAGGACAGGCCCATAATTAATAGGGCCAATGGCAAAAAAACCAAAGGAAGCAAAAGCGCGGTGGCATGCGGCAAACCGAATAAAAAAACATACGCAGTCAACCACACGCCAAGGCTAATTATTGTGTGGAACATCGCTGATCCCAAGGCTACCCAGGGCAGAATTTCTAATGGAAATACTACTTTTTTCACATAATTCACATTCGCGAGGATCAGCCCCGGGGCACGATTGACACACTCAGCAAAAAGGTTGAACACGATCAGTCCGGCGAAAAGCACCAGAGCAAATTCAGTCTTTGAATCGCTTCCTGTATTCCACCGAGCTTTAAAGATGACGCTAAATACGAAAGTGTATACCGCCAGCATGAAAAGGGGATTGAAAAAAGACCAGAAAATCCCAAGAAAAGATCCCCTGTAGCGTCCAACCACTTCTCTCTTGGATAGAGCAAAGATCAGACTCCGGTTGCGCCAGAAACCGGCGATCATTTCTTTGGGTGATATAGAAAAATGCTGCATTATGCAAAAACTTTCACAAGATTCATGTGCGGTTTGTACCCGGAAAGTGAATAACCGAAGGTCGGCAGTTCCTTATAGCGTTAATATTTTCTCTTTGAGGATCCCGCTATTTTCTAAGCTTTGAGCAATAGCATTATATTCTTCAAGTTCCAATATAAGTATAATGTCATAATCAAGATCACCCAGGCATTTTTCGTTATCAATTATATTTACCAGTGTCAGGCTTTGTTCGTTCATCACCTCACAGGCAATATTAGAAATAGCGCCATTGCCATATAAGACAATGCGTTGTTTCCCTTTTGTTTTTATTTCTTTGAACAGGTTTCTTAATTTCTCCTGAATCTCTTTGTAGAATCCCATTGAATGCCGAATGTATCGGTAGGTCAGGTTTGATATTTCAACATCCCCTTTGGGTGTGAGGAGATATTTGACTTTGCTTTCCGAAATATTGCTGATTTCGAGATAGCCTTTTTGAACGAGCCTCTTGAGCAAGGCGTTGACCATTCCCAGGGAGATCTTAAGTCTTTTGGCGATTTCCCTTTGACTTGGACTTTGATCGCTCGCCAGAGTCTCCAACAGTCTCAGGGCATTGATCTCTTTTTGATGCATGGATGCGAAGAAAAACTTAAAAGGTGTACATAGCTCCGCCTGGTGAATTCCAAATTAGAATTCACATGGTTCTGGCATTTGAAGCTGTTTGATTGGGGATGTGGAGCGGTCTCAGAGATGATCGTTGTTTCAAATGCTGTCGGGATGATGTTCTGATTTGTATGAGATCGATTCTGAGCTTGGAAATGTATGTTCAGCAGTTGAACATATTCATTTTTCAATGTCAAGGCTTTTTTACTTCTATGAGATTAAGATGAAGTGAATCCCCCATTATGAGATTCGCCGATATCATACCTCTGCACCGAGCGAACACTAGGTTCGCCCCTACATCGTCCCCCTGCTTGGAACGAACCTACCTGGCTGCCCTCGGAATCCATGGTAACGAGGAACAAAAAAAATCCAGAAACCGAAAACGCTCGATTTCTGGATTTTTTGTGCTTTTCCGATCTTTCTTACTTCTTGTCCTTAACCACGATCCTGTCCTTGTTGGCATCCAGCGTTTTCTGGCCAATGCCTTTTACCTGAAGGATGTCATCCGGGGTTTTGAAGGGGCCGTTTTGTTCGCGGTGCTCGACGATGCGGTCCGCGTAGCCCCTGCCAACGCCATCGAGAGTCATGAGTTGCTCGACGGTCGCTGTGTTGATGTTCACCTTGCCACCACCCTCGGCCCACAGGGGAGCCGCACACATCAACATCAAAGCCGTCACTAATGTAATTACTGTCATAGCCCTCTTTTTCATCCTACCTCCTTTTCAGTTAATAGTCTCTTGCCTCTTGAAGCCTCAACCTCTGCGCACCCATATTTGATTAAGAATACAGTATCTTATAAATCTGTCAATACGGAAAAAATCGCTGTTTTATACGGTAATAAAATAAGTATTTAATGTTGAAATTGTGATTTATGCGCTTTGTTTCAGCGGGTTATGGTTTAGGTAAGTCGACTGAGTGCGGTTTTACAGCTTATCACACGGTACATGGATTGTAAAAAAAAGCGTTTATCCTTGATTAAAGCGGCTGCCTCGGCTATATGGCTTTTTTTAAATCAAATCAAAGTAGTTACGGTATATGTGCATGCAAAAAGAGGTTCCGATAGCCATTGTTTCCATGGCGGGTGTCTTTCCGAGAGCCACTGGAATTGAGCAATTCTGGCGGAATATCGTCGACAAGGTGGATGCCACGGAGGTGGTTCCGACACATCGGTGGTGCGGACCGCTGGACTGGGTTTACGATCGTGCTCCGGCCCCGGATAAAGCCTATTCCAAGCGGGCCTGTTTGATCGATGGTTTTCGGTTCGACGGCAGTGATATGGCGATCGATCCTGCTGAGGTCGCTGGTCTGGACCCCCTCTACCAATGGGTTCTGTATGCGACCGGTGATGCTTTGCGGCATTGCGATGTGTCGAAAGTGGATAAAAAACGTGTCGGGGCTATTCTGGCGGCGATTGCCCTGCCGACCCGGTCCTCATCTGCCCTGGCGTCCAAGCTTTTCGGCGCTCAGTTATTGGGTTCCCTGCTGCCGGCACAAAATGCGCCGGCCATTTCAGCTATTGAATCCTTGCGCGACCGGGTCGTCGCGAGGCCTGCATCGTTGGTTTGCAGCGCTTTCGGCCTGGGGGGCACGGCCTACACGCTGGATGCGGCCTGCGCTTCCTCATTATATGCGTTGAAGTTGGCCTGCGACGAACTGCGCGGTGGCCGCGCCGATGCCATGATCACGGGAGGGGTTTCGGCGGCCGATTGCCTCTATACGCAAATCGGTTTCAGCCAGTTGCGGGCGTTGTCGCCGTCCGGGCGGTGCGCGCCGTTCGATCGGACGGCGGATGGCCTGGTGGTGGGTGAAGGCGCCGGCATTCTCGTGCTCAAGCGCCTGGACGATGCGTTGCGGGATCAGGATACGATCTACGGTGTGATTCGCGGGATCGGTTTGTCCAATGACATGCGTGGCAATCTGTTGGCACCGGAATCGGACGGGCAGCTGCGCGCGATGCGAGCGGCCTATTCGGAAGCGGGTTGGCAGCCATGGGATGTGGATTATATCGAATGCCATGGCGCGGGCACGCTGGTGGGCGATGCCACCGAATTGAAAAGCCTGCGCACCCTTTGGCAAGCGGCCGACAGCGCGCATCGCTGCGCGATCGGCTCGGTCAAATCCATGATCGGCCATCTGCTCACCGCGGCCGGCGCGGCGGGTTTGATCAAAACCCTGCTGGGGCTTCAGCGTCACATCTTGCCGCCGTCATTGAAATTTGAACGGCCGGCCGAAGGCAGCCCTTTGATCGACAGCCCTTTTGCGGTTCAAACCACGGCCGCGCCCTGGTTGCCAAAGGATGCCTCTGCGCCCAGGCGGGCGGCGGTCAGCGCCTTTGGCTTCGGGGGGATCAACGGGCACGTGCTTATTGAGGAGTGGCCGAGGCCAAGCGATGGCTCTGCTTGCCAAAAAGTGCCAACGGTAGCTGTTACCCACACCCGTGCGACTGAACGACGATCCGACGCGATCGCCATCGTCGGCATGGATCTGTGCCTGGGTTCCCTGCAATCCGTGCAAGCCTTTCAGCAAGCTGTGTTCGCAGGCCATTCGGCCCTGCGGGCCGTTCCCGCCGAACGCTGGAAAGCGCCCGGGACCATGCGGGAGCTTTTCGGGACGGCGGCCGCGATCGGCGGATTCATGCAAGAGATCGTGGTCGCAATCGGCGAATTTCAGATTCCGCCTGGTGAAATCGCGGATATTCTGCCCCAGCAATTGTTGATGCTCAAAACGGCTGCCGGCGCCATCCATGATGCCGGCTTGCCCTTGCGCGAACCGCGGGCCCGTATGGGCGCCATCATCGGCATCGGCTTCGATTATGAGGCCACCAATTTTCACCTGCGCTGGGTGCTGCCACAATTGCTCGAAGAGTGGCGCCGGCACTACGGCTGGACAGTTGCGGCGGAGAAGCTCGAACAGTGGCTCGAAAGGGCCAAAGACGCCTGTGGCCCGCCATTGACGCCTTCACGGACACTCGGCGCCTTGGGCGGCATCGTGGCCAGCCGCATCGCCCGCGAATTCCGCTTAGGCGGCCCCTCCTTCGTGGTTTCAGAGGAAGAGGCCTCCGGACTGCGTGCGGTCGAGATCGCCATGCGCATGCTCAGGTCCCGTCAAACGGATGCCATGCTGGTTGGCGCGGTCGATCTGGCCGGCGACGAACGCAATCTGGCGACTTTGCTGGCGCGCGGCGACGTGAGCCCGTCAGGCATGGTCCGGCCTTTCGACCACAATGCGGATGGCACCCTGCCCGGCGAAGGCGCCGTGGCTCTGGTGCTCAAACGTCTGGAGGACGCCCAAGCGGATGGCGATCGCATTTATGCCGTGATACGCGGGGTTGGCAGCGCCCGTGGCAACGATGCCCCAGCCCTGCCCGCCGCCTACCGTGAATCCCTCGCACACGCTTTGGATGATGCGCGGATTTCCGCTGACACGGTCACTTTGGTGGAAACGCATGGCAGCGCCATTGTTTCGGAAGATGCCGTTGAAGCCGAGGCGCTGACTTCTTTTATGCGCAACGCCGGTGGCCGTGCTCCGGAACACGCGGTTTCCATCAGTGCCTTGAAACCGCTGGTGGGGCACACCGGGGCGACCTCCGGCCTGGCCTCCCTGGCCAAGACATCCTTGTGCCTTTTCCATCACCTGCTGCCCGCCATGCCCCATTTCGACACCGCCGGCCAGCGTCAGTTGCAAGAAGGTCCGTTTCATTTCCCCCGCCAAACCACCTACTGGGCAGGCAACCGGGAGGAAGGCGCACGCACGGCAGTCGTGGCCGCCATGACAGGTGACGGCAACTGTATGCATGCGGTGCTGGCGCAGTCCGATGCAGCAGGGTCAACGCCTACAGGACCTGTCTTGAATCAACGCCGCCGGCCGATGGGTCCCCTGCCTTACGCCTTGTTCGTGGTCAAAGGGGACAGCAAAGAAGACCTGATGGCCGGGCTGCGGCGTGTGGAACAGCTTGCGTCGACCTGCGATCACGCTTCTGCACCCATGGAGCAGCTTGGCCGTCACTGGTTCAAGAACGAGCAGCCGACCACCGGCCGGTCGCAGACCCTATCGATTCTGGCCCATTCGCCGGAGGAACTGCGCGGCTATCTTGCTCAAGCGCAACGGGTCGTTCAGGATGCGCAAACCCATCCGATGGCCGCTCGCGGCGGGGTGTGTTACCTGCCTGCCATCGCGCAGCAAAAAGGCCGCCTGGCCTTCGTTTTTCCCGGCTCGGGCAACCACTACGTGGGTATGGGCCGAACGTTGGGCGCCCATTGGCCCGAAATCTTGAGGGACATGGACGGCAGCACCGCCCGGCTCAAGGCGCAGATGCTGCCGCATTTGTACGATCCCTGGCGCAGCAATTGGTGTCCCGGTTGGCCGACCGAGAGCTACCAGGCACTGGTTGCCGATCCATTGCACCCCATTTTCGGCCAGGTGGTGTTTGGATCCCAGATGGGCGGTCTGTTGCGCGGCTTTCAGCTGCAGCCCGATGCTGTGATCGGGTATAGCCTGGGAGAGTCGGCCGGACTTTTCGCACTCGGCGCCTGGATCGATCACGGCCAGATGCTCGCGCGTCTGGCGGCCTCCGATCTTTTTAAAACCGAATTGTGCGGACCGCTGCTTTCTCTCAAACGCGCCTGGGGGCTCGCTGCCGATCAAGAGGTGCACTGGGTGGCCGCCGTGGTCAACCGGCCGGCCGAACAAGTCGATCGGGCCATCGCGCACGCTCAGCATGTCCGCCGGCTCATCATCAACACGCCCAATGAATGCGTCATCGGCGGAATTGCGGACGCGGTCGCCAAGGTCATTGCCGCACTGGGCTGCGAGGCCCTCTATTTGGACGGCGTGGTCACGGTGCATTGCGATGCGGCGCAACCGGTGGCGCAGGCCTACAAGGACTTGCATCGGTTTGCGACCCACGCTGTTCCCGGCGTTCAGTTTTACAGTTGCGCGCGCGGCGAATCCTATGCGCTGACCTCCGAAAGCGCGGCCGATTCGATTCTGCGCCAGGCCCTGCACGGTTTCGATTTTCCGCGCACCATTGGGCAGGCGTACACGGACGGGGTCCGCGTGTTTGTCGAGGTGGGCCCGCAATCTTCGTGCACGCGCATGATCCGGCAGATTCTGGGCGATCGGCCCCATCTGGCAGTCGCAGCCAATGTGCGCGGCGAAGATGAGTGCCTGACGCTGCTCAAATGCCTGGGAACCGTGGCGGCTGCCGGGATGGATGTGGACATGGCCCTATTGTATGACTATGCGCAGGGTCCAGGGTCGCGCCGGGGTTCGGCGCCGGCAGAGGCAAACCGCAAGACGATCCGTGTCAAAGTGGGCGGCCGGCCGCTGCAATTGCCGCCGCTGCCCATCGAAAAAAACGATCCGCAACTGTCGACAACCGGCCCTGCCCCGGTATCGCCGCAGCCGGCGGATATGGCTGACATCGCGCCCATGCCTGCTGCGCCACCGCCATCGAATGCCGCTCCCTCGGCGGTTTCCGAGTTTCAGTCCCTGCTGGCCACCTTCGATGCCAATGTGGCGGCCACAGCACAGGTTCACGAACAATTTCTGGATCTTTCCCAGGAGATGACCCGGCGGTTCGCGGAAACGTTCCAGTTGCAAAACCATTTGATCGGGGTGATAGCCGACCTGGGTGGCGGGACTATCTCGGCCCCTTCCGAACCGGTGGCCTTTACCCGCGAACAGTGCATGGAATTCGCGGTCGGGTCGGTCGGCAAGGTGCTCGGCCCCGCATTCGATGTGATCGACACCTATAAGTGCAGGGTGCGCCTGCCCGATGAGCCTTTGATGCTGGTCGATCGCATCATGCTGGTGGAAGGCGAAAAAGGGGCTCTCGGGCCGGGGCGTCTGGTCACCGAACATGACGTGCTGCCCGGTGCCTGGTACCTGGACGGCGGTCGTGCGCCGGTATGCATTTCCGTGGAGGCCGGCCAGGCCGATCTTTTTCTGAGCAGCTATCTGGGCATCGACCACCAGGTCAAGGGCGAACGCGCCTATCGGCTGCTCGACGCCAAAATTCAATTTCATCGCGGGCTGCCCCGCGCCGGCGAAACGATCCGCTACGATATCCATATCGATAAGTTCGTCAAGCAGGGCGCCACATACCTTTTCTTTTTCCGTTTCGAAGGCCATATCGACGGGCAGCATCTGATCACCATGACCGAGGGCTGCGCCGGCTTTTTCACCGAACAGGAGGTGGCCAACTCCGGCGGCATCATCCTGACCGACGAAGATCGTGCACCCGCGACGGCCATCGGCGGAAAGCCATTTTTTCCGATCTTGCCATTGCCTGACAGGGAAACATTTCACGACGCTCAGATCGAAGCCCTGCGCAGCGGCGATGCCGCCGCCTGTTTCGGTCCGGATTTCGCTGGGGTAACCCTGCCCGATTCTTTGTGCCTGCCCCAAGGGCGCATGCGCCTGATCGACCGCATCGTGGCTTGCGATCCTGCCGGCGGCCGCTGGGGCAAAGGGCTCATCAAAGCCGAAGCCGATATCCAACCGGATGCCTGGTTTTTGACCTGCCATTTTGTGGATGACAAGGTCATGCCGGGGACGCTGATGTACGAGTGCTGCGCCCATACCCTGCGCGTGCTGCTGTCGCGCCTGGGGTGGGTCACCGACAGCAGCGCGGTCGCTTACGAACCGGTGCCGGAGGTGCCCTGCCGCTTAAAGTGCCGCGGGCCGGTGACGCCGCAGACACGCCACGTGCATTACGTGGTGGAGATCAAGGAAATGGGCTATCGTCCCGAACCGTACGTCCTGGCCGACGCCCACATGTATGCCGACGGCGACTATATCGTGTTCTTCAAAGATATGTCGCTGCAGATGACCGGTTTGAGCCAAGCGGGCATCGAAGATTTCTGGCGCCGCCGCGGACAGTCAAATCGACTGTCGACGCCCGCACAACCGCCGGTTTTGGCTGCAATCGGCCCAAAGCCCCCCCTGTTCACGCGCGCGCATATTCTGGAATTTGCCCAGGGCCGCCCCTCCAAGGCCTTTGGGGAACCATACGCCCCGTTCGACGACCAGCGTCGCATTGCCCGTTTACCCGCCCCGCCCTATTGCTTCATGGATCGTGTGACGGCCATCGAGCCGGAACCGTGGGTGGTCAAAGCGGACGGTTGGATCGAGGCCCAGTATGATATGCGGGCCGATGACTGGTATTTTACGGCTGACCGCAGCGGCGTGATGCCCTTTTGTATCCTGCTGGAAATCGCCTTGCAGCCCTGCGGCTGGCTGGCGGCCTATGTCGGCTCCGCCTTGCGTAGCCGCCAGGATCTGAAATTCCGCAATCTGGGGGGCCGGGCCACACTTTACGAAAACCTGCTGCCTGCCGACCGGACGCTGACCATGCGGGCACGCATCTCCAAAGTATCGGAGGCGGCCGACATGATCATTGAAAATTTCGACTTCGAAGTCCACGACGGGGACAAGCCGGTATACAGCGGCACGACCTATTTCGGATTTTTCACGGCGCAGGCGCTCGCTCAGCAAGTGGGACTGCGCGAGGCGGTCTATCGGCCCGATGAGGACACCCATCAGGCTGACATCGTTGCACGGCTGGCTGACGAAGCCCCCTTGGTGCCGGACGATGTTCAGCCGGGCACTATTGGTCAGCCCCAGGGGTTGGTGATGCCGGCCAAGGCGTTGCGCATGATCGACAGCATCGACCTTTTCCAGGCCACTGGCGGGCCGCAAGGCTTGGGCTATGTGCGCGGCCGCAAACAGGTGGACCCATCCGAGTGGTTTTTCAAGGCCCATTTTTACCAGGATCCGGTCTGTCCCGGCTCTCTGGGGGTCGAGTCTTTCCTGCAGCTGATCAAATACGCCGCCATGCAACGTTGGCCTGAATTGCGGGAATCCCATCGTTTCGAAATGGCGAGCGGCCAAGCGCATGAATGGCAATACCGCGGACAGGTCGTGCCAACCAACCGCACTGTGACGGTCGAGGCCGTGATCACGCGGGTGGCCGAAGGTCTCCAACCGCTGATGGTGGCCGATGGGTGGTTGCAGGTGGATGGCCTGTACATCTATAAGATGGTCGGATTCGGGTTGCGGCTGGTTGCTATATAAAATGATAGCATGGTTTTAGCACCCATTTGAATTAGTTACGCATTCCGCTCCAGGGATTATGGGCGAAGTGTTAAGTGTAAAGGGAGGCATTCTGTCGATTTGACATGCTCACCCCCCATGTTGCACGCTTTTACGTGCATGTTTTGTTAAAGGTTTTAAGAATTACAACGTAACCTTCTTATGACACCCTATACCTGTGTCATACTGGAGTGACGTGCATAACCAGATTACACCATTAATTGAGTTGATTGGAATCAGGAATGCGTTACACGAAGGTTCGTATTGCCGGGTTCGGCTACGAGTTGGCACCCAATGTCGTTACCACGGAAGATTTGGAGAAACGTCTTGCACCGGTCTATGAAAAGCTGCATCTGCAGCCCGGGCAACTCCAGGTGCTCACAGGCATCGAGGAACGCCGTTTCTGGGATCCGGACGCACGCCTGTCCGAAGGCGCTGTGCGGGCCGGGCAAAAAGCGTTGACCGCGGCCGCCATCGCGCCGCAAGATATCGGCATGCTGATTTATGGCGGGGTGTGCCGCGAGAACCTGGAGCCGGCGACCGCCTGTGCCGTGGCCAACGGGTTGCGCCTGGGCGGCGGCGCACAGATATACGACGTGTCCAATGCCTGTCTGGGGGTGCTCAACGGCATGGTGCAGATCGCCAATGCCATTGAACTGGGCCAGATCGGCGCCGGAATGGTCGTGTCGTGCGAGTCGTCCCGCCAAATTGTCGACATGACCATCGACCGTCTGCTGAAAACGGGCAGCATGGAAGTTTTCAAAGAGACGATCGCCACACTGACGGGCGGCTCGGGTGCCGTGGCGGTCGTGTTGTGTGACGCCTCAGATCCGGCACAAGGTCGCCGGTTGCTGGGCGGGGTGGCACGCAGCGCCACGCAGCATCACGGCTTATGCACCTGGGGACCGGACACTGGCATACCGGCAAGCCTGCCTCTGGTGATGCGGACCGATTCGGTGGGCGTTCTCAAGCACGGGGTGACGTTGGGCCTTGAAACCTACCGGGCGTTCCGGCAAGTACTGGGCTGGTCCGACGACCAGCCCGACAAGGTGATTTGCCATCAAGTCGGCTCGGCCCATCAGCGCACGATTCTGGATGCCATTCGCATCGACCCATCCAAGGATTACACAACCTTCCGCTATCTCGGCAATATCGGAACCGTATCGCTGCCGATAACGGCCGCCATCGCCGACGAGCGACAGTTCCTGCAGCCTGGCGACCTGGTGGGCTTTTTGGGTATCGGCAGCGGTCTGAACTGCATGATGCTGGGGATTCGATGGTAATTATGGACACACCTATCCTGAACGATGCCGTGGCCCGTCTCTATCCGTTCACATCCAACTACCTGGCGTTGAACGGATTGCGCTATCACTACCTGGACGAAGGGTCCGGAGAACCGCTGATCATGCTGCACGGCAATCCGACCTGGTCCTTCTATTTTCGCGCCTTGGTGTCAGCGCTGAAAACAGAGTACCGCGTTATCGTACCGGATCATATGGGCTGCGGCTTGTCGGACAAGCCCACCTTAGCGCAGTACGATTTCCGCCTGCAAAGGCGTATTGCGGATTTGGGAATGCTGATCGATCACCTGAAAATAGATCGCCCGATCACGATCATCGCACATGATTGGGGCGGAATGATCGGTCTGGGATGGGCGCTGAACAATCTGCAGCGCGTGGGCCGTCTGGTGTTGATGAACACGGCCGGCTTTTTTCCACCTTCGGGCAAATCGATCCCGCATCGTTTGCGCCTGATCCGCACGCCCAACCCGGTCATGGAACGTATCGTCCTGCATTTGAATCTTTTCGCCCGCGCGGCCATTTACATGGCTCCCCGCCGCCGGCTGTCGGCCGCGGTCCGGGCCGGCCTGCTCGCGCCCTACAACACGCCGCACAACCGGTTGGCCACGCTGAAGTTCGTCCAGGATATCCCCTTGAACGAGAAAGATCCCAGCGGGCCGATCGTATCCGCTGTCGACCGCAATCTTGCACGGATCACCCAGCGGCCGGTAATGCTGGTCTGGGGGGCCCACGATTTCGTTTTTGATCGCCACTATTTCAATGAATGGCAACGGCGCGTACCCCACGCCCAGAGCCACTGGCTGCCCGAAGCAGGCCACTATTTGCTCGAAGACGCCCCGCACAAAATCGCCGGCCTGATTCGTGAATTCTTGAAATAGCATCCAAACGGGTGTTATATGTGCCGCCATGCAATCATTCGATGAAACGATCCCGTTGACCGAAGACGACGCGGCTCAGCCGTTTGTCAATGTGGCCATGCGCCTGAAAACCATGGCCAGAATCCAACCCTATCGCCGGGCAGTGGTTTCCCCGGCCGGCCGGGACCGGCATGGACGCGTGGCTTACAGCCATCTTACCTTCCGCCAGCTCGACCGCGAGTCCGACTGCTTTGCCCATGGCCTGGAAGCCGCCGGCATCAAGCGCGGCACGCGCACCATCTTGATGGTGCGGCCAAGCCTGGAATTTTTCGCGCTCACGTACGCCATGTTAAAAGTGGGTGCCGTTTTCGTGATGGTCGACCCCGGCATGGGCGTCGGCCGCATGCTGGCCTGCCTGCGCGATAGCCGCGCCCAGGCGCTGGTCGGCATCCCGCCGGCGCACGTATTGAGGACTCTTTACCGATCATCGTTCCGTACGGTCAAGACCGCCGTGACTGTCGGCCGCCGCTGGTTCTGGCGCGGTTTGACCTTGAAAGATGTCCGCCAACTGCCGTGGCAGCCCTACAACGTGGCCAACACCAACAAAGATGAGATGGCCGCTATTTTATTCACGACCGGCAGCACTGGCGCGGCCAAAGGGGCCATCTACACACATGGCGTCTTCGATGCCCAGGTGCGCCTGATCAAAACGCAGTTCGGCATCTCTCCGGATGAAATCGATCTGCCCACCTTTCCGCTCTTTGCGCTCTTCGATGTGGCCTTGGGCATGACTGCCGTCATCCCGGATATGGACCCCACCCGGCCGGCCCAGGTCAACCCGCAGAAAATCATCGAGGCGGTGCTCAACCAGGGCGTCACCAATATGTTCGCTTCGCCGGCGCTGCTCAACCGCGTGGGCCGCTACGGAAATACCAACGGGACCAAACTGCCTTCTTTGAAGCGCATTATTTCGGCCGGTGCGCCTGCTGCGCCCGCAACGATTGCGCAATTCGCCGCTCTGCTCGAAGAGGATGCCGAAATCCACACGGGCTATGGCGCCACCGAAGCCATGCCGGTCTCTTCATTCGGCAGCAAGGAGATTCTTTCCGAAACTGCCGCGTTGACCGAGCAAGGCTTCGGCATTTGCGTCGGCCGGCCGATCCAAGAACTGGCTGTGAGAATCATCAAAATCTCCGACGCCCCCATCGATGCATGGTCCGATGCGCTGGTGGTGGCTGACGGCGAAATCGGCGAAATCACCGTCAGCGGCGATATCGTCACCAAAGGCTATTTCCAACGGCCGCTCGATGATGCCATGTCCAAGATCAGAGACAATGGCCGCATTTGGCACCGTATGGGAGATCTGGGCTGGAAAGACAAGAAGGAACGCATCTGGTTTTGCGGCCGCAAAGGACATCGGGTGATCACGCCCGAAGGAACGCTGTTTACAATTCCCTGCGAAGCAATTTTCAACAATCATCCGGCGGTGTTCCGCAGCGCCCTGGTCGGAGTGGGCCAAGCGCCGCGGCAGCGACCGGTGATCTGCATCGAGGTGGAAGCGGATCATCGCCGCGACGACCGTGAACGGTTGACCCGTGATCTGCTTGAAATGGCCAAGCAAAATATTCTGACCGAGCGGATCGACACCTTCATGTTCCATCCTGGTTTTCCGGTGGATATCCGCCACAACTCAAAAATATTCCGTGAAAAATTAGCGACATGGGCGCAGCGCAGACTTCAATGATGAAAGACCACAACATGGCCGGTAAACGACGGGTTCTGGTCACCGGTGGCGGCGGTTTTCTGGGCGGTGCCATCGTGCGCCTTCTGGTGGCCCGTGGGGAACGGGTGCGAAGCCTCTCGCGGGGCCATTATCCCGAGTTAGCCCGCTTGGGGGTCGAGCATATCAGCGGCGATATCGCCGATCGGGAGACGGTCCGACGCGCCTGCCGCGATGTGGAAGCCGTCTTTCACACGGCGGCCAAACCTGGCGTGTGGGGCCCGTATGCCGCTTATTACCAGGCCAATGTGCAAGGCACCCTGAATGTCATCGAGGCCTGCAAGTCCGCCGGCGTCGCACGCCTGGTCTACACCAGCTCACCCAGCGTCATCTTCGATGGCAGCGACATGCAAGGCGTGGACGAGTCAGCCCCTTACCCCGCGCACTTTGGAGCGCACTATCCTGCCACCAAAGCGTTGGCCGAACAAGCGGTTCTGTCAGCCGCCCGCAACGGTCTGGCGGCCATCGCCCTGCGCCCGCACCTGATCTGGGGTCCGGGCGACAATCACCTGGTGCCGCGCATCATAGCACGGGCTGCACGACTGAGGCGTATCGGCAGCGGCCACAACAAAGTGGATACCATTTACATCGACAACGCGGCCTGGGCGCACGTCCTGGCCGAAGCGCGTCTCCGTCAGGATGTGACATTATCGGGACGGGTCTATTTCATCAGCCAGGACGACCCGGTACCGCTGTGGGACATGGTCGACCATATTCTCACCGCCGCCGGCCTGCCGCCGGTCCGGAAAAAGATCTCTCCCGCTCTGGCCGCAGCGATCGGAGCTGCCTGCGAGACCATTTATGGGCTGTTCAGAATAGCCTCCGAGCCGCCCATGACCCGTTTCGTGGCCCGCGAAATGGCCACCGCGCACTGGTTCAACATCGACGCAGCCAAGCGCGATCTGGGGTACAGCCCCACGATTTCGACCTCGGAAGGATTGCAACGGCTATCGGAATGGCTTAAAAAAGAGATCGTTGCGTGTTAAGTTTAAAGTTTACGTGAAGTATTCCGCCCAACCCGCTCACTCCGGCAACAAATCATAAAAGTAACACATCACATCCGAGCGGGTCACGATACCGATCAGGCGATCCTCTTCCACTACCGGTAATCGGCCGATGTCCTGACGGATCATGATGCGGGCGGCCTGCAAGGGGCTTTTGCCCGGGTCGATGGTCTCCACCGGATAGCGCATATACGCCTTGACCGGCGCCTTGAGCTGAGAGTCCTTGCGCAATTTCTGAAAATCACGCCGAGAGATCATGCCAACCAATTTTCCGTCTTCGGCCACCGGCAAACCAGTGCAGCCTTTGCTGCGCATCAGCTTGGCGGCATCGGTCATGGGCATGTCAGGATTTACGGTATGCACCGGAAAGGACATCAGGTCGCTGATTTGGACCGAGGCTTGCTGGTTCCCACCGATCAGGCCGCAAATCATTTCCACGACAGCATCCGGATTGACCTGGCGCAGCATGGCCGAACCCGCTCCCGGATGCCCTCCGCCGCCCATGCCGCGCATGATGTCGCCGATGTGGAGCCCCTCGACGTCGCTGCGGCCGATCACCATGCAGCGTTCGTTGTCCGGAATATAAAAAACACCGAAGGCCGCGTCCACATTCATGATATCGCGATACATGCCTACCACTAAAGCCAATCCGTCCACATGGCCTGCAACGGTCAGTTTGCTGATGCTGATGGTGTGGCCATTGATTTTTTCACGGCGGGCGTTTTTCAGCATCTCGAAAAGCACCCCTTTTTGTTTTTCCCCATACGCCGGCCGCAAAAATTTGCTGAGGATCTTCAGGTCCGCGCCTTGATCGAGCAAGTATCCGGCTGCGTATGCATCTTCGGCGGTCGTATTCGAAAAGGTCAGCTGTCCGGTATCTTCATACAGACCAGCCAGGAACAGTGTGGCCTGAATGGGTGACAAGCGTTTGTTTTCCGCTTTGAGGCAGCGCAGCATTAAAGTAATGTTGGCACCCACGGTATCATAGCATTTCCAGGTGGCGTCGATTGTGGATTGGGGGTGGTGATCCCATACCAGAATTTCCAGGTCAGACCGTTTACGAGAGGCGGTCATTCCCGACAGCCGATCCCAGTTCGACGTATCAACCACGATCAGCCGTTCGGCTTGTTGCGGGTCAGGGACGGGCTTTTCCATCCAGGGGAACACATCCTTGTGCAAGGAAAAAAAGGCCCTGACATTGGGGTTGATCTGTTTAGGAACCATGACCTCGGCTTGCGGGTAAAGCATCAACGCGGCCACCATCGAAGCCAGTGCGTCAAAATCGGTATTTTTGTGCGTTGTGACAATCGTCCCCAGATCCGCTTCCGTTCTGCTGCATGCGTAGTAATCCATTTCCGAACCTTTATCGCGTGTTTTGTATTGTGCCATCCGTCCAACGCCGTCCCGTTTCAAGGAGAGTGCGCCAGTCCAAGCGGTCAACGGCGCAGATAACACCTACACTTTGTGGCTTCGAGCTTTTTGTACGCGGTATACACCACCTTCAGCCCCGCGAGAACCCGATTGACAGGCTTCATGTTTTCATCCATATAGACATTTTATTTTACCGGGTGTCAATCCGGTTTCCGTTCAGGACACTATCTAAATGAAAAAGTTCATTATCTCTGTTCTCGGCAAGGATCGTCCCGGCATTATCGCCGCGGTGACGCGGGTATTTTTCGAACAAGAGTTCAACATCGAAGATGTCAGTCAGACCATCCTGCAGGCCGAATTTTCAGGAATCTTCATCGTCACCGGTCCCGACCACTGCGATCCCCAAGGCGTGTGCCGGGCCTTGCAGACCGCTACCGACGGGTTCGACATGCATTTCCATGTCAGGTTGATGGACCCCAATGGGAGCCGCTGGACAACCTGTGCCTGCGAGCACTTCATCATCACGACGCGCGGCCCCGACCGCAAAGGTCTGGTCGCGCAGATCACCGCTATTCTGGCAGCCCATAACGTGAACGTCACGCAACTCCAGGCGGTCTTTCGGGGCGGTGACGAACCCGGACGCAATATCATGATTTATGAGGTGGACATCCCCGCCGATATCGACCAGAGTCAGTTAAACGAGGTTCTTAAAGCCAAAGGCCGAGAGCTGAACCTGGAAGTGAATATTCAGCACAAGAACATTTTTGAAGCCATCAACAGAATATAGACACAGGCTTCCAGCATCTCGGTCTGATGGTCTTGTAAAAAAACCCCATTGCCCCAGAGGCAAGTGATAAAATCATGGCTTTCTTGATATCCTGCACACCTCGGGTTGGAAAAAAGACAGTCGATGACGCCACATAAGGAACCATTGAATTATGCTCAGCAACAGTGAAATCGTGTCTGTGTTGGAAATGCTGCGCAACGAGCACTTGGATCTGCGAACCGTGACCCTCGGTCTCAGCCTGCTGGATTGCGCCAGCGACGACATCAAGCGCTTCAATGATAAAATTTATGACCGCATCACTCGCAAGGCCGAAAAACTGGTGATGCTATGCGATCTGATCGGTGAGAAATACGGCATTCCGGTGGTGAACAAACGGGTTTCGGTCAGTCCGATCGCCGTGGCGGCTGCTCCTTTTTCCAGCGACCAGATGGTTTTGGTGGCCCAGACGCTCGACAGGGCTGCGCGCGCCGTCAATGTGGATTTTATCGGCGGCTTTTCAGCACTGGTCGAAAAGGGGATCGCCGTGGGAGATCAAGCGCTGATCGATGCCCTGCCCCAGGCACTGGCAGGCACCGACCGGGTATGCGCATCGATCAATGTCGCCACGACCCGCGCCGGTATCAATATGGATGCAATTTTGCTGCTGGCGCGCCAGATCAAGGCGGCCGCCGCGTTGAGTGCCGACCGCGATGGGATTGCCTGTGCCAAGCTGTGTGTTTTCGCCAACATCCCCCAGGACATCCCTTTCATGGCCGGGGCGTATCTGGGTGTCGGCGTGGCCGATGCCGTCATCAATGTTGGGGTCAGCGGTCCGGGGGTCGTCAAAAAGGCCATCGACCGTGCGGTCGAGACCAATCCGGATCTGGACTTGCAACAGATTTCGGAGTTGATCAAACGCACCGCTTACAAGGTGACGCGAGTGGGTGAACTGATCGGCCGGGAAGTGGCGGACCGTTTGGGGGTCCATTTTGGCGTCGTGGATCTGTCCCTGGCGCCCACGCCCAATGTAGGTGACAGTGTCGGTGAGATTTTCCAAAGCCTCGGGTTGCACAGCATCGGTGTGCCCGGCAGCACCGCGGCCCTGGCCCTGCTCAATGATGCGGTCAAAAAAGGGGGGGCCTTCGCCAGCACCAATGTCGGGGGGCTGAGCGGCGCGTTTATACCCGTCAGCGAAGATCTGAACATCTCCGAAGCGGTCCGCAATGGCTATCTATCGATTGAAAAGCTGGAGGCCATGACCTGCGTCTGCTCGGTTGGCCTGGATATGGTGCCGATCCCAGGCGACACTTCGGATGAAACCTTGGCGGCCATTATGGCCGATGAAATGGCCATCGGCGTCATCAACAAAAAAACCACTGCAACGCGACTGATCCCGGTCCCTGGCAAAAAGGCCGGCGAACATGCTTATTTTGGCGGCTTGCTGGGCGAATCGATTATCCTGGCGGTAAACAATGCCCAAGGCGAAAATCGGTTTGTTCGACGCGGCGGATTGATCCCCTCGCCCATTCACAGCCTGACCAATTAGATGCGCTACCGCACGGTAATAACCGGGCAAGGAGCATTCAGGATCAAGTATTGGGCGGTCGATCCGAAGATGAGTTTGCCCACTTTGGATCTTTTACGGATGCCGATGGCGATTTCGTCGATGCCCTGTTCCTTGGCATAGCTGACCAGATCTTCGTCAGGGGTCATGCCGCGGACCAGCAGATGGGTTTCACAGGCCACTCCGTCGCTTTCCATTTTGTCTTTGGCATTGTTCAGTTCTGCTTCGAGTTCTTTGATGGCGGTGTGCTCATCCTCCGTTCCTCTTTCCATGGAGGCCACCAGGTAAACTTTGGCCTCGAAGGCTTTGGCATGTTTGAGGGCCACTCGCAATGCCGACCGTGATGCACCCGAACCATCATAGCAAACCATGATTTTCATTGTTTATCTCTCCTTTAAAATGTCTATTGTGCAAATCTTGCGATTACAGATGATTAAGCATTGTCATCCGTCAGTGTTGAAATCGGATTAATACCCAAACGACTTTCAGCACCAACTGACGTCGATAGCCATCTCAAGCCCTGCGGGTCGTGTCGCGGCGAAAACGGGACGGACTTTCACGAAGACATCAACGACACAAAGCCATTTCGTTCTATATCGAAAAAGATCCAAAAGGATCCGATTGCAGGGAACTGGATAGTAGTATCATATTCCGCGCCGCTTGCATAGCGGCGGTCATTTGTTCCATGAAAAAAGAGAAGCCCCTACGATCAGGAACAACAGGGTAAAACCGATCAAAAAAGCCAGTTCTACGCTCACGTCGGCCAAGGTGGCACCGTCATTCATGATTTTGCGAACGGCGCTCAGCATATGGGTCAGCGGGAACGCCTTGGCGGTAAGCTTTACCCAGTGCGGCGCGCCTTCAATCGAAAACCATACTTCCGACAGGAACATCATCGGCCAGGTAATGAAATTCAACACACCGTTGCTGAACTCCTCGCTGGTACCCCGTGACGCGATGACCAGTCCCAGTGACGTCAAACTCAGACTGCCCAACAGGAAAATGAGCAGTAAATCGACATACGATCCTTCCACGGTAAACCGGAAAATCAGATCACATCCCACCCACAGAATAATCAAAGTGAAGGCCAATACGAAAAGTCGCGACAACATCTGCGCGGTCAAGTATTCGAAGGCTGTCAGGGGCGTGGCTTTCAGGCGTTTGAGAACGCCGTTTTTTCGGTATCGCACGACCACGAAGCCGACCCCGTAAAGTGCCGAAAACATCATGTTCATGCCGATGATGCCAGGAAACAGCCAATCAATGTAGCGTATCTGGCGGGCGGTGACCACTTCCTGGCGGGCCATCACGCGGTCGGCATCATCGACCAGGTTACCGATCAGAATTTTTTCAACCGTGTATCCTTTAGGAGAGGAATTGCTGACCCAATAACGAAAAGGCGGGCTGCCTTTTTCGATCAGCAGATCGATGCGGTGATGACGGAGCTTATCAAGCCCCTGTTCGAGATTTTCAAAACCAAGATATTGGACTTGGCGGACCCCCTTGAGCGTCGGCGGAAGGCATTCATCCACATCATAGGCCGCCTGCACTGAGTCGCATGGGAAAATACCTACCTTGAAGTCCTTGGGTTCGTCACCGCCGAAAATGACCGCGAAACCGGCGACCAGCAGGAACGGAAACATAAAGTTCCAGCCAAAGGCGGCGCGATCGCGAAAAAATTCGTGGTTCCGGGCCCACAACATCGCCCATAGTCGTTTGAAACTCATGCTCAATCCCTCAATTGCCGTCCGGTGAGATTTAAAAAGACCGTCTCCAAGGTGGGCGAATGAACCGTCATATGGGTAAGATCCACCCCGGCGGCCAGCAATCTTTGAACAACCCGATTCATGTCATGCACCTGAATGACGGCGCGTTCATCGAGCACCGTGATATCGGCGGCGGGCAGTTCCGATACATTGACCATGCATTCGGCAGGCAAGTCGATATGCATTCCTTCCGTGTACTGATCGATTAACTGCGCGGGCGATCCCTGGGCGATCATTTGACCATGGTCCATAATGGCAATGATGTCGCACAGGTGCTCGGCCTCCTCCATGTAATGGGTCGTCAAAATGATGGTTTTGCCCTGCCGCTTGATGTTGGCCACAATATCCCACAGATTGCGGCGGGCCTGGGGATCCAGCCCGGTGCTAGGCTCATCCAGAAACAGAAGGTCAGGTTGGTTGACCAGGGCCAGGGCCAGCAATAAACGTTGACGCTGGCCACCCGAGATTTTATCGTTGAGTTGTTTGCGGATATCCTCCAAGTAGCACAGACGGATCAACTCTTCGATGTCGATGGAATGCGGGTAAAGGGATTGAAATGTGGCCAAGGTTTCATGAACCGTCATAAACGAAAGCAGTGCCGTCTGTTGGAACATGATGCCGATGCGTTCAAAAAAAGATGCTGCACGCGGACGGCCTTGATACAGCACATGGCCTGAAGTGGGTGCAATGATGCCTTCGATGATTTCGACCAGGGTGGTTTTGCCCGCGCCATTGGGTCCCAGCAGGCCGAAACACACCCCCTTTGGTACGGCCAGATTCAGATGGTCCACAGCCGTTACCGTCCCGTAGCGTTTCGTGACATCGATGGCTTCCAAAATCGGCGTTTTGCTCATAGATCAACCAGTGTATACAAAGTTGTAGACCCCATCATCAGTCTAACCGTATGTCGACCGAAGGGAGAATCCTTTTTATTTAGATACCCATTAACCAAAAATTCTTGTTTGATAGTGATGACTAGAAAATCGCCCTTTACGCGTTCGTCAAGAATCATTCAGTAAAGAAAGGAGCATCCTATGCCGTCATTTCGTGCCTTAGTGGTCGAAGAAACCGCCGATAAGCGCTTCATTCGCCGCATCATCGACAGAACGGTCGATGATTTACCCAAAGGTGACGTTTTAATCAAGGTACATTATTCATCCTTGAACTACAAAGACGCTCTGTCGGCCAGCGGCAACAAAGGGGTTACCCGTCGATATCCCCATACACCGGGTGTGGATGCAGCCGGTGAAGTGGCCGCAAGCGACAGCCGTCTGTTTGGGGCCGGTGATGCGGTACTGGTAACAGGCTTTGATTTGGGCATGAACACCGACGGCGGTTTAGGACAATACATCCGGGTGCCCGCCGCTTGGGTGGTGCCGCTGCCCGCAGGCTTGACACTCAAACAGAGCATGATATTCGGAACAGCCGGCTTTACTGCGGCATTGAGTTTGCTGCGGCTCGAAGAAGCGGGGGTGACGCCTGCCGGCGGCGCTGTGCTGGTCACGGGTGCCAGCGGCGGGGTTGGCAGTCTGGCGACGGCGATTCTAGCCCACAGCGGTTATACGGTGTCGGCCGCCAGCGGCAAGCCGGCCGCCCAAACGTTTTTGACCGATTTAGGTGCCGCCGAGATCCTCGACCGCCAGGCGGTGCAGGATACATCGGGCAAACCGCTGCTGCCGGCGCGCTTTGCCGCCGCAATCGACACAGTCGGCGGCAATATCCTGGCGTTTGCCATCCGGTCCGCCCAGTACGGCGGCGTAATCACCTGTTGCGGCAATGCCGCCTCCCCTGACCTGCATTTGACCGTGTACCCTTTCATATTGCGCGGCGTGCGCCTGATCGGCATTGATTCGGCCGAATGTCCGATGAGCGTGCGATTGGCGGTGTGGGAGCGTTTGGCATCCGAGTGGAAAATCGACGCCCTGGAGCGTATCGCAACGGAGATCAGCCTCGATGAGGTCGAAGAACATCTGGAGACGATGCTGACCGGTGGCGCCACGGGCCGATATGTCGTGAACATGCAACGATAGGTATGCGAGCGAAAGCCTTATGTTTGATTTTGATACCCCGATTGATCGAAAATCTTCGGACAGCTTCAAGTGGCAAAAATACAGCGGCACGGATATCATTCCCATGTGGGTCGCCGATATGGATTTTGCGTCTCCGCCCGCCGTTATCGAAGCCCTGCATCAAAGAGTGGCGCACGGCCTTTTCGGGTACGCCCAACCTGCCCCCAAGCTATTGGAGACGATCATGGACCATCTGGACCGCTGCTATCAGTGGCAGGTGGCTCCCGAGTGGATCGTCGGGCTGCCCGGACTGGTCACCGGCCTGAACGTGGTCTGCCGCAGTGCTGGCAGACCCGGCGCAGGCGTTCTGACCATGGTACCCATTTACCCGCCCTTTTTGTCTGCCCCAGCTTTGGCCGGTAAAAAGCGCCGCACGGTCCCGTTGCATTATGTCGATACCCAATGGCGTTTCGATGCCGATGAAATACAGCACGCCATTGACGCGCAAACCGCTCTCTTTCTGCTGTGCAACCCGCAGAATCCGACCGGTCGCGTTTTCACCCGAAAGGAACTGGAGGCCCTGGCGGAGATCTGCATGCGCGCGAAGGTCGTGATCTGTTCGGATGAAATTCATTGCGACCTGGTGTTGGAACCGAGGTGTAAGCATATTCCGATGGCCTCGCTCAGCCCGCAAATCGCCGAACGAACCATCACGCTGATGGCGCCGAGCAAAACTTACAACATTCCCGGTCTGGGATGCGCGTTTGCGGTTATCGCCAACCCCCGACTGCGGGCACGCTTCCAACGCGCCATGCAGGGCATCGTTCCGCATATCAATGTGCTTGGGATGACTGCCGCCCAGGCAGCCTATGAACATGGTCGTCAATGGTTGGAAGAACTCATCGACTACCTGCGCACCAATCGGGACCTCGTTCAGGCTGCCATCGCTGACATGCAAGGCATGCACATGGCGCCGGTAGAGGCGACCTACCTGGCTTGGATCGACACACGCGATACCGGCATAAAAAACCCGGCCGCCTTTTTTGAACATGGCGGGGTCGGTCTTTTCGATGGCGCTGCCTTCGGCGCCAAGGGCTTTGTCCGGTTAAATTTTGGTTGCCCGCGCAGTTTGCTGACCATGGCGCTCGAACGCATGGCGCAGGCATTGAGGCAGCGCTGATATTCCGGAGAGCACAAAGCCTGTTGACAAGCGGCATCAAATCATTGAAAAAAGGGAGACTACTTTTAAACTGCAACACTTCGATGAGAGGATGGATCATGTATTTTATCGGGAATTTCCAGTACCTGACGGATCAGCAAAAAGAAAACGAAAAAGAACGAAGAAATGGCTTTTTTTCAATGATGATTCAAGCCGATTCGGCCGACCGCGCCCTGGAAATGTTCCGGCAACGCCTGAATGATTTTCACCAGTCATCTGCCTTTTTTGAGGGGCATTGCAGCATATATATCAGCCAGCTGCTCGAATTCGACCAGTTTCCCAGCCATGAAGCCGTTATGCTGAATTTCCGATCCTACGCCGGTGACCCTGTTCTGCCGTTTATCGCCTGCGTTCTGCCGACCGAGCAAAGCAACGCCTGCACGATTCACGAATGGGAGGGCAACCAACCCCTTACGGAAGGCCGCGGAGACAGTCTGTTTCTAGAATTTTCGTGAGAGAGAGGTCCTTTCGACATGCCGTTCAACCCACCTGCATACGTTGCGTTGATCAACCCGCAGGCGTTGCGCGACAGGGCGGACAAGGCCGCCGCGGCACTGACTTGCTGCACATTATGCCCGCGACGCTGCAAGGTTGATCGCACGCGCGATGAAAGGGGCTATTGCCAAACAGGCTTACGCGCAGTCGTGGCCAGTTATGGCCCTCATTTCGGCGAAGAAGCACCCCTGGTCGGCACCCATGGGTCAGGAACCATTTTCTTTTCCCATTGCAACCTGCTGTGCAACTTCTGCCAGAATTACGCGATCAGCCATCTGGGCGAGGGGCGCGAAGTCAGCGACCGGCAGTTGGCCGACATGATGATAGCCCTGCAGCAGGACGGCTGCCACAATATCAATCTGGTCACGCCCTCGCACGTGATCCCCCAGATCCTGGCCGCCTTGCCGCTTGCTTGCGATGACGGTTTACGAATCCCCCTGGTTTATAACAGCAGCGCCTACGACACCGTTGCCGCCCTGCATCTTCTGACGGATATCGTCGATATTTATATGCCGGATTTCAAATTCTGGCATCGTGACATAGCCGAACAAACCTGCCATGCCGATGATTATCCAGAGGTCGCCAAAGCGGCGCTGGCTGAAATGCACCGCCAGGTAGGCGATCTGATGATCGATGCTGCCGGACTGGCACACCGCGGATTGCTGGTGCGGCACCTGGTCATGCCCAATGGCATGGCCGGCACGCGTCCGATAATGCGCTATATCGCCGCCAATATTTCACCCGACACGTACGTCAACATTATGGGACAATACCGACCGTGCGGTCAGGCCCATACCATTGCGGCGCTGGCCCGGGCGACCTCCGCGGCCGAGTACGCCACGGCACTTAAAGAGGCCCGAGAAGAAGGCATCACCCGACTGGATGAACGCAGGCCGGTGTTTGTCATTGGGTAGAAGCCCGCGTTCGGTTCGTTCCATGAGCCATTCGGGGCAGACCGGCACACGCTGCTGCGTCCGTCCGGTTTCGCACAGCAGTACGATGACCTGCTGACACCAGTGAAGTTAGCATCCTCAAAAGAGGACAAAAATGAAGGAGTATGTTCATGCGACATGTTTTGAAACTATTAGTCCCCCTGTTAGGATTACTTCTGTCAACGGCTTATGCCGCCCAGACAGAAATTCCCAAAGTGCGCCTGGAAACCTCCAAGGGCCCCATTATCCTTGAATTGGATACCCAGGCCGCACCCAAGACGACAGCCAACTTTCTGGCATATGTTCAGAAGGGGTTCTACGATGGCACAATATTTCATCGGGTCATCAAGGGCTTCATGATTCAAGGTGGCGGTTTTACCCCCGACATGCAGTCGAAACCCACCCAGGCGCCGATCGTCAACGAAGCGGACAATGGACTGAAGAATACAACCGGTACCATTGCCATGGCGCGCACCAACGAACCGCATTCGGCCACGGCTCAGTTTTTCATCAATGTCGCCGACAATGGTTTTCTCGATCACAAAGGCAAAAATACCCGCAGTTGGGGGTATTGTGTCTTCGGACGGGTCGTTGAGGGCATGGAGGTGGTCAAGGCGATTGAAAAGGAATCGACGACCCAGCGAGCGGGTCATGGCGATGTTCCGACAGAGCCGATTCTGATTAAGAAAGCGACCCTGGTGACACAGCAAGCCCCCAAAACACCTCAGGTCAAGTAGGGATCGTGGCCTTATGCTCCCGCACCAATGATTGCCCGGGTGGTGGCTTTGCACCCGCGCCTGGCGACCGCCGGGCGCCCCTACAGCTGACGGGATTAAGTACCAATTGGTGCGTCTCCCCTCAGGTCCGCACCTATGGTTTCGAAACAATAGGGTGAGAAGTCTGAAAGATCTGAATTTTCCAAGGCAGTTGCCCTGCTCTGGTGTTGTGGCGAAAGCAGGTGTCTAGGACTCGGAGGGCACGGCAGTTAACCCTTCGTAAACTTTTTGGCGCGCGCGTGCCGCCGCTGTGAGCGGCGCCACCTCTTCATCTACATAGTCATATACTTTGGCCTGCGTGATCCCTTCGGAGGGCCGTAGCACCCGGCCAAGATATTGCAGCACGCGCCCGTTGAATCGTACCGGTGTCGCAAAGAACAGGGTGGACAGGCGCGGGCAGTCGAATCCTTCTCCGATCAGCTGCCCCGTTGCAACCAGAACTTTAACTTCCCCCTTGTTGAGCCTTTCGATGATGCCTGCGCGCTGCTCTTCGTTCAGGTCTCCCGTGAGCACCTCCGAATCCACATGGTGTTTGTGCTTCAAAATCGCCTGAAGCACCTGGCAGTGCAGTTTGCGGTCCGACAAGACCAGACACACACCGGGCCGTTCCTGCGTGACCGCTTCATGGAACACGTCGGCGGCGATCAGGCGATTGCGTTCGTCATTTTGGGTCAGTTCGGACAGCATGCGGCTATAATCGCCAATTGGATCGGCGAAGGGGACAAATGTCGTGGCGCGATAAACCACTTCGATCGAAAGGATCTGCCCGGATGCAACCAGATCGGCAGCGGAAATATCGTGGTGCACATCTCCCAGATGCCAGAAAATAAGCTTGGATAACTGGTCCCGGCGCCAGGGGGTTGCCGAAAGACCCAACATAAAACGGGTGTCAAAAACCGTGACCGCTTCCGTAAACGTACGACTGGGCGCCCGGTGGCACTCATCCACGATCAGGTGACCGACATGCGGAGCGACTTCGGCGGCGCATTTGTACAAAGACTGCACCAGGGCTACTGTGATCTTATCACCAGTCACTTTTTTGCCATCACCGATGAACCCAATCTGCCCTTTGGGAATGGATAAAAATGTTTCGATGCGTTCCATCCACTGAAGGGCCAGTTCCTTGCTGTGAACAACAATAATGGTCGGCTGCCGGCGTTGCGCGATCATGTACAGGGCCATAATCGTTTTACCGCTGCCGGTCGGCGCGCTCAGGGTACCGAAGTCGCGCGCCAGCATGGCCCTCACGGCCTGGGCCTGAAATGGGCGTAACTCGCCGTTGAATTCGAAAGATGTATCGGGCGCATTTCGGCGCCGGTCGACAATCGTAAAGGACTCATTGTGACTGCGGCTCATTATAATGAGCTGCCGCATCAACCCGCGCGGAACGATCATGTTGTCGGTGCCGCTGCGCCGATAGAATTTAAGCGTTTTGGGAACGCCCTTGTTCCAGCGCCCCATGCGCTCATTTTCGATCCACTTGGGATTGGAAAATTGCAGTTTGGCGATAAGTTCGGAACGCAATGTTTCGGGTATTGCCGACAGATGCAGCTGATTTGAAATAGTTATTTTCAAGAATGTTCCTGTTAAAATCGAAAGTCACCAAAAAACGACAGCGTGTATATTACCTTTCAGGTGAAAGGGTACGCCCCCTGTGAACCCAACTCGTTTCAGCATTTTTGCGGGGATTGGTCGGGCTGCTGGGCAACAGCCCCGCGGACATCGCCTATCGCATTTTTCCCCTTGGTCTTCACATTAAACATGGCCTGGTCCGCCTTGGCAAGCATCGCGGTGATGTCCGCGGCATCGCCGGGATAGGTCGAGACGCCGAAGCTCGCCTGCAGCTTCACCTCTTCTCCAGTATCGGCCGCCAGGTAGGCGGTCGCAAGCATGCTGGTTCGGATTTCCTGAGCTTTCCGCAAAGCGGCGGCGTTATCGAAGTCGGGAAGTACGACGACGAACTCGTCACCGCCATAGGCGACAGCATAGGCTGGTTCCGCTATGCAGCCCTGAAGGGTCTGGGCCACTTCCGCCAGGGCTTTGCTGCCGTTGAGATGACCATAGGTGTCGACCACGCGTTTAAAATTATCGATATCGAGAAATATAACGGAAAACTGCGAGTTCTTCTGTTTACTTTGTGTGACCAGCAGGTCCAAGGCATAATACAGATAGCGGGTGTTGTACAGCCCTGTCAAACTGTCGTGGATGGATAAGAAGCGGTACTTTTCCTCACTGCGCTTAAGTTGTTCTTCGGCTTTGATACGTTCCGCGATTTCGTTTCGAAGCTTTGCATTGGCTTCCTTGATCTCTTTTCTGGAGCGGTGCAGTTCTAAATGCGTTTTGACCCTGGCCTGCAGTTCAGCGGCATTGAAAGGTTTGGTCAAATAATCCATCGCCCCTAATTCGAAACCCTTGACAACGCTGTCCGTATCGTTCTTGGCGGTCAAGAAAATGACGGGAATATCCCGGCTGGCCGGGTTGTTTTTAATTTGCCGGCACACTTCGAAGCCATCCATCTCCGGCATCATAATATCCAACAGGATTAAATCGAAACGGATGGTTTCGGCCTGTGCGATTGCGGTCGGGCCATCTTGGGCAAAAGCCATCTGATACTGTTCGTTCTGCAGGATACTCGCGGCGACCTGAATGTTCTTAGGGACATCGTCCACGATTAAAATTTTGTAACGGCCATTATTTTCCGAGTTCATTGATCGTTTCCTTCTTTTGATGCAAGTAAGACCGGATTTTCTCAATGATTCGAGGATAGGCATTCAACGCGCTATTCATCAGTTCAACGTCGAAATTTTTTACATTGGCACTCAAATCGGTCCCGTAATTTTTCAAAATATCCAACGCGTAGCGATCCCCCAGCTCCTGCATCAGGCCCGCAAAGGTGTCGATATCCTCGAAAAAGAGGTTTTGCTTTGTTTTGGCCCATAATTGCATGTACTTATTCTCAAGTTGCGAAATGACTTCAGTTAAAATTTCGGGACGCACGGGAAATTGGGCATCCTCCGGGGCGCTGCCTTTCTCCGTTAAATGTGAGTGGACGATGAATTTGGTCAATTCCTTGAAAAGGACGTCTTTGGTGATCGGCTTGATCAGATAACCGGCGAATCCAAGTGCCACCAATTCTTCTTTTTCCTCGCTCATACCCGAAGCGGTCAGCGCTACCACCGGAATCGAAGCTATTTCCTTGTCCATGCCGATTTGTCGCATCGCTTCTATCCCCGTCATAACGGGCATTCTCAAATCCATCAGGACCACATCCGGCATGTGCAGCTTGGTCAGTTGAACAGCATCTTCGCCGTTTTCAGCTTCGATGACAGCCACCTGGGTAGGCGCAAGGTATTCTTTGATCAACAACCGGTTGGAGGTTAAGTCATCCACAATCAACAGGGTCGCTTTTTCAAAACAGACGTCGGTCGGGTCGAATGTATCCCGAATTTCAGCGCGCGCTTCATGGGCAATTTTAACTTGCGGCAGAAAAAGTGCAAAACGGCTGCCCACATTTTCCCTGCTTTGGACGCTGATGCCCCCGCCCATCATTTCCACCAGCCGCTTGGTGATCGAAAGGCCCAGGCCCGTACCGCCGAAGCGTTTGGTGCTTTGCCCGTCCTTTTGCCTGAAAGCCTCAAATATCTCCTTGTGGTACTTGTGCGGTATACCAATGCCCGTATCTTCTACCGAAATCATAAGATCAATGTAGGCATCGTTTTCTCTGGATTCGTCTTCATCAGCGACACTGATGCGAACGTACCCCTTTTCGGTGAATTTGACGGCATTGCCAATCAGATTGAATAGAATCTGTTTCAACCGCACCTCGTCCAGAATCAGGAATTCGGGGATTTCCTTGGCGATTGTAATGACGAAATCGATTTTCTTTTCAGATGCCTGCAGGGCAAAAATGCGCTGAATTTCATCAAATACCCTGCGCAGATCGACCGGTTCGTACTCGAGTTCCATTTTGCCGGCTTCAATTTTGGACAGGTCCAGAATACCATTTATCAGGTTAAGCAGATTTTTTCCGCTGGAACTGATCGACGCCAGATAATTTTTTTGCTTTTTGTCGGTGATCAGGGAATTGAGCAGATCGGCGAAGCCAAGCACGGCATTCATCGGTGTGCGTATTTCATGTGAGATGTTGGCCAGAAAATCGCTTTTGGCCCGATTGGCCGATTCAGCGGCTTCTTTGGCGGATTGAAGAGCTCTGTTGGTCTGGCGCAGCGCCATCGTGCGGGCGGCGACCTGCTCTTCCAGGTGTTCGCGGTATTCTTGCAACTTGTTGTCGCGCGATTGGATGGCGGCAAGCATGTCATTGAAAACATCGATCAAAACGCCGATTTCATCCCGGCTGTGCTTTTCGGCCCGTACCGAAAAATCTTTTTTTTCGGAAACCGCCCTGGCGATTTCGGTCAGACTTAAAATGGGACGTGAAATAACTTTTTGCAAAGACGAGGAAAGCAGCCAGGTTATCATGAAAGCAAGAAGAACCACGATTCCAAAAATCCCGGCCGACTGTAGCATTTCGACTTGCGTGTATTTCAGATCGTATTGAATGCAGACCGTCCCGATCACATCGTTTTCCTGTAAAATCGGAGTGAATACCAACAAGTGGTTGCCTTCGTAGTAATACCCCGGATCTCGGATGGTGGGCACCGACACGCTGCTCTTGGCATCTTCGTGGATATACACCGCAAAGACCTTGCCCCTGCGATCGTAAATACTGGCGAGCATGACAAACGGTTTGGCATTCAGGGCGGACAAGTTATTTTCCGCTGTTTGCTGATCGTTGAAAACGACAGCGCCGATGCTGTTTCTGCCGATCACTTGGGCCAGACTGGAAAGATCGTTGCGGATGCTTTTTCTTGAAGTCATGATATCCCTGTACATCAGGATCGCAGACGCAAACAGCAACGCAATGCCACTGGTGAGCATGATAATCAATTTCAGCTTCCAACGGATGGAAATGTTCTGAAAAGCGCCCATCCTACTTGTGCTCCTGAGTGACGATCTGCGCTGAAACAAGCAGTTGAGAACTCATTATCAGATGCTCTTTTTTTGCTGCATCGATATTGACTTTGAACCGCAGTCGATTGTTCTCTTCAAAAAAATTTATTACTCCGCCCATTTGCGTAAAACCTTCGATCTCACCGATCGTCAATATGCCACGCCCTTTGGCCAGGTCCAAAACTTTCTGGATAAACACCCGGTCTTGCGTCCCAAAAAAGAATACGTGGCTTTGCGCCACACATCCCTCCGTGTATCGGAGCACTTCAATTTTTCTGCCCTTGATGGTTTGGGAACTCAGTTGAAAGAGGACATTGCTGGAAGGATCGTCGGAGGCAAAACAAACGACGATGGCATCATCCGGCTTGTTAAATGCTTTTTCAGGCCAGGTTACGAAATTAATGAAATTGTATATAAAACCCATTTTTACTTCATATTCAAACCCCGTCAACGGTTCGCTTGCGACGACCGGCGGGAAAACGATCGAGCACATGAGCAAAATAGCAAATGCGAGGCAAAATTTCAGCGCTTTTATTTTCTTTTCCAGCCTTACCATTAGGGCGTCGCCTTAAAATTGCCAGTTGACTTTGCCGTAGACACTGCGTTTGACTTCGAGCGTGGAAAATTCCTCATGCCCCTCTTCAAACAAATTCTGTCCCACCAGTGAGAGCTCTATATGTTGATAAGGTCTCCAGGCTAATCTGGCATCCATAACCGTGTAACTGGCAATATCCCTTTCCGGTAGACGACTGACGAACCGAAGCCATAAATCGAAATCGATAGTGGGCGTGACATCCCACGCAGACCTGATCGAAAATGAATGACGAGGGTTGCTTCCTTTTGAGATAAGCGGGGCGATGTTCTGATCGGTGATCTGATTTTCCTCTATTTGGGTGCGCAAGTAGGTGTACGATGCCCCCATCAGCCAGGTCGACGCTGCCTTCCAGTCCAAAGCGAATTCAAACCCATAGGCTTCACCGGACGAATTGTTATCATAGACAAGTGTGTACATGTCGCCCGGCAAAGGCGTGTCGCTCATTTCAAGACCGATCAATTCATCATAATTATTGAAGAATAGTGTCGTATCCAGCCACAGCCGGTCGAGTGGTTTAAGGCGGAAACCTATTTCATAGGCGGTAAGTTTTTCGGAATCCAGGTCGCGGTTACCCAACGTCACCACTTCCACCGGGTTAACGGGGTCTATGGCCGGCAATGGCACAAGGTCGCTGGTTCGGCCGTGCAGTTCGATTCTTGAGGGCACCCTCACCGCTCGCGAGATAGCTGCCCAGGTGGATAACCAGTCGTAAGGTGTGTACATCAACCGGACGCTAGGTTGGATCTCAAGACCTGTATCCTCGTTGTACTCAAATTTAGAGCCGGCGATAAAGGTGAGCAGGCGCGGCATGATCTGGATCTGGTCCTGGATAAAGGTGCTCCACAAGGTTTGATTTAAATCGCTCGGATCCAGCGTCACATTAGGACTCTCTTTGAAATTGTCGTGAATATATTTGAACTCCAGGCCCCAGAGAATTTCGTTGATCTCAGCTACTGTCAAACGATGCTGGAAGTCAACATCGGCCGTGCTGACGCGGCCGCTGGCCGGATCATAATCTTTTTCAAGATAATCATAGTAGACCTGCAAAACGGTGTCGGAATCCTGGGACACGGTATGTTGCCAGCGCCCCAGCAGATGTAGTCCGGTCGCTTCTGAATTATCGTCATCGCCGGTGGGCGTTGAAATCGCGCTTGGAAAAAGGCTCGAGCGTCTTTCAAACTTTTTATCGTAGCGGTTGGTATACGCTTCTCCCTGCAACGTGAATGAATCCGAAGCGCCGGCCGGCATACCCTGGCCGGGAGCCAGATCCATGCGAAATCCTCCGCGACCGGATCGCCAGTTATCGCTGGACTGCGCATCCTTAGCCGAATCCGGTGCCGGATCGAGTCCCACGCCGGACAACTCGCCGCGATTGAAAATTTTTCCGTAGACCCGGTAAGTCCCCCCTTGTTCGAGGGTACTGCCATAGCGCAAGCTGCCGATTTGCTCCTCGCTTCCACCCAGGACAACGCCGCGCCATCCCTGTGTATTTTTAGAGTGTTTGGTGATGATGTTGATGACGCCGTTGACCGCGTTGGCACCCCACAGAGCGGCTCCCGGCCCGCGGATCACCTCGATGCGGTCAATGTCCTCCATCACCGTATCTTGTATATCCCAGAAGACTCCGGAAAAAACATGCGTGTAAACACTGCGACCGTCGATCAGGACGAGCAGGTTTTGCGCGTATTGACTGTTCAATCCCCGTATATTGATGGCCCAGTCTGTGGCGCTGATACGCGCCACATGAACGCCGGGAGCAAGGCGCAGGGCTTCGGGAATGCTGGTGGCACCCGAGCGCCGTATGTCGTTTTGCGTGATCACATAAACGGCGCCGGCGACTTCCGAGAGCCTTTCGGGTTTTTTGGAGGCTGAAACAATTTCAACATTCTTGAGTTCTTCCAGTGAAAATTTAGTAAAATCAACCGGTTTTTCAACCGAATCGCCGACGGCCGCACGGCAGACCTGCGCCAGATTGGTAAAGGCCACGCCTATGACCAATAAGAAATTCACCAGAATGAGGGTCAGATATCTCATTTTGCGATATTCCTTCATCCACATCTGCATCGAAGTTACGAATTATAGGAGACTCGTGTCAGCAATACCCGAAAAACCCCTTACCCGCAAGTCGTAAGCGTTGAAGGCATGCTGAAGACAAGCGATGGCGGGATGCAACCGGCGACCACAAGGTTCGTCCCTCAAATAAACGATGCCCTGTGCCAAAAAATCAAGAGGCGCGTACCTTTCTGCGGCCTTACGCAAACCCTCGTGGTACGCTTCATCGCAGGGGATGCCACCTGTAGGGGCGACCGGCGGTCGCCCGGTACGGGTGCAAAACCACCATTTTCGGCAGTCATGGGTGCGGGTAAATAAAGCCTCGCCATTTTGGGCGATGACCCAAATACCGGGGTTCGCGTGGGCGACCGCCGGTCGCCCCTACAGCGCGCATCGTGGTCATCAAGGTGGCCATTGTAGTCCCAGGGATCAATAGACATTTACACACCGGCGACCACAAGGTTCGTCCCTCAAATAAACGATGCCCTGTGCCAAAAATCAAGAGGCGCGTACCTTTCTGCGGCCTTACGCAAACCCTCGTGGTACGCGTCATCGCAGGGGATGCCACCTGTAGGGGCGACCGGCGGTCGCCCGGTGCGGGTGCAAAGCCACCATTTTCGGCAGTCATGGGTGCGGGTAAATAAAGCCTCGCCATTTTGGGCGATGACCCAAATACCGGGTTCGCGCGGGCGACTGCCGGTCGCCCCTACAGCGCGCATCGTGGTCATCAAGGTGGCCATTGTAGTCCCAGGGATCAATAGACATTTACACACCGGCGACCACAAGGTTCGTCCCTCAAATAAACGATGCCCTGTGCCAAAAATCAAGAGGCGCGTACCTTTCTGCGGCCTTACGCAAACCCTCGTGGTACGCGTCATCGCAGGGGATGCCACCTGTAGGGGCGACCGGCGGTCGCCCGGTGCGGGTGCAAAGCCACCATTTTCGGCAGTCATGGGTGCGGGTAAATAAAGCCTCGCCATTTTGGGCGATGACCCAAATACCGAGGTTCGCGCGGGCGACTGCCGGTCGCCCCTACAGCGCGCATCGTGGTCATCAAGGTACGCCGCTACAGGTAAGACGGAAATCGTTATGCGCTATAGTACATGCCTGCCCCACAGAGCGGGCAAACCGGCCAACCTGGCAAATCCATCAATATTTCATGCGCGCAAAAAGGCTTTTTTGGGAGGCAAGTCGCGCTTCTTTCAATGTGCGGATACCCTGGGCATTGAGCAGCGGTATTAGTTTGAGAAAAATTTCACCAGTGGCGGTGGCATCGCCTAACGCGGTGTGACGCCCGATAATACGGACGCCCAAGCGATCGGCAACCTCTTTGAGGCCATGCTTTTCGAGGGCGGGATGAACGATATCGGACAGGAGCATGGTGTCAAGCAGAGGATTTCGAAAACGTATCCCAGTTTTCTCTTCTTTCATCTGCAGCATGCGCATGTCAAACGCGACATTGTGTCCGATCAGCACGGTATCCTGAACGAATTGATAAAAACGGGGCAAGACCTCTTCGATGCACGGTTGATCGATAAGCATTTCCGGTCGAATACCGTGGAATTTAATAGAAGCCCAAGGAAGGGTGCGTTGCGGATTAATGAGTTGATCAAAATGTTCGTTGCGCAGCATCCGGCCATTGATGATCCGAAGCGCCGCAATAGAAACAATTTCATCGCCGCCGTGCGGATCGAGCCCCGTGGTTTCGGTATCAAAAACGGTGTAAACGAGATCCCTCAAAGGCCGGTTGTCCATTTCAGAGCTTTGGAAGGCACTTTGAAAAAGATCAAAATCATAGAATTCAGGCCGCGAATCCGGAAGGACCGCGGGCAGACGGCCACCTGATATTCTCCGGTCATCTTCAAGGATCGGAATCAGTATACGCAACCCGGCATGCCCAGATGGGAGTTCGCTGCGCATATTCCACAGCCTGGCGCCGTGTGCCTGTAATATGTCGTTGAGAGATAGCGTTAATTCAGTGCCCTCGATGCTCGGTACGGAATGCTTCCACTGAACGATGGTCGCATTGTCGACAATGGCGCCTTTCCATGTCAAATCGAGATACACCCAACTGTCTTTTGCAAAAAGCCGTCCATGGATGACATCGATCTGGCCAGAATCCTTGATTTTTTCGAAAATATACAGCAAGGCGCAGGTCAAATGGTGTATATCGACGCTGATTTGAACGGGCATCATGTTAGAGGTCAATGCGATTTTTATCTGGATTGCATCGGAAGCGCGGTAGGACAAAAAATGCACCCACTCGGTAGCATCCATCGGTGTCAGCGGCCAAGGTTGGCGCGAAGACCATTTTGCGGTGATATCGCTGCGTGTCAACAATCCGGCCGCCAGATCGGCCTCTTTGGCTAGAAGGCGGACCAAATGATCCCTTTCCGGGGAAGCCTTTACGGATTCATCCACCAAAATTTCAGCAGTGGACTTAATGACCGAAATGTATTGGGTCAGTTGATGCTGCCAGGCTTGAATCCGGGTCGACATCTCTTTTTCTTTTTGAATATGAGCAGCGTGATCTTCAATGTAGAGTATAAAACCGGAGATATGTTGCTGGCTGGATAGTACCGGCACGATCTCAGCGGCTATGATTTCCTTAGCGTGCGTTTCGATCAGGAAACGTTCGTTGGCGCTGGTTTGTCCGAGAGCGAGTTTCTGGCCGAGCCGGTCGAGAGCGCGGGTAATCAGCTGTGTATCGATAAAAGCAAATATGGTACGTCCCAAACCAATGAGGTTGCGCCCGTCTATCTGATAATGGGTCAGCAGATTCATGGCTTTGCGATTATAGAAGACGATTCTCCCGTCGACTGCACAAACCAAAATTCCTTGCGGTAAATTTTCCAGCAATGCCGCCAGCACATTTCTTTCCGACTGGATTTGAGCTTTGGCGGAATGCAGTTCTTTTTCGACGGTTTGACGATTCCCCCGCTGACGATCGGAATAGTCATTGAGGGTGTCAACGAGGGCGACCACATCACGACATCCGTCGACGTGGATGCGCAGATCCGGATTGACGGAATAGAGAAGTCTCAACTGTTCATTGATCTGATTGACGGGGATCATGTAAAAACGAAAAAACCAGTCCAGCATGAAACCGATTGCCACGAAAAAGACAAGCCATATCAATAGAAAAAAAAGAAAATATTTATTGAAAATGGCGCCAAGAACCACCTGTTGCGCCGCTGTCAACTGTTGCCATAAGAGGATGAGGCCGACACTCACCACCACGAAGGCCACAGCGGTCGCCACGAGGACAAAACGCCAGAATTTTTTCTGGGTATTCAAAAGTATGTCCCATTTACCGTTTCAAAATGCATGTGGAATCTTCTATTATACTTTCGATATAGAGGTTCAAAGCTGTGTTTATTCAAAAGGCTTGCCAAAAGTCCGCCCTGCCGATATGAATAATAAGCAACAATTTAAAAGCACGCATCCGCAATCGATACTCTGGGAGGAAGACTATGCAGTCAAGCCATTTTTTTTCATCCGCTTTCCCCCCCACTGTTCGCAAAGCACTGGGGCTTCTGGCGGTTGGCTGGATTTCCCTTTTGGCTTTCATCTACCATATCCATGTGACGTTTCCAGGGACAATCAACAGCAACAATGCCATTCGTGTAACCCTTGTGGGTCTCGGCATCTGCTATTTCGTTTACAAGATCAAACCTTGGGCGCGTAGCCTGTGCATTTTTTTCAACCTCGGCATCATCGTCATCAATGGACTTTTTCTATTCATAAGGATTTCATCTCTCGGGCTTTCCTCTTTTGCGCTCAGCTTTCATGCACTTATGAACTGCCTGTTCTTTGCATTGTGCACTTACTACTTACTGGCGAAACCCACCGCGGCCTTCTACAAGGAACATGCTGCGACATCCCGGAAGGATCACGCCACTGAAGATCAGTAAAAAAACTGAAAAAGGAGGACGACGCGTGAACACCCCCCTGCCCCCCAAAGAAGTAACCTGCCGGTGCGGCAACAGCTTTACCAGTCAACAACACTCGAACTGGTGCAACAAGTGCGGCAAGCAGGTTTTCTATGACCCCAAGGACCAGCGTAAGGGTGATATCAGCAAACTTTATTTAACTGTCTTGATGGTGCTGGTCATTGGTTTTTTGACCTACTTTTTTATTGAAATGATCCTTACGCCCGTATTGTCCAATTTGCAGTAAAGGAGCGAGCATCCTGGGCGTCGCACCATTTTACGCCTGATAACCAACCTCAAAAGCGGCCATCTATCAGCAACTGCGGCAGGTGGTATTCGCACCACCTGCCGCAGTTTTTCTTCATTAGTGCGTTAGCCCCACAAGCCGATACTAAAACTTGCAATAAACAGGAGTGTGAAGGCAAGCACACCGATTAACCATTTATCTTCTAATTTCATGGTGAACTCCTTTCGGTTCCTGGTTCACATTGTTATTCCTTGACGACCAGCATACTTTCTTTTTCCGCTCGGGCTATTTGCGCATCGTTGGTGGTGGACAGCTCCGCCTTGAAGCACAGAGCCCACATCAAAACGATGCCGAGCACCCACCAGGCGATCTGCCAGGACCACAGGGGCGAAAAACCTGCGAAAGAAAATGCGTTGTTGCCGAGAATACACGCCGGGCCGATGGCAAAAAAGTACCATAAGGGCACGGCCACCTTCATCACTCCGCGCCATTTGCGCCCAGTCTCCGTGGGCGCATCCACGCTGTCAAGCCATGTGCGGATTTCGGCCTGTCGTTCGATCGTTTCAGGTTTATCCTTCATACCGAGCATCTTGCAGATATAGGCCACGGCCAGGCCGCTGAACACACCCCAGAATGCGCTGTGCATCGAGAGCGGGTTGGGCCAGACGCGGTAAGCGAGGTAGACGCCGAGCATGCCTGCGGCAGTGCCCAGCACGGCCCCCATCGAAGGAAAGCGAAAACCCCATATGACGCCCAGCAACAGGACATACATCACGAAGCCGAAAGCGGTGGCCAAGGCGCCCAAAATGACCAATGCCGCCTGCGAGGTCAAGCCCACATACAACGCCGCGATCGTCAGCCCGGTGGTCAAAAGACGGTTAACCCAGATCTGTTCGGATTGTCCGGCATTCTGCTTGCGGATAAAGCGCCAATAGATGTCCCGCAGCAGAATCGAACCACCGGTATTGATATAGGGCGCGGCTGTCGAATGGATCGCTCCGATCGCGCCCATGAATACCAGTCCGACCATGAAGGGCGGCAGAAAGTTGTGCATCAAAGTGGGCACGACAGTACGATCGGTCAATCCTTGGAAAGCAGCCACCCCAGCCACTTCGAGCACCTTGGTGCCCATGCCCTGGAAAGCGCTGAAAAAGAAAAGCGCGAAGCCGACCACGAAGGTGGACATGAAGGTCTGCTGCCAGGCCAGGGGCTTGGGCGATTTAATGCCGAAAAAAGTCATGGTGAACGCCGGCGAAGATTGAATGCCCATCAGAGCGAACATGTAGGTCAGAATCATCACCGCTGTCCAGGAGGCCGCCCCAGGCTTGCCCAACCCCCACGTGATCACCTCGGGAACGGTCTGAAATTTTGGATCGAGCGTCTTCAAGGAGGCCGTAAAGCCGGTCCAGCCGCCAAATTGATCCGCCCCGATGACGTAGGCCCCCAAGATACAGATACCGCCCACCAATAGCAAGAATTGCGTCACGCCCACCCAGGCGCCGGCTTTCATGCCACCGGTGACGACGTAGAACCACACGATGAATGCCAGGAAAAGAGCGCCAAACGTGAAATCGACGCCGGTGATGACATTGAAGAGCGCACCGGCCGCCATCAACTGCACCGCCGAGTAAAAAATCGAATAGAGCACAGCGGTGAGGACCACGAGCCAGCGCAACGCCTGGCTGTTAAAATAGTAGGCATACATGTCACCGGGCGTGATGAACCCGTAACGCTTGCCCAGCAGCCAGGTGCGTTTGGCGAAAAACGCACCCGTAATCGGGATGGTCAGCACGTAGAATGACGCAAAGGCATAGGCCAGACCGTCGCGCCATATCAGACCGGGATGGCCGATGAAGGTCCAACCGCTGAATGAGGCCGCCGTGGCCGCCATCAGGAAGGCAATAAAAGGTACGGATCGCCCTCCGAGGGCATAGCCTAATGCGGTCTTTTCCCTAAAGTAACCTCTCATACCTTCATAAAACGCGTAGATAATGTAAAGGCCCAGCAAAATGTAAACCCACGTCGCGGCACTCATAAAGATCCTCCTTTACCCTGTCGGGTATTCCGCCGTATAGGTGTGCCGGCGGTAGCTGAGATGGATGATCCGGACTTGATGACGACCTCCTTTTAATTTTGAACCATTTTGCGAATCTCTTCCACGATATCCGGGTTGGCCAGTGTTGTTACGTCGCCGACGTCCTTGGTGTTGGAAATAGAGGCCAGAACACGGCGCATGATCTTTCCGGAACGTGTCTTGGGCATGTCTTTGACGATCCAAACCTTACGAGGTTTGGCAATTTTGCCGATTTCGTTGCAAATGGTATCCGATATCTTCTTGGCCAATGCTTCGGATGCCTCGAAGCCAGGCTTCAGAGCGACGTACAAATCCGGTTCGCGGCCTTTGATCTCATGGGCGACCGGCACCACTGCGGCTTCGGCCACCTCTTCGGCAGCCAGAGCGGCCGATTCGATCTCCTTGGTGCCCAGGCGATGTCCGGAAACATTGATGACATCATCGATACGCCCCAAAATGCGGTAATACCCGTCTTGGGATTCGACGGCTGCATCGCCGGTCAGGTAGGGCCAATCGCGCCAATCCTTGCTTTGGGGATTTTTACAATAGCGCGCATAATAATTGGTGACAAAGCGGTCGCGATCGCCCCAGATGGTCTGAAAAGCGCCCGGCCAGGGATTCTGAATGCAGATGTTGCCGGCCTTGCCCGAACCGGTCGGAACGACATTGCCCTCCTCATCGTATATGATCGGGTGAATGCCCGGCATCCCAGGACCGGCGCTGCCCGGTTTCATAGGGGTAATGGCCGGCAGAGTGCTGCACAAAAACCCTCCGGTCTCGGTTTGCCACCAGGTATCCACAATGATGGCTTCGCCTTTGCCGACCTCTTTGTGATACCATTTCCAGACCTGCGGTTCGATGGGCTCTCCCACTGTGGTCATGTGTTTGAAGTGGTAAGTGTACTTGGCAGGTTCATCGGGGCCGATTTTGCGCAAGGCGCGAATGGCCGTGGGGGCGGTGTGGAAAATGTTCACATCCAGGTCCTGCGCGATCCGCCACGGACGGCCGGCATCCGGAAAAGTTGGAACGCCCTCGTAGATAACGGTGGAAGCACCCAGTGCCAGGGGGCCGTAAACGATATACGAGTGCCCGGTAATCCAACCGATGTCCGCCATGCACCAATACACATCCTCCGGATGAATATCTTGAACATACTTGGATGTGCCGGTGACGTAGGCCAGGTACCCGCCGGTGCTGTGCTGGCACCCTTTGGGTTTTCCGGTGGTGCCGCTGGTATACATCAGGAACAGAGGTGCTTCAGCCGGCATCGGGACCGGTTCAACACGGGCCCCATAATACTCTTTCAATACGTCATTGACAAAAAAGTCACGCCCCTCAACCATGGGGGTGCTGGCCGAGTATTTCCCCGAGTAGCGTTGCCACACCAAGACCTTATCAACTTTAGCGTCTTGTTTGGACGCGTGCTCGACAGCGACATCCGCGTTTTGTTTGTGATTGATCAACGAGCCACTGCGATAGTAGGCATCCATAGTGATCAAGATCCGGCTGCCGGAATCCACGATCCTGTCGGCACAAGCCGCGCCGCTGAAGCCTCCGAATACCTGTGAATGAATCACACCCAGGCGGGCACACGCCAGCATCGTAATGGCCAGTTCAGGCACCATAGGCATATGCAGGGTAACACGGTCGCCGGCTTTTAAACCGCAGAAATCTCTCAACAAGGCTGCAAACTCGTTTACGCGGACATACAGTTCCTGATAAGTGATGTGGACATACCCTTCTCCGATCGGTTCCGGAACAAAGTGGATGGCGGTTTTGTTTTTGTTCTTGGCAAGATGCCGATCGACACAGTTGTAGCTGGCGTTGATTTTGCCGCCCACAAACCATTTCCAGCAGGGCGCATCGCTGGTATCGAGCATGGTATGCCAATACTCGTACCAATCGAGCATATCCGCGTATTCTTTGAAGCAATTGGGGAAATTGTCCAGGCTGAATCGGTTATAGATCGATGGATCCGTCATGTTGGCCTGGGCAATGAATTGGGTTGAAGGATAATAATACCCCTCCTCCTGCCAGTGTACGGCAATTTCGGCCTCCGAAGTTTCGACGATATCCTTATCTGACATAGCGCTCACCCCTTAATGGTTAAAATGTCCATTCTACGAATCAGCCTGACCCACATTCCGGTCGTAGAGTACTACGGGGCCTGGCCGGCATCCCGCCCGAATAAGCATTAAAATCCGGCATCCCTCCTTTCTTTATGATCGGAAACAGTACGACATCGGTTGGTTTATCGTATGCCCACCGATTCAATGAAAAAGTACTGCAACAGTTTTGAAATAGAGGAAGCTTGCTTGGAAAATGAAGGAGAGCCGTGGATCGGATGCCATTGTGCAACAGCGAACGTGAACAGGTCAATCTATATCAAGCCCCAGCAGAGGCTTTCCTCTTCACACATAAACCCCGCGCTCGAAAATTTCGAAAGCTCTGCTTACGATTTTTTCAAGACGCTCATTCTCATCTTTTTGATCCGGCGCGTTGGTATCTTTTCCCCATAAAACGAGTCCGTAAAACATCGCCCAAAGAATTTCGGTGATTTCGCGAGGATGGCGGCAGACGCCGGTTTCTTTGCGGGTGCCGGTTTCAAAAAAGGAGGTCATTTTGTCCATTGCGGTGCAGGCCAGTGCATTGATTTCATCCAAAAGTTCAGGACTCAATTGTTGGACGGCTTCACTGGATTTCAAATAAAATAGATTTCTGAAGATCAGCGGATCGAATTCATAGACATCCAACAAAGCTTTCTTGAGCTGGAATATTTTTTGTTTGGTGTCCAACATCTTTTCGCCGTTGAGATGTTCCATGCGGATAATCAGATATTCAAGGATCCGAACCGACAAAGAAGCGCAAAGTTCGTCTTTGCTTTTGAAATAAAGATACAATGTCCCCGGGCTCAATTCGGCCTCGTTGGCAATGTCCTCCATGGTGGCCTTGCCAAAACCTTTATTGACGAATACACGTTTGGCCGCCACCAGAATCTGTTGCCGACGTCGCTCTTTTTCACGTTCTTTGCGTTCTTTTATGCCCATGTTATTCACACTGTCGCTTACTGGGCTATTTTATGAATAGAATTTATTTCCTGTACCACTGTTATTTAATTGTTTCATACGTGTCAAGTTATATTTATTCACATTTTAAATTATTTTTTTCTAGTTTTCCACTTCGGTCAAGTGATATACGGCATGGGGTAGCGTAGAAAAATTCCGGTGAACCGGGTGGAAGTTCCCGCGTCACCATTCGTCGATTAGTGAGGCAACAAGATGCGCTCCGGATGGGCGGAGCGAACTGGATAACGAAGTCTTTGAACTTGGGCGAGCGCATTTGGCGGTGGGGAAACTGCACAATGCAGGAGATGAATCGACCCTCACGCGAAAATGGTAATCATCCGCATGCGTTTGATGGCTGCTCGAGACGATAGTCGCTCGAACACATGCTCATGGCACACGGAAGCACCTTGTGGGAAATTTCGCGAACCAGATCATAAATCCAGAAGGGTCAGCAAGGCCGGGGAATTGGCTATTCTCTGTGTTTCACCGCAGAGTGCCCGCAGTTCGTGTGGCGTTTTGAAATCCAGGCGCAAGGCGTATGTTCTGCCCTCGAAGTGAACCGGCGGGATAAGCTGGAGGCCCTCACCCGGCTTCAAATCCTTCACACAGCGGGCGTATCGTTGCTCATGGGCCGTAATTTCCGGGTAACGCCGGGTTTTGAGATAGCGTCGAATCAATTGGGTTTTAAGGTTGCGATCCAATTCAGGGTCATCGCGCCATTGCGGCAGTGGTCCTTCTTCCAGAATTTGCGGGATGGGAATATTTTCCCGATGCGAAATCCCCTCAACCCACTCCAGCAGCTCCCGTTGACGGTTAAGACTCAAACCGAGCTCCAGAAAAAGCACGCTCAGTTTTATTTCCGCATCCTCAATCAATGCATGAAGCTTTAAGGCGATCGGCAGTGCGATGGCGCCATCGGCCAAGCCTTGCCTGAGCGGAGCGGCCATCTCGGGGATTTGCTTCAGTTTTGCCAGCAAATCCGTGTTCAAAGCCAACCCCAGAGATTGCAGCAACTGAATCTGCTGGCATTCCGCGATGCCCGCTTGAACAAGCAAGGCGGCGGCACGCGCCATTTCAACCATGTTGAAGGTTCTTTGCCCGGCATTGTCCGCAATCGCGAACAATGCACAACGCAAGGCGGGGGTATCCGCAGGCAAACAACGCGCATCCAACACCGTCCAGCCAAGCGCACGACATGCGGCGATTCGCCGGAATCCACACACGATGACAAAACGGTTTTGGCGGATTAACAAAACCGGCGCATTGATGAGCCCGACCGTTTGAATAGACCCCTTGATCTTGTCGGTGGCAGGGCCGTAATCGATACGATAGGTATCGTCATCGGTATCGATTTGGTCCAACCGTACGGATCGATAGTCAGATGTCATTATCGCTGCCGGTAATTGCACGCAGTGCCTCAAGATATTTGGATCGTGTGTGCGCGATCACATTTTCGGGCAGATGCGGCGCCGGCGGGGTTTTATCCCATTCGATGGAATCCAGGTAATCCCGCAGGTACTGCTTGTCGAAACTGGGTTGCGGTCCACCGGGACGATAGGCGCTTTGTGGCCAGAAACGGCTCGAATCGGGCGTAAGCACTTCATCGATCAAAATAAGATCCTCGCCCATAAGGCCGAACTCGAATTTTGTATCGGCGATGATAATTCCCTTTTGCAGCGCCAATTCAGCACCTTGACGATAGATCGCCAAGGATAGATCCCGCACCCGTTCAGCCAATGGCCGGCCGATGCGCCGAGCGGCTTCGTCGAAATCGATATTGATATCGTGTACGCCGACCTCCTCTTTGGTCGAGGGGGTAAATATCGGTTCGGGCAGTTGATCGGACTCCTTCAATCCACTGGGCAGCTGAATGCCGCATATGCTTTGCGATTGCCGATAGGATTTCCAACCAGACCCGGAAATATATCCGCGAACGACACATTCTATGGGCAAAGGTTGCGTTTTCTTGACCAGCATGCTGCGACCAGCCAATTGGTCGGCATAGGGTTGGCAAGCGGCGGGGAAAGATGTCACATCACCCGAAATGACATGATTGGCGACAATGGGCTCCATGATCTTGAACCAGTAAAGTGAGATCTGGTTCAGAATCTTGCCTTTATCGGGTATGAGTTCAGGCATTACCACGTCGAAGGCGGAAATACGGTCCGAGGCCACCATCAATAAAGCATCGCCCAGATCGTAGATATCGCGCACCTTTCCGCGTTTTACAAAATTCAGGGTATCAAACAGGGTTTCTTTTAAAGAGGCATCCATGATTATCTCTTTCACAGGATCGATTTATGCAGACTTTTGTTCTGTAAACGCTTTTATATAATGCCGCAAAATCGTCCGGGCGCAATCATCCATCTCAAAAAAAGCGATGCCCGCTTCATACAGACCTTCGGCATTTTCCTTCATATAGATCACCTTTCCCTTTAAATCCACCACATCCTCTTTAAACCCAATGGTTAAGGATACAGTGTGGGAGGTGTCAATGGGTTGGTGCGTTTCTAACAGAATACCGGCCTCGGAAACGTTCAAAGTCCTTCCCATCCCCTGGTCCGCTTCCTCATCATTCTCGTCGAAATGGATAAAGTTGAGCAGATTTATTGAATCAATGCGCGAGTGCTTGCGTTTTTCGTCTTGTTTCATGGCAGGCCACCTGTTGGTTGCTCAAGTCTATTTTCCAAGACCGAATTTTTTATAATAATTGCACACCACCTTTGTGGAGACCGTTACACAGGTGGATACATTGTCGATAAAGTTCTTGAAAGTGGTCGAAAGCTGGTTGTACTCTTTCTGAAATTGGGGCAGATCGATTTTGCGGACTTTGAGATCTCTTGAGGCCATCACCGATGCGAATTCCGGCTCGTGGCCCATGTCCAAGAAAGGTGTGTGACCAAAATAATCCCCCTTGCACAGCTGGGCCAGCGGGATGCGCCCATAATCGTCCTGGCGGACAACGGATGCTGTTCCCTCGCGAATGATATACAGATCTTCTTCGGACGTTCCCTGTTTGATGACCGGCTTCTTGTCATCTGAGAATTCAGTGGGTTTCAACTGTTTGCGGCGCAACTCCATAGCGCGCTCATTGAGCTGTTTGAGCCGGTTATCAAGGCTGACCAGAAATCCTCTGAATTCCGGCGACAGTGTGGCGAATTCCTGTGCCAGCCGTTGGGAATCCAGTACTCCTAGCTGAACATTTCCGACGGCGATCGCCGATGCCGTGCGAATGTGGCCTTGAATCAGAAAAGAAGACAGGCTGCCGATAAAAGATCCGTCTCCCAATCGCACGATCGGCAAAGGGCCATCCGAAGTTTCCCGAACAATTTCCACAACCCCTTCCAGAATAACCCAAATCCAACTGCCGTGTTTGCCTTCTTCGACGACATACTCTCCGTCGAAGAAATCCTCCTCGTCGGCGACGTACATGTAATCGACCAGCGGCCCTTTTACGATGGGCACCGCGTCCATATCCACCGCCACCCCCTTTTTTCGACTGGCTACACCGGGGCCGACTCTTTTAATCTGACCGTCGTCAACCATTTTTAGACCCTCTAAAATAATCCCCATGCGACTTTTGGTGATCACCCGCTGACTGAAAATATTTTCATGGGTGAATTCGAATTCCCCCTCGGCCCATCCAAAAAGAGAGAAAACGGCTTCCAGACCGATGGTTGAACCGCATGAAGCGTTTACCGGGTTGCCGTTTTCAAAGTAGATGAACCCCGGCTCGGGGGCATACCGACTGATGAGCCGCAGTACGCCCGTGCTGGCGTTTGCGCCCAACAGCTGCATAATATCGCCCAAAGCTAAGAACTTAAGGCTACCGGCCAGTACGACATTGTCCCGCATGGCTTAATCTATTGTGCCCATTTGAATTCTCTTTGAAGCGACTGAAGGGTCAATTTGAGGCACTCTTTCAGAGTGACCCCCACACCATCCCCTTTGACCGCGCTGCCTTCAAATGCGGGAACCTTCAACTGTCGGTTCAGATCCTTCTGCATCTGTTCAACCGACATGAGGGGGATGCCCTGCTCCGCCAAGTCACGTTTATTGAACTGCATCACCAGAGGCATTCTGAAGATACTTTTGCCATATTCTTTTAGATTGGCCTGCAAATCTTTCAGCGACAACATATTTTTTTCGCGACGGACCTCAAGAGAATCGGCGACAAAAACCATGCCATCCACCCCGCGCAATACGAGTTTGCGCGTGGAGCTGTACTTGACCTGACCCGGAACCGTGTAAAGTTGCACACGGACGTTACATCCGCGTATCTGCCCGAGCCCGATCGGTAGAAAATCAAAAAAAAGCGTTCGGTCGCCCTCGGTGTTGATGGAGACCATTTCGCCCTTGACCTGTTTCTTGTAGGCTCCGAAAATATACTCCAGATTGGTCGTTTTACCACAGCGTCCCGGTCCGTAATAAACCACTTTGCATTCGATCTCGCGCTTCTTCAAATTGAAAATCGCCATAAGATGAGGCTCCTGCAAAAAAAAGGCTCTGATGCTTTATGAACTGACGATCCGGATATCCAAACAAAAGTCACCCTGTTTGGGACCGGTTTTGATTTGCGTTTTAGACGCAACCATGCCGCTTCCGTTAAAAATGGCAATGGGTGAAAAAAACTGGATTTCTTTTATTTTCAAACCTTCTTTGAGCCCTTCGATGATTACCTGATCTTTTTTGGAAATGATCAGGCTGAGCATATTGCCGGATTGGAAATTAACATCGAATTCGACCATTTTACCCTTGCGCGGTCCGCTGTCGAAGGTGATTCCGATGGAGGTGATGTCCAAAAACTCCTCTTCGGGCTCTGGTTGCGCTTCCACTTCAAGCGTCACTTCGGCATCCGGCGAAGAGGCAACATCCACCGGCAATGGCAGTGATACCTGAAGTCCCTTCTTGGTTAAAATATCCTCCAGATAACCACGCACCGCCTCAAGTTGATTGCTCTGAAAGAGATCGCCTGAATACCACTGATGGTATTGATTGATCGCTTCTTCAGCCGATGAGGATGCCAAATGGCATCGCAAGATGTTCTTGGCCGCATCCACACGCGTACTCTCTTTTTCCAGAAGTTCGTTCAGTTCTACCAGGGCGCGATCGAACTGGCCGAACTTGGCTAAAGCGACGGCACCTTCAAGAGCGGCAGCCGCTTCATCCTTATTCTCGGAAAAAGTGAACAGATTCTTTATTAAATCTTGCGCTTTTTTTGATAATTCCGGTGTTGCCGGTCCTTTTTCGACCTTTTTCCGGGTTGAATCCAAGGCCTGGATCTTATCGGATACCGCTTTTAACAGGTTTTCCTTGTTTTTAAGCTTTTCAATCGAATGAATGAGACTCGCGGCGTTTTCGTATTTGGCATGCGCTTCGCCGATCAACCCTTGGGAACGATAAATTTCAGCTTCTTGAAGCACGGTTTTAATGCGCTGTTTTATATCCATTAAAGCTCCCGCCACGGTTTATCTGTATTACGCAAAGCCTTCAGTTGTTGGGCGACAAGTTTATCGACCATCGCTGTTTCCACGAAGGTTGCACCCGGCCGAGAAACAGCGCAGGGGTGTAAGGTGCAATATAAAAAAATATACTTTTAGCGCGAATGACGGCATGAAGTCAATATTTAATAGTAAATTAAATAAGCTATAAGCAAGGGCCTTCAAACCCCGTCGGATACGACGCGTTGAAAAACGCCAAGCGAGAAAGGATAGATGACAAGGCGCAGTTTTGAATCCTTGGCGCCCTCAGAATGCCCAAGGATGCGGCAGAGGCACGCGGCCCCTGCCGGCATCCCTTCCACGATTGCAAATTAAATCAAACTGGCTACCGCTGACTTTTCGTCCAGCAACTCTTTTTCGGTGACCTTCATCCGTTCGCGGCTGAAGTCGCTGATCGTCAACCCGCCGATCTCGCGCCAGGCGCCCTTTTCACAAACAATCGGAAGCGCATAAATGATATCCTGATCGATACCATAGGAATTGCCGGCGCTGTAAACCCCCATGCTGACCCATTTGCCGTCGCTGCCCAAAGCCCAGTCACGCATGTGGTCAATGGCTGCCGAAGCTGCCGAGGCGGCACTTGAAGCACCGCGCGCCTTGATAATCGCCGCCCCGCGTTGCTGCACGGTGGGTATAAATTCTTTTACGTACCAGGCATCATCCACTTTGCCTTTAACCGGTTGCCCTTCGATCGTGGCAAAACTGATATCAGGATATTGGGTAGCCGAATGGTTGCCCCAGACGACCATTTTTTCGATTTGGGTGGTATGCGTTCCGGTTTTTTGCGCCAATTGCGACAAAGACCGGTTATGATCCAACCGCATCATGGCGGTGAAGTTGCGCGGGTTCAGATTCGGCGCATTTTTCAATGCAATCATTGCATTGGTGTTGGCAGGGTTTCCAACGACCAATACCTTGACATCGCGGCTGGCATGCTGATCGAGCGCCTTGCCCTGAACGGAAAAGATTTGGGCATTGGCCATGAGAAGGTCGGATCTTTCCATTCCGGGTCCACGCGGTCTTGCACCCACCAACAAGGCATAATCGGTATCCTTGAAGGCAACATTCGGATCATCGGTCGCAATCACACCGGCCACCAGGGGGAATGCGCAATCTTGCAACTCCATCAAAACGCCCTGAAGCGCATTCATGGCCGGCGGGATTTCAAGCAGCTGCAGAATCACAGGTTGGTCCTTACCCAGCATATCGCCACTGGCAATGCGGAAAATAAGGGAGTAGCTGATCTGACCGGCGGCGCCTGTAATCGTGACTCGAACTGGGTTCTTCATGAATAATTCTCCATTTCTTAAAGTAATGGTTTAAGTTACAACTCCCAACGGGATTTCGCCAATTTGATAGAGAAGAAGTTGCGAAACCATAAAACACTCTGGATGTCAACAAACGAGTTACGCTTTAGGTCTGACTGCCTTGATGTTTTTCAGCGCTTAGTGCTGCTTTGATTGTCTTGGCCAGTCGTTCGGAGATGCCGGGTTGCGATTGCAGTTCCGTCAGCGAGGCTGCCGCAATATTATCTAAGCTACCGAAGTAATTAAGTAATTGTGATTTGCGCGCGGGTCCGACACCATCGATTTCATCCAGAAGAGAGTGCAAGGTGTTGCCGTGACGGCGCTTGCGTTGAAAAGTGATCGCCCAGCGGTGGGCTTCATCGCGGATGCGCTGTAAAAAGAGCAAGAGATCCTGATCACGGCCGAATTGAACCGGGTTAGCGCGACCCATGAGGTAAACCTTGTCCTGGTGCTCACCCACAAAAGGATCTTTCTTGGCGATGCCGGCGACATCGAAGGCATCGATCAAATTCAGATCGAGCAAAATGGCGATGGCGACATTCAATTGTCCCTTGCCGCCGTCGACCAGCAGCAAATCAGGCAGGGGATTGTGATCATCCACCTTTGAGAATCGACGGCGCAACACCTCGGCCATATACGCGTAGTCATCCGATTTTTGTGAACTCAACAGTTTGTAGCGCCGGTATCCCGATGGTTGAGGCGCTCCGTGCGCGAATACCACCATGCCCGATACGGGCTCTGTGCCACCAAGACTGGAGTTGTCAAAACACTCGATACGTTGCGGCAGGCGTTTGAAATGCAACCGTTTTTGCAGGCGCTCCAGCAGATCCAACTGACTGTCTATCAGGCGACGCTTTTCTTTCAACGCCTGGTGGGAATTCTGGACGGCCATTTGAACCAGCTTCTCCTTATCACCGCGCTGCGGGGCCGTGATGGTCACTCTGGCGTTTTTTTGATCGGACAAAAGCTCCTCGACCAGATCTTTATCCACCGGTAGATGGCTGACCACCACTTCTTTGGGAACATGCGGCGCCGATTCGTAATATTGCCTCAAAAACGCATCGATCTGATCTTGCTCCGAGCCGACCGCGTTTTCGAAGCTGAAGTGGCGACTGCCCAGCAGATAGCCTCCACGGATACGCAACAAGGTGATCACCGACAGGTCGTCTTCGATAGTGATCCCGACGACATCGCGATCCTTGTGATCTGCTGTGACGGAAACCTGTTTTTCCAGGGTTTGCTCCAATGCGAACAGCTTATCTCGCAGCATGGCGGCCCGTTCGTAGGCTTGATTTTGCGCCGCGTCCAACATCTGTTTTTTGATTTTGCGGATCAGGGCGGGCGTGCGTCCGCGCAGAAAAGCCACTACTTCTTTGACCACTTCACGGTACAAACCGGGATCAATATCCATGAAGCAGGGGCCCATGCACAGTCCCATCTGAAAATTCAAACATGGCCGGGCTCTTTTTTTGAATGTCTCGCAGCGACACTTGCACAGCTTAAAGGTCTTGTTGATGAACTTAATGGTTTGACGTACGGCGCCGGAAGAGGCATAGGGGCCGAAATACAGGGCACCGTCGCTGCCGATTTTGCGCACGATGGTCAACGTGGGGTACGGATCGTTGATGTTGAGCTTCAGGGATGGATAACGCTTGTCATCTTTGAGATTGACATTGTAGCGCGGCCGGTGACGCTTGATCAGATTGGATTCCAGGATCAAGGCTTCTTTTTCGGTGTGGGTCGAAAGGGTCTCGAAAGAAGCCACCTTGGAGAGCATCAGGGAGGTTTTGGGATCATGCGGCCGATGGGCTTGAAAATAGGATTGCAGCCGCTTTTTGAGATTACGGGCCTTGCCCACATAAAGGATGCCCCCCTCCTTGTCGCGCATCAAGTAGACCCCTGGCAAGGATACCACATGGCGCACCTCTTCGGTAAAGGGAGCGGCCGCTGGATCGGAATGTTTTGGAGATGCCTGTGTTTCCATTACGCTTCGTACATCAGTTTGCGTTTGAGTTGTTTAATGCGGTCCCTGAGCTCGGCGGCCCGTTCAAAATCCAGATCGCGCGCGGCCCGCTGCATCTCTTTTTCCATTTTCACTATCGTTTGCTCGGCATTTTCCAGTGAGTGCCATTCCGCGGCAGGTTCGGCAATCTTGCCGGCAGAAGGCGCCTCGCTGGCATAGGCGTTGTCGAAGACGCCCGTGATCGTCTTTTTGATCGATTGCGGGACAATGCCATGATCCGCATTGAACTGGATCTGGATCGTACGCCTGCGATCGGTTTCATCGATCGCCTGCTGCATGGACGGGGTTGTCCGGTCCGCATACATAATTACGGTCCCGTTGACATTGCGTGCCGCCCGGCCTGAGGTCTGGATCAGCGAACGGGCCGAGCGAAGAAAGCCTTCCTTATCTGCATCCAGCACGGCCACCAGGCTGACTTCCGGAATATCGAGACCTTCACGCAGCAAGTTGATGCCTATCAGCACGTCGAATGTCCCCATGCGCAATTCGCGGATGATCTCCATGCGCTCCATGGTAACGATATCGGAGTGCAAGTATCGCACGGACAGTCCCAGATCAGTGTAGTACTCACTCAAATCTTCGGCCATGCGCTTGGTCAACGTGGTCACCAGGATACGTTCATTGCGCTGCTTGCGCAACACAATCTCCGCATACAGATCGTCCACCTGGTGCACGGCCGGTCGGATCTCCACCCGTGGATCGATCAGTCCCGTGGGGCGCACGATTTGTTCGACCACCGCACCTTGGGCATGCGCCAGTTCATAGTCGGCCGGCGTGGCCGAAACATAGATCACCTGCCCTACCCGCTGCTGCCATTCATCAAAACGCAGGGGCCGGTTGTCCAAAGCGGACGGAAGACGGAATCCAAAATTTACCAAGGTCTCCTTGCGGGATCGGTCGCCTTTGTACATGGCGCGCACCTGGGGCACGGCAATATGGCTCTCATCGATGAACATCAGGTAATCGGACGGAAAGTAGTCGATCAGCGTGGGCGGCGGATCGCCTGGATTTCTTCCGGTCAAATGGCGCGAGTAGTTTTCAATGCCGTTGCAATACCCCAGCTCCTGAATCATCTCCAGATCGAAGCGTGTGCGCTCTTCGACCCGTTGCGCTTCGATCAGCTTGTGCTCGTCCCGGAAGTGGTCGACGCGTATTTTGAGCTCCTCCAAAATGGATTGCATGGCTCTTTTAAGGGTCTGCTGTGTGGTCACATAGTGACTGGCCGGAAAAACGGTAGTGGCTTTCAATGCGCGCCGAACTACTCCCCGCAAGGGATCGATCTCTTGGATGGCATCGACGTTGTCACCGAAAAAATCGATGCGCAGGGCGTGGTCTTCCTCATAGGCCGGGAAAATTTCCACGCGGTCGCCCCGCACCCTGAACGTTCCGCGGTGAAAATCGACATCGTTGCGCTGGTAGTGCATGGCCACGAGGTCATAAAGCAGACGGTCGCGCGACAACGCCATGTCTTTTTCCACGTCGATGCGCATGGCCAGATAATCTTCCGGAGCGCCCAGGCCGAAAATGCAAGACACACTGGCAACCACCACCACGTCGCGCCGGGACAGCACAGAACGGGTTGCGGAATGACGCATTTTGTCGATCATGTCATTGATCGAAGAGTCTTTCTGAATATAGGTGTCCGTGGTCGGAATGTAGGCTTCAGGTTGATAGTAATCGTAGTAACTGACGAAATATTCGACGGCGTTTTCAGGAAAAAGCTGCTTGAATTCATGATAGAGCTGCGCGGCCAGCGTCTTGTTGGGGGCGATGACCAATGCCGGCCGATTCATGGCGGCAATGGTATGGCCCATGGTGAACGTTTTGCCTGAACCGGTAACGCCCAGCAGCACCTGTTCTTTGATTTCGCTGCGCAATCCTTCGCACAGACGCTCTATGGCCTGGGGTTGGTCCCCCTTGGGGGTATAATCGGAAACAAGGTTGAACTGCTGCATTATCAGAACCGCTTGAAAGCTATTGGATTATTCTACCACCTGGCTGAATCGGATGCCCATTCGGATCAGGGGTGTCCTTTTCAACGACAAGGGTAAGGCAGGCTGCGGGTATGTAAAGCGGGAAAGGCCCTTACGCTGTTTGGCACTGCATCAGCACGACACACATGGCCGCCATGCCCTCGCCGGCACCCACCTGGCCGAGGCCTTCGGTAGTGGTGGCCTTGATGTTGATCCGATCGACGGAAACCTGCATTGCCGCGGCGATGGCCTGGCGCATGGCGTCGCGATAAGGCGCTATCTTGGGGGCTTGCGCAAAAAGCGTGGCATCCATGTTGCACAATTCCAGGCCAGATTCCCGGACCCGTTGAATGCTGCGTTTCAGAAGCTCCATGCTGTAAATGTCTTTGTATTGAGGATCGGTATCGGGGAAATGCTGTCCGATATCGCCCATGCCGGCCGCACCCAACAGGGCATCGCAGGCCGAATGCACCAGCACATCCGCATCTGAATGGCCTAACAAGCCTTTGTCAAAAGGTACTGTTATGCCACCCAGAATCAGCGGCCTGCCGCTGACCAGACGGTGCACATCATATCCCATGCCGATTCGCATTTTACCTTTACTTTCTCCGTGGTTGATCATGCCAAAGCGCAGACGATGTCGTTTCAGCCTGCGCTTATAATTGCGCGCGTCGAACGCGGGCGAACATGCGAACAAAAGATCGCCCCTATGGGAACACGCGGCAAAGTGGTCAAAGAATATACTGGGGGCACCTTTTTTTCAAGCAGGAGGTAACGGCACTAATGGGAGTCAGGGTAACCGCCTTCGGGTTTGGGGCTGCTGTCAGGATGCGCCCGTCTGTCCGATCGCATTGATGCGAAGCGTGATCGGACGATCCTCTTCGTTGTCGCTGTGCAACCGGATCGGTCCGGGGCGGCGGTACTGATCATCCCCGGCAACAGCGGCCAGCCACTTTTCCCTGAAGGCCTTCACCACCTGAAATGCGGGCGAGTGGATGTCCACCAAACTTTTTTCAAGCACCAGCGATAAGCGCCCAAGGCGCTCTTCCAACCGCATCAAGGGAGCGATGGGAATGCCCAGAGGCTCCCATTGGTCAAAACCGTGCTCCAGATTGCGGATGGCCGCCATCAATCCCGTAGCGCCGTTTGCAATGAGACTGAAGACTGTCAGGCCAAGATTATAGGTGTACATGCAATCGAATTTAGTGGGATCGCTACCCCGTCCATCGTATCCATAGAAGTGGGACTGGGTTTTAAATTTCGGAACCGATGCCTTATATACTTTCTCAATGGCCGACGGAATGGTGTCGTCCGTGCCGATGGCGCCTGCCTGCACGAGGGCGTTCCTGAGCGTACGCAACGAAATAATGGTCTCTTTTACCAGCAGGTATTCCGCATTTCCGAAATTTCTGAATAGTATCGGTCCGTAAAAATCGGGAGACAGTCCGGATTTATTGCAGATTTTGGCAAAGTAAGCCTTTGCGATACCGATTTTATATCTGCCTTGGTCGCGCAAAATCTTCAGATAGTCGGTGACGAGATCCAGCAGGACTTTTTCGGTGGAGACCTGTGAAAACTGAAAATTGCCATGACTGTCTCTTTCGGTCAGCAATCCTTCCTGGAAAAAATCGGGCAAATCGTTGAAAAGCTGGTCATCGCGGGCATTCCAGATATTGGGCGCCAGTCCCGGCGGCGTGTCGTTTACCAGATGACCTATATAATCCGTTTTTTCGTTCAACCTGGGAAAACTGGTGTGAAAGTCTTTATCGTGCGTACTGTTGTAATGCGCAATGATCGTGTTGAGCTTGATGATGAAGACCTCGATCTCGTTGACAAATTCGAGGATGCCTTCGGGTATGACCACAGTACCGTAATTTTTTCCTACCGCGGCGCGCCGCACGATCGCATCGCAGATAACCCGTGACAAGTGCCGCAAGGTCATGCCGTAGGCGGTATAATCGACGGTCCCTTGGGCCCTGGCCTTTTCCAGACGCTGCTGATCCACGTAATTGGCCAGATCCTCGCCGATCAGCGTCAGGTTGGCGTGCGTCTGCAAGGCCACTTCCAGCGCCAGATGGCTGGCTACGCGTCCCATCACGCGACAGATGTGCCAGTATTTAATATCCGAACTGCTGTCGTTGCTCAAATTGCTGATCGCAAGGGCAAAGGCGCGTGCGGCCGAATGAAAACCAAATGACATGGCGCAAAGGACATTTTCATCCGCATCGCGAACCTGGATGTCGCCATCGATGGTTTTGGGCACGCCGATGATCTGGACGTTGTCCTTAAATAGGGCCTGGGCCAAAAAAGCCGCATTGGTATTCGAATCATCGCCGCCCACGACCACCAGAGCGTCCAATTTCAAGCCAAGGATATTCTCTTTCGCCTGGGCCATTTTCTGGGCAGTGTCAATTTTTGTGCGACCGGTTTTGATCATGGTGAACCCGCCCAGATTGCGGTAATTATCCACCAGGCCATCGGTCAGCTCAATGTATTCATTTTCAATGATGCCGTCAGGACCGACCAGGAAGCCGAAAACGTGACTGGCCGGATTGGCGCGTTTGGCTGCGTCGTAAAGTCCGGCTATGACATTGTGACCGCCCGGCGCCGGACCGCCCGAAAAAACGATGCCGATCCTGCGGGGACGCGTATACGTACGCACAAAGGCGTCGTCCGGATCATCCGCGGCGTAGATTGCCTGCACCTGCGTGTCGATGATATCCGGCAACTGCCGTCGTGCTTCCGGATCAACATCGAAGCGGAAGTGCGCAACATCCGCCATATTGGTACATTGACCCCGAAAGACGTTGCAAACCGGCGGCTGATAGGTACACCGCCCTTTGAGCGGCTCGCTGACGGGCGACGTCACGCGTTGAATATCCGGATCTTCTAAAAGTGTACGGACATCGACAGGTGTTCTTGGCGACACGTGGACCTCCCTGTGTTTTGGCGATGTTTAAGGGGCATACCGTGATGCTCCGGCAAGACTTGTATTTCTAATCAATAACGGCCCTTGCGCTTGCAAGTCAAGAAAATTGGCCGGCGCTCGAACGTCAATTCCGCCCCAAACAGGCCGAACAACACTAAATGTAGTACCAGTGGGCCCAATTCCATACCCCCTATAGGGCTTTTCGCTTTACAATGATGACCTGACTTGATATTAAAAAAATCTTTGGGCATCCCGGCGATCTGACCGGTGCCCTGTTCATTCTAGACAATCACCATTATAAATACTAAAACACTGATGCGAAATCGACAGGGCTATTACCGCCCAAAGCGTAAAGAGCACCTGCAAAGCTGTGGAAAAGCGTTATACTGTAAAACACGGAGACCGGTGTCATGAAGATCAGGAAGCTGGATATTGTAGGTTTCAAATCATTTCAAGACAAAGCCAGCATTCAATTTCCACCCGGGATTTCAGCCATCGTAGGGCCTAATGGCTGCGGCAAAAGCAATGTCATCGACGCGTTACGATGGGTCATGGGCGAACAAAGCGTCAAGCAGCTACGCGGCAAAAGCATGGAAGACATCATCTTTTCCGGGGCAAACGGCAAGCCGCCACTGAACATGGCCGAGGTAACGCTTACCATGGTGAACGACAACGGCAATGCCCCCGAAGAGTTCCGCGATTATTCCGAAATAGCCATAACGCGCCGATTGTACCGCTCCGGCGAGAGCGCATACTTGATCAACAAACAACCCTGCCGCCTGAAAGATGTTTACAACCTGTTCATGGGAAGCGGTGTCGGGACGCGCACATTCGCCATCATTCAGCAGGGAAATATCGGCGCCATTATTGATGCCGGCCCGGATGAACGCCGCCTTTTTCTTGAAGAAGCGGCTGGCGTGACCCGCTATAAATTCCGTAAGAACGAGGCGTTGCGCAAAGTCAAAGCCACTGAACAGAACTTGCTGCGCATCAATGACATTATCGCCGAAGTCAACCGCCAGATGGCCGGATTGCAGCGGCAAGCCAAAAAAGCCGAGCGTTTCAAGCACTATCAAGAGCGGGCCAGGGATATCGACACACACTTGCTGATCGCGCATTTCGACGACTATAGCCGCAAGATCCAGGAAGCCGGGGCACTGATTGACGGGCTCAAGGATTCGGATCTCGCCCATGTCACCCATCTCAAAAAAATCGACGCGGCGGTCGAGGAGATCAAGCTCAAAAAACACCAGAAGGATCAGGAAATCTCCACGCAAAAGTCCCGTCGGTTTGAAACCCAACGCACGATTGACCGCATAGAGTCGGAACAGACGCATTTAAAAAACGAAACCGCGCGTCTGCGCACCGAAACGGACTCTTTGCAACAGGCCCAACACGATCTTTCCGCCAAGAGTGCCACCATCGGAACGGAAGTGGCGCAGGTGATCCGGCAGAATCAGCAATGCGAAAGCCAGATTGACCAGCTTAAGGCAGCGCTCGAACAAGAAAAAAGCGGCGCGCAGGGATTGCATGCGCAATTGGCCGATTTGAATCGGATGGCCGAAGACAACAAAAACAGCCTCATGCGGTTGGTAGCGGACGAGGCGCGCTACAAAAACACCTATCAGACAGCATCCAACAGCAAGGAAAATTTAAAAAGACGCCTCAAACGCATCGACGAAGAGGTTGTCCTGGCTGCTCAGAAAGTGTCCCAAACCGACAAAGAGCGCGCCGAAGCCCAGCGGCAATTGGATGACACTAAGGCCGCCATGGCTGACTATGAATCGCGCATCGGAGAGCTGAAGAGCGCCCTGACCGCGCGCTCGGCCGACCTGGTGGCCCAGGTCAAGCAGACCCAGACGCTGGAGATGGAACGCACCAAAACGCGTTCGCATTTAGCGGCCCTGAAGAAAATGGCGGCGAATTTTGAATGGTACCGCGACGGCGTCAAAGCGATTATGCGCGCCCGACGCGATGGGGACACCCCCCGCTCCGAAGACGATGCGTCTAAAACGTTTCTGGACGGCATTGTCGGACTGGTCGCCGACATCATCGAGCCGGCACCCGGTTATGAGGATGCCGTCGAAGCTGTGCTGGGTGAAGCCCTTCAGTATGTTCTGGTGCGGGACCAGCAAGCCGCCGTCGCCGCCATCGATTACCTTCAGAGCAGCGGTGCGGGCCGCAGCGGGTTCATTCCGGTGGCCGCCGTCAAACCGATGACCGGTGCGCATCAGGAATCACTCGATGGTTATCCGCAGTTGCTTGCGCATGTCGCGGTAAAGCCCGATTATGAGCCTGTTGCCCAGACCTTGCTTGGCCACGCCGTTGTTGTGCCTCACCTGGATGAGGCCGTGGCCCTGTTCAATCGCAATGGCCAGGCACAGACTATTGTCACCCAGTCCGGAGATATCGTTTCACACCAGGGTTTACTCCTCGGCGGCAGCCGGGAACAGCTTTCCGGTATTCTTGCCAAAAAACAGGAGCTGAAAACGCTGATCGCCCGCAGCGCCGAACTGGACCAGGAAGCCGCCGAGGCAGCAGCGCGCCAGCAGGCCATCGAAGAGAGTGTACGCCAGCTTGAAATAGCGTTGCAACAGGCGATCACCGCCAAAAACAGCGCCGCCGAAGAAGCCATGTCCGCCGAAAAGCTACTCTACCGGCTCAGCGAAGACTTGAAGAATGCCCGTCGGCATCTTGACATCATCCAACTGGAGCAGGAACAGCTCATGGGCGAAGAGAGCGATCTGGACGAGGAGATGGGCAAATACAACCAGGCGCTCGCCAAAATAGCCGCCGATGTCCAGCTACTTCAGGAACGCAGCGCGGATACTACCCGTGGGATAGAGCAAATTGCCGCGCAACTGGAATCCCACAATCGAAAAGTAGTCGACCACAAACTGCAACTCACCTCCCTGCAGGCCAAGCTGGAACACGGCACACACACCCTTCAGCGGCTGCGTGAATTCGAACGCGACAGCCATGTGCGTCTCGATCAACTCCGCCTTGAAATCGATCAGAAAAAGGAAAAAAGTCAGACGGCGGAGGTCAAAGCCGCTGGTCTCGAAAGCACGCTGCAGCGCATGTACGAGGATTTGAAGCGCCTCGAAGAAACCATGGCGGCCAATGAATCGGAATACGTCTCGATCGATACCACGCTGCGCAAAAGCGATGAGGAACTGGCTGCAATTCAGTCGGAACGGCAAAAAACATTGGAAAAACTTCGCATGCTGGAGATCGATCTATCCGAAAAACGCGTGCGGCGGGACAACATTGCCGGCAGAGTCCAGGAGCGCTATCATATTTCCATTACCGCCCTGCGCGCGCAACGGGCCCAGCAGCCATCGCTGCAGATGGCCCTGCCTGAAATGGAAAAAGAACTGGAGCGCCTGCGTGCGCAAATGGCCGGCATCGGCGACGTGAATATGGGCGCCATCAAGGAGTACGAAGAGCTCAAGGAGCGTTTCGATTTTCTTAATACCCAGCACGCCGATCTGGTCAAAGCCATTGAAGACTTGCACAAGGTGATCCGCAAAATAAACCGGATTACCCAAGAAAGATTCATGGAAACCTATGACCAGGTCAATGAAAAACTCCAAGAGGTTTTCCCCAGACTGTTCGAAGGCGGATCGGCACGGCTGGACCTGACCGAACCCAACAAGCCGCTGGAAACCGGTGTAGAGTATATGGTCCATCCGCCAGGCAAAAAACTGACCCGTATGAGTCTGCTTTCAGGTGGTGAGAAGGCGCTTTCGGCCATTGCGTTCATCTTTGCCATTTTCCTGATCAGACCGACATCTTTCTGTCTGCTCGACGAAATCGATGCGCCGCTGGACGAAGCCAATGTCGTGCGGTTTAACAACCTGATGCAGGTCATCGGCGAAAAATCCCAGATCATTATGATCACCCACAATAAAAAAAGTATGGAATTTGCTGAAATGCTTTTCGGCGTCACCATGGAGTACAAAGGCATTTCAAAAATCGTATCGGTCAATTTACAAGGCAGAGCAGCCGCCTGATCAAAGGTAGAAACATGGCTTTTCAATGGTTCAAGAAAAAAAATAAATCCGAAGCGGCATCCGGGAAGTCATCCGAGGCCGATTCCACCATCCCCTCGCGGAAAGAAAGTCCGTCACAGAACAGCGTGACCCAGGAGCCCCCGCGGGTCAATGATGCCGCAGATACGACATCGCCGGAACCCGTGACGATTGTAGAAAATGCTCCCACAGAGACCTTGTCGACACCTCACTCAGGCCTTTTTGCACGATTAAAACGCGGCCTGACCAAAACCCGAGCGATCCTGAACACCGATATCGAAGATCTGTTCAGGGGCAAAAATCACATTGACGACGCAATGCTCGAAGAGATCGAAGAACTGTTGATCACGTCCGACATCGGCATTCAGACGACCATGGCATTGATGAACACCGTGACCCGCAAAGCCGCCAGAATCGAAAGTCCGGAAGCTCTGAAACAAGTCCTCAGGCAAGAAATCCTCGCTTTGTTCGACAGCATCGCACCGCCTTCGAAGCCGGTTTCCGGTCATAAACCGAATGTGGTCATGGTGGTCGGTGTCAATGGGGTCGGCAAAACCACCACCATCGGCAAATTGGCGGCGAAAAAAGTCAACGAAGGACATAAAGTGCTGATCGCCGCAGCCGATACCTTTCGCGCCGCGGCAGTCGAGCAATTGGCCATCTGGGCGGACAAGGCGGGCGCTGATATTGTCAGGCACAAGGATAACGCCGACCCGGCCGCCGTGGCCTACGATAGTATCGAAGCCGCCCTGGCAAGAAAAGTCGACACCGTCTTCATTGATACCGCCGGAAGACTGCATACCAAAATCAATTTGATGGAAGAACTCAAAAAAATCCAACGCAGCATTGGCAAGAAACTGCCCGAAGCACCGCATGAAGTTCTTCTTGTTCTGGATGCCACCACCGGCCAAAATGCCATCGCGCAAGCCAAAATGTTTCATGAATCCATAGGCGTTACAGGGTTGGCATTGACCAAATTGGATGGTACGGCCAAGGGCGGAATCGTGATCAGCATTTGTCAGCAATTGAACCTGCCCCTGCACTATATCGGGGTTGGAGAAGCCATCGAAGATCTACAGACATTCGATGCCAACACGTTTATCAATGCACTCTTTTGAAACATTGCCTTTGCCGGGGCATTGAAACGCCAATGGCAGGAGGGGGTTCCGGCACTCCCCAAATAGCGGGTTTGCAAGCATGCACCGCACCCGATTTTCAAAGATAAAGCGCCTTAAACGCAAGCGGGACGGGGCTTTTTGTATTGACACGTTCCGTAGGCTACTATACTGAATACTAATCTGGCCAGATAGAACCTTTATGGAAATCCTCGCAAAGGGGTGGTTTTTGGGATGTATTCAGATGGACCACTTCGGTGAAGCCGGATAGGCAGATAGAACCAGAAGCGTTTTGGCTATCATCATTTGAAAAAGGGGGAGTGACACATGAACAAGGCGGAACTCATTGAAAAAATGGCTACCGATGCTGGCATCTCAAAAATTGCCGCAACGGCCGCGCTGAACTCTTTTGTGGATTCAGTGTTCAAGACACTCAAGAAAAAGGATGGAAAGGTAACGCTTGTCGGCTTCGGCACCTTCGCCAAGACGCGCCGCAAGGCCCGCAAGGGCCGTAATCCTCAAACCGGTGAAGTTATCAAGATCAAAGCGGGCAACGTGGTTAAATTCCGCCCGGGCAAAAAGCTCAAGGATATTGCGTAAACCGCTACAGCAGGAGATAAACTGTAAATATAAGCCCGCGCGAAACAAGCGCCTGCGTTGGATTACGCCTCATCTATCTGCTGTCAGCGGATGCTGAAATCGGTGAACGCTCCGTCGCTTTCTTCCCATGTCACCTGCAAATCTTCGACTTTTGACATGGGAGATCCCCTGTGGCACCAGGCGATGGCATCTTTTACGGCCTGCGGATTTCCATCGAAAACGGCCTCCACGGTTCCGTCCGGACGGTTGCGCACCCATCCGGTGACCCCAATACGCTCGGCGGCCCGACGCGTCTCGGCACGGAAGAAAACCCCTTGCACGCGCCCGGATATGATGACATGTGCTTTTTGGTTGCTCACCATCTTGCCACCTGCCTTTCGGTACAAAATATATCTGCGGGGACCGGCTGTTGGCATCAGGGCCACACCCGGGGTATACGCTTGGCGCGATAACTCACCGGCCGATGAAACGGTAATACTCTTCTTCGGAAAGCATCTGAACGCCCAATTGGGACGCCTTGCTTTTTTTCGCGGCCCCCACTTTTTCTCCACAAATCAGGTAGTCGGTCGTTCGACTGACCGCCGATTGCACGTTGGCGCCCAAACGGCGTGCCTCGGCTTCCATATCTTCCCGGCTGCCCTGTCCCATTTTACCGGTAAAAACAATATTTTTTCCGCTGATTGGCGTTGCCTCGGCCTCTTCGGCCGGCAAGGCTGTTTCTTGCAAATTAAAGCCCATGTTCAACAGATGCAACATCGTCTCGCGCACTTCGGCCAGCCCCTGAACGATGGAATGGCTGGTTATCTCTCCAAAACCGTTGATGCGCTGGATGCTTTCTTCAGTCACCGAGGGCAGTTGTTTAAGATCGATATGTCGCAGCAGTTTACGGCTGTCGCCGACACCCAGGTCGGGTATGCCCAAAGCAGCCAGGAACCGCCAGTCTTCAACCGATTTGCTGCGACTGGTTTGCAACGCCTGGGCCAGATTCCTGGATTGCACCGGACCGAATCCCATCGCTACAAAATCTTTTTCTTCTAAGGTGTATATCTTCTCGAGCGTGTCATATCCTGCGGCCACCATTTTCTGAATGGTCTTGATACCGAACCAGTCGGCATTGCCCAAGATCCGAAACCAATGGCTGATGCGCTGCTCCCGTTGCGCCGGGCAATTCAGATGGGTGCAGCGCAGAAAGTCTCCCTTCCAGGTCAGGGATTGCCCACAGGCAGGACAATGTTGCGGTACATCGACGGTACCCGAAGGTTCCAGGACTTGCTCCAACTTGGGAATAACTTCGCCGCTGCGGATGATCTCGATACGCGCGCCCGGTCCGATACCCAGTTTGGACACCATTCCGGCGTGATGGGCGGTTACACGACGGATGGTTGCACCTGATACCAATACGGGCGCAACCTCCATGACCGGCGTAATATTGCCGGTACGCCCCACCTGCCACTGAATGGATTGCACTTGCGTGATCGCGGTTTCGCCTTTGCGCTTGACGGCCACCTGCCAGCGGTAATGATGCGCAGTGGCCCCCATGTGTTCCCTGAGACGCTGATCGACCGTCGAAACCACCAGGCCGTCCATCGGATAATCGGTTTCTTCCTTCAATTGCCGGCTCAAGGTGTCCATTTGGACAAGCAACGCCTGCGCGTTGCCTTCCCAGCCTTTTAATTGGGAGTAAGGCACAAATCGCACCATGCCGTCTGCCAACGCTTGCAGCACGTCCTTGTTCAAGGTATCGGAAGAAACGATCCCCACGACCATGTTGCGCGGATGGACGAACTTATCGGCCAGGTGCGCATCGAAATAGGAGTTGACCACGACAATCTCACCCAGCCCCTGCCCGCGTCCGCCGACCGGCACAACACCTTTTTCGAAAGCATCGGTGATATCATAGCCCACCTGGCCGTTGCCGCGACTGGCCAGGATATTGCCGTCATCGCGCGCAGCCAGACCGTCCAGTTTGGGTGTGGCCCGGAAAAGAACGGTATCGATGCCCAGGGCCTGCGCTTCTTTCAACACGCGCCCGATGAAGCGTTCCAACTGGGCATCCGTATAGGCTTTGTCCATGGAAAGCATGGGCGAAGCGTGCCGGACTTCTTTGCGCCCGCTGAATTTTTCGGGTTCGACCGTCCTTAGATAAGGATGCTGCGGATCCAAGATCCGCAACTGTTCGACCAGACGATCATAGGTGGCATCGTCCACCAGAGGCTGACCGCTGCGATAAGCGGCATTATATTTTTCAAGCTGGGCGGCAAGCGCGTCAATGTCCATTTTTGTATAAACCGACTTCGCCGGAAGATTAAGTTTCAAGTGGTCATTCAACGTTGATGGTCTAAGAGACGTAACGCTTACCACAGAAATCGCGGCGATTAGATAGGCAAGTCCATTAAGTAGCATACTTTCCTATACTCCCCAGGTAACTGTGGGTAACGAAAAGCGGAAACGCCAACTCTCAGGTTTTTCAAACGCCGATGCGCCGTGAGGCCTTGTAGGCCTCCTCTCTCATTTTGCTGAAAAGATTACTCCGGTCCGACCATCCCGGACAACTCTTCCTTTACCTCGTCGATGATGTCGTAAAGCCACATCAGATCCTCGATGGTCAATCGGCCTGCTTTGGCGGGGGCGCGTTCACCACCGTCTTTGCGGCGTAGAATGCGAGGGCCGATCTGGACCTTGGCTTCGCCGCCATCATAGCGGTGAATGGATACCATTAAACCGGTTTCTTCACAGTGCCACTGTTTTATCGTTTCATCTTTGGTCGGATCATAAGGCATTGGGCTGAACCTCTCTTTCTATTACATCTAAAACACATAAAGGATGAACGCGCGTTGCAGCGCGTGGTTTTTAGCATTGTGTTCCCAGTGGCTGCTTACACGGAGATTTTGGAAAAATCGGCAATACTTTCGAAGAGCGAGGCAATCGCTTGCAGCAGCGCCAAACGGTTTCTTCGCAAAGCATCGTCGTCGGCCATGACCATCACATCTTCAAAGAAACGGTCAACCGGTTCGCGTAATCCGGCGATTAAACGCAGGGCCGCATCCGGATTTCCAGCGGAGAGCAGTTGCTCGACCTGTTCTTTCACTGATTGATAGGCCGCATACAGGTTTCCTTCACTCGGATCGGCAAAAAGGGATGCATCCGGAGATTGCGGAATCGCCTCATTGGTTTTGCGTAAGATATTGACGGCCCGCTTGAAGGCAACTGCCAGTGGCTCGAAATCGGGAAGCCCTTTAAGTTGCTGAAGCGCAGCCACACGCTGCCAGACATTGGGGACATGATCCGCCGATACGCTGATGATGGCAGCAACCACATCTTTGGCGTAGCCCTCTTCGGCCAACAGGTGCGCCATGCGCTGCTGAATGAAAGCGTACACCGCCTCACGCGTTGCCTGCGGGTCGGTCGGCGTAAAATGTTTCAGACTCAGATCGATGGCCGTGCGCAAGGAAAAAGTAAATTTGCGGGCCAGGATGATCTGCAAGATGCCGATCACCTGCCGCCGCAGGGCGTATGGGTCCGAAGCGCCGGTGGGAATCAACCCCACTGAAAAACATCCGCAAAGCGTGTCCAGCTTGTCAGCGATGGCCAGCAAAGCGCCGACACGCGTTTGAGGCAGCGGACCGCCCGAGTAGGTCGGCCGGTAATGTTCCTCGATGGCAGCGGCCACGTCGGGGTGCTCACCTGCCGCGGCGGCATACGTGCGCCCCATGATACCCTGCAGATTAGGAAATTCGAAAACCACCTGACTGACCAGATCGGCCTTGCACAGTTGGGCCGCACGCGCCACCATGGCCTTCAGTTCGGGCGCGGCAAGGTCGGCCAGTTGCGAACCAATCTGCTCGACCCTTTGGCACTTGGCATGCATGGTTCCCAACTGGGCCTGAAAAAGAACCCCTTTGAGCCGTTCGACCCAGGTTTCCATGTTTTGCTGCAGATCAGAGCGGTAAAAAAACTGGGCGTCGGACAACCGGGCGCGCAGCACGCGTTCATGGCCCTTGGCCACCAGCGCCATGTCCTTGGTCCGGGTATTGTTGACCGCCACGAAACAGGGCATCAGCTTTCCGGAATCATCAGTGACGGCGAAATACTTCTGATGTTCGCGCATCGACGTGATCAGAATTTCACTGGGCAATTCCAGAAATGTGTCGCTGAAGCGGCCTGCGGCGGCAATCGGGATCTCGACCAGATTGGTGACCGTGTCCAGCAAGGCTTCGTCGGGAAGAATCTTTCCACCCAGGGTGGCGGCAGCGGCTTCGACCTCTGCACGGGCCATCTGCTTGCGCGCCGATATGTCGACTACCACCTGCCCGCCGCGCATGCGCTCCATGTAACTGTCAGCATCGTCGATGAGAATCCGTCTATGTTGCATGAAACGGTGTCCCCATGCATGCCGGCCGCTCTTGAGCCGGTCGCCGAGCGTAAAAGGAATCACCTGCTTGCCAATTAGCGCCAGGATGGATTGGATGGGGCGCGCAAAGGCGATGTTCAAATCGGACCAGCGCATGGTTTTTGGAAAAGGCACCCCTAAAATGATTTCCGGAAGGATCTGGGCAAGATATTTTTTGGTACTGGTGCCCTTGTCGGAAATCGAAGCGCATACGTAGCGCCCCTTTTCGGTATCCGTAAAACTCAGGCGCTCGATGGCGACGCCAACCTTTTCTGCGAACTTCCGCGCCGCCAGCGTCAATTGCCCCTGATCATCGACGGCAACCCGTTCCGGCGGTCCCAATACTTTTTCAGTGACCGGTCGCTGGCGCAAGGCCACCCCCGCGATGGCCACTACCAGGCGTCGGGGGGTTCCATGCGTGTCAACGGCACCGTGGTCGATGCGGGCAGCTGTCAGCCTGCGCACCATCTCGGCCGCAAGGGCTTCCAAGGCGGGCTGGATGTAGCCGGCTGGAATTTCTTCGGTCCCGATTTCGATCAGTAAGTTTTCCATACACACCTCAAAAGGGTTTCAACGGCAAGAACCGGCATCCCCTGTAAAAATAATCGGATAGGAAGCGTATCAACGGGCCAGTAGAGGAAAGCCCATCTGCTCGCGCTGATTGAGATAAGCTTCGGCACAGGTGCGGGCCAGATTACGAATACGACCAATATAGCCGGTGCGTTCGGTGACGCTGATAGCACCGCGGGCATCCAGCAAATTAAAGGTGTGCGAACATTTCAGGCAATACTCGTAAGCCGGCAGTACCAGTCCGCGCGCAATGATGCGCTGTGATTCGGCTTCGTAGTTATTGAACAGCGTGAGCAGCATGGGCACATCAGCCACCTCGAAGTTATAGGTCGACTGCTCGACCTCCTGCTGGTGATGCACCGCACCGTAAGCTGTTTCATCGTTCCACTTCAGATCGTAGACATTGTCCACGCCCTGCAGGTACATGGTGATGCGCTCCAAGCCATAGGTCAGTTCCACCGAAACTGGTGACAGTTCGATGCTGCCGGCCTGCTGAAAGTAAGTGAACTGGGTGATCTCCATGCCGTCCAGCCACACTTCCCAACCCAATCCGGAGGCACCCAGGGTCGGCGATTCCCAGTCATCCTCGACAAACCGGATATCATGCTCCAATGGATCGATACCCAGCACTTTCAGGCTGTCCAGATAGAGTTGCTGAACATCCTGAGGAGATGGTTTGAGAATAACCTGATATTGATAGTAGTGTTGCAGGCGATTGGGGTTTTCGCCGTAACGGCCGTCCGTGGGGCGCCGCGACGGTTGGACATAGGCCACCTTCCAAGGTTCCGGTCCCAGTGCCCGTAACAGCGTGGCGGGATGGAAAGTGCCGGCGCCGACCTCCATGTCATAGGGCTGAATCAGAAGACACCCTTTGCGGGACCAGAACTTGTGCAATGCCAGAATCACGTCTTGAAAAAGCATGTCTTTCCCTCACATCCATTTTTTGCGGCCGTGCGAGCGACGCCGCTTGCCTGCATGGCTTTGTACGCAGGTTGAAACCGCGGATAAAAGAATCGGGTGTCTGTAACACTTTCTGTCTAAAATCACAATACGCCAGAAGCATCGACAGATGCATCCAAAAGCGTGGCGTGCCTGCGCTGGGCGAGAATCTGCCGCCACACAGACCGCAAAGCCCCAATGCGGTTCGGGGCGCCCAGCGCCCAGACGCACCCGCCGCCGCCGGCCCCGGTGAAACGGGCGCCGCATTGCTCCCGACGGGCGGCGGCCACGAGCGGATGGCCGAGATCATCCAGTACATCGGGGGTCATGTCCAGACGGAGATCGGTTTCCTGGTTCATGCAGGCCTGGGCCTGGTCATAGCGCCCACCGGCCACGGCCTCGGTGAATTGCCGGCTCAGGTGGCAGATGCGATGCCACTGCTCGCGATGGCGGCCGGCCAGAAAATCCCGAACCCAGGTGCCATTGATATCCTTGGAAACATGCGGCACACCACAGTAGGCCACAAGCAGATGCTGCCCGAAAGCATCGCAGGCCTGGTGCGGCACGACTTGCCGCCGTTCAAAAAGATCAAGGCCCGGTTCGCCGAGCCAGTACCAACTGTTCACCCCGCCGTAAACTGCAGCCAACTGGTCTTGGATGCCGCAGGGGACGCCCGCCACGCTCTGCTCGATAGCATGCGCCAGCAAGGCGACGCGCTGCAGTTCGGGCAACGGATGCCCAGCGCGCGCCATTATTTTGGAAAAAGCCCATATCAGCGCCACCGCGGCCACTGAAGAGCCGCCCAGGGCACTGCGCGGCGGCGAGGCCGAATCGATTTCGATATGGACACCATCCGCCTGAAAATAGGCTGCCACAGCCATCATCAGGCCCATGGGATGATCGAACGGGGCCCGTGCGCTGTCGACCTCCAGGTCTTCGAATCCGCGTGAGCCGATTTTGATTTTTCCACGGGTATGCGCGCTCAACCGCACCCGCGTCCTTAAATTCAGGGCGACATTGAAGGTACAGGGCCGCAGGTGCCGCAACGGCAGGTAAAAAGTGCTCAGATCGAGTGTCCCCCCCATATCGATGCGGCATGGGGCTGACGCTTCCACCGGGTTTTGTTCCAAAAGAGATCTCAGATCACTCATCACAGGACTCCTTATACGGACGGGTTGCGCACCTGACGTAAAAACGCAAGACTTTTGGGTGCCCGGCCGATGTGATAGGGCACGAATGCTTCCAGAAAGGTGGTGGCCTCGGCCATGGCGCGCGGGCTGAAACGCACCCGCAAGGCGGTCGCCAGATCGCCTTCGGCCATCCACAACAGCTGTTTGAGCGTCCCCTTACCCAATTGCAACTGGGCGGTTTCAGGGGACGGACAGGCGTGGCAGACAATGCCCCCCTGGCGCAAATCGATGCAGAACAACTGCTGGGGTAACTGCTCGATATCGATTTGGCAGCAGACACAGCGCTCCAGAACGGGACGCAGCCCTTCCTGTCCGACAAAACGCATCTGAAACAAGAGGCTCAACAGCGCGCCGGGCGCGGTGTTTCCTGATAGCCCGTCGAGGACATAATCGAGCAGTTCATAGACATCCGGTCTGGCCTGACCCGACTCCAGCCACAGCGCGACCAGTTCGGACCAGTAACTGGCGTAGGCGGTTTTGACGATATCGTTGCGTACGCTGCCGTAGGATTTTTCCAGGGTCGCCTCCTCCAGGACCGGCATTGCGTTGCCGTGTCCCTGGCGGTAGACGATGTGGAGGCCGGCAAAGGGCTCCAGAATGCCGGCAAAGCGCTTGACGCTTTTTTTGGCTGACTTGGCGATCAGGGTGCAAACCCCATTGCCTTGCGTCAAAACGGTCAGGATAAGGTCGAAATCGCCGTAATCACGACGTCGCAGAACGATGGCGGCTGAAGTGGTGTGCGTCAATCCAATATCTCGACGTGCGCTCGTTTTCGCAATTCTTTGAACCAGGCCGCGAACTTCTGCTCCACCACCTCGGCAAACAGCTTGTCCTGGATCTCCGCCCTGACTTCTTCCGGATCTTTGCCCGCGGTGTGGATCACCTCTTGAACATAGAAGATTTGATAGCCCTGTTCGGTTTCTACCACCGGGGTGAATTGGCCAGAGGTCAAACCGCTTAACACATTGCGGATCTCGTCGGTCAGCAAGCGGTTCTCGAACAATCCCAAATCACCGCCCTCTTCAGCGGTCGCAGCCTGAGAGTATATCTTGGCCAGACTGGAAAAATCTTCTCCGGCTTGCAAACGCCGATGCAGTTCCTGCATCTGCTGGTAAACCCGGGAGCGCTCATCCGACGCATTGGAGGGCAGTTGCATCAGTATGTGGCGCAAATGGTACTTGGTCTGTCCGGTATACTGCGCTTTATGCGCCTCATAATAGGCGTTCACGTCGTCTTCGGTAATGACGATCTTGGATTTGACTTCGCGATTGACGATGCGCGATTGCAATAGCTGCTCTTTGATCTGGGCCCGGTACTCCTCAAAGCTCATCCCCCTGAGCTTGAGCAGACGGACGAGGTCTTCATGGGATGTTTGATTGACCTGCTTGAGACGATCGATGGTGCGATCGACCTCTTCATCTTTGATCGTGATGCCCTGCCGTTTCACCTCTTGATCGGTCAGCTTGTCGTTGATCATCTTGTCCAGCAACTGGGACCGTTGATCGCGCGTAAGGGGCTGGTCCTCGGGGTAGCCCGATTCCTTGAGCATTTCCCGATAGCTCTCGGCAGCCTGCTCCATTTCCGAAAGCAAAATGATATCCTCGTTGACGATGGCAACAATGCGATCCACCACTTCCGCCCGGCTGGGCACGATTGTGCCGATCATCACCAATAGAATGCCGATCATGATCGGCAATAGGGTGCTATTGAAAAAAGTGTTCGTTTGGATCAAGAATTTTCTCCTATGAATGCCCCCGCCTTACGCATGCGGCAGCTCTTTCAGACTTTCCCAGGCCGATTTGTTGATGTCGACCGAATAGGTCTGCCGCAAGCGCTCGATCCATTCTTTATACGCTGTTTCAGCTTTCATGAGACGCAAATGTTTGACCACTTTCCGATGGGTTGCATCGGCATCGCTTTCGGCCGGCAGTCCTTGGGGGAAATTGTCTTTATAATATTGTTCGATATCGCCGGACGTGATTTGAACCGTATCGATCAACTCACTGCCGATCACTTTTTCGACTAACAGACGCGTGGCCAGTTTATCTTTCCAGGAAGAAAACGACACTGCATTTTCGAGCAGCGTTTCTTCAAAGGTATTGTCAGGGTAATCGGCTTTGATTGCATCCACGGCTTTGATCAGTTCTTCGGGTGTGATTTGGATATTGTTGTCGGCCGCGAAAACGGAAATGAGCATCTCCTCGGTCAGTTGATTCAAAATGCGCACCCTCAGTTCGATTAACTCGTCCGCCCCGACATCGCGCTCTCCCGCAAAAGCCTCTTCGGCCGCAGCCTCCACCGCACGGTTGTAGTCAAAAACGGTCAGGGAGCGGTCCCGTACACGGACCAGGTATTCGGTGTCTTTTTTACGCGTGCATCCTGAACAAAGCAAGGCCCCGACCATGACAACCGCTATAACGGTCATCCATCGTACGTGACATGAATATTTTCCGGCGACCGACAAGGCACTCTCCTCAAAGACGAACTTCAGCATGGGTTGCGATCCGCGCGGGTAACATCATGTCCCCACAAACGATTCAAGCTATCCATTTTTTTAGGAATTTATTGGTTAACATGCCGTGCAATTTCGATCAAGATGTTTTTGGATTGCGCCATAAGGGCCGAGGGCGGCCCTGCCACGAGCGCTGCCCGGAACACATGATCGGGGGTAAACCGGTATCTATTACCCGCGACGGAAACCATTTCGACAATGCCAAAAGGCTTCATCTGATGGGCTTCCGAAAAATGCAGCGACAGGAAATTTTCTGTCAAATCCAGACGTTTGCAGCCGGCCCGCACCGCCAGAACTTTGAGCATGATTTTCAGCAGCAAGTTTCCGGCTTCATCAGGCAGCGTGCCGAAACGATCTTCCATTTCGGCTTTCAGCGCACTGATTTCCTTAAGGTCATCCATGCGGGCCAACCGCCGGTAAATGGCCAGCCGCTGGTCAATGTCGCTGATATACTTTTCCGGTAAGAAAGCGGCAATCGGCAAATTGATTTCAGGTTCCAACGCAGCCAGGATCGGCTCCCCCTTGAGTTCGGCAATGGAGCTTTCCATAAGCCGCAAAAACATATCATAACCCACTGCGGCGATATGGCCGGACTGGGAAGCCCCCAAAATGGTACCGCCACCACGGATCTTCAGATCGCTCATGGCAATTTGAAATCCGGACCCCAGATCGCTGTGTTCCATGAGTACCTTCAGCCTTTTCTGAGCGTCCTTGGTCAAAGTGGTCTCACTGGGGATAAACAAATAGGCGTAGGCCTGTTCCTCTCCCCGCCCTACCCGGCCGCGCAGTTGATAAATCTGGGCCAGACCGAAGTGATCGGCCTGATTGATGAGAATGGTGTTGGCCGATGTAACATCGAGCCCCGACTCGATGATCGTGGTGCATACCAGCATGTCCAGCCGTTGCTGCATGAAATCGAGCATCACCTTTTCCAGCTGATCTTCGGACATGCGTCCGTGCGCCACAGCCAGGCGCACTTCCGGGACCAGCTTCTGCAGACGCGCGGCGATTCTTTCAATATTGGAAATTTTGTTATGAACAAAGAATATCTGCCCTTTTCGGGCCAGTTCCTTGCGCATGGCTTCGGCGGCGACGTTGTCATCGAACTCGCAGATATAAGTGACAATCGGGCGTCGCTGTTCGGGAGGCGTGGAGATCAGACTGATATCCCGGATGCCCAACAGGGACAGGTGCAACGTACGCGGAATGGGAGTGGCCGTCAGCGTCAGCACATCCACCGAGGCCCGCAGGCTTTTGATCTTCTCCTTGTGCTTGACCCCGAAGCGCTGTTCCTCATCCATGATCAACAATCCCATCTCTTTGAACGCGATATCTTTTTGAAGCAGGCGATGGGTGCCGATGACAATATCGATCGTGCCATCTTTGATGCCGGCCGCTATCAGCGCTTGTTCCTTGTGCGAGCGAAAACGGCTCATGGAGGCGATGCGCACCGGGTAGCGCTTGAAACGCTGGCTGAAGGTGGCATAATGCTGCTCGGCCAACACCGTGGTGGGCACCAGCACGGCCACCTGCTTGGCCTCGCTGACCGCCAAAAAGGCAGCCCGCAAAGCCACCTCGGTTTTCCCGTAGCCCACATCCCCGCACACCAAACGATCCATGGGCGTGGGCTGACGCATATCGTGAAGCACATCTTCGATCGCCTTGCGCTGGTCGACCGTTTCTTCGAATGGAAAACCCTCCTCGAAATCTCTGAAATAGGCATCGTTGACACCGAAGGCGTGTCCTTTCTGGACCTTGCGCGCAGCGTACAGCTGAAGCAGCTGCCCGGCGATTTTCTCTGTCGAACGCTTGACTTTGTCCTTGATGCGTTCCCAGGTGACGCCGCCCATTTTGTCGAGTACCGGGGCGTATTCTTCCACCCCCATGTACTTTTGCACCTGGTTCATGCGCTCGACAGGCAGATACAGCTTGTCATCGTCTCGATAGACGATCAGCAGATAATCGTTGACGGCACGCTCAATGCTGAGTTTCACCAACCCTTCGTAGCGGCCGATGCCGTGCTCGGCGTGTACCACCGGATCCCCGATTTTCAGATCCTCGATATTGAGCAGTTCAGCCACTTTAGAGGGGACGGCCGTTTTACGAGAACGGTAGGCTGTGCCGAAAATCTCTTCATCGCTGATCAGCGCCACGCCCGCTTCCGGCCAGGCGAAACCACTGGGGACGGCGCCGGTGATTATGTATATACGTCTGCGATCATCAAGCACATCTGACAATGCGTCGATCGCTGTTGTCGACTGGCCATAATCATTCAACAATGCGGTCAGGCGCGCGACGTGCGATGGCCGGCGGCAAACCACAAGAATGGTGCAGCCGGCTTCTTTTTGGCGCAGCATCCAATCGGCCAATGGTTGAAACGGTTTGTCGGCATTGACCTCGGTCCGGGTCTGCAGGGCGCTGCGCACATCGGAGGTATCCTCGGTGTGGGTCCGGCAAACGGCCGCGGACGCATTGGCGCCTTCGGCACTGACGACCGAAAGTGTTTTAAAGCGCAGCGGTGTGTAGCGGTCCAGCGATTCCAGTATATGCGTCCATGAAAGAAAGCAGCTGTCCGGTTCGACATACAGATTGCGCTGTTCCCTGGCGCTTTGATAAGCCTGCCCGGCTTGGGCGGTAACATCGGCGGCGCTGTCGGCCAAATCGCCCGGATCTGCCAAAAACGCCAGCGTGTGCGACGGCAGATAGTCGAACAACGTATCCAAACGGTGATAAATCAGAGGCAGAATGCTTTCCACGCCAGGAAAAAGGCCTTCGTTTTTGATGCGCTGCACGATTTCACGCATCTTGGTGGTCGGGAGATTCAGTTCGGCCGCGCGTGTGCGGATGCGCCCCAGGACTTCATTCAGTTGCGCGGGTGGGACAATGGCCTCCCGGGCGGGCAGAATGACCGCCTCATCCATAGATCGCAGCGTTCGCTGACTATCCGCCGAAAAAATACGGATGGACTCGACCATGTCACCGAAAAACTCTACGCGCAGCGGATCATCGTACAGGGGTGAAAAAACGTCCAGAATGCCGCCGCGCAGACCAAAATCGCCGACCTCCTCCACAACGGCCGCCCGGCTGTACCCTCCGGCAACCAACTTGCTGACAAGGCCGTCCCGATCGATCTCCTCGCCAGCGACCAGAAGTTCAGCGTAATCCATCAGGGCGTTTTTGGGCATCAGGCACTGCATGATCGCGCCAACGGTCGTGACCACGATGGGGGGCCGCGGACTTTCAATCACCTGATAGAGGGTTTTGACACGCTGAGCGGCGGTCTCGTTGTGATACGCCATGAATTTGAACGGCAGCAGATTATAGGCGGGCAAATAGAGAATGTCGGGTTTCAGATCCTTGAGAAACAGCGACACTTCTTCGACAAACCGCTCCGCGGCCTTGGCACCGGCAAACAGAACCAGCATGGGCAGGCGGTGTTGCCGGTAGATCCGGGCTGCCGCATAGGCGCGGGCGGAACCATTGAGGCCGACGACATCGACAGGCCCCTTGCGACCGGCAAGTCCCACCGATAGTTGCTGCCAGGAAATTTCTTCTTGATTTTGTCCCATAAACACAGTAGTTGAAAACCGTTTTGGCCGGCGTAGCTCAGTAGGTAGAGCAGCTGATTCGTAATCAGCAGGTCAGCGGTTCGACTCCGCTCGCCGGCTCCACCCTAATACGCATGTACCTAAGGTACACTGCGTAATGGATGGAACGACCCTATTCGCGTGATTCATCTCAGCCGGGCTCACGTCATTATCCCCCGCAGGCCAGTTAAATCCTAATACCAAAGCCCCGACGGGCGATGGGCATCTCTCGATATTTGTTGACTTGACACCATGAAACTATCCATATATCTTGCCATCTATATGATATTATTCCCATATACCGGAACCCTGAAACCAAGGGGACCCCTATGCTTGGGAATCGTCCCAAACGGGAGATATCCCGGCGGGAGCAAGAACCGATATATATAGCGACTTTCTTACGAGGTTTCAATGAAATGCATTGACGCTGTTGAAGGAACCGTGAAAAGCATATTGAATCGTATGCACCTGGTACGCACTGAAGACAACATCGATGATACCGAATACGTTCGCAATGTCAAAGCGATCATAGAAGGAACACATCAGTTTTGTCGCGAAAATCCGGAATTGGTGGAAGATCCGAGTCTACTCGTCAATGTGTTGTACACCTTCTCCCGCAACCTTTGGCTGCAAAGCCTGCAAGTATCCTTGGAGCAACCGGATAAAATGAAAGATATCGCCTTGGAAAACGAAGAGTATCAAACTTACTACTTCGATTATCTCTATAACCGCGGTATGTACCCGCGCTGATGCGCCGACGGTGTACATGCAAGACCCTAAGCACACCCAGGCTGTCGGGAAGATGTGAAAAGGTTCTAAAAATGAATGACATTGATGACTTGGATCTGAAAGCGGAAATCGAACAAATTTCCAAACGCATCGATAAAATTGTGCAGCAGGTGGAAAAGCTCGATCCAGCCAAACAGGGAAATACCGAACCTGATCAAGAGTAGCACCTCACCGGCTCCGGCGCCGACAGGTCAGGCGACTGGGACAGCGAGACAATCATGGGATTTTGGAGGAAATGGCATGGCATTAACGAAAAACGACATTGTGACCAAAGTGAATGATTTGGGTTTCACCAAAAAAAAAGCTGCCGAAGTGGTCGAATCACTGCTTGAAATCATCAAAGCATCATTGGCATCCGGCGATGATGTCCTGGTGTCGGGTTTCGGCAAATTCTGCGTCAAAGACAAACGCCCCCGACGCGGGCGCAATCCAGCCACAGGCAGCGACCTGCTGCTCAGGGAACGCAAGGTGGTCACCTTTAAATGCTCAGGAAAACTACGGGAGAAAATCAACGGGGATGAGGAAGAAAGCCAAATGACATCCCGGATGTCGGCATAAAAGCGCCATCCGACGGCCTTCGCACAATCATCCGAACGTATTCTGCCTGAATGCTTCCAGAGCCGTCTGAAACAGGCGCCGGATAAAGACCTGTTGATCACGGTCCACCAGGCCCTGGTACTCTTCAAAGCCCGGATGGTTCGAAGCCAGATGCGGCGGATGGGCCTGGCAGGCCATTCTGACGCGACCAAAGTCCCGCACCATCTCAAACAACGTGTACTGGGCTGCGCCAAAGCCTGCCAGCCAGCCCAGGCGGTGCATGATTTCAAATCGGACTTGATCCGAAAGAAAAAGTTGCAGATCGACCACCTGCATCCGTGTACGATTGTCGAGGTACTCGAAGTGCGCATGAGCACCGTACCCTAAGAATCCCAGAATGAGTGCATTGTAAAACGGATCACTCGTCTCGGCCGGTGCCGCCAAGCTGCACAGCACGGCCGGAGTAAGATCGCACAGGCGGGTGTGGCCATGAAAATCTTCTTTGAAGCAGCGGCGCCACAGCGCATAACCGGCCTGTAACGCGCAACGTTCACGATACTCGGATAAGCTTACGATTTCGACCATGTCAGCTCACTCCGAAAAACTTTGCGTTCACAGACCGACCATGCCGGTCATCCACCGGCATCACGCCTTGCGGAAACCGGAATAGACCAATGCGGCTTTGATAAAAGCCTGAAACAAGGGGTGGGGTGTCATGGGACGTGATTTGAATTCAGGATGGAATTGGCACCCCAGATACCAAGGATGGTCTTTGATCTCGATAATCTCTACCAAGTCTCCCTTGGGCGAGGTCCCGCTGACAACCATTCCGCTCTCTTCCAGGCGGGATCGGTACTCGTTGTTGAATTCGTAGCGATGCCGATGCCGCTCGGAAATTTCCGTTTGGCCATAAGCGGTGTAAGCCAAAGTATCCTTCTGCAAGGTACATGGATAGGCGCCCAGACGCATTGTGCCACCTTTGGCCGAGTTCGCATCGCGCTTTTGAAGTGCCTGTCTTTGGTCGTCAAACCATTCGGTCATTAAATAGATCACCGGAAATGGTGTGTCCAGATCGATCTCGGAACTGTGCGCACCCTGCATGCCGGCCACATTCCGGGCAAACTCCACCACGGCGATCTGCATTCCAAGACAGATGCCGAAGTATGGGATTTTGTTTTCCCTGGCATAGCGTGCCGCACAGATCTTTCCTTCGATCCCGCGCGAGCCGAAGCCGCCCGGAACGAGGATGCCATCGGACTTGTCAAGCATCCCGGCGCAATTGTCCCCCGTAAGGCTCTCCGAATCCACATACGTCAGCGTCACCCGGCAATGGTTGCTTAATCCACCGTGAACAAGGGCCTCGTTCAGACTTTTGTAGGATTCAGTCAAATCGACATACTTGCCGACAACGGCGATGTTCACCTCGTATTCCGGTTCTTTGAGCCCCCGGCACAATTGTTCCCAATTTTCCAGGCGGGGTGTGCGCGTCCAGATGTTCAGCAGTTCGACAATTTTGCTGTCCAAGCCTTCATTGTGGTAAATCAGGGGCACTTCGTAGATGCAATCCACGTCCTTGGCGGTGATGACGGCATCCGTGCCGACATTGCAGAACATGGCGATTTTGGCTTTGATATCTTTCGAGAGGAAGCGATCGGTGCGACACAACAGGATGTCGGGTTGAATACCGATACTGCGTAGCTCTTTGACGCTATGCTGCGTCGGTTTCGTTTTGAGCTCCCCGGCCTTGCCGATATAGGGCACGAGGGTCAGATGAACATAGAGTACGTTCTCTTTGCCGGCATCTGCGCGAAATTGCCGGATGGCTTCAAGAAAGGGCAGGCTTTCGATATCTCCGATGGTACCGCCGATTTCGACGATCACGACATCTACGCCTTTAGCCACCAAGCGGATGCTGTCTTTGATCTGATCGGTGATATGCGGAATGACCTGCACGGTCCCGCCCAGATAATCGCCGCGGCGCTCTTTGGTAATCACGATATCGTAGATTTTACCGGTGGTGAAGTTGTTGTTGTGTCCCAGACGCGCGTGGGTAAACCTTTCGTAGTGGCCCAGGTCCAGATCAGCTTCCGTACCATCGTCGGTAACGAACACCTCGCCATGCTGAAAGGGATTCATAGTGCCTGGGTCCACATTGATATAAGGATCAAGTTTTTGCAGGGTGACTGTCAAACCGCGGCTTTCCAGCAACGCTCCTATGCAGGCCGACGCCAGTCCCTTGCCCAGGGAAGATAGTACACCACCTGTTACAAAAATGAATTTGGCACCCTTTTCATCCATGCGCTCCACAACCTCCCCTTTTAAAATCCGATTTATCGTTCTTTTTTATCATAAACCCCCTGGTTGGGGAAGTCAGTTTTATATTTGATTTTTTTCCGCGATAGCCACATGAGAAACTGGACAAGTCGCCCGGAGGAATAGAACGAGGTCGAACGCCGGCAGAGAGCATCTTGCGGCACGCTAAGTCGGAAACACCTGTGGGTAATCGTGTCGGACCGGTTCAACAGAAACGCCGGCAAGAACACTTGCCGGCGTTTAATGTAAGTCAGAACGGCTTAATCGCCGATAAAAATATCTTCTGCATACCGGGCTGCCGCGCCCAACTCTTCTTCGATACGCAACAGTTGGTTGTATTTTGCAACACGATCGGTCCGCGACAATGAGCCGGTCTTGATCTGGCCCGCATTGACGGCCACGGCCAGATCCGCGATAAAACTGTCTTCGGTTTCACCGGAACGATGGGAAATGACGGTGGAGTATCCGGCCAGGCGGGCCATTTCAATTGCATCCAATGTTTCGGTAAGCGTTCCAATCTGGTTGAGTTTGATCAGAATAGCATTGGCCACGCCTTCTTCGATGCCCTTGGCCAGAATTTTGGGATTGGTGACAAACACATCATCGCCGACCAGTTGAATCGTTTCATCCAATTGTTCGGTCATCAGTTCCCAGCTTTTCCAATCCTGTTCGGCCAAACCATCCTCGATGGAAAGAATCGGATACTTTTCGATCAGTTTGGCATAGTAGGCAATCATATCTTCGGGCGACAGGGACAATTTTTCCCCTTTGAGCTCGTATTTGCCTTGTTTGAAGAATTCACTGGCAGCGGCATCCAGGGCCAGACCAATATGTTTGCCAGGGGTGTACCCAGCGGCCGAGACCGCTTCGAGGATATAGGAAAGCGCTTCTTCGGTGGACCCGAAATCAGGCGCAAAGCCACCTTCATCGCCGACTGCAGTGCTCAGGCCTTTCTTTTTGAGAATTTTTTTCAATGCGTGGAAAGTCTCCGCACCCATTTGAATGGCTTCCGACATCGACTTGGCGCCAAACGGCACGATCATGAACTCTTGGATGTCGAGATTGTTGGCAGCATGCGCACCCCCATTGATCACGTTCATCATGGGAATCGGCAAGGTCCGGGCATTAATACCGCCCAGATAGCGGTACAGGGGCAAGCCGTAGGCTTGTGCGGCGGCACGTGCGGCGGCCATTGAAACCCCCAAAATAGCGTTGGCGCCCAGTTTGGCTTTGTTCTCGGTACCGTCCAGGGCGATCATGGCCCGATCCAGCGCCAATTGGTCGGAAGCATCCATGCCGACAACAGCGTTGGCAATGGTGGTATTGACATTTTTGACGGCATTTTGAACGCTTTTGCCGCCGTAGCGCTTGGCCCGCGTGTTGCGCAGTTCCAGAGCTTCACGGGTTCCGGTGGAAGCTCCCGAAGGAACGGCAGCACGACCAGTGGCGCCGCACGCCAGAGTGATATCAACTTCCACGGTCGGATTTCCGCGGGAATCCAAAATTTCTCGTCCTCTTACGTCACTGATTTCTGTCATAACACCTCCCTCATGGCGCGGCCTCCGATCGCATCCTGACCGGCATCAGACCTTTTTCAAGGACCGGCACGGCACTGGTTAAGATCGGATCGTCACCTGTTAAAATGATAAAGATGGACCTTTGCCTGCTCCTGCGGAAAAAAACGAGTATACCGCTTCAGCTGGATCTGTATTTGAAAGCAAAACTATAAACAAACGATGGCGCGTGATTGGGTGCAAAGCAGTTTGTTGGACGCCACCCAGACCGCCTTGCTGCTTGACAATTTTTGGGCGCATGTTACTCTTCCGACCATAGGTTGTCAAGGAAATGGCCGCTGGACAGGCAAGCATGACGATCGCTCACAAGGGAGATGAACCGGACCATGGAAAGCAAATCACTATATCATGAGGGGCATGTGTTTGTTGCAGCCATACGGGTCTTGGAACGCCGGCATGGTGCCCCACCCGATCTGGATCAAATAGCAGAGCTGATCCAGTTCTCCACCGAACAGACCGGCCTGATCAGTCGACGCCTGCGGGATGCGGGCATCATTGAACAAGTAGCGGGAGCTTTCGGTGATCGCTGGGGCGTCGCGGATCATCTTAAATTGGAAGGACTCCCCAAAGATCTCGAAGTCACCCAGTTGGACAATGCGCTCAAAAAGTTCCAATCCGAAAGAAATAAACTTGCCCAAAAAGTAGAAACCATCAAAGAGCTTCAAGCGCAGAAAAAAAAGGATCTTTTTGCGGATATCGAAAAGAAACTCAAAAAGGATCTTTCCAAGGAATAGAAGATTTGAGCAAAGTTCGCTCGCTTCGCGCGCGAACACATGCGGGCGACAGTATGGCAAACTCTTCTATGTCCGCATCACGCTTTGACCCGCCGAATGACCGCTCCCAATTGCTGAAATTTTGATTCCAGCGATTCATAGCCGCGATCGAGATGATAGACCCGATTTATTTCTGTGGTGTTTTCGGCAATCAGGCCGGCTAGAATCAAAGAGGCGCTGGCACGCAGATCCGTAGCCATAACCGGTGCGCCCGATAGCTTGGCCACGCCCTTGATCAAGGCCGCATTGCCTGAAACAGTGATGTCGGCACCCATGCGGCGCAGTTCGCCCACGTGAATAAAACGATTCTCGAAAATGGTTTCGGAGATCAGGCAGGAACCTCGGGCCACCGTCATCAACACCATGAATTGCGCCTGCATATCGGTTGGGAACCCTGGGTAAGGCAGCGTTTTAACGTCCACGCTGCCGATACCATTGTTGCTCTGCACGTGAATGGTACCGTCCTGGACGTCGATATGCGCGCCGGTCAAACGTAGTTTGTGAATGACAGCGTCCACATGCGTGGGGTCGGCGCCTAGTATACGCACATCACCGCCGGTCAACGCGGCTGCGGCCATAAACGTACCGGTTTCAATGCGATCGGGAATAATTTGGGCAGTGACCGGATGAAGCCGCGCAACGCCTTCAATAACGATCTCCGGCGTACCGGCACCTCGAATAGAGGCGCCCATGCGATTGAGCACGTCGGCCAGCGCTTCGATCTCAGGCTCACAGGCGGCATTGCGTAATATGGTGGTGCCCTCGGCCAAAACGGCAGCCATCATAATATTTTCCGTGCCGGTGACGGTCACCACGTCAAAATAGATGTCCGCACCGCGCAGCTGCGCGCAGGATGCCTCCACGTACCCATGCGACAATTCTATGGTGGCCCCCAGAAGCGCAAGGGCCCTCAGATGCAGGTTAATCGGACGAGCGCCGATGGCGCATCCTCCGGGAAGCGACACGCGCGCCCTTTTCAACCGGGCGACCAAGGGCCCCAGTACCAGAATGGAAGCACGCATTTTGCGAACGAGATCGTAAGGGGCTTCGTGATTGTTCAGGCCGGCCGCGTCCACCTGCACTGTATGGTCTTGCATTTGACAGCGCGCACCCAGATGGCTGAGCAATTCCAGTGTGCTTTGAATATCTTTCAGATCAGGGACATTCGTGAAAGTATTGGTCCCATCGCATAACAGGGCTGCCGCTAAAATGGGCAAGGCCGCATTCTTGGCCCCGCTGATCCGCACAGATCCGTTCAGCCTGCGCCCGCCTTGAACGAGTATTTTATCCATACAAGCTTCTTTTCTATCGAGTAAGGTTTCAGGTAATCGTCATTGGCGCGATAGAGGCCCCATATGCCAGTGTTTGTACGTGCAGCAAAGGCCTATCCGGCAGTCAGACAAGATCGACAGGTCAGCTAATTATCATGATTGCAGTGGCAAACAAGAAAAAAAAAGCGCCTGTTCCAAATGGAAAGGCGCTGCGATTTCAATTGACGCGGACAGGTGGGTTCAATGGTGGCCGGCACCTTTGCCTTTGGAGGTGTCAATGACAGCTTTGATCACACAGTAGCTCATCCCCAATCCGATGACCGTCAAAGCGTACCAGAGACCGCCATGAAACACATAGTGGCCCATATCCCAGACCCATTCGAAATTAAACGGCAACATGTATTATTCCTCCTTGCAACACGGCCTTAGGTTGCGGCGACTTCTTCGACTGAATTGGAAACTGCCATCGTCTTAACCGCCAGATCCTGCGGGTCAGTCGTCAGCTCGGGCTCTTGGCCGTTAGGAATGGTGATCGGGTTAAGTTCCTTTTCCTGCGGGAAAATAGGCAGGTAGCGGTAAGAGATCATGATCAGTATCACGCCATACGCCACGGGTAAAATGGTGGTGGCCACTTCCTGCCAGCTGGGAATGTACAGCACCCATTCGTCAAAAGGCATGACGGGTACCGCCATGGTTTGCAGCACCATCACCCAACGATTGAGAGACACACCAATGATGCCGAGCACAAACGCTGTTACACGCCAGGACGCGCGTTCCCGCAATGGTCGGTAAACCAGGATCAGAGCGGGTAACCAGCCGCACAGGATGATCTCGGTGAACAAAATCCATTTTCCGTAAAAAGCGTTGTTCTGGTAGAAAAAATGCCACTGCAAACCCTGCGCTGGTGCGGTTTGAAACATCCAGTAAAGCGTATCCACACTCTTGGCGGCGATATAGGTCAGAATCATCCAGCCGGAAATTTTCGCCAGCAGAAAGACCACGTTGTCTTTGACCAGTTTCTTGTGCGTAATTTTCTCGGTCAACCAAGTGATGAAGAGCGTGAACGAGGGACCGTACGCAGCAGCAGACCAGGTGAAAAGAAAAAAGGTATACGGCCAAATCAGGATATGCTCGCGAAAGGCGAAGGGTCGTCCGAACAGAACACCTGCCACACCGCCCAGTGATCCTTGATGGAAAAAAGAGAGGAAAGCGCCGGTGGCAGCGAAAACAGCCATGGCTGAATGCATGTTATGACTCAGGTTATGGAAAAAAGGCACTTTGTCGAGCTGACGGTTTTCCAGGACAAGAGGGATATACTCAATAGTCAGAACCGCAAAATAGCAGGACAGGCAAAAGGCCACTTCCGTAAGCATGGAATGCACGTTGGCATGCCAGAAAATAAACCAGCTGCGCAGCGGCTGCCCGACGTCAATGGCCAGAATCAACAGTGCCGAACTATAACAGATAAAACCAATCAGAACCGCATAGTTGATAATATTCTTCAGTTCGTCTTTGCCGATAACGTATTTGAGCAAACCCGTAAAGAAGGCGCCCCCGCCGAGAGCGATGACTGCCAGATCAGCCCAAATCCAAAGGGCAAATCCGTAGTAGTCATTCATATTGGTCTGGTTCAATCCTTTGACCCAGCACAGCAACATGGCATAGACGCCCCACAATAATACGGCACCGGCAACAGACAGACCTAACAGGAATTTCCATAGGGGACACCGTCGGACGCCATCGGGTATCAATGCAGAATCCATAAGGTTGTGCTCCTTGTTTTCCTTACAATGGCGTTCTTAAATAGCGCCATCGATACTTTGCGCGCCAATTCCCTTTACGCGTGTTCTTTGGGCGGCGTCGATGCACTGGGATTTTCGTCGGCCAGATAGTTGTCGCCCGCCTTGCGCACCCACTCACGGTCGGACAAGTAGTAGACCTTCGTATTGGTACCGAGACGTTCCAGCAGTCGAAACGCACGCGGGTTCTGCGATTTGTAATGATCATGCCGGTCGGGTTGCGCAATCCGGCTTACGGCGTGCTCCGGATTATTCAGGTCGCCGAAAACAATCGCACCGGCCGGGCAGGCTTGGGCGCAGGCGGTCTGGTATTCGGCCTCGCCGACTTCCCGTTTGTCTTCCGCGTAGGCTTTGTCACGGGCCAATTGATAGCGGTGAAAACAGAAGCTGCATTTTTCGACGACACCGCGCATACGCGGTGACACGTTTGGGCTGAGAGATTTTTCCATTCCCACGGGCCAGACCGGATCCCACCAGTTGAAGTAGCGGGCATGATAGGGACAAGCTCCCATGCAGTACCGGCAGCCAAAACAACGGGTGTAGATCTGACTGACAATGCCCGTTTGGGCGCTGTAATCCGTTGCTGTTGCCGGACACACAGATACACAGGGGGAATGCCCCTCGTGTTGCCCGGCACAATGCTGGCAAGGACGCGGCAGATAGCATACCTCTGCATGAGGGAATTCACGACCATTTGTAATCCTGAACACCTTCATCCAGGTGATGCTGAGCAACTTATTGGTTTCGTCCTCTTTAAAAGGCACGTTGTTTTCGGCAGAGCAGGCGACCATGCATGCGCCGCAGCCCGTACATTTGTCCAAGTCGATCGCCATGCCGTAACGTTGGGGTGGCTTTTGATTATGTGTCTGCGTCTGTTTCATCAGAACCTCATTTCAGCGGTTAGGCTTTGGTCAATTTGGCCCGGATGCCCAAGGCCGCGTCAAGACCGGATGCCGGATCTTCTACAGGTGCGATGAGTCGATTGACATTCACTCCCTTGCCTGCCAAAAAGGGCCCTTGGGCTGTGTGCCCCAGTCCGCGAGGGATACTCACGATTCCCGGCATCACGCCATCATCGAGATGAACGCGCACCCGGGCTTCTCCCACCGGAGTGCTCAACCGGACCGCCTGCCCTTCCCCCAGCCCGATATGAGCGGCTGTTTCGGGATTCAGATCCACAAAACCGTCCTGCCCCTTTAAGACAGTGTCCGCGACGGTTTTGAGCATGAACGGCGTTCCGCCGACATAGCGACTGGTCAGCCGGATGGAATCATAAGGCATCAACAGCAGGGGATATTCGCTCGCGTCTCCGGCAGCGGAGGGTTCGCCGACCTGGTAGACAGCCCCGATGGTCTCATCCATCAGAGTAAACTTGCCCGAAGGCGTGCCGAACCCATTATCCAAAGAAGCGGGCGCCGATTCGGCTGCTGCCCAGAACCCTTGGTCGCTGATGGCGTCCCATTGATCGCCAAGCGCTTCCTGCAGGCAGGATTCATAATCGGCCCATGGAAAGGACTCGGCCACGGCACCTTTGAGCGCCTTGGCAATGAGTATGACGCTGTCGCCCACATGCCGGGTGTTCAACTGGGGGGCCACCACTGGTTGGCACAAACCAATCATGGGTCGCGTGGTACCCGACCGCACGGGCACATCTTCATATCTTTCCAGGTAAACATGGTTGGGGAGAATCAAATCCGCCTGCATGGCCGTTTCGTCCATGTAGGAAGAAAAGCTGACCACATAGGGAATCTTATCGAAAGCTTCCTGCACATTTGCGCTACCGGGCAAACTGTAACATGGGTTGGCTTCGGCCACGAAAAGCGCCTGCACTTCTCCGGGCGATGCATTGACCGTTTCGAACAACCGATGGACGATGGCCTGGGCATGAGGGAATTCAGGGCTACGCGCCCGATCCAGCCGTTGGGTTTGCAACCCGGCAGCCGCAGTCTCGTCCGTCATGACCGCGGGCCACTGGAGATAGTCGTAAGCGGGAATTGCCTGAACGCCGCCGACGCGATTGATGTTGCCAACCAGGGCATTGAGGGCATGCACGGCAAGCGCCTCTCTCAAACTGCCGGCGGTTTGCCCCTTGCCCTTGCCATAGACTGCCAGCGGTTTTTGGGCAGTGGCAAAAGCCAGGGCGGTGCGAACAATAACATCGGCTTCGACACCGCAGTAGGCAGCCACTTTTTGTGGATCAAAGCGTTCTTGCACCATTCTGACGAAGGCTTCAAACCCTTCCGTATGGGTACCAATGAAATCGGTGTCATATTTTTGTTGTGCGATGATCACGTATGCCATGGACAGAGCCAGGTCAGCTTCCGTGCCGGGCTTGGCAGCCAGCCAGACATTCGCTTTGGCGGCTGTGTTGGAAAGTCTGTGCTCGACCTGAACCAACGTACCGTTTTGCTCTTTCAGGCGGCTGATGGCCTGCATCACCCGCGGCGGCGCACCATAGCCATCCAGCAAGGCACTGCCAAAGCTCAGGATAAAATCGGCGTTATACAGATCGAGTCCCGCAAAGCCGTCCACGCCCTGAGTCAGGGACAGGACCGATTCATATGCGTCCTCCACGGATGGCATGCGGAAAAAATTGGGAGAGCCATAAGCGTTCAAAAACCTTTTGAACAACTGTGGCACCGTACCGGTATCGCTGTCAGTCAAACAGGCCAGCGACTGGGGTTTGCCCTGCGAACGGATGTCGGCCAGTTTGCGGGATACCTCGTCGATCGCCTGCTGCCAGGATATGGGTTTCCATTGCCCTTTTCCACGTTCACCATCTCGCTTCAGGGGACCTTGAATACGTCTGGGGCCATAAAGCAGCTGCAGACCCGAAAGTCCAAGCGGACATAACCCGCCGCCCTGATTTAGCGGGGTACCTTCCTGGCCTTCGATTTTGACCGCCCGGTCATCCACTTTTCGCACGCGAATACCGCAGTGACCGGGACACAACGTGCATGTTGAGTTGATGTATGTATAAGCACCGTCTGGAGGAACCGGTGTCCACGGCCAATTTTGCGACCAGATGGACATATCGTCGGTGAGCTTCCAGGGCAAGGGGGTCAACGCCGTGCCGACAGTGCCTCCAATGGAAAGGGATAAAAAGCATCGTCTGGACAGTTTCATAAATTTTCCTCAGACTGAATGTCGCCCATTGCTGGTTGAAATTAATTCGCTTCGACATGCATCAAAGCAACCCTGCCCATCTTCGGGAGGATCACTTGTGGCAAACAAAGCACGCATCGCGTTTGGTTTGCACACTGGAATCATGGACGGCGTCATACTTGGCATGGCATTCCGCGCAATCATCCATCTTCATGCGATCCCAGCTGTTGCTTTTGAGACCGGATATGCTGCGGCCCCAAATGTCCCGACTGTAACCGGTGATTCGATTAAATTCGTAGGTTTTCAGGCTTTCCGATGTCCCGATATGTCCGTGGCATGTGATGCAATCCATTTTAGCGCCATTGACGTGGGCCGAATGGGAGAAAAAAACACAATCGGGCTGACGCGCATACACCAGCCAGGGCACCTCTTGTCCTTTGGAGACATATTCTTCGACAAAAATCGCTTCGTCTTCGCTCTGGCCCTGCATCTCTTCATGGCACTCGACACATTGCGCCAGTCGTGGTGAGCCTGAAAAAGACCCGTCCGCGCGGAAGAAATGGCAGCTTTGACAGCCATTATCCACCATCTCCAGATGGTTTTTGTGATTGAAATCGAACGGCTGATTTTTCTGGCTGTATAAGAGCTTGGGGAAAACGCCCCACCCCACGACCAGGCTCAGGGCCACACCGATAAAGAAAAATAGAAGAATGTAAGGACCTCCGCCTTTAGAATCCGGGGAGGGTGGATGGGAATCACTGTGCGCTTGGAGGGTATCGTTGCTGCTCATGGACACTCCGTCATCTGTTTTGGAATCCGTTCGCTATTGTGAACATCGGCAGGTCATCGCCCATGGGGTGCGCCATTCTCACCCAACCATGATTGGGTCTTCCCGCCCGTGTTGCGCTTCAAGTTGCAGTCAACTACATATTCCGACTTGCGTCATAGAGGCGCCACGAAAGGCATTTTACTATCCAGACCCACCCTTTTTGTCAAGTCTAATTCATACGGGAATCATAGGAAAAATTTCCGATAGGGCGTTCCCCGAGTGTTCCTGAACGGACGGTCTCTCCAGCCGATGACCGACAATAAAACCGAAATAGGACAGCGCTTGGTGTGCGGCCTCGCCCGGGTTCGGTCAAACCCTACGTTGGCGTTCCATAACTATGCAGACCGGCCAGGAAATAGTTGACGCCAAAGTAGGTGAACAATACGGCAAAAAATCCGATAATTGAAAGAATGGCAATGCGCCGGCCGCGCCATCCGCGCATCATTCTAAAATGCAACAATGCCGCATAAATCAACCACGTTATCAGCGACCACGTTTCCTTGGGGTCCCAACTCCAGTAACGTGTCCAGGCTTGCTTGGCCCATACGGCCCCCGTGATGATGCCGGCGGTGAGAAATAAGAAGCCGAACATGACCAATTGGTGGGTCAGTTCATCCAAAAGGTCCTTGGAAGGAATCCGGTAATTCAGACCGTTACCCGATGGACCGCCTCCGTTGGCTTTGAGAAGGTACAGGATGCTGGCGGCAAAAGCGACCGCGAAGGCCGCATACCCGAGAAAACAGGTAATCACATGCGCGATCAGCCAATTGCTCTGCAACGCCGGTATAAGCGGTTGAATCGACTTGTCCGGTGTAAAAGAGGCGTAAGCCAAGGCTATACAGGCCAGCGGGGCTGCCAAGGCGCCGAGTGTACGAAATTGATAGCGGCGTTCCAGCACGAGGTAAATGAGAGCGATAGTCCAGCCAAAGAAGACCAGCGACTCATACATGTTTGAAAAAGGGGCATGCCCGTAATCGCCGCCCAGACGGTAGGACTCCATCCAGCGCAGCAGAATGCCCACGGTATTGCCTATCCAGGCGATCAGCATCACCCATGTGGCAATCTTGCCGGGCGTTTGCTTGTTAAAAATCCAGCCGAAGATATAGAAAACCGCCGCTACACCGTAAACAAAAGTTACAATAGATAAAATCAAAGAGTTCATTTTCCCGATATCCTTAACAGTCGATTGGGATCACTCATGCAAGTCGTCTGAAGATCCCTGCGTCAGACGCGCGTCAGCAAGCATTGGTCGAACTAGCGTGCGGAGCGATCTTTCGCAAGGACAGCCAGACGGTCAGCCAGGCGCTGAAGCGTCATCTGGAAGCCGGCTTGATTTTTATTGGCTTTGCCGGACACCATGATCCGACTGCCGCTGCCTTTGGTTGTCACTTCGACGACCACTTGTTGATGAGACATAAAAAAAGCCACAATGCATCCGGCAATCATCAAAATAAATCCTGCATAAACAAATCCCACGCCAGGATCCGAAACCACTTGCAACCCGGTATAATAACGTTCCTGAACGGGGGCTTGTCGTTGGTCAACGGCGATCGCCACATCACCGCCGCGCATATTGTCGAATTTCGGAAATTTCAGTGGCAAGATCACGGATTCGGATACCCCCTCACGATTCGTCAGGGTTCCTTCATAGGCCGGCCCCAAATCCATTCCCTTGAATTTGGCTTCCGGTTCGAAGCGATTCAGAACCAATTGCCCCAATCCTTCCGGTATCTGAAGTGGTTCCCCCAACTTTGTCGTTCCGGGATATATCATGCCGGAAGCAGCGCTGCGAAACGAAAGCGAGATCTGCTCAGGCACTTCCGTGTCCATTGCCACCGGTGCGGTGGCAGGCGCCATCCGGCCATAGCTGGACTGATAGATGCCGATACCTTTATAGGTAAGAGGATCGTTGACCACGATATCCTTGCGCACGACCTCTTTTCCCTCTTCGAGAATCGTCAGACTGGAACGATACTCCTTGGGACGCTGCCCGCCTTCGTAGAACTGTAAACTGAAATCGTCACAGCGAATGGAAAAAGGCAGGGTAAGTCTTTGACCTGAGCGGTTCGACTGGATGGTATCGGCAGTCTCGCCTTCCGGAATGTTCACGAACCCCTCAAAGCCAAACTTTGATCCGATCAATCCGCCGAATAGCAACACGACGATGCTTAAATGAACCACGTAAACGCCCAAACGCGTCCAACGCCCTTTTTCGGCAGTGAACGCGAATCCCTTGTCCGTCTGCGTGGGCTGGCAATAACGAAATCGTCTGCGCAACACGCGTTCGAAAGGCGCCTTCAGACGCTCGGCCGGTATGTCGGAGGTAAACTCATTGCGGCCTTTGCGCTGCCGGTAGTTTTGCATATCAAAAGACGGCTTGCGCGTAAATATGACTTTAGCACTGCTCCGCAGCCGATCGATGGAGCACACGACGATATTGACCACCAGCAGCAGCAGCAGTCCTACAAACCACCACGAGTGATACATGTCGACGATATCGAGCAATACAAATACCTGATAAGCGAACAGACCGTAAAAGGTGACATACTCCTGGGGAGAACTGTTTTGAGGAACCACAGTGCCAATAATAGAGAGCACCGCCATACAAAGCAACAGCACTACCGTCAGTTTCAGAGAAGCTAAAAATCGCCACAAGCTGTTCATGATATTGGGCGAAATGATCGTTTTTTCATCCATGTCAGTGGCCTTCAACACGCCCCCGGCTCCGCCGGAGCGAAAAGTGAAAAATGGCGCGATTTTTCGTTATAACGCTTGGGTGTATGTCTTTGACAAACGCACTACTGCAAACATAAGCCCGATATCATTATCAGATCCAAAGACGGGTGGCAACCGGGAGGTTTCACATCTCGCGCTCCTGCACAAAAAAGTGGAACACGGATAGCGCGTCCGTCCACCGAAAGGGTGCGGCCCTACTTTTCTATTTGATTTTTCCCAGGAACAACGACGATCGTGGCCGCCTTTTGGTTATCCAGGTATTGTTTGGCCAGCGTATTTATCTCCTGGACACTGATGGCCCGGTAATCGCTTTCCATGGTCCGCGCCCACGCCAACTGTTCGGGATGCCGGCTTGCGCCTGCCAGTACGCTGTTGAGCCAGTACATGTTGGACTGACGCAAATCTTTGATCTGAACCAACGTCGGATCCAGAACACGGCGCAATTGGTCCGCACTGATGCCTTGGCTGGCCATTTGTCCGGCGATGCGTTTAACTTCGGCGGCGATCATATCGATCTGGGCAGGATCTACAAGAAGATGGGCCTGGAGCAAGCCATATCCGGAATAGGCACGAAAAGCGTGATGATAGGCATAGGGCGAGTAAGCAGCGCCCATCTTCTCACGGATATGCACGCGCAGCTCTTCCGAGAGAAGTTCCGCCAGCACATTCAGCCGGCGCGTGCGGTGAATATTCCAGAAATCAGCCGTGGGATAAACGACGGCCACGAGCGCTTTTTCAATCTCGGAATCAGGCGCCAGATGGAGTGACTCTCCGGCCGGGAAATTAAGTGAACGCGATCCAGACTGCCGCGCCTCGGTCCTTGGCGTCAAGGAACCCAAATAACGCCTTGCCAATTCTATCACAGCCTCGGGCTCGAAATCGCCGACGATGGCTAACTCCAGAGGCGCGTTCTTCAAACTGTCACCAAACCATTGTTTGATATGTTCTATGGTGAGTTGCTGCATATTCTGCCAGGACGGCCATCCGAAGCGACTGTCTCCTCCGGCCAGAAATTTTTCGCCATGGACCTGCATCATTCCTTCGACACGATGATCGAAAGAACGGTAGTGTTGCGCCAGACTTTTGTATGCTGTTTTAAGCGCATCGGCCCGATATCCCGGATCCTGAACAAAAGTATTCATCAGTTGAAACAAGAGAGGTAGTTCCGAGCTGTCTGCTTGGCCATTGACCACAAACGTCTCTTCTCGAACGTCAAGGGAAATGTCCGCAAGACGACCCGCCAACGCCTCGTCCAATCCTGTTCGGTCCAAAGATCCGAAACCAGACCCGTTGACAACCAGTTCGCTCAACACTGCCAATCCGGGCTGCTCGTAGGGTTCCGAAGACCTGCCGCCACCGAAGGAAAGCGCCGTCAACACTTCATTTTTTTTGAATGCGGTCCGTTTGAGTATCAATCGTAGCCCATTGTCGAATTCGATTTGTTCGACTCCCAGCTCATCGAGACGCACACGCTGGCGAATTGTCCCCTTTTCCGCCGGAAGCGAAAGGTAAGGAAATTCAGCCGCCGCGCGATCTTCCCTGGCATCTACCGCGATGGCATTGCTGGCATCATATGCGGATACAATTTGCTCGGACGGAGACAGGCCGCCTTGGTGCATCCAGGCGTTGCCGGTGACCAATACCAGACGGTGGTCAGCGGACCACAGGTCCCTAAAGGCTTGGTGGACATCTTCAAGCGAGGCCGTTTCGATCATGGGGCCAAGCAGCGTCCATTGCTGCTGAGCGGATTGGTATACCTGCCACTGGTTCAAGTTGTCCATGATCTCCTGCGACAGATCTTTGCTGTCGCGTGTAGCCATCTCGTTGACGTCGCGCTGCAAGGCAGCTTTGAAATCGGCTTTGGCACGCTGCAATTCCGAATCCGTGAAGCCGTGAGTGAGGGCACCGCGCAATGACTGTTCAATTCCGGTCAAGGCCTGTTGCCATTTTTCCGGTTTGCTTTCGGCTGAAATCTCTCTGTAACGAATCTGTTGAAGATAGTCACCTGACCCGATGCTTGCGGAGATGAAAACGCTGTCCGGGTCCTGCATAATCTTGTCGAGCCTTTTCTGAACTATATGTTCGGCCAGGCGCTGCAGCAGATTTTTATGCCGATACGCTGTCGTATCTGCTGGCGCGTTCTGTTTCTCAATGGTTTCGATACGAACGGTAGCGGCGCCGCTTTCTCTTTCCGGGTAATAAAAGGCCTTGATACCCTGGTGAGAAAAATGACCGAAATCCGGCAGCCGACCGGATTTTGCGCGGGGCCGCATGTCGGCAAACGATTTTTCGATCATCTTTTTTGCTGCGCTTTTATCAAACGCACCTACCATGACCAGTACTATCCGCTCCGGTCGATACCAGGTATCGTAGAACTGACGCAGCATGCGTGCATCGAAATTTATAATGGCCGACGCCTCTCCAATGGGGAGGCGTCGTGCCGGCAAGCTTTCGGGCATTTCGAACTGAAAAACGGCCTTCATCGTCCGGTACTGAGCCGAGTCGCTCGCGCGCTTTTCAGCCAGGATCACGTTCTTTTCCTTTTGTACCTGCTCCGGCGACAAAAGCGCACCTTTCGCAAAATCGTTCAGCACCAGCAGCCCCTCGGAAATGCTTTGCGGATCACCCTTGGGGATCAGAATGTCGTATACCGTTTGTCCAAAACCCGTATGGGCATTGGCATCCGGCCCGAACTGCATCCCGATGCGTTGAAAGTATTTGACCAACTCACCTGGTTCAAAATGAATGGAGCCTTCGAACAGCATATGTTCCAGAAAGTGTGCGATACCCTCCTCCCCTTCCGATTCGGCCAGCGAACCGGATTGAATGTACAGGTGCATACTGACACGGTCGCGAGGCGTTTGATTCTCTTTGAGGATGTAGCGCACACCATTGGGTAATACTCCGAAGTCAGTTGCCGGATCAGGCAACAGGTCGCTGGTGTCATGCGGCCAAGCCTGGTTAAGCACCAGGGTGCGCGGGCTGTCTGCGACAGGGATCAATGAAGCACAACCGGTAAGCCCCAATCCGGTAAAAACGACTATTGCGAGAAACCACTTTCTTTGATTCAGTATCATTTTCAGACCTCTACTCAAAACGGGTGAACGTACTTACCTGAACATCCTTGGCAAGCCCGGTCAAACGGGGAGCCCGGAGTTGCATCGGGCTATGATAAAAAAGCTTCAGCGCCCGCTGCTGTTCACACAGGGGCGCTGAAGGCTTCCATGATTGGAATTGAACGAGAGGACTGAAATTATGCTTTAACGTATACACCACGGCTAACAGTTTTGATTTGACCTTTTTTGCTTAACTTGTAGAGGGCGTTGCTTAATTGGCGGGACTCCAGACCGGTTTTTTCTTTCAGATTGGCAATGTTTGCGCCCGTGCGACTCTTTGCGATAACATCCAAAACATTATCGAGGACGGTGTTCTTGCCCTCATCGGCGGAAACAGCGGGTGCTTTCTTAGGCGCCTTGGCCTTGGGCGGCGTTTTGGGCGCAGCTTTGGGAGCAGCTTTTTTAGAAGCTTTTTGGGGTGCCGCCTTCTTGCTTGCCTTCGCAACCGGCATTTTCTTTTCAGGTGCTGCAGCTTTTGCCGGAGCGCTTTCCAACTGTGTATTCAACTTCTCGAGTTTGTCGGCCAACGATGCCAAATTCTTGGCGATGGTCTTAATTTGGGTCTGAACTTTTTTCATATTACTACCTCCTAAGTTTTTGAATTTTGTTGCAAAACCATGCAAATTAATTCAGCCCTATTATAGCCCCTGTAAATTGTCAACAACTTCTTTTACGAAAGTAGCATTTTACAGAATTCCAGTTTGGCCCCAAAAAAGTGCGTCTTCGCCGAGCCGCGACAGTTCTATATTCGATGGAGTGAAAGAAAAAAGCACTTGTTTAATTATACCGATCAAATCTTCGCTTAAACGGTATTTTCATCGAACGCGGAACCTTAGGGACCGCCAAGGAGTCTTCACCTGAACTTCCGCGGACGTAAGTGTCTTCGTAAAGTAGTTGACAGAAGGTATTCTGTCAAATTTTCAAAGCAATAACACCCCCTTTTTCCTGCATGTGTGTGGCAACAGGGTAGCGTAATATCGCTTCCAATGCCGTGACAGGTAAAGAACTGTTTACTTTACGAACATCGGCGGCCCTCATTTCGATAGAATTGTTGGCCATTTTTTTCGAAGAGGAACCGATTGTGTCCGGGCCATGGATTGCACCCTGGCGCCGTTCGGGGACTTGACGGGCGTCCTTGACAAAAGGAATGAAACCCCATAGGTCACAATTAAGTCTTTATCGAAACGCGTACTTACGGGAGCATGGATATGCCGCCTATCGGCGAAAAAAAAATTGTATGCCACAGCTCAGACCATAATGATACCATTGGCCGCGGTTCGCAGGGGAGCAGCATCGATTATGGTCGAGAGCTGAACCCGGCGCAACTGGAGGCAGTCACCTTCGAGAAAGGACCTCTGTTGGTCATTGCCGGGGCAGGGAGCGGCAAAACCCGCACATTAACATATCGCGTCGCGCACCTGGTCGAAAACGGTGTCTCACCAAAATCAATTTTGTTGCTATCGTTTACTCGCAAAGCATCGCAGGAAATGCTCAAACGCGCCACCAAGCTTCTCGATAACCGTTGTCAGGAAGTGACTGGCGGCACGTTCCACTCCTTTGCCAACATCATCCTTCGGCGCTATGCAAAGGTAATCGGGTTTGATCACGGCTTTACGATCATCGATCGCGGTGATTCAGAAGATCTTATGGGAATGATCCGCAAGGAGGTGGACGCTGGAGGCAGCTGCCATTTACCGCGCAAATCCACACTCGCATCGCTTTTCAGCCGCACTGTCAACAAAGGTTTGCCCCTTGAAGATATCGTATATGAAGAGTACCCCCATCTGGGTGCTCAGATCGATGTCATCGACCGCATCCGGCAGGTGTATGCGCAACGCAAGCGCGAACATCATTTTATGGATTATGATGATTTGCTGGTCTATCTGCTTCGCCTGCTTTCAGACCACCATGATATCAGAAGGCGTATTTCTGACATGTATGAGTATATTATGGTGGATGAATATCAGGATACCAATGCCATGCAAGCGGAAATCGTTTTTTTACTGGCTGGTTCCCATCGGAATCTCATGGTCGTTGGCGATGATGCGCAATCGATTTACGCTTTCCGGGGAGCCAACTATAAGAACATCATCGACTTCCCGCATCGATTTCCAGGCACACACATCATCAAACTGGAACAAAACTACCGCAGCCTGCAGCCCATCCTGGACCTGGCGAACGCTTTGATCGAACCGGCCGCCGAAAAATACTCAAAATGCCTGTTCACACAGCGCGGCGGCGGACAGTTGCCGGTACTTGCGGCAACCACCAGCGAAAATGCCCAATCGCGATATGTCGTCAGGGAAATTGCGCGCCTGCGCAGCAAGGGATTGCCTTTGGACCGTATCGCCGTTCTGTTCAGGGCCAGTTTTCATTCATTCGATTTAGAGCTGGAACTGACCCGAGCGTCAATGCCGTTCATTAAAGTCGGTGGGTTCAAATTGGCAGAATCAGCTCACATCAAAGATGTTTTGGCGCATTTGCGCATTTTTATTGCGCCGCGCGATCGGTTAAGTTGGAATCGTGTCCTGTTGCTGGTCGAAAAAATCGGCCCGCGCACGGCCGAGCGCATTTACGAAACAATCGCCCGGCAGGGGATCGGCGCCCAAGGGCTGTTAAGTGCCGGACTAAAAGTCAAAAACAAACCGGGGCTAGATCGGCTGAAGGACCTAATCAGCACCATGTATGCGGCCCCCCATTCTTTGGTCGGGTGGGGTGAGAGGGTTCTCCAATACTATCTCCCTAAGCTAAAAGAACGATTCGACGATCATCCGCGACGGGTGCGTGACATAGAACAACTACTCACCATCATGGAACGCTATGAACACTTAGAGGATTTTTTAGCCGATATGACTCTGGAACCACCCAATACCAGCGTAGAAGATCGGCTCACGGTCGATGAAGGTCATGCCGACAGCCTGACGCTTTCTACGATTCACTCGGCGAAAGGGTTGGAGTGGGATACGGTATTTATCCTTTGGGCTCTGGATGGCCGTTTTCCTTCCAGCCAGTCTTGCGAGCAACCCAATTCTTTAGAAGAAGAACGGCGCCTGATGTACGTGGCCGCAACGCGTGCCCAACACCATCTGAACATCACCTACCCTGTAGGCATATTCGATCACGCGACCCAGTCGGTCTTGTACGAGCCCTCGCGCTTCTTGGATGCAATACCGGAGGAAGTTTTGGAACGAAGATACTTTAAGGCCGGATCGTTCTAAAAAAAAGCCCACTTGATGTAAAAAGCCAGAAACAGCCATAGCGCCATGCAGATCGTATAGGCTCGCCATTCGGTCAGGCGAACCGCCATTCCATGCGGGCCGATCTTTCCCACACGCATTTTGCATGCGGGACACACTTTGGCTTCCAGAGGCATATACTCGTAACATTCGGGGCATTTTTTGCTGATGTGCTTCTTTTCCTTTGACGAGGATGGCGCGCTCATAATCCCTCCAGAACAAGTTCCGCTTAATGCACTTAAGAGGCACAGGACGGTTGGTGTTCTTTGGCCGCACATGCCTGCACCTGTTCATATGCGGCCAAACCGAAGAATGCTATATTTTTAGCGCACCAGATCATAATTCACTTCAACAGTGCCGTGCGCTCTTAAATCGGCCAGCCACTGCTGAAGCGTGGTTTGCTTTTTCTGTTCGGTCAGCCGGCTTACGATCGCACTTTTTTCCTTGTTGAAACCTTCTTCGGAGGGTGGCCTACGCTCTTTGAGTTGGATCACGTACCAACCTTTAGCGCCCTCGAAAATTTGATCTGGTAACGTTTTATCAGAGCCAAGCGCAAAAGCCGCCTCACTGATCCCCTGTTCATAACCAATTTCGGGAATGCTGCCGGCACGTTTGAAAAAGCCGGTTTGCAGGGGCTTCGGTTCGAATTGCGCAGCGATCTCATCCAGGCTTTTGCCAGCCTTCAACGCGTCCAGGCAGGCTTGTGCATCTGCTTTGGCGCGCTCGTTCTGCTTTTTCCGGATCAGATCCACCCTGACGTCGTTCTTTACTTTGTCCAATGACGGAATAGCCGCCTCAATGCGATCGATGACTTGCAGCAGATAGTAGCCATCGTTAAAATCCTGAATATCGCTGATGCCCATTTTCTGCAATGTAAACGCTTTTTCGGCAAAAAGCCGGGGAGCACCGATCTCGGGTGTATTCAATCCTTGCGGTGTGAAAAATTCAGTGGTTCGAACGGGCACTTGATTCTGTTGGGCGACATCGGCGAGATCGGCCCCTTCGAATAATGTCGCATCATAAACCTTTTCGGCTTTTTGCAGCGCCAAAGTCCGTGCGCCGGTATCGATCAGTTTTTCGCGAATACCGTCCGCGGCGGCTTCCAGGGTCTGAATATTGGCCTCTTTGACATTCTCCACTTTGATGATGTGCCAGCCGAAGTTTGTCCTCACCGGTTCACTGATCTCACCGGGCGTCATGCCGAAGGCTTTATCTGCAAAGGGCTTTACCATGGCCTCTTTCTTGAATTCACCAAGATATCCGCCCTTCTCGCGCGTCGGTCCCTCTGAGTACTGCTTGGCCAACGCATCGAAAGCTTTGCCCGATTTGGCCAATTCATAGATTTTGCGCGCCTCCTGCTCCTTGGCGGCAACAGTCTGCGCGTCAGCGTCCGCATCGAGCTTCAATAGAATATGACGTGCTTCCACGGTTTTTTCGGACTTAAATTCATCGATGTTGTCATAATAGTATTCTGCGATTTTTTCTTGCGGAACCTCTACCTGACTCCTGTAGGCCATGGGATCGAAGAACAGATAGCTGACCTTGACTTGCGGTTCGGTCCGGTAATCCGTTTCATTGGTTTTGAAATGCGCGGCAATTTCCTCGTCAGTGGTGTCAATGTCCTTGTAATGGTCACCTTGGAACAACATATAATTAAGATCGATTTCCGCATTGTACCACTCAAACCACTCTTTGGCTTCATGCTCGTTTGCAACCACGCCATCCACAACCAGCGCGCGCAGCTTATCGATTATTAAATCTTCACGAAAATTATTCCTGAAATCAGCGACCGACAATCTGTTTTGGGATAAAAGCATTTCGGCGCGTGCTTCATCGAAGACACCGTTGTTCTGAAAAGCTGGTATCTCCTGAATGGCTTTATCGATCGATTGATCCGCCACTTGAATATCCAAACGGCTGGCTTCCTGCAACATCAAGATGCGATGAATGATTTGATTGAGAGCTTGCTCTTCGAGCTGCATGCTTTTTAACATCTCATCATTTATGGCACCACCGTAAGCGCTGCGATACTGTTCGCGCAGGCGATCGTAAGCCTCACGATACGCATCGTACGATACAATTTCACCATTCACATCGGCCACTTTGGTGTCGCGCCCGGCATTAAAACTACCAACTCCCCAAAATATGAAAACCGCCACAATCGCAAATAGGAGCACTTTGATGATCCAACTGCTTGCTTGCTTGCGCATTATACTAAGCATGCCTTACCCTCTCTTGTGTCTAAGATTGATCCTGCAAGATATCTACAGCGGGTGAATATTATAGTAAATCCAAAAGTTTGTCAATAAGTACACCTCGGCTCCAGAATTTACGGGGCGTGTTTCAGCATAGATTAATGATACTCTCCCCACCTTATGAATTTGCACATACCAAGGTGTCGGGTGCCTCTGAGATGGCCAGATGCACACAGATAAATTCTCCATCAGTAACAAACGGTGCTGATGGGAGCTTTTACGAAGCCATCAATAAACATGGGCAAGTTGCCATTTGGCACATGCATATCCGAAGCATTTTTTGGGCAACCATGCTCGCACTGAAAAAATAAGATTGACAGGCACCCACGGGTTTGTTAGTTAGCCGACTCGTGTTCGGGGCTGTAGCTCAGCTGGGAGAGCGCATGACTGGCAGTCATGAGGCCAGGGGTTCGATCCCCCTCAGCTCCACCAAATTGTTCATATGAAACGGGCAGCATAAAGCTGTCCGTTTTTATTTTGCTCGCCATCATTCTGTTTCTGGAAGGGTGAGCGGGATCAACGCAACCACAGTTGCCCCCCAGCCGCCGGCCTGCGGAGGCGCGTCCTTGAACTCGCGGACCAAGGGGTTTTTTAAAAGCAAAGACCGCACCCTGGCCTTTTGCATGCCTGACCCCTTTCCATGGATGATTCGGACATTCAGTACGTTCTTCTCTCTGCAGGCCTCCAGATAATCCTCTAAAAGGTCGGGCAGCTCTCTTGGGTCAAAAGTATGCAGATCCAATATACCATCGATGGGAATTGAAATAGGTGCCATCATAATACCCTAGGGCGGCCAGCCTGCTTCAGGTAGCTTTTAAAACCGCGGCCACGTTCACGCCATGAGGAAAGCCAGCAGACCACTCAGAACGAAGATACTTTCCACCAGAAATTCAAGCTGAACACCGGAAAACATGGGATCGCGTTCATGAACGACGATGATGGCCCAAAAAGCAGCTGGGACCACGATCAAAGGGAAACCCAAATGAGAAAAGATTCCTGTCCATGCAGACAGGCACAGTAAAATCAGAACGCCTGCCAATGTGACTTTCAACAACTTCAAAGCACGGACCGGCCCCATCAGGATAGGGATAGTCTCCTTGCCGACGATGCGATCTCCTTGGATATCGAGAATATCGAAAAATGCAGTGCGACTGAAAGCGAGGGCGGATGCCAAGGCGACGGCCAGGGTGCCGCTCAGCCATCGCCCTTCGGCATCGGCAAGGGCCGGCAAACCAGCCGTCACCACGCCCCAGGCCAGAGCGATCAATATGGTTTTTGAACCTGGAAAATCCTTAATACGTCGAAAATGAAAAGATGGCCACATCCGACTGGGAATCAGCCGCAAGTTATAGGAAAGCCCCAGCAGACTCATGGCCAGCAACGTCCAAAAAGCCAAAGCGCCCATCCGGTAGGCAGCCACCAATCCTATCGCACCGGCAGCCAAAGCCATAAAAATCAACGGCCGTTTATGCCGGCTGTAGAAGCGTTCGCGGTCGGGATCGTTATAACTGTCTTCGGCGCGTCCGGTAAGATGATTTAAAATATGCATGGACATGATATACAGAATAGCTGCGGACAGAGCAGGCAAGGAGGGGCGCAAATGTTGTAAATGCATGACCGCATAACTCAGGCAGCCGGCTGCGAGTGCCACATACACGTTGGTCAGAAGGGCCAATCTTTGGACGCGCAGCAGATGGGACCGCCAGCCCAGGCCAGTCTGCATGGGCATCTGCTCGATCGCCCGCACCACGTGCCGGATGATCCATGTGGGTGTAGATGCACCGGCTGTGATGCCAACAGTCTGCACCCGTGAAAGGGCTTTCAGATCCAACTCCGTTTCGGTTTCCACATGGTAGGCGCATTTTTCTGATTCAGAAACAATCTCCGCCAATCTGCGTGTGTTTCCGCTGCTTTTTCCGCCGACCACCACCACGGCATCCACTTCATGCGCCAGTTTGCGCACTTCGGCCTGACGTTTTTCAGTGGAATCGCAGATTGTATCAAAAAGCTCGTAGTGCGCCCGATGTTCGCCAACCCAGGTTTTTATCTGCTGGTACAAGCGCTCATTCTGGGTTGTTTGGGCGACGACGATCGCCTGATCGAAGACTGGAAGATTCTGCAGCGCCTCCAAAGATCCGACCACATGGCCCGCTTGGCCGGCAAACCCTTGCAAGCTGATGACTTCAGGATGATCCTGATCTCCGACAATGATGGCGGCAAACCCTTTACGGGCGAAACGCTTGATGATGGCTTGAACCTTGACGACTCGCGGACATGTGGCGTCAATGACTGTAAAGCCAGCCTGCTTGAGTTGCTGCTTGGTTTCCGGCGGCACACCGTGAGCCCGTACCAATACGGTCCCGGAACCCTTTGGGGGGATTTTCTCCATGACCGTGATTCCCCGCTCGACAAACATTGCCAGCACCTGCGGATTGTGGATCAACGGGCCATAGGTAAATATCGGCTTTTGTTGTTGGGAAGGCGCATCCAGCGCCAGTTCCACGGCACGACGCACTCCCATGCAAAAACCGGCTGTCTTGGCGACAACGATCTTCATGATGTCAACACGATATCCTGATGCGTTCAGACCGTCAGTAAAATTTTATGATCAACCAAGGATAAAGCTTTAATACGCGCCTTGATAAACTTTTGCTCGCCAAAAATATTGACCAGTCGCAGACCGTCTTCATCGGGTTCGACCGTGTCGACCGACTCCATAATCAGGCGTTCATTTTCACCATCTATTATATACGCATTGGCTTCGCACATCGTTCAATCCTCTTTTATAAGTCACGCCAATCCTATACGGATCGCGTCAACGCATTTTAAAGTGGCATTGCAAATTACTCATCATTCAACTTTCGGGTTCCAAACGCCGGTGACCCTACGCACACCTTAAGCCCTCACTAATCTCGGCTGACTGTGGCGCGGGCCACCCGCCGGCTCACCTTACTACGTGTCAATCCCGAAAGTTGCGTCATAACCCTTGACTGAGCCCATCCGAGCAGGTCCACCTGAAAACCGTGGATTATTAGGGCCCATCGTAGGGCGATAAGATAATTAATTGTACTCTTTTCGCATTAGACTTTCAATTCCATTGCAACCAGCCCATCAAGATACTTCCGTATATGGTTATCGACAAGCTCGCCCACCAAGTGCGGCAAGGGCAGGCTTGATACGCCGATCACCGAGACGTTTTCCTGATTGAGCGGCAGCAGCATTTTCGCGGCGCGACAGGCTGCTACAGCCATTGCTATTTTGGGTGTCACTTCACCCATCATGGCATGCGCCAGCACGATACTCAATGGACCGGCAACAATGTCTGCTTTGGACACCGTCTGCACGATGGCGTTTTCACCCGAAGCACCTCGGTTGGCTTTGGCCTTGAGCATTTGGGCGGTGGCAATGGCGTTGGTTCCCAAAGCGACGATCTCGACCGATTCGCCAAAAGTTTCTTTGATTTTCTTGATGATGGCGCTACCAATGCTGCCACCTTGCCCATCTATCACACAAATTTTTTTTGGCATGGCCATAGTCGAACGCTTTCCCGATCCGATCTATTCTGTTGAATTCTATAGTTTGGCTATCTTTTGTTTCATTTTGCGCTGACGCTTGGAAAGGCGACGGGACGGTCCTGTTTTCCGGGTACTCGGCTGCCATCCCATCGATGCTTCGCTTTCGTCCCCCCCTTTGATATCCATCATGCGGGCCATGAGAATCCTTTTTTCAAATTCGTCCGCACTGATAATCCCCGCCCCCTTGGCGGCAGCGTAGCGGATCACCTCATTGTCGGAACTGACCACGGTCATCCGATCTTTTTCTCTGTCAGCCATGCGTTTAATCACGGCATCAGCCAATTCGCCCTGCCGCGAATAGTACACATCGATGCCCTTGATGCGATCGCGACGAGGCATACCTAACGGTGCGGATTGCGCATCGAAAACAACGGTGATGGCAAATCCCTTGACCCTCTTATAGGCCGCCAGCGCATCGACCAACGCATCGCGCCCGGCCTGGAGCTCTTGCTGATCCAGCGCACCGAAATACGATGATTGGCGGATGAGATTATAGCCATCGATGACAATATGCATGTGGGTCGTTGCCCGTGGACCCGTTGGCCCGTTTGCCCGTGGCCCTAGAGGTTTTAAGGGGTGTTCATCAAAGCGCGTTGAGCAGTTCCAATAGCCGGTTGAGGTCTTCCGTGCTGTAGAATTCTATTTCCAGTCGGCCCTTCTTGCCCTTGCGCTTGATTTCGACCTTGGTGCCGAATCGGCGTGAGAGCGAATCGGCCACAGTGGTCAGATGACGGTCCTCAGAGCTGCTTTTCTTGCGCTCCACGGCTTCCGATGCGCTGCGCAACCGCTTGACCAGTTCCTCGGTCTGACGCACAGATAAGCCTTTGCGCACAATCGCACGCCAAGCTGCGTTCTGTTGAACCGGTGTATCGGCCCCCAGCAAGGCGCGCGCATGTCCCATACTGAGTTGGGCCTCATTAATGCTGGTTTTGATCGGTTCAGGCAACTGGCGCAAGCGCAAAAAATTGGCCACGGCAGAACGACTTTTGCCAACCCGCGAGGCTGTCTGTTCTTGAGTTAAACCGAATTCCTCGATCAAACGATGATATGCTTCGGATTCTTCGATGGGGTTGAGATTTTCACGCTGGATATTTTCAACGATGGACATCTCAAGCATTTCGGCATCGGTTACCGTTTTTATCACGACCGGCACCTGCTGTAACCCGGCCATTTTAGCGGCCCGCAAGCGCCGTTCGCCGGCCACCAGTTCGTAGCCGACGTCGCTGCGACGCACCAGAAGCGGTTGCAGAATGCCTTGCGTGCGAATGGATTCGGACAACTCGGCCAGCTCCTCGGGGGCGAATCGGGTGCGGGGCTGATAGCGATTGGGTTGCACCAATTCGATATCACACTCCAGGTAATTCTTAGGCGCATGCTCACCCGGAGCATCCTGCGTGGACTCTATACCGGGAATCAATGCATCCAACCCTCTGCCGAGCGCCATTTTTTTCCGCTTTTTGGCGGTGGGGTCGTTGGCTTTATGCGCTATACTCATTGTTTTTCCTTCTACAAAATAGAATGGTCGATGCCGATTTCATTAGCCCCTTCGGTATCGTTTGCAATCGTCATCCTACGCTGACGTTGTCAGTTGGCAATCGGTTTGGCCAAGATTTCCTGAGCCAACGCAAAGTAGCTCTGTGAACCTATCGATGCGGCATCGTAGAGCAAAATAGGTTTGCCGAAACTGGGCGATTCACCCAGCCGTATATTGCGAGGAATGATGGTCTTAAAAACGAGTTCCTTAAAATGAGCCTCAGCATCTTCGGCAACCTGATGGGACAGGTTCGTCCGCTTATCGAACATAGTCAACAATATACCCGCGATTTGCAGGTGCGGGTTCAAGCTGCGCCGTATCCGCTGAACCGTCTGGATGAGCTGACTCAACCCTTCCAGGGCATAAAATTCACACTGCAGAGGAATCAGCATCGCGTCGGCCGCGGTCATGGCGTTGACGGTAAGCAGGCTCAGCGATGGCGGGCAATCGATAATGATGTAATCAAAGCTTGCCCCGATAGGCGCCAAAAGACGTTTCAGGGCTGTCTCGCGATCGGGTTCGGAGAGCATTTCAACATCGAATCCGATAAGTTCCACACGTGACGGCAGCACTTTGAGCGCACTGATCTCTGAATCGACGATCAATTCCTCAATGCCACTTTCGCCGATCATGCCATGATACAGGGTGTGCTTGAGCTGCGTTTTGTTCAGGCCAACACCGGTGGTGGCATTGGCCTGAGGATCGCAGTCCACGAGAAGGGTCTTTTTCTCAAAAATGGCCAACGCAGCGGAAAGATTTACCGCGGTGGTCGTTTTGCCCACGCCCCCCTTTTGGTTGGCTATGCAAATGATTTGTGCCATCAGGCGGACACTACCATAGTTCATGGGGTTTGAAAAGCGGTTAAGAATGTGCCATGCTTGTAAAGATGACCTCTGAAAAAGAGGGCGCGGCGTTGGTCATGCGTCTTTAAATGCTTATTGTAGGCGGTATGAACGCGGGGAGACGATTCGGCAACGATTGCGCCTGCGTGAAACGATCCGTCGAACGGAAACCGATGTTTAGATTAAAATTCAAAAGATGTCTTGTCATTATCCTGTCAATGGTCTGCCTGATGGTCTGGTATTCCCCTGGCTGGGCAATCTCTTTAAAGGAAGAGCAGGAACTGTCCCAACAATTCATGCGCATGGTCAACCGGCATTTCGAGGTGGTTGATGATCCGCTGATTACGGATTATGTCGGTCGAATCGGACGCAAAATATTAGACGGCCTGCCCCCGCAACCTTTCACCTATCGCTTTTTTGTGATCAAGGAAGATGTCTACAATGCCTTTGCGATTCCGGCAGGCTATATTTTCATCAATAGCGGACTGCTTCTGGCCATGGACAGCGAAGAGGAGCTGGCCGGCATTTTGTCGCATGAAATATCCCATGTGGTCTGCCGCCACATTTCCCAGCGTATCGAGCGTTCCAAGAAAATCGATCTCGCCTCGATGGCCGGTGTGGTTGCGGGAATTTTTCTGGGAGCGGCCGGTGGCAGTGCGGCCGCTGCACAAGCCTTGACGCTCGGTTCAGCGGCGGCGGGCACATCATTGTCCCTGGCGTACAGCCGCGATGATGAAGCGCAAGCCGATCAGATCGGGCTGGGTTATCTCGCCAATGCCGGTTACTCAGCCGACGGCTTGATCGAAATTCTGAAAAAAATACGCGGTAAACAATGGTTCGGCTCAGACCAGGTGCCCACCTACATGATGACGCACCCGGCGGTGGAAGAACGCATCGCGCAGATCGACACCTGGATGGCCACCCGTGATGAGGCCGCGCACAAAAGAAAGAAGCCCGAAGGATCAAGCGAATTCAGTCGCATTCAATATCGGTTACGTGCCCTGTACGGCGATCCGGCTGCATCCATTCAATTTTTCAAATCCGGGTTGGCCCAGCACCCTGGCAACCTTGATTTGGCCTATGGCTACGCGCTGGCTATGGCACGAACAGGAAATCACACCGAGGCCGTGCATCATCTGCAAAAGGCCCTCGCCAAAAATGCCTTGGACCCGATCATTCTCGCTGATCTTGGAAAAATTTATTTTCTTGCTGGTCGCGTGAAAGATGCCCTGCCCGTTTTACAAGGGGCCGTATCCCTGGCAGCCGATCATCCGGAAGGACTTTTTTATCTCGGACGCACGCACATGGAACTGGGCGATTTTACCGCCGCGGCCGAGGCCTTCGAGCGACTCCTGCGCTTTCAAGACAGCTATGCGCCAGCCTATTATTTTCTGGGTGAAAGCTACGGTAAAATGGACCGCATTCCCGAGGCACACTATTTTTTAGGGATGTTTCACTTCAAAAACGGCGACGATCGCACTGCCTATTTTCATCTGATGCGCGCCCAAAAAGACATCACAGATCCCGCCAAGCGGGAAGCGATCAAGCAATCCGTGGATATCATCAAGAAACTGCCCAAGAAAGAAGAACAGCAGTAAGCGACCCTGCTTTGGACCGTCACAAGATGGCGAATCAGGCCCGATCGAAATGCGAAAACTGCATGGTAAAGGTGCCGCGGCCCTGGGTGGCGCTCCGCAAAGAGGTGGAGTACCCGAACATACGCGCCAGCGGAACCACTGCCTGAATCGCCTGCACACCGATTTTGGGTTCGATGGCTTCGATCTTGCCCGAACGGGCATTCAGATCACCGATGACTTCTCCCATAAACTCTTCGGGTACGAACACTTCCACCCGCATAATCGGATCCAGCAAGAAGCCGTTGCCCGAGGCCAGCGCTTCTTTACAGGCCATGGCCGCACTGACTTTGTAGGCCAGTTCCGAGCCTTGGGAGTCTTTGTAATTGGCATCCACCAGCACCGCTTCGACGTCCACCACCGGGTACCCCATGACTGTTCCGCTTTCCAGACTTTCCATGACCCCTTTTTCGACCGCTTTCACGAACACGGGCGGCAGGACTGTCTCGCCCACCTTGCTGACAAAACGATTGCCGGTGCCGCGCGCAAGTGGACTGAGAAGCAGACGCACTTCACCGAAATGACGCTGTCCGGCGACCTCCTTGTCAAATACGGCAGCCCCCTGGGCCGACTGCTCGATGCTCTCACGGTAAACCACCTGAGGCTTGCCCACATTGACTTGGGTATTGAACTCGCGGCGCATGCGGCTGATGATCACCTCAAGGTGCAATTCGCCCATGCCTGACAGGATCATCTGGCCGGTATCGGCGTCCTGCTGAACGCGCAGGGTCGGATCTTCATCGACGAACTTCTCCAGCACTTCCTGCAGCCGATCCTGATCCGAATGGGTTTTGGGCTCGACGGCCATCGAAATGACCGGCTCATAAATTTCGATATTCTCCAGAATCACTGGATTGTCCGCGCTGCAGATCGTTTCGCCGGTGGAAGAGTCTTTCAAACCGATGACACCGACGATGCTGCCAGCACCGGCAACATCCAGCCGTTCGCGTTTGTTGGCGTGCATCTGCAACAGACGCGAAATTTTTTCCTTCTTTTTTCGAAAAGGATTATATACCTCTTTACCGGCTTCCAGGCGACCGCTGTATACCCGGACAAAGGTGAGTTTACGCGCTTCGATCATGGCCACCTTGAAAATCAGGGCAGCCAGAGGTTTGTTGTCAGCCGGCGGACAGTCAACCGGCTCTCCCGTATCAGGATGGATACCCTGCATGGGGGGCAGATCGGCCGGACTGGGCAAGTAATCCACAACCGCATCGAGCAGAGGCTGGACACCCTTGTTTTTTAAGGCGCTGCCGCACAAAACCGGCACCAGCTTGAGATCGATAGTCGCCTTGCGGATCGCCGCCGCGAGCATCTCCGGTCCGATGGGGGTTTCGGACAGGTAGGCTTCCATCAGGGCGTCATCCACTTCGGCAACCGTTTCGATGAGCTTTTCACGAAAATCGGTCGCACGCGCCAACTCTTCCTCGGGTACATCGATATCCCTGAAAGAGGCGCCCAAGGTGTCATCGTCCCAAACGACCGCTTTCATCCGAATCAGATCGATGACGCCCAAAAACGTGTCTTCAGATCCCAGCGGCACTTGCAGCAACAGTGTGTTGGCTTTAAGGCGCGTCTTGATCATTTCGACCGTTCGAAAGAAATCGGCGCCGATGCGGTCCATTTTGTTAACGAACGCCAGCTTGGGTACGCGGTACTTGTCGGCCTGCCGCCAAACAGTTTCCGATTGCGGTTCCACGCCGCCAACCGCGCAAAATACGCCTATTGCCCCGTCCAGCACCCGTAGTGAACGCTCCACCTCGATAGTGAAATCCACGTGCCCTGGTGTATCGATGATGTGGATGTCACGATTGCGCCACGGGCAGGTGGTCACTGCCGAAGTAATGGTGATACCGCGCTCTTGTTCGTCGACCATCCAATCCATGACGGCTTCGCCATCATGCACCTCGCCCAGTTTATGCGATCGACCGGTATAGTACAGGATCCGTTCGGTCACCGTGGTTTTACCGGCATCGATATGGGCAATAATGCCGATGTTACGGGTATCTTGTATTTTGATTGTCTTTGCCATCATTCCCACAGACTATCGGCCTTCGAGAGCTTTCGCCCATTACGTGACCGACCCTTGCGGCGACCTCCCGGCCGCCTGAAATATGTAAACGATAAGTCTCCGCACCCTCAGGTCGGAAGCGCGGTATGCTAAGCCAGTTCCCTGCCGATGTCAAGGCGACCGCCCGGCACTGCCCCAAGGAAGGATTCAAACATAGTAATCAATCGATGATATACAAGAACCCTATACCGTCCTTCGAACGAAGGCAGCCGGCATCACGCGTGGCCGCCGCCTAAGTTTTTCTTAATCCTCCGGTGGATCAGCCTGCTTGACAACGCCGCTCTCGAGCCACAAGTCCGTAAGACCTTCTTCTTCGCTTCGGCCTGATTTGAGTTTGAGCATCGCCTGCAAAACCAGAAGCAGCGCATACAGCCCGAAGAGCATGACTGCAAGAATGAGAAGCACCATGGCCATATTTTTGATGATACTCACCAACACATGCATGATTCCACCCCTAAAGATGCATCTGCCAACCGTCGACAAGCGATGTGATGTTCAATGGAGTTCACTTTCATAAAGCATTCTGCACCGGCGCTCAACCGTTCTTTGCGCAAAATACCCGAATTTGGTTATGCAGTTCGCTCACTTGCCTATGGGCGAAGTGTTAAGTGTAAAGTTTAACTCAACTTCCGGGATTGGCACGCAGTGAGGTGAGCCGGGCGGGTGGTCCGCGCCACTGTCAGCCATGAGATTTAGTGAGGCTTAAGGTGGTGCGTAGGGTGTTCGGGCCGCACTGTTTGAGCGCCAGCGAGTTTGC